>NPIE01000391.1_pt1 | contig 559920 bp, 464 predicted proteins | sample 8637661 | NCBI WGS metagenome assembly NPIE01 (sample SAMN07420842, study PRJNA396082) | bioreactor metagenome | isolation source: sample BA12 brine-fed electro-methanogenic bioreactor BA | place: Japan: Kochi | collected 2016-12-09
CCCTCAACTCGCTGAAGCGATAAACAAAAAGGGCCTCACGCATGAGGCCCTGCTGTTTTCTCTGGTGTGCGCTGCGGGTCAGTCCAGGTCAAGCTCAATCTGGCGCTGCTGGGCCAGTGCTTTGCCCTCGGCCAGCGCGTCTTCGGGGCGCTCGCCCACGACCATATGCTCCACGCGGGAAGCCAGCTCCGCGCCCTGATCCAGCACCAGGCGGCGTGTATCCTCCCCGCTGCGCGGGGCGTACCACATGCCCAGCCCGGCGCCCAGCAGCCCCCCCAGCAGCAGGCCGAATACGAACGCGCCCTCACCCTGATTCGTCTGTGATGTCGCCATGCGTGTGTCCCCCTTGAACAGCATTTCCCGCCGCGCAGCGCGGCAGCAGTCTTATTTGCGGGTGCGGAATATGCCAAGCAGCTCGCTTAGCAGCGCGCCCAGCCAGGCCACAAACCCGCTGGCCTTAATCACCGGCTCGGCCACATTACGGCTGACAAAATTCGCCGTACCCTTCACCGTGCGCACGGTGTCGTTGGTCTGTTCCAGGATCGGCTTGATCTCGTTCTGCAGCAGGTTCGTCAGGCGCGCGATCTGCAGGATCAAGATGATCAGCGCCGCGCCCATGAGCATGCCTTCCAGCGCCAGCGCGATGATGAAGAAGTCCCGCACGATCTGGACTCCCGCCGCTGCGCCCGGACTGACCAGCGCCAGCACCAGCGCCACCACAAAGCCAATCACCAGCAGCGCTACCAGCGCGCCTACCACCCAGATGATCGTGCGCGTGACGTTGGTATCGCGCGCTTCTTCCTCCGGGGATGGCTCAGGCAACAGGGCAACCGGTTCGACTTGCTCAGATTGTTCAGCCATAGTCACCTCATTCGCGCCGCACACCAACTCAGTATAGCGCAAGCACTTTGGAAAACAAGCCGTAACACCGCCTGTAAATGTCACCGGCGCCGCATCGGTCGTACGATCAGCGTGTGTACCCCCAGCAGCATGGCCAGCGCGCCGATTCCCGCGGGCAGCACCCGCAGCACGCCAATCCGGGCGAACTCAATCGCCAGCACGCCGCCCACCAGCTGGCCCAGCGAGAACCCGAACCAGGCCGCCAGCAGGTACAACGCCAGCACACGCACGTCCCCACCCACCACCAGGTGAAACAGCGCGCCAAGCATGGTCGCCAGGATAAACGCAAAAGCAACGGAAGGCGCAGGCATCAGCTGATTATCACTCCTGGGCAGGGCGGGCCAGAATGACCCGGTGAACTGGAACGCTACAATCCTAACAGAGAACCGGCACCGGGACAAAAACCGGATCAGGCGGCGGCCACCCGACATTTGCTTTGAGATCGGGCGCTTCTGGCGTAAAATAACAGCGCGTTACTTCTTGAGGAAAAGCGATATTTCGCCATGACGCTGATTGATTACCGGGTGCTTGTCAGCGCCCCACCGGAGATCGTCTGGGAGCTGCTCAGCCACCTGCCCTCGATCCCCAAGTGGCACGTGAACTGCACCCAGGCCAGCATCCTGACCACGCAGCAGGAAGGCGCGGGGGTGCGCTGCCGCCTGAACATGCAGGCCGGGCCGGATATCGTGCTGGACATCCTGTCCTGGTACAGCAACCTGGGTTACGAGTACACCGTCGTTGATGGCCCCTACCGGGTGAGCAAAGGACGCATCCGGCTGCAAGCCATCCCCGAAGGCACCACCGTCCAGTGGACGTTTGAGTACGAACTGGGTGGCTTTGCGGCATCGATGCGCGATATGAGCACCCGCCGCCGCCTGACCAACGAGGTTGAAGCCAGCCTCAAACGGCTGAAGAAGCTGGTCGAATCCACCGGGATTCGCATGGACGACCAGACGCGGGAGCGGGTCTCGCTGCGCCCGGCCCCCACCGCCAAGGAACGCGCGGTGCTCTCGGAGAATATCGCCCGCACCCAGCCCACGATGAAACCCGTCCCGGGGCAGCCCACCAGCAGCACCCCCTCCGACTCGCTGATCATCGATGAGGGCGACCTGCCACCGGTGCCGGAGCCGCTGGTCATCGGGGATGATGATCTGCCGCCCGCGCCCGGTGAGCTGGAAGCGATGCTGGCCGAGGCCGAGCCGCCGCTGGAAGATGGCGACACGCGGCCTAACCCGGCGGTTGGCGAGGAAGCGCCCGCGCCAGACGCGGCAGAGCTGGCGCCGGACGAACCGACGCGCGAAGCGGAAGCGTCATCAGCCGCCCCGGCTGAAGATGACACCCTGCCGCGCAAACCCTCCGAAGCGGAGACCCTGCCGGACGCGTTTGAGCCGGTCCCGGCGGATGACGAACATCCGGCGGATGACAAACATCCGGCGGAAGCAGTTCAGGCAGCGGAACCTGCCGAGCCAGCACCCGCGCCGCCTGGAGTGGATGAAAGCGCCGCAGCCGGCGATGAACCAGCAGCAGAGCAAGCGGCACGCGAACCGGTAGTGGAGGAGCCAACCCTGCCACCCCCGCCCGCCGAGCCGCTGGTCAAGGACATCGGCCCCAGCATCTGGGAGGTCTTTGGCATGGCCCCGCCCAGCGCGGAAGAAAGTGGCGTAGACGAATTGCCTGCACCGGCGGAGGACACACTTCCGGCGGAGGAGGAACCTCTGGCGGAGGCGGCTACCCCCACCCCTGACGCGCCGGAACTCGACGCGGCCCAGGCCGGGCCGGAAAGCAGCATCCTGCGCCCGCGCCTCAGGCAGGCGAGCCATCCCGGCTACCGCCACGCCACCCGGCGCCGAACGCGCCACCGCTAACCCTAAAAAGCAAAAACGACCGGTCGTGTGCCGGTCGTTTTCTTGTGGGGTGGCTGGTGGGATTCGAACCCACGATCTTCTGGGCCACAACCAGATATGTTAACCCCTACACCACAGCCACCATATAACATCGTTCTTGCCAGAACGCCACGCAGTATAGCATATCCCCCGGCAGATTACCAGAGTCAATTCTGCGTTTTGGCCGCCACAAAGAGCAGCACCCGGCTGCGCGCCAGCGGCACTTCCACCTGCTTCAGCGCGAACCCGGCCTCGCTGAAAACCCGCAGCGGATCACCCGGCCACGGGCCGCGCTGCCCGGTCACGCGGTAGGCCCATTCCAGCACCCGGCGGAGAATCCCGCCCCCGGTCAGCAGCCCGTTGATCACGATCACGAAGCGCCCATCCGGAGCCAGCACGCGGTACACCTCGCGCACGGTGAACGGGTCGATGATAAATTCCGTAGGGAATGTGCTGACCACCGCGGGAAAGCTGCCCGCCGGGAAGGGCAGCGCCTGCCCGCGCCCGCGCACCAGCCGCGCCAGGATGCGGTGCCGCGCCAGCTTCCCCCGCGCGATACGTCCCATGTAGGGCGAGAGGTCCAGCCCGACCGGGATCACCCCCGCCGTGCGCAGGTCGATCTGCAGGTTGCCGGTGCCGTGGGCCAGCTCCAGCACGGGCGCGCCCGGCGTCACGCCCAGGTATGGCAGCGCGGCTCGCTGCCAGCGCCGCCAGTCCCCCAGCGACACCACGGCGCTCACCGCGTCATAGGTCCAGGCCAGCTCGTTATACAGCAGCCGGAACCCGAAACGGATCAACCGCCACCAGACATCAGCCAGCATCCTGGCCCAGCTCCGCGAAGGAGATCAACCGGATGCCCTCCGCCACAATCACCTCGTGCGTGGCCGGGAAGGTCAGCCATTTAAGCTCCTCCTCGCGCGGCGCGCTGTAAGCGCTGTCCAGCTCGTCAACGTAGCCGGGGTGGCACATCAGCTCGGTCACGCCCTCCGCCGGCAGGGTCGTCAGGACGGCCAGCAGTTCACCCAGGATCGCCTGCCTGTCGTAGAAACTGGTGACAAAACGTTCCGGATAGCGCACTTCCGGCTGGCGCGCCAGAATCGCCAGCAGTTCTGCCAAGACGGCCTGTGCCGCCTCCGGCGCAAGACCCTGCAGCAGCCACACGTTGGCGGCGGTTTCCGGCACAAGGTCATCGAAGGGCGGGCGGCGAATGGGCAGCCCGTGTTCAGCGGCCAGCGCCAGCATAACCCGCAGCCCGGCGGGCGTCATATACACCGCGTGGTGATGCGAATCCAGATGCGTGGGCAGCCGGCCCGCCAGCGCCACAAAACGGTCGAACTGGGCGCGCAGCTCACGCTCAACATCCGCCGGGTCGAAGGCCGCTGCTACCGCCCCCCAGCCATCCGGACGGCGAAAGCCGCCATCCGGCCCCACCAGGCTCGGCACGTCCTCCGGCGCGGAGGCTGGCCGCCCGCTGGTCAGGTTCAGGTGCAGCCCAACACCCAGAAAGGGCGCCTCGGCCTGCATCAGGGCGATCCCGTCCGCCGCATCCGGGTAGGTCACCAGAGCCGAGGTCGAGGTCACGATGCCCTTTTTGTGCGCCTCCAGGATTCCACGATTAATGCCCGCCGTCCGGCCAAGGTCGTCAGCGTTCACGATCAAAGCTGGCATCTTCAAATGCTCACTTTCTGGCAAAAGGAAGTGTTCCACGCAGGATCTAGAACTCGCCCTGCAGCACCCCACGCAGGACGTCCGGGCGATCGGTCATGATCAGGTCGGCGCCCATATCACGCAGCGCGCGCATCCGCGCCGCGTCATTCACCACCCATACATTCACGCGCTGAGCGCGGCGGCGCATCCGGGCAAGATACGCCGGCGTGACCAGCGACTCACAGGGATGATCCGCTTCGGGGTTCACGCCAATCAGCAGCCCGGTTGCCAGCGCCCGCAGCCACCCCGGGCTTTGATCCTCATGCAGGAAGCCCAGCGGCAGCCCCGGCGCGACCCGGCGCATCCGGCGCAGACGCAGCGGGTTGAAGGCCGAGATGATAACGCGCTGCGCCAGGTTGTGCCGGTCAATCAGCGCGGCCACCTTTGCCTCCAGGCCATCCGCCTTGTAACTGAGGCCCTTCAGCTCCACGTTGATCAGCACCCGGCCGCCCAGCGCCTCAAAGACCTCCACCAGCGTGGGGATGCGCTCCCCGGCGAAGTCCGGGCCGAACCACGCCCCGGCATCCAGCTCCTTCAGCGCGGCCAGCGGCAGCGCGCTCACCGCCCCGCTGCCGTCGGTTGTGGCATCCACCGTGTCATTGTGGATGACCACCACCTCGCCATCTGCGGAGAGAGTCACATCCAGCTCGATCCCATCCGCGCCCTGCTGTGCCGCCAGCCGGAAAGCCGCCAGCGTGTTTTCGGGGGCATCATGGCTCGCACCCCGGTGCGCGAAATTCAGGATTCGTCCCTGGTAAAAATCGGGCATGGGCAATGCGCTGGGCATAACTCGCCTCCTCCGGCGCTACTCCTCTGAAAACAGAATCTGCACTTCACCAGCCTGCACGCGGGTGTCAAAGCGGCGGGTTGGCTTCACCGCGGGCGGGGTCAGCGCGGCCCCGGTGCGGATGTCAAAGCGCGCGCCATGCCGGGGGCATTCGATCTCAAACCCGTACAGGTCCCCTTCCGCCAGGGGGCCATCATCATGCGTGCAGGCGTCCTCAAAAGCATAATAGGACCCATCCACATTGAATACCGCGATCCAGTACCCCTCGACGTCAAAAACCTCGCGGTCACCCGATCCCAGGTCGGCGGCCTGCGCCACCGTGATCCATTCGGCCATCTTTCAGCCTCCCGTCTTAATCCTCGTCGTCATCATCCGTCCAGCTGGTCAGGCCATAAGCGCCCGCCTTCAGCACCTTCAGCGCCAGCAGGGCGCACTTCAGGCGCACCGGTGTCAGGGGGATGCCCATCATCTCCAGGATGAAGTCCTTGTCGATCGCGCGCAGCTCGTCCAGCGTCTTACCCAGCATTTCCTCGCCCAGAATGGAGGCCGACGCCTGGCTGATCACGCAGCCCTCGCCCTCCCAGCCCACGGCCTTCACCCGGCCTTCATCGTCCAGCTGCACAGTCAGGCGCAGGCGGTCGCCGCACAGCGGGTTATCGTCCTCATAGTCGATATCCGCCGGTTCCAGCACGCCCCGGTTGCGCATGTTCTGCCCGTGATCGATGATCATCTCGCGGTAAAAATCATCCATGATCCACCATTCCTTTACAGGGTGAAGGTCTGCATCGCCTTGTAGAGGCTGTCAATCAGCGCGTCCACTTCGGCGAACGTATTATACAGATAGAAGCTGGCCCGCGCGCTGGCCGGGATGCCAAACCGCTCGTGCAGCGGCATCGCACAGTGATGCCCGGCGCGCACCGCCACCCCATAGCCATCCAGCAGCTGGGCGATATCGTGCGGGTGCAGCTTCGCCAGCGTGAAAGCCACCACCCCGCCGCGCTGGGCGGCACCCGGCCCCAGCACGGTCAGCCCCGGCACTTCGGCCAGCCGGTCAAGCGCATAGGTGATGATTTCATGCTCGTAGGCCTGGATCGCCTCCATGCCCACCGCGTTCAGGTAGTCGATCGCCGCGCCCATCCCGATGCCTTCCGCAATGCTGGGCGTCCCGGCCTCGAACTTGTACGGCAGGTCGTTCCACTCGCTGCCGGAAAGCCGCACGCGCCGGATCATGTCCCCGCCGCCCATAAACGGCGGCATCGCCTCCAGCAGCGCGCGCTTGCCGTACAGGATGCCGATCCCGGTCGGGCCGAGCATCTTATGCCCGCTGAAAGCCAGGAAATCCACATCCAGCGCCTGCACATCCACCGCCAGATGCGGCACACTCTGCGCGCCATCCAGCAGCACCAGCGCGCCCGCGGCGTGCGCCTGCTCGATGATCGTCTCCACCGGGTTGATCGTACCCAGCACATTCGACATGTGCGTCAGCGCCACCAGCTTCACCGGCTCTTCCCGCAGAAAGCGCGCATACGCCGCCATATCCAGCGTGCCGTCATCCAGCACCGGGACGACCAGCAGCGCCGCGCCCGTCGCCTCCGCCAGGAGCTGCCAGGGCACAATGTTGGAGTGGTGCTCCATCTCGCTGATCACGATCGCGTCCCCGGCCTTCAGGTTGGCCCGGCCCCAGGAATGCGCCACCAGGTTGATGCTCTCCGTGGCGTTGCGCGTGAAGATTACCTCGCGCCAGGAGGCCGCGTTGATAAACGTCCGCACCTTCTTGCGCGCGCCATCATAGGCTTCGGTGGCCTGCTCGCTCAGGCGGTAAATGCCCCGGTGCACGTTGGCATGGGTCGTCTCGTAATAGCGCGACATGGCATCGATCACCTGGCGCGGCTTCTGGCTGGAAGCGGTGCTGTCCAGGTACACCAGCGGCGCGCCGGGGTGCATCTCCTGCTGAAGGATCGGGAAATCCTCACGTATTCTCTGTACATCCAGGGGGGAATCGGGTCTCATAAACGCACTCCGTCCGGGTTAAGCGCCATCATTCGGGTGGGGATGGCGGCAGCGTCCAATTCTGCAAATAGAACAATCCATCCGCCGCGCGCGGCGTCTCCGCCAGCACGGGCAGTCGGGTGATATCGGGCTGGGTATACAGGCCGGCATAAATGCCATACGTGCCGGGCGGGATATCCTCCACAACGACCCGCTGCCAGCGGCTGCCGCGCGCCGGCCAGATCGAGCTGGGCATCTCCGCCGATCCCAGCGGGCCATCCCACTGGGCGGCCAGCCTGCCCTCCGCGTCCAGCAGATGCACGAATAGCGTATAATCGGCGCGCGACTCGTCCAGCGCCTGCCAGTTCAGGTCCAGCGCCAGGGAAGAGTCGTCCTGCGCGGCCACCTGCCAGCTAACCAGACGCATTTTATCGCCAAAGGATACCCCTTGCGTCTGATCTTCGTCCTCAAAAAGCAGGCGGGGCGTCCCAATCCACACACCGCGGCAGGCAGGCTCATCAGGCAGCTGCGTGCAGCCACCTTCAAGCGGCGGAAGGGTGAGGCTCACCGCGTGGAACCCCGCCTCCAGCGCCAGCGCCGACGACTGCCACGCCTGGCCGTCACCCTCCGCCCGCACGTAGAACGCATCCGGCTCCGCGCCCTCCGGTGCCAGCGCCAGCCAGCGATCCAGCAGCCAGCCACCCGCCTCAAACGTCCAGCGCCCCGCCCCGCCCTCCGGCACATACGCGGCCAGCAGCAGTTCCTCGCCCAGCCAGCGCGCTGCGTCATCACCCTCCAGCGGCCAGCCGCCCTGCGCGGTCAGCAGGACGCGTTCCGGCAGCGGCCCCTCCGCTACCTCGAAAATTGTCACGTCCGCGTCGCGGTAGACCGGCTCGCCTAACACACCGGGCAGGTAGTCGACCATCGCCGCGCTGTTATGGCCCGCATGCCGCACCACGACCACCGCCGCGCCCGATGCGCGAATCAAATCCGCCTGGTCGCCCGGCGTAAGCGCCGGGGTGAACCCGGGGTCGTCCGGTGGCAGGGCAGCCGCATTCAGCAGGGCCAGCAGCGCCGGGCTGGCGGGCGAGTTGCGGATCACATGCCCGGTGATGGCGGGCTGGTGGTGGGCCGTCTGATCAAACAGCAGCCACTGGTTAGCGAAGAATTCCCCGGCGGGCAAGGTCAGCACCGGGCGCGTTTCCCCCTGCTCGGCCTGCACCGCCAGCGTCTCAAAATAAGCAGGGACTGCCGCCCGTGTCGTGGGAAATGGCGCGAACACCGTGTATTCCACCATAATCAACGCCCCTGCCACGATCAGGGCCGATACCGCGATCGGCGGCGCGCCCTGCCAGCGCCGCAGCCGCGCGGCCAGCGCCGCCCAGCCATACGCCGCCAGTGCCCCCAGCGCCACCGAGGTTGTCAGGTTGAAGCGACCCGGCGTGCGGATCATCGTCAGGCCGGGCAGGTCGTCCAGCAACGCATAAGGCAGCGCGATCGGGGTCGTCGCGCCGGCCTCAACTGTCACCGTCGCCACACGGTCGGCCACCTTCAGCACCGGCCCCAGCGAGAGCAGCATGCAGGCCAGCCCCAGGATCAGCCAGGGGCGCGCGCCATTGCCCCGCCGCCGCAGCGCCACCGCCGCCAGCACGACCGCGATCACGCCCAGGTAGGCCGAGCCTTCAATCGCGTTATCGCCCAGCACATCCCACGCGACCTGCCAGTCCAGCCCCAGCACCTGCACCGTCGGGTTAAAGGGGCTGGGCAGTCCAAAGGCCAGCAGATCGGTGCTGTAGCGCACCGTCCCGGTTTCCTGCAGGTAATCGGAGCCGCCGCGCTGCATCTCCAGGAACAGCGGCAGATACAGCGCTGCGCCGATCAGCGCCGCCACGCTGCCCATGGCGATCACGGGCGCGGCCCAGCGCCACCACGCTGCGCGGTGACGCCACGCCAGCCCGCCACCGATAATCACTAGCAGCGGCAGAATCTCATAGGCGATATTGGTGGGCGCGGTCCCCAGCAGGAATCCGAGCAGCAGGCCACCCAGCGCGCCCCACCGCCAGCCCGCGCCCCGGAAAACGCGCACCAGGCTCAGCAGGAACAGCATGCGCCAGTAGTTCGTGATCATGCCCAGATGCCCGGCGGCGGCATGCCCCATTCGCGCCGGAAACGCCACGACGATCAGGCCGCCCAACAGCGCCGCGCCATCATGATCGACCAGCTCGCGAAAGAACAGGAAGCTCGCCCAGCCGGTCAGCACCGAGGCCAGCAGAAAGGTCAGGTTATAGGCCGTCAGCGGGGGGAAAACCAGCGCGAAAGGCACGCCGGGCAGGTACACCATCGGCAGCGCCCACTGAATCGCGCTGAAGAAGCCGTCCGGGTAGAGCAGCAGCGGGTGCTGGGCCGGATTCATCCCGTTTAGCAGCGCCTCTTTAGTCCACCAGATCGTACGCACGACCTCAAACGCGTCGCCATAGGCCGCGCCCGCCGCGTGGGTGGTCAGCTGGGCAACAAGCGGAAAGGTCAGGATCAGCGTGACCAGGGTGTAAAACACCACGGGCACCACGCCAAGCCTGACCCATCGTTGTTGATAAAGCTGGTGTGCTTGCTGCACCGGTCGCCCTGCTTTCCCGCGTCGGAGGTCACCAGCGCCCAAGTGTACCATTGACCGCGCCGTTTTGGCACGGTTGAAACGCCCTACTCCGCCAGGCCGAGCAGTTTCGCGTCAATCGATTCCTGCAGGCGCTCGCGCACGCCCTCAAACGGGATGCGCTCCATAATCGCGCCGAAGAAGCCATCCACCGCCAGCTTTTCCGCCTCCCGGCGGGGAATGCCGCGGCTCATCAGGTAGAAGATCGGCTCCTGGTCAAGCTGGCTCAGGGTGGCCGCATGCGTGCAGCGCACGTCATCAGCCATGATCTCCAGGCCGGGGATGCTGTCCGCGCGGCAGGTGCGGCTGAGCATCAGGTTGCGGTTCGCCTGGAAGCCATCGGTCTTCTGCGCCACCGGGTCCACGTAGATCATGCCCTGCCACACGCTGCGCGCCTTGTCCATCAGGGCGCCCTTGAACAGCAGGTCGGAGGTCGTGTTTGGCGCGTTGTGGTTCTGCTGGGTGTCGTGGTCCATCATCTGGGTTTTGTCGGCAAAGTACAGGCCGCTCATGCGCCCCGTGCTGCCCTGCTCATCCAGGTCCACTTCCATAAAGACCTTGATCAGATTGCCGCCCATCGAGCCAGCCACCCAGTCTACATACCCATCCCGCTTCACGCGGGCGCGCTGGTGGCTGAACTCCCACATATTGCGGCCCCAGTGCTGAAGCGCCACGTATTGCAGCCGCGCACCTTCGCCGACGATGATCTCGGTCGCGCCAACAAAGCCCGCCTGCTCCTCCAGCGTGGGGGAGCCGTATTCGTGCATGTACGTGACCTCGGCCCCATCCTCCACCACGATCAGGATATGGCCCAGCGTCATGCCCGCCGAGGCGGCATAAAACACGCTGTGCAAGGGCAGCTCCACCGTCCTGCCGCGGGGGACGTAAAGCAGCACGCCGTGCGTCCACAGGGCTGCGTGCAGGGCCGCGAACTTGCCATCCTCCGGCTTCACGGCGCTGGTCATCAGGTGCTTTTCAACGATCTCCGGGTGCTGCTGCACGGCGGTGGCGAGGTCGGTGAAGATCACGCCCTGCGCCTGCAGCGCCTCGTCCAGCTCCACCGCAGCAATGCTGCTGTCTACCGCCGCCACCAGCCCGCCCTGCCGGTCACCCAGCAGCGGGGCGTAATGATGCGCCGGGATCACGGCCAGGTCTGCCCGGTCACCGGGCATCTGCAGCCGCCCGGCCTCATCCCACTTGATGCGCCGGTAATCGGTGCGCCGCCACTCTTCATCGCTGGTGGAGGGCATCGGCAGGGAGTCGTACAACTCCCAGGCCGCCAGCCGCCGTTCCCGCAGCCACTGTGGCTCATTCAGATGGGTGCTCAGCGCCTCAACATCCGCCACGGTCAGGCTGGGGGCGGCGGGCGTTCTTGTACGGCTTCTCACAGTCACAGATACTAACTCCTCGTCAAATGCTGCTGGCCATGCAAAACCAGTGAAGTTCAGGGTGCAAGCTCACACGAAGGGGCCGCAGGCAGGTGCAGGCCCCTTCGTGAAATGTTCTGGAAAAAACACGCCGGGCTAGCCGACCGAGCCTTCCATCTGGAGCCGGATGAGGCGGTTCATCTCCACCGCGTATTCCATCGGCAGCTCCTTCACAAACGGCTCGATAAACCCGGCCACCACCATGGCATTCGCCTCGTCCTCGGTCAGGCCGCGGCTCATCAGGTAGAAGAGCTGCTCCTCGCTGACCTTCGTGACCGACGCCTCATGCCCCACATGCACGTTCTGCTCTTCAATCTCGATGTAGGGGTACGTGTCGGACTGGCTCTCGCCATCCAGCAGGAGCGCATCGCACACCACGTTACTGCGCGAGCCTTCCGCGCCCTCGTGAATCTTGAGCAGGCCGCGGTAGCTGCTGCGCCCGCCGTCCTTGCAGATGCTCTTGCTGATGATCTGGCTGGACGTATTCGGCGCGGCGTGAATGACCTTACCACCCGCGTCCTGGTGCTGGCTTTGCCCGGCGAAGGCGATTGACAGCACCTCACCATGCGCACCCGGCTCCAGCAGGTAGGTGGAGGGGTACTTCATCGTGATCTTGCTGCCCAGGTTGGCGTCCACCCATTCCATCGTGGCGTCGCCATATACCAGCGCGCGCTGGGTCACCAGGTTGTAGACGTTGTTGGACCAGTTCTGGATGGTCGTGTAGCGGCAGCGCCCGCCGCGCTTCACAACGATCTCAATCACGCCGGTGTGCAGGCTGTCACGGCTGTAGGTGGGGGCGGTACAACCCTCCACGTAGTGCATGAACGCGCCCTCATCCACGACGATCAGCGTGCGCTCAAACTGGCCCATGCCTTCCGCGTTAATGCGGAAATAGGCCTGCAGCGGCATGTCAACATGCACGCCCGGCGGGACATACACAAACGATCCACCGGACCACACCGCCCCGTTCAGGGCCGCGTACTTGTTATCGTGTGCCGGCACCACCGTGCCGAAGTACTCGCGGAACAGCTCAGGATGTTTCTTCAACCCGTCGTCAATTGACAGGAAAAGCACGCCCTTGCGTTCCAGGTCCTCGCGGATGCTGTGGTAGACCATCTCAGATTCGTACTGCGCACCCAGCCCGGCCAGGAACTTGCGCTCCGCCTCCGGGACGCCCAGCCGGTCGAAGGTCTTCTTGATATTCTCCGGCACATCATCCCACGTCCGTTCTTCACGCTCGGAGGGCTTGATGTAGTAGTGAATATCTTCGTAATCAATAGCAGAGAGATCCGCGCCCCAGGTGGGAACCGGTTTGCTGTTGTAGACTTCCAGCGCCTTCAGGCGGTATTCCAGCATCCACTCCGGCTCGCCCTTGATGCGGGAAATCTCGCGGACCACCGCTTCAGTGAGGCCCTTACCGCTCTTGTAGGCGTACTGTTCCGGATCGCTGAATCCGTATTTTTCAGTGTATTCAGCGTTCAGATCCTTAAGGTCGCGTTCTTCCTGCGAAAGGCGATCCATGACCATAGGTTATTCCTCCGTGGGAACGATGCCGTATTTTTCGAAGAAGGGCTTATAACCACTGGTTTCCAGTGTATCCGCCAGTTCAGGGCCGCCGCTTTCCACAATCCGCCCATCCATCAGGATGTGGATATGCTGGGGCTGGATGTAATCCAGGATGCGCTTGTAGTGGGTGATGACCAGCACACCCAGATCCGGCCCCACCAGCCGGTTCACGCCGCTGGCAACAATCCGCAGCGCGTCAATGTCCAGACCGGAGTCGGTCTCGTCCATCACGGCGATCTTGGGCTTCAGCACCGCCATCTGCAGCACTTCCGCGCGTTTCTTCTCACCACCGCTGAAGCCGTCGTTCAGGTAACGCCCGGCGAAATCCGAGCTGACTTCCAGATAGTTCATCTTGTCCATCAGCAGGCGGCGGAACTCCGGGATGGAAATGCCCTTGTCATCGGGGTCTTCTTCGCGACGCCGGGCATTAATCGCCGAACGCAAAAAGTTCGCGACCGTGACGCCGGGGATCGCTACCGGGTACTGGAAGGCCAGGAACAGCCCTTTCCGGCTGCGCTCGTCCGGCTCCATCTCCAGGATGTCCTCGCCGTCAAAAATGATCTGGCCGGCTTCCACTTCGTAAGCCGGGTTGCCCATCAGCACGTTGGCCAATGTGCTCTTGCCGGAGCCATTCGGCCCCATCAGGGCGTGAATTTCGCCCTGCTTGATTGTAAGATTGACGCCCTTCAGAATAGGCGCGCCTTCAACACTGGCATGAAGGTTACGAATTTCGAGTGCAGCAACCATGCGAACGGATTCCTCCTGCAACGTCTTCGAAGATAGGCGGATTGTACCATGCAGACCCGGGAGTGTCAATTAAAAAGATAAAAATCTGTTTTATTGACTTTAATCGGACTCTACGGTATCTTTGATGCGAGAAAAAGCCTGAGGCTAGCCGCCTACTGTGAAAGTCTTATGAGAGAAACCCGTACTGCAATTCTTGAAGGCATCAAGCGGCGCAACACCGCCACGGTCAGCGAACTGGCCGAAGAAATAGCGATCTCCCCCGTGACCGTCCGGCATCACCTGTATGCTCTTATGGGCGATGGGCTGATCGAGCGCGTCCCGCTGCGGCGCGGTGTGGGCCGCCCCCAGCACGGCTACTCCCTCACCGATGCGGGCCGCCGCCGGTTCCCCAGCCGCTACCACGTCCTCACCAACCATCTGCTCAGCGTGCTGAAGCACCTGAAATCCGAAGCCGATGTGGAACAACTGCTGGAGACGATTGTGCGGCAGGTGCTGGCCCTCCCGCACAGCGAGGACGGCCTGACGCCGGAACAGCGCCTGCGCCAGCTGGAACGCCACTTTCAGGAGCAGGATATTCCCATCCGCCTGTCGTTTGAGGGCAGCCAGGAGCATGCCTCGCTGGAACTGACCTGTCCGTACTCTTACATCAGCCAGCAGCACCCGGAACTGTGCCACGTGGACCAGAAAGTGATCGCCGATACGCTCCAGCTCCCCCTGGAGCGCACAAGCTGCTTGCTGGACGGTGCCAAATCGTGTACTTTCACTATCAAACTGGTCGATATTCGGGAGCCAATCAATACAGGGAGCGACTAAATGAGTGATGAAGCCACCACCCCACTGAGCAAAGAGGACGAAGTGCGCGAAGCCCTGCGCATCGTGATTGACCCGGAAATCGGGCTGAACGTGATCGAGCTTGGCCTGGTCCGCCGGATCGACATTGAAGACGACCGGGCGCACGTGGTCATGATCCTGACGACCCCGTTCTGCCCCTACGCCCCCCAGCTTATGGAGCAGGTGCGCGCCACCGCGCAGAAAACACTCGGCATCCCCACCACCGTCGAAATGGGTATGGAGATGTGGGATCCCAGCTTCATGGAAGATGGCGCGATTGCCGACTGGGGCCTCTTCTAGGCTGAGCATATGTGACCACACAAAAAAGGGCTTCCCCGCGCGGAGAAGCCCTTTTTGCTATCAGGCCGCCCGGCTGTGCGCTAGCGCTCCGGCGGGCGATTATCCAGGATAAACTGGCGCGGATCAACGTAGTTCGCCAACAGATTGGCCAGGTCGAGCTTCGGCCAGTGCTGCGGCTGTGACTGCAGCACTGTTGACGGACTCAGATCGAAGTGCAGGTGATACGGGTAAGCGCCCTCGGCATTGCCGATGTTGGAAATCTGCTCGCCCCGCGCCACCCGCTGACCAACCTGCACCCGCATATTCTCCACATGGGCATAACGCCCGTACAGCACCCGCCCGTCCTTGAGCAGCGGATCATGGCGGATGACGATCACATTCCCCCACCCCGGCAGCCGGCCGGCCGATGTCACCACGCCGCTCGCCGCCGCATAAACCGGGCTGTGCGCGTCCAGGTCCCAGCTGGGCACATTGAGGTTCAGGTCTGCCCCGGTATGATACGCCTCCGCCGAGCTTCCCTGCCGGTAGCGCACGGCAAACCCGGTCGCGTCAAACCAGTCCCCCGGCCACACCTTGTTGGAGGCCCGCTCCGCAGGCTGCCCAATCGGCGGGTCATAGCCGTCCGCGATGTAAGTGGTGGTTGGGGTGACATTCAGGATTTGCCGCCAGCGCAAGCCATCGAACGCGATCTCGCGCATCGCTTCGCCCGTCAGGTCGTTCAGGAACACCACCCCCGCCGTCGGATCGTTAGCGTCGAAGTAGTACACGCCCAGGGAGGCCCATACATCCGAGAGTTTCTCCTGAGGAAGCAGGGCCAGCGTCTCGCCGCTGCGCCCACGCACCCCATGGATCTTAAAGCGGCCCTTGCCCGTCGTGGCATGGGAAGACGGCACAAAGGTCGAGATTTCGTACCACCCGCTCTCGGTGAGCTGCGGGTCCCAGCGCGCCCAGACCTGGCTGCGGCGATCCTGAGTCCCCTTGAAGTACACCTTCCAGCCCTTGTTGTTGCGAAACGCCTTAAACACCTGCTCCGGCGGCAGCCCGACATGCGTCCCAAACGCAAACTGCGGCGACTCCGGGGTCACCAGCACGCTGCGGCCGAACTGTCCTTCATCCTTGCCGGGCTGGTGCGCCGACACCGGCACGTTGATGGCGGGCCATTCCGCCGAGCCGATAATCCCAAAGCGCCACCAGGTCACGCCCTTGGCATTGTGCTGCTCGATGGAGCGCTTGCGGGCGGTCTCCATATCGGTCGGGCTGGCGTTCGTCTGCAGGATCGGGATCAGCGGCCGGCCATAGTTGCGCCACGTATTAAACGCTTCATCAATGACCTCGTTCACCGGGCGCTGGAACGAGGCCCAGTACGCCATCAGATGCACGCTGTTTATGAAGGGAAACCACTCATCCGGAAAGATGCTGTTGAAGTGCTGCGGGCGCGGGTCCACCGCGATGCCGATGTGGAAATCCGCCGGCAGCGCCTTGCGGATGATCGACATGAGCGGGCGAATATTGGCCCGTCCCCCTTCCCAGAACCCGGCATACGGCTCCACATCCAGGATCATGGAGCGCACGCCCGGCTGCAGGCAGGTCTGGATGATGACATCGGCCTCCGCATTGATATCCCGCCCCTTCGGGACGCACCACGCATGGAATTCCATCCCATTCGCGTTCAGTGTCTGAGACCAGCGCTTCACGCTGGCCGGACCATCAATCGCCAGGTTGCGATCCGTGTCATACGTGCCCTGCCACTTGGTGCCGTCGCTGGTCTTGACGAGCACCATCGTCGCGTTTGGCGCCCAGGTCTTAAAGGTATTGGCGACTGCCTGGATCGAATCTTCGCTGATTGAGTCGCCCTTCCAGTGCCAGACACCGATCTTTCCATCATAAGGCGTTGTCATTCGCACCACTCCATTCACACAATCACACTATTCGCATCAGATAGAAGAGGCAGCTGCCTGCGCCCTAACGCATATGCTGCGGCGGTCGATTTTCACGCAGGAATTCGCGCGGATCGGTATAGTGAGTGATCAGCTCCGTATAACTCAGGCGCGGCCAGTGATCGGGAGTCTGCTCCAGAACATCGCTGGTGCAGATATCAAAATGCAGGTGATAGGGCGCCCCGGAAGGCTCCGGCTTGCCAATTACGGCGATCTGCTGCCCACGCTGCACCCGGTCTCCGGCCCGCACCCGCACCTCCGCCACGTGCGCATAACGCGCCCAGACGGCGTTCCCCTGGGGCTCCACCGGGTCATGGTGGATAATCACTATCTGACCCCATACGCGCAGCGTCCCCACAAAAGTCACCGTCCCGCTGGCTACCGCGAACACGCCCGCGCCACGGTCGGAATCCCAGCGCGGCACATTCAGGTTCAGGTCCGCGCCCGTGTGGTAAGCCGTGGTGTTGCTGCTGTCCCGGTAGCGGGTGCCAAAGCCCACCGCATCCACCCAGCTTCCCGGCCACAGCTTATCGCTCTTGCGTTCGTCAGTCGTCCCCACGGGCGCGTCATAGCCATCCGCCACCAGCGCCGGCCCGCTCGATTCAAGCAGTTTCCAGCGCAGCGGCGAGAACGCGATTTCGCGCCCGGATTCACCGGTCAGGTTGGTCAGGTTCACCGCCCCGGCATCCGGCCGGCTGCCATCCAGCTCAAACACGCCCAGCGGCACAAACCGGTCGTAATAGCGGTTCTGGTCCAGCTCCACAATCACGGTGCTGTCCTGGCCCTTCACGCCCCGGATGTGGTAGCGCGCCCGGTGCGTGGTGGCATGCGTGCCCGGCACCCAGACCGCCACTTCATAGCGGCCATCCGTCTTAATCCCCGGGACCCACTGGGCCCATACCTGGCTGTGGGTGGCGTGAGTCGGCGTGTACTTCACCGGCCCGTGCTGGCCCGGCATCACGCTGAATTGCAGCGCCGGGACGCGCCCATATACGCCGTCCATGTAACGGCCATCCCCCGGAGGGACAATTTCAATGCCATCGGCGAATGGGTCTTCTTCGGGGGGCGGGGGCGGCTCCGGCTCCGGCCCGGTGTCATCCACCGGCCAGGGATAGGCTGCCAGCGCATCCCAGAGCTGCGTGCCGGAATAGCGGGGATTGCTGCGGTCGTTACGCGCGTGCTGCCAGCTCCAGAAATTCGCCCCGGAAAAGCCCAGGGCATGCGCCTGGCCCAGAAACAGCTCGATCTGCGCCGGGGTGGCCGACCATTCCAGCGTCCCGTACCGCTCGCCAAATGCCGCCCCGGTGGGAATATAGGGCTTATCCGGGTAACGTTCCCGGTACTGGCGGTGATTCTCGCGCAGCGCCGCAGCAGGGTCGCCGCCATCGCGCGCGATCCAGAAGACCTGGGGCATCAGCATGTCCGCCGGCCCGGCAAACGCATCCAGCGGGAAGCGCTCCGCCAGTGGCGCCGCGGGGCTGTCCACGCTGTCCGGCAGGCGAAACAGGCTGAACGCCAGCGGCACATCCGGCCCCAGGTCACGCCGCAGCGTTGCCATGAATTCCTGCGCCCTGGCATGCTGCCCCGTGTACTGCACCTGTGGATTCACAACCAGGCCATCCAGCCGCCAGCGCAGCACCCGGCTGGCCGCGCGGTGGGCTTCCATCACCGGGTCATGCCCGTAAACATGGGCCAGCCCCCACACGGGGATACCCGCGCCCTTAAACGCCCGAATTGCGGCATCCGTCTTCAGTTCCAGCGCGCCGCCCGGATCCTGCGCCGGGATGGGGAAGTTGTACGTGCCATCGGAGAGTTTCAGGATCACGTGGCCGATCCGGGCAGCACGCGCCAGGGCCACCAGCCGCGCCGGTTCGCCGCCATCACTCTGCGCAATCTCCCAGATAAAGATACCCTTGCCACTCAGCACGCCTGATCTCCTTCTGATGCCGCCCGCACAACGCCCCGCAGCACCCCGCTGCTGCCATCGCAGCACCCCGCTGCCTGGTGCAGCGACATGCTGCTCATTGTACGGGAGAACAGACAGAGCGCAACATCACCCGCCGGTTCTACCCCTCAGGCCCGCACAATAATCTGCCCGTCGCCCGGAACCACGCGCCCGATCAGCTGGGGGACATCACCCGCCGCGCGCAACGCCGCCAGCAGGGCCTCCGCCCCGTCCGCAGGAGCCGCGATCAGCAGCCCGCCGGACGTTTCCGGGTCGAACAGCAGGGCCTGCTGTTCCTCCGCGATGCCGGGGTCGAAGGCCACCCACTGGCTGTAGTGGGTCCGGTTGTTCGCCATGCCCCCGGGGAAAATCCAGCTGGCGGCGTAGTCCTGCGCGCCCGGCAGCCAGTCCAGCGCGCCGAACGCGATCTCCAGCGTCACGCCGCTGAGCCGGGCCATCTCCAGCCCGTGACCCAGCAGGCTGTACCCGGTGATGTCCGTCATGGCATGCGCGCCGGCCTGGCTGGCGGCCACAGACGCCGCCCGGTTCAGGCGGCTCATACTGGCTACCGCCGCCTGCACATGCGCCGGGTCGGCGCGGCCCTGCTTGAGCGCCGTGGTGATCACACCCGTACCCAGGGCTTTGGTCAGCACCAGGGCATCGCCCGGCCGGGCGCCCCGCTTGCCGCGCACATTGGTGAGGTCGGTCATGCCAATCACCGCCAGGCCGTATTTAGGCTCGTCATCCTTCAGCGTATGTCCGCCCGCGATAGCCGCGCCGGCTTCCCGCACTTTCTCCGCCCCGCCGCGCATGATCTCGCTGAGGATGCTGACTGGCAGGCTGGCGGGGAACGCGGCGATATTCAGGGCAAAAAGCACCTGCCCCCCCATCGCGAAGATATCGCTCATGGCGTTAGCCGCTGCGATCGCCCCGTAATCGTAGGGATCATCCACGACCGGCGGGAAGAAGTCCGTCGTCACCACCAGCGCGCGCTGGTCATCCAGCCGGTAGACGGCCGCGTCATCTGGCGCGGCCAGACCCACCAGCAGGTCAGGATAATCCTGGGGCGCAAAGATATGCTGTAACGGGCGCAGAACCTGCGCCAGCTCGTCAGGCGCGAGCTTGGACGCTCACCCCGCGCACGAGGCCAGCGCCGTCAGTTTGATCTCATGGCTGTTGAGAGCTGTCATGGGGCCAGACTCCAATACAGTTTGTCCCGTGTACCTAACACGTGCGATTCAATGACCCTAACAATACCACACACCCCCGGAAGCATAAAGCTTTGAGGAGGCAGCGTTGGGTGATCATCAGGCGCGCGGCGGAATGGCGCGTTGCTCCCTGTTAAGGGCCAAGCTATAATTCGGCCCATGAACAGGCGACGCTTCTCCAATTTTGAAGACCGGCTCGAACGGCTGATCGAGGGCGGGTTTGCCCGGCTCTTTCGCGGCGGCATCCAGCCGCGCGAGGTGGCCGTGCAGCTGATCCGCGCTATCGAGGACAACGCCGCGCCGGACGACTCCGGGCGGGAAGCCGCGCCCTGTCGCTACCAGGTGGGCTTTCACCACCATGACCTGGTCGTCCTGCTGGGCCGCACCCCGGATCTCAGCCGGAAGCTCGCCCAGCATGTCATCACCTACTGCCAGGAGAACAGCCTTTACCTGGCCGAGACCCCCCACATCACCCTGGTCAACGATCCGCACGTGCAGCCCGGTGCCATCGCTATTGTTGCGACGCACCTGGTGAACCCGCATACCACCACCCAGACGATGGAGCCGATTCACCACCAGGGGCCGTCCACCCCCGCGCCAGCGGATGCCCAGCTGATCGTGGACGGCAAGCGCAGCGTGCAGCTCCGAGGGGAGGTCTTCAACATCGGCCGCCACCCGGATAACGACCTGGTGCTGGATGACCCGCGGGTGTCGCGCCACCACGTGCAGATCCGCCTGCGCCACGGCCGCTTCACGGTTTATGATCGCCACAGCCGGGCCGGCACGATCATCAACGGGCAGAAAATCAACGAACATATCCTCACCCCGGGGGATGTCATGCGCCTGGGCAGCATCTCGATCCTGTACCTGGAAGACGATGAACCGCCGCGCAACCTGTCTGACACCCAGGTTGACATGCTGCCTCCGGACTTCCCCGAAGGGACAAGCCTGTGAACGAAGCTGCACTCCTGCTGGGACTGCGCCTGGGGGGGGCGGGCCTGCTCCTGCTATTCACCGCCAGCGTTCTGCTGATCCTGTGGCGCGATTACCGGATCACCACGCGCGAAATCGAGCAGCAGCGCATCCCGCGCGGCCGGCTGGTCGTGCTAGCCAGCGACAACGAGGAGATCGCGCTGGATACCGAGTTCCCGCTGCTGCCGCTCACCAGCCTGGGCCGGGCGCCCACCAATACGGTGTTCCTGCCGGATAGCTTCGCCAGCAACGAACACGCGATCATCACCTACCGCGGCGGCAACTGGTGGCTGGAAGACCGCGACAGCAGCAACGGCACGTACCTGAACGGCTCGCGCATCAACGAGCCGGTGATTGTCAGCAGCGGCGATCTGGTTGGCGTGGGGCGTGTCACGCTGCGTCTGCAGCTTGAATAGCGCCACCGGCACCACAACGAAGGAGCGAACATGGACCTGGGACTTAAGGATTTGCGCGTGCTTGTGACCGCTGCCAGCCGCGGGCTGGGTGCGGCCACCGCGCATCAGTTCAGCCTGGAAGGTGCGCGTGTGGCCATCTGCAGCCGCAGCCAGCACAGCATCGAAGCGACAGCCGCCCGCATCGCGGAGCAGTCCGGCGGGCAGGTCATCCCCCTGGCCGGCGATGTGGCTGACCCCGACTCGGCCCGCGCGCTGGTCGCGCAGGCCGCCGCCACGCTGGGCGGGCTGGATATCCTGGTCACCAACGCGGGCGGGCCGCCTGCCGGGGCCTTCAGCGCGCTGGGCGAAACAGAATGGGCCAGGGCGATTGATCTGACCCTGCTGAGCACGGTCACGCTCATCCAGGCCGCCCTGCCCTACCTGCGCGCCTCCGCCAGCGCGTCTATCCTGACCATCACGTCCTACTCTGCCAAGCAGCCGATCCCGAACCTGGTGCTTTCCAACAGCCTGCGCGCCGCGGTGATCGGGCTTACCAAGACCCTGGCCCAGGAGCTTGGCCCCGGCGGGATCCGGGTGAACAGCATCATGCCCGGCTGGACCCGCACCGAGCGTGTCGTGGAGCTGATGCAGGCCCGCGCCGAACAGCGCGGCACCACGCCGGATGACGAGTTCGCCCGGCAGACGGCGGATATCCCGCTGCAGCGCATGGCCGAGCCAGTGGAATTCGCGCGGGCGGCGGTATTTCTGTGCTCACCGGCAGCCTCGTACATTCATGGCGCGATGATCCCGGTTGATGGCGGGGCGATCCAGGCGGCGCTGTAGGGGCGGCACAGCAGGCGTATTCGTGATTCTGACACCCTAAGGAGTTCAACCGGCATGGAATCTGTACGGATTGGCGTGATCGGCGGCTCGGGCCTCTACAATATGCAGGAGCTGACCGACCGAACGACCTACCATGTTTCAACCCCGTTCGGCAATCCCAGCGCCCCGATCCTGGTCGGCACGCTGCGCGGCGAACGGGTGGCCTTCATCCCGCGGCATGGGCAGGGGCATGTCCTCACGCCCTCAGAGGTTCCCTACCGGGCCAATATCTTCGCCCTGAAGGCCATGGGCGTCACGCACGTGATCAGCGTCAGCGCCTGCGGCTCCCTGAGAGAAGCCTTCGCGCCAGGCCACATGGTCATCCCCGACCAGCTCGTAGACCTGACGCGTGACCGCAAGCGCTCGTTCTTTGAGGATGGCCTGGTGGCGCACGTGTCGGTCGCGGAGCCGTTCGCGCCCCGTCTTTCGCGGCTGCTGCACGATGCAGTCCGGCAGGCGGGCGGCACGGCCCACCTGGGCGGCAGCTTCATCACCGTCGAGGGGCCGCGCTTCAGCACGCGGGGCGAAAGCACGATCTTCCGCCAGTGGGGGATGGGCATCATCGGGATGACGACCAGCCCGGAAGCTTTCCTGGCCCGCGAAGCGGAAATGCACTATGCCGTGATCGGTCATGTGACCGACTACGACTCCTGGCACGAGGAAGAAGAACCGGTGAGTGTTGAGATGGTGATCGCCACGATGCAGCACAGCCTGACGGTCGCCCAGCAAGCCGTGGCCATCACCGTGGAACGCCTCGCAGCCGATATCGCCGCCTACACTGATGATTTTGTGGAGCACGCCCTGGCGACCGCGTTCATCACCAATCGGGATGCCATCCCGGCGGAAACGCTGCACCGCCTGCAGCCCATTGTCGGCAAGTACTTCGCCCAGGAATAGCAGGCATCCATGTCATTCGCCAGGGTCACCCGGAACGCGATCCAGCGTGAGAAAACCCTGCTTATTCTCGGCGGGGTGTTCTTGCTCGTTGCGACGCTCACCCTGGCCCTTGCGCTGGACCGATTCTGGTCACCGCTGGGCCTGCTGGTCACGTGGCTGGCGAGCGCCGTGGTGGGGCACGTCATGCTCAACCGCCTGCTGCCCCAGCGTGACCCGCTGCTCTTCCCCATCGCGCTGACCCTGAGTGGCTGGGGGCTGCTTGAAATCGAGCGCCTGGCCCCCAACTTCGCCTGGCGGCAGGCCGCCTGGCTGATCCTCGGCCTGCTGGTCATGCTGGCGGTAAGCACCCTGCCCCCGCATCTGCGCTGGCTGCGGCGCTACCGCTACACGTGGCTCTTTGGCGGGGTGCTGCTCCTGCTGATCAGCATCGTGGCCGGCGTGAATCCTTCCGGCGCCGGCCCGCGCCTGTGGCTGGGCGCGGGAGGGCTGTACTTCCAGCCCTCCGAGCTGCTGAAACTGGTGCTGGTCATCTTCCTGGCCAGCTACCTGGCCGACTATCGGGAAGACCTCGCCCCCGGCGGCAAACCCGGGCCGCTGCCCTCCCTCCGGGCGTTTGGCCCGCTGCTGCTGATGTGGGGGCTGAGCATGGTCGTGACGATCTGGCAGCAGGACCTGGGCACCGCCGCCATGCTGTTTATCGTGTTCCTCACCATGCTGTATATCGCCAGCGGCCAGAAGCGCTATGTGCTGGTCGGCCTGGTGTTGCTGCTGCTGGCGGCGGCGGCCGCGTACCGGCTGTTCGCGGTGGTTGAGCTGCGCATGGAGGTCTGGCTCAACCCCTGGCCGGAAGCCGCCAACCGCGGGTTTCAGATCGTGCAAAGCCTGATGGCGTTTGCCTCCGGGGGTATCGTCGGCCAGGGCATCGGCCAGGGAGCGCCGGGGTATATCCCGGTCGTGCATTCCGATTTCATTTTCGCCGCCATCGGAGAGGAATGGGGGCTGGTGGGCACGCTGGTCCTGATCGCCTGGTTCGCCATCTTCATCATGCGCGGGCTGCAAATCGCCGCACTGTGGATCGACTCGCATTTCCGCATGCTGCTCGTGGCCGGCCTGAGCGTCCAGCTCGCCACCCAGACGCTGCTGATCACCGGGGGCGTGCTGAAGCTCATTCCGCTCACCGGCGTGACCCTGCCCTTCGTGAGTTACGGCGGCAGCTCGCTGCTCATGAGCTTTGCCCTGCTGGGCATCCTGCTGATGCTATCCGCCCCGCCCATGCCCCTGGAGGACGATCCCACATGAGAGAACTGCGTCATGTCGCCCAGGGCATTCTTGTGGGGTTTCTGCTGGTGGGGCTGATGGCCGGTTACTGGAGCGTGCTCCGCAGCGATGGGCTCCGCCAGCGGGCGGATAACCCGCGCCGCATTGTGGCGGAACGGCTCATCGAACGGGGCAGCATCTACGATCACAATGGGCTGCTGCTGGCCGAAACCACGCTGAACTACAACAGCACTGCCCTGAAACGGCTCTACCCCCACCCGGAGGTCGCCCCCGTTGTTGGCTATTACAGCCAGCGCTACGGAGTCAGCGGCATTGAAGCCAGCACTGATCCCATCCTGCGCGGGGAGGTCGGGCCGTCCCCGCTTCAGATCGCCTGGCGCGACCTGCGGCATGATCCGATCGTCGGTGGCGATGTGCGGCTCACGCTTGACCTGATCGTGCAGAAAGCCGCGCTGGAAGCGCTGGGGGGGTATGCGGGCGCGGTCGTGGCGGTCAGCGTGCCGGATGGCGCGATCCGGGTGATGGCCAGCGCGCCAAGCTACGACCCCAACGTGATTGACGAAAACTGGGCGGTCCTCATCCAGTCGGAAGCCGGGCCGCTGCTGAATCGGGTGACTCAGGGCGTCTACCAGCCCGGCGGTGCGCTGCAAACCGCCCTGCTGGCGGCGGCCCTGGCGAAACGCCTCCCGGTTAACGAACTACTTGAGGCCGCCGACGCGCCGGTCAGCATCAACGGCATCGAGCTGACCTGCCAGAGCATCCCGCCGGAGTCCAGCCTGTCGCTTGCAGAGGCCTACAGCTATGGCTGCCCGGCCCCCTTCGCTCGCCTTCTGGACAACCTGGAACCTGCTGACGTGGATAATGCCCTGCAGCGCTTCGGCCTGCTCAGCCCGCCCAGCCTGCTGGGGCTGGAAACGGACACGCCGCCCCCCTCAGAGTCGCTGGCGATGCAGACCGACACCACCCGGCTAATCGCGGCGCTTGCCGGGCAAAGCGATCTCGCCGTCTCGCCGCTGCAGCTGCTGGAACTGCTGGCCGCCATCGCGGGCGACGGTAATGCGCCGATCCTGCACCTGGTGGAGGCGGTCCGGCCCTTCGGCTCCGCAGGCTGGCAGGCCGTCCCGCGCCAGGGCCTTTCGCGGGCTTTGCTAACGGAACAGAATGCCCGGCGGATGCGCGCGCTGATGGCCACCCCGCAGGGGGACACGCGCACTATTCTGGCGGGGTTCGATGCACCGATCATCGGCCACGCGGCCACGGCCTATTCCGGCCCGGATGCCCAGCTGCTGCAATGGTTCCTGGGCATTACCGAACTGGCGGATGGCAGCGCTATCGCGGTGGTGGTCGTTGTGGAAGGTGCCGACTCCCCCGCTGTTGCCGCCCGGGTTGGCGGCGCCACGCTGGATGCCGCTGTCCGGCGCCACGCCTCCTACAATAACAACGCCCCGGCTCCTGTTTCCAGAAACCGAGGCGTGCAGTAATCCGCAGGCTGTGTTTCAGCGCCCTAGCCAGCAACCTCCGCCGCGGCAGCCCGCAGCGCCTCAACATGCGCGATCAGCTCCGGCTCCCCGCGGTCCTGCAGATCGGCCAGGAGCGCATCCATCACAGGCAGCAGCGCCCCGCCATACTGGCCGCCTTCCGCGCTGATCAGGGCCTTCGCCTGGTCCAGAGAGGGCTGCTCCAGCAGACGGCTGATAAACTGCACTTCCGGCGGCACGCTCTCCTGCACGATGGTATTCACCGCGTCTGAGACTTCCTGCAGGCGATTCACCGCTGCCGCATCGTTGCGATCCTGCGCAGCCTTCAGGTTGGCGGCCAGCACCATCATGAACGTGTCATCCAGGTAAGGCAGGTTCTGGCGCACAGCCTCCTGAACATTGTCACTGTTGGCAATCTCCGAAAGGATCATCGACGCGGCTTTCGCCTGGTCTTCCTGGCGCTTCTTAATCGTGTCGGTCAGCGCCACGATCCGCGCGCGCACACCCTCCAGCCGGGATTCCTCCTCGCCATCGGCCGCGTCTATCCGCGCGCTGAGGCCCTGGAAGAAGTGGTAATCAAATGCCCCGTACTGCATGCCTACCAGGGCCTGAAGCTGGCGGTCGTCATCCGCGAGCTCAAGCGTCAGGTCGATGAAGTCGTCCAGCGTGGGCGCTTCGAGTGCCTGCAGGCGCTCCACCACGGCCTGGATCGCGCCTTCCTGGGCCTCCATCTCCTGCAGGGCCTGTTTGCCCGCGGAGGAAAGGTCCAGCAGGCGTTCGCGCACGCCCATCGCGTGCTGGGCAATATCCGCGCGGCCGGCCTGGCGGGCGTTCTCCGCCGCGATCGTGATGATCTCCAGGAACTCCATATCGATCTGGTCATCATACTGCTGCACCAGGGCGGGAAGCTGTTCCTCATCGGTCTGCAGGAAGGTTTCCACCAGGCGCAGCTTGGTGCGCTGGGCTTCCAGCATTTCCGGGGTAATGCCATCTGCCCCCAGCACCACCTCCACCAGCCCCTGCAAGCTCAGCATCGGGCGCGGCTGGAACATGTAGCCGCGGCGCTGTTCCGCGGGCGTGTTATCCATCACCGCCTTGACCAGCTGGCCGATCACGCGCTCCTGTTCCTCTTTGCGCAGGCCCAGCTCCGCGGGCACATACACCAGGAACAGCTCTTTTTCCGGGTCGTGGTAGAGCAGCGGGGTCGCCAGCGCGACGCGATAGCCACAGTGCGGGCAGGCGCCTACGTTGGTCTGGCCGGAGAGAAAGCGAGCCTTCGCGCTCGGGTCGCGGCCAACGTCAATAATCTGTTCAATACGCGCCTGGTAAGGCTGCTGGCAATTAGGGCATGTGAGGGTGTTGCCGCCGCCCCCCATCCCACGAAGATCTAAACTCATGCAAAAACTCCGTTCTGGTTTACTGGTAAGCCTGGTGGCGGGGCAGAATGAAGTAGAAGGTCGAGCCCTGGCCGGGGACACTGTAGACCCCGATCTGGCCCCCATGCGCCTGCACAACCGCCTGCGCGAGGTAAAGGCCCAGCCCGGTCCCCTGGGTGCGCCTTGTCAGGGCATCATCCACCCGGTAGAAACGCTCGAAGATCCGGTCCCATTCATCCTGTGGCAGCCCAACGCCTTCGTCCTGCACCTCGATCCGCACCTGCTCATCGCTATACGAACCTGCGACCCGGATTGTACCACCATCCGGTGAATACTTAACGGCGTTCCCCACCAGGTTATCGATCACCTGGCGCAGCCGGGTCGAATCGCCGGGTACAGGGGGGTAATCCGGGGGGAAATCCAGCGCGAAACGGTGGGCCTCCGTCTGCGTCCTGAAGCGCTCCACCACCGCCTCCGCGATCCGATCCAGGCGCACATCCTCATACTTGATCTGCATGCCCTCGGCCTGCAGCTTGGTGGCCGAAAGCAGGTTTTCAATCAGCCCCGTCAGCCGGTCGGCCTCGTCCTCAATCACGCTGAGGCCCTGCTGCACCACGGCCGGATCCCAGTGCGCATCCTCCCGCCGGAGCGTGCCGGCATAACCCTTAATCAGCGCTACCGGGGTCTTCAGTTCATGGGAAATCACGGAGATGAACGTGGACTTCATCTTCTGCGCTTCGCGGAAGTGCGAGATATCGCGCACGTTAACGATGATGTTGATCAGCCGGTGCTCGTCATCCACCAGTGGGGCGTAGGTCATACCCACGCCGATCGTGGTGCCATCCGGGCGCAGCAGGTCGCCCTCCGCGTAGAAGGCTTCCGCCACCTCGCCCGAGTCCTCCAGCACCGGCCAGCCCGCTTTCAGCGCCTCCAGCAGATCGGTGCCCTGCGGGCGCCCCGCCCACTTGATCACGGCTTCGTAGGGCTGCCCCATTACGGCGTCGGCCTGCTGGCCGCTGATCCGGCTCATGGCCTTATTAAAGGTCTGGATTGCGCGGGTGCTGTCCAGGATCATCACGCCATCCGCGCTGTACTGCAGGATGCGCTCCAGGCGCTGGCGTTCCTGGTTCATGTCGTAATACAGCCGCGCATTATGCACGGCAATCGCGGCCTGGTCGGCGAAGCTCTGCAGCACCTGCTGATCATTCAGCGTCGTCGTGCCGCTGAACGCGCGAAACACATAGATCACGCCCAGAAACTCATCACCCAGCACCATCGGGAGGGCGACAAGCTGGCGCAGCGGTATCTGCAGCTCGTCCGCCACCGTTCTCAGTTTGCGTTCAATCTCGGGAATTTCGATGCTGTCTTCTTCGTCGCTGACTCCCACCAGCAGCGGCTGAAACACCTGGACATGCTCCGGGCTGACGCCGATCAGCGCCCGGACGCGCAGCGCGCGGCCGCCCCGTTCTCGCAGGGCGATCAGTCCGACTTCTGCGGCCAGCATGGTCACAGACGAGCGGAGGATGAGCCGCAGCACTTCGCCCAGATCAAGCTGGGCGCTCATGGCACGGCTGATTTCCAGCAGGAAATCTCGCTGGCGAACACGGAAGTCAGGGAGTAAGAACATGCCTGCATTCTAGCATGCGCACCCTGGCCCGTTAAGCACCCGTCGTACTTTCTTGTACAGTTCTAATAGTATGGCTCAAACAGAGGGGGAATTGCGCTGATCAGATTTCCGGGGGCGCGGCACACCCGCACCCGGCCCCCGGACTTTTCAGGTCAATCTGATCACTCAGGCGCGCTACAATACCGCCGCTTCGGCCTTACCCAGCGCCCGGTCAAACATCTCCAGCGCCTCATCCGCCAGGTCTTTGGTGAGATTCAGCGGTGGCATGAAGCGCAGCGAGCTTTCACCGCAGCCCAGCAGCAGCAGCCCTTCATCGAATCCATGCAGCGCGGCGGCATGCAGCAGGTCATGCGCCGGCTCGCGCGTTTCGCGGTCCTTCACCAGCTCGATGCCGATCATCATGCCCTTGCCCCGGATCTCGCCGATGCTGGGGTGACGCGGCATCATTTCTTCCAGCGCATCCAGCATATACTGCCCAAGCTCGGCGGCGTTCTGCATGTAGCCGTTTTCAATCAGGTCGATGGTCGCCAGGGAGGCCGCGCAGGCGACCGGGTTACCACCGTAGGTGCTGCCCTGCGCGCCGCGCCCCCAGGTCATCACGCTCTTGCGCGCGATCACAGCACCCAGCGGCATCCCGCTGGCCAGGCCCTTCGCGCTGGTCACGATATCCGGCTCGACATTCCAGTGTTCCATGGCCCACCATTTGCCGGTGCGGCCCATGCCACTCTGCACCTCGTCCGCGATCAGCAGGATACCGTACTTGTCGCACAGCGCGCGCAGCCCCGGCAGGAAGCTGTCTGGCGGCACGATATACCCGCCCTCGCCCTGGATCGGCTCCACCAGGATGCCCGCGACTTCTTCCGCCGGCACCAGGGTCTTGAAGATCACGTCTTCCAGGTACTTCAGGACGGCCACGCCATAATCACCGCCGTTCAGGTTCAGAATCGGGCGGTAGGGGTTGGGGTAAGGCACATGCGTCACACCGGGCATCATGGGGAAATAATCGGCGCGCTGCTTGAATTTGCTGCTGGTGAACGCCAGCGATCCCATCGTGCGCCCGTGGAAACCGCCCAGGAAGCCGATAAACTGCGCGCGACCGGTCCGGTGCTTGGCCAGCTTCAGGGCCGCTTCAACTGCCTCGGTGCCTGAATTGCAGAAATAGATCAGGGCATCTTCCTCAAAGGGGGCGATCTCATCCAGTTTTTCCGCCAGCTTCACTCCCATCGGCTCATAAAAATCGGTGCCTGACATGTGCAGGTACTTCGCGGCCTGATCCTGCACCGCCTTCACCACCTGCGGGTGAGCATGCCCGGTGGAAAGCACCGCGATCCCGGTTGTAAAGTCAATGTAGCGGTTACCATCCACATCCCAGACTTCCGCGCCCCGCCCGTGATCGATCACGAACGGATAATCACGCATGTAGGAAGGCGTGATCACCTTCTTGTCACGCTCGATAACCGCGGCGGCCTTGGGGCCGGGTGTTAAAACGATGTCCGTCATACCAGTCTCCTTCACATTCCTGCCACTAACCGCGTTCCTGACGGGCGCTTGCCCGCATGGCCAGGACCGCGGCACCAATAATCGCCACGTCCGCGCCCAGCCTGGCGGGGACAATTGGCGCTTGTTCAAAATAAGCCGGGTCGATCACCGCATCGCGCGCCGCCTGGCGCATCGGCCCAAACAGCAGCTCCCCCAGTGTACTTACCCCGCCGCCCACCACAACAATAGTCGGGTTCAGGAGCATCATGAGGTTGGCGATGCCGTAGCCCACCAGCCGCCCGGCGCGGGCGACCGCTTCCAGGGCCAGCGCGTCCCCGGCCTCCGCCGCCCGGCCCACCACGCTGCCCGATACGGCGCTCAGATCGCCCTCCACCAGCGCGCCGATGCCTGACTCCGCGCCCGCCTGAATCCGGCGCACGGCATAGCGGGCAATCGCCGGGCCGGCGGCCTCTTTCTCCAGGGAGGAAGGCCGATCGCCGTCTACCACCATGATCGTATGCCCGAACTCCCCGGCCAGCCCGCGCGCGCCGAGAAACAGCTCCCCGCCGAGCACGATCCCGCAGCCGATCCCGGTGCTGACCGTGATATACACCGCGTCCTGGTGTCCCTGCGCCGCGCCCGCGTGCACCTCCGCCAGCGCCGCGACATTGGCATCGTTTTCATGAAACGTGGGGATATCGGGGAAACGCGCCTGGACGAGCCGCCCCAGCGCGATATCCACCCAGCCAGCAAGGTTGGGCGGGGACTTGATCACGCCGGTCTCCGGGTCAACCGGCCCCGGCGTGGAGATGCCGATGGCCTGCACCGGGTGGTCGCTGCCCGCCACCACGCCCGCGATCAGGTCAAAGATGCGCGGGACGGTGACCGCCGGGCCTTCCCAGGCCCGGGTGGGTTCTTCAACACGGTTGAGCAGGGTGTAAGCGCCGTCCAGCAGGGCCACGCGAATCCGCGTGCCACCCAGGTCAACGGCTGCAATCCGGGTTTCCACGGGTGTATACTCTCCCCGTTCGCGAGTAATGCCTTCAGGCAGTTGTGTGTCATGCGCGGCATGTTAGAATACCTGCCGGGATTGTAACCTGTCTCCAACTTTGTGCCTAGAGACCAAGTGACCCGAAATGGCCAAGACAAAAATCACACCGGTTCGCCGCCAGTACCTTGAGATTAAGCGCCAGTACCCGGACGCGATCGTCTTCTTCCGCCTGGGCGATTTTTACGAAACCTTCGATCAGGATGCCGAAACCGCCGCCCGCGAGCTGGACCTGGTGCTCACCAGCCGCCCCGTGGCGAAGGATCAGCGCGTCCCCATGGCGGGTATCCCGCACCACGCCGCCGAAAACTATGTCGCGCGCCTGATCGAAAAAGGTTTCCATGTCGCCATCTGCGAGCAGATCGGTGATACGCCGATCAACGGCCTGGTCCCGCGCGAGGTCACGCGGGTGGTCACGCCCGGCACGGTGGTGGAGCCGGGCATGCTGGCTGAGCGCCGCAACAACTTCCTGATGGCGGTTTACCCGGAGCGCGACAAGCATGACGACTGGACACGCGCCGGGATCGCCTACGTGGACATCACCACGGGCGAATTCGGCGCCACGCAGATCGAGGATGAGCACACCCCCGTCCGCGTGATGGAGGAGATGGCCCGCCTGGCCCCGCGCGAGGTCATTTTCCCCGGCAGCTGGGTGGAACGCGGCATCACCCTGCCGGAAGGCGCGCACCTCACCTCCTTCCCCGACTGGCACTTTGAGGCGGGCAACGCACGCCAGGCGCTGGTGAGCCATTTTGCCGTGCGCGATCTCTCCGGCTTCGATCTGGAAGGTCGCCCGCTGGCGGTACACGCCGCCGGGGCCGTCCTGCAGTACCTGCAGGAGACGCAGCGCGGGGCGCTGCAGCAGCTCACCAACCTGCGCGTGTATGCCACCGATACCTTCATGCTGCTGGATCGGGCCACCCGCCGCAACCTGGAGCTGACCGAGACCATCCGCACCGGTCAGGCGCAGGGCAGCCTGCTGGGCGTGCTGGACCGCACTGTCACGCCGATGGGCGGGCGGCTGCTGCGCCGCTGGGTGAACGAGCCGCTGCTGGAGCTGGAACGGCTGGTGGCGCGCCAGAACGCGGTGGAAGCCTTCTTCACCAACGCCACCATGCGCCGCGAGGCGCTGGACACGCTCAAAACCGTGGGTGACCTGGAGCGCCTGACCAACCGGGCCATCACCGGGATCGCCGGCCCGCGCGACCTGATCGCGCTGCGCGACAGCCTGGGGGTTGTCCCGGCACTGGCCGCCCTGATCGCCGGGCAGCCCGCGCTGCAATCCCTGCACGGCGCGCTGAACCCGAACGAGGAGGTGGTCGAGCTGATCGCACGCGCTATTGCGGAAGACCCGCCCGCCACGCTGAACACGATCGGCGTGATCAAGCGCGGCTATTCGCCGGAGCTGGACGGCATCTACACCACCAACCGTGACGCAAAGGACTGGGTAGCCAGCCTGGAAGCCACCGAACGCGAGCGCACCGGCATCAAGACGCTGAAGGTCGGCTACAACAAAGTCTTTGGCTACTACCTGGAGATCAGCAAGGCGCAGAGCAAAAACGCCCCGCCGGAGTACATCCGCAAGCAGACGCTGGTGAACTCCGAACGCTACATCACGCCCGAACTCAAGGAATACGAATCCCTGATCCTCAACGCCGAGGATCGCATCCACGAGATCGAGGCGCGGCTCTTCAAAGACCTGTTGGGCGATGTGGCGCGCCATGCCGAAGGGCTGCTGCGCACGGCCCGCGCACTGGCCTTCATGGACGCGTTCGTCTCCCTGGCGGAGGTCGCCGCCCGCGAGCGTTACACGCGCCCCACCCTGACAACCGACGATGTGCTGATCATCCACGAAGGCCGCCACCCGGTCGTGGAAAAACTGCTGAAGGAAGAACGCTACATCCCCAACGATGTCACGTTTGATGGAGACCAGCGCCTGCACATCATCACCGGGCCGAATATGTCCGGCAAAAGCACGTACATCCGCCAGGTGGCGCTGATCACGCTGATGGCCCAGATCGGCAGCTTCGTCCCGGCGGAGGAAGCCACCATCGGCCTGGTGGATCGTATCTTCACCCGCATCGGCGCGCAGGATGAGATTCACGCCGGGCAGAGCACGTTCATGGTGGAGATGGTGGAGACGGCGCGCATCCTCTCCGGCGGGACACGGCGCAGCCTGGTCATTCTGGATGAGGTCGGGCGCGGGACCAGCACCTATGACGGCATGGCGATCGCCCGCGCCGTGGTGGAGTACCTGCACAATAACCCGCGCCTGGGCTGCAAGACGCTCTTCGCCACCCACTACCACGAGCTGACCGAGCTGGCGAACATCCTGCCGCGCGTGCGAAACTATAACGTGGCGGTGGCGGAGGAAGGCGACAACGTCGTGTTCCTGCACAAGGTGCTGCCCGGCGGCGCGAACCGTTCCTACGGCATCCACGTCGCCAAGCTGGCGGGCATCCCGAAGGGCGTGATCAACCGGGCAAACGAAATCCTGGAGGAACTGCAGGCAGCGGGCAGCGATTTTACGCTCAAGCGCCCCCATGATGACGGCCCCAGCCAGCTCAACCTGTTTTCGATGGAGCCGCCGGAGGCGCTGAAAGCCCTGCGCGAGCTGAATATCGACGATCTCACGCCGCTGGATGCCATCACCAAACTTTACGAACTCAAACGCCTTGCTGCTGAGGATAAGTAACCCATGCCCAGGTACAACTACACCTGCCAGACCTGCGCCCACAGTTTTGAGGTACGCCTCTCTTACGCCGAGGTCGACTCGGCGCAGCTCACCTGCCCGGACTGCGGCAGCCCGGACTGCGCGCGCGGCCTGAACCGGGTGGCTGTGGCGGTCGCGTCCAACAGCGGCAGCGATTACCGCCTGACCCGCGGCGACCTGGAAACCGCAATCGGGATGAGCAACGCGCTGGGCGGCGCGGCGGGCGGCGAACACAGCCACGGCGGGAGCTGCGGCTGTGGCAGCTGCGGCGGGGGGAGTTGCGCCACATGCAGTCACTGATGCGCCCCATCACCGTCACCCTGATCCGCCACGGCCTGACCGAGTGGAACGCACAGGGCCGCGCCCAGGGGCATGCCCCCGTCCCGCTGTCCGAGCAGGGCCAGGAGCAGGCCCGCCTGCTGGCAGGGGCGCTGCGCGGGCAGCAGGGCATCACGGCCCTCTACAGTAGCGACCTGCTGCGCTGCCGCCAGACCGCCGCCCCGCTGCAGGCGGTGCTGGGGCTGGAACTTCGTCTGGACGAGCGCTTCCGGGAGATCGATCTCGGTAACTGGCAGGGGCTGGGCCGCGCCGAGTGGGAAGCCTACGACTCCGACAACTACGCCGCGTATGTGGCCGACCCGGTGAATGTGCCGTTCCCCGGCGGCGAAAACCGCCCGATGCTCACCGCGCGCGTGATGGCGGGCCTTCGGGACGTGGCGGCCGCCCACCCCGGCGAGCATGTTCTGGTCGTCACCCACGGCGGGCCGATCCGGGCTGTGCTGCGCTACTACGATCACTGGCCCTACCGGCCCTGGACAGGCGGCTCCCCCCCGGTCACCAACACGTCCCGCACCACGCTGGAAATCGCGCCGGATGGCCGCTCCGCCGCCCTGCTCACCTTACTGGATACGAGTCACCTGCCGGAACCGCTGATCAGCTGACTTATGCCAACTACGATTCTCACCCTGATTCGCCACGGACACACCGACTGGAACGCCCTGGGCCGCTACCAGGGCAGCGCCCCGATCCCGCTCAGCCAGCGTGGGCTGGCCCAGGCCGCCCGGCTGGTGGACGCGCTCAGGCCCGGCCCACAGATCGACGCAGCCTATTGCAGCGACCTGGCCCGCTGCCGCCAGACCATCGCGCCGCTGGCCGCCGCCTTCGGCCTGCCGGTCACTCATGATTCCCGGCTGCGCGAGGTCGATTACGGCCACTGGCAGGGCCTTACCCGCGCGGAGGCCGCCGCGTGGGATTCCGCCGCGTTTGCGGCTTACAGCGCCGACCCCGAGAATGTCGCGATCCCCGGTGGTGAGAGCCAGCGCATGCTGGCGAGCCGCGTACTCGCGGCGCTGGGGGACATCCTGGCGGCTCACAGCGGGGGGCATATCCTGGTTGTGACCCACGGCGGGCCGATCCGCGCGATCCTGCGTCACCACGGGCTGTGGCGCGGGGGGACGCCCTCCGGCAACGCCTCCCGCACGGAGCTGCACATCACCGGGGCGGATACGCCCCGGCTGGTGCTGGATGGCGACGTCTCCCACCTGCCGCCAGAGCTGGCCCCGGACCCGACCGGCACGACGTTCATCGCGTGAGCATGCCCGGCGCGCGCCGCGCAATGAGCGTCTCATTTCAGATGCGTATGGTATACTTCCTTAAGGGGATGCGGCAGTCTGCCGGGTGGGCGCAACCTGCGGCCCGCTGGCTGCATCTAAGAACAATAGTGCAGGATTTGCCCCGCTTAGAACCTTTTTGCACACCATAAGGAGCGTTCAGGAGTGAAAGACCCGATTCGTGTAGCTGTGACAGGTGGTGCAGGCCAGATCGCGTACAGCCTGCTGTTCCGTATCGCTTCCGGTGAAGTGTTTGGCCCCGATCAGCCGGTTGTGCTGCAGATTATCGAAATCCCCCAGGCCATGGACGCCCTGCAGGGCGTGAAGATGGAGCTGGATGACTGCGCTTACCCGCTGGTGCAGGATATCGTCCTGACTTCAGACCCGACCGTGGGCTTTAAGGACGTTAACTGGGCGATCCTGGTGGGCGGCAAGCCGCGCACGAAGGACATGGCCCGCGCAGACCTGATCTCCGAGAACGGCGCGATCTTCGTCACGCAGGGCAAAGCCATCAACGATTACGCAGCCAAGGACGTGCGCGTCCTGGTCGTCGCCAACCCGTGCAACACCAATGCGCTCGTGGCACGCAGCAACGCGCCGGGCGTGCCTGCCGACCGCTGGTTCGCCATGACCCGCCTGGACGAAAACCGGGCCAAGGCCCAGATCGCGGCCAAAGCGGGCGTGCCGGTCAGCGCCGTGACCAACATGGCGATCTGGGGCAACCACAGCGCGACCCAGTTCCCCAGCTTTGAGCACGCCAAGGTGGAAGGCAAGCCGCTGCTGGACGTGGTTACCGACCGCGAGTGGCTGGAGAATGAGTTCATGGTCACCAACCAGCAGCGCGGCAAGGCCATCATCGAGGCGCGCGGCAAGAGCAGCGCCGCCAGCGCCGCCAACGCCGCCATTGACACGATCAAGAGCCTGCTGACCCCCACCCCGGCCGGGGACTGGTTCAGCGCCGCGGTGACCTCCGATGGCAGCTACGGCGTGCCGGAGGGCCTGATCTACTCGTTCCCGCTGCGTTCCGCAGGCGATGGCTCGTATGAGATCGTGCAGGGGCTGGCGCTGAGCGACTACGCGCAGGGTAAGCTGGCCGCCTCCACCGCCGAGCTTGAAGAAGAAAAAGAGGCCGTGGCAGACCTGCTTTAAGGATTGCCCGCCCGCCATTTACGCGTATGATTAGAGGCTGCTGGCAAAAAAACCGCTGGCAGCCTTTGTTGTTGTGGAGAGGTGCGTATTGACTCAACGCGTGGTTGATCTGACAGACGGCAGCGCCATGGTGGTGACCGACCTGCACGGCAACGGGGAGGCCTTCGCCGCGTACCGCGACCGTTTTCTGGCGCACCAGGCCGCCGGGGAGGCGCAGCGCCTGATCCTGTGCGGCGACCTGATTCACGGCAACGGCCCGGCCCATGCCGATCGCAGCCTGGAGATGCTGCTGGAAGTTATCGCGCTTCAGGAAGAACACGGCCCGGGCAGCGTGATCATGCTGCTGGGCAACCACGAGCTGCCCCACCTCTACAGCCTGCCCCTCAGCCGCGGCGCCACGGATTACACCCCGCGCTTTGAAGCCCGCCTGACCCAGGCCGGCCCGGAAGTGCGGGCGCAGGTCCTGGCCTTTATCGCGGCCCTGCCCTTCGCCGTCCGGACGGCGGCAGGCGTGATGATCAACCACACGGGGGCCGCCCCGCTGGCCGCGCTGCCCGGCAACCGCGACCGCCTGCTCCGCTTCGATCACTGTGAGCTGGTCGACCGGGTAGACCGCGTGATCGCCCGGCAGGACGCGGCCGCGCTGCGCGAGCTGTACAGCCAGTCCACCGGGGCGAGCTACGCGGAAGCGGCGCAGTATTACCTGGCCGTGCAGGGGCCGGACGACCCGCGCTACAACCACCTGCTGCGCGCCCTGATCCTGAACAAGTCCGATTCGAGCTTCGAGCTGCTGTGGGATACCTTCTTCAACCGCAACGAACACGGCCTGGGGGAGGAAACCTACGCGCACCTGCTGGAAAGCTACCTGCACACCTGGTCGGCGGGCGCGCCCGCGGAGCAGCGCGCGCTGGTGGCCGGCCACATTCCCGTCCCCGGCGGTTACCAGCTCGTGGCGGAACGCCAGCTCCGGCTGGCCAGCTGGGCGCACGCCAACCCACCCCAGGCCGGGCTGTACCTGCTGCTGGACTGTGCGCAGCCCCTCCCCACGGCTGAAGCCCTGATCGCCCGGCTGAGGAGCGTGTTCACCCCATGAAAAACCGCCGTTTTTCCCTGCCTTTCGGAGAAAGCCAGATCAGTTTCAGCGTCCTGCCGCCCTGGGAAGTGGACGAACTCCACCCCAGCACCCCACCCACCGAATCAGCAGGCGGCGACTGGCTCCCTGGCCCGGAGGATACGTTCGCGCAGGCGGTGCGCAAAGCAGCGCGCGCGGTGATCGTCTTCACGGATGCCACCCGTGCCAGCCCTGACCTGCTGCTCGCCAAGCAGGCCCTGCAGGACCTGCTGGAGGCCGGGATGCCCGCCAACCGGATCGCGTTCCTGTGCGCGGTGGGGATGCACCGCCCCAGCACGCCGGAAGAAAAACGGGCCAAACTGGGCGCGGCGATTGTCAGCCGGTTCCCGGTGCTTGATCATGACCCGGCCGACGCGATCACGATCGGCCGGGTGGCTGATATCCCGGTGCAGGTAAACCGGCTGCTGACCGGCGCAGGCACGCTTGTGGTCGGCCTGGGGGTGGTGGAACCGCACCAGTACGCGGGCTATTCCGGCGGGGCAAAAACGGTCGTGATCGGCTGTGCCGGGGGGAACACCATCGCCGCCACGCATGGCCCGCGCTTTCTGAATCAGGAGGGCGTCCGGCTGGGGAGAATCGAGGGCAACCCCTTCCAGGCCTTTGTGCGGGAAGCAGGCCGGATGGTCAACCTGGTGCGGGTCTATAACGCCGTGCTGGATGAGACGCACGCCCCGCGCTGGTTCATGGGCGGCCCGCCCGATGCCGTGCATGACGCGCTGGTTGCCAGGGCGCGCGCGCTGTGCGAAATCCCCGCGGCCGCGCCGTATGATGTCGTGATCGCCGGGGTGGGCGCGCCGAAGGACGCCAACCTGTACCAGGCCTCCCGCGCCGCGACCTATATCGGCCTCAGCGCCCGGCCCGTGATCCGGCCCGGCGGCGTGATCGTCCTGCCCGCGCCGCTGCCGGAGGGTGCCGGGCAGGGCCAGGGCGAGCAGAACTTCATCCGCGCGCTGGCGGAGAATTCTGACCTCTCCGCGCTGCTGGCCCGCCTGGAAGCGGAGGGCTGCCAGCCGGGGGAACAGCGGGCTTACATGGTGGCCCAGCTGCTGCGCCAGTACCGGGTGATCGTTGTGGGCGCGAAGCGGCCTGATGCCGTCAAACGGGCGCACCTGGCCCCGGTCGAAACGATGGACGAGGCGCTGGACCTGGCGCGGGTGTGGTGTGGCACGCTCGATCGCCCGCCGCGGCTGCTGGTCGTGCCGAACGCGCTGCAAATGCTGCCTGTGCCGCAGGAAGCTAGCCCAGCACCGCCCCGATGATGCTGGCCTGCCCGCGCACGAAATCCTCCGCGGAGACGGCCTTCTTCCCGGCCAGCTGCAGCTCCCGGAGGATGTAAAGGCCCGCTCCGGTACGAATCGCCAGCCCTTCGCCGTGAGCCAGCACCTCACCCGGCGCGCCGCCTGCCGGCCCGCTCTCGGCAGGATGCCCGGCGATGATCTTGAGCTGGCGGCCCTCCCACGTGGTGAAGGTTCCCGGCCAGGGCGTAAACGCGCGCACCAGCCGATCAATTTCGGCGGCGCTCTGCGTCCAGTCCAGCGCGCCGTCCTCTTTTTTGATCTGGCCCGCATAGGTGATCAGGCGCTCATCGTCGGGCTGGGGCTGGGGCTGCAGCGCCCCGGCCAGGTAGGCGGGCAGCGTGCGCAGCAGCAGCGGCCCACCCAGCGCCGCCAGCCTGTCGTGCAGGCTCGCGCCGGTCTCGTCCGGCGCGATCGGGATCGCTTCCTGGGCCAGCATCGGGCCGGTATCCAGCCCGGCATCCATGACCATGATCGTGATGCCGCTCTCGGCATCCCCGGCGCGGATCGCCGCCTGGATCGGCGCGGCCCCGCGCCAGCGCGGCAGCAGCGAGGCATGCACGTTAATGCAGCCGTGCCGCGGCAGGTCCAGCACGTTCTGGCGCAGGATTTGCCCGAAGGCTGCCACCACGATCAGCTCAGGCGACCAGGCTTCCAGCTGCGCGACCGCTTCCGGCGTGCGCAGGGTCTTCGGCTGGAACACGGGAATCCCCGTGGCCCCGGCGACCACCTTCACCGGGGAGGGGCGCAGCTCCCGCCCGCGCCCGGCGGGCCGGTCTGGCTGGGTGACCACGCCCACCACAATGAACGCCGGGTCATCCAGCAGGGCCTGCAAGGTTGGCACGGCGAAATCGGGTGTGCCCATGAATACGGTGCGGGTCATGGCGGCTCCTCCTTGGCGGCTGCGCGCAAAACAGACGGATCGTAGCGCAGAAAGGACGGCCATTCAAGGTTTGTCTGGCCGGGGCTGGCGTGTTACTCTAAGGGATAATTTGCGCCCATTGCGGCTTATGATTGGCGGAACCATGCAACAGGGTAAAACCAAACGGTGGCGGACTCTGCCTGAGATTCCCCCATCGATTCTGAACCGGCTGCGCGGCTTTGATCCCGTGATCGCGCAAATCCTCTATAACCGCGGGATCGACGATGCAACCCCGGCGCGCCAGTTCCTCGAGGGCGAAATGCCGCCCTCCAATTCGGCGATGATGGCGGATATGGATCGCGCGGTGGCGCGCATCCGGCAGGCGATCACGCAGGGGGAGCAGATCGCGGTTTTTGGGGATTTTGATACCGACGGCGTGACCTCCACCGCGCTGATGGTGCAGACGCTGCGCGCGCTGGAAGCCAATGTGGAGCCTTATATCCCCCACCGGGTCGATGATGGCTACGGCCTGAATATCGCCGCGCTGGACATGCTGGCCCGCGACGGCTTCAACCTCGTGATCACGGTGGACTGCGGCATCCGGGCGGTGGCCGAAGTGGAGTTCGCCCGGCGGCACGGGCTGGACATCATCATCACCGATCACCATACCGTGGGCGAGGAACTCCCCAACGCGCTGGCGATCATCAACCCCAAACGGAATGACTGCGACTATCCGGAAGACATGCTGGCCGGGGTGGGCGTGGCCTACCACCTGGCCGACGCGCTGATCGAAGCGGCCCGCACGAACGGTGACCCTGTGGCAATCGACCAGCGCGACCTGCTCGACCTGGTGGCGATTGGCACGGTGGCCGACCTGGCCCCGATGGATCGGCAGGAAAACCGCGCGCTGGTGATCCGCGGGCTGGAAGTGATCAATGCCGCCCAGCGGCCGGGCCTCTACGCCCTGATCACCGAGGCCGGGCTGCAGCCAGGACGCATCAGGTCCACCAACATCGGCTTCGGGCTGGGGCCGCGCCTGAACGCCGCCGGTCGGATGGAAAGCGCCACTGTCGCCTACGAGTTGCTCATGACGGGCAACATGGAAACGGCGATGAAGCTCGCCACTGAGCTGGATGAGCTGAATACCTCACGCCAGATGGAAACCCGCAAGGCACAGCTTAAGGCGCATGAACTGGCCTTTCAGGGGCTGGACAGCGACATCCCGCTGATCTTTGCGGAGGATCAGGCGTTCCCCCCCGGCATCGTCGGGCTGGTCGCCGGGCGGCTGGCGGAGGAGTACTACCGGCCGGCGATTGTGGTCGAGCGGGACGAAAAGGGCGAAAGCCGCGGCTCCTGCCGCAGCATTCCGGAATTCGACATTGCGCACGCGCTGGATCAGTGCGCCGACCTGCTGGTGCGCCACGGCGGACACTCCCAGGCGGCGGGTTTCACCGTGAAGAACGAAAACCTGGATGATCTGCGCTACAGGTTATATGACCTGGTGAGGGACGCGCTGCGCGGGCAGGAGCTGCGCCCCACCCTGGATATTGATATCGAAGTCCCGGTGGAGCGCCTGACGCTGGAGCTGGCACGCCAGCTTGAGCGGCTTGACCCCTTCGGTCACCGCAATCCGCAGCCGATGCTTATGACACCCAACCTGCATGTGCTGGATGCACGCCGGGTCGGCAAGGATGGCAGCCATCTCAAGCTCACGCTGGGAGAGCCGGGCTTCCGCCTGGACGCCATTGCGTTCCGCTTTGGCGATATGATTGACGATCTGCCGCGGCGCATCGACGTGGCGTATCACCTGGAAGTCAACGAATGGAACGGGCGCCAGCGCCCGCAGCTTAACGTGCGCGATATTCGGCCGGCCAGCTAGGCGGCTGTTTTTCAACGGAACAGGAGTTACAGGGTATGAGCACAGGGTTCAGGTTACACAGGCAGCTGCGCCGTCTTTTGCGGGCCAGCGCGATCCTGCTGGGCGGGCTGGTTTCGGCGGATGCCGATCTTGCGCCACTGGCGGCGCCGGAGGCAGAGCCGGAGACGCCCCCGGCGAAGAAGAAGCCGCTCAAATTCTCGTACGGCGGGCAGGCCGTCATGGAAGGTGTGATGATGCGCGGGGCCTATAACGTGGCCGTGGCCGTGCGCAACCCCGAAGGCGAGATCGTGATCCAGGAAGACGAGATCAACTCAGCCCTGTATCGCGGGCCGGTGAGCCGCATCCCGTTCCTGCGCGGCCTGACGCTGCTGTGGGACTCGCTGGGGCTGGGCACGCGCGCGCTGATGTGGTCGGCAGATGTGGCGCTGGGCGAGGAAGAGGACCTCAACTTCAACGGCCCGCTGGGCTACGGCACGGTGATCTTCTCGCTGTCGCTGGGGATCGGGCTGTTCTTCCTGCTGCCCGCGGCGGCGGCAGGCGGCGTGGAGCGGCTCCTCGGCCTGGAACACAGCGAGTTCCTGACGAATATCATCGAGGGCATCATCCGCCTGATCCTGATCGTGGGCTATATCTGGGCCATCGGCCGGATGAAGGATATCGCCCGCATCTTCCAGTATCACGGCGCGGAGCATAAGACGATCAACGCCTACGAAGCCGCGGCGGAACTGACCCCCGCCAGCGTGAAGCGCTTCCCGCTGGAGCACCCCCGCTGCGGAACCGGGTTCATCCTGGTTGTCGCCGTGATCAGCATCCTGGTGTTCTCCCTGCTGGGGCGCCCGCCCTTCGTCTGGCTGCTGCTCTCCCGCGTGGTTCTGATCCCCGTGATCGCCGGGATCGCCTACGAGTACATCAAGTTCACGGCGGCACGGATGGACAAAGCCTGGGTGCGGGCGATGGTCGCGCCCAGCCTGGCGCTGCAGAAGCTGACCACCAATGAGCCGGACGAGGACATGCTCCAGGTGGGCATCACGGCCCTGCAACGCGTGCTCGATTCCGAGCAGGCGCACCTCGCGCCGCAGCCCGCCCCGGCGGAGGTCGAGGAGCTGGCAGCCCCGGCGCGCTAGGGCCGGCAGGCAAGGAAGGGAGGCAGCATGAGCATCCCCAAACCGGAGCTGATCGGCCACCCGATTGAGGCGGGCCTTGTGGCGCTGGGCGCACGGATGATTCTGGTCTGCGGCGCTGCGCCGGCCCTCCCGGGGGGCCAGCAGGTGCGCGCGCCCGGCCCGCTGGTCGTGCGCTACGCCGTGCCCTACCTTCACCAGGAAGCGGCGCTCGTCCCCGGCCTGTTCGCCGCGGAATACGGCGCGATCCTGCTGGGCCGGGACGCCTGGGACTACGCCGTCGCGCACAGCAACCTGCATCCCCGCGCCGATCTGCTCGGCCTGCGCACCGACGGCCAGCCCGATCAGGTGATGCTGCGCGATCTTGATTTCGGGCGTGGGGTTGAGGTCTGGGTCTACGACTCGGCGGAAGCCACCTGCCCGCTGGCGCGCGTGGATGCGCTGTGGGTTGGCTCCGGCGCGCCGGAGCTGCCCGACCTGCTGCTGGATTACCTGCCCCGCTGGCAGCAGGGATAGCCTGCTGCTGCAGGGATAGCCCCTGCTGCTGCAGCGGTAGCAGCCAAACGCGCCATAGACAGGCCCGATCGCATCCGCTAGAATGGCCCGGCGGCGGCACGCCGGGGATATCGCCCCGGCTACCCGAAAACACGCCCGCGCCTCCGCCGCCCTCCAACCCGTAACGCGCAGGCGAACGATACAGACAAAGGACATTAACCCAGACTATGACTGATTCAGACTTCTTCGATCTGAATGATCACCTCACCACCCCGGCGGACAGCCCGCTGGAGGACATCCCCGCCGGGCATCGCTCCGGCTTCGTGGCCGTCATCGGGCGGCCGAACGTGGGCAAGTCCACGCTGATGAACGGCCTGCTGGGGCAAAAGGTCGCCATCGTCTCCTCCAAGCCGCAGACCACCCGCGTCCAGCAGTTGGGCATCCTGACCCGGCCAGATTCGCAGATCGTGTTCGTGGATACGCCCGGCCTGCACAAACCCCGCCACGAGCTGGGCAAATTCATGGTGGATGTGGCCCAGCGGGCGCTCAATGATGCTGATGTGATCATGTTCCTGGTGGAAGCGCAGTACATGCCCGGCCCCGGCGACAGCATGATTGCGGAACAGATCAGGACCGCGGCGCCGGACGTGCCGGTGATCCTGGTCATCAACAAGATCGACATCACCCCGGCAGAAGACCTGCAGAAACATGTGGATGCTTACGTGGCGCTGGTTCAGCCCACCGAGTGGGTCGCCATCAGCGCCCAGAAGCTCTCCGGGCTGGACGACGTGTACCGGCGCCTGCTGGCGCTGCTGCCGGAAGGCCCGCGCTACTACCCGCCGGAGCAGGTCACAGACATGTATACCCGCACGATCGCGGCGGAGATCATCCGCGAAAAGGTGCTGCGCAACACGCGCGACGAAGTGCCGCACGCTGTGGCCGTGGAGATCAGCGAGTTCAAGGAACGCGAGAACAACGTCACCTACATCGCGGCCACCGTGTACATTGAACGCGATACGCAGAAGGCGATCCTCATCGGCAAGGGCGGGCAGAAGCTGCGCAAGATCGGCATGGACGCCCGCCGCGAAATCGAGCCGCTGGTAGGCAGCAAAGTGTTCCTGGAGCTGTGGGTGAAGGTCCTGCCGAACTGGCGCCAGGACGAAAACCTGCTGCGCCGCCTCGGTTACCGCATTCGCTAGCCACAAAATCGGGTATAATGAAGCGTGAGAGGGGCGCAACGGATGCGTCCCTTTTGCGTTTTCGTGTATAATGAAGCGCAACGAATAGAAAATCTGTTCGTATACGAATGGGGCGATTTGTTACAATCGTCCCCACCCAACACCAGTTTTACAGTGATATGAGCAAGAGCATGAACCCACAATCCCCCATTACCCCCACCCCGCCCCGCCGCGCGGCCCTGCTGGACCGGCTGTACCAGCGCATCAACCGCCTGGACGAGCCAACCCTGGCGGCGCTGCATGACCTGCTGGCGGAAGGGGATCAGTTCGAATTCGTGGCGGATGCCCCGCCCTCCCAGTCCGGAGTCGGGCGGCGCGCCTTCCTGCTGACCCTGCTGACCGGAGGCGCTGCGGCCCTAGGCAGCGGCACCACGCTGCTCTGGCTGGGGCAGCAAGACCCGGCGCTCAAAACAGCCTCCGCCCCGACCCTCTCGCCTACGCTGCAGCCCTCACCGCTGATCGCGCAGCCCACCAGCGCCCCGCCCACACCCGGGCCGGAAGCGACCCTGGCCGGGCTGCGGGACGAGCTGACCAGCGCCCGCACCGAGCAGCTTACGCTCCGGGCGGAGCTGGACACCCTGCGCCGCGATAACAACCAGCTGGTCAGCACGCTGCAGGCGCGTGACGCCGACGTGGCCTACCTGCAGCAGGTGGTGGCCCTGTACGACCAGATGGAAGCGATCGGGCTGGATAACACCGTCGCCACCGGCCTCAGCCCGGTGAATCTCTCCCTGGCGGCAGCGGCGACCGCGCGCGGCCTGCTGCAGGCCGGGATTCAGCAGGTGACCGCCCTGCTGCAAACGGTGGAACTGCAGGCCCCGGCCATCGCCAACGGCCTGCTGTGGCTGGAGGAACAGGTGACCCTGCTCTCGGGCGCGCTGCAGCGCCTGGAGGATACGCTCAGCGGACTGGTGGAGCCGGTGCAGCCGGTCGCCAACCAGATCGGGGATTTCATCGATCGGGTGCTGGACATCCTGCCCTTCGGTGTGGGAGAAAATCTGCGGGCCGGGCTGCAGGCGGTCGGCGCGATCCTGACTCACATCCCGGAGCTGATCGCCAGCATCAACCCGGTGGTAATCACGCCGCTGCGCCAGTGGATCAGCCCGGAGGAAGGCGAGGGCATCATCGCGGAGGTCATCACGCCGATTAACGCCCAGCTTGTCGCCCCGGCCCAGCGCATGGTAGAGGATACCGCCGCGCTGGAAAGCACATTCAACACCGGGCTTAAAGCCCCGGTGGAATCGGCCCTGGCCGCGCGGGCTGCGCTGCGCGCCGACCTGTATCGCCTGACCGGGGTGATCTCATGAGCGGACATCCGCCGCGGGTGCGGGCCGTGCTGCACCACGCCGGGCGATTCCTGCTGGTGCAGCACAACAACAAGAAGCATGAAAACATCGGCAAGTGGGGCACACCCGGCGGCGGTGTGGAGCCGGGCGATGCGGACCTGGTGGAGGCCCTGCGCCGCGAGATGCGCGAGGAATTCGAGACTGAGATTGATGTACAGGGGTTTATCAATACCTACGAATACGGCAAACGGGAACACCATGTATTTCTGGCATTCCCGCTGCGCACCGTCTTTACGCCCGACCCGGCGGAGATTCTGGGTTATCGCTGGCTGACGGCGGATGAAATCCGGGCCTGGGATGCCGCGGGCAAGCTGCACACCGGCTTCGAGCTGGATGCGGTGGAGCGCAGCCTGCGCCTACTCGCTGGAGACCAGCACGGATAGCAGCGCCCGGCTCGCCTCCACATCGGCGGAAATCTGCGCCACCAGCGCCTCGATCCCGGGGAAGCGCTGCTCCGGGCGCAGGCGCCGGATGAACTCCAGCTGAAGCTCCTGCCCGTAAAGATCGCCCTCAAAATCGAGGAGGTGGGCCTCCACCTTCATCAGGTCGCCTTCAAAGGTGGGCTGGATGCCAATGTTCGTCACCGCCATGTGGCGCGTGTCGCCCACAAACGCCCAGCACGCATACACGCCGTTCGCCGGCAGGAGTTTCTCCTCCCACACCCTCAGGTTCGCGGTGGGGAAGCCGATCGTGCGCCCACGGTGGTCGCCGTGTATCACTTCCCCGGCGACGAGGTAGGGCCGCCCCAGCCAGCGCGTTGCCTGTTCCGCCTCCCCGGCCAGCAGCGCCTCCCGAATGCGCGAGCTGCTGATCACCTGCCCGCCATCATTCAGCCACAGGCCGATGGTTTCCACGGTGAAGCCGCGCTCCTGGCCCATCCGGCGCAGGAACGGCACGTCACCCTCGCGTTTATACCCCAGCGCGAAGTCCGGCCCCACCCACAGCGCCGCCATTTTAAGGTGGCTGCTCAACTGCTGGACAAAATCCGCCGCGCGGATGCGGCTGACTTCCTGGTTAAAGGTATGCGTGATCACCAGGTCTACACCCTGCTCCAGCAGGAGCCGGGCGCGCGTCTCCGGCGCGGTCAGGTAATACCGCCCGGTCACGCCCTTCAGCACCACATCGGGATGCGGGAAGAACGTCAGCACCACGCTCTCGCGCCCGCTGGCCCGCGCCTCGCTGACCAGCCGTCCCAGAAGCTGCTGATGGCCGAGATGCACACCGTCAAACATCCCAATAGAGACAATCGAGGGGGTCGTCAACTGGATATCTGTGAGTGCATGGATGTGATTTGACAACGCCTCATCCTCCATGTGAAACCGGATTACAAGCCATCGCTAGCTGGCATCCGGCTGGAATACCTTCACCGGCTGCCAAATATCTCCCTCGCGCGCCTCCAGCACCGCCAGAAACGCGCCATCCGGGCCAAACGCGCAGGCCAGATCGGTCATGGCTGCCGCGCCTGCAATCGCGTTGCCGTGCAGCACGCGCGCGGCCTGGGCTTCGTCCAGCTGCAGCCGGGTCGCATCGGGCAGGGCGCGCTCCGGGGGCAGCAGGTAATTATGCCAGTCACCCGCCTGCGCCGCCGCCTCAAAAGCCTCCAGCGGCACCGCGTCTTCCAGGGTGAACCCACCGCTGGCCATGCGGGTCAGCCCGGCGAGGTAGCCGCCTACCCCCAGGGCCGCGCCCAGGTCAAACGCCAGGCTGCGGATATACGTCCCCGGCGAGCAGGTCACGTCCAGCACCACGTCGGGCAGCGCCAGGGCCACCACCTCAATGCTGTCAATCGTCACCTGACGCGCCTCACGGCTGACATCCTGGCCCTCGCGGGCCAGATCGTACAGCCGCCGGCCGCCCTGCTTGATCGCGCTGTACATCGGCGGGACCTGCGCGATCTCGCCCATGAACGGCTCCAGCGCCGCTTCGATCTGCGCCTGCGTGAGATCGCCCAGCGGCTGCTGGGTGACTATCTCGCCCTCCGCGTCATACGTGGTGGTTGTCGCACCCAGGCGTACTGTCGCCCGGTAGCGCTTGGGTGAGCGCATGGCGTATTCGCTCAGGCGTGTGGCCGGCCCCAGGCACAGCACCAGCACACCCGCCGCCAGCGGATCCAGCGTCCCCGCGTGACCGATGCGCCGGATGCGCGTCAGGCGGCGCACCTGCGCCACCACGTCATGGCTGGTCGGCCCCACCGGCTTGTGCAGGTTCAGCAGGCCAAAGACACGCTCAGAGGACAACTGGCGCGCCCACTTTCACCGCATCCGCCAGCATGGGCAGCGTCCGCGCGATCGCGGCCTCCAGCGGGCCGGGAATCGTGCAACCGGAGGCCAGCGGATGCCCGCCCCCGCCCAACGCCACCGCCACGCCGGAGACATCGAAGCCCGGCTTCGCGCGGAAGCCAATCTCGATCGCGCCGTCGTCCTTTTCCCGGAACACGGCCGCGATATTGGCCACATCGGCGGAAACAAGCTGGCTCACCAGCCCGCCATCGCGGTTGGCCGTGTAGCCCAGCTTCTGGCGGGTGGGCAGGTCGATCACCGCCCACAGCACCCCACCCGGCTCCAGCCGCATACTGGGCAGCACCTCCGCCCACAGGCGCAGCGCGTCATATGACACGCGCATCACCGTACGCTGGGTGATCTCGGTATACGGCGCGCCCGCTTCCATGAGGCGCTGGGCCTTGCCCATCACCCCCGCCGTCACGTTATCGGTGCGGAAGCACAGTGTATCCGTCACGATCCCGGTCAGCAGGCAGGTCGCAATTGTCGCATCCAGGGGGATATTCAGCCGTTCCAGCCAGTCAAAGACGCCTTCCGCGGCGGCCACCGTGCCGGGGTCCACCAGGTTGGCGGTCCCAAAGCGGGTATTCGTCACGTGGTGATCCAGGTTGATCAGCGGGGGGTTGGCGGCGGTCGCTGCCACGCCGACCGCGCCCATGCGTTCCTTATCGCCGCAGTCCACCGCGATCACCAGGTCGGGATGCACATTCTCCAGGCTGGCGCGGATATCCTCCGCGCCCGGCAGGAACGCGAACTCCGGCGGGAGACCTTCGTCAACCGCCGGAATCACTTCCTTGCCCAGCCTGCGCAGCGCCCAGGTCAGTCCCAGCAGCGAGCCGATGGCGTCGCCATCCGGGCCGACATGCGTCACCACCACGATCTGCCGGGCATCGTCCAGCAGATCGTGGGCTTTATTCCAGTCCATCATCATCCAGCAAGTCCTCAAGCAAGAAGGGGTCTTCCTCGTCATCTGGCAGCTCGCCAGGAGGAATATCCAGTTCATCGAGCAGACGGTTCATCCGCTCCCCGTGTTCCAGGTTCAGGTCCCAGTGAAAGTGCAGCTCAGGCGTGGTGCGCAGCCGGATACGCTGGGCAACCTCCCGCCGCAGAAATCCGCTGGCACGCTGAAGCGCGCCCAGGACTTCATCGCGGCGGGTTTCATCGCCCATCGCGTTCACATACACGTCGGCATACTGCAGCTCGCGGTCCAGCAGCACGCGCGTCACCGTCACCTGCTTCAGCCGTTCGTCACGCACTTCTACCCGCAGCAGCTCGCTCAGAATGCTGCGGATCCGTTCTTCCATCCGCTTCTGCTTTACAGACATAAGCGTGCCTTAGTTCACCCGCCGGCGCACGGTGAATTCAATCACGTCGCCTTCCTTGAAGTCATTGAAGTTCGCGATGCCCACGCCGCATTCAAAGCCGGTGCGCACTTCCCGAACGTCTTCTTCAAAACGCTTCAGGGAGCTGACATTGGCGCCTTCGATCAGCACCTTGCCCTGGCGCACAACGCGCGCCTGCGCGTTACGCTTCGCCTCGCCGTCGCTGATGAAGCACCCGGCGATAAAGCCCTGGCGCGGCACGCGGAACACCGCCCGCACCTCCGCCCGGCCGATCACCGCGTCCTCATAGACCGGCTCCAGCAGGCCGTGCAGCGCCAGCTCGATATCCTCGATCAGTTTGTAGATGATGTTGTACAGCCGGATATCCACGCCGGTGCTTTCGGCCATAGCCTGCGCGCCGGTGTCGATCCGCACGTTGAACCCGAGCACGATGGCATTCGAGGCGCTGGCGAGCATGATGTCGCTCTCCGAGATGTTGCCCACTTCCGCCTGCAGGATGCGCACCTTGATATCGGAGTCGCGCAGCTCGGTCAGCGAGTTGACGATCGGCTCCAGCGAGCCCTGCACGTCGGTCTTAAGGACGATGTTCAGTTCCTTCGCCTCGCCGGCCTGGAACTGCTCAAAGATCTCATCCAGCGTCATGGCCTGCGGCCCGCGCCGGTTGGCAACCTGCTGGGCCTCGCGGCGTTCGGCGGTGATCCCGCGGGCTTCCTTGTCAGAACTGACGGCTTCAAAGATGTCACCAGGCTCCGGCGCCTCGTCCAGCCCGGTCACCGAGACCGGGCGCGACGGCCCTGCGGACTTCAGGCGGTTGCCGTTTTCGTCGAACATGGCGCGGATACGGCCGTGGCTCTTGCCGGCCACGACAATATCGCCCTGGTGCAGCGTGCCGTTCTGAACGAGCAGCGTCGCCACCACACCGCGGGCGCGGTCCACGCGACCCTCAATGACCGTCCCCGCCGCGGGCGCATCCGGGTTGGCAACGATCCTGGTATCGTCCGTCACCAGCAGGATCGCCTCCAGCAGGTCTTCCAGGCCAGTGCGTTCCTTGGCAGACACCGGCACAACCAGCGTGTCGCCATCCCATTCATCCGGCACCAGTTCCAGATCGGCAAGCTGGCGTTTGACCAGCTCCGGGTTGGCGTTGGGCCGGTCCATCTTGTTCATGGCCACGACAATCGGCAGCTGGGCCGCACGCGCGTGGGCAATCGCCTCACGCGTGGTGGGCATCACGCCGTCATCTGCGGCCACCACCAGCACCGCGATATCCGCGCCCTGGGCGCCACGGGCACGCATCGCCGTGAAGGCCTCGTGGCCGGGGGTGTCAAGGAAGGTGATCTTGCGGCCGGTGTGTTCAACCTGGTACGCACCGATATGCTGCGTGATTCCGCCCGCCTCGCCTTCCTGCACATGCGCGGCCCGGATCACGTCCAGCAGCGATGTCTTGCCATGGTCAACATGGCCCAGGATCGTGACGATTGGTGGGCGGGGGGCCAGCTTGGATGGGTCCTGCCCATCATAGAAGTGCCGCCACTGGGGAAGATCAGTCGTGCTGCTTTCTTCTTCCTCATCTGCGGCGACAGGTTTGGCTTCGTAACCCAGTTCTTCAACGACGATGGCCGCCGTATCATAGTCGATCTGCTGGTTAATTGAGGCCATAATCCCGTTATTGATGAGCTGTTTCATCACATCAATCGGGCTGGCACCAATCAGTTCCGCCAGTTCACGCACGGTTACGAAATCGGGGATTTCGAAAATCTGTTTTTCTTTAGCCATCAGCACCTCCATGCCTGTGCTCAGGCAATGGATGGCTGGCTTACAGCGCACTCATGACATACTCTGTCCCTTCATCCAGTGACCGCTGTATTGAACGCCAGCATCCATCCCTCTATCACACGCTTGCGCGTGATTCCAAGTAATCAGTGTGCTCACGGGAGCTTTGGCTCCGGTCCCTGCTCCTGCAACGGGCGTTGCTGTTGCAACGGGCGCTGCTCCTGCAGCCGTGAGCGATCTGCATCGGTGAGCGTGGTTCGCAGGGCGCGGTCCAGCACACCGGCGGTCAGGGCCTGCTCCCAGCAGGCGTCCTGACCACACAGGTAAGCCCCACGCCCGTTGCGTTTGCCCGACGGGTCAACCACCGGGCCATCCTCAGGCGTATTAACAATCCGCACCAGGGCGCGCTTATCCATCGTTGAGCGGCACACGACACATGTCCGCTGGGGAACATGCTTGCGCGCGCCGCGCGACCGGTTACGCGGCATGTGACAACACCCTACAGCTCGTCCTCGAACTCATCCAGATAGGTAGGCCGGCGGCGGCTGCCCTTACGCTTGCGTTTGGCAATCACCTTGCCTGCATCCTCGTCAAAGACCAGCTGCCGGCGACGACTCTTACCCTTCTTGTCCTTCTTGCCACCAAACTCCTCATCCAGGTCGCTGTATTCCGGATGGTATGGGGCCGGGCTGGGCGCCACAACTGCGGGCGCTTCCTCTTCTTCGTCTTCCGGTTCCTCAACCTCCGGCTCCACAAAAGCGGGCGCCGGCTCGAGATCTTCTTCAGGCTCATCTTCAACAAACGCCGGCAGCACTTCTTCCGGTTCAGCAACCTCGGCCGCCTGCTCCACAACCGCGGGTTCTTCGGCAGCGGCTTCTTCCACCACGTCAGGCGCAGTCTCAGCCGCCGCTTCCGCCACGGCTTCCGCTTCCGCCTCAGCCTCGGCTTCGAGCGCCTCTTCATCGACCGGCTCCGGCAGCACCAGGTTCTCCAGTGCGTCCTTCACCATCGCGAATGCCCCCTCCTGGGGGACACGGCGCAGGGCCTTCTCCACCCGGTCCTCATCCACCAGCAGGTAGAGCATCACGTCGCCCGCGGTTTCAAAGCGGGAGCCCAGCGCGCGGGTGATTGACTGCGGCAGGGGCATCTCATTCACTGGCACATCAAAGGCTGTGGGTGGCAGGGTATCGCGCACCTTCTGCAGGTGATCCTGATACTCCCTGTTCACCTTGCGGCGCTCGGAAAGCAGCGCTTCCTCCGCCATCCGCGCGAACTGCATCAGGGTCTGGAATTCCTCCGGCATCACCGGCCGGCCCAGATTGCGCTTCTCCAGGATGCGGTTGACTTCCTCAACCAGCGGGGCCTGCTTCTCCAGCAGCGCGGCCATCGCCCTGGACTCGGTATTCTGGAGCGCCGTTGAGACCGATTCGGAGACGCTCTTGATGTCGATCCGCCAGCCGGTCAGCTTGGCGGCAAGCCGCGCGTTCTGGCCTTCCCGACCGATCGCCAGCGAAAGCTGGTCATCCGGGACGATCACGGTCGCGGTACCCATGCCACCCCGCCCGGTATCGGCGAATTCATCCAGGTAGACCCCCGCCACGCGGGCCGGGCTGAGCGCCTTCGTGATGAAGACCGCCGCGTCGGCGCTCCACTCAATCACGTCGATCTTTTCTTCGTTCAGCTCGCGCACGATGTTCTGGATGCGAATACCGCGCATCCCCACACACGCGCCCACCGGATCCACGCCCTCCTGCAGCGCCGCCACCGCGACCTTCGAGCGGTGGCCCGCCTCGCGGGCGATATTCTTGATCTCCACCTGCCCATTATAAATCTCAGGCACTTCGTATTCCAGCAGGCGGCGCAGCATGTTGCGATGGCTGCGGCTGACGATGATCTGCGGGCCGCGGTTGCCCTTCTTCACTTCCAGCAGGAAGGTGCGCACCTTGTCGTGCGGGCGGTAACGCTCGCCGGGCATCATGTGCGTGCGCGGCAGCAGCGCCTCCGCGCGGCCCAGGCTGATGGTTACGCCCTGCGGCGTCACGCTCTGCACCGTCCCGGAGATCAGGTCGCCTTCACGCTCTACATATTCCTCATAGAGCGTCTCGCGCTCCGCCTCGCGGATCTTCTGCAGGATCACCTGCTTGGCGGTCTGGGCTGCGATCCGCCCGAATTTCCGGGTGGGGTCCTCAATCGGGACCATCAGCATATCGCCCATCTCGATATCCGGGTCGATCTGCTTCGCGTGGTCAAAGGCGACTTCCGTGCGCACATCCTGCACGGACTGCACCACTTCCTTCTCCACGAGCAGAGTCACCGACCCGACGTTCATGTCGATCTCGGCTTCCACGCGCTGCGCAGAGCTCACGCTCACGTCCCGCCGGTAGGCGGAGACCAGCGCGGTCTGCAGCGCATCCAGAATAGTTTCGCGCGGTAGCGCCCGCACATCGATGATTTCGTTAATTGCCAGGACAAACTCGTTCTTCATCCTGCTCCATACTCCCGCTTGTCGCCCGCGGTTAGGCCAAGCAATATTCAGTTGACGATTAACACAGTGTAAAACGCTGCTTTGCAGGGCTTTCCCATTAAACACAAAAAGTGGGGGCTGCCCACTTTTTGCAAAGAGGTTCTACTGCCAACAGTATACCATGCCGTTTTCAGGCTGACAAGGTAGTTTCAGCGTTACAAATGGGCTGCCAGCCGCCCTCACCGGGTCAGTCTGCCTGTACTAGCTCGCAAATTGCCTCAACAGCTTCCTGAAGCGGCACGTCAAAACGATCCGGGCTGTGGCGCCACTTCGCTTCCAGCGCGCCGCGCTCCAGCGCCCGCTCGCTCACCGTGATGCGCAGCGGCACACCGATCAGGTCGGCATCCGCGAACTTCACGCCGGGGCGCTCCTGCCGGTCGTCCAGCAGGACGGCCAGCCCGGCGCGCTGCAGCTGCTCATACAGCGCCCGCCCGCGCGCATGAATCGCCTCATCCTTGCCCAGCGTGACGAGATGCACATCGAAGGGGGCCACGCTGCGCGGCCACACGATCCCGTAGTCATCGTGATGGCGCTCGATAATCGCCGCGACCAGACGCTCCAGGCCGATCCCGTAGCTGCCCATCACCACCGGCCGCGCGACGCCCTGCTCGTCCAGGTACGTCACCCCCACCTTTTCGCTGTAGCCTGTGCCGAGCTTGAAACAATGGCCCAGCTCGATCGCCCGCTCCAGGCGCAGCCGCCCTACCCCGCAGCGCCCGCACCGCGCGCCGTCGTACGCCGTGGCGATATCCGCCACCACGGTCGCGGTGAAGTCACGCTCGAAATTCACCCCGGTCAGGTGATAGCCCGCGTCGTTCGCCCCGGCCACAAAGTTCCCCCCGGCGCGCACCGACCGGTCCGCCACGACGGTCACGCCCGCAGTCTCGCCAGCTTGCCGGACATTCAGCCCCGCCGGTGACGCGTACCCCGGCTCGGCCCCCACCGCGCGAATCTCGTCCTCCGTGGCCGCGCGCAGCGCCCCGCCGCCCAGCGCCGCGCCAAGCTTGGCCTCATTCACTTCCAGGTCGCCGCGGATCACGACAAACACAAACTCGGCCTCATCCCGCATGAAGAACACCGCCTTCAGCGTTTGGCTGGTGGGCACGCCGATGAAGTCCGCCACGGCCTCGATCGTCTTGCAGTCCGGCGTGGCGACCTTCGCCACCGGCAGCAATTCGTCCGCATTGGCCGGTTCCACTGTGAAAGCGGCCACGTCCACATTGGCGGCATACCCGCAGTCCGGGCAGGTGGCGAAGTGATCCTCGCCCTGCGGGTGGGCCAGCGCAAACTCATGCCCGCCCAGGCCGCCCATCGCGCCCACCGCCGCTTCCAGCGGGACAGCGTGTAGCCCCACGCGGGCGAACACACGTTGGTAGGCCGCAAAAATGCGGTCGTAAGCCGCATCCAGCTCCTCCACCGACCGATCCAGGCTGTAGGCGTCCTTCATCAGGAATTCGCGCAGGCGCACCAGCCCGCCGCGCGGGCGCGCGGTGTCGCGGTACTTCGGGCGGATCTGGAAGATCAGCGCCGGCAGGTCGCGGTAGCTGTCGATCTCGTGGGCCGCCACCGCCGCCACCACGTCCTCCGCCGTTGCCCCCAGCACGTAGTTGCGCCCGTCCCGGTTCTGGAACTTGAGCAGCTCGCCATCAAAGCCCTGCTGCCAGCGCCCGGTCTGCTGCCAGGCCTCGGCCGGCTGCACCAGCGGGAACGCGACTTCCTGCGCGCCGACCGCCTCCATCTCCTCGCGCAGGATCGCCTCCACCCGGCGCAGCGCGCGCAGCCCGACCGGCAGCCACGCGTACAGCCCGCCCGACAGCGCCCGCACCAGCCCGGCCCGCAGCGCGTACTGGTGGCTGATCAGCTCTGCATCGGCCGGGGCATCGCGCAGCGTCTTGCCAAAAATGTCCTGAATGCGCATCCTGTCCTCCTTCAGCGGGGCATCCGCCCCCCATGATAATCCCTGATCGGGAACAAAAAAACCGGCGTCAGGAAGTCCCTAACGCCGGTGGTATGCCATCTTGATTACCCGCAGGCAGCGCTAACCAGACCTTCCAGTACGGTGGTCAGTATGGACGCTGATAGGGGCCGGGGCAACAATTCGTATCATCATGCCGTTCATGGTAACAGAAATCAGGTGGGCAGACAATAGGCAATTGCGCGTCTATCCGGCATAATGGGGCCATGCTGATCACATTCCCGCACCCCGCCACCCACGCCCGGATCACCCTCAATCTTCAGCCGGGCGCGATCATCATTTCACCCGCTTACGGCGAAAGCTACAGCTTTGACCGCGCCGGGCGGCTGCTCAGCCTGTTTCAGGAAGGCCGCAGCCTGCAGCGCACGCTCGATCACCGCCTGCTGCTGCGCCAGGGCCAGGGGGAACAGCGCCGGGTGGAGCTTCCGCCCGCAGAGCGTGATGGCGTTCTCACCCGCACATTTGACTCGCTGGCGGCGCTGCGGGCCGTGATGGAGACTGCCGACCTGCCCCCTGACCAGCGCGCGCTGGCGGCGGAGGCGCTGGAAACCGTCCTGGCGATGCCCCCGGCTGCGCTGGCGGAGGACGCAGAAGGCTATCGCCGGCTGTTCCTGCCGGTCAGCATCCTGCCCCCGGATCAATACCTGGCGCTGGTCGTGCAGGCCACCATCGGCTGCTCGTGGAATCGCTGCACGTTCTGCGGCCTGTACCGCGATCGCCAGTTCCGCATCCGCGGGGAGGAGGAATTCCGCCGACATTGTGAGGCGGTGCGCGACTACTTCGGGGCAGGGCTCAGCCTGCGCCGCGGGCTGTTCCTGGCGGATGCCAACGCCCTGACCGTCCCCCAACCGCGCCTGCTCCGGCTGGTGAATGCGGCGCAGGCGGTCTTCGGCCTGCCGGATGGCCCGCGCCCGCTGTTTTCGTTCATCAGCGCCTTTGACACGCGCCACAAATCCCCCGCGGACTGGGCTGCGCTGCGCGAGCGCGGGCTGGAACGGGTGTATATCGGGCTGGAAACGGGCGATGATGAGCTGCTGCGCTTCATCCGCAAGCCGGGCAGCGCCGCTGACGCGATAAGCGCGGTGCAGGAGCTCAAGGCCGGGGGCATCGCGGTCGGCGTGATCGTGATGGTCGGGCTGGGCGGGGAGCGCTTCGCCGCGCAGCATGTGGCCAATACCCTGGCGACCGTGAGCGCCATGCCGCTGGATGGGGCCGACGTGATCTACCTCTCGGCCTATCGCCCCGCCCCGCTCACGGAATACCCGGAAGAAGCGGAGGCGGCTGGCATCACGCCGCTCACGCCGGAGGAAGAAACGGAGCAGGAACGCGCGCTGCAGGCAGGGCTGCGTGAGCGCCTGCCAGGAACGCGCGTCGCGCCTTATCGGGTGGAAGGCTTTGCGCTCTAAAGCTGGATGTTCTGGCGAATGATGCGCAGCTCGTGCAGGATCATTTCCAGCAGCGGCTTAAGCTCGCCGTAGTCGGCATTCACCGTGATCGTCTGAGGAGAGAGCGACTCCAGGGGAACGGGCGCCGGGCGTGTCGCGACAAGCTCCTCCAGCAGCGCCAGCTGGCGCTCCTCAATTGACTCGCGAACGGGCGCGTCCAGCTGTGGTGGCGCGGGTTCTTCGGCCGCGGCATCTGCCCCCAGCGCGCCCCGGTAGCGGCGCAGCGCCGCCGCCACCCGTTCATAGACCTCCTGCACGTTGGGCAGCCCTTCCAGCGATTCCTCCGCGCCCTGCTGGCCGCTCATGCCCGCCGTCTGGATCTTCAGCGTGCCCAGCCCGAAGATCCGGTCAAACGGGCCGCGCTTGATCTCCAGGTTAGTCACCGTGCGGTAGGGGACGTGCTTTATCGAGCGGGTGATCACGCCGACGCGCACAATCACCTCGTCCTCGTGAATCTCGTAGTGCAGGCTGTTGAAATAGGGCGTGACCAGCAACCCCACCGGCGCGATCCATAACGCGTTACCCAGCACGCCGGCGATGATGGCAATCGCCAGCGGCGAGCTCGCGCCAACATCCTCGGCAATCAGCCAGGTGAAAAACAGCGTCCCCACAATCATCAGCGCGCCCCAGATCGCCAGCATCAAAAAGAGCTTGGTCCGCAGCCGGGGTGCAGGCTCAAAAAACACCGGGTTCATCATCGGCTCCCCTCTAACATTGTCATTCAACACGATTCTGGCACATTTTGGCCGGGCCGAAAACCCCAATATCTGCGGGGCATGCCCGCCAGCAAAAAGCCCGGCCGGGGCCGGGCTTTGCATGAACCGAACATACGCCTGCAGACCTACCCGGCAGGCTCGGCCGTCACCTCGTCCTCCGGTTCGGTTTCGAGCGGCTCGTCAGGCGAGGCCTCATCACCCGGTTCTTCCACCGGATCCTCAACCGTCTCGCCCGCGTCATCTGCCTCTGGCTCATCCTGCGGGGCCAGCGGCATCCCCAGGGCGATCTCGTCCCACGGGTCAAAGCGCAGGAGGCGCGCCGCGCCCGCGTCCGCGACATACACGCTGCCATCCGGGGCGATGGCGATGCCGCCCACCACGTTGATCTGGGTGGCGTTCATGGGCATATCCTTCTGCCCCGGCTGCCCGAAGCTGCCCAGCAACTGCCCCTCAAAGCTGTACACCAGGATGCGCGCCGCATCCGGATCGGTCACATACAGGTGACCGCGGTCAGCGTCCAGCGCCAGGTACGGCCGGTTGCCCTGGTCACCGTACCACGCGCTCACCACCCAGTCGGTCAGATACTGGCCCTGCGTGGTGAAGACCTCGATGCGGCGATTCCACGTATCCGCGACAAAGAGCCGCCCGTCAGGGTGCAGCGCCAGCCCGACCGGCTCATTGAGCTGGCCCTGGCCGGAGCCACCGCTGCCGATATCGCGCAGCCACTCGCCCTCGGATGTATAGACCCGGACGCGCTTGTTGCCCGTGTCGGCCACATAGACGTTGCCATCCGCATCGACGGCGATATCACGCGGCCCCCAGAAGTCGATCTGGCTCGCTGCCGCGTCCAGCTGGCCCAGCTGGCCCCACGCCCGCAGGAACTCGCCCTCCGGGGTGAAGACCTGCACGCGGTGGTTCCACGTATCGGCCACGTACACGTTACCATCTGGCCCGGTGGCGATGCCCCACGGCTGGTTGAAGTTGCCACCGGCGGCGGTGCCGCGCTCGCCCACCTCAAACACGCCCCACGCGTTCAGCAGCTCGCCGCTGGCGTTAAACGCCTGGACGCGGTGATTGAGGCTGTCCGCCACGTAGAGCGTGCCATCCGGGCCAGCCGCCAGACCGCGCGGATGGTTCAGCTGGCCGGGGTCAGCGCCTTCCCGCCCCCACACAAACGCCGCCGAACGCTGCGTCCACAGCGCAGACAGCGAGGTCTCAAACTCGCTCACGACCTCCGCGCCCACGCCCATATCCCAGATCTGGGCGGCCACGTCCTTGCGGATGTAGACATGCATCCGGTCGGAGACAGGCCACTGAGTCAGGGCGAAGTTGCCACCGGTCGCCTGACCGTAGCGGGTGTAATCCCGGTTCCACCAGATATCCCACAGGCCGCCCCGCAGCAGCGCGGCGTTCGCGTTTCCCGGGCTGAAGTCAAACACGTTGTCCACCCGCTTGGCCGTCAGGTTGAAGTAGTCCTGCATCGGCCACCACATGCGCACGTACTCATAGTGATAGTAGCGGTCGGCCAGCAGCGGCTCCACCTGCCCGCGCGATTCCGAGCCGATCACGACCATCACGGCGTTATCCAGCACCTGCACGCTGGGATTGCGGTCGAAGTAGACGGCGTTAGGATACTCCCGGAAGTACCAGCTCCCCGGCCACGACATCTTGAAGTCATAGGCCACGCGCAGATCCATCCCGCCGGTCATCTTCTGGCTGATCTCGCGCATGGTGTTGAACACGGTGGTGTGAGCCGGGCCGGAATGCGCATACACCAGGAACTCGGTCGCCAGGTCATAATTCACGAAGGAGGCCATAAACGCCGCGCGGAAAGTCAGTGCGAGCAGCACCGCCCCGGCCCCGGTCACGGCGATGCGTGCCACCTGCCGCCAGCCGATCCGCTGCCAGATGCGGGCGATCACATATCCCGCGCCCACCGCCACCAGCAGCGCAGTCAGCCAGACCATCGTCTGCTCAAGCTGCACCTTGGCCGTGCCCTGGAACGGGTAGCGCCCAAACGCGAACGCCCCGAACACGCGCGCCACGGCCAGGATCACCAGCGGCACAAGCGCCAGCAGCTGCCAGCCCACCGCCCGGAAGGACTCGCGCCGGATGCGCTCGATCACGCGCCCGCCATACCAGCCCGCCAGCAGCACCAGCGGCACGGTCAGGTGCGTTTCCAGCCAGGGCATCTTTTCCCCGGAGAGTGTGTAGGCGTAGAAGTTAAACACCGCCCAGTAACCGACAAACAGCACAAACGGCACATGGTGCAGCCACTCACTCGCCGGAACCCGCGCCGGGGGGACCGGCTCCCGCCCCGGATCATCGGCCACATCGAAATCATCCGGCAGGACCACCGGGTCCGGCTGCTCGGCCGTCATTTCTGCTGCGGCAGCCAGCGCCACCGCCTCTTCCTCCCGAACCCGCCCCCGGCGGAAGCTCCACAGCTCCGCCAGCCCAGCGTACCCGGCCAGGATCGCGCCGATCAGCGGCAGGAATTCGTAGATCGGCGTCATGATCAGCATGTAGTAGTACTGCGGCTGGTTGCCGCGCCGCACCCCCTGCTGCTCCAGCCAGTAGCCCAGGCTGCCCACCATGCCGCTGGCCAGCCCCTGGCCGTTGGTGAACATCGTGGTGAAGAAGAAGGCATAGATCGCCATAAAGACGGCGGTCGCGCCCAGCCACACCCGCCAGTTCCAGGACAGCCCCACCACGACCGACACCGCCAGGAACGGCACGATAGCCAGCGCCGCGCGGGTGATGCCCGCTGACGAATAGTCGGTGGGCTGCGCGCCCGTGGCGTAGATCACGAAGGCCGTCAGCCAGGGCAGGATCAGCGTGCCCATCAGAATCAGCACGTCAAAGATCGGGAAACGCTTCAGCTCCTCCCAGAAGCCAAACGCCCGGCCGGCCACCGACGCCGCGACCACCGCCACCCCGACGATCCAGGCCAGCGCGATCGGGGCCACACTGGTTTCTTCGGTCGCCACACCATCGTCGGCCGTCGGGTCGGCGGGGGTGGCCGTCACCGGCTCATCACGCGTGATCTCCTCCACCACCAGGAACGCGCCGCAGGTCAGCGCGCCCACCAGCAGGATGACCACGATCTCCCGCCAGGGGAAGACGCGATCCTCACCGCGGCGCACCCACAGCGCGGTCGCGATCAGCGAGACGGCCAGCGCGGAAAAGATGCCCACCGTCCAGATCAGGATGCGCGCGCCCAGCGCCGGGCCGGGGTCAAGCTGGCAGTCGTTGCCGATGCCATCCCCGTTGTCATCCAGCTGGACGGCATTCGCCACGTTCACGCAGTTATCAACGGTATTTGGCACGCCGTCGGCGTCAAAGTCCAGCGGCGGGATAATCGAGAGCAGCACGATCATCGCCAGCGCCGCCACCACGCCCACGATCATCCCTGTTGAAATCAGGTAGAAGGTGGAGCGCCCACCTTTAAGACGGCCGTAACCCTGCAGCAGCTGAATCACCCAGTACAGCGTGAGGAAGCTGCCAAAGATCGCGATATAGATGAACGCGACTTCCTTGGAAGCCAGCAGGAGCGACATCGCCGCCGCCAGCAGCACCAGCCAGTAGCTCTTGCCGCGCACCCGCTGCGGGCCATCCATATACTGGAAGATGGCATACACCATCACCAGCGCGAAGAAGATCGCGGGCAGGTCGTGACGAATGTAGCGGCTGTAGTACATCAGCAGCGGGGAGGCCAGGAACATCAGCGCGGCCAGCAGCGCCCCGGTGCGGCCCAGCCAGCGCCGGAACAGGGCCGGCATCATCACCACGCCCACCCCGATCAGCGCCGGGTAAATGCGCGCGGTGAAGTCGTTATCCCCAAACAGCAGGTAGAAGAACGCCGTCATGTGGAACAGCAGCGGCCCATGCATCAGGGGGGTGTGCTGGAAACTCCCGTTGCGGTACAGGTCCCAGGAGAATTTTGTGTGCAGGCTCTCGTCGTGGCTCATCACGCGCGTGCCGAGATCGGCAAAGCGAGTCACCACCGCCAGCACGAGGATCACGGCGTAGGCGATCACTTCCCAGTTCAGCACATAGGCGTATTTGAGCACGCGGTCAAACGCATGTGAGTTGTGTTCTGTCGATACCGGTTCCACCGTTGCACTACCTCTTGAGAACATGTTCCAGAGCTAAAGGGATACTCAGCCGCCCGGCGTGGCTTCCACCACCGGGACAGGCGACGGATTCAGCGGTGGCTGGGTCATCACCACCAGCTGGACGGCGACCGCCGTTGGCGATGCGATCACATGCACCGGCATGCCATGGTCTGGCGCGTCGGTGACATTCTGCGTGGCCGTCACCCGCACCTGGGGTGACGGCTGATCCTGTGGCAGCGCAACCGCCGAGACGCGCGGCATCAGCAGCGCGGGCATCAGCAAGATCAGGAGCATACTAAACGCCATCGCCAGCCCCAGGCCAGGGCGCCGGGATCGGTGCGCAGGCCGCGCCGGAGCCGCCTCCGCCAGGATGCCGGGCAGCAGCCGGACCAGCTGCTCTGGCCGGGGCGCGCCCAACCCGCGCAGCTCGTCCTGCAGCACGCGGTCGATCTCACGCTGCCGGCACAGCGCGGCGTAACACGCATCACAGCCCTGCACGTGGCGGCTGACTCGTTCCCGCAGGTGGGGCGGCAGCTCATCGTGTACATAAGCCGCCAGCAAAGTGGTGACATGTTGGCTCATCAGTCCGACCTCACCTCAAGCATCCACTCGGTCATGCGCGTCAGAAGCTCCACAGCTCGCCCAGCAGGGTTTCGCCTACCGACCCCAGCGCCCGGCCCAGCGCCTCATGCGCCAGCCGGATGCGGCTCTCGGCCGTCTTCTGCGGGCAGTCCATCACCGCCGCCATCTCGCGGTAGGTCAGCCCCTGCCCGTAGCGCAGCGCCACCGCCTCCCGCAGGCGCGGCGAAAGCTCCGCCAGCGCCGCCTCCAGCGCCTGCCTGATATCCTTGCGCGCCAGGGCCGCTTCGGGCGTGTGCTGCGCCGGGCTGGCCGGCTCGCGGCCCAGGGCCAGCAGCCCGCCCAGGTCTACGGTTGGCAGCACCTTGCGGCGGCGCATATTACGGCAGCGGCTGACAGTGATGGTATACAACCATGTGCGGAACTCGCCGCGCGCCGGGTCGTAACGTTCCAGGTTGCGAAAGGCGTACACAAACGCCTCCTGCAGCACATCCTCGCTATCCTGCTCATCCAGCAGGATGCTGTAGGCCAGCCGGTACAACCCCGCCGCGAAAGCGTGGTACAGCTCGCCAAACGCCGCCTGGTCGCCCGCTTTACAGCGGGCCAGCAGCGCCTCCAGTTCTGGCCCGGTGATGTGTTTCATGCCCATAGCATTAGTACACTGCTCAGGGAGCAGATTCCTCACTTATCAGCGTCCAGGCTACTCCGCAGCGGGCGGCAGGCCGTACACATCATCCCGCACCCACAGGTTCACGCTGTCCAGCACCTGCGCGGGAGCCTGCGCCTCACCGTACATGATCCAGGCCGGGACGCTTTCCCAGCGCAGCGCGGCCAGCGGCCAGCCCCGCCGCACGATAAACTCCCGCCCGACATAACGCGCGCCCAGCGTCTCCGGGCGGAACGCGCCCGGCGTCAGCAGCACGGGGTCTGCCGCCCGCGCATCCACAGCGGGAACATAGCGCAGGTTCACGAACTGCCGCAGCTGCCACGCCACCGCGCCATCATCCGGCATGCTGGCCGTAAACGCCAGCTGGTAGGGGCCGCCCGTCTCCCGCAGGGAGGCCTCACTGATCGCCTCCGGCAGCAGCGCCAGCTCCCGATCCACCGGGGCGACATGCCACAATTCGCGCGGGTCGTCCACATGCGTCACGGCCACACGCCACGCGCCCGAAAGCCCGTACGTCCCCAGGAAGAAGACCAGCGCGAGCACAATGCTCTTCCAGGCGGCTTTTGGCCCCCACAGGCTGGCCCCCAGGAAGTACAGGATGCCCAGCAGCAGGAGCGACATGCCCGCCAGCAGCAGGCGCAGGGGCTGGATCGCCGCCGTCATACCCGGCGCAGTCCCCTGCAAGGCCCGCGCCACAAAGACAAAGTTCGTCGCGGAGACAAACAGCAGCGCCAGATAGCCCGCCCCCAGCGCCGGAACCGCCCAGCCCGGCACCTTCCACAGCGGATCATCCACCGGCGCCAGCACGCGGGCCAGCGCCCGGCCGCCCAGCGCGGCCAGCGGCACGCTCAGCCACAGCGCGTGGGCCGGGCCAGCCCCGGCATAGACCAGCGCCAGCACCAACCCGCCGAACAGCCAGCCCACCAGGAAACGATCCAGCAGCCCAACGCCCTCCGCGCGGCTGGTGCGCAGCGTGTACAGGATGCCCAGCGCGCCCAGCAGCCACAGCAGCGGCTCATACAGCAGGCTGACGAGCAGCGGCAGCGCGAACGGCTGCCCCGCCGGGCGGCTGACAAACCCCGCCAGCCCGCGCCCGGCCAGCTCACCCACCTGGGCCAGCCCTGCCGGGAACAGCATCAGCAGCGTGCCGACCAGGGCAACCACCGCCAGCCCATACCCCAGCGCGGCGCTCCACGGCCAGGCGGCCAGTGCATCACGCAGGCGCGGGGCGGGCTGTTCGTCAGGGGAGTCATCGGCACTCAGGCGCAGCGTCACCCAGACGCCCAGCAGCAGGGCCAGCAGCAGCGCGATGCCCGCCGGGTCGGCCAGCAGCAGGGCCGCCAGCAGCAGAACAGACGCGCCGACCGCGTCGACAGCGCGGCGCTCACGCGCAAAACGGAGGGCCAGCCACAGCCCCCCCAGCGCCAGGAGCATGGCCCACACCGCCGGACTCATGCTGCGGGACGCCGCCAGCGCCGAGGTTGAGAGCAGGAGCAGCAGCGCCGTCAGCAGGGCGGGCAGGCGGCCCAGCTCCTGCCGCCACAGCGCGGGCAGCAATACCAGCCCCGCCCCGCCCAGGGCGGTCGCCAGCCGCGCGGCCAGCTCCGATCCGCCCATCAGGCTCATGAACAGGCTGTTCAGCGCGAACAGCAGCGGGCTGGTCGCCAGCGGTGCATTCCCCGGCACGGCCGGGCTGACAAAGTGCCAGGCCGCCAGCGCCTCGCGCGCTTCCGCCTCCCCCAGTGGGATCGTGTCAAGCTCCGCCAGCCGCATCAGCAGGGCGGCCACGCCCAGCGCCAGGTAGAACAGCGCCTCCAGCGTCACCGTCAGCCGCAGGGGGGCGCGTTCCAGTACGGGCAGGCTTCGATCGGGCTGTTCCACCATCTCAGTCATCACTCGCTCACCTGAACTCATGCTCACCGGCTCACCTGGTATATGGTCGTGCTGCCGCTGCGACACACGGGCGACAGCGCCGCGTCAAATTTCGCCAGTCCCAGGGAATCAAAGGCGTTCTGCTCCGCGGCCCCCACGAAGATATAGTCGATGTCGTAGCGGTAGACGATCTCCTCCACGGGGGGCCAGCTCAGCTCGTTATACAGCCGCGCCACATCCTGGGCGCGCGACCCGGCCACGGCGCCGTAAGACGCCCCGCGCCACTGGCGCTGGTGACCCTCCCAGGCCAGCACGGTGGGAATCCCGGTCAGCGCGGAAACGCGCCCGCCCTGCTCCGGGCGGTAGGCCGTGCCGACCGCCTCCACCAGTGTGACCTCAGCGTCGCCCACCACGTCCTCCAGACAGCGCAGCGCGGCGTAGTCATCGGCTGTCGCCAGCGTCGGGCCGCCGTCCAGGCGCAGCGCCACCGGGCCGTTCAGCCGCCCGGCCTCCACCACGGTACGCGAGTAGATCGCCAGGGTCGGGTACAGCAGCCCCGCCACCAGCAGCACGGCCAGCAGCGCGCCAAAGGCTACCCGGGCCGCCAGCGCGGGTCGCAGATGCCACTCCACATCCGCCAGGATCGAATAGGCGGCGTAGGCGGCCGCGATGCCCCACACCAGCCACACCTGGTAATAGAACTTAAACACGGTGTTGATCCGCACGCCGAAGTTATCCCGCAGGTACACGTAATCCGGCAGCAGGGCCAGCACCGCCCCCGCCCCCACCAGCAGCAGGACAAACCCGGTTGGCGCGGCGTAGGGCGCTTCGTCTTCATCTATGGCCGGCTGCGCGAACAGCCGCGCCACCACCACGCCGATCATGCCCAGCAGCAGAACCAGCAGCGGCACGCCCCCCAGCCGCCTCTCCAGCACCGCGCCCAGCATCCCATCAGTGCCGCCCGCGGCCTCCACCACGGAATACACCGCGCCGCGAATCTCAGGGCGGGTCCAGGCCAGGGCGCCCAGCACGGCCAGCCCCAGCACCAGGCCGAACAGCGCCAGGCCGATCACGGAAAAGCCGAGCCGCCAGTGCATCTCCTCCTGCCCGCGCCAGGCCTCAACGACCAGGAAGAAGATCAGAATCAGGAGGAACGGCCCGAACATCAGAAAGAACTGGTGCAGGCGAGTGGGATGAATCACGTTGGGCAGCACGCCCCCCAGCTGGGAGCGGAAGCCGATCAGGAAGGGCAGGTACAGCACCGCGGAGAGCAGCACCAGCCCGCCGCCGAACCAGGCCAGCGCCCGCCAGTCTGCGGCCTCCAGCCGCCCGGTGCCGTTATGCACCAGCCGCCGCAGCGCCTCCGCCCCGACCAGCACGGCCATGTAGATCGGCCCATCCCAGGTATTGAGGAAGATCAGCGCGCCAAGCGCCACCCCGTACAGCCCGAACTCCAGGCGACCCGGCGCGGCGGCGCTCATGGCCCGGCTGAAGGCAATCGCCAGCGCCAGCACCGCGAAGGGCAGCGCCAGCACGTGCGGGTGCATATCCGCCAGGATGAAGCTGAACGCCGGGAACTCGTCAATCGGCTGGATGCCGCTGGCGCTCCCGTCCAGGTCGCGGTCGCGGATCACGCGGCTGGCTCGGAACCACCACCAGAACTCCCACGTATCCGGGCCGCTGGCCGGGTTCGCCTTGATGATGTCGCGCTGCTCCTCGTCCCAGAACTGCAGGTAGCCCGGTGAGGCCCAGCCCTGCTCATAGGGCAGTTCCACCAGCGGGGTATGCAGGTTGCCCAGCAGCGTCACAAACACCAGCCCCAGCAGTCCGAAGATCACGGCAACCGGGCGCGAGGTGGCGTGCAGCGCGCCCTTGCGCCGGTGACCCAGCACCCGCGCGCGCAGCAGGTTATATACCACGCCAAAGACGCCGGTTCCCGTCAGCGCGAAGAGCAGCGGCACCATCAGGTTGAACCCGACCCCGCTGGAAACCCCGCTCAGGTTGCTGAGGGCAGCGGCCATCACGTAGCCGAAATAGTAGTAGCTGATGCTGTAGCCACTCATCCAGGGGTCGTTCGGGGGGAAGGTCGCGCTGCGCTGGATCGCGCTGGTGAAGGCGACCTCCATCGGCTTCTCCGTGCCGGTGAGGGCGGGGTTGGCCGCGCGGAACAGCGCCCAGCCGAAAAACAGCCCGATGAACAGGGCTTCCACCAGCAGCATGTACTTCCAGTTCTCGCGGTGCCACTGAACCAGCGCTGCGCGGGTAGCTGCCTCGCGGGCCAGGACGGCCAGCCCGCCGCCCAGCACCAGCAGCGCCGCCAGCACGATGCTGCCGGTATTGTTCTGCAGCAGCCCCAGCGAGGCCAGCAGCCAGAACACATAACCGACCGCCACCAGCCCCGCCGCGCGGGCCAGCGCATACCCCCGGTCAGACAGCCCGCCCAGCAGCCGGAATGTCAGCGGCCAGGCCGCGGCCCCGGCCAGCGTCACCAGCGCCCACCAGCCCAGCACCAGCCCACCTTCCGCGAGAAGCCACTCCACGATCGCGCCCATCATGCTTCACCAGACCCTTGCCACCAGGCAACCACCCGTCACTATACCACCGCATCCGGATTCACGGCATACAGCCGCGTTTCGCCCACCTCGTAAACCAGCTCCAGCAGGCCGGCTTCAACCATCCGGTCGAACTTCGCCAGCCCTTCCGCCGGGTAGTAGGCCAGCTCAAGCTGGCCCACGACGATATACCGGACATCAAACTGCCGCAGCAGCACCCACGTATTGTACACATCGATCGTGGTGTACAGCGTATTCACGTTCAGGATGCGGTGCTGCACCAGCCGCGAAAGCGGCTCCAGCGTGCGCTGCTGGCGCTGGTGGAAGTTCCAGCCGACCACCGTCGGCAGGCCGGTATAGACCGAAATCCGTGAACCCCACAGGTATTCGCGCGCGCTCTGCCCTTCCAGTATGACCGGCGTGCCCGCGATGTTCTCCTGCATCCAGCGGATCAGGGCGTAATCCTCCTCCAGGGAGAACCACGTGCCATTTTCGCCCTGGATCGCGTCGTGCTGCATATAGGCCATACCGTCCAGCGTGAGCGGCGTCTCCGGCGCCATCCGGTCGATAAAGCGGGCCTGGGTCGCCAGCACCGGGTACATGCCCGCCACGATGAAAAGCAGGGCCAGCGCGCCGCGCCACAGCCACAGCCCGCCCCGGCCCTGGCTGGCACGCAGCACCCAGGCCAGCGCCGCCCCGCTCACCACACTGAGCAGCAGCCAGACCTGCATATAGAACTTGAAAACCGTGTTCTGGCGGCCAATATCCCCGGCCCACACGATCACGTCCACCACCAGCGTGAGCGTCACCGTCAGCACCACAATCGCCCACACGATGCGCATCTGGCGCGCCTGCCCCGCCCGGAAAAACAGCAGCGCCGCCCAGAACACCACCGGCAGCGCGATCAGGGCGGTGGTGTAGCCGGCCAGCGTCGCGACCACCACAATCAGCGCCAGCCAGCCCAGCCCGACCAGCGTCATGACCACCAGCGAGCGCCGCCCGGCCAGCTGGCCCACCTGGATTTCGCGCCAGTGGCGGGCCGTGTCCCACACCAGCAGCGAGATCACGAGGAACAGGAACAGGCCGTTCAGGTCCAGGTAAGCCCACAGCGGCGTTCTGTCGCCCTCCCAGAAGCCCGGCACCGCGTCCGCCGTGGCGTACCAGGCCGTGAACGGCGCGATCGCCAGCGCGCCGAACAGGACGAAGCCGAACAGCTGACCGACCCAGCGCAGCAGCGCCAAACGCGTAAGCGGCAGGCTCCTGAGCGTGTGCCACGCCCGGTACAGGGCGATCCCGCCGAACCAGCCCGCCGTGCGCCAGCCGGGGCCGGGCTCCGGCAGGGGATCATCCTCCCCAAAATCCGGCTCAGGATTATCAGCCCCGGCACGTGGCCGCAGGGCCAGGTAATTCGCCACAGTGAGCAGGAACAGCGACAGCACAAAATAGGTCAGCCAGTCGGCGAAGTTGGTCGGCTGCAGGATCGCCACCACCAGCGCGCCAAAGGCCAGCGCCAGCGTCGCCTCCAGCGCGGTGCGCTTCACGCGGCCCGCCGCCAGCACCTCGTGGATCAGCCAGCCCACCACCAGCAGCGTCAGCGGCAGGGCGAAAGCGTGGGCGTGCGGGTCGCCGTAGAGGAATGTGAAGTACGGGAATTCGTTGATCGCGTTGCCGGTGTGGCCCATCACCCGCGTCGGGTTCCAGTACCACCAGTGGGTGCTGAAGTTCAGCGGCTGGCCACCCAGCAGGTTGCCCAGGCCGGCCAGCACCTCCCCCAGCGTGGGCAGGAACTCCTCCCCTGTGACGGGCCGCCAGCCGCCGGTGCGGGCCAGCGCCATCACGATCAGGCGCAGGTTATCCAGGTTGCCCAGGATCACGGCCAGCGCCAGCGCCGTCCCGCCGGCCACCCACGGGCTGCCGCGCAGGGAGCCATCTTCCCGCCGCCAGCTGCCCACCAGGTTAAACGCCGCCGAAAAGGCCGCCATCCCGGTCAGGGAGAACAGGGTCGCCAGGATCAGGTTGAACGCCACGGAAGGAACCAGCCCCAGCAGCTTGATCGGCGTCCCCAGCAGCACAAAGCCGAAGTAGTAGTAGTTAATGTAGCCCCCGGCAAACCAGGGATTGATCGGCGGGAAAACCGTGCTGCGCAGCACGGCGTTCAGGTAGGCGAAGTCCATCGGGCGTTCGCCACCGAAGTTGGGGTGCCACAGGTCAGGGTTGCCCAGCCGCACGCCCAGGAATGCCACGAACAGCAGCAGCGCCAACCCTTCCATCGCCAGCAGTCGCCGCCAGTGTTCCCGCACGTAAGCCGCCAGCGCCCGGCGATGCCGCCAGCCGAGCAGCAGGCTGAGCAGCGCCACGATCCCCAGCGCCAGCAGCAGCCCCGCGCGCGACCATGTTCCCAGGCGAAGGCTGGCCCCATACCACGCCAGCCACGCCACCAGCAGCAGCCCGGATATCTTCGCCACGGGGAAGCCGCGATCCGGCAGCGCGGGCAGCAGCGCGAAGAGCAGCGGCCACGCCAGCCAGCCGATCACGGTCAGCAGCAGCCACCACGCGACCACGGCGGCGACCTGGCTGCGGTTGATCAGCGCCTCGGTGTCATACAGCTCGGCCCAGGTCCCGCCGCTGGTCTGGAGGTCCCAGACCTCGGCGCTGAACATCAACGCGGTCGGCGCGGCGCTGGCCTGCAGCGCGTTCCACGGGATCACGCCGATCGTGCGCGTCCCGTCGGCGTAGATCGTGGCATCTGTCGCGGTAACCAGCGAAACGCCGTCCAGCAGCGCCGCCACCACGTCCGGGTCATAATCCGCGGTCTTGCGGAACACGAACACAACCGGATGATCGTACACATGGAAGGCTTCTTCCGCCTCGAACTCGTTCAGCCAGCCCGGCACGTCGTAGGTCGGCAGCACCTGGTCGGAGACGGTCAGGCCGCCGAAGGTGAACGTGGACTCGAACGTCTGGATCAGCTCGAAGCCCAGCTCGCCGCTGAACAGCGCATCGTAGTAGCGCACGCTCATCGGGAAACGCATCGGCAGGCGGGTGAGCGTGTCATAGAAGCGGTTGCTGCTGATCGTCAGGTAATCGGCCTGATCCAGCACGCGCTGCATGGTCTCGCGCTTCTGCTCGTTGTCCTCCGCCGCCATGAACAGCTCAAGCCCCTGGTAGTAGCCCATGCCAAAGGCATCGATGCCCACGCAGTCACGCAGGGAGACCAGCCCCGGCGGGAGAGCCGGCGTCCAGGCCACGCCGTCCGGCAGCGCGCAGACCTTCCACGGGATCGGGTCGTCCCACGGCCCTTCGGTGGCGATCGCCGCCCCGGCCACCGTGATCGGCGCGCCTTCCTCCGCCAGGCTGCGGAACTCATACTGGCGGCCCGCCTGCAGCGTCACCGGCTGCTCGAACACAAACTCGTAGGACTGCCCCAGCGGCGAGTCACCCTGGCTGAAATCGGCCGTGATACGGCTCTCGGCGATCACCCGGTCCTCGGCCACGTCAAGGAGACCCACCCACAGCGTTTCCTCATCGGGGTCGTGGTTCGGGTCGCCCACGTATTCGGCATGGATTGCGCTGACGTCACCGGTCAGCGGCGCTTCAAAGCGCGCGGAACGCATCCCGCCATCCACGAAGAAGCGGGTCGCGTTGGCCACCAGCTCGCTGGGATGCGTCGCCGCGTCATTCGTCAGGCCGATATTCACCAGGCGCTCGGTGCCATCCGGCGCGCTGATCGTCAGCGAGAAGTCGGCGGGGATGTTCTGCAGGATCCAGTGGGAGGCCTGCACGCGGGTGAGCTGGCGGGTGTAAATCCGCGAGAAGCCGAAACCCCATACCAGTGTGAAGCCCACCACGAGCGCCAGCAGCGCCAGCGCCCCGGCGCGGGCCAGCCCGGCATTCCGCCGCGCGCGCCATGCCCGCCGCACAATCGCCAGCAGCCCCCACGCCGCCAGCAGCGCCAGGAAGGGGTACAGCGGCAGGTAGTAGCGCATGGACATCACCCAGCCGCCGCCCTGCCATGCGTAATAGACCAGGATCCACATCACCGGCAGCAGGTGGCGCGCCCAGCCGCGATGCCCGCGCAGGATGCGCCAGCCCGCCGCCGCCCACGCGCCCCACGCCGCCAGCCCCAGCGGCAGGCCCATCCCCCACAGCACCATGTTCTGCCACGAGAACAGGTACGGGATGCGCGACGCCCACTGGTGATTGGGTGGGAAATCCACCTGCCCGGAAACCTGGCGGCTGACCTCGCGCATCTGCGCCCACCAGTCCATATTGGGCAGGATGCCGAAGATCGACGGCCCGGCGAAGGCGTACGGCTGCATGATCCGGAAGGCCGCCACACTCACGATCGCGGCCAGCAGCAGTCCCCACCCCTCCCGCGTGATCAGGCGCTGGCGATCCTGCACGGCGATGGTCAGGTCAAAGGCCGGCAGGATGCGCACCAGGGTCGCCAGCGCGGCCACCAGCGCCAGCGGAGCCACGTTGATCCGGCTGGAGACCGCCGCGCCCAGCGCCAGCCCGAACCCGACATAATTCCAGCGCCCGCCGTCATCCAGGATGCGCACGCCAAACCAGAATGCCACCGCCACCGTCAGCGTGGTGAACGAATCCATCGTCCAGAAGTGGGCGAGCTGGATCGGCAGCACCGCCCAGGCATAGAGCGCCGCTGCCAGCAGCCCCACCCAACGCCCGTACAGCCGCCGCCCGATCAGGAACACGAAGAAGATCGTCAGCAGATCGGCGATGGCCGAGACAGTCCGCCCGACCAGGTGCGCGCCGTTATACCCGGCCCAGCCGGGATCGCCACTGATCTCGGCGGTGATGCCCGCGGCGGCCTTCACCACAAACAGCGGCAGCGTGCCGTACACGTAAAAGCCCGCGCCGCGATTGTTCGGGTTCAGCCCGCTTTCGACCGTGTTGAAATATTCGCCCGGCCCGGAGACCGGGGTCAGGCTGGTCACCACGCCGGTCAGGAATCGCTCGTCGGGATGCAGGTGGGTGAAGTCGTCCCAGTTCTGGCCCAGGAAGCGGAAATACGCCCCTGAGACCAGGATGATCACCAGCAGCAGGCCGATCAGGACGGATTGCCAGTCCAGGCCGAAGCCCCGCCGGGAGGCATAGGGCGGTTCAGCTGTGGCTGGCAGCTCAGGCGTGGCTGGCGCAGGCGGCTCAGTAGAAGGCAGCTCGGAAGGCGTAATCGGCTGTGCGGACATAAGCTCGACTCAGATCAAATGACAAAGGCTCATTAAAGCAAGTACACAGGCGCAGGCCGTTTTCCTCAACGATCAGACGCGGTGTTGCTACTCAGGCGGATGCGCGGCCAGGTAGTCGGCCAGCCAGTCCGCGCCGGGCGGCGGCGCCACGAAGGTATAAAAATCCTTCACCGCCAGATCGGTCGTTTGCAGCAGGCTGCGCCCCTCCGGGAACCACTCGCGCAGCTGCACTTCCGTTTCCACGTCGTTCGCGTGGTAATAGAACAGGACGGAGCGCTCCGGGTCGAAGGCGTAACCTGTCCCGGCGTTGCCCCGGATCATCGTCGGCAGCTCATCCAGCGTCACCAGCCCGTTCGGCCAGTCGATCCGCCCGCCCTCAATCCCGATCGCGCGGTGGTCGAACCAGTACGGGTAGGCGACCATGAACGCGTTGCCATACGCGCCGTTGCTCTCCGCGAAGCCGCGCAGGATGCGCCCGGTCTGCGTGTACGGCTGGGCGGCGACCCGGTAGCGGTCGTGGTACTCACCGAAGTACAGCGTGCTGTTCAGGCTGTACGCCCACCCGACAAAAATCACGACCAGCGCGATGCCAACGACAGTCACACCGCGCCGCTGGAAGGTCTGCCGCAGCAGCACCAGGAGCTGCGCCAGGCCATATGCCGCCAGCAGGTACACGAACGGCAGCGCGCCGCTGGTGCGCGTGGCGCTGGGGTTCTCCACCGGGAAGGCGATCGAGAGCGCCGAAGGCAGCAGCATGATAAACGCGCCGGGAAGGATGATCCAGTCCACCACGTCCCGGCGGCGGACCATCCGCACCAGCCAGCCCGCCGTCCCCAGCACAAAGAACGTCCCGGTCACCGGGTCCAGCGCGGGGTAGTTCGGCGCGCCGTTAATCCAGGCGACATCGCCCTTCCAGTTGAACATCAGCAGCACGTTGCGGACGTTCTGGCCCAGCACCGGCAGGTTCTCCCCAAATGCGGTCAGGCGATCCTCCATTGTGGCGTTGCGCTCGGTGATCACGCCCGTCTCCGGGTCGGTCTCCATGATGATGTCGTCCCCGAAGAAGCGCCCGGCGGTGCGCATCCAGAACAGGTTGGGCGATTCCAGCATGAAGCGCGCCAGCGGCACAAAGATCACCACGGCAATCACCACCAGCGCCGCCAGGTTAAGGAGGTAGCGCCGCCGCTGCGCCCCACCACCCCGCGCCCGGAAGAATAACGCCAGCGCCACGCCCAGCACCACCACGACCGGAATCATGCGCACGGCCTGGTAGCAGTACACGCCCACGCCCAGCGCGAGGCCCGCCTTCAGGAAATCCGCCCGGCGATTGTGGCGCATCCCGCGCGCCAGGAACACGGTCACCAGCGTCATCACCAGCGGTGTCAGCACGATGCGCAGCGCCAGCCGGGAGAGGGCCACATGCCAGTAGCTGACGGCCACCAGCGCCGCCAGCAGCAGCCCGACCAGATTGCCCAGCCGCCGCTGCTCCGGGCCGATGATCTCCCGCGCCATCCACCACAGGGCCGGCAGCGTGATCAATCCTTCCAGCACAGAGACCCATTTCAGCGTGGCGAACTGCATCCCCAGCCCGCTGATCACGGAGAAGACCGCCACCAGGTACATCTGCAGCGGCTCCCGCCCGCCGTTGTTCGGGAAGAATACCTGCGTGTTGCCATCCAGCACGCGCCGGGCATCCAGCAGCTTTTCCACGTGGTCGCTGGTCATCTCCGGCGGCACACGCGCAAACTCCGCGAAGCGGAACACCGCGCCCACCAGCACGATCACCACCAGCGCGGCCAGCGTCCAGGAAAAGCGCAGCCGCAACTCCGTGCCGAACAGGCCGCGCAGCCGCGCCAGTCGGCGAGCCAGCCAGCCGCGGAGCGTCACCCCCGCCGGGGCCAGCGCCGCCAGCCACACGATCACGCTCGCCGCCCAGACCAGCACGCCCAGGAACGAAAAACGATTCCCGCCGTTAAAGAGATACGCCCCCGCACTGAGCAGCACGCCGCCGCCCACCAGCCCCAGCCGCCCGCTGTCCAGCCACGCGCGCAGCGACTCCTCCGGCGCATCATCTTCCGGCGTTGCCGCCCGTTCGTCGCGAGTCCCACGCGCCGCCCACCAGCGCTTAAGATCGCCCGCGTGGAGCGTGATCCCCGCCGCCAGCCACAGCCCGGCCCCGATCAGCAGCCAGGGCAACCCGGCCCGCAGCTCACGCGTTTCCATCCGGTTCGCGCCGGAGGCCATCACCAGTGACCCGACCAACCCCAGCAGCACGCCCGCCACCAGCAGCAGGAAGGGGATCAGCGTTGCCGCGTTCACGAAGGGCCGCGCGGCAGGCTGCGCCACACTGACCGGCCGGGCGGAGACTGCCACCGGGGTCAGCGCGGCGGGTGCTGGCTGGTCGGGTGCATCCGCCGCGGGCTGGCCGACCACTTCCCAGAAGCGCCGCCAGGTTTCCCCCGGTGCGCGCAGCCCGCGCCCCACGACCTCCCACAGCGTCAGGGCCGCGAAGGACGGCTCCGGCTCCGCGGATTGCTGCGGCTCCGGGATGTGTGGGGTGCGTTCTTCAGGGGGCAGGTCGCTCATAGCGGTTTCCGTCCCTTGATACACAGGTTCACGGTCGAACGGCCTTCCGGCTCGTTCAGCCGGTTCAGGCGATCCACCAGGTTAAAAACGGCCAGGCCCAGGTTGATCGGGTTCAGAAGGCTGCCGTCGTTCTGCTCGAAGGTGGTGCGGTCGGCAGCGGCGGCCATACTGGCGGGCAGCGCCCCGCTTTCCAGCAGCGGTTTGCCCAGCCCGTAAACCAGGTTATGAATGAAGGGGAAGCTGTAATGCGTGAAGGCGCGTTCCGCCTCCGCCAGGAACCCGGCGCTGGTCACCGCGTTACGCAGCTGATCCGGCTCGTACAGGCGCACATGGTTGGCCCAGATGCCCGCCAGCGGCCCGTGCTGGATATGCGCGTCGAACAGTGTTTCCAGCGTCTTGTTGATCGGGTCCCAAAGGAAGGGATAGTTCGCGTTCGGCACGGTGATCGCCACCACCCCGCCCGGCTTCAGCACGCGCCAGACCTCGCGCAGCCCGGCCACATCATCATCCACATGCTCCAGAATTTCGGAGAGGATCACGGAATCGAAATAATCATCCGGGAACGGCAGGCGGTAGATGTTGCCTTGGGTCAGCGTGATGCCCGACAGGTGGCCCACGTTGCGCCGGGCCTTGGCGATGATCGGGCGCTCCAGCTCCAGCCCGACCAGCCGCGCCCCGCTGACATAACGCACCATGTTCAGGTAGAACCCGCGCCCGCAGGCGCAGTCCAGGATCACGTGGTCGTCCTGCGGATCGATCCACTCAAAAATCGTCTGCACCCGCTTCTTAAAGGCCATGTCGGCTTCGTTGCGGGTCATCAGCGCCAGCGTTTGCGCGTCCACCATCAGTTGGGGCTCCTTGCCGCATCGCGGGCCGACTCTTCAACTGCGTTGCGGAAATGGCGCTCGTAGCGGTCGACCGTTTCCGCGAAGTTAAAGGTCTGCTCGATAAACGCCCGGCTCTTGACAAACGCCGGAAGGTTGCCCAGCACCTCCAGCACCGCCTCGCCAATCGCCTCATGGGCGCCGGGCGGCACGATCAGGCCCATCCCGGTTTCCTGCACCACCACGCGCCCGCCGGGGATATTGGTCATGATCACCGGCGTGCCGCTGAGCATCGCTTCCACCTGCACCAGCCCGAAGCACTCCGTCCCGCTGGGCAGCACCAGGACATCACACGCCGCGTAGAAATTCGCCATGTCCTGCATATTATCCAGCAGGCCCAGGAAAACAAGCTGGTCGCGGTACTGCGCCACCAGTTCCTGCTGGCGCTCCCAGGTATCCTCGTACTTGATGTCATATTCGCCCGCGAAAACGACGCGCGCGCTGGGATACTGCTGGTTGATCACCTCCAGCGCCCGGATCAGGAGGTCGGGCCGTTTCTCCTGCACAAAGCGCCCGGCATACCCGATGATCGGCCCCTCAGCCTGCTGCCAGGCCGCGCGCAGCGCCGCGACCTTCTCCGGCTGCGGCGCGGGGATTTGCACCGGCGGATACACCACGGACACTTTATCCCGGAACGGCATCAGGTAATACGAAATGCTGGCATAGTCATGGCTGTAGGCGATCAGGCGTGACGCGTGGCGGGCCATAAACGCGTAGAACTGGTACATCGTCCACGTGATCACGGCATTCAGCGGCGAACGCGGCAGCACCAGGTCGCCGTGATGGGTCGCCACCAGCGGCTTGCCCAGCAGCCGCGCCACGCCCGCGATCAGGGCCGTTTCCAGCATGGGCACGTTCACCCACACCACGTCATGCTGCTGGATCAGACCGCTAATCGCCCAGGGATAGGCGGGCATGATCATGCCCCGGCTCATGCGCAGCGGCGCCCACAGCCGCACCACGCGCACGCCGTTGATCACCATCTCGTCGCGCGGCAGGTCCAACCGGTAGCGGGCCGTCACCACCGTGACGTCATGCCCCCGCCGCACCAGCTCCTCCGCCACATGCTGAACATGCAGGGTCAGCCCGGTGCGGTGCGGGACGTAATACAGCAGGGCAATCAGGATTTTCAGGCGATCAGGGTTTTCGCCAGCACTCATCACTCACACTATCTTTCGTGAACCAAACGCTACTCAACCGCGGCGGAATTGACGGCGGAATCCGGCGCGGCCTTGATCCCGCGCGCGCCGCGCATCACCTGCCCCAGCGTGATGCCCTGGTGGATCAGCCCTTCCAGCCCCAGCAGAACAAACACCGCCGTGTTCATCACGTGCAGCACCACCGCGAAGGCCACCGCCGCGCCGGAAGTATCCTGGCCGGACCACGTCAGGGCCATCACCACGCCGGCCTCATACGGGCCAACCGCGCCTGGCGCATACGGCACAGAAACCGCCAGCGACGCCAGCGCCACCACCAGAAAGGCCGCGGGCCAGCTCGCCGCCGGGTAAAACGCAAAGAGCAGGACATACCCGGCAATCACCGAGAGCGCCCAGGACACCACCGACCAGAACAGCGCCGGCAGCGCGCCCCGGGGGTGCGCCAGCGGCGCCAGGCCGTCAATGAAGCGGGCCAGCATGCCTTCCAGGTCCCAGCGGGGCAGGATCGGCAGCCGCGCCTGAGCATAGGCCAGCAGGCGAAACGCTGGGGCCGGCCAGCGCGCCAGCAGCACCAGTACCACCAGGCCCACCCCGGCGATAACCCCCAGCGCGGCCCCACCCGAGGCCACATACACCGGCACGTCCAGCAGGGCCAGCGCCGCGCCCAGGATACCCAGCACCAGCAGCATATCCAGCAGGCGCTCCACCACAATCGTGCTCAGCGCCGTAAACGCCGGGACTGGGGGCTGCAGCCGATTCGTCGGCTGCAGCCGATTCGTCGGCTGCACCCGGTTCGCCAGGAAGATGCGCACTACCTCGCCCAGGCGCAGCGGCAGCGCGCTGTTGAACAGGTAGCTGACGTTCAGGATCGAAAAGGCGTGGCGCAGCGGCAGGCGGCCCGAAAGCAGGCCCTGCCAGCGCACCGCCCGCGTGATCATGCCCAGCGCCAGAATCGCCGCCGCGGGCAGCACGTAGGCGTAACGCGCCTGCACAAAAGCATCCCGCACGCGGCCCAGGTCAACCCCGGCCAGAACGAGACCCAGCACGGCAAGGCTTATCAGGCTACCAATAATAAGCGTGTATCGAGATTTCATCAAGACCTGTGCCCACCCAAAACGACGCACCATTATAGCACGCGCACCGCCGAGTACGAACCCGGAATCCAAAACCCGGCCGGGAGACACGCCCTATCCTGATAGATACACCGCCCCGGCCCGGATTCCCCACTCCAGTGCCACAGGCCCGCAACACCGTCTTGACAGCCTCCCCCGGCGGGCCTATAATGACGGGCGTAAACAGATGCAAACTGCGGGTATAGTTCAGTGGTAGAACGTCAGCTTCCCAAGCTGGATGTCAGGGGTTCGAATCCCCTTACCCGCTCTTAAAAAGACGCCGGCCCCCCGGCGTTTTTCTTTTGCCGCACAAGCATAAACCCACCACAAAGCATCCGGCCCTCAACCGGCGCGACCTTCCGCCAACCTCACCAGTGTGAAAAATTCCTGAAATCAGCGTGCTGACCGCGCCCCTCTGTCACAGACACGGTTACAATACCGTATAGTGTCGTGATTCTCCGCCTTCAAGGACATCAGCATGCCTCAGTGCACCGCCTGTGATCAGCCCAACATCGCCGACAGCATCTACTGCAACAAGTGCGGGGCGCTCCTGGACAATACCATCACCGTGCCTCAGCGGGCCATCATCGCGCCGCCCGACCCGCCGCCCACCTCCGATGACATCAGAGCCCTGCTCGGCCTGAACGAGGACCACACCTATTTCGGCCCTGACAGCCGGGTTGTGCTGCTCGCCCGTGGCTATCCCGCACCGATCGCGTTCAGCGTGCGCTATGAAAGCGGCCTGATCCTGGGCCGGCTTTCAACCCAGCTGGTGGAACGCCCCCTGGTAGACCTGACGGTTTTTGGCGGGTACAAACTCGGTGTCTCACGTATGCACGCGGAGCTGGTGCTGCGCGGGCATTCCCTGCGCCTTGTTGACCTGGGCAGCACCAACGGGACATTCGTCAACGGAACCCGGCTGCTTCCGCGGGAACAGCGCGGGCTGAATAACGGGGATACGCTCCAGTTGGGCAACCTGATCATGCGCGTCGTCTTTCGACACCAGAGCTAGGCTTCCGCCTGCTGCCCGCGACAACCAGCCCCCGGACTTGCCGCGCGGCGCTCAGCGAGCGTCGCCCCCTCCCTGCCCCTGCCAGTGAGATCGGCGCACGGTGCAAAGTCATACGCAAAATGACCAATGGTAACGGTCCATTTGTGATAGGCTTCACTTCCCGAAAGCGGGCATAACGGTCTACTGTAGTATAAGCACGTCATGTCGGATATTTCAGGTCGTGAATAGAAGCATCAACGGACCGGAGGAAGACCCAGGATGGCCAACCAGCAGCGAGCTGATCTCGATATTGATCGTAAAGCACGCGCCAAACAGCATATGCAGCCTGTCATCAAGCAGGCGCCCCAGGAACGCCTCAATCACTTCGAGGAAATTTACCTGAATTACGAAGCTGAAATCGCCTGCATCGAGGCTGGTCGCTGTATCCAGTGCCCCGACCCGGCGCCCTGCCAGCTGGCCTGCCCGCTGGGCAACGACATCCCCACCGCGCTGCGCCTGGTGGAGGAAGGGCGCTTTATCGACGCGGCCAACACCTACCGCAAGACCAGCCCCATGCCGGATATCTGCAGCCGGGTCTGCCCGCAGGAACGCCTGTGTGAAGGCTCCTGCACGCACGGCGGCGGCACCAGCAACGAGCCAGTGCGCATCGGCAAGATCGAGAAGTTCGTGATCGATTACCAGTTGATGACGGAAGGCATCCCGCGCGGCGAGGTAGCCCCCTCCACCGGCAAGACGGTCGCGATTGTGGGCGGCGGCCCGGCCGGGATGGCCTGCGCGGAGAGCCTGCAGCGCAAGGGCCACAGCGTCACCGTGTACGATGCCAACCCGTTCCCCGGCGGCCTGATGGTCTACGGCATCCCGGCCTTCAAGCTCAGCAAAGACCGGGTCGCGGCCAAGGTCAGCCAGCTTGAGGATATCGGCATCCAGTTCGTGCCGAATACGCGCATTGGCGAGGATATTTCGCTCCAGCAGCTCAGCGACGAATTTGACGCGGTGTTCATCGGCGTGGGCGCGAACAAGGAAGTCCCGGCGAAGTGGCCGGGGGCGGAGCTGAACGGCATCTACCAGGCCGGGGAATTCCTGATCCGGGCCAACGTGCCGAAGCCGCTCCAGCCGCGCCACTTCAGCGAGAGCAGCAAGCCCGCCGTGGTCGGACACCGCGTCTTTGTCATCGGCGGCGGCGACACGGCCATGGACTGCGTGCGCACCGCCCTGCGGCTCCAGCAGGCCCAGGGGTATAAGCTGGACGTAACCTGCGCCTACCGCCGCACCGAGGCCGAGATGCCCGGCTGCCGCGCGGAGCGCACCAACGCCCGCGAGGAAGGCGCCAAGTTTGAATGGCTCACCGCGCCCAAGCGCTTCATCGGGGACGAAGAAGGCAACCTGGCCGGGATCGAGTTCGTGCGCATGCGCCTGGGCGAGCCGGATGCCAGCGGCCGCCGCCGCCCGATCGAGATGGAAGGCTCCGAGTACATCGAGCCGGCGGACACCGTGGCGCTGGCGCTCGGTTACTGGCCGGAAACGCTCCTGAGCGAAACCACGCCGAACCTCGGCACCTACAACTGGGGCCTGATCTCCGTGGACCAGGCAAGCGGCAAGACCAGCCTGCCCAACGTGTGGGCCGGTGGCGACGCCGTGACCGGGCCGGACCTGGTGAGCACCGCGATCCGCGCCGGGCTGCACGCGGCCGAGTCGATGCAGCTGTATCTTTCAGAATAGCGCCAGAACCCCGAAACAACACAGGGGCGGATCGCCACACGATCCGCCCCTGTTGATTCTTGTCTCAGATGTCCTTGCGAGGACTTCACGGCCGGATTTCCACCACCACGCCGTTTTCCGCCCAGTCATACAGCGCCTGCGCGTTCTGGTTGCTGAGCAGGATACAGCCGTAGGTCACCCGCGTCCCCAGGCTGTTGGTCCAGAGCAGCTGGCTGCCGCCCCGCGTGGGAAAGCCGTGAAATCCGTTGGTGAAGTCCGCGCCGGGGATGGGCCGGTACACACCCAGGAAATTCGGCATGTACAGGTTCCAGTTGGCGGCGTAAGCGTTCGGGACGTGCGAGATAATCTGGTAGATGCCGGGCCAGGTCGGGCTGTCCGCGATCCCGGTGCTGATCACCCAGTCCCACTTCAGCTGCCCGTTCTCATACACCCAGGCATGCTGCTGGCTGATGCTGAGCACAATCCGTTTATCCGGCACCACGGGGAATTCCATGAAATTATCCGGGGAGGGGATCGTGAGCGCCTGGCCGATGCTCACGTTCTCGATCCCGCCGTTCGCCTGCTGAATCCAGGGGTACGGCACGCCGTAATCCCAGGCGATGCTGATCAGCGTTTCGCCCGCCTGCACGCTGTGCTGCCGGTCATGGTGATACACCCGCGCGTCAGCCCGCGGCGCGCCCGCGGCCAGCCCGGCCTGGAGCGCCGCCACCACCTCATCCACGTCCAGGTAACGCGATGGATCCAGCGCCGTGCTGGCCTGGCTTGCCAGGTACTCCCTGGCCGCCCCGCCATTCAGGGTGAAGACCAGCCCGGCCGGCCCCTCCCCCGGCGCAACTTCCAGCCAGGCGCCCCACTGTTCCGGCGCCAGAGTCCAGTGGGCATTATCCCCGGTCACCGGGTCATAGAGCCGCACGTCAAGCGGCTGGCTGAGGACCTGTTCGGCGGCAGCAATCAGCGGGCTGGCATCGGTCACCGTCGGGGCGACCGGCAGCATCGCCAGCTGCAGCTCGCCGCCATCGAGCGCGCCGGGAGCGGTCAGGCGGTGCAGGGTAGCCCGCAGGTCCAGCTCGCGCCCCTCGCGCGGAGGAGTCGGCTGCACCTGCCCGTTGACGATGCGCAGCCCGGCATTCGCGGCCGGCTGGGCGAAACGATCCGCCAGCGCCCGCAGCGCCGTTTCCGCGCGGGCCGAGTCAACGCTCACCACCGGGGCGAGGTTAACCGCCGTCGCCACGCCGGAAAGCCACATCCCGCGGGAGCGCCCTTCCGCATAAGCGCGGGCGGCGCTGGCCGGCGCGTCCAGGGTGATGCCCAGCTCGCTGGCCGGCACTGACCACGACCGCGCGCCATCGCGCAGGATCAGGGTCGTCCAGCCTTCGCGCAGAGCAGCGCTGGCCTGCGCTTCGCTCAGCCCGCCAAGCACTACGCCGCCAACCGCCACCCGCGGATACACCCGCCCACCAAAGAGCACGAGCATCCCCAGCATAACCAGCGCCAGAGTCACCACCGCGATCACCGGCAGGCCCACCAGCGGCGTGACAATGCCCCACAGCAGCCAGTTAGGGCGCTTGCGCGGGCGTGGGAGGGCTGGACGCGCGGGAAGCGCCCGTCCGGACGGCATGGGCAGCGCCCTTGCCGGCGCGGGGGGGCGCGCAGGGACGGCGGCGCGATAGCCGCGCGGCGGCCTGCTGCCAGGCCGGGCGCTCAGTGTTGCCCGCGCTGCCGGGCCATAGTGACGACGGGATGATGACATGTTGGGCAGAATCTCCTGCGCGTTTCTTTCCATTATACGGCTAATCTCCGGGCCAGCGCCCTGCCCCCGGCCTACGACCAGCCTACGCCCTCTGGCCGGGGGTTCCTGTGTTTGGAACTGCTGTGGAAAGATGGACGCTGAATCGGGCCGGATCGTTCCATTCTGCGAGTCACATCCGCCGGAATCAAAAAACGGCCCACCCGCGCAGGCGTGCCGCTTTTGTCCAGCAGCGGAAATGCTGCCCTCACCCCACCAGCCGTTCCAGGCCCAGCGCCAGCAGCCACCCGATCACCAGCCACAGGCCGAACTGCCCGTGCAGCCGGGCCGTGCGGCCCTGCCCCTGGTGCAGCGGCGCCACTTCCGTCTGCGTGGTAAACAGCCTGATCAGGCGGGTCGCCTCCGGCAGCGTCAGCGCGACGATCAGAACCGGCCAGGGCATCACGCCCGCCAGGATCATGATCGCCGTCGCCACATAAGCCCCGCCCACCAGAAACACGTAGAACCCCCGCGCGAAACGTTGCCCGAACCGCGCGGCGAGCGTCCACTTGTTCGCGGCCCGGTCGGCTTCGATATCGCGGATGTTGTTGGCGTGCATGATCGCGGCGACCATGAACCCCACGGGGATGCCTGCCAGCAGCGGTGTCTGGCTCACCTGCCCCCCGGCCATCACGTAATACGCGCCCAGGATCATCAGCGGCCCCATGAAGATGAACACGGTCAGTTCGCCCAAGCCATGATAGGCCAGCGGGAACGGCCCGGCCGTGTACAGGATCACCACCAGCACCCCGCCCAGCCCGATCCAGAAGAGCAGCGGGCCGCTGTGCGCCAGCAGGTACAATCCGATCAGCACGCCGCCCAGCGTCGTGGTCACCGCGCCGGCCAGCACCTCCCGCGGGGTCAGCACCTGCTGCTTGATGATCATGCCCTGCCCGGCCTCTTTGCGCGCATCCGCGCCGCGCCGGTAGTCGGCGTACTCGTTGATCAGGTTGGCCGCGATCTGCAGCAGCAGCGCGCCCACCAGCGCCAGGGTGAAATAGCCCGCATGAAACACGCCCTCATCCAGCGCGATCACCGCCGCCAGCCCCAGCGGGGCATAGGTCGCGGTCAGCGTGCGGGGGCGGCTGGCCCGGTACCAGGCCAGCAGGCGGGGATTGGCTTCCAGCAGCGTCACGGTACGATCCTTTCCAGCGGTTTAGAAGTGCGGCCGTCCACCGGCGGATTGCTCGCGCAGCTCGGTGGATGACATGTCAGTGCGGAATGCGCTCGGCGGGATGCCCTCAAACAGGTCGGCGTAGCCTTCCGGCAGCGGGATATCCGCCAGCGTAAAGAAGTAGCCCTCATGCAGCCGCCCGGCCACCAGGAAGCGGCAGCCCTGCGCCCGGATAGCGTCCAGGCTGGCCCGCATTGCGGCCTCGTCGTCGTCATAGTAGCGTGGGCTGACAAGGCGCGTCGCCGTGTCATAGCCCACCACAAAGATGCTGCCGGGCAGCAGGCGCGCCTTCTGCTCGAACAGCGGGGTCGCGGTCACCGCTATCGCCCCATGCCCGAAGAACTGCTCCAGCCGGCGGCGCACATCGGCCTCCAGTAGCGGCGGCTTATCCACATTACGCACCGAAAGCTCAAACACCACCGGCAGCCCCGTGACCTGCCCGGCAACATGGGCCAGCTGCGTATGTCCGGCGTGCAGGGGGTTAAAGGCCCCCGGCAGCACCACCCCGCCCTGCGGCAGCTCGGCGCTCAACTGCCCGTTGATGTCCATCATGATGCCGTCCACCTCGCCGCGCAGCACCTTCAGCACCAGGTCGGGCTGGGCGTCACGCGTCGTCTCCACCATCTCGCCCGGCAGCAGCGCTGGCCGCACGCTGCCATCCAGCCCGCAGGCCTCGGCCAGCATCCCGATCAGCAGCCGGCTGACGACCTCCTCCTCCCCGGCACGGTCGCGCGCGCCCTTCTCCAGCACCAGCGATTGTGTCACGATGCCGGCTTCGTCCCGCACGGCGATATGGCAGCGGTGCAGCCCTTTCTTGGGGCGGTCGGTCACCAGGGTGGCCGTGCAGGCCACCCCAAAGGCGGGCGTGCCTTCCGGGGCCAGGATGCGCGCCCGGCGATATGCGACCCGCGCCATGGCGACGGCCGTTTCGGCGGAGGTGTACTGGTCGGGCGTGTAGCCGAGGAAGCGGTCGAAGGACGCGTAGCTGTACGGCAGCGTCACTTCCAGGACGGTCCGGGTGGCGCCTGGCACGCTCAGCAGCCAGGCCAGCGCCTGGCTCCCCCCGCCGCTGGCCACCAGCACGGCCTGGTGCGGGGCGTCATGAATGCGATGAATGATCGCGGTGAGTTCGTCGTCCAAGAATCAACCCTGTCCCTGTGTGCATATAACCCTGTTGGCAGGCCGAAGTATAACCCCACCCACGCCGCCCTGCACAATTCATCGCCCCGGCGCGGCCATCGAAATCAGCATTGACGAAGGCCGGGGGCCTCGCTACAATGGCACGGTCAGCGACACAGCGCCCGGTGCGCTGTCCGTTTCGATGATGACAGGTCTCTGGCACACAACGCTCGCCCACCGGACAGACCGGTGACCGGCGCGACCTGGTGTGACCCTGGACGGCTTGCCAGACAAACGCTGTTCCGCAAGTGTAGAGCGCGGCCCACTCCGCCGCGATCGCCCGGCTTATCCCCGGCGGTCATTTCCCGGTCGGCGCTCCCTGCAGGCATCCCGTGCTGCACGCAGCATGCGCGGTGCCCCGGTGGATCGGTATACATGGTTAGCCCCATGTATCGCTCCTGTGCAGAACAGCCGCAGCCCGACAGGCAGCACAACGCCGTGTACCAGCGCCCTGTAAACCCGGAAGTTAGCCTAAGTGTGTATTGCAGGGAGAAAAACACTACAATGTCCGAAATTGTAAAACTTGAAGCGCAATTGCGTACCGTCACTGGCAAGAAGGTCAAACAGCTCCGCGCGCAGAACCAGATCCCAGCCGTAATTTACGGGCAGAAGATGGAAGGCGCAATCGCAATCCAGATCGAGCGCGAAGTGCTGCGTCTGCTGCTGCGGGCTGCGGGTGGAACCAATGTGATCGAGATCAGCGTGGGAGGGAAGAAGTACAACGTCCTCGTACGTGAAGTGCAGCGCAACGTGATTGATCACTCCCCCCTCCACATCGACTTCTATTCTGTGGACCTGGACGTTCGCCTGAGCGCGGAAGTGCCGGTCATCACCGTGGGCGAGTCCGCGATTGTGGAATCGGGCGAAGTTATGCTGATCACCCCGAACACCCTCGTGATTATCGAGGCGCTGCCCACCAACATCCCCAACGAGCTGCAGATCGACATTTCCCGCCTGCAGGATCCCAGCGACCTGCTCACGGCTTCCGACCTGCCGCTGCCTGAGGGCGTGACCCTGATCAGCGATCCGGACATGGTCCTGGCCCGCACGGAAATCCCGCGCGAGTTCGAGGAAGAGGAAGAAGAAGAGGAAGAAGAAGGCTTCTTCGACGAAGATACTTCTGTCGAACCCGAGCTTGTCGGGCGCGACCGGGACGAAGAAGTCGAAGAGGATTAACCCTCTTCAGCACGACACAGAACACACACGGGAGACCCGCACGGGCCTCCCGTTTTTTTTGCCTCACCTCAGAGTCGATTTGGCCGGGGATGAAGCAGTCAATTCCCAGGGTTGAGAAAATCGACCAGGGTTGAGAAAGTCAACCGGGGTTGAGAAAGTCAACCCCCAGTACCGGCTCGTCGTCCTCATCAACGTCAGGGCCATCCGCTCCGGAATCGATCACCGACCGGGTGAACACCAGAAAGCCGGTATGCCCCACCATCTGTTCGTTGGGGCGCATCCGCTGCGGCACGGTCTTGTACTGGCGCAGCAGCAGTTCCTCCGTTTCCACCAGGAACCAGCGCCGCGAGTGCAGCGCTTTGTTCAGCACCAGCACCTGATTCAGCGTGGGGACGATGCAGCCCAGGAATCCGCTGCCGCGCAGCGCCCGGTGCGCCTGGTCCAGGTATTCCCACGGGTCAGGCACGTCCAGGAACACCGCGTGAGCGTCCACCTGGTCGAACCCCTCCACAATATCCCGTTCAATGAAGGTCACCCGGTCCTCCAGGCCCAGCCGCTGGATGTTCTGCCGGGCAATATTCTGCATGCGCGCGCGGCGCTCGTAGCTGTAGACATGCCCCTCCGCGCCCACCATCGACGCCAGCACGGTCGTCAGCCCGCCGCTGCCTGTCCCGGCCTCGATCACGCGCGCGCCGGGCTGGACGTTCAGCCGCAGCAGGATATAACCCAGATCCTTGGGAAAGATGATCTGTGTTTCGCGCCGCAGGTGGCGAACCAGATCATCCAGGCTGGGCCGGAAAATCCAGAGGTCCTGCGCCAGGTGCGTCTCCAGGCGGCTGCCATAGGGCACCCCCACCAGGGCGTCATACTCCACAAAGCCAAAATGCGTTTGCAGCCGTCCGCCCGGCACCAGGGTGCGCAGGAACGTCTTGCGGTCCTTGCCCACAAACATCACGGTATCGCCAAAAGCCAGCGTCGTGCGCTGAATGTCCGTCATACATCGCTCCGCAACAAAGTTATACGCACCCGGTAATGGGCATTCTATCGGATCGCGTGCGGCTCCTTCACGCCGCAGGCAACCTGTGGGATTATACCACCCCAGCAGGAGGTAAATTCCGCCTAAATTCGGAGTAGCTTCGGGCAAAAACATGATTTCTGTGCCATACTAAAGGGCGTCATCTTCCCTGGCCCATCTTTGCCCCGCATGTTTCAGGCAGCAGTTGCAAAGGCCTGAAAGAATGCTAAACTAAGCGCACAGGGGCTGACAACACAGCAACCCTCCACATGAAGGGAGACATCGGGCATGAAACAAATCTTAGTTGTCGATGACGAAATTGGGGCCCTGACCCTGATTGGCATTATGCTGGAACGTGGGGGCTTCAACGTCATCAAGGCCAAAGATGCCAATGCCGCGCTGGCCGAGCTGGAAAAAGCGGTCCCTGATCTCATCATTCTTGACGTTATGATGCCAGGTATGGACGGTATCGAGCTGTGCCGCGTGATTCGCAGCCGGCCAGACACCAAAGATGTCCCGGTGCTGATTCTCTCCGCGCGTGGTGACGCAGAGAGCGTAATGCGGGGCATGGACGCGGGGGCGAACGATTACCTGCCCAAGCCCATCCTGCACCACGACCTGGTGGACAAGGTCCGCAAAATGCTGGACATGCTGGCCCGTTAAATACAGCCAGCCCGGTCACACCCCAAAAAGCCCGCTAAGCTGTAGCCGGGCTTTTTTTCGTCCCCGCACACCGTACCGCCCGGCTGTGGTCAGTTCACCCCGTAAAGCTGCCGGTAGATATGGTGGGTTTCGTAAATCCGGCGCACATACCCCCGCGTACTCGGAAACCCGATCCCCTCAATAAACAGGTCCGGGTCTGGCCCGGTCCTTTGCAGCCAGGTCGCAGCGTTCCCCGGTCCGGCGTTATAGGCGGCGATGCCCACCGGCACGTTGAAGTCGAACAGGTTCTGCTGCTCCCACAGGTAATACGCGCCGAACGCGATACTGGCATAGGGCTTGAACAGGTCGCTGTGCTGGTAATCCGGCCAGTTCAGCCGGCTGGCGATATGATCGCCCGTCCCGGGGATCACCTGGGTCAGGCCCTTTTCCCCCGCGGCGGCGGTCGCATAGCGGTCAAACAGGCTCTCCGTCCGGATCAGGGCGAAGAGCTGCAGCGGATCGAGCTGATATCTCTCCATCTCCGCCACCACCAGCTCGCGATAAAACGCCGGGTAGCGCATCCGGGCCAGGTAGGGCGGCGCGGCCAGCGTGGGGATATCCGCCTGAGTGATGATATTGGCTGCGCCGACGATCGAATGCGGATACGCCCCAATCCCGCGCAGCCAGATCGCCAGCTGATAGCTGGCCAGCGGATCCTGCTTGTAGCTTTCCAGCAGGTCGTAGAATTCTTCGCTGGCATCATTGACGGCCAGCACCGCCCACAGCTCCCGCCCGGCGATCAGGCGCGAATCGGCTTCCAGGGCCGGGGGCAGCGGCCACAGGGCCTCCGCCTGCGCGATCCCAAATGTGGCACGCAGCCAGTCTTCCGCCTGGCCCAGCTCCAACTGGTTATCAAACTCAAAACGGTAATCCGCCGGGGGCGCAAAAGCCGCCCGCCCGGCCAGCAGATCCTCCGCCCGCAGGCTGAAATAGCCATCCGGGTCAGCCCCGGCCGCCAGCCGGTAGGCGCTCTCCATCTGGGTGGTGTTCCCGTTCTGCTGGGCCAGCCGCCCCAGCCACAGGTAAGCCGCCGCCGCGTCCTCCCCGGAGCCGGTCGCACCCAGCGCCGCCAGCACCCGCTCGGCGGTGCTGGGATCGTTCGCATTCAGCGCGATCGTCGCCGCCCGCAGCAGGCCATCCATCGCGAAGGAATTGCCCGGGTAGGCCCGGCCAAGCTGCTCGTAGGTCGCCACCGCGCTTGCCAGGTCGCCGCCCTGTTCCTGCAGATAGCCCACCCGCCACAGCGCATCCGGCGCCTCGGCCAGCTGCGGGTAAGTCGTCGCCAGGTGGCGGTAGCGCTCAATAGCCGCGGCATTATCGCCCGCCAGGAAGCGAGTGCGCCCCTGCTCCAGCAGCGCCTGCCCGAATTCCGGGCTGGTGGGGTGCAGGTCGATCACGGCCTGGAAGGATGTCCAGGCTGCCTCAGAATTCCCCACGGCCCGGTACGCGCGCCCCAACCGGAGATGCACTTCCGGCAGAATCTCCGCCAGCGAGCGCTCGCTGGTGTAGAGGTGCAGCGCCGTGATCGCGTCTTCGTAATCCTCCGCCGCGAAACTGATCTGGCCGCGCAGCGCCGGGTCGATTTCGACGCCCGCGGTGCGCAGGGTTTGCAGCGCGCGGTAGGCGAAAGCCGTCTCCGGATAAGTCTCGATCAGGGCCTGGTAACGGGCCAGCGCCGCTTCAGGGTCATTGCCGGTCTCCAGTGCCTGCCCGGCCAGGAACGTGATTTCCGCCCGGTAGCCAGGATTGCGCGCCACCTCCAGAATCGCGTCATACTGGGCCACGGCCTCCAGCGGTCGGCCGGTATTGGTGTGAATCTGGGCGACCTTCTCGCGCAGCGCCAGCAGCGGCACCAGGCTGCGCCCGGCACTGATCGCCTGCTCATAATACGCAAGCGCCTCCGCCGTCATCTCCTGCGCGAAATACGCGTCGGCGATGCGCTCCTGCACATAGCTGTCGATGATGCCGGGCCGCAGCGCCAGATACTGCTGAAAATCCGCCACCGCGGCCTGCCACTCGCCCAGCCCCAGCAAGGCATCGCCCCGCAGGAAATAGGCCCAGGGCAGGCGCGAATCCGCCGCGTACTGGTTGATAAACAGGGTCAGGGCGGCGACGGCCGCGTCAAAGCGCCCCTCGCGCAGGGCGGCTTCGCCCAGCCCATAGGCCGCTGCCGCGCTGACCGCCTCCACGACGGTCCCGGCGGGCTGATCCAGCACCCACTGGAACGCCGTAATGGCGCTCTGATACTCACCGTTGCGCAGGTGGCGCTCCGCCACATACAGCTCTTCATCCGGCGGCGGGGTAGGAGTCGGGGGGATGGTCGGCGGCGGCACGGGGGTTTCCGTGGCTGCCGGGACATCCGGCGTGGCCGTCACGACGATCACCTGGGGCGCAGCGGGCTGCGCCGTCAGACACCCCGCCAGCAGCAGGCTGGCGAGGCCCAGTAACCAGATCAGCAGAAGTTGTCTTTTCATAGGGGGAAATTATGACCGTGGCCGGGGGGTGTGTCAACCGCGCAGGGCGGCAGGCGGGCCGGGCATCAGGCGGGCAGCGTCCCCTCCAGCCACGGAATGCCGTAGCCAAAGACCAGCTTGCCCGCTTCCAGCAGCGCCTCGGCCAGCGTCTGGGAACTGGCGTAAGTCCACCAGTAATCGGGGCCGGGCAGCACCTCGACTCCGAAGTCCTCCCACAGCAGGCGGGTGAGCGAGCGTTCTGCAGCCGGCAGGCCGTCCCCGCCGCCGCGCCTCAGGATCACGCGAAAACGCGCGGGGGCATCCGCATGAGCCAGCACCTGAAAATGCACCGCAAAGCGCGCCTGCCCGCCCGCCTTTTCATAGCGGAACAGCCCGCCACTCTGCTGCACCGCGTCAGGCACAAGCCGGTATCCGCCCGCGGCAAACGCCTGCCCGGTCACCCGCTCCAGTATGTCGCCAAACGCGGCCTGGGGTGTGTTCATCGCCCGCGCCTCCCCGGGGAATCTGCGCCGCAACCAAAACAAAAAGCCCGCCGGTGGGCGGGCCTGTGAAGGCTGGGGGACCAGGACTCGAACCTAGACTAACTGGGCCAGAACCAGTCGTTCTGCCGATTAAACTATCCCCCAGTGTTGGGCCTTATTGTATGCCTTAGGCCCGGGTGTGTCAAGGGAGAACTTGGGATTCTTCCAGCAGCTTGCGGGCCGCGCTAATGCGCTCCAGCGCCTTCTCCCGCCCCATGATCGCAATCGACTCGAACAGCGGCGGCGCGACATTCTGCGCCGTCAGCGCCACGCGCAGCACGCCAAACAACTGGCGGGGTTTCAGGTCCAGCTTTTCCGTCAGCGCGCGCAGGGCTGCCTCGATCGTCTCCGCTTCAAAGTCGGGCAGCGTGGTCAGCGTCTCGCTGGCAGCATCCAGCGCGGCACGGGTGCTTTCCACATCCATCTTCTTCTGCACCAGATCATCGGGCATGGGCGCTACCGCGTCCACAAACAGGAAGCTCAGCCAGTCGGTCACCTCATGCAGGAAGCGCAGCCGTGGCTGGATCAGCGGGATGGCCTGCCGCAGTATTTCCTCATCAACGGCGAAGCCCTTCTCCTCCAGGTATGCTTTCAGCGTCGGTGCCAGGCTCTCCGGGGACCTCTCGCGGATGTAGACCCCGTTCAGCCAGTCCAGCTTGTCCAGCGGGAACTGGCCGCCTGCCGGGTTCACCCGCGCCAGGTCAAAGCGCTCGATGCTCTCCTGCACGGTGAAAACCTCCCGATCCTCGCCAAAGCTCCAGCCGATGTTGGTCAGGAAGTTCACCAGCGCCTCGGGCAGATAGCCCGCCTCGCGGAACTCATGCAGCAGCACCGGGATTTTGCGCCCATCGTCCGTCGTGCCTACAGAGCGCTTGCTCAGCTTGCCCTTGCCGGAAGGGTTCAGGATCACGGGCAGGTGGGCGATCTTTGGCATCTCCCAGCCAAAAGCCTCGTACAGCAGCTTATGCACCGGCGCGGTTGGAATCCATTCCTCAGCGCGCATGATGTGCGAGATCGCCATGAAATGATCGTCGACCACGTTGGCCAGGTGGTAGGTCGGGTAACCATCCGACTTCAGCAGCACCAGGTCGGCCAGCGTGCTGTTCTCCACCGTGATATCGCCCCGGATTTCGTCATGCACGGTCGTCGTGCCTTCCAGCGGGATCATGAAGCGGATCACGTAGGGGTCGCCGCCCGCTTTCCGAGCCGCGCGCTCCTCCGGGGAAAGGTAGCGGCAATGCCGATCATAACCGGTCACGCCCGCCTGCTGCCGGACCGCGTCCAGCCGTTCGGCGCTGCAGTAACAGTGGTAGGCCTGGCCCTGCTCCACCAGCCAGTTGGCCCACTCCCGATACAGCGCCGTGCGCTCCGACTGGAAGTACGGGCCGTAATCGCCACCAACTTCGGGGCCTTCATCCCAGTCCAGGCCCATCCAGCGCAGCCCTTCAGTGATAAGCTCCACCGAGCCGGGGACAAAACGGGAGCGATCGGTATCTTCAATGCGCAGGATAAACGTGCCGCCATGATGCCGGGCAAATAACCAGTTGAACAACGCAGTTCGCACCCCGCCGATGTGCAGCGGGCCAGTCGGGCTGGGCGCAAAACGAACACGGACTGGACGATCCACTACTCTACTCCTCATTGAAATCATGAATGGGGAAGATTATACCGTCCCAGCGGGTGAGTGTCAGGGGTGGATTATCGGGCGCTGGCTAGCGCTGCGGGCTGCGCACGATCACGCTTTCCACCAGGCCGATGCCCAGCAGCAGCGTCAGCAGCGAGCTGCCCCCGGAGCTGATGAAGGGCAGGGTCAGGCCGGTCACCGGCAGCATATTCAGATTCATCCCCACGGAGACAAACGTCTGGAAAAAGATAAGGGTCGCCACGCCATAACAGATCAGGCTGCCGAAGGCATCCCCCGCCTGCCGGGCTCCACGCAGAATCCGCCACAGCACCACCCCCATAAGCAGCAGCGTTGAAACAGCGCCGACAAAGCCAAACTCCTCGGCGATCACGCTGAAGATGAAGTCCGTGTGGCGCACACGCAGAAAACGCAGCTGGGACTGAGTGCCCTGCGTATAGCCTTTGCCCAGCGTCCCACCGGAGCCAATCGTGATCAGCGCCTGCTGGATGTTGTACTGGCCGTCGGGGTCCGCTTCCGGGTTGATGAAGTTTATGATGCGCTGCTGCTGGTAGGCTTCCATATTGGTCCAGACAATGGGCGCCAGCAGCAGCAGGATCAGCGCAAAGAGCCCGATATGCTTCAGGCGCAGCCCGGCCCCCCACACCATCCCGGCCCAGGTGACCATGATCACGATCGTGACCCCCAGCGACGGCTGCAGAAAGACAAACAGGGCGGGGATTCCGATATGAATCAGCGAGCGCAGGACGGCTTTCAGGTCGCCAAACTGCCCGGCGTTTTTACTGAGGTGCTGGGCCAGGGTGATGACCAGCAGCACCTTGCTGATCTCGGAAGGCTGAATGGGAATGCCGACATCCAGCCAGCGCTGCGCACCCGCCGCCCCCACCAGCCCGAAAAACGTCACCAGCCCGAGAAAGAACAGCACGAAGAGATAAATCCACCAGTGAAGCGCCCCCAGCAGGCGGTAATCGATCACCGTAAACAGGAAAACGACCACCAGCCCGGCCAGGCCATACTGAATCTGGCGCGGCACGCGGTTGATCAGGTCGGTATCCACCGCGTCCATCGTCGCGCTGCGGATCATCAGGATGCCGAAGATGACCAGCAGGGCCACCGAGCCGAGCAGGACGTAATCAAACCGGTGCCAGATGCTGGTTTCTGTGGTGCGCATACGTGCCTAAGTCCTCGCCATCAACTTCATCGGGCAACCAAAAGGGGCGCGCCATGCCGCCCCCTTGTTCCCCGCTGCCAGAGTTTCCCTCAAAACCGCCAAACGATCAAGCTAACGTTTTGAGCCAGCCTCCTCAGTAGAAAGCGGGATATCCGCCACCAGCCAGCTGTCACGCTTGCGCTGCTCCACAACGATCTCCACATTCTTGCGGTCAATCTGCACGTACTTGGAGATCACCGTAAGAATCTCTTCTTCCATCGCCTTCAGCTTCTCGGGCGAAAGATCCAGCCGGTCGTGCACAAGCACGAACTGGAGACGCTCTTTTGCAACTTTTGCAGAACCAGAACTCCCACGCCGCCCCAGCAGGCGATCAATAATACCAGCCATGAGTCATCTCCTCGGCTTCAATCCTCAGGTTGTCGAGTTACCAGTGAAGAACCGGGTCAGCCGCTGCCACCAACCTTCTTCATGATCCAGCGACAGGAAGGGTACATCCTCCCCCTGGAGCCGCCGGGCGATATTGCGGAAGGCTTCGCCAGCCTTCGAATTCAGGTCACCGGCGGCTGGCTCCCCACGGTTGGAGGACATCAGGACGGCTTCGTCATCCGGGATCACGCCGATCAGGCTGATCGCCAGGATATCCACCACGTCTTCCATGGACAGCATCTCGCCACGGCGCACCAGGTCCATCTTAACCCGGTTGACGATCAGCTTGCCCGGGCCTTTTTCTTCCGCTTCCAGCAGGCCGATAATCCGGTCAGCATCCCGCACGGAGGACACTTCCGGATTGGTCACAATCAGCACTTCGTCGGCCGGCGCAACCGCATTGCGGAAACCACGCTCGATACCGGCGGGGGAGTCTACGAGCACAAAGTCGTATTCCTGGCGCAGCTTGTCCGCGATATCGACCATATCGGACGGGCTGACGGCCGTCTTGTCGCGGGTCTGGGCGGCCGGGATCAAGTACAAATCCGCATAGGACTTATGCTTGATCATCGCCTGGCGCAGTTTGCAGCGGCCTTCCACCACATCCACCAGGTCATACACAATCCGGTTTTCAAGCCCCAGGATAACGTCCAGGTTACGCAGGCCAATATCGGCATCTATCGCCACGACCTTCTTGCCCTGCGATGCCAGCGCCACGCTAAGGTTGGCGGTGACTGTTGTCTTGCCGACACCGCCTTTGCCAGAGGTGACGGTAATCACTCGTGCGCCCATAGACCAATCAGTCCTTTTCTTTCCTAGTGCCAAGCTTCAACCACAATACGGTTGTCGCGAACCATTGCAATTTCAGGCCGGGGGACCCGCTTCTGATCCTTGGGAGAGGTTGCAATATGCCCGGCGATGCGCAGCTGCACCGGGGTCATATCCAGCGCGCAGACGGTTGCATCCTCGTCCCCCAGCGCCCCGGCGTGTACCATGCCGCGCAGCCGCCCCCAGATAATCACATCCCCCCCGGCGATAATCTCCGCGCCCGGGTTGACATCGCCAATCACCACCACGTGTCCCTCGCTGCGAATCGTGCGCCCGCTGCGCAGCGTACGCTTCACCAGCACCCCGCTGGTGCCGACTTCTTCGGGGCTAATCGTCGCCGCCTGCTCATCTTCCCCCACACGCAGCAGGGTCTCCGCAACACCTGCATCGCCCGGAGCGGCGGGCATTTCAGGCAATGTCGGCGGCTGATCCAGTGTCGTCTGAAGCTCCAGCTTGCGCGCTGTGGTCAGCGTGGTGGCGCTCTTGCTGAGCACAGCCCACAACCTCACATCCCGTTCGGCCAGCAGATGCTGCAGGGTACTCAGCTCCTGGCGGCGCAGCGTGCGCTCCCCCAGCTCCAGGGCCAGCCGCGCGCCCCTGAAGAATTCGCGCTGCCTGTCAATCTGCATGACAAGGATGCGCACGAATTCATTCCAGTCCTGGTCCGGCTGAACATGCACCAGCAACCCATTGCGAACGCCTTTGATCTCAAATGCGTTTCCTGAAGGCATAAATGCACCTGCGGGCAGTAGTGTAAGGATTGCAGCAAAACGCCTCTGCTGCGAGCAGAATCATGACCATAACTATACTCATTTTTTGCCGGCGCGCTATCTTTCTAAAGCGTGGCAGGGGTTACGCCACTGTAATCCGGGCAGTAACGCTGCTGGAAACGCGTCGCTAGTCCCCCCGGGCCGCCTTCAGGCTGAAATAGGCCTGCATGGTCTCCCGCACAATCGGCAGCGCCACAAGCGATCCCTCTCCCCCGTTATACACAAACGCGATGATGATAATCTCCGGATCCTCATAGGGCGCGTAAGCCGTGAACCAGGCATGGGCGGGCCAGTTCCCCGGCACGCACAACCCCAGCGGGCGGGCGATATCGTCGCAGTATTCCGCCGTGCCGGTCTTACCGCCCACGGTGATGTTTGGCAGCGCGGCATTCATGCCCGTACCGTTCAGAACCGTCTCGTACATCCCTTCCTCAACGACAGAGATCGATTCCTCGCTGGCAAAAGCCGGGACGTAATCCCGGTTGAAGCGATTTCGTTCGCACACCCGGCCGTTAAAAACATAGTTGCGCGGCACGTTGACCGTATACGTGATCTCCCGGCCCCGGTAGGTCGTGGTGGCGCGGTAGTTCTGCGGGTCGCACAGGGCCGGGTCGTAGAATTCGCTGTCCGGCTCACACTGGCACACCAGGCTGTTCGCACCCTGGATGATCATGTCCTCCACCAGCAGCAGCACCGCCTCCTGCCCTGGCCCCGGCTCCAGCACGGTACGGGCCACATGCGGCGTGAAGCCCTCCAGCACGTTACCCTCGCCATCCAGAAAGCTGTGAATGACGGTGGGCTGAAAGAGCGTGCCGCCATTGGCCACGGCCATCGTGGCGTTCAGCAGCTGCAGCACCGTCGTCGTCACATAGCCCTGCCCAAAGGAGGCATTGTACGTGTCACCGGTAGACCAGTTCTCGCCGTAAATCCGGCGCTTCCAGTCGCGGTCGGGCATGCGGCCCGCTGTCTCGGAGGGCAGCTCGACTCCCAGCTCAGACCCGATTCCGAAGGCTGTCGCATAGCGGAACAGGTTGTCAATGCCCAGCCCGCCGGGCGCCAGCCGTTCCGCCGACACCTCCGGGTTGCCCCCGCCAATCTGGTAGAAATACACGTCACAGCTCTGCGCGATTCCCTGGCGCATCGCCAGTTCCTCATGCCCGGAGCGCAGCCAGCATACAAATGTCTGGGATGCCGCCGGGTCGTTCGGCGCGTAGCGGTTCGGCAGGACAAGATTGCCCGGGTCAAACAGAGTCGTATCCGGATCAATCACATCTTCCTCCAGCGCCCCCACCGCCGTGATCAGCTTCCAGATCGAGCCGGGCGGATACAGCGACTGGATCGCATGGTTGATCAGCGGAAACATCGGATCATCAAGCTGCTGGAAGTAATACTCGCCGTCAATCGCGCGCGCAAAGCGCTGGTTGTCATAGGTCGGCCAGCTCACCATGGCCAGGACCTCGCCCGTGCGGGGGTCCATCGCAATCACAGCCCCGGACCGCGTCTTGATGCTGCCCGCTTCCGCATTCACGATGTTGATCCGGCGCACCAGGGCTTCCTCCGCGGCCTGCTGAAGCTCCAGGTCAAGCGTCAGGCGCACATTGCGCCCCGGAATAGGATCCTCCTGCTGGATAACCCGCAGGGGCAACCCCGCCACATCGACCTCACGCAGCCGGCTCCCGCGCCGCCCCGCCAGCTCATCCTCCAGAAAGAACTCAACCCCGGCATAGCCGATCCGGTCAAAGGCGGGGTTATAGCCCTGCTCCTGAAGCGCGCGGGCCTGCTCCGCAGGGATGGGGCCAAGATAGCCGATAATCTGGGAGGTCGTCGCGCCGGAGGGGTATTCGCGCACCGCCGCGACATCGATGCTCACGCCGGGCAGGAGCTGCTGTTCCTCCAGGATGCGCATGGCCACGTTGCGGGGAATGTCCTGCGCCACAATCACGGGCTGATAAGGCTCGATACCGGCGCCTTCCTGTACCATCCCCTGCAGGCTGCGCTCAAAGAACCGGCCCGCGGCATCGGCCGCCGCCCGGGTAGGCGGCACATCCACCAGCGCCGACAGCCGGTTATAGATGGCGAGCGCCTCCGCTTCGTTTTCCGGGATAGCCGCCGGGATAATCGTGACGTTGAACGCAGGCACATTCAGCGCCAGCTGCTGCCCATTCCGGTCAAAGATAACGCCGCGAGACGCGGGAATTGGCTGCAGCTGGAGCCGGTTTTCTTCCGCCTGCAGCGTCCAGAATTCGCCCTGGTTGAACTGGACATCATACAACCGAACGATCAGAATCAGGAGGGAAAACAGGAAAACCGTCTCAAGGAATGTCAGGCGCCAGCCCTGAAACGGCAGGAGACGCTTACGCATAACAGGCTCCCAAACTCACTTACCGCTGTATACTCTCAACCCGGCGCCCACGCGGCCCTTCTGCCAGCGCGCCGAGCAGCCGGTAGAGGCCCAGCATGACGACCACATTATAAGCCAGCGTGGGCAGCGTCACCTGGAGCAGGGTCGGCAGGATTGGCAGGGGACGCCCGGCCAGCAGCAGCACACCCAGCGTGACCCCATGCACGATGACTGTCCCCGCTGCGACCGCCACCAGCGGCACAAGGAAGCTGCGCGGGCTGGCCCGCCCGGCCACATACCCCACCGCCGCTACCATGACCACCAGCGCCAGGGAGGTCGTCCCCAGCGGGGCTGCCGACAGCAGATCCTGAATCACACCACCAACCAGCGCCCACACCACGCCGCGCTCAAACCCGCTGAGCAGGCTGTACGCCAGCACGAGGGTCAGCACCAGGTCGGGCGCGCCGCCCAGGATGCGCAGCTCCGGCATCAGAGTCACCTGGATCAGTACCGCCACCGTTAACACAGGGATGCTGAGATACCCGCCCATCAGCTACCTCCCGCCTGCGGTGGATTCAAAGACTGACAGGTCAACGGGCTGGAAATTCGTGATCACCAGGACGGTCTCCAGCCGTTCAAAGTCATTCAGGCTGCGCACTTCCGTTTCCTGGAACAACTCGAACCCAAACTGGCGGATGCTGGTCACCTGCCCGATGATAATGCCTTCCGGGAAATTGCCGCCCAGCCCGGAGGTGATCACCGTATCACCTTCCTGCAGGCTGGCATTAAGATCGATATAGGTCATGCGCAGCCCGGTAGCCTGGCCCCGCACGCTGCCCTCGGCCCGCGAATTGAGCAGGCGGGCGTTAACCGCGCTGATGGGGTCCGTGATCAGGAGCACTTCGGAGGCGTTGGCGCTCACCTGCGAGATGCGCCCCACCAGCCCGTCCTCGGTCACCACCGGCATGCCTTCCGTCAGGCCGTCACGCGCGCCGCGATTCAGGTAGATCACGCGGGTAAAAGCGCTGATATCGCGCCCGATCACATCCGCGACGACGTACTCCTCGTTCTGGCGCGCCCGTGTGTACTCCAGCAGCGCCGCGATACGGTCATAGTCATGGCTGATCTCGCGCAGCTCCACAATCTCCGCCTGGAACGCGGCCAGCGCCGCCTCCAGGTCCGCGTTGCGGGCCTGAAGCTGCTGCAGCGTAAAGAGCTCCTGGGCCAGGTTGCCGGTGCGCACCACCAGCCCATTCATCACCCCCTGCACGGCCTGCAGCGGCAGCGCCATAAGGCCCTCCGCTGGCGCGCTGAGCCCTGCCAGGCTCACCCCCAGCAGAACCAGGCACAGCACGACACTGACCACAAACAGCAGTAAACGGTTTGTTCGTTTCATAAGCTCTGCCCGGACATCAGCCAGCCACCCCGCACCACCCCGACACAAACAAAGCGGGGCCAAATTCACAGAACCACCTGCCCGAACCTGACCCCTCCAGCGCTATCGAATTTGTTCCGAGGCGGCGAACCGGTAACGCCTAATGCTGCGTACTGCCCCTCTCCAGGCCCACCAGCAGGCGGCGCAGATTGTCGTAATCCTCCAGGATGCGCCCCGCCCCGCGGGCCACACAGGTCATGGGATCGTTGGCCAGCCACACCTTGATATTGGTTTCCTCCGCCACGCGTTCCACCAGTCCCTTCAGCTGGCTGCCACCCCCCGCCATGCAGATGCCGGATTCCATCAGGTCGGCCACCAGTTCCGGCGGGGTTTCATCCAGCGCATCCTTGATCGTATCCACGATGATACTGCTGGAGCCGGACAGCGCCTCGCGCAGCTCAATCGAGCTGACCTCGATCGCCTCCGGCAGGCCGCTCACCAGGTTACGCCCGCGCATGGTCAGCGTGCGCTCCTCTGGCAGCGGAAAGGCGGAGCCGATCTCCATCTTGGCCCGTTCGGCCGTGCGCTCTCCGATGAGCAGGTTGTACTTGTTACGCATATACTGCACGATATCCTCGTCCAGCTCGTCGCCCGCCACGCGGATTGAGCGGCTGATCACGATCCCGCCGAGTGAGAATACTGCGACCTCGGTAGTCCCACCGCCAATATCCACGACCATGCTGCCGTGCGTTTCGGTGATGGGCAGGCCCGCCCCGATCGCCGCCGCAACCGGCTCCTCGATCAGAAAGGCTTCACGCGCCCCGGCGCTCATCGTCGCGTCGTAGACAGCGCGCTTCTCCACCTCGGTCACGCCGCTGGGAATACCCACTACGACCCGGGGGCGCGGCACCGGAACCCAGGTCTGCTCATGGGCCTTGCGGATGAAGTAATCCAGCATGGCCTCAGTGATATCAAACTCGCTGATCACGCCATCCCGCAGGGGGCGAATCGCCACGATGTTCGCGGGAGTTTTGCCCACCATTTCTTTGGCTTCCATCCCAATGGCCAGGGGGCGGCGCGTTTTCTTTTCGACGGCTACATAGGACGGCTCATTAATCACGATGCCTTTCCCCCGCACACTGACGAGGGTGTTGGCTGTGCCCAGGTCGATTCCGATGTCCAGGGAGAACAGGCCAAGTAACCAATCAAGTGGACTTAACACGGCTGCTCCAGTCTCCTTCGTCCCGTCTGGGAAGACGCGAGGCGGGATTATAACACACGCATTTTAGGGTCACTAGCGCACCCGCACCATAATCTCTTTAATTTAACCACCTTTTCATTTTCCACAACAGATATACCCGGCACGGGCAGGCTTCCGATATACTGGGGATATGGACCTCTACCCCACCGTAATACACGACCTGGAGCGCTTTTCCGTTCTGCCCCATCTGGCCGGGCAGCGCGTGCTGGCGGCTGTTTCAGGCGGCGCCGATTCGCTGTGCCTCCTGCACCTGCTGCACCGGCTCCAGCCCGCGCTGGGGCTCACGCTGGCTGTCGCCACGCTGGATCACGGCCTGCGCGGGGAGAAAAGCGCCGCAGATGCGGCCTATGTGGAACAGATCGGCCGGGAATGGGGGCTGCCTGTCTGGCGGGCGCGGATCGATGTTCCCGCCCTGATCGACCTGCACCACCTGGGGGTTGAGGAAGCGGCCCGCCGCGCGCGCTACACCTTCCTGGCAGGCGCGGCCCACGAGTTCGGGGCGGCGGTGATCGCCACCGGCCATCACGCCGACGACCAGGCGGAGACGATCCTCATGCATCTGATCCGCGGGACCGGGCTGGCCGGGCTGCGCGGGATGCAGGCCGTCACACCGCTGAGCGCCCAACACCTGCTGCCGGGTGGCCCCCCGCCGGCCGGGCTGACCCTTGTCCGCCCGCTGCTGGGCGTCTCCCGCGCGGACATCGAAGCCTACTGCGCCGCGCATGACCTGCGCCCGCGCATTGACAGCACCAACACCGATCCGGCGCTGCTGCGCAACCGGGTGCGCCAGGAGCTGCTGCCGCTGCTGGAAACGTATAATCCCGCGATTCGGCAAGTGCTTTCCCGCACCGGTCAGCTTCTTTCGGATGACTACACGAAGCTTGAGTCTCTGACACGGGCAGCACTGGCCCGCCTGCGTCACGACCAGTCGCCCGGTTTCGTTGCGCTTGACCAAAGCGCTTTCCGCGTGCTGGAGCCAGGCCTGCAGCGCGCGGTGCTGCGCCGGGTTGTCCAGACCCTGCTTGGCCCCGCGCATGATCTCGGCTTCACCACGCTGGAGGCCGCGTGCCGGATCGCCAGCGCCGGCACCACCGGCCAGCAGGCCACCCTGCCCGGCGGCATCGTCCTGCGCGTGGCCCATGACAGCCTGCAGTTCACACACCCGCACGCGGCCCCCAAAGCGCCGCCCGACTGGCCGCTGCTCCCGCCCGGCACACAGCTCCCGGTGAGCATCCCCGGCGGGACAGCGCTCCCCGGTGGCAACTGGCGCCTGCACACCTGCTGGCTGGCGGCGGATGAGGACCCGGCCGCATTCTACGGGCGTCCGTTCACGGCCGTGCTGGCGCTGCCACCCGGCGCGATCCTGGCGCTGCGCACCCGCCGCCCCGGTGACCGGCTGGCGCCGCTGGGCATGGGCGGCAGCACCCAGAAGATCAAGGATATCCTGATCGCCCTGCGTATCCCGGCTGATGTGCGCGACCATCTGCCGCTGCTGACCGTTAACGACAGGCCAGCCTGGCTGGTCGCCGGGGAGCAGCAGCGCCTCGCCGAGGATTTCGCCGTGCGCGTCACCAGCCACCAGCGCGTACTGCTGCTTTACTACACACAGGATGTGAATCCAATAAGCGCTCTGCCACAGCATGACTAATTTGCATTTGTAGGAACAATGAAGTATAGTTAAGGTAACCTTGATAACCTTTTGATGAACAGAGTGACAGGCCCCAATGACTACGAATTCTGGAACCGCCCATATTCTGGTAGTAGATGACGAAAGCGCCATCCGATACTCCATTACCAAAACTTTGCAGCGCGTCGGGTATCAGGTCGAATCAGCGGCCAGCGGCGAAGAGGCCCTGCAGATGATGGGCCAGCAGCATTATGACGTAGTCCTGACCGACATCCGCATGCCCGGAATCAGCGGCGTTGAGCTGCTGGGCGAAGTCAAAACCCAGGCGCCCGACGCGATCGTCATTCTGCTGACTGGTTATGCCAGCCTGGATACTGCGGTCGAAAGCCTGCGCCTGGGGGCGCACGACTATCTGATCAAGCCCAGTTCCAGCCAGGATATCCGTGACAGCGTAGCCCGTGGCATCGAACGCGCCCAGAATCTCAAGCGGCGGCGTTCCCTGCTGGATGCGATTCAGAACAATGTCGCCGAGCTGGCGGATGTCTCCGAGCCGGCAACGAAGCCCGGCGCGCCAGCCAAAGCCGCTGCCAGCGCCCAGCCCGCGCCCGCCAGCGGCGGGACGCCCATCGCAACGCCCGTCAACACCATGAGCCTGGGGCCGCTGACCATCTTCCCCGGCCGCTACCAGATCGCCGTGGGAGAGCAGCCGATCGACCTGACCCCCACCGAGTTTGACCTGCTGCTGTACCTGGCGGTGCATCGTGGGCGGGTGGTGCCCTGCCATGAGCTGGTGCGGGAAGTGCGCGGCTACTCCATCGACGAGCCGGAAGCGCGCGAGGTCATCCGCCCGCACATCAGCAACCTGCGGCGCAAGCTAAAGCAGGCCGGGCAGAACCCCAACCTGATCGTCAACGTGCGCGGCATCGGCTACCGGCTGGCCGACCTGCCCAATGCAGAAGACTGATGCAGCATAATCGCTCTTTGCGGCGCCACCTTGCCAGCCTGGGTGGCGCTTTTTTAATACTAACCACACTATTGATCGCGCCCCTGCTCCCCTCCCCCACCGGCAGCGCCCACGCGCAGGCCGACGATCCACGCATCAGCGCGCTGCTGGCCGGGATGACCACCCGCCAGAAGGTGGCGCAGATGTTCGTGGTCAGCCTGTGGGGGGAAGTCCTCACGCTGGAGGGTGCCGCCTTCCTGCGTGATTACCAGCCGGGCGGCGTCGCGCTGTTTGGCTACAACGCCGCCAGCCCGCAGCAGATCACCAGCCTGACCAACGCCATCCAGCAGGAACTCACCCAGCAGGGCGCCCCGCCCGCCTGGCTGGCCATTGACCAGGAAGGCGGCATGGTGCTGCGCCTCTCCTCCGCCAACGGCTTCACCGATTTCCCCGTGAACATGGCCGTGGCCGCGACCGGCAACCCGGTCTATGCCGAAGCCATCGGCCGGGCGATGGCGGAGGAACTGCGCGCGATCGGGATCAACATGAACCTGGCGCCCGTGCTGGACGTGGAAACCAACCCGGACAACCCCGTGATCTTCCGCCGGGCGTACAGCGCCGACCCTCACCTGACGGGCAGCATGGGGGCGGCCATGATCACCGGGCTGCAATCCAGCGGCGTGATGGCGACCGCCAAGCACTTCCCCGGGCATGGCGAAACCGCCGAGGATTCGCACGTCACGCTGCCGGTGATCCATCTCGATCGGGCGCGGCTGAATGCGGTGGAGCTGGTGCCTTTCCGCGCGGCGATTGACGCAGGGGTAGGCACGATCATGGCCGGGCATCTGTGGTACCCGGCGCTGGACCCGGCGGAGCTGCCCGCCAGCCTCTCCCCGGAGGTGCTGTCGGGTTTGCTGCGCGGCGACCTGGGGTTCGGCGGCCTGATCATGACCGACGCGCTGGACATGGATGCCATTGACGGGCGTTATCGGCTGAACCAGGCGGCAATCATGGCGATCCAGGCGGGCGCGGACCTCATCACGCCCGGCCCGCATGTGGGGCTGGATACCCAGCGCGGCGCCATCGAAGCCGTAATCGCCGCCGTGGAAAGCGGCGAACTCCCTGTGGCCGCCATCGATGCGGCCGTCGCGCGGATCCTGCGCACGAAGGCGCGCTTTGGCGTGCTGGACTGGGCGCCACTGGATCCGGTCACGGCCGCCGGGCGCCTGAACCTGGACGCGCATGCCACCCTGATCCAGGACATTCTGAGCGCGGCGGTGACGCTGGTCTTTGACCGCGGCCTCAGCCTCCCCCTGAGCAGCGAGCAGCCGGTGGCGCTGATCTACCCGGCCACCGCTCCGCGCATCGCCGACCTGTGCGAGCCGTATCACCCCGGTCTGCGCCGGGTAGGTGTGTCGCTGGGGCCAACCGCCGAGGAAATCGGCTGGGCGGTGGATGCCGCGCGCTGGGCAGATGCCGCGATTGTCTTCACAGCGGATGCCCATCGCAACCCCGCCCTGCAGGCACTGGTGCGCGCCCTGCCCCCGGAAAAGACGGTGGTGGTCGCTCAGCGCTCACCTTATGACCTGGAGCAATTCCCGGCTGTTGCCGCTTACCTGCTGACGTACAGCCCGCAAAGCGCCGGGACAGAAGCAGCCTGCGCCGGCCTGTTTGGTGCGCGGCCCCTCACCGGGCGGCTGCCGGTCAGCCTGGGGGACGGCCTGCCCCCCGGAAGCGGAATCATCCTGCCCGGCGGCGGATAGGCATGCTATACTCATAAGGGGCCTGCACGCCCCGCATGATGCGACCAAATCACCACAAATCACGTACACTGTGATAGTGTGCCTGCCAGGGAACAGGAGCCCAATCCGGCCGGGCTGCCCGTAACCGCTGGCCAGGACCTGTGTGATGACCGGCAGCCTGTCCCTGACCATCTGTGAGGAAACACCATTATGGGAGCAACGCTGAACCCGAATCTACTGGCTGAGGATACCACAGCCCTGTTTAACGCCGCGGTGCCGCTGATGGACCGCTACCGCAAGAAGAACATCTTCCCGGAGCTGGCGCTGCTGGCCCTCATTGACGCCAAAGACACACCCGGCTATGACCTGCTGCAGCGCTACGCGGCGACCAATAACACCGACCTGACCCGCCTGGCGCGCCAGGCCCGGCTGGCGGTGGAAAGCCGCCGCGACCTGCCCGGTGACCTGACCTTCATCAGCAAGGACAACAAAACGATCCAGCTCTCGCGCCAGATGATCATCGCCATTGACGAAGCCCTCACCCTGGCCGAACAAAGCGACGAAATCTGGGTGCGCACCGATCACCTCCTGGCGGCGCTCAGCCAGAAGCAGCTCGGCACCGGGGGCATCCTGCAGCAGTACGGCATCACGCCGCAAACCCTGATGACGATGATCAACGGCTCGCCTGTCAAAAGCGCCAGCGCGTCAACCGTGGCCCGCCAGATGGGCGGCACCGCGGTGGATTACGTGGCGCTGGCCCGCGCGGGCGAAAAGCGCCCGGTGTACTTCCGGGAAGCCCTGCTGACCGAGCTGATCAACATGCTCACCCAGCGCATCAACCGCCACGTGATCCTGCTCGGGCCGGAAGGCGTGGGCAAGCGCACGCTGGCCTACAGCCTGGCCCTGCTGATGGCAGAGGGCAAAGGCCCCCGCGATCTCGACCGGCTGGTGCAGATCGACGAGACCGCGCTGCTGGATAACCCGGTGCGGGCGATCCGGGCGGGCATCAACCGGGCCGAAGGCGGCATCCTGTTCATCCCGCAGATACACCGCTTCTTTGACCAGCAGACCCGCCTGCGCCAGCCCAAGGTTGTCGCCGACCTGCAAAAAGCTTTCCTGGCGAATAACCCGGTGCTGATCGGCACGACCACCGAGGCTACCTACAACGAGGAACTGGCTGGCATCCCCGGCCTGGGCGAGAACTGCCAGCGGCTGCGCGTCCCGGAGCCGGGCGAAAAAGAGACGGTCGCCATCCTGCAGACGCTGAAGGGCCAGATCGCGGAGGATTACGACCTGCACGTGCAGGACGAGGCACTCACCATCGCCACCACGCTCGCCCGGCGCTACATGTCCGGCACGCCCCTGCCCCGCAGCGCCGAAAACCTGCTGCACCGCGCCGCCGCGCTGGTGAATATGAGCAGCCAGCAGCATATCGCCTTCAAGACCGGCTCACCGGATGACGCTGACAACACCCTGGATGCCGAAGATGTCACGCTGGCCGCCAGCCAGATGACCGGTATCCCCGTGAGCAAGCTGGGCGAGGACGAGCGCAACCGCTACGCGAGCATGGTCGAGCACTTGCACGAGCGCATCATCGGGCAGGACGAGGCGGTGATGGCCGTCAGCCGGGCGGTCAAGACCGCGCGTGTTGGCCTGAAGGACAAAAAGCGCCCGATCGGCGGATTCCTGTTCCTGGGGCCGACCGGCGTGGGTAAAACCGAGCTGGCCAAAGCCCTGGCGGAATTCATGTTCGGCAACGAGGACGCGATGCTGCAGCTCGATATGAGCGAGTTCCAGAACGAATCGACTGTCAACCGCCTGATCGGCTCGCCCTCCGGCTACGTGGACAGCGAGGCCGGCGGCCAGCTCACCGAGCGCGTCCGGCAGCAGCCCTACCTGATCGTGCTGTTTGACGAAGTGGAGAAAGCCCACCCGCGCGTGCTGGACATCCTGCTCCAGGTGCTGGAGGAAGGCCGCCTGACCGACGGGCGCGGCAACACCGCCACCTTCAGCGAGACCGTGATCATCATGACCAGCAACCTCGGCGCGGATGCGCTGGCCACCACCGAGATCACGGAGGAAATCCGCGAGGAAGTTATGGACGCGGTCAATGACCATTTCCGGCCGGAGTTCCTGAACCGCCTGGATGAGATCGTGCTGTTCCACCCGTTGAACAACGAGCACCTGGCCCAGATCCTGGACCTGCTCCTGACCAAGGAGCAGCAGCTCACCGAGGCGCGCGGCCTGACGCTGGATTTCACCGACCGGGCCAAGATCTGGATGCTGGAGCAGAACGAGCACCCCGAATGGGGCGCGCGACCGCTGCGCCGCATCATCCGCCAGTACCTGCGCGAGCCACTGGCAGACTACCTGCTGCGTGAGAACCCGGGCCCGGGTACAACCATCCGGGTCGGCGTCGCCAAGAATCAGCTTACCTTCAAGCTCACCGCCGCAGAAACCACCTGATCACGCTATACTTTGCAGCCAGAGTCCCCCCCGGCCCGGTGGCACCGCCTGCCCGCCGGGGGTGCGCCCTGGGCCGGAGGAATTGCACGCATGCCAACTGACAGCCTCAGCAACCGGATCCCCAGGCCACATGACCTGTGGCGCGCCTGGGAGGAGACCGCTGAATATGTCGCCCGCCTGACCAAACAGGAGACCACGCTTCACCTGACCTGGAATTCACGGGGGATCGACGCGCCCTGGATGGCCCAGCTCAACTGGGTTGGCAACCTGGAACGCGTGAACAAACAGCCTTCCGCAGGCGAGGCCCTGACCCAGCTGTGGAAGAAGATCGCCGCGGAATACACGTTCTTCCAGACCCCGCAGGACACCCGCCGCGCCCCGGCGGGGTACGATCCCGATCACTGGTTTAACGCGCAGGAAACCGCCATCATGCAGCGCCTGGTACGGATGGTCGAGGCCCATACCGACCCGTACTGCACGCTGCTGTTCACGCTCCAGGTGCCGGCCAGCGCGCCCCCGCTGGTGAAAGGCAAGCTCATCTGTCACACGCAGAATATCACCGTGGCCGGGCAGAGCAACACCCTGCTGAAGGTTTGCCAGGATCTGTACCCGCGGGTTGCCAGCCAGTTCGGGCAGCAATAACAGTCTATACTCTCAATACTTTGTTACCCAGATAGAAGGATTACTGATGACGCAAGTACCGATTCATTTTGGAACAGATGGCATCCGCGGTGTGGCCGGTGAATTCCCCCTCTCCGCGGAGGCCGTGCTGGCGATTGGCCGGGCGGTAGGCGCCTGGCTGCGCACGCAGACCAGCGACCCGACCGCGATCATCGGGCGCGATACGCGCCCCAGCGGCCAGCAGATCACGCACGCCCTGCTGGCCGGGCTGGCCGCTGAGGGCGTGATCGCCGATGACGTGGGGGTGATCTCCACGCCGGGCGTGGCCCACCTGACGCGCGCGCTGGGCTACAGCCTGGGCATCGTGATCTCCGCCAGCCACAACCCCTTCAACCAGAACGGCATCAAGCTGATCGGCGGCGACGGCTTCAAGCTCAGTGATGAGGATGAAGAAGCCATCGAAGCCCTGATCGCGCAGAAGCTGGCAAACGGCGGCATCAGCCAGCGCTTCGGGCAGGTGCGCCGGGCGGAACAGCACCGCGAGCGCTACGTGCAGCACCTGATCGCAGGGCTGGCCCCGGACGCGCTACAGGGCCTCGGTGTGGTGCTGGACTGCGCCAACGGCGCGGCCTACGCCACCGCGCCGGAGGTGTTCGCCCGGCTGGGCGCCTCCGTCACCGCGCTGGGCACCGCCCCCACCGGTCACAACATCAATGTGCGCAGCGGCAGCGAGCATGTCCGCCGCCACAGCGCCACGCTTAAAGCCATGCTGGATGACAGCGACGCGCAGCTCGGCATCGCCTTCGACGGTGACGCCGACCGCGTGATCTTCCTGACGCGGGATGGCGTGCTGGTGGATGGCGACCACATCATGGCCCTGCTGGGGGAAGCACTGCACCGCCAGGGCCTGCTGCCCGGCAACACGGTCGTGGCGACCACCATGAGCAACAGCGGGCTGGAATACTACCTGAACCAGCAGAGTATCAAACTGGAGCGCACCAAGGTGGGCGACCGCTACGTGATGGCCCGCATGCGTGAAAGTGGTTGCCGGCTGGGCGGGGAGCAGGCCGGGCATATCATCCTGCTGGATGACGAGCATACCGCCGGGGACGGCATTTACATCGGCCTGCAGGTGGCCGCAATCGTGGCCCAGAACCCTGCCGCGCTGGCCGATATCGCCGCCAATATGCCCCGCTTCCCGCAGGTAATCGCCTCCGCCCACCTGGAGCGCCAGGTCCCGCTGGATGGCATCCCCGCCCTGCAGCCGCTGATCGATGACACCCTGGCGGCCTTTGATCACCTGGGCCGGGTGAACATGCGCTACAGCGGCACGGAACCAAACCTGATGCGGGCGATGGTCGAAGGCGGCCTGAACTCCTCCATGGAAGAAGTCATTGAGCGAGCGCTGGCCCTGTGCAACCTGGTGGCCGACGCGAGCCGCTCGGACAACACCCGCATCGATATGGTAGACTGCGCCACGGGCGCCAGAATTGACCTGAATCAGTACACAAGCTGAATTGGAAAGGAACACGATGACCCAGGTAAAGACGCATGTATTTCGCAAGTACGATATTCGCGGGCTGGTCACCGGGGACGACCCCGATCTGACGCCTGAGTTCGCGCTGCTGGTGGGCAAAGCGTATGGCTCCTACATGCAGCGTGAGCACGCAATTGAACGGGTGTACATTGGCTGCGATAACCGCGCCAGCTCCCCCGGCCTGAAAAATGCCCTGATCGAAGGCATCGCCTCCACCGGCCTGGATGTCACCGACGTGGGCGAGGTCCTCACCCCGACCGTGTACTACGCCACATCCTCCCACGGGCAGAACTCTGGCGGGATCATGGTCACCGGCAGCCACCTGAGTACGGACTTCAACGGCATCAAGATGGCCCACGGCAAGCTGGCACTCTACGGCGACCAGATTCAGGCCCTGCTGAAGATCATCCAGACCGATGCTTTTGAAACCGGCAGCGGCGCGGTCACGCACGACCCGGACATGATCCACCGCCACATGGCCGTGATCAAGGACCATGTGAGCATGGGCGAGCGCAAGCTGAAGGTCGTGGTAGATGCGGGCAACGGGCTCAGCGGGATGTACGTCCCCCCGGTGATGGAAGCCCTGGGTGTGGAGGTCGTGTGCCTGTTCTGCGAGCCGGATGGCACCTTCCCCAACCACCTGCCCAACCCCGAAAACCCTGAGCTGACCAAAGACCTGGAAGCCGCGGTTGTGGAACACAAGGCCGACCTCGGCATCGGGTTCGACGGCGACTCCGACCGCTGCGGGACGATTGACGAGCACGGGCACCATGTGGCGGCGGACCGGCTGGTGGCCCTCCTGGCCCGCGACCTGCTCACCCGTCACCCCGGCGCCAAGATCGTGTTTGACGTGAAGTCTTCGCAGGTACTGCCGGACGAGATCAAGAAGCATGGCGGCGTGCCGATCATGTGGATGTCCGGCCACAGCCTGATGAAAGCCAAGATGCACGAAGTCGAGGCGCTGCTGGGCGGCGAGGTCTCCGGGCATATCTTCATCGGGGAGGACTACTACGGCTTTGATGACGCGCCGCTGGTGGCGCTGAAGATCCTGGAAATCCTGAGCAAAACGGAGGAGCCGTTCTCCGAGCTGCTGGCCGAAATGCCCAAGCTGCACGCCACCCCGGAGATCATCCTGCCCACGCCGGATGCCGAAAAGTGGGGCATTACGGAAACGCTGGCGGCGAAGCTCAAGGCAGAATACGAGGTTGTGGATGTGGATGGCGCGCGGGCGTTGTTTGAGGAAGGCTGGGGGCTGGTGCGGCCCAGCAACACGCAGCCCGCCATCACGCTGCGCTTTGAGGCCTACACTAAACCGGCCATCGTGGACTACATGACCATGTTCAACGCCATGCTGAAGGCCTACCCCGCGGTGGAACGGGACAAGCTGGAAGAGCAGATCGCGATCTTCAGCGCGTAGGCTGCTGCGGCGTTACGCACCAGACGCCCGCCCCCTCCGGCGGGCGTTTTGTGTGCCGCGCTATGCCCGCCCGCGCGGGGTGGTGGTGAGCCAGCCGTGCCGGACGGCGCGGGTCTCATCCATGGTGATGAACGCCTCCGGATCAACCTCGTTAACACACGTGATCACCCGGCGCACATCCCGGCGCAGCACCACGATACGCACCGATCCCACCAGCCCCTTGGCGCCCTGCCCCCAGGCCTCGGTTGCCCCGAATCCCGCCTTGCGCACGGCATCCGCGATCGGGTGGGCGTTGTGCGGCGATACCACGTGAATCGTCACATAGTTGACGATGAACTTCTCTTCCATCCACATCCCCACGTACGTGCCCACCGCAAAGCCCAGGCAGTACGCCATGAGGTTGACCACGTTATCCAGCTCATTCACCACGCTGCCCAGCGCCACCGCAAATACCAGCGCCTCGAAGAACCCCAGGAACGACGACACAAAGCGCCGTCCCTGCACCGTGATCAGCACCCGGATCGTGGCGATCGAAATCCCAACGATGCGCAGGGCAAAAATCCCCAGCGCGCCCAGCAGCAGTTGAGCATCCACAGGCATGAATGCGCCTCCTTGTTGTTCCGAACATCCCGCCTGAAAGCGTATACGCGCCGCCGCCGCCCCGGTTGCAGGACCATGCGCGCGCCGCGCCGCGGCGTTACAATCCGCCCAGGCTGACATGAGGAGGAAACCCATGGACAAGATCAACCTGGCGGAGAAGTTCGCGCGCATCGATGAGTACTGGAGCCCGCGCATTGTGGCGGACGTGCAGACTATGCAGGTTAAGCTCGCCAGAATCAAGGGCGAATTCGTGTGGCACCACCATGAGTACGAAGACGAGCTGTTTTTCGTGGTGCGGGGGCGGCTGCTGATCCAGGTGCAGGAGGACAGCCAGCCACGCGACATCTGGCTGGACGAAGGCGAGCTGCTGGTGATCCCGCGCGGGGTGGAGCACCGCCCGGTGGCGGAGGACGAAGTCTGGATCATGCTCCTGGAGCCGCAGGGCACGCTGAATACGGGCAACGTGCGCGACGCGCATACTATTGATGAGCCGGAACGGCTGTAGGCGCGACACGCACACGATCGATGAGCCGCAACGGTTCTAGCCCGGCGCGGCCTCATCATCCACCAGGCGCACCGGCCTGAGCAGCGTCATGTCGAAGGGCGCGTCCTTCGCCCCGGCCAGGTGGCGCTCCAGCGCCAGCCGCACCACGGCCGAATCGGCGCGCAGCTGCCGGATATCCACGCCCTGGCAGGCATCCGGCAGCGGGGTCAGCCATTGCAGGCTGCGCAGCAGCATCTTGAGCGCGCCCCGGTAATTGCCGCGCTGGATGTGGTAGTATCCCACCCCGATCTGCAGGATCGCGCGGTACAGGTTGCGGGCCGGGCCGATCTCCGCCATCCACAGCGCCTCAAACAGATCATGCTGGCGGTAGTACTCCCCGGCGTTGAACATCCGGATCGCTTCCCGTCCCTGCGGGGGCAGCGGCTCCGCGCACTGACGGGCCAGCGCGGCCATGTGATCGGCATCATGCACGCGGCCCTGCGCGGCCAGCAGGCGCGGCAGCATCTCCTCCAGCTCGTCGCGGCGGAGGGCCTGGGCCGCTCCGGCATCGGCGGCCGCCTCCAGTTGGGCCGGGTCGTCGGTCACCACGATCACGGGAATGCGGCGGGTTGCCGGGCTGGTCACCGGGACGATCACCCAGTGCCGCCAGCCCGCCAGCCGCCCGTCCACCAGCAGCAGCGCGGCATGATCGTCTGCCAGCCGGCTGAGCAGGGCATCATCCGCCAGGCCCGGATCGTAAGCCACAACCGCAAATCCTGCTCCGGCGGCGGCCTCCGCTGCGGTCGCCTGCCAGTCCGGGGATCCGGCGATCACAACCGGCCCGGCGTTCATCGCTGCTTTCATCGCGTTTTACCCCACAGAACTCGCACTACAGCCTACCTGATTCGGGGCTGAAGTGGTATGCTACAGACTTTCCAGAACATCCTGCCCCGGCCGTGAAAAACCACTTGCAGCGCCAGGGCTGTGCGCCATTGTACCATCCAGACGAGAGAACAATCGCTATGCCTCATATCTTCCTCACCAACGATGACGGGGTGCAGGCCCCCGGCCTGCTGGCCCTGGCCGAAGCATTCAGGAGCGTCGGCACGCTTGAGATCGTCGCCCCGGCCATCAATCAGAGCGCTATCGGCCACAAGAAGACCCTGTTCCAGGATATCCCCATGCGGACGACCACGCTGGTTGATGGCACGCCGGCCCATGCCGTGCATGGCTCGCCCGCGGACTGCATCGCGATCAGCGCGCTGGGGGCCACCCCCTGGCCGCCCGACCTGGTGGTCTCCGGCATCAACCGCGGCCCGAACATGGCCCAGGACATCACCTACAGCGGGACGGTCACCGCGGCGCTCGAATCCGCGATCCACGGCGTTCCGGCCATCGCCGTTTCGCTGGATGATCACACCGCCAGCGACGTCGCCGAGTATCGCAATGCCGCCGCCATCGCGGTCAAGATCGCCGCGCGGGTGCTGGAGAAGGGCCTGCCGCCCCACACCATCCTGAACCTGAACGTGCCGCCCGGCGACGCCGTGAAAGGGCTGCGCCTGACCCGCCAGGGCATCCGCATCTACCGGGACGCGCTGGACCGCAACGGCGAGATCTTTCAGATCGTCGGGGAAGTGCCTACGGGAGACTATAACCAGGAAGGCACCGATCTGTGGGCGGTGCATGCCGGGTATGCCAGCCTGACCCCGATTCACCTGGACCTGACCGCCCACCGCTTCATCGCGAACCTGGCCGCCTGGGATATCGCGATCTGAGCGGATACTTGACATATAGATACTTGTCTATATAATTACAGTCATGAACACGGACCCGATCACTTTTGCGAAGGCTATCGCGGATGAAACGCGCCAGGAGATCATGCGGCACCTGTGCTGTGTGTGGCTGAGCGTCAATGACGTGGTGGACCAGCTCGACAACCGCGTGAGCCAGCCCACCGTCAGCCACCACCTGAAAACGCTGCAGGAGGCCGGTCTGGTGGAGGTTCGGCAGGAAGGTCGTCAGCGCTTCTACACGCTTGACCAGCGCCAGATGACGATCTGCTGCGGCAACCTGGTTCAGGCATTCGCGCCCGACTTCGCCGCCAACCCGCCGCTGATCACGCCTGACAACATTCCCAGCCGCAAAACGTGAGGGGCCACGTGTTTTTTTGCCAGATTGCATAGACGCACATCTATATAAGAGGAGCCACCCCCATGAGCGATCATGACGCCATCCACACCGCCGTACGCGAGCACTATGGCAGCCGCGCCCGTGCCGCCGACCCCGATCTGAACCTGACCGCTGCCAGCTGCTGCAGCGATAGCGCTGGCGACTGCGCCTGCGGCCCCACACTCTACGACGCGACGCTGCTGGAAGGGCTGCCGGAGAGCGTCACCGGCCTCTCGCTGGGCTGCGGCGACCCGGTGACCATCGCCGGCCTGAACCCTGGCGAAACCGTGCTGGACCTGGGCAGCGGCGGCGGGATCGACTGCTTCCTGGCCGCGCGGCAGGTCGGCCCCGAGGGGCGCGTCATCGGCGTGGACATGACGCCTGAGATGCTGGCCCGGGCCAATGCCAACAAAGCCGCCCTGGATATGCCGAATGTCGAATTCCGCCAGGGGCAGATCGAGGCGCTGCCCGTTGAAGACAACACCATCGACGTGATCATGTCCAACTGCGTGATCAACCTCTCGCCGGACAAGAGCGCCGTTTTTGCTGAAGCATTCCGCGTTCTCAAACCGGGCGGTCGGCTGGCGATCAGCGATATCGTGACCGAGGGCGAATTCAGCCCGGAACGGCGCGCGGAGCTTGACCGCTGGGCGGAGTGTGTCACCGGGGCGATCGACGTGAACGCCTACACCGGCCTCATGCGCGCCGCCGGCTTCGAGACGATCACGGTGATGGACAAGGCCAGCGCGGAGGACATCGTGTCCATCCAGGCAGGCATGCCCCGCGTGTACAGCGCGCGCATCACGGCGCTCAAGCCCGCCTGACCCGCTGGTGCGCGGCCGGGAGAGCCGGGGGAAACTCCCCGGCCGCGCACCGTAAATTCATACAGCATTCATCCACTTTACAGCCATCCGGGTATACAATAGGCATATCGGCTAAAGAGTGCTTATTGGATACCAGCATGATGACACATCACCTTACTGCAATACGCCGGGTGCGCCGGCTGATCCTCCTCGCGCTGGGGCTGCTGCTGGCGGGCCTCCCCGCGCAGACCTCCTTCGCGCAGGGCGATTCCACGGCGCTGGCGGGCACGCTGGCGATTGTCGGCCAGGACAACAACATCTACCTGCTGGATGATCTGGCGCAAGACCCCGCAGCGCTGACCTCCGACGCGCAGCGTGGCCGCCTGAGTTATGCCTGGCCCACCTGGGCCAGCGATGGGCGGCTGGCTTTCTTCGCCCAGCAACGCAGCGCGGATCGCAGCCAGTCTGCCCTGCAGATCCTGATCCAGGAGCCGGGCGCCGCCGCCCCGGAAGTCGCCTACACCAGCGACACCGAGACGCTGACGTATGCCTACTGGGCGCCAGCAACCTGCCCGATCAGCGATGCCTGCCGCGACCTGGCGGTGCTGGTCTCCACACCGGATGGGCTGGGCGTGATCCGCGTGCGGGATGAAGCCCCGTCCTACAGCACAGAGCGCATCGGATTGGGGCAGCCCTTCTACTTCAGCTATTCGCCGGATGCCACGCGCATGCTGTGGACGCGGTTCGGCCAGCAGATCGAGCTGTACGACACCGCCGAGAACGAGATCATCACCATCCTGCCCGACTCGGCGGGGCGCTACCAGGCGCCGATGTGGTCACCCGTTGATGACCGCCTGCTGTTCTCGATCATTGACGCGGGAGGGCAGCACAACCTGGTCATCGCCAGCGACGACGAACGGCTAATCATCGCGGAGGATCAACCCGGCATCCTGTGGTTCACCTGGTCTCCGGATGGCGCGTATGTCGCTTACAAACACGATCTCGGCCCGCTGATGATCGCAGACTCGACCAGCGGTGCAACCGTCGCGCTGTCCTCGCGCGATCCGGTGGTCGCCTTCTTCTGGTCCCCCGACAGCCAGAAAATCGCCTACCTGACCCTGCCCGGCACGGACGAGCCGGCTCAGGTCGCCCGGAATGGTGTGGGCGACACCCGCACTGACGCGGAAGCCGGCCGGGTAGCAGCCGGGCGCGCGGCCCCCGCCCCCCAGCGCGGCCTGCTGACCCTGACCTGGAATATCCTGACGGTGCGCAGCGGCGAGCGCTGGACCAGCTACAGCGGGTTCCTGCCCACGCGTGACATGCTGTACCTGATCGGCTACTTCGACCAGTTCGCCCAGAGCCACCAGATCTGGTCACCGGACAGCCGCTATCTCGCCTATGGCGAGGCTGATCCGCGCAGCAATCGGGAGCAGGTGGTGGTGCTGGATACAGTCAATCCTGCTGAGGGCGCGCAGCCGATCATGGGGGGCAGCATCGCGATCTGGAGCTATCACCGCTGATGGGATCCTGGGGATTCGCGGCAAAATTCTTGCCTGACTTAGTCTAAAAGCGCTATGCTCACCCGGGTATGGTTCTTTTCATCACAAATAGCGGGGTTATCACTTATGCCCTTCAAGCATAAACTGTCAATTGTAATGGTGATTGGGGCAGCACTGGCACTCGCCGGGTGCGGCACGCTGGCCACGCCGGTGGCGGAAGTACAGCCCACCCGCGGGCCGGTGACGCTGGCCCCGGCGGTGATCGCCGCCCTGGATAGCAGCGCGCAGGAGCCCGCAGCCGTGGCTGCGGAACCCACCGACGCACCGACGGAGATCCCCCCGACTGAGGTGCCGCCGACCGAGGTGCCAACGGAAGCGCCGACCGCCACACCGACCGCCACCCCTACCCCCCTGCCCCCGACCGAGGCGCCGGCCGCTGCCGGGGATGTGGCGCGCGGTGAAGACCTGTTCCTGAATGGCAAGGCTGCCGCCCCGGCGTGTGTGACCTGCCACCTGATCGATCAGGATACGATCCTCATTGGGCCGTCCATGATCGGCATCGCGGAGCGAGCCGCGGCCGCGGTGGATGGTCAGAGCGCCGAGGACTATCTGTATGAATCGATTATGGAGCCAAACGCGCACCTGGTCCCCAATACCGATACGAACGTGTTTGCCGCCGGGGGCGTCAGCCTGATGTTCCAGCAGTACGCGGATTACCTGACCGAGGAAGAAGCCAACGACCTCGTCGCCTATATGCTGTCGCTGGAATAGGCACTTCTGTCGTGTCATGCAGCGCCCTGCCCATCGGCAGGGCGTTTTTTGTTGTACCAGGGGCGTAAAGCGGTGATTTCAGACGATCTGCAGAATTCGTCCATTCTGCAGAATTCCCCAATTCTGCATATAATAGGTAGTGAATATCTTTTTATGTGCAGGAGCAGCCAAAAAATGTCTGATTCACCCAACAATAACGGTCATGAGTGGTATTCCCCGTCCGAAGAAATTATTACCCAGGCTTACGTACCCGATTACGACTCGATTTACGCCAGCGCCGCGGCCGACCCTGAGGCCTTCTGGGCAGAGCGCGCCGCGGAGTTGGACTGGTTCGCCCCGTGGGACAAAGTCCTCGATGACAGCGAAGCGCCGTTCTACAAATGGTTTGTGGGCGGCAAGACCAACGTCGCCCATAATGCGCTGGATCGCCATGTGCAGACCTGGCGCAAGAACAAGGTCGCTATGATCTGGGAAGGCGAGCCGGGGGATGTGCGCACCTTCAGCTACTACCGCATGTGGCAGGAGGTCAATCGCTTCGCCAACATCCTGCGCAGCATGGGCGTGCACAAAGGCGACACGGTGACGATTTACATGGGGCGCGTTCCGGAGCTGGCCTGGGCGATGCTGGCCTGCGCCAAGANNGATCGGCGCGATCCATTCGGTCGTGTACGGCGGTTTCAGCGAACAGGCGCTGGCCGACCGCATCGAAGACTCCCAGAGCCGGGTGCTGGTCACCTGCGATGGCGCGTGGCTACGCGGCAAGATTGTGCCGCTGAAAGACACAGTGGATGAAGCCGTCCGACGCTCGCCGATTGTCGAGCATATCATCGTCGTGCGCCGCACCGGGCAGGATGTCTACATGGAGCCGGGCCGCGACTTCTGGTACCATGACCTGCGGGCGCTGCCCATCGCCTCCACCCGGTGCGAAACCGAAGTCATGGACGCCGAGGATCCGCTGTTCATCCTGTACACCAGCGGGACAACGGGCAAGCCCAAAGGCGTGCTGCACACTCACGGCGGCTACCAGGTCTACACCAGCACCACGCTCAAGTGGGTCTTTGACCTGAAGGATGAGGATCGTTTCTGGTGCGCGGCCGACCCCGGCTGGATCACGGGCCACAGCTACATCGTCTACGCCCCGCTGATTCTCGGTTCCACCAGCTTCATGTACGAGGGCGCGCCCACCCACCCCTATCCTAACCGCTGGTGGAAGATGATCGAGCATTACGGCATTTCGGTGCTGTACACCGCGCCCACCGCGATCCGCGGGCTGATGCGCTTCGGCGACGCCTGGCCCAAACGCCATGATCTCAGCTCGCTGCGCCTGCTGGGCAGCGTGGGCGAGCCGATCAACCCCGAGGCGTGGAAGTGGTATCACGAGGTTATCGGCCAGGCACGCTGCCCGATCATGGACACGTGGTGGCAGACGGAAACCGGCGGCTTCATGATCTCGCCGCTGCCTTCCATGAAGCTCAAGCCCGGCAGCGCCACCCGCCCCTTCCCCGGTATCCAGGTCGATATTGTGGACGACGACGGCAATTCCGTCCCCGCAGGCACCGATGGGAAGCTGGTGATTACGAAGCCCTGGCCGGGCATGCTGCGCACCGTATACGGCGACCCTGACCGCTACGTGGATCAGTACTGGAGCCAGTACAAGGACAAGGGCTGGTACCTGGCCGGCGACTCCGCCCGGATGGACAAGGACGGCTACATCTGGATCATCGGCCGCATCGACGACGTGATCAAGGTCAGCGGCTACCGGCTGGGCACCGCCGAGGTCGAATCCGGCCTGGTGAGCCACCCGGCGGTGGCCGAATCGGCCGTGATCGGCGTGCCGGACGAGCTGCGCGGCAACGTGATTTACGCCTACTGCATCCTGGCCGCCGGGTTTGACGTTACGCCCACACTGGAGGCGGAGCTTAAAGAACATGTTCGCCACGAGGTCGGGCCGATCGCCGTCCCGACACACATTGAGTTCGTGGACAGCCTGCCCAAGACGCGCAGCGGCAAGATCATGCGCCGCCTGCTGAAAGCCCGCGCCATGGGCCTGCCCGAAGGCGATACCAGCACCCTGGACGACTGATCAGCACCCCGCAGCACACCGAACGGGCCAGCGCACTTCCTGTTTCTCCGCGCTGGCCCGTCGTATTTCCCCGGCAGGGCAGGCCCGCGTCAGGCGCATCAGGCAGGCGTCAGGTTAGCGCGCCCATAGCGCTGATTGAAGGGGGACACCCGCTGTGCTACCTTCAGGGTGTGCGGTTCTGCTGCTTCAGGGGGAACAACTTATGTGGTATATCACGCGCCGCTGGATCAGACACGCGGCATGGACCTGGGGTCCCGTCCTCGGGGCGATGCTGGTCATGTTCATCGCCTCCGCCCAGCCGAAGTACGGCCCGCCCGTCAACGCCGACCCGCTGCACATCTACTTTTCCGGGATGCTGCCGGTATTCCCCGGCTTCTGGGAATTCGCCATCAAGAAGAGCGCCCACATCATCGCTTTTGGCGTGCTGGCCGTGCTGATCCTGCGCGCGCTGGCGGCATGGATGCCGCTGCTGCGGAGTTCGCTCACGCTGCGCCGGGCGAGTATCCTGGCGGTCTGCCTGACTCTGGCCTACGCCATGCTGGATGAGCTGCACCAGTCTTTCGTGCCGGGCCGGCACGCGTCCGGGCTGGACATCGGGCTGGATTTCCTCGGCGCGGCGATCTTCACGCTGGCCGCCTGGCGCTGGTATGCGCGCCACCCTGAGGCGCTGCGCCGGCCGGAGGAGATATAAGCGAGGTTATTCGTCGTCGCGCTTCACCAGCACGGGTGGCCTGACCGGCAGCGCCACCCCATCCTGCGTGGCCCGCACAGTCAACGTCATCGGGGAGGTCAGCGGCAGCAGGCAGTCAACCTGCGTCCCGCGCCCTACCTGGCTTTGCAGTTTCAGTGTGCCACCGTGCGCTTCAATCACCCGCCGGGCGATAAACAACCCCTGCCCCATGCCCGGCACGCGCAGCAAGACCCCCTCCGCTGTGCGCGGCGTTCCGCGGAAAAAGCGGGTGAAGATGTGGGGCATATCCCCCACGGAAATACCCACGCCGCCATCCTGAATGATGACCGACGCGGCCCTGTCAGAGTGCCGCCGGACGAGCAGCGTGATCTGCGCGCCGGGCTGGCTGTATTTGATCGCGTTGTCCAGCAGGTTACCCAGCGCCCAGCGCAGCCGCCGTTCATCACCCAGAACGTACAGTCCGCGCTGCATCACGCGCCCCACCAGGGTCAGGCCGGATGCTTCCGCCGCCACGCGCCACTCGTCCAGCAGGCCCTCGTACAGCTCATCCAGCCCCAGCGGGCGCGGGCCAAGCTCAAGCTGCTCCGGCCCCAGATCGGCCAGGTCGCGCAGCTGGCCGATCATCTGCTGCAGCCGGACGGAACTGCGCACCACTTCTTCAGCGAACCGGCGCAGGGCCGGGTCGGCCTCCGGCGTGGCATGGCGCGCGATGGCCTCGACCAGCGGCTCCTGCACATCCTGGGCCAGCGCAGCCAGCAGGCGGTCACGCGTTTCCTCGCGCTGCACATCCTCCGTGATGTCCCGCAGGGCGACCACGGTGCCAACCCGCTTGCCGGTCACCGACAGGATCGCCGCAGCCTGCGCGCTGAGCACGCGCTCTTCAAGGGGGATGCGGTGCGGCGCACCCAGGGCATACAGCCCGGGGGCCAGCGCCGGGCCAAGCAGGTCGGTGACGGCAGCGGTCAGCGCGCCAAACCGTCCGTTTTCAAAGGCCTCCTGCGTACCCAGCAGCCGGCGGGCCTGCTCGTTGATCAGCACGACCCGGCCATCCAGGTCCTGCACGATCACCCCGTCCGGCAGCGCCTCAAACATCGCCGCCAGGCGGGCGTTCTCGCGGCGCTGGCGGCGCAGCATCGTGCGCAGCGAATCCTGGCGCTGCTGCACGCGGTCGGCGTAAACATCCACCGCCCGCCCCAGCTCGCCCAGCTCATGCACCGGCCGCAATCCGGTGCGCGCGTCCGGGTCACCCTCCGCGAGCTGCTGCACCACCTGCGTCACCGCGCCGATCTGCCCGGTCAGGCGGCCGGCGGCGATATAGGCCGCGATGACGACCAGCGCCGCCAGCGAAGCCAGCACCAGGCTGAGCACCTGGCCGGCCAGTTCCGCCGCGTAGGGCAGGCTGCTGGGCAGGTAGACCGCCAGCACGCCCAGCACCGACGGCCCCAGCACGAAGGGCCGGTACGCCACCTGGAAGGGATACCCGGCGATCGTCGTGGCATGCAGCGTGAGCACCTCCGGGCTGGCCAGCACGGTCTGCGCCTGCTCGGGGGCCAGCGTCAGGCTGGCGAGCACCGCGTCCCGGCCGTCAAACGTCGTCTGCAGCAGCCTGCCTTCCGCGCTGAACAGGGCGACCTGCCCCAGCCCGCCGCTGCGCAGGCGCTCCAGGACAGCGGGCAGCCGCCGGGCGACCACCACCTGCCCCAGCGCAGACTCGCCTGCCCTGACCGGGTAGCTGACCGCCAGCGCCAGGCCATCGGCCAGCCGAATCAGGGCGGGCGCGCCGGCCATGCCGCCGGTCAGATCGGCGCTCAGCGGCACCTGGTCAGCCAGCGCCGCCCCGGTGCTGAACGCGAAAGCGGTGCGACGCCCCGGATCCTCGCGGCGCAGCCCGGCCAGCTCCACGCCCTCCACATCGACCACAAGCACCAGATCCAGGTCAGCAGCCACGGCCTCCGGCTCCAGCACGCGCCGCAGCGACACCGAATCGCCGCGCAGCATGGCATCTGGCACGCCGCGCAGAAAGGCGATGCGCGCCGCCTGGCCCGCCAGATCATCATAGGCCCGGCGCATGGCGTTCTGCGTGCCCTGCCAGGCCAGCTGCATCTGCCCCGTTTCGCCCACCTCCCCGCCGCGCACCAGCGTCCCCGTGACAAGATACACGGCGATCATGGCGGCGGCCAGCAGCACCGCGAACAGCGGGAGCAGCAGCCGCCAGCGCACGGACACATATCCGGGAGCGCGCAGCAGCGCATCCGGATCCAGCCCGCGGATGGCAGGTTTGAGGTCGGCGAAACGGTCAGTGCTCATGCTTGCTCCACAACCGGCAGGAAAGGCGGCCTCAACGGCGGTTCAGGGAAATCTGGTACGCCCCGCCGCTGAAGCCAAACGTCCGGGCCACGATCGTATACGTGCCGCTGGCAGGCAGAGAGAACTCCAGCCGGGCATTCAGGTCCCCGCCGGAGTCGTCGTCGAAGGCGATCTCGGCGCCCCCCGCGTTGAACAGCGAGAGATATGCGTCCAGATCATCGGCGGCCGTGGACTGCATCTCAATCAGCACCCGATCACCGGAATTTCCGCTGAACGTCCAGGCATGCTGCTCACCGGCATTCAGGGTGTCGCGCCGGGAGTCGCCATAGCTCAGGCTGCCACGATTGATGGCGCTGCGCAGATTGGAGCTGCCCAGCCCTTCAAAGTTGCCACCCGCTGCCGCTTCCAGCGTGGTCACGAAGCCCTCGCCCGCGGCCGCTTCCAGCGTTGCCACGAAGCCTTCCGCCTCAAACTGCTGCATCACCTGCCCGCCGAGATTGGCCAGGATCGCCGGGGCCGCCAGCGAGAGCACGCCGCAGCCAATGCACACAACGATCGAAATGCCGCCGATGATGGCCAGCAGCAGGACGATGGGATTGGTCCCCCCGCCTTTGCTCTTTGGGGCGGCGGCGCGGCTGGTGGTGCGCCGGGTGGGCGCGCCAGCCGTCTCCCCCTCGCCGAACGGGTCTTTCGAGGCGGGCGGGCGAGCTTTGCGCTGGGCGGGTTTGGCCGCGGCCTGGCGACGCTTTGGCGCGGGCGCCGAGGGCTGCTCAAACGGGTCGGCGGCGCTGCTTACCTCCCCAAAGGGATCATAATCATCGAGGTCATCCTGGGCGGAGGCAGCGCTGGCCACCCCGAAGGTCTCCGCCGGGGCGCCGAATGCGTCCGCCGGACCGCCAAATGCGTCCGCCGGGGCGCCGAACGGTTCGGCCGGGCCACCAAAAGGCTCCGCCACCCCAAACGGGTCGGCTGCATCGTCGGCATCAAGCGCAAAGGGGTCGTCATCACCAGCCGCAGCGGAGAAACTACCCTCGGTGAACGGCCCGGTTCCGGGGCGCTTATCCCCCCCTACTGCGACTGTATCCTCCGCACCGGGGAAAATGTCAGAGACGTCGTCGAGGTCAGCCTCGGTATAGCCTTCAAAGGGCGCCGCCGTTTCGGCCCCGGATGCCTCAAAATCGTCCCCGGCGAATGGCGCCGAGACCGAATCGCCGAAGCCAAACTCATCGACTTCCGGCTCCGGCTCCGGGCGGGGGTAACGCGCATTAATGGCATCCAGCATCGTCTGCGCCTTATCGTGGTCAGGCCGCAGCCGAAGCACGTTATCCAGCGCCTCACGCGCATCATTCGGGTCATTCAGGCAGTTCGCCAGCAGCCACCAGGCATCGGCATTATCCTCATCCGCCTGCAGAATAGGCAGCAGCACATCAACCGCTTCCTGGCGCTTTTTTTCCTTGATCAGCGCGTACGCCGCGCGCAGTTGTTCCTTCACATCGGCGTCCATCACACCCTCCCTCCCAGATGACACTCAGCAGTATGCTCGGATTATAGACCAATTACCCCTCAATGCCAGCACCGCCCTAGCACCACGGATGCCCGCGGCTCTCGAAGGTCAGCGGGTCTACCGGCACGTCATGGATCCGCACTTCGTAATGAATGTGCGGCCCGGTGCTGTTGCCGGTGTTACCGCTCCAGGCCAGCACCGATCCCGCGCCCACAAGCTGCCCTTCAATCACGTTGAAACTGCTGAGATGGGCATAGTACGTGATAAAACTGCCATTCTGCAGGATCACGAGATTGCCATAGCCAATCGCGCTCCAGCCGGCAGAAACGACCTGCCCGCTGTGAGTCGCCAGGACGGGCGTCCCCACCGGGATGCCGTAATCCACCCCGCTGTGCCAGGCATGAAAGTACTGGGTGAGCAGCCCGCCGGTGGGCAGCCCGCGCGGGGCGCAGCCCTCCCCACCATACACCTGGGCCGCCGGGCCACCCAGGTCTGACAGGGCGGGGGTGGGGGTGTGCAGGATGCCGCTGTCAGGGGCCTGTTCCAGCGCCGGGATGGTGGGCAGGGGCGGCATCACCTGAGCCTGCGGCGTCTGAAGCTGGTTCAGCGTGCGCCCCGCCTGCAGAGGGACATACGCACCAATCGGCGGCACGCCGGGCAGGATCACCAGCTCCTGGGCCGCGTAGGGCTGGCTGCGTGCCAGGGCGGTGATGACGGCCGGGTCAAGCGGGGCGTAGGGCGCGGGCGGCGTCACCAGCGCCATCGACGGCGTCAGCGGCGGGGGCCAGCGCACCGCCGTGGTGCGGTTCTGGCGGTTCGCTTCTCCGGCCAGCAGGTAAGCCACGCCAGCCACCACCCCGAACACGGCCAGCGCCAGCACCAGCCCCCGCAGCAGACGCCGCAAGAGTGAATCCTGTTGTGAATCAGTCATGAGCACCAGGGCGGCACCGGGATAACGCGCATAAGATCGGCCTGCCCCGCCAGCATTGTACTGGCACTTGCCCAAAAATGTGTATCCTACGCAGGAGCCATGTGTTACCCTTAATGCCAGCCGCGCACTCACGGGACGTGACACAGACGCATGACGAACAGCACGCCAACCCGACCCACCCTCTCCCCCCTCCAGCCGGTGGAGATCCCCCAGCTTGGGGAGGAGTTCAACCTGCGCCCAACCGGGCCGGAGACTCCGCTCGCGCCGGTCAGACGGGTCGCGATCGTCGCGGAGGCCTTCCTGCCGAAGTTCGATGGCGTTTCCAAAACCGTCCTGCTGACCCTGCGCCATCTGCAGCTGACCGGCCGTGAAGTGATAGTGTTCGCGCCTGATTCCGCGCCGCCCGCCATCGGCCCCAGCCAGGTGATCGGGGTGCCATCACTGGGCATGCCGCTGTACCCGGAAACGCGGATCGCCCTGCCCAACCTGGCGCTCCAGCACCACCTGGAGGAGTTCCAGCCGGATATCGTCCAGCTTTTCAGCCCGGCGCTGTTTTCGATCTCGGCGGTGCTGGCCGGGCGAACGCTGGGGCTGCCTGTGATCGCCAACTATCAGACCGACCTGCCGGGTTATGCGGAGCAGTACGGCTATGCGCTGCTGTACGCCCCGGTGCGCGAGTGGCTGAAGCTCGTCCACAACATGAGCCACCTGACCCTGGCCCCCTCCCGGTTCACCATCGCCCAGCTGCGGCGCTGGGGGTTTAAGCGCGTGCAGCACTGGGGCCGGGGCGTGAACGGTCAGCGCTTCCACCCGGCCCGACGCAACCAGGGCTGGCGGCAGAAGCTGCTGGCCGGTCGCCCGGAAGACTCCCTGCTGTGCCTGTATGCCGGCCGGCTGGCGAAAGAGAAGCAGCTGGAACTGCTGGTGGAGGTCGCGGGGCTGCCCGGCGTTGCGCTGACGGTCGTGGGGGATGGCGCGGCCCGTCCGGAGGTCGAAGCCCTGTTCGCGGGGACAGGCACGCATTTCACCGGCTACCTGTTTGGCGATGACCTGGCCGCGGCATATGCCAGCGCGGATGTGTTCACCTTCACCGGCACGCATGAAACGTTCGGGCAGGTGGTGCTGGAAGCGCTGGCGTCCGGGCTGCCGGTGGTCGTACCGGATACCGGCGGCGTCACGGATATGGCGCTCCCGGGGATAACCGGCCTGCAATGCGCCCCCACGCCCGAGGCGTTTGCAGAAGCCGTGATCGCCCTGCGCGACCATCCCGAACAGCGCCGGGCGATGGCGCGTGCCGCCCGGGAATACGCCGCCGCCCGCCCCTGGGAAGCGATTATGGCCCGGCTGGAGGGCTACTACGCGCGGGCCATCGCCCTGAACCGGCGCTGGCAGCGGCAGTACCACCATCAGGCCACTAGCCTGTGGCACGATTTCCGGGATAACATGGGGCTGTGAGCCGGGTGACCGCCTGGAGCGAGGCAACAAAAAAGCGCCGGATTTTTCAGGTGCGAAACCAGATTACACAAGTGGGTAGTCGTATAACGACATCAACCCTTTTTGTTGGTGTTGGTTCGCGGCACCTCTGCCAAATCCGTGCGCTCATCTATAGTATACACTATTTTTCAAAAGCAATAATCATCCTGGATTGCTGAATTTCGCAGTCCACCCTGTGCAGGCAAACCGTATGCGAGGAGATCACGCTGATGGACACCGACAAAACGCTGGCCCTGATCGCGCACGATGGCAAGAAGGCCGACATGCTGGCCTTCGCCATGGAACACAAGGATATTCTGTCACGCTATGAGCTGGTGGCAACGCGCACCACCGGCCAGCTCCTCAGCGAAAAAGTGGGGCTGCAGATCGAGCAGATGCTGTCCGGCCCGCGCGGCGGGGATGCCCAGATCGCGGCCAAAGTCGCCGAAGGGCTGATCGAGGCCGTGTTCTTCTTCGTGGACCCACTGGGCAAACACCCCCATGATCCGGATATCCAGGGGCTGCTGCGCATCTGCAACGTGCATAACGTCCCGCTGGCGACCAACAGCGCCACCGCGACCTACATCATTTCGAGCAAAGCACTGTAAGCCGGGCTGCGCTCAGGCGATGCCATCCATAATAGCCCGCACCGTGCCTACCACCTTATCCGCACGGACTCGCTCGGCAGCGAGATAGTTGTCATACAGCGCGCGCTGGACATTGTGCATGTGCGCCACCGGCACGACCGGCTGCTGGACGGTCACCGCGGTCTGTGCGTCCACCACGACCACCACGGCATAAACCGGCACATCCCCCAGCCCGCGCGGCTGAAGGTAGGCACGCAGGGCATTCACGTCCTTGACTGCCTCCTGCGTGGGATTCTCGCGCATGGGGACCATGGCCTGCCCGCTGCGCTCCAGCCAGACGGTGCGTTCTGAGAAGAACGCGCCCTTACCGCGGAAGAAATAAAACACCAGCACGCCATTCGGCCCGATCAGCACCGCGTCCACGTACCCCAGCTCGCGCCGCCCGATATTGCGGATATAGGTATAGCGGTAATCCAGAAAGCGCTCGAGATAGCCCGCCATCGCCAGGGCCTGCGGGTTATCACGCGGGACGCGGATGCTGCGCAGAATCTGTACGCCACCCAGCAGCGCCAGAATCACCCCCACAATGAGCGTGCCTGTCTTGAGCGCTTCGTACCACGCGGCCAGCGAGATCGGCACCACGTGCAGGAACAGCCCCAGGGCCAGCACCACCAGCCCGGCCAGGATCAGCAGCATCCCGGCCACCAGCAGGCGCCGCGCCTGGTTAGCCATCGTATGGGAAGGCGAGATATTGCGCATGTGTGATTATCCTTACCCTGGCATCATGCCGACCTACCCCTGAGGAGGCACATCGCGATCATCAGGCGCATCATCCGACGCCGGCTCCATCGGCTGGGTCGGCTCCGTTGCCTGGTCTGTCACCGGCTCATCGGCCTGCGGGAAGAATGGCTCCCCCTCCACCGTATCTTCCAGCACACCTGCCTCTTCATATTCCGCCTCAAGCTCGTCCGGCTCGTCCCAGAACTCCAGGGCGGCATCGGCGGCCTCGACTGCCTCAATGACAGGCGCCTCCCGTGCAGCGATCTCGGCCCGGCGGGCGAGCGCATCTTCCAGCACGTGGCGGAACTCCTCCGGGCGCGGCAGCGGCTTATAGAGCAGGAGGTCGGCTTCAGCCTGGGCCATCACCTCATCTTCCTCGGCGGGCGGCAGGCGGTAGGCCGTGATCAGCACGATGGTCATGTGGCGGAGGATCGGGCTTTGCCGCAGGCGCGCGGCCACTTCCGGCCCGCTCACCCCCGGCAGCCGAATATCGATGATCGCCAGCTCCGGCAGGTCGCCCTTCACCCGGTCCGAATCGACATCATCCACCCAGGCCAGGGCTTCGGTGCCATCCACAAAAGCCGCACCTTCAATGCCCCATACCTCAAACATCGCCAGCAAGACGGCGTAGATATCGGGCTCGTCTTCAACAACCATCCACGTAGACAATGGATACTCCTGTTCAAATACGGCAGGCGGACTCAGTACCGTTCCGCGTCGTCCCTCACGCCAGGGATTAGCCCAATGATAAAAGCGACCGGGCCAACAAGCAAGCACGCTGTTCGAAATCACCCCCCCCTGGCGCAATCAAGTTGTGCAGCGCGGCATGCGCTGGTAACATGGTTAGTATATCGTTTGAAACGAACAATCGCGGGCCCCCCTGCCTGAGTTCCAGCCATTACCCGGTATGCCCGCCCGGCGGCCGGATGCTAACAGCGAGGATGCCACGGTGACCGACAAGACCACGCCCCCAGCCTCATACTCTGAACGCCAGCAGCAGGCGCGCGGGACGTTTGGCCTGATCAAAGCGCTCGGCACCGTGCGCGAACAGCTTTTTCGCCGGTCGTACCAGGCCGAGACAGCGCGCCCTCCGGAAGAGCCATCCACGACCAGGCAGGCCGAACTGCTCGCGAAGATTGAGCACCGCGAATCTCAGATAGCGCATCTGACCGCCATCCTGCAAAACATCGGCGAAGGCGTGATCATGCAGGATATCGACGGGCGGATCATCGTCATGAATGAAGCGGCTTACCGGCTCCTGGGCAGCCAGAAAGCCTTCTGGGAAAGCGAGCTGGCCCGCCTGCACCAGGCCGCGCACCAGCCGGAAGCGTACACGCCCGGCATCGAACCCCTCGGCACCCCGGTGCGGGTGGAGATCAACAACCGCGTGCTGGGCGCGCAGGTCGGAGCCGTTTCCGACGAGGAGGGCCAGCGCATCGGCACGCTGATCGTGCTGCGGGATGTCACCCGCGATGCGCTGTCCGAGCGCCTGAAGGACGACTTCATCACCCAGATTTCGCACGAGCTGCGCACCCCCCTGACCGCGATCAAGGGCATGAGCGACGTCCTGCTCAGCCAGCCGGAGGATCGTCCGCCAAACCGCCGCTTTCTGGAAGCCATCAGCCGCAACGTGGATGTCCTGGATCACATGATTGTCGAGCTGCTGGACATCTCCGAGATCAGCGCCGGGACATTCGCCGTGCGTCAGGATCAGCTTGACCTGGTGGACCTGGTGTGGAGCGTGGTGCGCGGGCTGCACCCCCGGCTGGAACGCGCCGAACTGGAGATTCACATCCTCCCGGTGAACACCCGATACTGTCAGCTTCCAGGCGATAACCGGCGGCTGCGCTGGGCGCTGGGGCATATCCTGGAAAACAGCATCAACTACACCCTGCCCGGCGGGCAGATCACGGTGCGCATCGGCGAACTGCGGGGCGGCTATGTGCTGATCAAGATTGAGGATACCGGCGTTGGCATTCAGCCCCACGATCTGCCCCATGTGCTCAACCGCTTCTACCGGGGGGAAGCCGTTACCCCGGACAAACGCACAATCGATCCGCGCGGGCTGGGCCAGGGGCTGTTCATCGCCCAGCATGTCGCGGAAGCGCACGGCGGCTACCTGGGCATTGAAAGCGAACCCGGCACCGGCACGCTGGTGACCTTCGCCCTGCCCGCCAGCGGCCTGACCAGCCTGCCCGACACCCCTCCCGACGACCCGGAGGCGACCATCCCAAACCCGGCGCTGGCCCTGCCACCACAAACCGACGGGTAACCTGGCGCCGCATCCCAGCCAATCGGGCGGCCTGGCAGTACTTTTTTTGAGAGCAGAAGATACTTTAAGAAGGAGAAGGCCCATGCAACCTCTTGGCGCGTTCACGTTTGTGCTGCACAGCCACATGCCCTATGCTCGCCTGGCCGGGCGCTGGCCCCACGGTGAGGAATGGGTGCATGAGGCAATCTGCGAGACGTATATCCCCCTGCTGAATGCCCTGACCGACCTGGCCGAAGAAGGCGTCAATTACCGGATCACGATCGGGATCACCCCCATCCTGGCCGAACAGCTGGCCGACCCCGATATCCTCGATCATTTCGGAGCCTACATTGACGAGAAGATCGCCGCCGCCGAAGCCGACCTCCCCCGCTTCACCGGAAAATCCGCCAAACCTGACGAACCGGTGAACGTGACCGCCGCCACCGCCGCCAAGCTGGGCAAGGAGGAAGAAGCAAAACGCGAGGAAGACATCCCCACCCCGGAGGCCGACCCGCACATGGCCTACCTGGCGGAGTGGTATCTGAACTGGTTCCGGGGCATCCGCGACTCGTTCCACGGGCGCTACGGCCGCGACCTCATCGGCGCGTTCCGGCGGCTGCAGGATGCCGGCTACATTGAGATCACGACCTGCGCCGCCACGCACGGCTACCTGCCGCTGCTCGGCACCGACTCCGCGATCTTCGCCCAGATTAAGGCGGGCATCAGCAGCTACGAGCGGCTGTTTGGGCGCAAGCCCACCGGCATCTGGCTGCCAGAGTGCGCCTACCGCCCGGCCTACTTCACCGAAAGCGGGCGCATCCGCCCCGGCATCGAGCATTTCCTGGCGGAACAGGGCATTAAGGTCTTTTTCAGCGAAACGCACACCATCACCGGCGGGCAGCCGGTGGGCGTGGCCGCGGGCGACGTGCTCGGCCCGTACGGCGACATCAGGCGCCGCTACGTCATCCCAACCGCCAATGTTATGCCCGAACGCCACGCCACCACCTTCAAGCCCTATTTCGTGAGCGACACCACCGCCGGGGCGAGCGCCGAGCAGCACTCCGGCGTGGCCGTGATCGGGCGCAATAACCGGCTCGGTCAGCAGGTCTGGAGCGCCGACTGGGGCTACCCCGGCGACCAGGACTACCGCGAGTTCCACCGCAAGGATCACATCTCCGGCATCCAGTACTGGCGCGTGACCGGGCCGAAGGTTGACCTGGGCGGCAAGGATGCCTACCACCCGGACTGGGCGGCCTTCAAGGTCGGCCAGCACGCGGATCACTTCGCCCACCTGGTGGAAGAAGAGCTGCGGGCCTACGCCGGCGGCAGCGGCGGCGACTTCGGCCTGATCGCCTCCAACTACGATACCGAGCTGTTCGGCCACTGGTGGTTTGAGGGCGTGGACTGGATCAAGGGCGTGCTGCGCCGCCTGGCGGAAAACCCGCTGGTGGAGCTGACCACCGCCAGCCGCTTCGTGGCGGAGCACCCGCCGCAGGAAGTCCTGCACCTGCCGGAAAGCAGCTGGGGCGCGGGCGGCAATCACTTCACCTGGGACAACAGCGAAACACGCTGGATGTGGGCCCCGATCCACGAGGCCGAGCAGCGCATGGAGCGCCTGGCCGTGGACTACGCCAGCGCCGATGAGGCCACGCGCGGCGTGCTCCAGCAGGCCGCCCGCGAGCTGCTCCTGCTGGAAAGCTCCGACTGGCCGTTCCTGGTCACCACCGGGCAGGCGAAGGGCTACGCCATCCAGCGCTTCAGCCAGCACACCGAACGCTTCAACCGGCTGGCGGAGAGCGTGGAAAACGGGCGTCCAGATACCGGGGCCGCCACCCAGTACTGGGAGCTTGACCGGGTGTTCCCGGATGTTGACTATCGCTGGTGGGCGCCGCGCGGCTGAGCAGCCCCGCTGCCGCCCTCTTTCTAACAGGAAAACCGGCATGAACGTGTTATTCGTGGCAGCAGAAGCAGTCCCCTTCGCCAAGACCGGCGGGCTGGCCGATGTGGTGGGCAGCCTGCCCAAAGTCCTGCGCCAGCAGGGGGTAGATGCCCGTGTCATGATCCCGCAGTACGGCGTGACAGACTGGGCGCGTTACAACATCACCCCGCTGTTTTCGTTCCAGCTCCCACGCCGCACCGGGACGGCTGACGTCCAGGTGGCCTACACCGAGTATGACGGCGTGCCGTACTACTTCCTGGGCGGCTGGCCCTATTTCGCGGGCGGGGAGTTCATCTACTCCACCGTGGAATGGGACATCCCGCGCTTCATCTTCTTCTCGCAGGCGGCGCTGGGCGCGGCCTGGGAGCTGGGCAACCGCGAGGACTGGTTCCCGGATGTGTTCCACGCGCATGACTGGCACACGGGCCTGATCCCGTTCCTGATCCATGAGAGCCGCTACCACGAGCGCTGGAAGCACACCGCCAGCATGATCACGATCCACAACATGGGGTATCAGGGCTGGGAAGCGGGCGGCTACCTGTGGGATGCGGGCGTGCCAGGCCGTCACCAGCCTGACCTCGTCTACCAGGACAAGACCGACAACCTGTTCGCCATCGGCCTGGCCTACGCGGATGAACTGACCACGGTCAGCCCGCGCTACGCGGAGGAGATCCAGTACAGTCACTTTGGCGAAGGGCTGGAGGGCCTGATCCGCGCGCGCAGCGATGACCTGTACGGCATCCTGAACGGGATCGACACCGAGCGCTTCAACCCGGCGACCGACCCCCACCTGGTTCGCCACTACACCGCCGACACGATCGAGCAGCGCATCGAAAACAAGCGCGCCCTGCAGCGCGAAGCCGGGCTGGAAGTCCGTGACGATGTGATGCTGATCGGGCTGGTCTCCCGCCTGGTAGAGATGAAAGGCATCGACCTGGCGGTGCCGGCCATGCGCCACCTGCTCACCGCCGATGATGTGCAGTTTGTGGCGCTGGGCACGGGCAAGGACAGCATCGAGCATGACATGTGGCTGCTGGGCAACCACTTCCACTGGAAGGCGCGCACCGTAATCGGCTTTGATGCCGCGCTGGCCCAGCACATCTACGCCGGCAGCGACCTGTTCCTGATGCCCAGCCGCTACGAACCGTGCGGCATCGGGCAGATGATGGCGATGCGCTACGGCTCGCTGCCGCTGGTGCGGGAAACTGGCGGGCTGGCCGACACCGTGGAGAACTACGACGACGGCAATGCTGATTACGGGACGGGCTTCCGCTTCCTGTGGGAAACGCCGGATGCCGTGCTGGGCACGCTGCGCTGGGCGCTTGCCACCTTCCGCCACAACCCGGACGCCTGGCGCCGGATGCAGCTGCGCGCCATGAGCCAGGACTTCAGCTGGGAACAGAGCGCCCGGACGTACATCGCCCGTTACGAACGCGCGCTGGCCAAAAAGCGCCTGTAAATGAGCCTTGTGTGGAGCGAGAAAGGGAGAAAACGACCTTGAAAGTGAAAGCCGTGATCATGGCCGGGGGCGAGGGAACCCGCCTGAAGGCGCTCACGATCAAACGCGCCAAGCCCGCGGTGCCTTTCGCCGGGAAGTATCGCATGATCGATTTTCCGCTCAGCAATTGCGTTAACTCCGGCATCTTTGATGTGCTGGTGCTCACCCAGTACCGGCCTCACAGCCTGAACGATCACATCGCGCGCGGGCGCCCGTGGGACCTGGACCGGTCGTTCTCCGGCGGCGTGCAGATGCTCCAGCCCTACAAGGGCCACTTTGACACCGACTGGTACAGCGGCACCGCCGACGCCGTCACCCAGAACCTGAACATCGTGCGCCGCGGCCTGCCGGATTACGTCCTGATCCTCTCCGGCGATCATGTGTACCAGATGAATTACATGAGCCTGGTGCGCTACCATGAGAAAAAAGGCGCGGATGTCACCGTCTGCACGATCCCGGTTCCCATGGATGAGGCCAGCCGCTACGGCATCGTGGATGTGGAAGACGACCACCGGGTACGCGACTTTATCGAGAAGCCGGCGGAGCCGCCCGGCAACCTGGCCAATATGGGCGTGTACCTGTTCAGCCGGGACGTGCTTGAGGAATACCTGGCGGAGGACCGCGACAAGCCCGGCTCCAACCATGACTTTGGCCGCAACATCCTGCCGCTGATGGTGGAGCGTAACCTGAACGTGTTCGCCTATCCCTTTGAAGGCTACTGGATCGATGTTGGGACGGTAGATGCTTACTGGGCCGCCCACATGGACCTGCTGGAACACCCGCCCTCGCTGGACCTGAACGACCGCACCTGGATCATCCATACCCGCAGCGAGGAACGCCCGCCCGTTCAGATTCAGGCCGGGGCGGTGGTGAAGGACAGCATGATCACGGATGGGTCGTTCATCGCGGAAGGGGCCGTGGTGGAGCGCTGCGTGATCTCGCCCGGCGTGTACATCGGGCCGGGCGCGGTGGTGCGCGAATCGATCATCATGACCGACACGCACATTGATGCCGGCGCGGTGGTGGAGCGCTGCATTGCCGACAAGTATGTGTTCATTGGCAGGAACGCCCGCGTCGGTGAGCTGAGCGACATGGGCGAGCTGGGCATCACGCTGGTCGGCAAGAACACGCAGGTCCCGCCCGGCTTCAGAATCAGGCCTGGCTGTGTAATCGGCACCGATGTCAGCGAGGAAGCGTTTGCGGAGTTTGCCGATTGTGTGATGCCGCCGGACACCGAATTCCAGACAGACTGATCCCACCCCGGCCCGTATAATCACCATCGCGCGCGACAGCCAGGAGCCATCGCGCGCGATTTTTGTGTCGAGGGGAACGCGTCTGCCGGACGGGTTGGGCGCCGGCAGCGCCCTGAAACGGGTCAGGTGATGACCACGGAGTTCTCGGAACCGAACGGGTTGGGCCGGTAGGCATCCGCCATCCAGTCGTTCTCCCACCCGCCATCCAGAAGATAGCGGAACTCGTACTGCCGGTCTGGCTTCAATTCGACCGTCACGGTGTGACGCCCGTCCTTGAGCTTCCGCAGGGGGGTGGCTTCTGCCTGCCAGCCGTTAAAATCCCCCGCGAGATAGACTTTGCGCGCCTTGAGCGCCTTCGGCACTTCAAAGGTCACCTTGCATACGGGCTTCGCCTTCAGATACTGTTTCTTCAACATACGTCCTGCTCCTTACAACTGCCATCGTTGCTTTCCGGCCAGCGGCTCCGGCATTTCCCCCGGTGGGAAACCACGGCCAATCCTGCCGGAAAGGGTGCTTCGGGGGGCGACTCTACCCCGTTTTTCCGCCCGGCAGCACTGGTACTATGGTGTAATTATTTCGTCCATCTTGACCAATCCCTCAGCTTGACCCGCTTTTCTGCACGGGATATGCTTGCTGAACCTTGCTTTGAACATCCAACATGGGAGAAGTTCATGATTCGACCCATTACCACCGTGGAAGTCACCCCCAAGCTCCCCCCCCGGTTATCCCGGCTGGTAGAACTGGCCTATAACCTCCGCTGGAGCTGGGACCACGACACCATCAACCTGTTCCGCCGTCTGGATCGGGAACTCTGGGACCTTACCGAACACAACCCGGTATTGATGCTGGGCACCATCAAGCAGGAAAAGCTGCAGGCAGCGGCTGACGACGATGCGTTCCTCGCCCACTTCGACCGGGTCTGCGCAGCCTTTGACCACTACATGACCACGAAGAACACGTGGTATCGCAAGCACTTCGGCGACTTCGATCAGCCTTTCGTTGCCTACTTTTCCGCAGAATTCGGCCTGACCGAATCCGTGCGAAACTATTCCGGCGGCCTGGGCGTGCTCAGCGGCGACCACCTCAAAAGCTCCAGTGATCTGGATATCCCGCTGGTCGGCGTTGGCATCCTGTACCAGGAAGGCTACTTCCAGCAGTACCTGGGCGCGGATGGCTTCCAGCTGGAGGAATACCCCACCAACGATTACAGCAACCTGCCCGTCACCCGCATGACCGATGCGGAGGGCAACCTGCTCAAGATCAAGGTGCCGATGCCGGGCCGCGAGATGACCGCCCAGGTCTGGAAGCTCCAGGTGGGCCGCATCCAGCTGTTCCTGATGGATTCAAACCTGCCGGAGAACGTGGCCGAGGATCGTGACCTGACCGACCGGCTGTACGGCGGCGACCGCCGGACCCGTATCCGCCAGGAAATCCTGATGGGCATCGGCGGGCTGCGCGCGCTGGAAACGCTGGGGCTGCGCCCGGTCGTCTGCCACATGAACGAGGGCCACTCCGCGTTCCTCTCCCTGGAGCGGATTATCACCCTGATGCGCGAGCAGCAGCTTTCCTTCGAGGAAGCGCTGCACATCAGCAACGCGGGCAATGTATTCACCACGCACACGCCTGTTCCGGCGGGTCTGGAACGCTTCGGCTTCGACCTGATCGATGAGCATTTCACGCCGATGTTCCGCCAGCTGGGGCTTTCGCGTGAGCAGTTTATCGACCTGGGCCGGGAAAACATGGGAGGCTATGAGCTGTTCTCCATGCCGGTGCTGGCCCTCAAGACATCGTCGGCGGCAAACGGGGTTGCCCGGCTGCATGGCGAGGTCAGCCGCAAGATGTGGCAGTGGATGTTCCCCAAACTGCCCGTGCAGGAAGTGCCGATCGGCTCGGTGACCAACGGTATCCACGTAGGCACGTGGGTCAGCCAGGAAATGGCCCTGCTTTTTGACCGTTACCTGGACCCAACCTGGCGGGAAAACCCCGACAACCCCGAGATCTGGAAGAACGTGGAGCGCATCCCGGATGCCGAGCTGTGGCGCAGCCATGAGCGCCGCCGCGAGCGGCTGGTGGCGTTTGCGCGCCGCCGCCTGCGCCAGCAGCTGGTTCGACGCGGCGTCTCCCAGGCGGAAATCAGCGCCGCCGAACAGGTCCTGAACCCGGACGCGCTGACGATCGGGTTCGCCCGGCGCTTTGCCACGTACAAGCGGGCTACGCTCCTGTTCCGGGACATTGAGCGCCTGATCGAGCTGGTGAATGATCCTGACCGCCCGGTGCAGATCATCTTTGCCGGGAAGGCCCATCCGCATGACATCCCCGGCAAGGAGATGATCAAGACGATCATCACGATGGCCCGGCGGCCCGAGCTGCGCGACAAGATCGTGTTCCTGGAGAACTACGATATGGCGATCGCGCGTTACCTGGTGCAGGGCGTGGATGTGTGGCTGAACACCCCGCGCCGCCCGAAGGAAGCCAGCGGCACCAGCGGCATGAAGGTGATCTTCAACGGCGGCCTGAACGCCAGCATCCTGGATGGCTGGTGGGCGGAAGGCTACGACAATACGCTCGGCTGGGCGATTGGCAGCGGGGAAGAATACCCCGAAGCTGAATGGGAGATGCAGGACGAGATCGAAAGCCGCGGGCTGTATGACCTGCTGGCGCGCGACCTGATCCCCACATTCTACGAACGCGGCAACGACGGCCTGCCCGCCGCCTGGATCGCCAAGATGAAGGCCTCCATGCAGCGGCTCAGCCCGTTCTTCAACACGCACCGCATGCTGCGCGAATACACGGAGACATACTACGTCCCCGCCTACAACCGCTACCGCGCCCTGACGGAGCCGGATCTCTCCCAGGGCCACCAGTACCTTGAATGGTGGAAGCATATCAAGCAGGAATGGGGCAAGATCACGATCAAGAAGGTGGAAGCCTCCACGGAGGCGCTTAAGGTCAGCGAGGATATGGCGGTCAAGGCCTGGGTGAACCTGGGCAAGCTGAAGCCAGAAGAAGTCCGGGTGCAGCTGTACTTCGGCCGTCTGGATACGCAGGGCTACATCCAGAACGGCCAGGCGGTGGATATGGAAGTCACCGACCACTGGGATGATGGCACCTACGAATACACCGGCAGCACGGCCTACATGGACAGTGGCGAGCGCGGCATCTCAGTGCGGGTGATGCCCTACCACGAAATGCTGGATGGCATTCACCAGACCGGGATGGTTCACTGGGCGAACGAATAAGCAGCCCTCCCGACTACTGAGCCACAAAAAACACCCCTGTGTGAGTAAGTCACACAGGGGTGTTGGTATATCTCTGGCAGGTACAGCGCGCCTGGCTAGCCCTCACGCACCAGCTGCAGCAGGTCGCGGAAGCGCGGCGTCGTCCCCGCCAGCAAAGTACGCACCCGGAACAGCCGCGCCGCGAACCAGATCGCGCCGGCAGCGCCCAGCAGGATCAGGGCCAGGCTGAGCAGAATCTCGCCCAGCGGCACCGGCCCCACCGCCAGGCGCTGGATCATGCCAAGCGGCGCGGTAAGCGGAAACAGGCTCAGAACCACGGGCAGAGTAGCGCTGGGCCTTTCGACAAAGAGCGTGATGAAATAAAACGGCAGCATGGCCGGCAGGGTGAAAAACACCGCCATCTGCGGCCCTTCCCGCATGGACTGCGAGATCGCGCCGATCCCGGCATACAGCCCGGCGAACAGGATGTACCCCGCCAGGAAGTAGACTAGCATCCACACCACCATATCCGGGCGCACGCTCAGGTCGCTGAACTGGGCGAAAGTCGCCCCCAGGCGGCTTAGCACAAACACCGCCGCCGCCGCCCATACCGTGATCTGCAGCAGCCCCAGCAGCCCAGACGCCAGCACTTTGCCCGCCAGCAGCGGCAGCGGCCGGATGGTGGATAGAATCACTTCCAGCATCCGGGATTCCTTTTCCTCCACCACGCTCTGGAGCAGATAGCCGCCAGACCAGAACGTCCCAAAGGCCAGCAGGATGGCGAACACATACACCAGCCAGAACGCCACGTCCGAGTTCCGGGCAAGGCTCGTCTCGCCGGTATCAATCGCCACCTGGTGTTCGTTGATGGTCACGCTGTACTGCAGCCGCCGCGCAAGCTGGCGATCCACCTCACGCAGCAGGTTCTCCATGAGGAATGAGCGGAAGAAGCCGTCAACATTCATCATGTCAATGCCCACGCTGGTCATATAGCGGGTCACCGCCCCGGTTTCGGCATAATCCGCCTCGATCACGTAATACGTATCGATCTCACCGGCGTCAAGGGCGGCGCGGGCGGCATCCGCATCCGAATAGCGGGTCAGCGCTGTGCTGAACAGCCCCGGGGTTGGAAAATCCCCGCTGAGGTCCACATAACCCACCTGCCCCACATTCTCGTTCTGAACTTCTTCGGCAGGCTCATCCACCTGACGGGCAGCGCGCCACTCCACATACGCCTGCACGCCCAGCACACCAACCACCAGCAGCACCGGTATCACGAACGTCATAATGCGATAAGCCCGGCGCTTGAACTGCTGGCTCAGATCAAACTTGAATACATGCCACAGGTTTTGCATTTTACTGGCCCTCCGGTGCAGTCGTGAGCATTGTCCTGCGCCCCTGGCGTACCGCCGAGAAGATGGCACGCCATGACAACCGCTTGCCGTACATCAGCAGCCCAATCCGGAAGATCTGCGCCGCCAGCCACATCACGCCCAGCACCGCCGCCACCATCAGGCCCAGGCTCAGGGCGATCTGCCAGGCGGGCACCGCCGCCATCGGGATACGCATAATCATCGAAACCGGGGCTGTCAGCGGGAACAGCGAGAACAGCACCGGCACCGTCCCGTTCGCATCCTGGATGAACGTGATCATCAGCATGAACGGCAGCACGGCGGGCAGGGTCAGCAGCCCGGCGAACTGGCGGCCTTCCTGCTCAGCGCTGACCGCCGCCCCAACCCCGGCCATAATCGCCGCGTTCAGGAAATAGCCCAGGATGAAGTACACCAGGCTGATCACGACAAAATCAGCAGGAATCTGCACAATCGACGCGACATCGGGCTGGGTCTGCATGAACACAATCCCGGCCGCGCCCCACAGGGCGACCTGTGTCAGCCCCAGCAGGCCCAGGCCCAGCACCTTACCCCACAGCATCTCAAGGGGCCGGACACTGGTGATCAGGATCTCCATCATGCGGTTCTCTTTTTCCTCCACCACCCCGGACATCAGGAACTGGGAGGTGGTATTCACCGCCATCAGGAAGATAAACGCGAACACGAACGGGGTCATGAAACGGGCCACAAACGCGTCTTCATCACTGAGCGACGCGCCGGAGGTGGTTTCCACCATGGTCACGTCCATCGGGCTCAGGATACGATCGAGGTTGGCTTCCGGCGGCAGAAGAGCAGCCAGGTTGGCCTCCACAAAATCCCCGAACTGGCGCTGAATGCCAGTCGGCACGGTCTCCTCAGCGAAGGCATCCACCTGCCCGGTTTGCATGAAATCCTCATGGAGCACGAAATACGCGCCGATTTCCTCGGCCAGCAGGGCTGCATGGGCCGTGTCAGCATCGGCAAAGACGCTGAATTCCTCCGGGCGCTCAAGGGCCTCTACCAGCACCCCGGCCTGGTCCACATACCCGATCGTGCCGATATGCCCGGTCTCGGTGAATGTCCCTTCCGTCAGGTTGAAGATCACGAAGATCATAAAGAGGCTGAACGCCGGGACGCCAAAGGCGGTGAACAGAAATGAACGGCGGCGGAAGTTAAAAAGGTATTCGCGCCGCGCGATAAGCCAGATCTTGCGCATCACACCATCCCTCCGTTCAGGCCGCGCCCCGCCACCTGCACGAAGATCTCCTCCAGGCTCGGAACAGCCAGCTGGAAGCCCGTCAGGCGATGAGCAGGGCTGCCCGCGATAGCCTGCATTACCTGGTCGGTCGTCACGTTCTCCGCCAGGTGAAGCAGCGCGTCGCCGCCATTCCGCCCGGGATCGACGCGGGTCACGCCGGGGATACTCACCCAGTCTCCTTCACCCTGCACCAGGATCGCGTTTTCCGCGAAGCGCCGGCGCACATCATCCACCGGGCCATACAGCACACAGCGCCCGGCATCGATCATCAGCAGGCGGTCACCCATCTCCTCAACCTGATGCATCATGTGGGTGGACATCAGGATGCTGGCGCCCTCCCGCTTGAGGTCAAAGAGCATATCCTTGAGCACACGGGAGTTCACCGGGTCCAGCCCGCTAAACGGCTCATCCACAATGATCAGCTCCGGCCGGTGCAGGATGGTCGCCACAAACTGGGCCTTTTGCTGCATGCCCTTGCTCAGCTCGGAAACCTTCTTGGTCAGGTACTCGCCCAGGTCAAGCTGCTCCAGAAGTGACGTCGCCCGCGCGCGGGCATCCGCGGCAGACAGCCCTTTCAGAACGCCAAGATAGACCATCAGTTCCACCAACGGCACGTTGCGATACAACCCCCGCTCTTCGGGCATATAGCCGATCCGGTTCTTGGCTTCCTCGGTCAGTGGCGCGCCAAAAACGGCGATCTCGCCGCTGTCTGGCCGCAGAATATCCAGGATCATGCGCATGGTGGTTGTCTTACCGGAGCCGTTTGGCCCCAGAAAGGCGAAGATCTCACCCGGGTAAAGCTCGAAGCTCAGGTCATTGACCGCCACATGATTATTGTACGCTTTGGTGACGCGCCGCACGTCGATTACATGTTCACTTTGCATCCCAAATGACTCCCCTCTCAAAACAACACCGGTTACCGGCCCAAACAGGCTCCAGAGTTTATGCTACCGCAAAATCCTGCTTCTTTCGGCCCCAATTCTGGGGGGGCATGGGCTGGCACAAGCAAAGCCCCCCTGACTTGCTATACGCAGCAGGGGGGCGGAAGTTACAGCAGGCTGGCTAGTTCAACGCTGGTGGGGCTGTCGGCGTCGCCAGCGCAGCCAGGGCCTCATCCATCATGGCCTCAAATTCGGCCAGCACAGGCGCGATATGCCCCGGCTGGGGGTCGGTGGGATAGGCCTCGCGCCAGATGTCGTTCAGCGTCACCGCCCGCACCTGGCGCCGCAGCCAGTTCTGAAAGTGCAGGGCTTTGATCTCGTCCATCTGAGCAGGCGCCAGGATGGTCAGCTCGCTGTCCAGCACCTCGACCACATGATACCCGTATTCAGTCTCCACCGGGCCGACCAGGTCGCCCACCTTCGCGGCGTGGACTGCCTCGGCGAAGGGGGCCGGCATCTGGTCAGCGGTCAGAAACCCCAGATAACCATCATTCCCCTGCGCGCCCGACTCAATGGACAGCTCCTCAACCAGCGCGGCGAAGTCCTCGCCAGCAGCCAGCCGATCCAGCGCGGCGCGGGCTTCCGCCTCGGTCTGCACCAGGATATGGCGCGCCCGCACCCGGCTCAGCTGCGCCTCTGTGATCTGCAGGATGTTGTAACCATCCGCGGACTGCAGGGGGCCAACAACATCCCCCACCCCGGCGCTGAATACCGCAGCGCGCCAGGCATCAGGGATCGTCTCCGGGCTGTAATACCCCAGATCACCGCCGTTTTCCGGCAAAAGCGACAGCTCGTCCACAAGGCTGGCGAAGTCCTCTCCCGCTTCCAGGCGGGCCAGCGCCTGCCCGGCCTCCGCCTCGCTCGCCACCACGATGCGCCGCAGGGCATACGCGTCCTCATGTTCCAGCACTTCAATGACATGGTAGCCAAAATCGGTCTGCACCGGACCGAGGATCGCGCCCACGTCGGCGCCAAACACCGCTTCCGCAAACGGGGCCACCATCTCCTCACGCGCAAAAAAGCCAAGCTCTCCCCCATTGCTCCGCGCTGTAAGATCAAGCGAGCGCTCGCGGGCCAGCGCCGCGAAGTCGGCGCCTGCCTGAAGCTCGGCCAGCACCTCCCCGGCCTCTTCCTCAGTCTCCAGCAGGATGTGTCGAAGCTCAAGGGCCAGCGGGGCAATGTCCGCCTCAGACCCCACCGCACCAAGCAGCGTCTGGCGCTCGCTGCGGACGGTCATGCGGAAGGCAAGCTCCGCCTGGCTGATGGCGGTGAAGGGCGCAATGCGGGCCATGAACGCGTCACGCGCCGCTTCGAAGTCCTCCGGCAGCCCTCCACCTGCCGGCGGCGCCAACCCGATCAGGTTCAGCCACAGGTTGTTTTCGAGCGCCGGATTGGGCTCCAGGCCGCGGTCATGATACTCCTGGTGCATGATCCGTTCCTGCAGCATCATGGTCAGCACGGATTCGGCAAAGCCCTCGGCATCCTGAAGGGTATACAGCACACCGATGATCGTGGGGATCATGGCATTCTGCGGCGCGGCCATATCCGCCGGCGTTACCGAGGCGATCTGCACGTTCTGAAAGAGCGTCTCCAGCGCCAGCCAGCGCTCAAACCGCACGCGGCTGCGAAACTCATCCACCGTGATCGCCTGCCCGCCAGCGGTGGCGATCACCGCATCGCCGGGGATGGAAGGCACATCCGTCGGCCGGGCATACCCCTCAGTCCGTGGGTACGGGGTAAGCGTTGGCACCGCCGCCGTGGCGGTCTGGCGGTCGTAATATGCGGTGGCCGCCGCCGCGGTCTCCGCCGCGCCTTCCACAATCACCACTGGCTGGCGGCTGCCCGCCGAACCCGCGCAGCCCGCCCCCACCAGCAGCACACTCAGCCCCACAACAGCGGCGATCAAGCGTCCGATCTGCGTCACAAGCACCTCTCCCGATAACAACCGCGCCACAAAAAAACGGGGCAGGCTGGCAGACCAGCCCGACCCCCTTTATCAGCCCTGCGTGGCCGGCGCGCGTCCGGCGCTGAGTATTCAGTCCAGCATACGCGTGCGCATCGCGAGCTCAACCTGCCAGGACTCGCCCGCGGCCAGGTACAGCGGCCATACCTGGAGGAACGCCGTCCCCTGGTAGCCCCGCTCAAAGCCAGCCTCCGAAAGCGTCACGGTTTCCAGCGGGAAGCGCCACAGCGTCGCCGGGCGCGAGAGCGCCACGTCGGTATGCAGCCCGCGCAGCATGCTCGTCACGCTGTAGGCCGCTATATCCAGGTGCTCCGCCACATCCGTCATCGCCAGCTTGCGGCCATCGATCCCAAATACGACGTGCTGCCGGTCCGCGCCACCATCAAACGCCAGGGTCGATTCGATCCCGAAGCGCACATCGAACTCCTGCTCGGATTGGTTCGTGATGGTATAGGTCACATCGATCCGGTTCTGATCGCCGGGGATGCGGAAGCGCTTAGAAACCTGCACCGGGAGATGCTCGCTCCCCACCCAGACATGCCCATCACGCCACAGGTGCAGCTCCGCCACGCCATCCTTGATCTGCCACTCAGACTGGTAGGGCAGGATCACGTAATCACCCTGCTCCGGGTAGGCCGAGCGATAAAAGCCCTCTACAGTCGCATCATCCCGCAGGAAATGATCGATAAACGACCCGCGGGTATACCAGTCCGCGATCAGGTATTGCTCGATCTCGGCTTCCTTCACGCGCACCATGTCGGAGGGGATACGATCGTTGCCAGGATCCTCAGGGTCCACCACCACGGTGCGCCCTTCGGCGGCAGCCGTCAGCAGATCCTGGTGGTAACCTTCATCCCGGCGGGTCATCAGATTGAGCAGGTTGTAGCGGGCGGGCCGGTGATCCCATTCCTTGAGCGCCCCACCGGTTGAGAGATCAAAGATCATCATCGTCCGCGGACTGCTCACGATCAGCTCTTCCTCATTGTCGAGGTTCATGTCCCGCATCTCGACCTTCAGGCCGGGATCATCGCCTTCGGCCAGCATCTCCGCCGCGATCAGGTTGGCGTAGTTGGCCACGCGAAAATGGAACAGGTACACCCCGCCGAACATCCCGTGCCAGTAGGCGTCATTGCTCTGGGCAGCCCACAGCAGGTCCAGCGCCAGGTCCTTATCGGCGCTTTCCGGCATGGCATGCACTTTCCGGCTGACATGCAGCGCGCGCTTGTGCATGCGATTGATCTCTTCGTACTTCACCATGAAATTGCGCCAGTAACCGCCGCGGATAAAGCGCAGCATGCTGGCATGGTTCTCGTTGCGAAGGTCCTGCACCATGTTATGGAATTCATATTCGAGCGAAGGAGGCAGCGCCCACTCCCCCATTTCCGTGTAGCTGGCGGTGGGCAGGTAGGCCCGGCCGAGCGCCGGATACTGCCCCATGAATTCGCCAGGGGTCACCGTCCGGAGCCAGCCAGCGTTCTCCTCCAGCGCGGTGAAGAACTCGTCCATGTAGCCGCTTTCCCAGCAATGCTCAAACGTGCCCGGCCACACCCCGAACTTCTCGCCATCCTCGCCCATAAAGAGCAGGCGGGGCTGGTAGCGCGGATAATCGTCCTGGGCCTGCTGGCGCAGCCAGTCCATATTCTCCTGCACCGATTTCCAGGGCAGGCTGTAGCGCAGGTAGGTCAGCGTGGGGAAAACGGCCAGCTTGTGGCCCTGCTCCTCGGTGATGTAATACCCAAAGAGGTCCTTTTCCTTGTTGAAGCCTACCGCTTCAAAATGGGTGTCATCCACGATGACATATTTCACGCCCGCTTCGGCCAGAGGCTTGGCCAGGTAAGGCTCCCACACACGTTCCGCCAGCCACAACCCGCGCGGTTCCGTGCCAAACCATTCCTGAACGATCCGGGTCAGCTTCACAATCTGCCCGATCTTGTCTTCATCCGGCAGCACGGCCAGGATCGGCTCGTAGTAGCCGCCAGTCAGGATTTCGACCTGCTGACGTGCGACCAGATCCTTCACCCGTTCAAGAAAGTCCGGGTGGTGCTCCACCAGCCATTCCAGCAGACTCCCGGAAAAATGCAGCCCCACATGCACGCCAGGATGACGCTCCAGCAGGGCCACCATCGGCAGATACGCTTCGCGATAACTCTGCTCGTTCACAAAGTCGAAATTGCCGACAGCCTGATGATTATGAAACACAAGCGACAAAAAAATGGGATTCGCCATACAGTTCACTCCGGCACAGGAGATGATCGACCGGACGGATTTTACCATACCGGCACCCGGGAAGTCGACCGGGACTATTGGGAAAAGTATCTAAAACAACAGCCGGGCAGCGGCGAAAGACCGTGCCCGAATGGTCAGTAACCGTATCTTCAGTGTACACCCGTGGCGGGGTTCTGACTATGCGCAACCGATCCAGCCAACGCCAGCACCGTCACGCCTCCGGCCGCCCCTGCGCCGGGTCTTCCGCAGCGGGGGTGTCGTCTGAGGGCCGGATGCCCACCAGGCGCTGACGGCGCTCAAGGGGCATGGCAAAAATCACCACCAGGCCCACAGCGATGATGAGCAGCGGGCCGCCGCACATCCCCACCAGAAAAGCCGTCACCCGGGGCAGGCCCAGGGCCATCCCCAGCAGCCACACCCCGCCGCCCACAACTACAAACAACCCAAACAGCACCACGCCGAGCAGCAGCGCGCGACGAATGGCCCCGTCATCCCATCCAGCACCCATAACCCCTCACGCTCAGTCCCATGTCCACAGCCATGTATCCGCAAACTGGCAGTCCGTGAACTGCCCATCGTAGCTCAGGGCGGCAATGCCCAGCCCACCTTCAACCGCCGGGTGAGGATGCTGGCTCACCAGAGTGCCGTTCGCGTACACCCGCACCGCTTCCCCCTGTCCCACCACCAGGAGCCGGATTCCACTGAGCGCCTCGAACTGGTCATCCACATACACCGCCGGATCAAACTGCTCGCCCTGCCGGTAAGCAGCCCCGGCCCCGCCCAGGCCGTCCACGAATGCCAGCCCGTACTGCTCTTCCCCCTCCTGGCGGAAGAAGACACCGCAGGCGTTTGCCGCGCCGCCACTCTCCAGAGTCACCGCTGTACCCAGCACAAAATCCGTCTGAGCGCGGCCCTGCCCCAGGCCGAGGATGTTGATGCCCGCCCGCGAGATAGTGGTGAACGCGCTCCGAACAAGCATCACCCGCTCGCCGCCTTCCGGGACCAGGCCCCGCGCGGCCAGCTCCGCCACAACCTCGCTGGAGTCGGCGGCCTGCCAGTTTTCGAGCGGTTGTTCATCCGCGCCGTCATCCCCGGCAGGCAAAGGCGCCGTGACGAGCAGGTTGTCAAATACCACTTTCGGGAATGCGGTCTGGCGGTCGATCGTGCCCGTGCCAAGCGCTATCGGCCCTGGCTCCGGGATCATGGCGGTGGTCACGCTGCCCAGCTCCGTGCCGTTCACGAAAAAAGTGAACGTGTCGCCGTCCATCAGCACGCCCAGCCGGGCGGCCTTGTTCAGGCTGGCCAGGGCGGGATGCTCGGTCCAGTCCTGGATATGCATCCAGGTCGCCCCGCCCGTTCGCGCAAGAAAGGCCCAGTCGCCGCGCCCGCTCACCGAAAAGAGGTAGTAGCTGGTCGGGCTGACCTGGCGCAGGATGATCCCGAACTCCCAGTAATCGGGATCATTGGCGACGGCCGCATCCACCTGCACGTAGGCGGTCAGCGGCACGTCCGGCGCGTCTGCCGGGGCCGCCCAGCCCAGCGCATTGGGGGTGTCAAGCTCCAGCAGCAACTGGCTCTCAAACAGGTCGGCTTCCACCAGCCCGCCGCTGCCCGCCTGCCAGCGCTGTTCGCCGTCAAACGTTTCCTCGAACAGGGGCGCCGCAAAGCCGGGCAGCAGGGTCAGTCGAAAATCACCGGTCGCCGCGCCGTCATAGCCACTGACCCGGATGGTATACGTCCCATCGCGGGGCAGCTCCAGCCATTCCAGCGCCGCCTCCAGGCGGTCGGGATAGGCGACATCATCCGCCGCGACCAGCATCCGCCCGGTGTCATCAAAAACCTCCAGCACCGGGTCCAGATCCTCCGAAACCGCGCGGGCAACCAGCGAAACGCGCTCGCCTGCCGCGCCCTCGTACTGCCAGCGGGCCTCCGTACGGGAAGCGCTCAGCGTGCCGGTCACCGTTTCCATCATGGTCAGGGTTGGCAGGGCGGCGCCCTGGGCGAGCACCGGCCCCCTGGCCAGGCACAGCAGCACCAGCGCCAGCCAGCCACGCATCAGACGTATCATCAGGCTACCTGTTCCACCTGCTGCTGGCGGATGTGATCCCACAACATCAGGAAATCCTCAAGCAGCAGCTCCGCGCCGGCCTGCCAGCGCTCATCCTCCGCCTGGAGCAGACGCCGCTGCTGGCCCGCCACCCGCAGGTTCAGGCGCTCATCCCGCACCACTGATCGGGCTGCCAGTGGGATGAACGCGTCACTCTCGGCCACCTGGTCAAACTTCTTCGGGTCGCAGAAGGTATACACCGTCACCAGCTCGTCATCCTGAATAAGCTGCAGTGCCAGACAGTGGAATCCCTTCGGGATGCGCCCGCGCCGCGAAACGATGAAACGCCAGGTCAGCATGTTCACCCGCCCGGACCAGGCCACCACTTTTTCCGGCTGTTTGCGGTCCCGCAGGACGAGGTACTCATCATCTACCAGGATTTCACGGCCGCTGCTCCAGCGCTGCTTGAGCAGCCGATCCCCCAGGAAGGCCGCGCCAACCGCCCCGGCAATCGCCGCCGGCAGCACCAGCGTCCCCAGGATCGTGTTTTCCAGGTTGGTCACCGCCAGCAGCACAGGCACAAGCCACAGCATCACAAAAAAGCCCGCGATCGCCAGCAGCGGCACCACGACGCGAATGCCAAGATGCTCAACATCCACCGGCAGGCGCCGCATCCCCGCCGCGTTATACCCAACACCAGACATCGGTGCAGCAGAATCAGCCATGCGTACTTTCCCCATCTTTTTGCCCTTTGAACCTGGGCAGCCATTCTAACACAGAACCCGCGGAATTGGGGGGCTGGACAAACCGCACAACTCCGGAGACCCGGCTTTTGTAGGACTTGCCGAATCGCCCGGAAATCATGGCAGGGCGATTGTCATAAGCAGAGCATTCGTGTATGGTTTGATCAGTGATCTGATGGCTGCACTCCGCCCGACAACCACGCCCCGCCGCGCCTCCGGCAGCAGTTCCCAGAGCCTGATCCTTGAGGATAGAGCGATGATGTATACCCCACCCCTCACAATCGGCATTGAAGAAGAGTACCAGATCGTTGATCCCGGCACGCGCCGGCTGCAGTCCTACGTCCAGCAGCTGATGAACGAAGGGCGTGTCGTCCTGGGCGACCAGATCAAACAGGAATTCATGCAGTCCCAGATCGAGGTCGGCAGCCATATCTGCCGCAATATCGAGGAAGCGCGCACGGAGCTTATCCGGCTGCGGCGCACGGTCTCAGAGGTGGCGGCGCAGCAGGGGCTGGTGATTGCCGCGGCTTCCACCCACCCCTTTTCGCGCTGGTCGGAGCAGGACATCAGCGAAGGGCAGCGCTACAAGGACCTTGAGAACGATATGCAGGATGTGGGCCGCAGGCTGCTCATCTTCGGGATGCACATCCACCTGGGCTTTGGCAAAACCCCCGAAGCGCTGGAGATGCTGATCGACATCGAAAACCAGCTGCGCTACTTCCTGCCCCATATCCTGGCGCTCACCACCAGTTCCCCCTTCTGGCACGGGCGCGAAACCGGCCTGAAAAGCTACCGCAGTATCATCTTTCAAAGCCTGCCGCGCACCGGCATCCCACCCACCTTCAGCTCCTTCAAGGAGTACGAGGCGTTCGTCCACGTATTCGCCAAAGCCGGGTCGCTTGGCCCGGGCAAAGACCCGGTCAGCGCCGATTTCACCAAGATCTGGTGGGATGCCCGCCCGCAGCCCGGCCTGGGCACGCTGGAGATCCGCATCTCCGATATCTGCACCACGGTGGATGAGGCGATCTGTGTGGCCGCGGTGGTGCAATCCCTGGCGGCCAAGCTGGTGAAGCTGCGCCAGCAGAACCAGAGCTGGCGGATTTACCGCAGCAAGATGATCGAGGAGAACAAGTGGCGCGCGGTGCGCTACGGGATCGACGGCAAGCTGATCGATTTCGGCATCGCGGAGGAAGTGCCGGTGCGCTTCCTGGCCCGCGAACTCATCGATCTTGTCGATGATGTAGTGGACGAGCTGGGCACGCGGAGCCAGGTCGCGTACATCGAGCAGATTCTGGAGAACGGCACCAGCGCCGATCGCCAGATCGCCACCTACCGGCGCGCGCTTGCGGATGGCGCCAGCAGCGATGAAGCGCTGATCCAGGTGGTGGATCAGCTCATCGCTGAGACCGCGCTTGGATGGAAAAAGTAGCCCGGCGCAGAACGTTATGCCCCCTGCGCTTTGGCGGCGATAAACACCGCCTGCCCGGTGCGGTCAGTGTGCGGGTCGAACGGCCCGAATGTGCCGTCAATCACCTGGCGGACTTTGAATCCTGTGCGCTGCAGGGCGGCCCCAACAGCCTGCAGCGGGAATGCCCGCAGGGTATGCGTTTCATCGCGGCGCTGCCAGTTGCCCTCGGCTCCCTGGTAACACGCGTAGTACAGCGTCGCGGCGGAAGTCTCATGGCTGTAACGGCTGCGTGCCAGGATCATGAGCCGCTCCGGATCGTCGTAAAGGACGTGGGCGCCCTCCCCCCAGCGTTCAAACACTCCCTGAATAGTGAGCAGATCAAAGATCAGGAGCTTGTCGGGGGTCAGGGCCTGGTTCGCCAGCCGCAGGGCGGCCTCCAGGTCGCGCAGGCTGGACAACTCGTTAAAAACACTGAGGGCCAGCACCAGATCATAACCGTCATCAATCTCGGCGCGGGTGATATCTGCTTCGCGCCAGTCCACCACCACGCCTTCTGCCTCCGCCCGCTGGCGGGCCACGGCGACCATCGCCGGGGAACGATCGATCCCGGTCACGCGGAACCCAGTCCCGGCGAACCAGCACGCGCTGCCACCCGTCCCGCAGCCCAGGTCCAGCACGCGCCGCCCCAGCCAGCCTTCCATCTGGATTTTATCAAACAGGCGCTGGCGCAGCGCTGCAGAACCAGCCCCCAACCCCGCCTCGTCATAGCCCGTCGCAAGCGCTGAATACGGTTCCGTCATCATCGGCAGCTCTCCCTGCAACACAACCCTGCCCGCCGCAGCCCTGCTAAAACAACTGCGCCGAACTGAACACTTCCTGGTACGGGATCGAGAAGATCACCACGCTGCGCACCGCTGCCATATCAAAGCCGGCCGGCAGCGGGAAATTCTGGTTACCGACCGACCCCTTCAGCGGCCCCCAGTCCAGGCCCAGCCCACCCTCGCGCACTTCTTCGGGCGTGCGCGGCTCCGGATGCGCGGAGAGGAACAGGTGCAGCTGCGGCCCGTTGCGCACCTCAAAGCCCTCCAGCCGGATCATCCAGCTGCCATCCGCCTGCTGGTAAACCCGGGCAGTCCCTTCGGCATAGCGCACCGCGTCGATCTGCGTGAACTCGCCCGACTTATACAGCGTCGGCCCCTGCATCTCCGGCATGGCCTGATCGGCTTCCGGGACGGCATCCGGCCCGGCCCGCCAGCTTTCGATCAGCGCGGCGGCAAACGCGATATCCTCGCCCGCAATCACCTCGACAACGGCCTGCTGGTCGGGGGGGAGGTCCCCCAGGCCGGGCAGCGCATCTGCCACGGGTGAACGATTCAGCAGCGGCCACCACAGCGGAAACGCAAAAAGCCCTGCCACCAGCAACGCCCCAAACAGCAATACGATCCAGCGTGTGCGCATACGCAGCCTCACATCCCATGCCCCGGCAAACAGCCTGCACTACGGGTATCTTACCCGCTGACCGGCAGCGCGACCAGCCCTGAAAGTGCTGTTGTGCAGACCGCAGTATGTGTTAATATCCGTGTGGCATGCAAGACTCACGCGCTACTATAGTATAATCAATGTGCTGCCGGGGTGACACAGCTGGCAGGCCGCCTGGATTTGCTGCTGAAGAAAGACCGCATCCGTGAATGTGTGGGCTCCGCCTCAGCTTGATCAGCGTATCGCTGTAACCCAGCCCGCGTTTGGCCTGGCTGCGGAGCCTGCTGCCTTGCCCGTGGCCGGTCAGCGTCTGCAGGCGCTGCGCGCGACGCTGGCCAGCGTGATGGAGATGCGCCTGTGGGTAGAGCACCCCACCGCATCCGCCGAGGACATCGCCCGGATGCAGGCCTCAGCCATCAGCGCGTGGTATGCCCAGCTCAACGCCAGCTGGCCCGCTGCCCCATTCCAGCTTGATGACACCACCCTGCACCAGCCTGCGCTGCGCTGCACGGTTGAATTCTACTATCTGGCCGATTATTACGCGCGTGCCATCAGCGCCACGCCAACCTTCGCCGAACAGCACGGGCATGCGCTCCTGCGGGGGACCTACCGCTGGTGGCAGCGCGCGCTGCCTATGCGCACCCTGTATGCGCAGATCGCGCGCCGCCTGGCCGCCGATTCCCCGGTCGGGCTGCGCATGATCGGCGGCACGTGGCACTCCGCCACCATCCAGTGGCAGGCCGACGCAGACATCGCCAGCCTGCCCGACAACGATCGCCTGGACTATCTGCGGTCCAATGCCGCGGTGTATACCTGCCTCTTCCGCGCCATCCCCTACCACATGGCAGCCAGCCCACGCGCCCGCTTTACGGAAAACCTTTCCATGCTCGATGGCGGGGCATCGTTCATCTGGGAATTCTCGTGGGAGGGCGGCGCCACCCTGCTGAACGCGTTCAGCCTGGCGGGCTTCACCATCACGGTGCTGCTGATCGCCCTTGCGCTCCACGCAGGCAGCCTGTGGATGGCTTTCGTGGCCTTCCTGCCCGCCATCCTGACCATGGTGTGGAGCTACCAGCGCCGCCTGAACCGCGAGCTGGACCTGCGCGAGGTTGAGCTGGCGCAGCGCATCACGCAGGCCGAGCTGCAGGCCACCCAGATGGCCCGTGCCTCACAGGAACGCCAGCAGGCCAACGAGATGCTCCACCGCCAGGTTGAAACCCTGACCCGCATCCGCCAGGCCACGCTGAGCATGAGCCTCCTGCTGGATGAGCAGGCGCTCCTGACCAAGATTATCGAGATCATCACCACCCTGTTCCAGTTCGACCGGGTGCTAATTCTGGTGAGCAATCCGGAAGAAAAGCGCTTCGGGTTTGGCGCGATCAGCCAGCCGCTCCCCGACCCTGACAACCAGTTCCGCCTGGAACATCTGGCGATCCCGCTGCAGGAAAGCGCCGATTTCCCCGTCCTCACCCACTGGCTGCTCGGCCAGTCCACGCTGCAGGAAAGCACACGCGTGCCGCCCGACAAGCCCATCGGCTGGCTGTTCAGCCTGCTGGGGCGCCAGCCCCTGTTCAGCGTGCCGCTGCTGGCCGGGGCAGAGCTGCTCGGCGTGATCATCGTGGACAATCACGCGTCCGGTAGGCCGTTCAGCGAGGATTCAAAGCGGCTGCTGGAGGCCCTGGCGACCAACATCAGCATCGCCCTCCAGAACGCGCGGCTGTACCAGCGCACGGATGCCCAGCTTGCCCAGCATGTCAAAGAGCTGGACATCATGCGCCAGGTGGATGTGGAACTGATGGAAGCGCTGAGCTGGGAACGGGTGCTGAACATGATCCTGGACTGGGGCCTGCGCATCACGGGCGCGCACAGCGCCTCCCTGGCCATGGCCGATCCAGCGGCGCAGGAGCTGCGCATGGTCGCCGGGTACGGGCTGGATATCGGCGATGACGACCTGAAGAAGCGGCGAATCACATACGATCAGGGGATCATGGGCCGCGTCGCCCGAACGGGTACTTCGCTGATCATCGACGACGTGCGCGGCAACCCGGACTATGTCCCCGTGGCGCACGATACGGCGGCCTATCTGTCCGTGCCCATCCGCCGCCGGGGTCGGGTCATCGCCGTCATGAACCTGGCGAGCACGCTGCCTGGGGCCTTCACGACGTCACACCGCGATTTTGTGGAACGCCTGGCGAATCGGGCCTCGGTCGCGCTGGATAACGCCCGCCTGTTCGAGGAAACGCAGCGCGAGCGCGAAAAACTCTCGCGCATCGTGGATAAGACCACGGACATCATCATCGTGGTTGGCTTCGACCGGCGGATTGTCCTGCTGAACGAAGCGGCCATCGCCAATTTCCGGCTGAACCCGCATGAGCGCTATACCGGCCGGCGCTTTGAGACCGTTTTTGCCTATACGCCACTGGAAGAGCTGGGGAAGCGCTTCCTGGGCCAGCCCGCCCAGAATTTCCACCTTGTGGAGGATATCGCGCTGGAGGATGAGCGCCATCTCCACGCGGACATCGCCGCGAACGAGCAGATCGGCTGGCTGATCGTGATGCACGACATCACGCCGTACAAGGAAACTGAGCGGCTTAAGAATGAGCTGATCACCACCGTTTCCCACGACCTCAAGACCCCGCTGAGCGTGATCAACGGCTATATCGAGCTGCTGGGCATGTATAACAAGCTCAACACCCGCGGCGAAGAGTACATGGCCATGATCCAGCGCTCCATCCAGTCCATGCGCCAGCTGATCGATGATCTGCTGGACCTGGCGCATCTGGACGCCGGGCTGAAGATCAGGCCGGAGGCTTTGCCGCTGGAATCGGTCATTCACGAATCGATCACCGGGCTGGCCGACCTGGCCGGGGAGAAGCAGCTGGACGTGGCTGTGAACCTGCCCGACAATCTGCCGCTGGTGATGGGGGATGGCCGCCGCCTGCGCCAGATCATGATCAACCTGGTCAGCAACGCGATCAAGTACACCCCGCCTGCCGGGCATATCACCGTGAACGCCGAGCCGCGTAACAATGATGTGGTCGTCTCGGTGGAGGATAACGGGCTGGGGATCAGCCCGGAAGACCAGGCCCAGATATTCGAGCGCTTCTACCGCGTGCGCCGCCCCGAGACCGACAACATCGAAGGCACCGGGCTGGGACTGGCGATCGTGAAGAAGCTGGTGGAAGCCCACGGCGGCGAAATCGGGCTGAAGAGTCACCTGGGCGAAGGCTCCACGTTCTATTTCACCGTGCCGGCCGCGCCACCGCTCAAGCGGCCGAACCCCGACCTGCCGCGCGCCGGTTAGCGCCCCGCGGGCAGCACATCCTCCCCGGCGAAATCGGGCGAAGCGAGCGTGGCTTCCACGTCGGGCGTCAGCAGGCGGTGGCGGTAGGCAACGCCCACGCCCATCCCCACCAGCACCCCCCACCACAACTGCACGAAGCGGGTCAGCAGCGTGGCGAAACCCGCCGCGGCCGGGTCCAGCCCGACCACCGCGCGCATGGACATGCCGATGCTGAAATCCGCCGCCCCCAGCCCACCGGGCAGCGCGCTGAGCGACCCCACCACGACGCTGAGGCTGATCACCAGCAGCGCCTCGAAGAAGGTGGACAGCGCGGCCGCTTTCCCCAGCCCGACCAGGATCAGGTACACGCCAATGCCATCCAGCAGGTTAGCCAGTGTTCCCAGCCCCACCGCCACGCCCAGGTTTTTCCAGCGCACGATCTCATAGCTGCTGGCGTAAACATCGCGCAGCGGCCCGGCCACCCGTCGAATCACCGGCAGCGCCGCTGCCCGATCCAACAGCCACAGGCACAGCCGCCGGTACTGGAGGAGCAGCACCAGCAGCGCAATCCCGCCCAGCGCGCCGAACACCACCGGCCAGTATTCATCCGCCGCCAGCATCCCGATGGCGACGGCCAGCAGGATCAGCACCGCCACGCCGTCCGAGAGGCGTTCCGCCCCCACGACGGGCAGCGTCCGGGCGACGGGCGTACCGGTCAGGCTCCTGATCACCACCGCCTTGAGCACCTCGGCCACCTTGCCCGGGCTGAGCGACAGCACGAAGCCGGAGACAAAGACCGCCGCGCTGTCCTCCTGCCGCAGGCCGCGCACCCCCACCACCCACAGGTAGAAGTGCCACTTGATGAAGCGCAACACCCAGTTCAGCACGCGCAGCCCCAGCACCGGCAGCATGATCGCCCAGGGGAAGGCGACCGCCTGGGCCGCGAGCGCATTGATGTCGCTCAGCAGCATGGTGGCCGCCACCACGCCAAACCCCAGCGCCAGCCCGATGATAACCTTGTCGCGATACTGTTTCATCGCCCGCGATTTCCTCCGCCTGCCAACCGGCCCCCACTATACCAGCCCGCGCCGCCGGCTCACAACCCGGCAACAAAAAACGGCGGCTGCGCAGCCACCGTCAGGGTGTGGGCGGTACAGGACTCGAACCTGTGACCTCCCGGGTGTAAACCGGACGCTCTAACCAACTGAGCCAACCGCCCATGATGCGCCTAATTCTAATCGAGACCGGGGGCTTTGTCTATAGCGGGAAACGATCGCGCGCCGTTAACCGTAACGCTCGTGGGCCACAATCGCCAGGCCCGCCGTGATGCTGGTGAAGGCGTCCTGTGCCACAACCTTCTCCGCCCCGAAGCGGCTTTCCAGCAGCCTGATATACAGGGGGATTGACGCCGACCCGCCAGTGCGCAGCACGACGTCAATCGCCTCCGCGCCCAGCCCGGCGTCTTTCAGCAGGCGATCCAGGCCGGTGTTGATGCGCCGCACGGTGTTGCGCAGCTGGTTCTCCAGCCGGGTGCGCGTGTAGGCCTCACTGATGTTGATGTCCGCTCCCTTGAAGGTGAACAGCGCGTACAGGTTCTCAGAGAGCGCGATCTTGACCCGCTCCGCCTCATTGCGCAGCGAAAAGCCCAGGTTGTTATTCACCAGCGATTTCAGCGCCCGGACGCGCAGCGGATTGCTGCTGGTGCGCAGCGCCTGGTCGATGATCTTGGCGTTTTCGGGCGTGGCCAGCTCCAGCAGCGTCTGCCAGTCCTGGATGTGGCGGGTGATGTAGCTGGGGAACGGCAGCTCCTGCCCGCCCATGCCAGGCTGGAAGGTTGTCCCCGCGCCGAAGTACTTCTCCATCGCGCGCACAATCCGGCGGTCGATGTCATCCCCGCCCAGCAGCACGCCGCGCGTCGCGATCACCTCCGGCGCCTGCCGCCCGCCCAGCCGCACAACTGTGAAGTCCAGCGTGCCGCCGCCAAAGTCAAAGACCAGCGCCGTCTGGCGCTTTTCCGCCTGCACATGGTAGGCATAGGCCGCTGCCACCGGCTCCAGCTCAAACGTCACTTCCTTGAATCCGGCGTCCTGCGCGGCTTCATACAGCGTGTACTGCGCCCGCGCATCGACCTCCGGGTCTTCGGAGAAGATCACCGGGCGGCCCAGCACCACGTGGGTCAGCGCATGGTCGAGGCTGCGCTCCGCCTGCACCCGCGCCTGGCGCAGAATCATGGCGATCAGGGCGCGGGCGGTGTAGTGCTTCTGAAAGACAAACGTGCCGCGGTAGCTCTCATCGCGCAGCACGGTCTTCACCGATTGCAGGAAGCGGCCCGGCGCTTCCACATCCTCGTAAGCGAAGATCCGCTCGTTGTAGACGATCGGACTGCCCCCCGTCCCGGCGACCATAATCTCGATATCGCCCACATAGCGCTTTTCGTAGCGGATCGGCCGCCCGACGTTCTCCGCGATGTACTGGCGGGCCGCGCCGAATCCGATGGCAGGCTGGTGGTTGCGCGGGATGTAAATCAGCGACGGCAGCAGGCGCGGATCCTTGTTCACCGGGTCCAGCGTGAAATACTGCACCTGGCGCCCATCAAACCGGGCGAGGCTGGAGTTGGTCGTGCCAAAGTCGATTCCGGCTTCCATGCGGGCTGGCCTCCTGGGGCTTACTGCTGGCAAGTATGACGGCGAAAAACGCCTGCGCATCGTGTGGCTGCGTCAGGCTTTTTTCTGCCGCAGGCAGAATAGGTATCCTACCATACGGTTTTATGGGCTTACAGGGGGAATTTGTGACGGACAGGCAGCTGCCGCCGGCAGCTTACCCGCCGCCGGGCGTATTGAACTGGAACGGCGTCGGCGTGGGGCGGTCTGGCACGGCCATCGTGGGCGCGGGCGCGCCCTCCCGCCCGCCGGCGGGAAACACCGCCTGCCGCGCGATGATCGGCTGGGGGACGATGATCAGCACAAAGATCAGGATCGTCAGCCAGCCGAGCGCCTTGCGCCGCAGGTCCAGCGGCGTGATGTCGTCATGCGGCGGCGGATGCTGCAGGCCGGTCATCAGCGCCAGGAAAGCCCAGATCAGCCAGGTGGGCCAGAACAGGAACCCGGCCACCGCCAGCAGGCTGAACACGGCATAGGCCAGCGGCCACGCCCGCCGCCCAAACAAGGCATACGCCACATGCCCGCCGTCAAACTGGCCCAGCGGCAGCAGGTTAAGCGCCGTCAGCAGCACGCCAAACCAGGCTGCCAGCGCCACCGGGTGCAGGAGGATGACACGGCTGAGGCTGCCCTCCACCACCGGGTCGCCCAGCCACTGGAGCAGCAGCGGCACCCCCACCCCGCGAAAGATCAGGTTGATCGGCGCACCGAAGGTGATCGGCGGCAGCAGCAGGCCGATCACGAACAGCGGCAGGGCTACCACCAGCCCGGCCAGCGGCCCGCTGATCCCCACATCAAAGAGCGCCCGCCGGGTCTTCAGCGGGCTGCGGATGAAGATCACCGCGCCCAGCGTCCCCAGGCTGCCCGGCACCGGCAGCGGGATGAAAAACGGCAGCGTCACCTTGACCCGGTGGCGCTTCGCGGCGACATAATGCCCCATCTCGTGCACGCCCAGGATGAACAGCAGCGTGAGCGCAAACGGCCCCGCCACGCGCAGCGCGTCCAGCAGCCGGAACTCCCCGCTGTGCAGGAGGAACGAGCCGGCGTAGATGGTGGACGCGATCGTGGCGATCAGCAGCGCCGCGTGCAGCCAGGCCGGAGAGCGACCGGAAGATCGCAGCAGCCGGCGCAGCGGCCCGCCCCCCGCCGGGATCTCGTCCGCATCCTGCAGGCCCTGGGCCACCAGCACCACGTCAAGCCCACCGTGGCGCTGCAGGAAGGCCGAGAAGCCCAGCGGCGTCAGCTGGTGTTCCAGCGCTTCCGCCGCCTCCCCCGGGCTGGTGAGCAGCTCGCCCTGGTAGGCGATGCCAAACTGCCCCTGGAAAGCGATCTCGTCTTCCTGCGTGATCGCCAGCACCGTGCGCACGACATCACGCAGCTCGTCACGGATGCCCGGCGGCTCTGGCTCGTCGGTCGGTGATCCGTGGTAGGTTTCCGGGGGCAGGCTTTCGTACAGGCTCATCAGACCTTCGGCAGCACGATATGCTGCTGACTCTGGTATTTGCCCTTCTTGTCAGCGTAGGAGGTCTCGCAGACCTCATCGGCCTCAAAGAACAGCACCTGGGCGATGCCCTCGTTCGGGTAGATGCGGGCGGGCAGCGGCGTGGTATTGCTGATCTCCAGCGTCACGTAGCCCTCCCACTCCGGCTCAAACGGCGTCACGTTCACCACGATGCCGCAGCGCGCGTAGGTGGATTTGCCCAGGCACACGGTCAGCACTTTGCGCGGGATGCGGAAGTACTCGATCGTGCGGGCCAGCGCGAAGGAATTCGGCGGGATCAGGATCGGCTCGTCCGAGACGATATCGACCATCGACCGCGGATCAAAGTCCTTGGGGTCAACGATAGCCGAATGCACGTTGGTGAACACCTTGAACTCGTTGGAAACGCGGATGTCATAGCCATACGATGACACGCCGTAGCTGATCATGCCGTTGCGCACCTGCCCCGGCTCGAAAGGCGTGATCATATTCTGTTCCAGGGCCATCTTGCGAATCCAGTGATCGGGTTTCAGTCCCACAGGGCAACCTTTCTCATTCGTCTGTTCCAGTAAAAATGGTGTTACATCACTTCCGGCGCGGACATGCCCATCATGCTCAGCAGGCGCTTAAAGACAATCTTCGCCGCGCGGTAGAAGCGCAGCCGGGCGCGGGCCACATCTTCCGGCACTTCGCTGTGAAACACGCGTACATTGTCATACATCGGGTGGAAGGCGCGGGCCGTTTCCAGCGCGAAAAACGCGAGCTGGTGCGGGGCCATCTCATCCAGGGCGTAAACCAGCGTCTCGCTCAGGCGCAGGGCCTGGCGCAGGAACGCCAGCTCATCATCACCCAGCAGGCTCAGGTCAGCGCCCTCGTCCGTGAAACCGCGCTCTTCTGCCAGGCGGAAGATGCCCGCGCAGCGCACGTGCGCGTTCTGGATGTAATACACGGGGTTTTCGTTGTTCTGGGCCACGGCCAGGTCCAGGTCGAAGTCCACGTCGCTGTTGGCGCTGCGGGCCAGCAGGAAGTAACGCACCGAGTCCGCCCCGACCTCATCGATCACGTCGTCAATCGGGATGATATCCCCGGCGCGGGTGCTGCCCTTGATCAGCGCCCCACCCTTGAAGATGCTGACCATCTGGTGAATCACCACGTGCAGCTTCGCGGTGTCATAGCCCAGCGCCTGCAGGCCGTACTGCACGACCTTGTACTGCGTGCCGTGGTCCGCGCCCAGGATGTTCACCAGGAAGTCAAATCCGCGATCCATCTTGTTCTTGTGGTAGGCGATGTCCGGCAGGGTGTAGGTCGGCTCGCCGCTGGCCTTCACCACCACGCGATCCTTTTCATCGCCGAAGCGCGTGCTGCGGAAGAAGGTGGCCTCCGGCGCATTGTTCGCCAGCGCCGCCTGGCGCTCGGCTTCCTCCGCGCCCTCCCACACGATCGCCTCATAGATCACATCCTGTCCGCGCAGGGCCTCCAGCGCCTCCCACACGGCCCCGGTCTCATACAGGCTGTTCTCGTTGAAGAACACGTCGTGCTTCACGCCCAGCCGCAGCAGCGAGGCCCGGATCCAGCTAAAAATGACCTGCTCCGCCCGTTCCTTAAAGGCCGTCCAGTCCTTATCCTGCCAGGAATCGCCCACTTCCTGCACCAGCTCCTCGGCGATCTCCTTGAGGTACTCGCCCGCGTAGCCGTCCTCAGGCAGCGGGGCGTCCTGCCCCAGCGCCTGGAGGTAACGCGCACGCAGCGTGCCGCCCAGCATTTCCATCTGCCGCCCGGCGTTGTTGAAGTAGTACTCGCGCTCGACCTCATAGCCCACCGCCTCCAGCAGGCGCGCGATTGCATCCCCCAGCACCGCGCCGCGCGTGCGGCCAATGTGCAGCGGCCCGGTGGGGTTGGCGCTCACGAATTCCACCTGGGCGCGCTTCCCCGCCCCCAGGTCAAGCTGGCAGAACGCGTCCCCCTCCGCAAGGATGGTTTCGACCTGCTGCTTCAGCCAGCCCGCCGCCAGCCGGAAATTAATGAAGCCCGGCGGCGCGACCTCCACCTCGTCCACGAAGTCCGCATCCGGCAGGTGATCAACGATGATCTGGGCGATCTGCAGCGGCGCCTTGCGGGCCAGCTTCGCCAGCTGCAGCGCCACGGGGGAGGCGTAATCGGCCAGCTCCGGGTTATTCGGCGGCTGAACGCGCACCTCCGGGAGGTCAAAAGCGGGCAGGTCGCCCGCGGCCTGGGCATTCTGGATGGCCTGCGCGAGCAGGGTCGCGTGTGCGTGCGTCAGTACCTTCAAGATGTGGTGCTCCTTCAGCGAGAACAGAATGAGTGCGTAACCCGCGCCATTCTAGCATGCGGGCCAGTGCCTTACAATCGAGTCATCCCGTTCGGAACGAGATTCCGCCCGGCTGCCAGGCCGGATGCAGCTCGATCACCCGGTCCTCACCCACCGGGACGCGCGTCTCACAGGCCAGGCACACCAGCGCGCCCGAGTCGGTCTCCACCAGCTCCCGCGCGCCGCAGGCCGGGCAGCACAGAATCTCCAGCAGAGGGCGCGGGCCAGACGGCAGGGACTCCCCCGCCTTGCGCGCCCAGAACAGGTCATAGTCCACCTGCCAGCGCTCGTCCTGCACGTCAGCCAGCCCCAGGCCGTCAGCCAGCCAGCGGTGAAACGCCTCCGTTGAGAGCGTTTTGCCCGGCATCAGGCGCGCGTCATGCCCGGTGCGGTTGGTGATCATCAGCGTGCCACCCGGCCGCAGGACGCGCACCAGCTCATGCAGATCGTGGCGGGCCTGCGGGAAAAACTCCCAGGCCTCCAGGCAGACCACTATGTCGAACGTGTCATCCGGAAAGGGCAGCGCCGTCACCGTTTGCCACAGCAGATGCGCGCGCGCGGCGTAGCCCACCTTCACCGCCGCGTGAAACAGCATCCTGCGGCTGATATCCAGGCCGATCACCCGCCCCTGAAAATCGTCCTGGTCGATCAGCAGCCGGGGGACCCGCCCGGTCCCGGTCGCCACATCCAGCACCAGCGGCGCGGCCACGCCATCCGCCTGCATCCGCTGGATGATCGGGCGGGCGATGAAAAAAGTCTCATACGTCAGGTTATAGCTCTTGGTGCGGTCGTAGCGGTCGGCGTACCAGTCATACAACCACGTGACGACCGGCCAGCCGAGGTACATGCCTTCCGTCAGCCACAGCAGGTACCACAGCAGCGCACCCAGCGCCGCCACGCCCAGCGCGATCACCAGCAGCCAGCTGATCGAGTCCATCCTAGTTCAGCTGCCCGGTTTCACGCAGCCAGGCCTCCGCCGCCGCCATGCCTTCCACCAGCCCCACCCGGGGACGCCAGTCCAGCAGGCGGGCGGCCTTGTTCATGCTGTAGGCCCGCCGCCGGGCGAAAAACCCTTCCAGCATCGCCCGCACCGGCTGCGGCTCCCCAAAGAGGCGCAGCCCCGGCTCCACCAGCAGCGCCAGCGCCTGCAGCACCGGCAGCGGCACCGGCAGCAGCAGATCATGCCCGGCCATCGACGCGTATGCCCCGATATACTCGCGCCAGGTGACCGGCTCGTCCGTCACCGCGTTGAAGATCTCGCCCGGCGCGCCGGGATGCACGGCCGCGGTCACCAGCAGGTCAACCACATCATCCACAAAGACGATCGGGCAGTACGTGCTGCCTCTGCCGGGCAGCGGGGCGGGTTTACGCCGGGCCAGCTGGAATACGCGGGTCGTCCATGCGCCGGAACCCGGGCCGTAAATCATGCCGGGGCGCACCACGACGGCTTCCTGCCCCAGCGCCGCCGCCCGCTCAAAGAGGACACGCTCGCCCAGCGCCTTGCTCTGCCCGTAGTGGTCGATGCCGGGCCGGGCGGGCATTACCTCGCTCAGCACGCCGAAACGATCGTAGCCGTACACGGCGATGCTGCTGACATGCACCACGCGCCTCACCCCGGCCTGGTGGGCGGCATCGACAAGCTGCCCCACGCCGGTCACGTTGATCGCGTACTGCTCGGCGGCGGGGCCATGCAGGGCCGCGCCCACGCTGAACACCACCGCGCAGCCCGCCACCGCACGCCGGAGTGCTTCGGGGTCGGTCAGGTCGCCCACGACAAGCCCTACGCCCCGCGCAGCCAGGTCACGCCCGCGCTGCTCGCTGCGCACCAGCGCCCGCACGCGCACGCCATCCACCAGGAGGCGCTGCACCAGCGCCCCGCCCAGAAACCCGGTTGCCCCGGTCACCAGCACCGTCTCACCCTGTAACGCCATACCGTCCTGCCTGTTCGCCTGTGTTATCCGGCCGCCTGCGCGTCCGGCTCGTACAAGTGGATCGTCACCAGCCCCAGCGCGGACCGCGGCGTGTAATCCACCGTCCACAGCCCGAACCCGCCCGGCTCGCCCCCCGCCGGGCCGTCAAACGCAGCCCACACCTGCCAGCCCGCCAGCCCATCCAGCTCGCCCGTGGCAATCGCCTCCTGGAGGAAACCGGCCTGGCGCGCCTCTGGCATCAGGGCGCTGCTGTAGCCAAAGGCGGCCATCACCAGCGGCTTGCGCGTGGCGGCCCGCAGGTTCGCCAGCCGGGCGCGTAATGCCACAATACTATCCCAGTGCTGAAAGCTCACAAAGTCCACATACGGGATCGTCGCCAGCTCATCCGCGCCCCAGGCCGCGGTGACCGGGTGGCGCCCATCCCAGCGCTGCACCAGCGCGGCGGTTTCCGCCAGCCAGGTCAGCACCGCCTCACGGGAAAAAACGCCCTCCCCGGCCCGGTAGTCGGCGTCGCCGCCCGCGCGCAGTTCCCAGGCCAGGATCGCCGGCTCGTCCCGGTAGCGCTCCGCCACAAAACGCAGCTGATCCACCGTGTGCGCCGGGCTGCTGTACAACGGGTAATCCGTCAGGTCGGGCGCGTGATTCAGGGCCAGCGTGATGCGCAGGTCGCGCGCAGCGGCGGCAGCGATGAACGCCTCCAGATGGGCGAGCGCCTCCGGGCGTGGGACGGCCCCGCTGCCAGGGCATTGAAACACGGGTTCCAGCGCCAGCGCGACGCGCAGCGTGTTGAAACCCGCCATCTGGATGAGATCAAGCTCGGCGGCCAGAGTCGCCGGGTCAGCGGCCAACCAGTCGGCGGGGTCAGCGCTGCCTGCCGGGAAGTAGTTCACCCCGCGCGGGGCGAACGGTTCCCCTCCCAGGCTAAAGCCAGCCTCAACCACGCTGACCATACCCGGCAGATCGGTCGGCGTGTAGGGCTCCAGCCCGCCGAACACCGCTTCCAGCGTGGCATGGTCGCAGACAGGCAGCGGATCAGGCAGGGTGATGCCCAGCGCGCGCAGCGCTTCGACCGCCTCCAGCCGGGTGATATCCAGCGCCAGCGCCGCCCGGTACTGCTCCACCGCGGCGGCCGTCTGCCCGGCGGCCAACAGTTCCGCCGCGTAGCCGTTTCGCGCCTCAACCAGGGTCACGCGGGCCGGAACATCCGACGGACAGTCTGCATCCTGCTCAACCAGGCCCGTCAGCAGGCTGATCGCGCGCGGCCAGTTCTGGCCCTGCTGGAGCAGCGCAGCGCGACACACCGCCTCCGGATCGGCCGGATCAACCGTGGGGAACAGGGTCTGCAGGGGCGGCAGCGGGGTGAGGACGGAGACCGGCAGCGGGGGCGGCGCGCAGCTCACCAGGACGATCAGGCCCAACATCAGGAGGCAGATCACCATGCTCGGCGGGCGCATGGGGGCTATTCCGGGTGAAGCTCGGCCGCTGTAACGACGACTCCCTGTGTGTCCAGCGGCAGCGTCCACACGCGGGAGAGCGTGCCCTGCTCATCAAAAACGCGCTGGATGGCATCCGCGATCCTGTAGTGGTTATAGAGCGCAAACACGACCAGCCCCGGCCCGCTGCCGCTGATGGTCACGCCCAGCGCGCCCGCCGCCCGCGCGGCCTCCACCGCCTGCGCGTAACCAGGAATCTGGCGGCCCAGCGCCGGGTCCAGCACAGCGTCATTCAGGACACGTCCCAGCAGGCTGGCGTCACCCTCGCGCAGGGCCTCCACCAGCAGGGCCTGCCGTCCAATATTGGCCAGCGCCCGCTCCAGCGGGATCGCCTGGGGCGGGCCGACCACCGCCGGATCGTAATCATCCAGCAGCGGCACCACAACCAGCACCTTGATCGGCGCCAGGTCAATGCGCCGGTACACCACGCCACCCTCATCCATCGCGCAGGCGGTCAGGCCACCCAGCATCCCCGCCACCAGGCCATCCGCCCGGCCCAGGATTTCCGCACCCAGCAGGAGCAGCTCATCCCGGGTAAGCGGCATGCCCATCAGGTTGTTGGCGCCGATAAGGCCCGCCAGCGTCATGGCTTCCTCCGCGCCCAGGCCGGATTCCAGGGGGATGCTGTTGCGCACATCGATCCGCAGGCCCAGCGGCGCCTCTTCCACCTGCTGAAACACGCGGATCGCGGCATACATCACCGGATGGTAGCAATCGGCGGAGAGATCGGCCTCACCCTCACCATGCGTTTCAATCAGCAGCCGTGAATCAGAGCGCTCCACAAAAGCCGCGGTCAGGTGCAGCCCCAGGGCCAGGGCCAGGCTGTGCACCCCGGGACCGAGATTGGTACAGACGGCTGGTACGGTTACTCTGGCCTTACGCATGGTTGCTGTGCTTCTCTCCGTCAGGTCGAGATCGCTCGAATATGCCGGCGCCCATCACCGGGCTTCTGCCAGGGGCAGCACGAAAGTGAAGGTACTGCCTTCGCCATAGGTGCTTTCGACCGTGATCGCCCCGCCGTGGCGGTCCACAATGGTGCGGGCCATGGTCAGGCCCAGCCCGCCACCCGGCAGGCTGCGCACCTGCTCGTCATTGGAGCGGAACATGCGGTCAAAGATCAGCTCAAGCTCGCCGGGCAGAATGCCGATCCCCTGGTCGGCCACGCTGCAAAAGACCTGCTCCATATCCTGCCAGGCATGAATGGCAACCGTCTGCTCGGCGTGCGAATAGAGGATGGCGTTATGCAGCAGGTGATACACCACCTGGCGCAGCCGCAGCGGGTCGCCCATCACCATCGGCAGCGGGTCCTGGGTGGAGACGGCAATCGTCAGGCCGCGCACGCGCGCGAACGTCGCCAGCTCGTCCACCACGCTGTTGATCAGGTGGTGCAGCTGCACGGGGACATGCTCCAGCGGCATGCCCGCCTCGATCCAGGCGAGATCCACCAGCGACGCGCTGAGATCGTAGAGCTTCTGGGCCGTCTGGCGGATGCGCATCAGGAAGCGCTCCTGCTGCTCATTCACCGGCCCGAATTTACCCACCAGATCAGCGAACCCCTCCAGGGCGGAAAGCGGGTTGCGCAGGTCGTGGGCAATCGAGCGGGCCAGCGCCTCCCGCCGGGAATCCAGGTCGCGGCGCTCGGTCACATCCTGGAGCACCACCAGCCGCCCCCCATCCTCCAGCGTGGTGCCAAACGCCACCGCCAGCCGGTGTTCTGCCAGCCGCACGTCATAGGTAATGTCATCATGCCGGGAGAGCAGCCGGGTCAGGGCCGGATTCGCCTGGAACGCCTCTGCCGCCGGCCGGCCCAGGCATTCTTCCGGCGGGATGCGCAGCATAGCCGCCGCTGCCGGATTCACGCGCTGCACCACCCCATGCCGGTCCAGCATGATCAGCCCGTTTGAGATCGCGCGAAACAGGTAATCATAGCGTGCCTGTAAAGCGTCTGAAGTCATACGCCTCCTGATTAACACGGTAACCGACAGCTGGCAGCAGCGGATAAGCCCCGGCGCAGGGCCTGCGCGGAACGCCCGGGTAGCTTCTATTGTACTGAGGTCGTGCGATTTGCCTACCGTAGCCCGGAGCCGGCCTGCTTTATTCCGAGGGCTGCACCGGCACATGCACCGCCTGCGGTTTCCCGCGCGGCTCTGGGCCTGGCGCGGGCCGTGCCGCCGGCGCACGGGGCGCTTCCAGCCGGGGGGCATCTGCCCCGTCATCCGCGATCAGGCGCGGGCGATCGCTGCGCAGGCGCTTCACCGTGCCGGAGGGAAACGCGATCTGCACTCCCCTGGACGTGCGCTCAACCGTCACCCCGTAATGGCGCACCCGCACCGGCCAGGGCAGCGCCAGCTCGCCGGTAATCGATACTGCCTCCGGGGAGATCACCGTAAAGCCCGCCAGCCGCCAGAACAGGTGCAGCGGCACGATCCCGCTCACGTAGCCCTGATCCCCCAGGCCCACCGGCTGATCGGGGTGGTAGAACTCGTGGAAGTCCTGCTCCGCCCGCAGGGTCGCTATCTGCGCCGCCAGCAGGCGCGAGAACAGGTCGGCCGCCAGGTCTGCCCGGCCGATCTCGATCAGCCCTTCGGCCAGCAACGTGTTCCAGGCCGGCCACATCCCCCCGCAGCCGTTCTGATTGACCGGGTCATACAGCGGAGACTCCGCCGGGACGAGCGGAACGCCCGTCGCGCGCCCATAACGGGCCGGGTCGGTCAGCGCCGCGATCAGCGCTTCCGCCGGCGCGGACCCCGGCGCGGCGACCAGCAGGGGCAGCAGGCAGGTGATGTCCTGCACCGTCCAGTCGATGCTGTGCACGGCCACGGTGTACACCCGGCTCAGCCCTTCGGCCGTCACCCGATCCAGCCGCGCATAAACCTGCCGTGATGTTGCGGTGCCGTTGTTGCGATACCACGCAAATGCCTGTGTTTCCAGCGTTTCCGCCAGCGGCTGCCCCTGTGCATCCAGCCCTTCCAGCCGGACGGTCAGGCGGGCCGGGCGGTGATCGCGCCCGCCGCGCACGCGCACCACAAGCCGGTTGGCCGGGGTAAGCTCCAGCGACGGGATCAGGTCCTGGTCGCCCGGGCCTTCGATGATCACCTGGCCCGGCACGCTGGCATGGGTATCCCGGTCGCGGTAGGCAAACACGCCCGCCTCAGCATCCCACAGCGCCTCCAGCGCGGCCTCCAGCGCCGCCAGCGGCGCTGCCACCCCGGCGATCTGTTCGTGGGCATCCAGGACTTCCGCCATCGCCAGCAGGCTGCGCGCCTCGCGGATCAGCAGGGCGACGAGCTGGGGCGTTTCAGCGAAGCGAATATCGGCGTTCTGCGCGTAACGCAGGAAGGGCGCGAACAGCGGGTGGTTGGTCAGGCCGGTCTGCGCGGCAGCCTGCCACTCCGGGGCGCCATCCGCATCGGCATCCACATCGGGCGCGAACCAGCGCATAAAGAAACGCAGCAGGCCGGGAAAAACCTCGTGCAGGAACGCGGCCCGGCCGGTATAGCCATAGAGCTGCCAGCTAAGCGCCGCCAGCAGCGGCATCGCCAGCAGCCCGCTGCGCTGCCCACCCAGGCCCGGCGCGCCGTCAACAGCGCCATCCTCCGCCTGGGTCGCCAGCGCGTTACGCACCAGCCCTTCCGCCAGGTCCGGGGCGGCAGCAGCCAGGGCGAGCGCCGCCGCGTACATCTCCGGCAGGCGCTGGCCCGCCCACTGCCAGTAGTGATCCTGCCCGTCGCCGCGCGCGCTGAAGCCCCGCGCCGGGACGCGGGTCATCACCAGCGAGGGGTGCGGCAGCGCCCCGGTGGGGCCGACCATGCTGCTCAGCGCGACCCGCGTGCTGAAAGCCAGCGTCGCGTCACGGGCGCGGTCACCTGTGTCAATCGTGGGGACGGCCTCCTCCAGCGTGCGGAGCGCCTGCAGGTGACCCTCCCAGTCCTCCTTATACAACCAGTGATGGGCCAGCGCCAACGATTCGCGCACGTCCGGGCGGGCGGCATGCACCCAGCGCAGCGTGTTTTTTTCGCCCGGCGGGATCGTAACCCGCGCCGCCAGCTTGGGGCTGGGCTGGCTGGAGCTGCGAACGGCGTGCATCAGGATCACGGGGTTCAGGTTGCCCACCTGTTTTGCATGCAGGGCGAACTGCCCGTTATCCAGGGTGAGGATGTTGATCTCGCCGGGACGCTGTTCCGTCATAATCTGGACGAACAGGTCTGCCCCGGTCTCGATGATGCGCTCAGTTTCGTTGCGGAACGAAAAACGCCCCCCCAGCACATGCGAGGTGGCGGCCCAGAACTCCGCCTGAACCACCAGCCCGGGAACAGGCTGCAGCGTCAGGCGCACGTAACCCGGCGTAAAGCTGTGCAGGATCGGCCCGGACTCCAACACCGCGGCCTCATAGACGACCTGGCCGTCGATCACCCACATCGGCACCAGGCGCGCCAGACCACAGCGCCCGCCATAGCGCGTCTCAAGCGCCAGGGCGGGCGACTGCCCTTCACCCATGACCAGTTTCCAGATCTGGTCGTCAGTGTAATCGGTATGAAACTGCCGGGCGTCCGCGGCCAGCCGCAGCGCCAGTGGATCTCCTGCCGAGAGCTGCCAGTTGCGCATCATGCACTCCTGTACGGTGGTGGCGGGCAACACTCCTGAGATCGAGCCTGGATGCGATCTGGGCTACGGAACGAAACGCCAGATCATCTCCCCTTCTTCAAAGGCAAAGGTCTCTTTCCCCAGGCTCACCAGGATATGCGTACCCGGCCCGGATACATAGCGACCTTCGCTGTCCAGGTATCCGCCGGAACGATACTCGTAATTGGTCACAAAACCGAATTCCGGGGTGGTTGCCCAGCCCAGTGCCTCACGGATTTCCGGGTTCTCGCGCCACAGCTTGCCAAAACCGCGCCGGGGCTGAATGCCATCCACCGGCGGGGTAAGCTCCGGGTCGATCTCGGATTCGCCTTCCTCGAAGGTGTCGGTCATGATCCGCCAGGTTCCGTTCTCGGTCGTGCCGGAATTATTGATCATGACCCAGATCTCATCCGTGGGCTGCAGCCAGAACATCCGCCCCCCCTGAAAGACCTGCTCGGCGACCTGAATCTGGGTCACCACGGGGGTCGGCATGGCGGGCGTGTTTTCCACCAGGATCGGCCGACCGGTACTGGCCGGAGCCTGTGCTTCCGCGGAAGCCTCACCTTCTGGCTCCGGCGTGGCGGCCGGATTCCCCGGCTCAGCCGTTTCCACCGCCAGCGCGGTCAGGGTCGGCGGCTGGTGAGTTGAGGTCAGCACGATGTACACCTGGGTTTCGGGCGGCCCGCTGCAGGCCGCGGCAAGCAGCAGGAACAGCGCTGCGAATAGGGTTAAGGTCAGCATACGGGGTTTATTCATATAACTCTCCCATTACTCGTCACAACAGATGAATGCCCCCCACCAAGCAAACGTCCCGCATTGTATCAGCCCGCAGCCCAAAGGAAAAGGCTGACTCAGTGCGAACCCATCTGCTAGGATACCACACCCGCCAGCCCGCTTTCCCGACGCTAACCTGACGATTGGCCGTCAGCTATGGTCCGTTTGCTCCTCGATCACGATCGTGCGATAGGTAAACACCTGCACCCCCGGCTGGCGCCACGCCCCCGCAGGAGCGCCCAGTTTGTGGCAGAGCAGGTCAAGGAACATGACCGGTTCCGGGGCTTTTTCCCACACCTGCGGCAGGAATGTCGCCCGCCGCCCGCCGATCAGCAGAATCACCCCATCCACAAAAGGCCGCAGCAGTCTCGGAAGCGCCGCCGGCGACTCAAAATGCAGCGGCTCCGGCGGGGTCAGCACCGATATCTCGATCACCAGGCCCGGCACTTCAGCGGGCTGCACCGGGCGAAAGCGCGGGTCGTGCAGGGCGGTCTGCACCGTCATGTGGCCGACTTCATAGGCCAGCGGCTGGCGCGCCAGCAGCGTACCCGTGCAGCCCCGCAGCTCGCCCCCGGTGGTATGCAGGGTGACAAAGCAGGCCCGTTCCGCCTGCAGCGCGGATGGCAGATCGGCCAGATCGGGCAGCTCCAGCGCCCGGCCCGCCGTCACCGCCACAAGGGCCTGGCGTGCCAGCTTCAGCAGCCGATCCTGTTCCTCTGGTGTGTATGAAGTGTGCATCCCTGCCCCTCGCTCCGAGCAATCGCCAGCCTGATTCTACCATGCCTGGGGGTTCCGAATCAGTCGCCATACAGGGCTGTCAGCATCAGGGGGGTGAGATCGGCCAGGGAGTGGACCCGATCGGCCAGGGTCGCATGGCCCGCGCCGATGATCAGCGTCGGCACATCGTTCTCGGTGTGTTTGCGCGATCCCAGGTCTTCCATGTTGCCGTGGTCGCTGCTCACGATCAGCAGCGCGTCCTCCGGCCACGCCTCCAGCAGGCCATCCATCACGCCATCGAAGCGCTCCAGGATGGCCACAGCCTGCTCAAACGGGCCGCGGTGGCCCAGCACATCCGTGATCCAGTTCGAAAAAAACGTGAACGTGCGCTCCTGCACCAGCCCGGCCAGGTGCCGCCCGGCCTCCTGCGGGGTGTATACCGGCGTATCCGTATAGCCCAGCTCCGTGCGCCAGCCATCCCCCGTCCAGTCAGGGCTCATGGCGGCCCCGCGCCGCAGGGCATCCTCGTCCATCAGGCTCAGCCCGGCTTCACAGGCCGCGTACTGAATAGACGACAGCAGCCGTTTACCGCGCTGCACCGCGGCGAAGAACCCCGGCGGAAACGCGTTGATCAGGGCGGCGCTGCCCCCCCGCGCCACAACCTGCCGAAAGATGTTGCCCTCCGCCAGGGCCGCGCGGATGCGATCGTCAGGCCGCGGCCCGTAATGCTCGCCGATCGCTGCCGGGATGTTGCGCCCGGTGAGGATCGCCGCCTGCCCCGTCGCGCTCTGCGGTCGTCCGGGAACGCCCAGGCGCGGATCAGTCGGCACAAAGCTCGCGCAGCCGTTGCTGCAGCGTTCCCGGCCCGCCAGCCAGCACCCGCCTGCCAGCGCGTTCAGCCGCGGCATCTCCGCGACGGCAAACGGGTTGATCTCCGGGTTCGGGGCGCCCAGGCCAATGCCATCCAGGAACATGAACAGGATGTGATTGATGGGGGGCATATTGACTCCTGCCGTTTTCGGTTCAATGTTTGCGCAAAAAGGTGCGAACACTATGATAAGGTATAGACAGGCGATAGCATACCGCCCCGGAATACAACTTACCAGTGAGGTACTCCCAACAGAAAAGGATTGTTAACGATCATGAAACGGCAATCAGTACTGCTTACAATAGCCCTGGTCATCCTGCTCGCGGCCGGGGCAGTCAGCCCGGCCCTGGCACAGGGGCCTGACCAGACATTCGAATGGCCCGAGGTCGGCCTGAGCATCAACTATCCCGCGGGCTGGATGGAAGCGAGTCTGGACAGTGAAACCCGTGTCCTGTTTTCAGACCCCACCTACGACATTGAGAACAGCGACGAGCCCCCCGAAGCCCCCGCGGTGCTGATCCTGGCGCTGCCGTCTGAGCTGGCTCAGATGATGGGCGGGCCGGACGATCTGCTCTCCGGCTTCGGCAGCGAGTTCGGCGTCGATACCGCCACCTACCAGGAAACCACGGTCGCGGGGCAGGATGCGCTCCGCGTGCAAACGCCGGCAGGCGCAGCACTCTACGCCGACCTGATCGTGATTGAAGGCGCCGAGTTCTTCTACGTGCTGATGGGCATCTCCGCCCCAGAACAGGCCTTCACGGCGCTCTTTAACGATATGCTGGATACCCTGGTCATCAGCCAGCCCGCCGCGTCCGGCGGGGCCAGCGCCCCCTCGCCTGTGCAGGGCCTGGAGCAGTCATTCGTGTGGCCGGAGACAGGCCTGGCGCTCAGCTACCCGGCAGGCTGGGCTGAGGAAAGCATGGACAGCGAAACACGCGTCCTGCTCTCCGACCCCACCTTTGATCCGTTCAGCAACGAGCCGCCCGATTCCCCGGCCATCCTGCTGATAGCGATGCCCGGCGAGGTTGCGGCGATGATGGGCGGGGCAGAAGGGCTGCTGGAGGGCTTCGGCAGCGAGTTTGGTGTCAGTGCGGAAGCGCAGCAGCAGGTCACCATTGCAGGGCAAGCCGCGCTGCGCGTGCAATCCCCGCCGGAAGCGGATACCTACGCGGACGTGGTGCTGATCAACAGCGGCGACTTCATTTTTCTCCTCATGGGCATCTCCGCGTCAGACCAGGCCTTCACGCCGCTCTTCGATGATATCCTGTCAACCGTGACTCTGGGCGGTTCCGGCACAGCGGCGGCCATTCCGGAGCCAGCCATCACCCAGGACCTGCCGATGGTGAACGCCGTCCGCATCACGCTGGACCAGATGCTGACCGGCAGCTGGAACGAGATTGACGCCGTGGAGCTGGTGGGGCTGAACAAAGCGGGCAGCGAGATCGGCCAGTGGGCGACCGGGGTTGAAGCCACCAGCCAGTACACCGACGATTCGTGGTCGGCTCAGCAGCTGCTGGGCGAGCCGGATACCTTCGAGTGCGGCGATATCTCCACCGCGTGGGCATCCGCCACGCCTACCGGGCAGGATACCCTGACCCTGACCTACGACGCGCAGGTCCAGCCGACCGCCGTCAACATCTACCAGACCTACAACCCCGGCGCGATCACGCTGGTCGAGGTGCTCCCGGTGGATGGCAGCGCCCCGATCGTGATCTTTGAGGGGGTAGACCCCACCACAGACTGCCCCGGCGTCTTCGCCATCCCGGTTCGCGCGCCCAGCAGCGGCGCCCTCACCACCAGCGAAACCATCGCCAGCAGCCTGGACAGCATCACGTACAGCGAGGACTGGGCCTTTGACGGCGCCGCGGGCGATATCGTCACGATCACGATGGTCGCCACCGGCGGCAGCCTTGATCCCCTGTTGTACCTGCTGGATGCCAGCGGCAACGTGCTCGCCAGCAACGATGACGCCGATGATACGTCGGTCGGCTCATTCAACTCCCAGATCGCGAGCTTCATCCTGCCGGCGACCGGCACATATACCATTCAGGCCACCCGCTTTGGGGAGGAATTTGGCGGCACCACCGGCACTTACGAACTCACCATCGAAACCGGCAGCGGCTCCGCGAGCCCGGCAGCGGTCAGCGATGGCACAATCGCTTTCGGCCAGGCAGTGCGCGGCGAGATCACCAGCAACCTGACCCATCAGGACTGGACCTTCACCGGGACAGCGGGTGAGCTCGTCACGATCACGATGGCCGCTGATGGCATGGTCTCACTGGACGCCTTCCTCCAGCTGCTGGATTCCAGCGGCAGCGAGCTGGCCGCCAACGACGATGCCGGGTCCGACGCGCTGAACATCTTTGATTCGCAGATCGTCGGCTTCAGCCTGCCCTACAGCGGGCAGTACATCATCCGCGCGTCACGGATCAGCGGGACCGGCCCGTACCTGCTCACGCTGGAAGCGGGCGCCGCGGCAGCCGCCAACAGCATCGCCTACGGCGAGACGGTGACCGGCACGATTACGGACGAGGACTACCGTACGCTGTGGGCCTTCGACGGGGCGCAGGGTGATGTGGTGACGATCACCATGATCGCTTCATCCACGGCCCAGACGCTGGATTCGTACCTGATCCTGATCGGCCCGGATGGCACGCAGATCGCCAGCAATGACGACGCGGCGGACACCAGCATTGGGGACTTCAATGCCCAGATCGCGAACGCCCCCCTGCCCGCCAGCGGGGAATTCACGATCGTGGCGACCCGCTTTGGGGAGCAGTTCGGCAACGGCGCAGGGGATTACGAGCTTTCGCTGCGGCAGGGCAAGTAGCACCCAGCACCGCCTGCTGACAGGCGCATCATCACCGGGCTGGTCGCACAGGCGCGGCCAGCCCGTTTTGTTTGCCGGGCGGGGGGCGGGCCGCTGGTGTTCGAAGGCGTACCCTGGTATCCTTTTGCCCGCCAGGGGAATGCATTACAATCACGGCAGATCGTGTTACGCCAGCTTACCCAACACACAGGAAATGGACTGCGGCTTATGTCACTCTATCGCTCTGAAGTTCTGGGGGACATCCTCAAAGCCATCAAGCACAGCCAGCAGGGGATCCAGTCCGCCGTGATCCTCAGCGTGGAAGGGCTGCTCGTGGAGGGCTACCCCTACGACAACAGCCACGACAGCCACATCAACCCCACCAGCAGCCCGCAGGTCGCGGCGATGGCCAGCGTGATGGCCGGGCTGTCGCGCCGCACACTGGACCGGCTGGCGCAGGGCGACCTTGAACGGCTGCTGGTGCAGGGAGAAGAAGGGGTGCTGCTGATTTACCCCTGCGGGCGCAACTTCCTGGCCGTTCTTGTGGAAAAAGAGACGCGCCTCGGCCCGATCATCACCGAAATGAACGCCCGCACACCCCAGATTCAGGCGGTGCTGGAAGGCTAACGCGCCGCCCTGAAGGCCTGAATGTAGCGATCGCGCCCGGCGAAATCAACCGGCGCCAGCCGCTGGGCCGGCAGCGCCACGCCCTGCACGCCGCCCTGGGTCAGGGCGCGTTCGATCTGGCGCAGTTCCGCACGCTCGTAGCAGCTCACCAGCACGTAGCCCCCCGGCGTCACGCGGGCGGGCAGCGTGGCACACGCCGCCAGCCACCCCGTCCGGCTGCGATACACGTCCGGGTGGCGAATCAGCACCAGCTCAAAGCGGATATGCTGGGCCAGGGGCAGCCGGGCCGCATCCGCCACAAACGTAAACGCCGCCGGCACGCGTGACACCACCCGCCAGTCCCGATCCAGACCAAAAAGCGCCGCGGACGGAAACACCCGCCGCAGCGCCAGTACACTCACATCAGCCCCACACCCTACTTCCAGCACGCGCCGCACCGGCCCCGCCACCGCAGGAGGCAGCGCCAGCAGCGCGGACTGCAGCCGGTCCGTGACGGGCAGGCCATCAGCCGTCAACCGGAGAGGTAAGGATTGGTGGCGCGCTCGCGCCCGATTGTGGTCCATGGGCCATGTCCCGCCGCCACCCGGAAATCATCGCCAAGCGGCAGCAGTTCCTGTTCGATCGAGCGTATCAGCTCCGCATAATCACCGCCGGGCAGGTCCGTCCGCCCGATTGAGCCAGCAAACAGGCAGTCCCCGGCGAATACCACCTGCTCCGAACGCAGCACCAGGCTGATGTGGCCCGGCGCATGCCCCGGCGTGAGCAGCACCTCCAGCGTGATCGCCCCCGCCTGCAGCGTTTCACCCGCGGCGATGAAACCGTCCGGCTCCGGCGGGGGCGGCAGCTCAAGCCCGAACAGGCGCCCGGTCACCTGGAGCATGTCCAGCCCCTGCTGCGCTTCGCGGTGGGTCAGGAACGGTGCGCCGGTCTGCTGCTGGAGCGCTGCCGCGGCCAGCACGTGGTCAAAGTGGGTATGGGTCGCCACGATGTGCCTGATCGTCCAGCCGCGCGCCTGGGCTGCAGCCAGGATCGCCGGGGCGTCATCCGCCGGGTCGATCACCACCGCCATCCGGCTGTCCAGGTCCCCGACAAGGTAGCAGTTCGTCTGCACCACGCCGAGCGTGAGCGTCACAATTTCCAACGCCATGCTAGCCCTCCACCGGAAGCGGGAGCGCTTCGTCCTCCGGACGGCGGCGGTCGACCAGCATCTTAAAGACATGCCGGATTTCCGTCATGCCCAGCAGCAGCGCCACGCCCACATAGGTCAGGCCGCCCGCCCCGATCAGCAGGACCAGGCGCACCACGAGCGTCAGTTTCGCTTCAGTATCCTGCCCGAAGCCAAGCGCCGCCAGCAGCATCTCCACGGCGACGATCACGGCGGCCATCGCTGCGCTGGCCAGCGCGGAGCGGGTCAGCGTGGTCATGATCACCGGGCCGTTCAGGCCGTGCCAGCGCCGGTAGAGGATCACGAGCAGGATCGCGACCTCCGTGCCGATCGCGGTGGAATTCGCCAGCGCCAGCGCGCCCACCCCCAGGCTGGGGCTGAGTGACACGGCCACTATCACCCCCAGCACCGCGCCGATTATCGCGCCGATCAGGGGCGTCACGGTGTCCTTGTCGGCGTAAAAGCCGCGGGCCGTGATCTCCAGAATGGAGTGCAGGATGATCCCGATTGAGAAGAACTGGAGGGCCTGAAAAACGGCGTCGGTCGCGCTGGCGTCAAAAGCGCCGCCTTCCAGCAGCTCAATCCCCGTCCGGCCCACCAGCAGCAGCCCCACCGCAGAGGGGATGGTCGCCACCAGGACAAAGCGCATCGCCCCGCTGAAGGCCCGCCGCTTGCCCGGCTCATCGCCCAGCTCGCTCAGGGCCGCCAGCGTGGGGAAGATCACGAAACCCATGGCCGTGCCGATCAGGGTCTGCGGGATCTGCATCAGCTTCCAGCCCCAGTCGAAGGCGCTGACCGCGCCCTCCCCCAGCCGGGAGGCAATGCGATTCGCCACCAGGAAGTTGAAGCTCACCACGCCCAGTCCCAGCAGGCGCGGGATCATCAGCACGATCACCCGCCGCAGGTTGGGATCGCGCCAGCCCAGCTCCGGCCACCAGCGCGCGCGGGTATGGATCAGGCCGGGCACCTGAATCAGGAAGTGCAGCGACGCGCCCAGCACCGCCCCCCAGGCCACGCCGTAAATCCCCCAGCGGTCCAGCAGGAAGACGATCCCGAACAGCAGCCCCACGTCCTGCAGGATCGGGGCCAGCGCGGGCAGCAGGAAGTGATTGTGGCTGTGCAGGATGCCCTGAAAGATGCCGCTGACCGAAAAGATCAGGGTGGAGATCAGGAGGATGCGCATCAGCGTCACGGTCTCGGCCACCTGTTCAGGGGCGAAGCCGGGCGCCACCACGCCTCGCACCAGCCAGGGCGCCAGCACAAAGGCGATCAGGCTCACCGTGGCCGTTACCGAAAAGATCGTGTTGATCACATGGCTGGAGAGATGCCACGCGTCATCCTGCTTACCCTTGGCCAGCAGGCCGGAAAAGACCGGGATGAAGGCATAACCCAGCGCCCCACCCCCGATCATGATCACCAGCAGCTCCGGGATGCGATTCGCCGTGACGAACGAATCCCAGCGATTGTCCAGCCCGATCTTGCGGGCGATGATGAAGGTCTGCACCAGGCTGATGGCTTTGGCCGTGCCAAACGCCACCATGAGCAGTACCGTCGAGCGGGCCAGGTGGCCGATCGTGGAACGGGCCGGGCCGCGAGATGAGTCATCGCGCGGTTCGCGGGCCGGGTCATGCGTATGGGTATCCGCCATTATGCGCTCCCCCTGTGGATGCATCGTGAGAGAAAAGGGACACGGCGCTGCGTGTCCCCTGAGTGGTCAACCGATTCACGCCGGGTCAGCCTGTGGAGCCGCCAGATGCCTCGGCCATCGCCAGCAGGTCCAGCGCTTCGCGCGCGGGCTCAAAATTCCGGTTACGCTGAAGCGCCAGGTTGAACTGGCTGCGGGCCGGCGCAAACTGCCCTCGCTCCATGTAGACCATGCCAGTCCAGTAGTACGTTTCCTCGACATACGGCGTCGTCCCCAGGTTCGCCTGGACCAGCGCCAGCACATCATCGTAACGCCCGACTTCGTAGTACGCCCTAAACGGCCCAAACTGGTACCACAGCATGCGCCACGGCAGGCCAGTCCCCGCGTTACGCGCCTGATCATAGGCGCGCGCCGCCTGCTCGTACATCTGCAGGCCCACGTAACTGGTTCCCATGTTGAACCAGGCATAGGCGTTATCGGGGTTGGCCGTGGCTTCCGCGCGCGCCACTTCCAGCGCGGCCTGGTAGTTGGCCTGCGGATCGGCATGGTCGCCCAGCACCGCGCGCAGCTCCGCCTCACGGTCCTGCTCGTAGATCACGATATACAGCCGGTTGAAGTGCTGCCACATCGTATCAAAATAGTCATAGGAGACGGCCAGCCCCTGAAAGTTGCCATGCCCCAGGAAGCTGTCATACACGTAAACCTCGCGCAGCTGATCGTCATAGGCGATCACCAGCCGGTAGTGGCCCATCCAGTCGTAGCCTTCGGGCATGTAACCGGTCTCGACAATCACCGGGAAGCCCTCCAGCAGCAGGGCGCGGACCATGTCCAGATCGCCGCCCACCCGGTAGAGCGCGCGCACCCCGGTGCGCTCGTTTACGAACTGAACCATCTGGTCAGGGCTGACATTCTTATCCTCGGCATCCGGTTTCAGGAACGTCGCCGCCACAGCCTGGTCCTCGTTCCAGCCGAAGTAGGACAGGCCCATGGTCAGCGTGGCCGGACCGCAGTTGTTCCAGGTCTGGTAGATATGCTCAAAGCCATACAACCGCGCCGATGGCAGCAGGGCCACCGCCGTGGGCAGCGGGATAGGTGTCGGGGGAGGCAGCGTCTCCGTTGGGAGCGGGAGATCGGTGGGCGCTGTGGTTGGCAGCGCTTCGACCGTCTCCGCCTCGGTGGGGGCCAGCGTGGGCGCCTCCGTAGGCGCGGGAGAAGGCGTCGCCGTAATGATGATCAGCATGTCCTCGTTGGGCGTCGGCAGCGCAGGCTGCTCTTCCTCCGCCGGGGGAAGATCCGTACTGATCGCCTGCCCGCCAATCGCTGCGGCGCTGGCATCCGGGGTCAGCAGCAAATCCGCGGCCGAAACGCCCTCCCCATCCTGGGCAGCTACCGTCGGCAGGGTATCTGCCTGGTACTCACGCTGCGGGTCGAACATCGCCATAAACGGCAGGCGATGCTTGATCGTCTCGCGATGCTGCGGGCGCAGGTTGCGGTACACCAGCGGGGCGGCGATCAGGGCAACAATGAACAGCGCCACCAGGGCCACGCCCCCCCACATCAGCAGAACACGCGGGCCGCCGCGCCGCCCCCGCGGGGCACCGCCCAGGCGCTGTGTATGGCGCTGGCGCAGGCGGGAGCCTGTCGTCTCAGGGGTCGCCCCCTGCGGGTTATCGTTATTCGGGTCCATCATACCAGTAACTCCTCGCCGCCTCTATTTTCCTGAAAGGCATCATTGAACTTGAGACGCGCGTTTACTTGCGACAATAATCAACTGCAACCGCCAAGTGTAACAGCCTGGCGGGTCGTTGACCAGCCCGGTAATTCGGGCGAAAATCTGCCACATTATAGCACCATCCATTCTCCGCCTGCCCTACGCTAAGGACACGCTAATGCAACGCTTGCGTCGCCTGTCGCACACCATCTACCGCCTGACGGCGGCCCGTTACGAGGACGCGATCGGCCCGGTGATGGGGCCGCTGGCCCGCGACCTGCTGACCCAGCCGCCCACCCCACCTGCCGGCAGGCTGCTTGACATCGGCACCGGGACCGGCCTGCTGCTGCGCCAGGCCGCCCCCTGGCAGCGCCACAGCGTCGGGATCGATCTCTCCTTACCGATGCTGCGTGTCGCGGCGGCCCTGCGCCAGCGCGACCGCTGGCCCAGAACCAGCCTGCTGCAGGCTGACGCGCACGATCTGGCGATCTTCCGCGCCGAGACCTTCGACAGCGCCCTGGCCTCGTTCGGGCTGGGCGAATGTGAGCCGGAGCGCGCGCTGCGCAGCATACGGCGCGTGCTGCGCCCCGGTGGCATGCTGCGCCTGCAGGAGTGGGGGCCATACGCTGCCAACGACCCGCGCACAGCGGTGGATGCTGCCCTGGCGGAGGTTATCCTGCCGGACGCCGCCGGCCTGCTGGCCGACCTGCGCGCGCTGCTGGCGGAGCCTCTGCCCTGGCAGGCTCAGCTCCAGGACAGCGACGATTACTGCACAGCGCTGGAAGAAGCCGGGCTAGAGCCGCTGGACTGCCGCGAATTCCAGCCGGTGACGCTGTACCTGAGTGTGCCGGCGTTTCTGGCCTATGCGCTCGCGTGGGCGCCGCGCGCGCTGGAGTTCGCCGCGCTGCCCGCGGAAGCACGCGCCGCCTTTGAGCGGGCCGTCACCGCCCGGCTGCTGGCCCAGGCCGGCCCGGATGGCCTGCTCAGGTTCGCGCCCGGCATGATCCGGGCCACCGCGATTCGCCGCTGACTTTGCAGCCAGCCGTGTTAGAGTTATCATTAGAATAACGTTAATTTTTGGTTTGTTTTTCCGAACACTGTACTCTGGCCGAATGCACGCAAGTAGCTTATGGGCACAAAAGCCAAAATCCTGATCATCGACGACGATGCCGTTTATACCCGCATTGTGGCGGAGCTGCTCACCGGTGCAGGCTACACCGCCCGAACCGCCCCCAGCGGCCGGGCCGGGCTGTCTCTGCTCCGCCGCTACAGCCCTGATCTCATCCTGCTGGATTACCGGCTGCCCGATCTCACCGGGCTAGACGTGCTGCGCCGAATCCGCGCTGAATCCAACATCCCGATCATCTTTGTCAGCGGAACCAGCAGCGAGGCTGACAAAGTCACCACGCTGGAACAGGGCGCGGATGACCACCTGGAGAAACCTTTTCATCAGGACGAGCTGATCGCGCGCATCACCGCCCTGCTGCGGCGCGTGGGCTGGAGCCCGCACCAGGAGCCTGTCCTCACCGTGGGGATGCTGCGGGTGGATATCGCCCGACGGCAGGCCAGCGTGAACAACCAGAACATCCACCTGACGCCCAACGAGTTCGCGATCCTGGTCACCCTGGTGCGCCATGCGGGCGATGTGGTTCACCACGATGCGCTGCTGCGCGCGGTATGGGGCGGACTCCAGCCGGACAACCTGCGGGCGCTGCGGGTGAACATCTCCCGGCTGCGGCGCAAGCTGGCTGCCTGTAACCAGGCGGCGGTGCAGGTGCAAACCGTGCCGGGCATGGGCTACCGCATCACCGCCGCTTACGCCGAGGTATAAAAACAGCGGAGCCTGAGGCCCCGCTGTCGTGTCACCTGTCGTTATCCGCCGGCGCGTTTACTTCTTACGCCCGCGCGCCAGGAACATGCCCCCCAGGAACAGCGCCCCGGCTACCGCGACCGCCCCGCCAGCGGCCGCCGCGATGATCTTGTCGGGATCCTCACCGGGCATCACCACCTCGCCATCGCCATATTCCTTGAAGAGCTGCCCCCACTTGGTCTGCAGCGCGCCTTCCACGCGCTGGCGCCCCACAAACGGGTACCAGTACACGTTGTGATACACATGGCTGGCCGCGTAACTCCACGGCACCAACGGCGAGCGCAGCAGCAGCCCCTCAAAGCCCTTCAGCCAGCCGTGATAGATCATCTTCTGCCCCACGCTGGCGAAGGTATCCTCCTGGACGAAATTCCAGGCCGGCTCGTCGCGCAGGTCATAACCCACCACCTCGATCTGATCCGGATCGCCAATGCCCAGCCCGCGCTCATGCGCCAGCCGGATGAAGTCCAGGGCCATCGGGTCGAAGCCCTGCAGCCTGGCGCTCATGGCATCCAGCGCCACCTGGTCGGCGGAAGCGAGCAGGATATCCTTCTCGTGCCAGCGCATCGCGCGCGGGCCGGGGCCATCGCCGGCAAAGGTGCCATCCATCACGGCGAAGATGCCGGTGTGGATATCCTGCTGGATCTGCAGCAGGTCAACCACCGTCTCATGAATGACCGCGTGTGTCCAGTGGCGCTTCTGGTTCAGCAGGCCGCCGAACGCGTTCTTCATCGAGCCGGTGATGGTCGTGAACACGTGCGTCTTGACTGTGGGCATGTGAATGATGTTGCGCCCGTAGAAGCACTCCGGGATATAAATCCCCTCCGGGTACACCCGGTCCAGCACCAGCAGCGGCTGCTTGGGCTCATACTTCACCCACTTGAACTGCGGCTCGTACAGGTGCCAGTTCTCAATACCGTATTTCTCCGTCACAAAACTGTGTTTGTTATTGTGCTCCCCGGCGCGCGCATCGACCACAACCGTGTCGTTGTGCGCCGCGATCACGCGCGGGTAACCCGCGTCCTGCAGCTCCTGGATCGCGCCCTCGATCTGCCAGGGCGTGCTGGAACAGGCAGGATACCAGGTATCCCACGAAATGTTGATCTTGAGCAGCGTATCCTTATCTTTCGGCAGGGCATCCTGGTAACCCGCCAGGCGCATCACCTGCCGCACATCATCCACAACGGTATCGGGCCGGGTCTTCAGAATCGCGACCTTGCCCTTACCCGGAAAATCAGCCATTCCAGTAACTCCTCTGAAAGTCACACCCGCAGCGCTGGCGCTGCAAAGTGCATGCACATCGTTGCCAGCAGTATAGCGCAGCGCGTTTTCGCTGTCCATGCCCTTATTGCCACATAACTTATCAGGATTAGCGTACTAGTACCGGAAAACCATAGGTGACGAAAGCAGGGGATCGGGTACAATGGGGGGAGCGTTCGGCATACCCCGCCTGCAAAAACGTGTCCCGGCCGTACCCTGGATTCTGGCACAGGACTGCCGCATAGCTCAGATAGCGCCATGTTTGCCGGTACGTAAGGACACTTCTTCCAGAAGTATTGTCGAACCAGAATTACAGGGGACTGGCACCGCGGTGCCGGTGCGCCCGCATTTACTATTTACCCACTGTGTAGTAAGGAGAAACGATGAAAACCCGTATTCTTAGTATGCTGCTGGTCGTTATGCTGGTACTGATGAGCGCCCCTATGGCGCTGGCCCAGGGCATTGATGACATGACCTGTGCTGGCCTCTCGGAATCTGACTGTGCCATTCTGCTCCAGGCAACCGCCAATTCCGCCGATGTTGAGGCCTTCTACATGGACTTCGCGGTCGACTTCGTGCTCAGCAACCTGGGTGCAGTCGCGATGATGTTCGGCGAAACTGAAGAAGTCGGCGACATCACGTTCAACATGACCGGCGAAGGCCCGTTCATGGCCGACATGGCCGTTATGCCCCCGGCCCGGATGGAACTGGTCATCAACGCCGAAATGAACGACGGCACGCAGGCTGATGGCGGCAGCGTCAACCTCATCGTGGTTGATGGCATCATCTACGTCAGCGAAGACGGCGGCGCGACCTGGGAAGGCATGACCTTTGAGGATGCGCTGGACAGCATGGACCCCGACAGCCGCATGATGGTTGAAGGGCTGGTCGGCGGCGACCTGAGCGAGCTGCCTGAGGGCGCGCTCTCCCCCGAAGACCTGGCCGAAGGCAACCCGCTGGCCATGCTGGAGGAATTCGGCCTGAGCGAGGACGACATCCTCGCCCTGGCGAGCGTCCCCGGCTTCTTCACGCAGCAGCGCGTGGCCGATGAGGAACTGCTGGGCCAGAACATGGCGGTCTTTGAAACGACCATTAACTTTGCGCCCCTGTTCGCTTCCCAGGAATTCGCCACCGTGCTGAACGGTGTGATGGCCGCGGCAGCCGAGGAAGACCCGGAAGCCGCTGAAATGGGCATGATGGTCCCCATGCTGCTCTCCGGCCTGGATGTCCAGATCGTGCAGCAGCAGTACATTGGCACCGAGGACCTGCTCGTGCACGGCGTTGCCTTTGATATGGCCCTCGCCTTTGACCTCGCCATCCTGATGGGTGGAGCGCAGGAAGGCCAGGAAATGCCGCCTATCAGCATGAACGTGAGCTTCTACGTGATCCTGGACCAGATTAACGAGATGTTCGACATTGTGGCGCCCGAGGGCGCGACCATGGTTGACTCCGCCAGCATGTAACGTGCATTTCTGGCAGGTACTGCGGGCCATCCGGCTGGGTGGCCCGCTTTTTTTTGCTTGCCCCGCCCTGCCCGTGCACGTATAATGCACACAGCACTGGTGGTATTCACGGAGTCGCCCCATGAGCTTTAGCGATGTCTCCGGCAGCCTGGCTGACCGGCTGAGAAAAATTCAGGAAAAGAAGGCTCCCCGCACCGCCGACGAGCATCCTGTCGATCACGAGGAGTTGTACCAGCTGCGGGCGCGCATCCTGGGCGTCCTGATCCGCGATGCCCGCCAGGCCCGCCAGCGCAGCACGGCGGCCCTGGCGGCCGGCCTGGGAATCGAAGAAGCGCTGCTGCTGGACTGGGAACACGGCCTCAGCCATCCCAGCCTGCCCCAGCTTGAGCTGCTGGCCTATGAGCTGGGCGTGCCGGTCAGCCACTTCTGGGGGGCGGAGATGCTGCCGGGCAATGGGACGGGCAGCCCCCTGCCGCGCGAAGATTACCTGGAGCTGCGCGACCGGGTACTGGGGGCGCAGCTGCGCCAGGCCCGGCTGGATGCCGATCTCACGCTGGAGCAGCTGGGGGAGCAGGTCGGGCTGCCACCGGAGCAGCTCGCTGCCTACGAGATGGGCGAGGCGCCCGTCCCGCTGGCCGAGCTGACCTCAATCGCCAGCGCCACAAAGGTCTCCCTGGCGCATTTTCTGGAGTCAGGCAACCGGGTCGGGCAATGGCTGGCGCTGCAGGAAAGCTTCAGGCGCTTCAGCGAGCTTCCGGAAGCCACGCGCGAATTCATCAGCAACCCTTCCAACCGCAGTTTTGTAGAGCTGGCGATCTGGTTCAGCGCGCTGGATGTGAACGAGCTGCGCGGGCTGGCCGAAAGCATCCTTAACCTGTCCCGGCTGGAACAGGGCAAGATGCGCCGCATCGCCGAGGGCATTCTCAACGATATTACGCTTTAGGCACGCACAGAGCAGGAGTACGGAGTGAGCAACGCAAACGACCTACAGCAAGCAGGCGTCCGGCTGTTCCGGGATCGTGACTATGAGGCCGCGGCCGTGCAGTTTGAAGCCGCGCGCCAGGCCTACCAGACCGCGGGCCAGGCGGATATGGCCGCCGAAATGAGCGTGAACCTGGGGCTGGTACACCGCGCGCAGGGCGACTTCGACCAGGCGGTGGACCTGATGCAGCAGGCCCTGGAAGTTTTTCAGGGGCTGGATGACCAGAAGCGCATCGCCCAGGTGCTGGGCAATCTCGGCGGTGTGTTCGCTGCGCAGGGCGACCAGGAGCAGGCCGCGACCTGCTATCGCCAGGCGGCGGATACCTTCAAGGCGCTGGGTGAGGATAAGCTCTACGGCGAAACGCTGCTGGCGCTGGGCGACCTGCAGGTGCGCAGCGGCCAGGTCATGTCCGGCGCGGCGACTTATGAAGTCGGGCTGGAGAACCTGGACCAGCTCAGCGGGCCGCAGAAGCTCCTCAAGGGGCTGCTGGGGATCAAGAATCGGCTGGCCGGCACAAGCCTGCCCCCGGCGGGCAAGGATGACCAGCCCGAAGAATAACCCCCTCCTGCCAACAACAAAAAAAGGCATGCCGCGCACGGCACGCCTTTTTTTATTCTCACGCACTGGGAGAGGCTATTCTTCCTCTTCCTCACGCTTGGCCGCGTCGATGATCTCCTGCTGGAGATGGGTTGGCACCGGGTCGTAGCGGTCGAATTCCATCTCGTAGATGCCGCGCCCGCCGGTCATGGAGCGCAGGTCGTTGCCGTAGCGCTGCATCTCGGCCAGTGGCACCTGCGCCGTCACAACGCTCTTGCCACCTTCGGTTTCCATGCCCTGCACGCGCCCGCGCCGGGTGTTCATGTCGCCCATGATATCGCCCATGTTCTCTTCCGGCACGATCACGCGCACATTCATGATCGGTTCCAGCAGGGTCGGGCCGGCGCTCTGCATCGCGGAACGGAACGCCCCGCGCCCGGCGATCTGGAACGCGATGTCCTTGGAGTCCACCGGGTGTTCCTTGCCATCGTAGATCACGGCCTTCACATCCACCACCGGGTAACCCGCAATCGGGCCGGAATCGAGCGCCTGGCGCACGCCCTTTTCAGTGGAGGAGACGAATGGCTGTGACACAGCGCCACCGACTATTTCGGACGTGAACTCAAAGCCCTCACCGCGCGTCTTGGGCTCCACCCGCAGATGCACCTCGGCGAACTGGCCGGCGCCGCCGGTCTGCTTCTTGTGACGATACACGTCAGAAGCGTTCCGGGAGATCGTCTCCAGGTAAGGCACCTTGGGCAAGGCTGTATCCAGGCCAACGCCAAGCTGCTCGGCCCGCTTGATCGCCACGTTGATGTGCATTTCACCCATGCCTTCAAGGATGGTCTGCTTGGTGGCCGGCTCCTGGCGCCAGGTCAGCGTGGGATCGGTGTCGCAGATGCTGGTGAGGATCGTGCCCATCTTGGCGCTGTCGGCCTGGGTGCGCGGGGTCAGCGCGACAGAGTACAGCGGTTTCGGGAAATCCGGGACGACAACCTGGACGCCACCCTTCACCGTGAGCGTGTCCCCGGTGCCGGTCTGGGCCAGCTTCGCCGCGGCCCCGATATCGCCCGTGTGCAGTTTATCCACCGGCAGCTGTTCCTTGCCGCGCATCACCAGCAGGGAACCGGCACGCTCCTCGACATCCTTGGTGCTGTTGTAGAAGCGCGAGTCGCTTTCCATGCTGCCGGAGAAAATACGGAAGTAATTCAGGGTGCCGACGAATTTATCGGTCGTCGTCTTGAAGACGTAGGCGGCCAGCGGGCCGTCATCCGACTGCGGGCCTTCCTTCACCTCAGCTTCGTCACCCGCCTTAACCTTGAAGGAGCGCAGATCGGGCGAGGGAGCGTAGACCGTGAACGCTTCCAGCAAGGGGACAATCGCGGTGTTGTGGGTCGCGCTGACGGCAAACACCGGGACGGTTTTGAGCTGCGGATCGCGGGCGGCCTTGCGGATGCCTTCGCGGACTTCCTCGGTGGAGAGCGTTTCTTCTTCGAAGTACTTCTCCATCAGGGCGTCATCGGATTCGGCCGCGGCTTCGATCAGCTCCAGGCGCGCCTCTTCAACAGCGTCAACCATATCCGCGGGGATATCGCCGGACGGGCTTTTGCCCGCTTCAAGATACGCCTTCTGGGTCAGGACGTTCACCACGCCCTTAAAATCATGCTCCTGCCCGATCGGCAGCGTTACCGGCACAAACTTGTAATCCGGGAACGACGTGCGCAGCGACTCAATCGCCGTCTGGAAGCTGGCGTTCTCGCGGTCCATCTTGTTGATCACGGCGATCATGGGGCGGCCAAATTCCTGCGCAAACCCCCAGGCCAGTTCCGTCCCTACCTCAACCCCCGAAACGGCATCAATCACCACCGCCACCGCATCGGCGACGCTAATCGCGCCCTTGACTTCACCCTGGAAGTCCGTGTAGCCGGGGGTGTCCAGCACGTTTACCTTGAATCCGTTGAATTCACAGGGGACCAGCGTCGATCCCAGGGAAAGGCCACGTTCCTTCTCTTCTTCCTCGAAGTCAGAAACCGTGTTCTTCTCCTCAACCCGGCCCATGCGATTGATCGCGCCGGTGTTAAAGAGCAGCGCCTCCACCAGGGATGTCTTGCCGGCCCCCTGATGTCCAACCAGCGCGACGTTTCTCAACTTGTCAGTCGTATAAACCTTCACAGACTCTAACCTCCAATATAAAGCCAGGCAGTTGTGCCTGGCCCCAGAACTGATGTGTCTGGCCGCTTAATTACAGGCGATTTTAAGAAATGATGCGCGCCTTGTCAACGCACATCCGGCGGCGTGCTGCCTGGTGCTGGCGCAAAAGACATTGCTGGTGTCGCTTATCTGCAATTGCTTCTCGCGATTCAAGCGAAGCACACTCAAATTGCACTAGCCTGGCGCCTGCGCTGTGCCGGACAGCCCTACGGTCTCCGGGTCGGGAAAGGCCAGTGTCCCCCGATGCTGGATCTTGTACGCGGCCACCTTCAGGCCAGCGGTCAGGCTATCGGCCAGGTCCAGCCCGAAAGACAACCCGGCACACACCCCGGCCGCCAGCGCGTCCCCCGCTCCTACCGTATCCACAACTGAGGGGACTCGCTCGGATGGAAAATGCCGGGCTGTGCCGTCTGCTGGCACCACCAGCCACGCCCCGCGCGCGCCATCCATGCCGATCACGGCTTCGACCCCGAACCCTTCGTGGAGATGGTGGGCGAAATCCGTGATGGACGGCCGCAGGCGCGCCATGCTGACCAGGATCAGGCTGGCCGCCAGGTAGAAATCGCGGTGGTAATCGTCCACATCCACCACATCATGCACATCCGTGACGACGTACTTGCCCAGCGCATGGGCCGTGTAAGCGGCGTAGCGCACCCAGTCATGCGTGGAGGTATAGACCCAGCGGCCCGCGCCCGCCAGCGCGGTGCGCAGCATCTCCTCCGGGTAGCGGTAGCTGGAGGCCTGCCCGAAATCGCACAGGAGCTGGCGCTCGCCATTGGGGGCCACCAGGATTACCGTGCGTGGGGAGCGTTCCCAGTCGGTGCGGATATAGCGTGTGATCACGCCGTACTCGGTCAGCCGCCACAGCACTTCGGTTCCCATGAAGTCCTGACCAACCACCGAGACCACCTGCGTCTGCTGGCGCAGCTTCTGCAGGCCAATCGAGATGTTGGATGCCACCCCGCCGACCTCGTCCAGGATCATGTTGTTTATGTAGTGAGCTGTGCCAAGCTGCAGCGGAAACCCGTACACGGGGACGTTCGTCTCCATGTTGGCCCCGGCAATGACCGTCCAGGCCGGCACTACGGATTCACCCATGATCAACCCCTCCCCGTACCATGCGCCGCAAGCGCAGAGTGTACCGCCAGAACGGTTGACATGCCACTATTCAACTGGTATGATCAGGGCAATATATGAGCAATCACTCATATATTGACAAACTTTTTCAATTGGATGCGACTCATGACAACCAGCACCTCCATCAAGACACAACTACCCACCAGCCACGAGCTCCAGATCACGGGCATGGACTGCGCTGACTGCGCCCTGACCCTGGAACGCGGCGTCGCCCGCCTGGAGGGCGTGGAACACTGTGAGGTTAACTTCACCACCGGCAAAATGCGCCTCTCCGGCAGCGCCGACCCTGATGCGATCGAGGCGCGCATCCGGGCGCTGGGCTATGGTATCGCGCCCACCGCAGACGCCCCTGCCCCTGCAGCGGCGGGGAACGACGGCGGGCTGTGGCGCTACCTGACCGGACGGCGCGATATGCGCCTGGCGCTGGCCGGGCTGGCGCTGCTGCTGGCCAGCTTCGCAGCGGCGCTGCTGGAAGGGCCGCGCGCGCTCAGCGCCGGCCTGCATGTGCTGGTGGTGCTGCTGGCCGGGCTGCCCATCATGCTGAATGGCTGGCGGGAGCTGCGTTACGCTCGCAACATCACGATCAACCTGCTCATGAGCATCGCCACGCTGGGCGCGCTGCTGATCGGCGAAACGGGCGAGGCCGCGACCGTGATCATGCTGTTCGCTATTGGTGAGACGCTGGAAGGCTACGCCGCCGAACGCGCCCGCTATTCCCTGCGCAGCCTGCTCGACCTGGTGCCGCAGCAGGCGACTGTGCTGCGGCCGTGCATGGACTGCGCCGAGCATCTCGGCCAGGATGGGTATACCGGCGGCCCCTGCCCGTTCTGCGGCACGCACGAAGTCAGCGTGCCGGTGGGCGATCTGGCCGTAGGCGATACCGTGTTCACCCGGCCCGGCGAGCGCATCCCGATGGATGGCGCGGTGCTGAGCGGCGAATCCGCGGTGAACCAGGCCCCGATCACGGGGGAGAGCGTGCCGGTGCACAAGATGGCTGGCGACCCGGTGTTCGCCGGGAGCATCAACGGCGCGGGCGCGCTGGAAGTGGTGGTCACCCGGCTGGCGGAAGATAACACCCTGAGCCGTATCATCCACCTGGTGGAGGAAGCGCAGAGCAACCGCGCCCCGGTGCAGCGCTTCATCGACCGCTTTGCGCGCTGGTATACCCCGGCGGTGGTGATCCTGGCGCTGGGGCTGGCTTTGCTCCCGCCGCTGCTGTTCCAGGCCCCGTTCTGGGATACACCCGATACGCGCGGCTGGCTGTACCGGGCGCTGGCGCTGCTGATCATCGCCTGCCCGTGCGCGCTGGTGATCAGCACGCCGGTGACCGTGGTCAGCGCCCTGACCAACGCCGCGCGCCAGGGCATCCTGATCAAGGGCGGCGCGCCGCTGGAGGCGCTGGCCGGGATTCAGGCCTTTGCCTTTGACAAAACCGGGACGCTCACCCGCGGGGAGCCGGAGCTGATCACGGCGCACGCCTTCGACTGCCTGACCGGGACGGATGACCTGCGCTGCGAGCCATGCACCAACCTGCTGGCGATGGCGGCAGCCGTGGAGCGCCGGTCCGAACACCCGCTGGCCCAGGCGATCGTCAGCGCCGCCGGGGAACGCGCCCTGCTGGAACGCTATCCCGCGGCCCAGGCGGTCACCAGCCTGGCCGGTCAGGGCGTGCAGGGGCAGATCAACGGCAATCAGGTCACGATTGGCAGCCACCGCTATTTTGACCAGTCTTTCCCGCACACGGCGGAGGTCTGCGCGCAGGCCGCCGCCCATGAACAGCGCGGCCAGACGACCATGCTGCTGGCGGAGGGCGATACCGTGCGCGGCCTGCTGGCTGTGGCCGACCAGCCGCGCCCCGCCAGCCGTGACGCCCTGCGGCGGCTCAAAGCCCTGCGCCCGAGGGCCGCGACTATCATGCTCACCGGTGATAATGCGGTCACCGCGCGCGCCATCGCGGACGCGATCGGCGTGGATGATGTGCGGGCCGAGATGCTGCCCGCCGACAAGCTGGACGCGGTTCGCAGCCTGGAGGCTGCCTACGGCCCCACCGCCATGATTGGCGACGGGATCAACGACGCGCCCGCGCTGGCCGCGGCCAGTGTTGGCGTGGCGATGGGCGCGGCCGGGTCCGCCCAGGCGATGGAAACAGCCGACATCGTGCTGATGCAGGATGACCTCAGCCGCCTGCCCGCTGCGGTGGCGCTCAGCAGCCGGACGCTGGACACGATCCGCCAGAATATCGTGCTGAGCCTGGGGTTGAAGGTCGTGTTCCTGCTGCTGACTCTGTTCGGGGCCGCCACGCTGTGGATGGCGGTTTTCGCGGATGTGGGCGCTTCCCTGCTGGTGACGGCCAACGGCATGCGCCTGCTGCGGGCCGGGCAGCGGGATATTCCAACATTATCCTGACAAAACTGAGTGGCAGCCTTGCGATGTCTGTGGTAGTATGAATACTATGAGAAACACAAGGTTCGCAGACTGCTGAGGGCAACCAGGGATGCGCCGCATCTATCCAACCTGCCCGTTCTGCCAGTACGAGTTCGCCACGGTGGAGCAGCTCACACAGCATCTGATCTACGATCGCTGTGAGGCCAGTACGGACGGGCACCATGCCAGCCGTGGCCTGCGCGTCATGGCCAGCAGTCCGGACGCCGCGTCTTCGGGCAGCGAGAATGATTCCGGGGTAGTACCAGTATCCCACAGCAATCATTGACGTAGCGTGATAATCTTTAATTGTCCTATCGTTCACTTCATTATAGAGGAGCACTACCATGCTTTATCTCCCGCGTGAAGAAGGTCAGGGTCTGGTTGAGTACGCGCTGATCCTCGTCCTGGTAGCTGTTGTCGTGATCGTCATCCTGGCCCTCCTTGGCCCGGCGATCGGCAACATTTTCAGCAACATCGTCGAAGCCCTGTAAGGCGCACCGTTTTTCACCAACACCTGGCCCCGCCAACCGGCGGGGTCAGTGTTTTCCGCCCCTGCTGCTCCCCTACCCCGCTGTAGGCAATCTGCCATAGTCCCATTAGCCAAAATGCTCAACTGCTGTTCGCGCATTGCGGGTCGGCGTGCTACAATCCGGCTACCGAAGATAGCAGGTTTTGCCCACTATTTAGCGTAGCCAAGGAGCACCCTCCACTATGGCCCAGGATGACTTTCTTTTTCGCGACGATCTGGCGGTGCTGGACCCGGCGGTCGCCGAGTTAATCGGGTACGAAGAGGCGCGTCAGGCCCGTCGCCTGATCCTGATCCCCTCCGAATCCACCATCTCCGCTGCGGTGCGACTCGCGACCGCCTCGGTATTCCAAAATATTTACGCCGAGGGCTATCCCCTCAGCGCCACCCGCCAGCTGACCGAGGCTGAAATCCTCGATTATGACGTGCGGCTGGCCGAATACCGGCGCTACGCCGATGAACGCTACTACAAGGGGACTGAATACGCCGATATCGTGGAAGCGCTGGCCCGCCGTCGGGCAGCAGAGTTGTTCGCGACCGATGCCGTCCCCCCTGAGAAGCTGTGGATCAATGTCCAGCCACTTTCCGGCGCGCCCGCCAACAACGCCGTGTATTCCGCCCTGCTCCAGCCCGGCGACACCGTGATGGGCATGGACCTGCTGCATGGCGGCCACCTGACTCACGGCAGCCCGGTCAATCGCAGCGGCATTTATTACAACATCATCAGCTACGGGGTGAACCCCGCTACCGAGCTGCTGGACTACGACGAGATTCAGCGGCTGGCGACCGAGCACAAGCCGAAGATGATCATCTGCGGCTTCACCAGCTATCCCTATGTGGCGGATTACGCCCGCTTCCGGGAGATCGCCGATTCGGTCGGCGCTTATCTGCTGGCCGATATCTCGCATATCGCCGGGCTGACCGCCGCGAAGGCCGCCCCCTCCCCGGTCGGCCACGCCCATGTGATCAGCTTCACCACGCACAAGACCATGAACGGCCCGCGCGGCGCGGTCCTGATGACCACCGATGGCAAGATCGCCAAGGCCCTGGATCGGGGCGTATTCCCCGGCGAGCAGGGCGGACCGCACATCAACGCCATGGCGGGCATGGCCGTCGCCTTCAATCTGGCCGGGACCGACCAGTTCCGCCAGCTGCAGGAGCAGACCGTGCGCAACGCCGTCCGGCTGGCCGAAAAGCTGACCGAGCACGGCTTCCACGTCCCCTACGGCGGCACGGACTCGCACATGCTGCTGCTGGACTGCAAGAACATCGTCGGGCCGGATGGCACCCAACTCAGCGGGGATATGGCCGCCCGCATCCTGGATCTGGTGGGCATCGTCCTGAACCGCAACACGATCCCCGGCGACCGCAGCGCGTTCCGCGCCAGCGGCATCCGCATGGGGACGCCGTGGCTCACCCAGCGCGGCTTTGACGAGACGCACATTGACCGGCTGGCCGCCATCATGAGCGACGTGCTGCACGCCTGCAAGCCCTTCAGTTACATCAAGAACAACCGGCCCCAGGCCCGCGCCAAGATCGATTTTGAGGTGCTGCAGCAGGCCATGCTGGACGTGCGCCGGCTGGTGCACGATGTGGGCATCGACACCCCCGGGCCAGAGCACATCGATTACCCGCATGTCTTCTACATTGACAGCATCCCCGATACCGGCTGGCAGGTGCTGGAAGTCACCGGGGAAGACGCCACGCCCTTCCTGCAATGGGCCACGACCAGCGATGTCAGCGCCCTGGCGGATGGTGAGGCCCAGGCCACCAACCTGCTCAACCTGGACGGCACGCTGATCAGCAAGGGCGTGCTGAAGCGCGTCAGCGCCACCACCTACCACCTCCACCTGGAGGAAGAAGCGGGCCGGGCCGCCGCGTGGCTGCGCTCGCTTTCGGATGGCTTCGCCCAGTTCGACCCGGTTGACCTGCACGCCAAGCTCCCCGGCCCGATCGTGATCCGGCTGGTGAAGGACGCGCACCCGGTAGAAGGTATTTCCGGTGATGGCTACCAGGCAGACAAAGCCTACTTTATCGGCCGCCGCGGGGAACATTACGCTGGCCCCAGCGCGGGGGATCTGCCCGCCTTCAGCTGGGAGGAGCCGGCCGACCCGCCGCTGCTCAGGACCACGCTGAACGCCCTGCACCGCGAACTGGGCGCAAAGATGGTGCCATTCGCCGGGTGGGATATGCCGGTCTGGTACACGAGCGTGGGGGAAGAACACATGGCCACCCGCACCGGCGCCGGGCTGTTCGACGTTTCGCACATGGGCGTGTGGGACCTCGCCGGCAGCGGCGCGGAGGAGTTACTCGATGCGCTCACGGCCAACGACGTGCGCGCCCTGGCCCCCGGCAAGGCGCACTACAGCTACCTGCTGGGTGTGGACGGTATCCCGATTGACGACATCTTCGTCTACCGGCTGGCCGCCGACCACTTCATGATCGTGGTCAACGCCTCCAACGACGACAAGGACTGGGCCTGGGTCAGCGGGCTGATCGCGGGCAAGTACCAGATCGACCCGGCCAACCCCGGCGCGACCCTGCCCGGCCGCGACCGTGTGACGCTGCGCAACCTGCGTGATCCGCAGCATGGCGACGAAATGCGCGTGGACATCGCCCTGCAGGGGCCGACAAGCCGTGACATCCTGCTGAGCCTGCACGCCAGCGACGCGGACAAGGCCCAGATTAAGAAGCTGCCCTGGACCGGCGTCGCCCAGGTGACCCTGAACGGCTACGACGTGATCGTGACGCGCACCGGGTACACCGGCGAGCGAATCGCCTTCGAGCTGTTCCTCCACCCGGACAAAGCCCCGCTGTTCTTCAAGGACCTGGTGGAAAGCGGCGCCACCCCCTGCGGCCTGGCCGCGCGCGACTCCCTGCGCACGGAGGCCGGCCTGCCACTCTATGGCCATGAGCTGGCCGGGCCGCTGGCGCTTGGTCCCGCGGACGCCGGGTTCGGCGGGTATGTGAAGACGTGGAAACCCTTCTTTGTGGGCAAGCAGGCGTTCCTGGCGCATGAGCAGCGGCGCAGCGCGATGGTCACCCGCTTCCGCATGGACGCGAAGGGCGTGCGCCCGCCGCAGCAGGGCGACCCGATCGTGGACCCGCGCGGGCGCGTGGTGGGCGTGGTCACCAGCTGCTCGATCGACAGCGAAGGCTACCAGTCCGGCCAGGCGTACCTCAAAGAGGACTACCAGGCGGAGGACACGCCGATCGCGGTCTATACCGGCGCGTCCCGCCTGAAGCTGAGCAAGGACTTCGGGGCGCTTGGCCTGGGCGATAAAGCCCCGGTTCCCAGCGCGGCGAAGGTACTCAGCCGCTTCCCGAAGCGCTAAAATGCGCCGCTACACCGCAGATGACACGCCCGCCCGATCACCGGCGGGCGTGTTTGTTGCGCCAATCCTCTCCTGACGCGCCCTTCTGTTCATCAGCCGGGCGAGACAACCGCTGGGCAAGGCCTCCTATTGATGGTCTAATACGGGCTGTTTTGGTTCGCTCTGACGGCAGCGAGGCGCGTATGACTCTCACAATCCCGGCAAAGAAGCTGTTCTGGTTCCTGATGGCGATCGCGATCTTTTTTGTCCTGGTTGGCAGCCTGGGGGACTATTCGGAACGCTTTCTGGAAGACGACCCGCTGCGCCCGCTGCGCGCCTTCGCCTTCTCCCGCGGGAATCTGCCCACCTGGTACGCCTCGATCGCTTTCCTGGCGGATGCAGTCCTCCTGTTCATCATCGCCGTGTATCACCGGCGCGCCCATGCGCTGACGGCCGCGCTGCCCTGGGCGCTGCTCTCCCTGATTTTTGTGGCGCTTTCGGCCAATGAGATCTTCGCCGTGGAACACAGCACCCTGCTGAGTTACGCGGTGCGCTTCGTGTGGGGGATCACGGGGATGGGCTACCTTGCCACGCAGATCGTGGTGGCCGGGCTGGGCGGGCTGCTGCTGCTCGCCCTGTATTTCCGCGTATTCGCCAGCCTGCCCTCCGCCACAAAACTGGGCTTCTTCGTGGCCGGGATTGTCTTTTTCGGGGGCGCTATCGGGCTGGAAACCCTGAGCATGATCCTGTACCGGCAGGCCGGCGAGCCTACCACCGTCTACCTGATCACCTCCAACCTGGAGGAGTTCGCCGAAGTCGCCGGGGTGCTGATCTTCTTCTACGCCCTGCTGCAGTACATCCAGCGCGAGATCGCCCCGCTTGATCTGCGGATCAGCTAAGCCCCGTGGACTCGGCCGGCCCACCGTATCAGCAGCACGAGCCGCCCGGCACACAAAAAAACCGCCCTCCCCCGGACTGAGGAAGGGCGGCTGCTCCTTGTTTGACAGCGACCTTAGGCGGGCTGCGTCTTCAGCTCCACGTCTGAGCCCCAGTCGGGGATCGGCACACAGCACAGCACCAGCTGCTTGGCAGCCAGAACCTCATCCACGCGCCCGACCGGCGTGTCGTGCGGCGCGTCGTGCAGCAGGCCCGGCTCCTCATGCGCTTCCTTCGCGATGGCCAGCAGCGCCTCGACAAACGCATCCAGCGTTTCCTTGTTTTCGGTCTCGGTCGGCTCGATCATGAGCGCTTCCGGCACGATCAGGGGGAAGTAGTTCGTCGGCGGGTGGAACCCGTAGTCCATCAGGCGCTTGGAGATATCCAGGGCGTGGATGCCCGGCGCGTCCTTCCAATGGCCTTCCATCACGAACTCATGGCCGCAGTAGCGGTCATGCGGGACCTTGTACGTGTCCCGCAGCAGGGCGCGCAGGTAGTTGGCATTCAGCACCGCGTAGCGGGAAATATCCCGGATGCCGCGGTTGCCGTTGATGCGGATGTAGGCGAAGGTGCGCACCAGCATGCCAAAGTTGCCGTTGAACGCCTTCAGCCGGCCGATGGTCTTGGCCGGCATCACCCAGCCGTACAGCGGCGGCTCGCCTGTTTCTTCGTCCTCATCCTCAAGCATATCCACCACCGGCCCCGGCAGGAACGGCTTTAGCCTGTCATTGCAGGCCACCGGCCCGCTGCCCGGCCCGCCGCCGCCATGCGGCGTGGAGAACGTCTTGTGGAGGTTGTAGTGCATCACGTCGAAGCCGATCTCGCCCGGCTTCAGCACGCCCATCATGGCGTTCATGTTCGCGCCGTCCATGTACATCAGGCCGCCGCAGGCATGCACCGCCTCGATCACCTCCAGCATGTGGGCCTCGAACAGGCCCAGCGTGCTGGGCACGGTGATCATCATGCCCGCCACGGTGTCATCACAGGCGGCCTGCAGCGCCTCCAGATCCACGTCGCCGTTTTCATCGGAGGGCAGCTCCACCACCTCCAGCCCGGCCATGGAAACCGTGGCGGGGTTGGTGCCGTGGGCGCTGTTCGGCACGAGAATCTTCGTGCGCTTCGTATCCCCGCGATCCAGGTGGTACTTGCGGATCATGAGGATGCCGGTGAACTCGCCCTGCGCGCCGGCGGCGGGCTGCAGGCTCACGGCCTGCATGCCGCTGATCTCGGCCAGCCACCCCTGCAGGGTGTACATCAGCATCAGCGCACCCTGCGAATCCTCAACATCAGCCAGCGGGTGCAGCGCGGCGAAGCCCGGCAGGCGGGCGGCGTCCTCGTTCAGCTTGGGGTTGTATTTCATCGTGCACGACCCCAGCGGGTAGAAGCCCTTATCCACGCCGTAATTCAGGTGGCTCAGGCGCACGTAGTGGCGGATCACATCCGCCTCGTTCACTTCCGGCAGATCCAGCTCATCGCGCAGCATGTCCTGGGGCAGCTCGGTCAGCGGCACATCCACTTCCGGCAGCAGCGCGCCGCAGCGGCCCGGCGAACTCATTTCGTAGATTAACGGTTCAAGTGCCTTCATGCGGCGATCTCCTTCAACGCTGCGACCAGCGCGTCGATTTCGGCGCGGGTATTCATTTCCGTGACCGCGATCAGCATCTTGCCAGCCAGCTCCGGGTAATCCCGGCTCAGGTCATAGCCGCCGATGATGCCGTAATCCTCCATCAGCGGGGTGTTCAGCTCCTCCACCGGAACCGGGCAATCCACCACAAATTCCTTGAAGAACGGCCTGCTCATATCCACACTGAAGCCTTCCAGCGCGTCGATCTGCTGGGCGGCGTAATGCGCCTTCTGGTAGCACAGGTGCGCCACGGTGTTCAGGCCGCACTTGCCCATCAGCGAGAGGTAAACCCCCGCCGCCAGGGCCATCAGCCCCTGGTTGGTGCAGATGTTGCTGGTGGCTTTCTCGCGGCGGATGTCCTGCTCGCGGGGGCGGAGGGTCATCACGAACGCGCGCTGGCCCCGGTTATCCTGGGTTTCGCCCACGATCCGCCCGGAGATTTTGCGCACAAGCTGGCTCGTGCAGGCGAAGAAGCCCAGGTACGGCCCGCCGAAGCTCAGCGGGATACCGAGCGGCTGCCCCTCGCCCACAACCATATCGGCGCCCAGTTCGCCGGGACTCTTGAACAGGCCCAGCATGATCGGGTCGACCACCAGCGTCAGCAGCACCTTCTTCTCATGCAGGCGCTCCGCCAGCGTGGAAAAGTCCTCGATCTGCCCGAAGAAGTTCGGGTAGGCCACCGCCAGCATCGCCGTGTCATCATCCACCAGCTCCAGCAGCGCGTCCACATCGCGGATTTCGTCGTCGCCCGCGATGGTGATGTCCTGGCCCTGCATATATGTCCGCACGACTTCACGATACTGCGGGTTGATCCCGGCGCTCAGGATCACCTTGCGCTTCTTACCGCGCAGGTGGTTGACCGCCACGATGATCGCTTCCGCCAGGCTGGTCGCGCCGTCATAGTGGCTGGCGTTGGCCGCCTCCATGCCCGTGAGGGCGCAGAGCATGCTCTGGTACTCGAAGATCGCCTGGAGCGTACCCTGGCTGACCTCGGGCTGGTACGGGGTGTAGGCGGTGTAGAACTCGCCGCGCAGCAGGATATGGTTAACGGCGCTGGGGATGAAGTGGTGGTACGCCCCCGCCCCCAGAAACACCGCGTAATCCTGAGCGCTGGCGTTCGCCCCCTGCAGGCCCAGCAGCTCCGCCATCACTTCCATCTCGCTCAGCGGGGCGGGCAGGGCCAGCTCCGGGAAGCGATACTGTTCGGGCACGGCATCGAACAGGTCATCAATCGACCCGGCCCCAATCGCCTGAAGCATTGCTTCGCGATCGGCGTCGGTATGAGGGATGTAGCTCATTGTGGCTCCTGTCCTGGCTAGTCGCGCGTCTCAAGATACTTGGCGTAGGCGTCGGCATCCATCAGGTCATCCAGCTCAGAAGGATCGGCCAGCTCGATCTTGATAAACCACCCATCGCCATAGGGATCGCTGTTGATGGTTTCCGGGGAATCTTCCAGCGCGCTGTTAACTTCGGTCACGGTCCCGCCCACGGGGACATGCATCTCGGAGGCAGCCTTCACCGATTCAACCGTACCGAAGGCGTCACCCTTGTCAAAGGAGTCGCCAGCTTCGGGCAGCTCCACATAAACGATGTCGTTCAGGGCATCCTGCGCGTAATCGGTCAGGCCAATCACGCCGGTGCTGCCTTCAACGCGGATCCATTCGTCGTTCTCGGTGTACTTCAGATCAGGGGCTACGTTGGTCATTGCGGTTTTTCCCTTTCATTCATTGACTGATCCAGCCAAGTGTGAAGCAGAACACAAAAAGAAAAGACGCACAGCACAAGGCATGCCGCTGTGCGCCCCTGTCATCTAACCTGAGAGATTCACCCGCAAGCCAGCAGCCTGCCAGGTTTGCCCCTTCGGCGCGCAGGCGGCCCTGCCCCTGCGCTTTCCAGGTAACAACGGCCTGCGGGTCCTGGATACCTGAGAGTTTCACCGCCGGTCCAGCGTGGCCCGGTGGTTTGCCCCTTCGGCGCTCCCTGCCCGGCAAGGAGACTCTCCCCTGCAGGCCAAACATGCTGATGAAATTGTCATCAAAATTGTACAGTATGCCCATGCGAGAGGCAACACCTTCACCAGATCAGGCGCAATCTGGATCACAAACGGGCCGGCGCCGGCGCCAGGGGCAACTCCCGCGCGGGGAATGCGTATTCTTCAGCATGGCGGCACAGCCGGGGGAGAAGCGCGACACTGTGCATGCGTTAACCTTGGGGCTATAATGTGCGCCTGAACTCTGAGGAGACGACATCCAGCCTATGTTCGAGTACACCCTGGAAACCCAGACCGGCGCTGCCCGCGCAGGCCGGTTCACAACGCCGCACGGCACCCTGCTCACGCCAGTTTTCGCGCCGGTGGGCACCCAGGCCACCGTGAAAGCCGCCAGCCCGCGTACCCTGCGCGAGATCGGCGCCACCCTGATCCTGGCCAACACGTATCACCTGTATCTCCGCCCGGGGGATGACCTCGTGCGGGATATGGGCGGCCTGCATCAGTTCATGGCCTGGGACGGCCCGATCCTGACCGACTCAGGCGGCTTTCAGGTCTTCAGCCTGTCTGAGACGCGCAAGATCGACGCTGACGGCGTGGACTTCATCTCCCACATCGACGGCAGCAGGCACCGCTTCACGCCCGAAAAATCGATCGACATCCAGCAGAACCTCGGCGCGGATATCATCATGTGCTTTGATGAATGCCCCACCCCCGACGACCGACGCGCGGTGGAGGAGTCGCTGGGGCGCACGCATGCCTGGGCAGCGCGCTGCCAGGCGGCCAAAACGCGGGAAGACCAGGCGCTCTTTGGCATCGTCCAGGGCGGCATCTTCCCCGACCTGCGGGCCGACTCGGCCGCAGCCCTCACGGACATTGACTTCCCCGGTTATGCCATTGGCGGGCTGGCGGTGGGCGAGACCAAAGCCGAGATGTACGCCACGCTGGATCACACCCTGCCCCTGCTCCCGGCGGAGAAGCCCCGCTACCTGATGGGCGTGGGCAGCCCGGAAGACCTGGTGCATGGTGTGGCGCGCGGGGTGGACATCTTCGACTGCGTGCTGCCCACGCGTATCGCCCGCAACGGCGCGGTGCTCACCCGCCAGGGACGGGTGAACCTGCGCAATCTCCGCTTCGCGCGGGATACGCGGCCAATTGAAGAGGGCTGCACCTGCTACACCTGCTCGACCTTCTCACGCGCTTATCTGCGCCACCTGATCAAGGCCAACGAAATCCTGGGCCACAACCTGCTCACGCTGCACAACCTGCATATGCTGCAAACCCTGATGCGGGAGCTGCGCGCGGCAATCGTGGATGGCACATTTGGCGCTTATGCGGAGGCATTCCTGGCTCATTACGCCCCCATGCGGGAGCCGACCCGCCACCCCCTCCCGGCGTCCTATTATCCGTAACACACTCGAAAGGTCTCGTATTCCTTGGACATCCTGCAAGCTATGATTCTTGGCATTATTCAAGGTGCAACCGAGTTTCTGCCCGTGTCCAGCTCTGGCCACCTGGCGCTTGTACCCTGGTGGCTGAACTGGAATATCCCCGATGATCTCGCCTTTGCCGTCGCCGTTCACATGGGCACGCTGATCGCTGTCCTGATCTACTTCCGGAAAGACTGGCTGGCGGTGCTGCGCGGTGCGCTCAATATCGTGCGCACCCGGTCGCTGAACGCGCCGGAGAGCGCGCTGCTGATCCTGCTGATCGTTGGCACGCTGCCCATGATCATTGGCGCGCTCCTGCAAGAGGTGCTGGGTGATGTTTTTGACAGCCCGGCGATTGTGGCCCTGTTCCTGCTGGGAACAGCCGCGCTGCTGGTGGTCAGCGAACAGATCAGCAAGGCCCGCCCCGCCGACCGCAAGACGATCAATAGCATGCGCTGGCAGGATGCGCTGCGCATCGGGTTCGCCCAGCTGATCGCGATCCTGCCGGGCATCTCCCGTTCCGGCAGCACCATCGCCGCCGGGCTGGCGCTGGGTATCAAACGCGAGGACGCGGCGCGCTTCAGCTTCATGCTCGGCACGCCGGCAATCCTGGCCGCGGGCCTGCTGACCGCCGTGCAGTCCCTGAACGGCAGCAACAGCGGGCTTGAGTGGTCCGTGATCCTGGTCGGGTTCGCCAGCGCCGCGGTAATCGGTTACGCGTCCATCGCGCTGCTGCTCGCCATCGTGCGCAGGCACAGGTTGTATGGGTTCGCGGCCTACTGCGCGCTGTTCGGGCTGATCACACTGGCGGCTGTCCTGCTGGGGCAGTAGTGTATGCGAACGAAACGATCCAGACGCGCGCTGGTGATCATGGCCCTGGCCCTGGCTGCCTGCCGCTCGCCTGCGCCACAACTCACCGCCCCCGCCGAAGCGGTCACGCTGCGCCTGCGGGCAACCGAATCCACCATCCAGCTGGCGCACAGCCTTACCCGCGAATTCGGTGCCGCGCGCGCTGACCAGCGTGTGCTGGCCTACGTCGCGCTGACGCCTTACCGCAGCGCGCTGGCTGCCGCTGAGGATGCTGCTGACTCCCTGTCCTACGCGCTGGTCGATTACCTCCCGCCAGACTCCCCGCTGTGGGCGGCCCCGGTGGGCCAGGATCGGCTGGCGATCATCGTGCATCCTGACCTGCAGAGCGCGGCGCTCTCACGGACAGAGCTGCGGGCGATCTTCAGCGGGGAGATCACCAGCTGGGCGGCGCTGGGCGGGCCAGACCTGCCTGTCACGCCGGTCAGCCAGGCGCCGGGCAGCGCCGCTCATGCCGCCTTCACCGCCGCCATCCTGCCGGGCAGCCCCCTCGTCTCCGGCGCGCGCCTGGTCACTTCGCCTGAAGCAGCGGCCCGGATCGTCGGCTCAACGCCCGGCGCGATCGGATACGCGCCCGCCAGCGGCCTGCCAACCGACATGCAGGCTCGCGAAATCACGCCCTCCGACGGCCCGTTGGACATCACGCTGTACATCACCGGCCCGGGGGAGCCGCAGGGCAGCCTGCGCGATTTCATCGCCTGGGTACAAAGCCCGCCAGGGCAGGCGGTGCTGGCCCGCACCCACACCTCAATCTTCACGCCCTGACTCCCGCACATTCGAACCGTTATCCCGGTCACGGGGTTATATAGGTGACTAACGATCCCGTTTTCTGTGTTAACACTTTTTTGTATGGAGCATGTCTCGTGACCGATCTTTCCCCCACGGAAACACAAGTAACTGAAACGCCATTTGACTGGCGCAAAGCAATCGCGCAGTTTCAGACCCCTGATGTGCGCCATGCGCTGTGGCAGCTTGCCAACACCATGATCCCGTATTTCATCCTGTGGTATCTGGCTTACCGCGCCATGGAGGTCTCCTACCTGCTCACCATCGCGATCGGTGTCCTGGCCGGCGGCATGCTGGTGCGCATCTTCATCATCTTTCACGACTGCGGGCATGGCTCGTTCCTGCCCTCCCGGCGGGCGAACGATCTTGTGGGCGTGATCACGGGGATCATGACCTTCACCCCGTACTATCACTGGCGGCACAGCCACGCCGTCCACCACTCCAGCGCGGGTGACCTGGACCGACGCGGCACCGGCGATGTGTGGACGCTGACCGTGGATGAATACCTGGGCCTGCCGCCCATCGAACAGCTGTGGTACCGGCTCTACCGCCACCCGCTCACGCTGCTGATCTTTGGCCCGCTGGTGCAGTTCCTGCTGCTGCACCGCTTCGCGGAGCGCGACTACAAAGCCCGGGAACGGCGCAGCGTGGTCATTACCAACCTGGGCCTGCTGGCGATCACGATCATCATGAGCGCCCTGATCGGCTTTCAGAATTACGTGCTGGTGCAGCTGCCCATCCTGATGGTGGCGGCTACCGCCGGCGTGTGGCTGTTCTATGTGCAGCACCAGTTTGAGGACGTGTACTGGGAGCGCCACGACAACTGGGACTACGTGGCCGCGGCGCTGCAGGGCAGCTCGTTCTACAAGCTGCCGAAGGTGCTGCAGTGGTTCTCCGGCAACATCGGCTTCCACCACATTCACCACCTCAGCCCGCGCATCCCCAACTACAAGCTGGAGGAATGCTACAACGCCACGCCCGACTTTCAGGAGGTCAAGCCGCTGACGCTGCTGACCAGCCTGAAATCGCTGACGTTCCGGCTGTGGGATGAGGAGAACCAGCGCCTGATCGGCTTTGGGGAGCTGCAGCGCCAGCGCCGCACGGAGTAAACCTCCGGCTCGGCGGGCACAGCCCAAAATTTGCAGGCCAGTCAGAACACGGCATAATTGCCCTGGGCCGCCAGATGCCCCGCATCCGGCGGCCTTCTGATTGACGATGAGACGGGAGACCGACTGTGAAGAAAGCCCTGTTTGCCCTGATGACCCTGGCCCTGCTCCTGGGCCTGAGCCTGGGCGCCGCCGCCCAGGGAGAAGGAGCGACCCTGAACGCTTCCGTGGTCTTCAGCACGATCATCGTGCGCGAAGGCCCCGACCTGACCACCCCGGAGATCGCCCGCGCCACACAGGGCGAAACGCTGACCGTTACCGGGCGCACCCCGGATGGGGCGTGGTACCAGATCGCCCTGGAGGATGGCAGCGGCTGGGTGGCCGAATACCTGGTGACGCTGGATGGCAGCGCGACGACGCTGCCCATGATCGCGATCGAGCTGCCCCAGAGCGCCGAGCTGTATGTCCCGCCGGGCTGCGACCACTTTGGCATTGGGCCGTTCTATGGCCGCACGGGGCAGTCGATCATCCTGACCCAGGGCTGGGAAGCCGCCACGCGTGAGCTGGTGGATGAGTACCTTTCCAGCGTGATCCAGATCGTGAGCTTTAACGGGCGGCTGATCAGCACGTACAGCGCTTACCGGTCAGAGGTCTTTTACAACGAGCCGACTGACACCTGGCGCGTGTTCTGGAGCTTCGATATGGGGCCGGTGGCCGCCGGGGAACACACCACCGAATGGACGCAGATGTTCAACCGCCAGATCACTGACGGGCTGGACAATAACGGTGACGGCCAGCCCGACCAGTACGGCCCGGACGCCACCACCGCGCGCTGCACGCTGATTATCGAGTAAGCAGCACCGCCAGTTCTTACCCCCCCTGCACAAAAAACGCCGAGGCGACAGCGCCCCGGCGTTTCTGATTCAGATGGACACACCCCTACCCGGCGTTGGGGTCGGGTGTTGGCGTGGGAGTCCACAGCCGCGGCGCGGCCACCGTGCCGGTCGCCTCCATATCGCCCCGTGTCTCGCTGAGGTACACGCCCGGCATGCCCTGGCGCACGACCTCAAACCATGTCGTGCCGGGGCGCAGCGGGATCGGGCTGTTATCGCCCCAGGTCAGCTGCAGGCCCATGCTCTCATCGCGATTGTGGCGCTGCCAGTAGCCCTGGTACACCAGCCCATCGCGCAGGATATACGCCTGCCCCACATCCCAGATCTGGATCTCCAGCGAGTTTGTCTTGCTCTCCGGCTCGAAGAGATCGGGGCGCTCCGCATGCGGTGCAGCCAGGACTACGACGTTACGCGTCCGAATCTGCTCACCGGTGAGCTTGTCGATGTGCGGCACGCCCGAATTCCAGCGGTAGTAGTAACCATCCTCGGCGTTATACTGCCAGGTGGCATCCGTCTCGCCCCACCAGTCCACAAAGACCTGGTTGGCCGGGCTGCCGCCCTCTGCCGGCTCTTCACGGAAAGCCAGCCCGCGCACGAGCATCCCGGTATTCACCCCGCGCGCATCCGCCGCCGCCCAGATTTCATCCAGGTTGGCGAACATGGTGTGTTCAAAGGCCAGCCCTTCCTCCGGGAAACGGTCGAACAGCGGATCGTTATCGCCAATGTGGGGCGAAAACGCCCGCCAGCGCCAGTCCGCGCTCAGGATCATCTGCCGGATCGGGTCGCTGGACCCACTGTAGGCCAGCAAGCCGCGGAAAATCTGCACCAGCTCCAGGTCAACCAGCCGCCCGCTGCGCACAGACCCCACATGCGTGGCGCTCTGGCTGCGGAAGATCGCGGCGAAGCGCGTCACGCCGCCCTCGGCCTCGTACTCAAAGACGATGTCCGCGAAGCTCAGCCCGCTCTGGGGACGCACCACCGGCGGCCAGTTCGAAACCTTCACGATCAGCGGGCGGCGGTTCATGGCCGCCTCGTCCGGGTACGGCAGGCCGGTCAGCGGGTTGATGCCCTCCGGATAGCTCATAGGGCCGATTGGTGTGGCGGTGGGCGTGGGCGTAACCGACGGGGTATAGGTCGCCGTAGGGGTATCAGACGGCGTGGGCGTAATACTGGGGGTATACGTCGGCGTGAAGGTCGGCGTATTGGTCGGGATCGGTGTATTGGTCGCCGTGGGCGTGGCGCTGGGCGTGTTGGTCAGGGGCGGCGTGCCCGTGGTGATCGGCCCGGCTTCCAGCGGCGCGACCCCGCTCATCAGAATCAGCGCCAACCCCAGCACCAACAGCAGCAGCGGTGATAGTCGTCTCATGCAGTCATGTCCCTCATCAGTGAACAGCCCCCCTCATCGACCCAGCCTGATCCTGCGGCAGCGGCTCGCCGCCACACGGCGGGATACTATACCGGAAAAGCCTGTCACATTCCAGCATCCGAAGGTCAGGGGTACTGCGCCAGCGCCCAGGCGGCATGTTCCCGCACCAGCGGCGACTCGTCGGCCAGCAGCGCTTCCAGGGGCGGGATGGCCTCCACCCCGCGCCAGTTACCCGCCGCGATACAGGCGTTGCGCACCAGCCGATCGCGTTTGATGCGCAGGATCGGCGACCCCGCGAACCGCGCCGCGAACGTCTCCGGCGTCAGCGCCAGCAGCTCCACCAGGGGGGGCGCGGCCCTGTCCGGAGAAACGGCAGCGAACGCAGTCTCATGGCTCTCCGGCGCGAAGCGGTTAAACGGGCAGGCCGTCTGGCAGTCGTCGCAGCCGTACACCCAGTTGCCCATGCGGGGGCGCAGCGCCGGGGGAATGGCGGCCTTATGCTCGATCGTCAGGTAGCTGATGCAGCGCCCGGCATCCAGCACGCGCGGCGCGGGGAACGCGCCCGTGGGGCAGGCCGTCAGGCAGCGCGTGCAGCCGCCACAGCTCACCCCGCTCTGCTCCGGTGACGGATAGGGCGTGTCGTATTCCGGAAACTCAAACGTGGTAATGATCTCGCCCAGAAAGAAGTACGATCCCCGGCGGGGATGAATCAGCAGGGTGTTTTTACCCGTGAAGCCGAACCCGGTCGCGCGGGCGTGGCTGCGCTCCAGGATCGCCCCGGTATCCACATACGCCCGGCAGGCCAGGTCGCGCCCGGTTTCGGCCCGCAGCCAGTCGGCCAGCGCCTCCAGGCGGGGCAGCATCAGGTCGTGGTAGTCAGTCCCCCAGGCGTAGTTCGAGATGCGCCCGCGCGTGGGATCGCGCAGGATGTCAGGGGGGACCAGGGTGTGATAGCCCAGCCCGACGACGATCAGCGAGCGCGCGCCGGGCAGGATCACCTCAAGGTCGCGGCGGCGGGCGACGCGATCCGGGCGGGCCATGTAGCCCATCCCGGCGTGGTAACCTGCCTCAATCCAGCGCAGGTAGGCGTCAAGCTCCGGGGAGGGGACGGCGGGCGTCACGCCCACCAGGTCGAAACCGAGCGCGATTCCCCGCGCCTTAACCCGTTCCAGCCAGGTCATCATCCCTCAAGCTGGGCCAGGGCCTGCGCGGCCTGCTTGCGTTCCGGCGCGTGCAGGATGGACAGCAGCCGGTTCGCTTCGTCCAGGGCGGCGCGCGCCTGTTCCGGCTGATGGCGGGCCTGGGCCAGCAGCCCCTGCCCCAGCATGGCCAGCGCCAGGTCGCGCTGCGCGCCGATCGCCTGCGCATTGTTGATGGCTTTTTCGTAGTTCGTCTGGGCCACCTCAAAGTCCTGCATTTCACGCTGGAGGTCCGCCAGCCGCCACAGGGTGCGCACGCTGGTCAGGTTATCCCCGGCGTCGCGGGCCAGCCCCAGCGCCCGCTCGAAACTGGGCAGCGCCTCCGCATGCTTGCCCTGCCGGGCGAGCGTTTCCCCGTAGTTACTGTGGAACACGCCCTCCCAGCGGGTTTCGCCCAGGCCCTCAACCAGCTTCAGCGCCTGGCGATGCAGGCTCTCCGCGGCGGTGTAATCGCTCAGGCGGGCGTGCGCGCTGGCGAGGTTATCACGCTGGACCGCCTGCAGGAGCGGCTGGCCCAGCTGGTTGCTGATCTTGAGCGCCTGCTCCAGCGCATCCACCGCGTCACGGGGCCGCCCGGTCAGCACGTAGAACCAGCCCAGGTTGCCCAGCCGCAGACTCTCGGCGGCGCGGTCGCCGGTATCGCGCGCGATCCTGATGGCGTCCTCGTAAAAGGACTGCGCTGTTTCGGCATCGCCGGTGTCAGTGTACATGTTCGCCACGTTGGAGAGCACCAGGCCGCGCGTGGCCGCGTCCTTCACGTTGTTCAGCACTACCAGCGCCTGCTCGTAAAGTGTCAGGGCCTGCTTATGGTCGCCCCGGTCACGCAGGATGTTGGCGATGTCACACAGCAGCGGCGCCAGGCGGCGTGACTCCCCCTGCTCCTCGAACAGGGCCGCAGCCTCGCGCCAGGCCTCCAGCGCGGGCTGAGCAGCACCGCGCCCGTGGTGAAAACGGCCCAGGTACGTCAGCGCGCGGGCCAGCTCGGTCGGCGCTTCCGCCTGGCGCGCATCCGCCACCAGCTCGCGGTAGGTCTCCAGCGCGGCATCCGGGTCAACCGTCTGCTGCACGCGCACATACTCCAGCTGCAGCTGCAGGCGCTGCTCCGGGTCGGCGTCGACGGGCAGCTCATCCAGCGCCACGCGCAAATGCTCGGCTGCCCGGGGGGCATCCTCCCTGGCCCGGTACAGCATCCCCAGCAGGCCATGCGCCCGCACCGCCGCGCCTGACCGGCCCAGCTGATCGGCCAGGTCAATCGCTTCCTGGGCGTAGCGGATCGCGTCGTCGGTGCGGTTCAGCGCCACGCCAAGCTCCGCGCGCTCAAGCTGGTAATTCAGGTACTGCGCATCGGTCAGGCGCACGCCGCGCTTGAGCAGATTCCCCACCCGCTGGTGGAGCCGCTCTGCCTCCCGCAGCTTGCCGTCGTCCCGGTAGCGCTGCGCCAGCGCCAGCGCCCAGCGCACTTCCTGCTCCACATTGCCAAACGCGTTGGAAAGGCGCAGGGCCTGCACAATCATGCGGTGGCCGTCCGCCTCATGGCCCAGCGCCAGCGCCGCCTGCCCCATCTGGCCGACAAACGCCGGGACCTGAAAGCGGGTGAGCTGGTTGGCCTCCTCCAGCAGGCGGTGGGCGTAGCTGGCGTTGTTCTCTTCCAGGTAAATCCCGGCCAGCCCGGACAGGATGTGGGCCGTCAGCTGTCCGTCATTCCCCTGGCGGGCATGGGTCAGGGCTTCTTCGTAGGTTTCGCGCGCGGCGGCCCGGTCTTCATGAGCCAGCTGGTAGTGTCCGTAATCGTTGAGCACGGCAGCCAGCAGCATCGAGTTTTCCTGAACGCGGGCGATATCCACGGCCTCGGTCAGCGTGTGCTCGGCATCGTCCCAGCGCTGCTGGTCGGTATAGAGCGCCCCAATGTGGCCCAGCACCGTCGCCTTCGCCACGGCATTACCGGACTGCTCCGCTTCAGCCAGCACCGCCTCAAACGCGTGCAGCGCCTGCTCAAATTTGCCCTGGCGACGGAGGTTACTCCCCCCTACCAGCGCATTCTGCCAGCGCTGCATCTCAGTGACAGGCCGCGGCGCCTCGCTGTCCAGCCCGAGCAGCGCCTCAAAAAAACGACGAAAACCCATAGCGTGTGCCATCCCTCAACAAAAACACGATACCCGAGTGCGATTATAGCCCATTCACCCGGCGGGAACATCTCCCGCCGCAGAAACCGGGCACCTCGGCGTTGACAGGCCGCAAAAATCGGGCCTATACTGATAAGGCCAGAACATTCGTGCGAATACTGTCCTTACATGATGTTGCGTACCCAAAGGAATACCCGATGTCACCAGCATCAACTGCTGCGCTGTCCTACTACGCCCAGCCCGGCCCTGTGACCGCGCTGCCCGCCTCGCCCGTCATGGAAACGCTGCTTGCCGGCCTGCCGGACAATGTGTCCGGCATCGTGGAGGCCGTGCAGGGCAACCTGATTCACATCTTCTGGGCGGAAAGTTATGGCGTCACGCTCAGCGACGCGCGCAAGGCGGAAGTACAGATCCGGTCCGCCGCTGCCATGCTGGAGCGCATCCATACCGTTGATCCCGCGCCGCTGACCACGCCCCGCCCCCATGATCGCAAACTGGTTGGCAACTGCCGCGACTTCTCCGTGCTGACCTGCGCCCTGCTGCAATACAGGGGCATCCCCGCGCGCGCCCGCTGCGGGTTTGGCACGTACTTCATCCCTGACCACTACGAAGATCACTGGACAGTCGAGTACTGGCACAGCGCGGAAGGGCGCTGGGTGGGCGTGGACGCCCAGATTGACGCTCACCAGCAGCTCGCGCTGAAGATCGGCTTTGACCCGCTGGATCTGCCGCCCGGCGCTTTTGTCACCGGCGGGCGGGCCTGGCAGCTGGCCCGTGAGGAGGGCGAAGACCCCAACAAGTTCGGCATCTTCGAGATGCAAGGGCTGTGGTTTATCCGGGGCAACCTGGTGCGGGATTTCGCGGCGCTGAACCAGCTGCCGCTGCTGCCCTGGGACAGCTGGGGCGCGGCCAGCGGGCCAGACGAGGCGCTCAGCCCGGATGACCTGGCCCTGCTGGATCGGGCAGCGGCGCTCTCGCCGGCGGGCAGCGCCCCGTTTGATGAAGTGCGGGCGCTCTACGCGGCGGAGGCGCGGCTGCGTGTGCCGCCGGTGATCAACAGCTACAGCAGCGGGCCACAGCCGGTCGCGATCACACTGGCCGACGTGCTGCCCCTGCCGGTGGCATAACCGCCCGGCCCTGAGCCACAGCACGGATACAAAAACAACGGCGGCCCTGTGACGGAGCCGCCGTTGTGTGTGGAACGGTTAGTCATCCCCGGCGCAGTTGCCGCCCGCGCCGTTCAGGTACTGCTTGAGGAACTGGCCGGTATAGCTGCGTTTCTCCGCCGCGATCTGCTCCGGCGTGCCCTGTGCCACGATCTCGCCGCCGCCATCGCCGCCCTCCGGCCCCAGGTCGATCAGGTGGTCGGCCACCTTGATGATGTCCGGGTTATGCTCGATCACGACCACGGTGTTGCCCTGATCCACCAGCATCTGCAGCACCTTGATCAGGCGCGCCACGTCCGCCGCGTGCAGCCCGACCGATGGCTCATCCAGGACGTAAAGCGTCTGGCCGGTGGCCCGCTTGCTCAGCTCCCGGCTGAGCTTGACGCGCTGCGCCTCGCCGCCGCTGAGCGTGGTCGCGGGCTGCCCGATGCGAATGTAGCCCAGCCCCACGGCTTCCAGCGTGTTGAGCTTATTCACAATCGAGGGCATAGCCTCAAAGAACTCGCGGGCCTCGCTCACGGTCATGTCCAGCACCTCGGCGATGTTCTTGCCCTTGAAGGTTACCCCCAGCGTCTCGCGGTTATAGCGCGCCCCGTGGCACACATCGCACGGCACGTAAATATCCGGCAGGAACTGCATGCTGATCAGCAGCTGGCCCTGCCCCTGGCAGTTCTCACAGCGCCCGCCCTTCACGTTGAAGCTGAAACGCCCCGGGGAGTACCCACGCACCTGGCTTTCCGGCAGCCCGGCATACAGGGTGCGGATCGCATCGAACATCTTGGTATAGGTCGCGGGATTGCTGCGCGGCGTGCGTCCAATGGGGCTCTGGTCGATGTTGATGATCTTGTCAACCGCTTCCAGCCCACCGATCGCCTCATGATCGCCGGGCCGCTCCCGGCTGCCGTGCAGGAGCTGCGCCAGCCGTTTGTAGAGCACTTCCACCACCAGCGTGCTCTTACCGCTGCCACTCACGCCGGTGACGCAGACCAGCTCGCCCAGAGGGATTTTGACATCGATATTCTTCAGGTTATTCTCCCGCGCGCCCATGATGGTGATGAAATTGCCCGTGCCAGCGCGCCGCTGCCTGGGAACAGGGACGCACTTCCGGCCGGAGAGGTACGCCCCGGTCAGGCTCTTTTTATCCCGCATGATGTCGGCCAGGGTACCCTGCGACACGATCTCGCCGCCGTGTTCGCCCGCACCCGGCCCCAGGTCGATGATCCAGTCCGCACGGCGGATGGTCTCGTCGTCATGCTCCACCACGAGCAGCGTATTCCCCAGGTCGCGCATTTCCTCCAGCGTGTTGATCAGGCGGGCGTTATCGCGCTGGTGCAGCCCGATCGTGGGTTCATCCAGCACGTACAGCACGCCGGTCAGCCGGCTGCCGATCTGCGTCGCCAGGCGGATGCGCTGGGCCTCCCCGCCGGAGAGTGTCCCGGACGACCGGGAGAGCGTCAGGTAATCCAGCCCGACATTCACCAGGAATCCCACCCGCGATTCGATCTCCTTCAGGACCTGGGCCGCGATGCGCAGATGCAGCTCGCGCAGGCGGGGTGGCTCGCCATTCGTGCCGCGCAGGGCCTGCACCCACGGCAGCAGGCGCTTGATGGTCATCCCGGTCACGTCAATGATGCTCATACCGTCCACGGTGACGGCCAGCGCTTCCGGACGGAGCCGCCTGCCCTGGCAGGCCTGGCAGGGGACACCGGCCATCAGGCCCTCGTACACGCCGCGCATGTAGTCCGAAGAGGTTTCCTCGTAGCGGCGCTGCAGCGTGCGGATGATGCCCTCCCAGCGGCCCTGGTACTGGCGCGTCTGGCCCTGGGCATTGGTGAAGGAACGGCGCACCGGCTTGGTGGACATGCCGTACAGGACGATATTCTGCTGCTCTTCAGTCAGCGCGTTCCACGGGCGATCCACCGGCACGCCCAGCTGACGCACAGCCGCCAGCATCCACTGGATGGAGTAGCTGTCCGTGCTGTTGAAGCCCGGCGCGGTGATCGCGCCATCGGCCAGCGTTTCATCGCCATTGGGGACGATCAGATCGGGGTCGAATTCCAGCCGGACGCCCAACCCCTGGCACTCCGCGCAGGCCCCATCCGGACTGTTAAAGGAAAAGGTGCGCGGCTGGATCTCCGGCAGGCTGCCGTGCCCGTTCACACAGGCCAGGTGTTCGCTGAACAGGGTGTCGGTCGGGTGGTCGCGGTCGGTCACATCGTTGATGATCACCACCCCGTCACCGTGCTTGAGCGCGGTCTCCACGGCATCGGTCAGCCGGCTTTCGGCGGCACGAGCCTCCTCGCTTGCGGGGTCGTCAAAACGGCGGGTCACCAGCCGGTCAACGACGATCTCGATCGTGTGGTTCTTGTAGCGGTCGAGCTCGATCTCGTCATTCACATCGTAAATCGTGCCGTTGACACGCACGCGCACAAACCCCGCCTTGCGCACATCGTCAATCACGCGTTCGTGGCGGCCCTTGCGGTTCTGAATCACCGGGGCCAGGATCTGAAGGCGCCGGTCAGGCTCCAGGGCCAGCACCTCATTCACGATCTGTTCCGCGCTCTGGGCCACGACTTCCTCGCCGCAAACGGGACAGTGCGGCACGCCGATCCGGGCGTAGAGCAGGCGCAGGTAGTCGTAAATCTCGGTGACCGTGCCAACGGTGGAACGCGGGTTAGCGCTGACCCCCTTCTGGTCAATCGACACCGCCGGGCTGAGGCCCTCGATCTGGTCCACATCGGGCTTTTCCATCTGGCCCAGGAACTGGCGCGCGTAAGCGCTCAGGCTCTCCACGTAGCGGCGCTGGCCCTCCGCGAAGATCGTATCGAAGGCCAGTGACGACTTGCCGGACCCCGACAGGCCCGTGATCACCACCAGCCTGTCGCGCGGGATATCGACATCAATGTTTTTGAGGTTATGTTCGCGCGCGCCGCGCACGATGATCTTGTCTTGCATGCCACCCCAGCTTCTCCACTACCCGGCCCTGCTTAGCACTAACGTTCTATTCTAGCACAACTAACCGTTGACAACAATGCAATCTGCAAGTCTAACAGACGCAACCAGCGCCGACAAGCGCAAGATCGCCCGCGGGGGGACACACCGGCAGCGCGCTGCCGGCCCGGTGTCATTATGGGGAACAGTCGTGATTTCGTTACATAACCCGGTGGCAACCCCGCCCGGCCGCTTACCCCTCCGCCTCGTCCCAGCGCAGGCCCGCAAACAGATCGTCCTCCGCAGGCGTCTGGCCGTTGACCGCCGGCCACGCGCGGTAAAACGCCTGCCGCCCGAAGAGTCGCCGGGCCACCGCGCGCGGCAGCGGCGTCCCAGAGCTAAGCCCGTCCTGACTGGCGTGGCAGGCGGAGGCTTCCATCCACAGATCGTACTGGTCGGCAACGTTGAGGCGGGTGGTGGCGGGCAGCGCGGCATCCAGCACCGCCTGCATATCCAGGTCGTTGTTGCGCCCCATGCGACGCGGGTCCTGGCCCCGCAGCCGGGCGGCAAACACGGCCAGCCGGATCATGAGCGTCGGAATCGTGTTGTAGTAGAGCTTCTGCGGCTGGTGCGGGGCCAGCCCGGCGGCGATCTGGTCAGGGTAGCGGGCCGGGTCTCCGGCGGCGTGGAAAGCTGCCAGCGTCGCCCGGTGCATGGCAATGTGATCCGGGTGACCGTAGCCGCCATACGGGTCGAACGTGACCACCACCTGCGGGCGCACCCTGCGAATCACCTCCACGACCTGCCCGGTCAGAGTCTCCGGGTCGGCCTGCCACAGGGCCTCAGGATGGTCGTTGCCTGGCGTACCCATCATGCCGCTGTCCCGGTAGCCAAACGTGAACAACTGGTGAATGCCCAGTTTCTCGGCGGCACAGGCCAGCTCTGCCAGGCGCACATCGGCCACCGAGTCAAAACCATGCAGGTACTCAGGCGCGACATCGCCCGCCTCGCCATTGGTCGCGCAGATCAGGTCCACCTGCGCGCCGCGCGCCGCGTAGTGGGCGATCGCCCCGCCCATGCCGAACGTTTCATCATCCGGGTGCGCAAAAGAGATCAGCAGCCGGGGTTGAGGAGATGTTGATATTGTCATGTGCCTTCTTCCTGTAAGTCGCGTGAATTTCGGTCAGTCGCCCTCCACAATACCAGAAAATGCGCCTGACGTCAGGGGTGGCAGGGCATAACTTGACCGATTATGTATTCTTTTATAGACTACACACGCCAGAACATATGGTTCGTTTGTAGTTCGCAGGCAAAAAAGAAGGCTCCCCATGAAACTGTCAGCCGAACAGCGTGAAGCGCTGCTTAATACACTGAAGACTCGCTTTGAGAAGAACACGCACCGCCACGCGGGTCTGGAATGGGCCGCTGTCCAGGCAAAGCTGGAAGCCAGCCCCGACAAGCTGTGGTCGCTCAGCGAAATGGAAAACACTGGCGGCGAACCGGATGTGGTGGGGTATGATCAGGAAACGGATGAATACACTTTCGTGGATTGTTCGGCGCAAAGCCCCAAAGGCCGCCGGAGTATCTGTTATGACGGCCAGGCGCTGGAAGCCAGGGAAAAACACAAGCCCAAAACCAGCGCGCTGGATATGGCTGCGGCCATAGGCATTGAGCTGTTGACGGAAGCCGAATACTTCGCGCTGCAGGAGCTTGGCGAGTTCGATACAACCACATCGAGCTGGGTGAAAACGCCCCCTGAAGTGAGAAAACTCGGCGGGGCAATCTTCGGTGATCGCCGCTTCGGGCGGGTCTTCATTTACCACAACGGGGCGGAATCCTACTATGGCGCGCGCGGATTCCGCGGCGCGCTCAGGGTTTGACCCGTACATAGAACAAGGGGAAACTGACGCATGACAACGGCCACCCGTTGCCCGGAATGCAACGCCGACTGGAAGGACGGCCTCACCTGCCGCGATCACTTCGACCAGATGCTGGCCTGGGAGTTTGAAGACCCGGGCGGGGCGGGCGCGGTCCACCACCTGACCGTGCTGTGCTACAACCTCCAGCATCCCGGCATCTACTCACCCGAAGGGCTGGACTGGGCGAAAACGCTGCTGGTCGACTTCATGACGAACGACCTCAGTATCTCGGAAGCCCGCCAGCGCCAGAGCATAGACGCAGACTCCGGCACACGCACGTTCAAAATCACAGGTACGCCCGACTCGCACGGCCGCTACGCACACCCTGTCAGGTGGTCGATCACGATCGGGGACGTGGCCTCCAGAGGGCTGGACGGTTACGGCGACCGTGTGCGGGCCTGGGCGGCGTCGATCCTGGCCGCGCTGCAGAATTCGGCCAATATCGCAGCGGAATAACCCCCATCGCCGGGATTCCGGGCGGAAACGAGCTTTGGCAGCGGCGGGGAGCCTGCTATAATCTCCCCCGATGGACACCATGCATCAGCTGCACTCGTGCCTGCGACGGCTATTCTGCACAGGTTGCCCATGCCTTACTCACACCGATTCACGCCCATGACCCCGCAGACTGTGTTCCTGATCCGCCACGGTGAAGTGGATGGGAACATCCTGGTACTGGATCGCATTCTTACTGCGGCAGACTTCAATGTGATCGTGGACAACACCCCGCACGAGGCGCTCAACGCGCGCGGGCGGGAGCAGGCGCGCACCGCGGCGGCCCGACTGGTCGGCCATAACCTGACGTGCCTGTACAGCAGCCCGCTGCCACGCGCCCGTGAGACCGCGGCTATCCTGGCCGAAACCCTGGACATCCCGATCGTCGTCCGGGATGACCTGTACGAACTGCAGCTCGCTCCGCTGCTCAGCGCCGCCGATCGGGCGCTGACGCTTAAGCGGGCGTATATCCGTTCCGGGCTGCGGCTGGGCAACCCCCTGGCCAGCGATATCGAAACGGCCATTGGCGCATACCGGCGTGTCAGGCGGGCATTCCAGGCCCTGACGGAAGAAAACCGCACAAACTTCGGGATCGTGGGCCACCAGGGTATCTTCCGCATCCTGTTCCTGTGGGTGCATGCCACGCGCCAGTGGGAGCTGGCCTACGGCGATACGACCAACTGCGGCATCTCCGTGATCACGCGGCGGTGACACAGGCGCGTTTTTCCAGGCCCGTGTAGAATCATCCTCACCTGTCCATCCACCACCTGCGGACCCTGACCGATGTCCATTGAAGCCCGTCTGCCGCGCTGGGCGCAGCGCACCAATCCGCTCGTCTGGCGCAATCTCAGCAGCGCCGCCCGCCGGGAGAATCCCGACCTCGCGCGTCACTGGCATACGCTGCGCTTCATGGCGCTTTTCCTCGGCCTGTCACTGGGATTGGTGCTCCTGGATGGGGTTAACCTGAGTGGGCTGCTGGCCGCGCTGGCGCTGGCCCCGGTCTATGCGACGGGCTATGGCTGGCTGCTGGCCGCCGCCCTCAGCCTACCGGTCCTGCTCATCCTGTACGCTCGCATCCTGCTCCGGCTGAGCGCCAGCGCGGCCGGGCTGATCCTGCGTGAGCGGGCCGAAGATCGCCTGTCCCTCCTGCGCACAATCCCTTTTTCGCTGCGCAGCATCCTGCTCAGCCAGACCGCCGCCTGCATCTGGAATGAAATCTCCGGGCTGGATACGCTGCTGTGGCTGGCGGGGGTGCTCAGCCTGCCGCTGGTCGTCATCACCCACGCCACGCTGTGGTTTTCGGGCGCGCCGCCGCTGATCCTGCGCCTGACCATGCTGGCTGGCATCGCCACGGTGATCATCCGCCCCTGGCTGGAACTGGTGATGGCCGGAGCGCTGGGGGCGCTGGCCGGGACATTCGCGCGCTACCGGTTAAGCGCCGGGGGCAGCGCCGCCCTGCTGCTGGCCAGCTACTTCGTGCTGGTGAACCTGCCGCGCCTGCTGTCGCTGGCCCCGCTGCCGCGCCTGCTGGTGGAGGTCGCGCTGCCGCTGGCGCTGCCGCCGCTGGTCACACTGGGGGCGCTGGCCCTGGCAGAACGCACCCTGGCGGCTGAGTAGCCCCCCTCAGTTCAGGCTGTTACCAAAATCAGCGGCCTCCTCGGCGGAATCAAAGCAGGTATACGTCCCCGCCAAGCGCAGCCCCCCCCAGAAATCCGCTGGCGGGGTCTGAACACAATGCAGCTCCTGCCCGGTCTCCACCATATCCATGAATTCCGGCACGGCGAGTTCCTCGCCATGGTAGCGATATGCCGGCAGGCTGAAGATTTGCAGGCCAAGCGCGATCACCAGCACCGCCAGCGCGATGACGGCCAGCCAGCGGCCAGCCATTCTATGGGTAAGCAGCTTCATCGGGACACCTCCCAGGACTCTGTACTGCCCCTACCCTACCCGCTAAACGTGGCGGGGTCAACCTCCCAGAGTACCAGCCAGCGCCGCCGCCCGGTAAGCGTCCATATCGATCACCGTCCCCATCACCCGCGCTTCCTCGGCTGCGAAGGCCAGCAGGTGGCTCTCCAGCGCTGCGCGGGCGTCCGTCAGCGGCGCCTGCCCACCCCCGCGCAGCGTCGCCACGAAAGCCGCCATCAGGCCGGTATCCCCGCCGCCATGCCCCCCGACCGTCATCTCCGGGTGGATGACCTCCGTCTCGCCGGTCAGGTGGTCATGCACGCGGATCTCCTGCCGGAGCTGCATGAAGTCACCCTCCAGCGTGGCGCGCGTCCCGTCGATACGCAGCGTGCGGCCTTCCTCGTGGCTGTGGCCGTGCATGAAAAAGCCCGCCGAAGCCCCCGCCGCCGTTTGCATGGTCACAACCTGGTGATCCACGACGTCGTTATCGCAGCGGTATACGCAGCGCCCGTACGGCCCGGTCTCCAGCGCGTGCCGGATCGAAGCGGGCCGCAGGTCGCCATCCGCCAGCGCGGACATCGGCCAGTCGAGGATCTGCCCCAGGTCGAAGCCTTCCGGCAGGCCCATCGCCCGCGCCATCGGCTGCCAGGGGCGATACTCCAGGTAAATGCCCGGCGCGAAAAACGGACACTCCGCCTCCACCGGGCAGCCATCCGTGCAGCGCGGCGGCACATCCGGGTGTGGCGCCTGTTCCGACCGGTAGTGGCGCAGCGACCCCACCGAACTCAGGCGCGTCACCGGCTCCCCCAGGATCCAGAAGATCAGGTCCAGGTCGTGGCAGGACTTGGCGAGGATCATGGGGCTGGATTCGTCCGCGCGCCGCCAGTTGCCGCGCACAAAGCTGTGCGCCATGTGGTAGTAGGCCACGTTCTCACGGTGCTGGACCGTAACGACCGTCCCCAGCCGCCCGCCCTGCACCAGGTCATGCACCCGCGTGAAGAAGTCCGTGTAGCGCAGGACATGGCAGATCTGCAGAATGCGCCCGGCGCGCTCCGCGGCGTGGACCAGCGCCACGCAGTCAGCCAGTGTGGTCGCCATCGGCTTTTCCAGCAGCACATCATACCCGGCTTCCAGCGCGGCCAGCGCCGGGGCGATATGCCCGGTGTCCTGCGTGGCGATGATCACGGCATCCGCGCAGCGCGGGCCGTCCAGCAGCGCCTCCCACGAGCCGAACTGCTCTTCCGGCGGCAGGTCGTGCTGCCCGGCGAACCGCGCCCGGCGCGCCGCCACCGGCTCCGCCACGGCCACGAATTCCACACCCGGGTCATGCTGGAGCGCATAACGCCCGTAGACATCCGTCCCGCGCTGCCCCGCCCCGATCAGGGCCAGTCTGAGAGGCTGCATGTGGTCGTTTCCCCCCTGTGTGCAGGTGTTCATCTTGTCACCAGCGGTATTGTATCATCGCCCGCGGTTCGCTACACTCAGGCGCAGTATCCTCAAGGAGAAGGCAGCCATGACCGGGCGCGACTCAACCAGACACCTCGTGCAGCAGCAGTTCGGGCAGAACGCCCAGGGCTATGTGACCAGCGAAACGCATGCCAGCGGGGAAGACCTGGCGCGGCTGGTCGCCCTGACCGGGCCGGAGCCGGGCTGGCGCGTGCTGGATATCGCCACCGGCGGCGGCCACACCGCCCGCACCTTCGCCCCGCATGTGGGGCAGGTGGTGGCAGGTGACCTCACCTTCCGGATGCTGGAGGCGGCGCGGGGCCACTTCGCCGATTTCGCGCTGACCACCGTGACCTGCGTCCAGCTTGACGCGGAGGCGCTGCCCTTCCCCACCGGGACATTCGACCTGGTGACCTGCCGCATCGCCCCGCACCATTTCCCCAGCGTGCAGGGCTTTGTCAATGAAGCGGCGCGGGTCATCCGGCCCGGCGGGCAGGTGGCCGTGATCGACCAGATCATGCCTCGCAACCGCAAGGCCGCCCGCTATGTGAACGCCTTCGAGCGCCTGCGTGACCCCAGCCACGCCTGGGCCTTCAGCCGCCCACGCTGGGAGGGCATCTTCAAGGCGGCCGGGCTGGAGATCCTGCACTCGGAGGAGTTCACGCGCCGGCACCGGCTGGCGGAGTGGGCGGCGCGGATGCGCTGTGTGCCGGACGTGGTGACACGCCTGCGGGCGATGCTGATCCAGGCGCCGGAGAAAGCCACTGAGTGGCTCCAGCCAGAGCTGCTGCCCGGCGGCGGGGACTCGTTCGCCATCCATCACGGGCTGCTGGTGGGGCGGAAATAAAGAGAGAGCCGCGCTGGCCCTCTCTGCCATCTTCGATCTCTTGACTACACGAATTAGAACTCGCTGATCATACCCTCCAGCAGCGCCGCCGCGCGCTGTGGCCCGCCCAGGCTGGCGAACTCCTCGGCCAGCCGGGTAGCCGTTTCGTGGATGCCCGGGTCATTCAGCACCGCCCGGATGCCGGGCAGGAGCTGCCCCTGGCGGATATCCGCCGCCGAGAGATTCAGCCCGACTTTGGCCTGCGCCACCCGCTTTGCCTGGCCGCGCTGGTCGGCGGCGTGCGGCACCACGATCTGCGGGATGCCATGCACGACAGCCGCGTGTGTCGTCCCCATCCCCCCATGATGCGTGATCAGCTTCAGGCGCGGGAAGACGTGGTCGTAATCCACCCAGCTGAGCAGGCGCGACCCGGCCGGCAGCGCCGAGATCAGCTCCGCTTTCTGTGACGGGCTGAGCGGACGGCCCAACACCACCAGCGGGATCAGCCCGGCCCGCGCCATCCCCTGCGCCGCCCAGCAGAAGAACCCCAGGTCGCCGGTGAACACCGTCCCCAGCGTTACCAGGCCCAGCGGCGCGCCGTTCAGCATGCGCAGCCAGTCCGGCTGGCGCCCGCCCGGCGGGGATGCCACGCCCCCCACAAACTCGGTCTGAGGCAGGAAGCCAGCCTCGGCCTGGTGCCAGTAACGGCTGAAGAAGGAGATATGCAGCTCCGGGCTTTGTACCGCCGGGGTCGCATCCTGGGAAAAATTGCGCCCGGCCACGCCAAAGCGAGCCGCCATGCGCCGGATGCGCTCGTGCGCCGCCTCCGCCAGGTCGCGCTGAACAGGCAGCAGCGCCTCCGCATCGGGGGCGGGTTGTGCGGGCCAGCCACACACCGCCAGCGGCACTTCCAGCACCTCCGCTGCCAGCGCGGATGCCGCCAGGAACGGGTCGGTCACCAGCGCATCAGGTTTGCCATGCTCACGCGCCAGGGCCAGCAGCGCCTCCACCGCGGGGACGACCAGGTCCTCGGTCAGCCAGGTATCAAGCGCGCGGCTGTAGCGCAGGCGGATCGCCGCGTCGGGGGGCATGCCCGCCAGGTCCGGCACGGGGGGCAGCGGCCACAGCCAGCCAGTCTGCTCCACCGCCGCAAAGGGGATTCGCTGTTCGGTCACCATCTGGCGCACCGCTTCACCGCTGATCCACAGCACTTCCTGCCCGGCCTCCTGCAGCGCGACGGCCGTCTTCAGGTAGCCCCCCCAGTCCAGATGCCCCGGCAGCGGAGCCGACACAAACCAGAATTTTGCCACGTTGTTATTCCCTCAGATTCCCATCGTTGTCAGGTTAGTCCGCGCTGTTCCGCGCAAACACAAGGTGCCACAATAACGCTTTCCTTATGCTGGCGCAAGAATCCATTCGGGTAATTTCTACAATTCGCCGCGCGCCAGCAAACGCGAGACCCGCAGCACCGCCGCAATTGATTTCGCGTCCAGAATCTCCCCGGCGTCTATCTTCGCCAGAAAGTCATCCAGCGGCATGCGCACAATCTCCAGGAATTCGTCATCATCGCCCACCAGTGATGACGGCTGCAGATCGAGCGCCGCATACAGGTGAATGTACTCGCTGGAATAGCCCGGCGCCAGGAAAATCCCCCCGATTGGCACCAGGCGCTGCGGGTACAGCCCGACTTCCTCCTGCAGCTCCCGCCGGGCGCATTCCAGCGGATCCTCGCCGGGTTCCAGCGTGCCGGCCGGGATTTCGAGCAGGTGCATACCCGCGGGGAGCCGGAACTGGCGCACCAGCGTGATATCGCCGTCAGGGTGCAGCGGCACCACCGCCACCGCCCCCCCGTGGCGGATAACCTCCCGCAGCGCCTCTTTGCCGTCCGGCAGCCGGACGGTTTCCAGATACAGGTTTACTATCCGGCCTTCGTATATGGTTTCCGTTTCAGTCACGATCTCGCGGGAAGCACCCGCTCCCTGATCGGTCATCGGGCAGAATCTCCTATCAAAACAGGGCGACCGCGTTAACGGTCGCCCTGCATCGTGCCCTGGTTATGCGGGCGGCGTTACCGACAAGGGATGACCAGTGTATCCCCCGCCTTGATCACGTTCACATTGGCGACACTGTTCATGTTACGCAGGGCGCTCATCGTCACCCCGTAGCGCAGCGCGATCCGATAGAGGTTTTCCTCCGGCTGGATCAGGTGCGTGCCGCAGGAGCCGCCAACAGCGCCACCGCCGCCCTCCCCAATCCCGCCACTGGTCGCATCTCCCGGCGGAACACCCGGCGTGGGGGTCAGGTTTCCGCAGCCGGGAATAACCAGCTCCTGGCCAACGCTGATGATCGTCGGATTCGCCAGCCCGTTGGCGCGCGCGATATCGGCAATCGTTACCCCAAAGCGCAGCGCGATCCGGTACGTGTTTTCGCCCCGGCGTACCACATGCACGCAATCGCTGCCCGGCGCCAGGGCCTCCCCAATGAACAGCGTTGAGGTCGGCGTGGGCGTGAATGTGGGCGGCAGGATGCCCTGCATGGTCGCCAGCGCAGTTTCACGCGCGTAAGCGGCCTCTGTCGCGCCCTGCACCATCGCGGTGGCGGTCATCTCACCGCCCTGCAGCTGCTGCGGCACGAACACATCTGTGGCCGTCGCCACCTGGAGTACTTCTGCGGGCTGGGTGGGGATGCCCTGCAGGCCCTGCGCCTGGGCGATCATGGCGGTGGCCGTTTGCGCCGCGCCACTGATCTGATCCAGGGGGGTGCTTTCGGGGAACAGGCCGCCCTGCCCGTCCGCCGGGATGGGCGTATTAAACACAGGGGACTGCTGCGCCAGCGGCTGGGCCTCGCCTTCCATTGTGGGGATCACGTCGACTGTGGACGCTGCCGTAGGCACCGCTACGGTCTCGGTCGGCGGCACCACAGGCCCCTGCCCCACCGGCGTGGCCTCAATACCCTCACCTGCCGGTTGAAAGCACCCCGTGAGAATCAGTGCAGGCAGCACCACAAGAACCAGCAGCCTGAAGGTACGCATAAAACGCCTCCCCGAACATAAATCGACTCGCAGCCACAGCGTTTCCACCCTGTAACTTCACTGCGAAGTCTACCATCAGCCCATCCTGCGGGCAAGCTGGCCCCGCCCCCGTCTGCAGGCCGATCAGCGCATGACTTTCAGCCACATGACTTCATAGGGGTCCAGCGTCAGGGTCAGGCCGGGGTGCCAGGCGTGGGTTTCGCCTGTGATCAGATCGGTCACGCCCTGCAGGGTCTCCACGCCGGTATGAGCCAGCGCCAGCGAGAGCGTTTGCAGCTTACCGGAGACGTTATGCACGGCGATCACCCGTTCTGCACCATCCGGGGAGGTGCGCCGCAGCGCGAACAGGTTGTCATTCAGCGCCAGAACCTCCTGCGCCCCGTTCGGGTGGAAGGCACGCTCGGCGGTGCGGATGCGAATCAGGTCGCAGTAGCGGGTAAACACCTCATGGCGCAGGCTGGTTGGGTCGGCCAGCTCGGCCTGCAGGGTATCATAGTCCAGCTTCTCGCGGTTGATCGTGCGCGCCCGCCCGGTGGCTTCAACCCCCTCCGTCCAGTTACGGGAGCCCAGCAGGCTGTGGAAATAGATCCCCGGCACCCCCACAAACGCCAGCATGATCGCCTGCGAAGCCAGAAAGCGCCGGGCCTGAACGGCCGGGTCCGCCTGTCCCAGCCCCAGAATGGCGTCCAGGTACGTCACGTTCAGCTCATACGGACTCTGCGTGCCGTCACTGTTGAGCTTGTAGGATACCTGGCCGCCGTGCGTCACCGCCAGCTCGGTGAGGGCCTGCACATCAGCGTCGCTGATCAGGCCGGTGGCGGGCCGCACGCCGATGCCATCATGCGACGCGGTGAAGTTAAAGAAGGTCGTGGTATCGGAAACCTTGTCCAGGCTCCGCGCCCACGCGGCCAGATCACGCGCGTTGCCCACACGGAAGCTGTGCAGCACCAGCGGCGGCAGCGAGAACTGGTACACCAGCTGCGCTTCGTTCGTGCCATCCCCAAAATACGAGATGTTTTCGTCATGTGGCACGTTAGTCTCGGTGATGATCAGCACGTCCGGCGCGACCACGTCCAGCACATCACGGATGAGCTGCACGACAGCATGAGTCTGCGGCAGATGAATACACGACGTGCCGATCTCTTTCCACAGGTAGGCGATCGCATCCAGCCGGATCAGATCGGCCCCGTGATCCACATAGGCCAGCAGCACGTCGATCACGTCCAGCAGCACATCCGGGCTGGCAAAGTTCAGATCGATCTGATCGGTGCTAAACGTGGTCCAGAGATGCTGCACGCCGTCGGCCGTTTCCACCGGGGTCAGCAGGGGCAGCGCGCGCGGCCGGACGACCTCCGAGAGATCCGCTTCCGGGTCAACCGTGATGAAATAGTCCTGGTAGGCCGGGTCGCCCGCCACAAAACCCCTGAACCACGCGCTGCTGGCCGAGATATGGTTGATCACCGCGTCGAACATCAGGCGGAAATCGGCCTTCAGGCGGTGAATATCCTCCCAGGAGCCGAGCGCCGGGTCTACCTGCAGGTAATCCACCACGGAGAAGCCATCATCCGAGGTATAGGGAAAAAACGGCAGGATATGGACAGTGTTGATCACGCCCTTCAGATAGCGGCTCAGCATGGCATGCAGGGTGCGCAGCGGGGGCTCGCCGGGCCGGCGCACCATATCACCGTAGGTGATCAGGATGACGTCCCGTTCGGTCAGGCGCGCCTCTGGCGCGGACTGCGCCGGTCTCCTCGGCCGGGCCTCCAGGCGCGCGCTCAGCCGCTCCCAGACTTCCGGGGCCTGCTCGCGGCCATACAGCAGGGTGAGCTTCTCCATCATCCGGTGGCGCATACCGTCAGTGATTACAGCCATTACGATCTTTCCTTGTACAAGCCTTCAGCACGGGATCAGCGGGGTGAAAACAGCGTCTCTGGCGCCATTTTCGCCCGGCACAGGACGCAAGTATACTTAACATTTGCCGGGTGACCAGCCTCTCTGCAGGCGCGATCACCTTTCCAGCGCACTTCCGAAACGTTTCGGAGTGAAGTATCATCATTATCGCACACCAGAGCCTTAGCGCGCCAGTTGCGATTGAGCGCAGCTCACGGCACAAATAACGTTCCTCACTTAGCCAATGGAGGCCCCCTCACAATGAATATCGGCCTTGTTTCCACCCGGTTAGCGGGTGTTGACGGTGTGAGCCTGGAAACCGAGAAGATGGCATCCGTGCTGCAGCGCATGGGCCATGCCACGTTCTACTGCGCGGGTGAGCTGGCGGCGGACATCGGCGCGCGGGGGATACTCATCCCCGAAATGCACTTCCAACACCCGGCGATCATGGACATCCAGGCGCAGGCGTTTGCCACCCAGCACCCGCCCCGCACCCTGTTCGCCCGCATCTATGCCATGGCCGACCACCTGCGCCAGGAGCTGCAGCGCTTCGTTCGCGACCACAACATCGATCTGCTCGTCTCCCAGAACAGCAGCACCATCCCCATGAACCTGCCGCTGGGACTGGCCCTGCGCGATCTCGTCGCCCGGACGCGCGTCCCCCTGCTGTGCCACCATCACGATTTCTACTGGGAGCGCGAGCGCTTCATGAACCACGGCATCCAGGACATCCTGGAGGAAGCCTTCCCGCCCAACCTGGAGCCGATCCGCCACCTGGTTATCAGCACCGTGGCCCAGCGTGAGCTGCGCACCCGCACCGGAATCCGCGCCGCCTACCTGCCCAACGTCTTTGACTTCGCCAACCCGCCCGCCCCGCCGGACTCCTACGGCGACACCCTGCGCCAGGACCTCGGCCTCAGCCCGGACGACCTGCTGATCCTGCAGCCAACCCGCGTCGTGCGGCGCAAGGGCATTGAACGCGCTATTGAACTGGTGGAGAAGCTGGCAGACCCGCGCGCGGTGCTAATAATCACGGGGGACACCCAGGACGAGCCGGGCACGTACGGCGACTGGCTGGCGGAGCAGGCGCGCCGGGCGGGCATCCGCTGCATCTTCGCCGCGGAGTGGATTGACGATACGCGGGGGACGCGCAACGGGCATAAGGTCTACAGCCTGTGGGATGTTTACCCGCACGCTGACTTCATCACCTACCCCAGCGTGATCGAGGGCTTCGGCAACGCCCTGATCGAGATGGTCTACTTCCGCAAGCCGTTTGCCGTGCACCAGTACCCGATCTACCGGTCCGACATCCAGCCTACCGGCATCCGCGCCGTGGAGTTCAGCTACGACATCACGGACGAGGTCATCCATCAGGTGAAAACGCTGCTGGAGAACCCCGATCTGCGGGCCGAGATCACGGCGCATAACTACGAAGTCGGGCGGCAGCACTTCTCCTACGAGGTGCTGCAGGATACGCTGGATCGCGTCCTGCGCGAGTTCAATGGCATGTAGAAATCCGGCCCCGAATCAGAAACGCCCGATCCGTGTGGACCGGGCGTTTTTTGTTTTTGCAGAGTGCTGTCAGAATCCGCCGCTATTCATCACGGAGCAGCGGGCGGAATTTGTACCCGTAGACGATGATCCCGCGCTGCCCATCGGTGCGCAGCTTGCGCGTCACCATCTCAACCCGCAGTCCGATGGCCGCCGGCGCGTCCAGGTCGGTGAGCTGGGCCAGTACGGTCGGGCCTTCATCCAGCTTCACCAGGCCCAGTGTATACGGCGCCAGCTCCTCAAAGCCTTCCGGGGCATCGGTCACAACGGTGTAGCTCAGCACCATGCCTTTGCCGCCGGAGACATACGGCTGCTTGACCTGCGTGATCTGCGGCTCCTGCGCCGCCTGGGTCATCATCATGCCCCCTTACTCAGCGGGCGGCGTGCTCAAGCACGCCCAGGACATCCACCGGCTGACGGCCGGAAATCTCAAACTCAAACGTCGCGTCTGCCGTGCGGCTTTCGCAGTACGGACAAACTTCCCGCGGCGGGAAGATGTTGTTGGAGCACTGCGGACAGGTCACGCCCTGCAGGGCATACCGCTGTGAATTCAGACGCCAGTGACGTGGAATGTGCATTAGTCGTTACCTCCTCAAAACCCAGCGTGGTCACGTTTGACCGGGCGGGTTTTTGCGCTTTATGGCCCACATTCTAGGGGGAAAAGTCTCTCAAAAGCTATCAAAGCCCCGGGTTGAGAGGTTCCGAGAGGTGTTTCTAATCCTGGTCTAACGCGTTTTACCCGAAAAAACAGGGCAGGATGCCCAAACTGCCATCCTGCCCCGTTCTACAGTCAAGTAGTGCCAATCAGGCCATCAGGACGTGCGTCACCGCTGTCGCAGCCAGTCCGCCCAGGCTCTGAATCACGGCGATCCGGGCATCGGAAACCTGATTCTCCCCCGCCTCCCCACGCAGTTGCAGCACAGCCTCCACCGCCTGAAAGACCCCGGTCGCGCCCAGCGGATTGCCGCGCGCCTTCAGCCCGCCAAACGTGCTGATCGGCAGGCGGCCCTCCAGCCCGATCTGGCCGTCCGCGGCCAGCCGCCAGCCCACACCCCGCGCCGCGAACCCGGCCGCTTCCAGCGCCAGCGTGGTCACAATCGTGTACGAGTCGTGCAACTCCAGCAGATCAACGTCCTCCGGCGTGATCCCGGACTGGGCATACGCCCGGCCCGCGCTGCGATTCACCGCGCTAAAGAACAGCGGGTCCGCCCGCTCACCCAGCGCCAGCGCGTCGGTCGCCACCGCGCTTCCCGCCACGCGCACCGGCCGCGCCGCCAGGTCAGCCGCCCGTTCCGCCGGGACAAGCACCAGCGCCGCCGCGCCATCCGCTTCCGGGGCGGCATCAAACAGGGTCACCGGGGGTGCCACGGCGGGCGCCTTCGCAAACGCGCCAGGCTTCAGCAGGTTGCGGAACATGGCCCGCGGGTTACGGCTGCCATTGGCGTGAGCGTTCAGGCTGAAGCCTTCAAACTGATCAAGTGCAACAGCATGGGCATCCATGTACAGGCGCATCAGCAGCGCCGCGAGCGCCGGGGGCGTCGCGCCATGCACCGCCTCATAATCCGCGTCCAGCAGGTTCATCAGCGCCGCAGCCCGTTCCGGCCCGACCGTATCCGTCACCTTCTCCACGCCCAGCACCAGCGCCGACTCCACCGCGCCAGAAGCCACCGCCAGCCACGCCGTGCGCAGCGCTGCCCCGCCAGAAGCCTCCCCGGCCTCAAGCGTGTAGCTCTCAATCCCGCGCAGCCCGGTATAATCCGCCAGGAGCGGCCCCAGGTGCTGCTGGCCGTTCAGCGCGCCGCCGAGCGTATTGCCCACGTACAGGGCATCAACCGCCTCAAGCCCGCTGTCGGCCAGGGCCGCGCTGACTGCCTCCCCTGCCAGGCCGCGCAGACTGGCCTCCCAGAATTCGCCCACCGGGGTCACCCCGATGCCGATAATGCTCACCTCACGCACGCCGCACCTCCGCTGGTGCCATGTCAATCCTGAATCGTAAGAAGCAAAAGTCGAACGCCGGTGTCAGATTGACTCCGGCAATCTCTCTTCTGCACCGGCACTAATCCAGGCGAATCTTGCCCCGGTAGCGGGCATACAGGGCGTAATCCAGCTCTGTCCGGCGGGCGATGTACTCGCGCACGGTGGGCGCTTTGCCCGCCGCCGCCGTGATCCGCTCGGTCACGGTGATGTCGAACGCATCCGATCCCGCGCCGCTGCCGTAGCTGACCATCAGGATATTGTCGCCCGGTTTGGCGATATCCAGCGTGGCGGTCAGCCCAATCAGGCTGCTGCCCGAATACGTATTGCCGATCACCCCGGCCAGCAGCCCCGGCTCCACCTGCTCCGGCGCGAAGCCAAGCATCTTGGCCGCACGCGACGGGAATTTGACATTCGGCTGGTGCAGGATGACGTAAGCGTAATCCTGGGCCGTCCTGCCCATCTGCTCCATCATCACCTGCGCCGCGCTGAGCACATGCTTGAAATAGGCCGGCTCGCCGGTGAAGCGGTCGCCGTGGCTGGGGTACGTCTCGCCCTCGCGCCGCCAGAAATCGGGGGTATCAGTCACGTAGCTGTAACTGGCGTTGATCACGGCCAGGGCGTCGGCCGCCGGGCCGATGATGAAGCCCGCGCCGCCCGCCGCCGCCGTGTATTCCAGCGCATCGCCGGGGCGGCCCTGGGCCGTGTCCATGCCGATCGCCAGGGCATAACCCGCCATGCCGCTGCCCACAAACCCGATCGCGGCCTGCATCGCCTCCGAGCCGGCCTTGCACGCGAATTCCCAGTCGGCGGCCTGCACGTTCGGCACCGCGCCGATGCTCTCCGCGACGATCGTGCTGGTCGGCTTCACGGCATAGGGGTGGCTTTCGGAGCCGACCCACACCGCGCGCAGCGCCTGCGGATCGATCGCCGCGCGGGCCAGCGCGTTGCGCGCCGCCTCAATCGACATCGTGACGACATCCTCATCCAGCCCGGGGACTGCCTTCTCCTTCACCGGGGAACCGCCCGTGCCACCCGTCCATACGCGCGAAATCTCGTGGCCCGGCAGGCGGTAACGCGGGACGTATGATCCGTACCCGGTGATGCCGACCGCGCGGTCGGGCTTCAGCAGCAGCGAACCCATTTTCAGGGGATTTGAGTTAGCCATAGTGACACCGACTCTCCATTCCAGAACAATAACAGGTGCTACAGGTCAGCTTCATCCAGCAGCGGGACGATGTAAATCACCGGTTCCTCGTAGGGATGCGCGGCGCGGATGGCCTGCGCCACGGCTTTCGCCCGGTCGCGGTCACAGAACGTCTCGATCCGCGTTTCGTCCACGCTGTTAATCGTCTCACGCGCGCCAACCGCCGGGTTCGCCTCCGCGCCAGGCTTAAAGCGTCCCTGTCCGGCGTTGGTATAAGCGCAGTGGGTGTAGTTGCCCACCACCCCGCCCCCGGCCCCGGCAATCGCCTCCAGCACCGCTTCCACCGAGTCCGACGGCGTGCCGACCACGATCATCACCCGTTGGCTCATCCCTGTCTCAGCTCCTTCACCAGCTCCTGAGCACGATCCAGCCGGATCTGCCCCTCGGCGATCATGGCTTCCACCACGCGGGCGACCAGTTCCCCAGACGCGCCCGCCGCCACCGCCATCTGGCGGGCGTGCAGGCGCATATGCCCGGCCTGGATGCCGGTCGTCGCCAGCGCGCGGATCGCGGCCAGGTTCTGCGCCAGGCCCACCGCCACCATCACCTCGCTCAGCTCGCGCGCGCCGCCCACGCCCAGAATCTTCAGCGCCACGCGGGCGGCAGGATGCACCCGCGTCGCCCCGCCGACCGTGCCCACCGCGACCGGCAGCTTCAGCCGCCCGCGCAGGTGACCATCCCCATCCAGCCACCATTCGGTCATGCTCGTGTAGCGCCCATCCCGGACGGCATAGGCATGCGCGCCCGCCTCCAGCGCCCGCCAGTCATTCCCGGTCGCCAGGCAAACGGCGTCCATCCCGTTCATCACGCCCTTGTTGTGGGTCGTGGCGCGGTAGGGGTCGGCAGCGGCGAAAGCGTACGCCTCCACAATGCCGCGCGCGACTTCCGGCCCGCTCAGGTCGCCGGCAGCCAGCAGCTCCGCCGGGATCGTGCATTCGGCGGTCGCGGTACGGCGGTCGGCCAGGTTACTCAGGATGCGCAGATTCACGCGCCCACCCGTGGCTTCCTCAATCAGCGGGGCCAGCCGTTCGCAGGCGGTGTTGATCGTGTTCGCGCCCATCGCGTCGCGCACGTCGTAGATCAGGTGGACGATCAGCATCGGCCCGGCGGGAGTCTGCGGCAGGGGGCGCACCTGCACATCCCGCGCGCCGCCGCCCAGCCCCACGATGGTCAGGTCGCAGCAGTTGGCCTCCTCGATCAGCCGTTCCTTGAGGCTCATCACCTGCCCGGCGGCGACATACACATCCGGCACGTCCAGCACCTGGATCTGGCCGATCATGATCGGGTCGTCGCTGCTGGCGACAAACCCGCCCCCGCTGCGCACCAGGCGCGCGGCATAGCTCACCCCGGCCACAATCGACGGTTCTTCCACCACCATCGGGACGAGGTAATCGCGCCCGTTGACCAGGAAATTGGTCGCCACGCCAAATGGCAGGGCATACACCCCCACCACGTTTTCGATCATGTGGTCGGCCTGCGTCGCGTTCAGCCCGGACATGCCCAGCAGCACGGCCTGCTCCTCCGTGGAGAGTCCCGCCCACTGGCTCACCAGGGCCACCCGCTCGGCCAGCGGCCGCTTGAAGAAGCCCGGAAGCCGCGATGAAGGTCGTTGTGGTTCAACCATACTGAATCATCCTCCCGCCCGTTGTGTGTCCCGGCGCGGCCATCTGAGCGGCTGCGCCCCACAGCAGGCTATCCTAACTGTGTTTCGCTCTCAAAAGCTATCAATTCGGGCGGAAGAGCGCCAGCCGCTGCCAGCACACATTTTCCCCACCCGTCACGCCCCACGCCTCCCCCGGCAAGGGAGTCAGCAGCCCCGCCAGCGCCCGCTCACGGTTCAGCCACAGGGTATAGCCCTCCCCCGTCAGATCCAGGCGCAGATCGTTAACACCCGCGCGCACGTGAAAGAAGGGCCGCGTCTGCCCGGCGTGGACGAAATTCCCCGGCGGCAGGACTTCCCAGCGCGGGCCGGAGTCGGGCGCGCCCAGCCACACGCCCCAACGCGTCAACGCTTCGGGCGGGGCATCCACGCGCGCGCTGGCGATCAGCGTCGCGGGTGCGGCCCAGGGCGGCAGCGTCACCCCGATCACGTCCAGGCAGCCGCCCTCCGGGGCGCGGCGCTCCCAGGCCAGCGGCCCGGCCAGCGGCGGGTCAGCGATTCCCAGCCGCAGGGCCACAGCCAGCGCCCCGCCGCCAGTAATCAGGCACGCCAGCAGCAGCACCAGCGCGCGCCACAGCCAGCGCGGAGCCGGGTCAGCGCCGGGCATAGCGCGGCCGCCCGCCTTCGGTCGGATCGTAGACATACACGATCACCTGCCACAACCCCACCAGGACGAACGCCGTCGCGAGCGTGAACAGGCCCTGATAGCCCAGCAGCACCACCAGCGCCCCCTGCGCGATGCTCAGGTAGGAAACCGTGCCAAAGATCGTGTTCGCCAGCCCCACATACAACGGGCGCTGGTCCTCCGGCGGGATATTCAGGGTCAGCGCCCAGAAAGCCACGGTGCTGGTGCTGGTGAACACAGCCAGCAGAGCGAACACCACCAGGAAATAGCCGAACACCTGACCCGGCTGAAGCCCGACCAGGCCGGCCAGCGTCACCAGCCCGAAGGCGAGCGCACCCGCCCCCGCCGCCAGTCGCATCAGTATCCAGTTGCCGAAGCGCGCGCTGATCCAGCCGCTGGTCGCCACGCTGAGCAGGCCGGCCACCGTATCCACGATCAGGAAGATGCCGGCCGCGGAAAGCGGCAGGTCAAACCGGAGCCGGGCATACACGATGATCAGGGGCGAAGTCCCGCTGGCCAGCAGCAGGGCCACCCGCGCCGCCACGTAATGGCGGAACAGGCGATCCCCGCGCCAGACCGCGCTGATCTCCCGCCAGCGGCCGCGCAGCCCGGCCTGCGGAGTCACCGAGGCCGATTCCGGCTCGCGGACACCGTGGAAAGCCAGCAGACCCACCACCGTGACCGCCGCCGCGGTGGAGAAGATCAGGGCGAAATTGCGCGGGAAGGGCAGGAACGCCTCCGCCGCCAGCACGCGATTGACGTACCACCCACCCAGCAGGGCCAGCAGGCCGCTGCCCATCATGCGCATGCTGAACACCGGCCCGCGCAGGCGCGGCGGGGTTGTTTTGCCCACGATCTCATAAAACGCCAGCCCGGCCACGCCCCAGGTGAGGGGATAGCCCACCAGGAAGAACACCAGCGCCCCGATCAGGTAGTTGGGATCGGTGGCAAAGCTCGTCACCACGACCAGCCCCAGCCACAGCGCCATGCGCACCACGCTGCTGATGCGGTAGATCGGCATCGCCCGGGTCGCGCGCTGGACATAGCCGGTCACCGCCAGCTGGGAGAGCATGAAGCCCCCGGTCCAGAGCGCCATCGGCATGCCCAGAATAATCGGGTTATCGGTCAGTGTTGCCAGGAAAACAACCAGCACCAGGTTGGGTTTGAGCAGCGTATCCACCAGCCCAAAGGCCACGCCATTGGCCACAATCAGCGTGAAATTGCGGCGAAGATCGGGGAGGGGTTGAGCAGCAGCCTGCGCTTCCAAGTGCCGTCCTTTTTTGGGGGGATCAGGCGGGTCAGAACACCCTGTCAAGTGTAACGCGATTTGCTTGGCAAAACAGCCCCGCATGGGCTAGAATGGACGTTAATGGTCAAAAATACTTCTTCACCCGTTTTTGGGGAGGCAGCATGTCTTCATTAAATGTTCGGCGCGCGATTGTGGCAGTACTTTCCGCCCTGGTGGGCGTGCTGGGGACCTGGCTGGTGCTGGTTGTGCTGGGGACAGACTGGGCCGAATTCGGCTTTGAGGCCGTGTTCGTGGTCGTCTCGCTGGGCGTTGCCGCCATGATCTGGCTGGATTATTTTCTCAGCGCGGAGATTCTGCCGGACTGAACCCGTTCTGACCCTGCCAACAAAAAAGCACCCCGCTGGCGTTCAGCCACCACCGGGGTGCTTTTTGGGTTCCAGCCCAGGCTTACGCGCTTAAGCCTACCTGATGCTGGGCGGCATCCCGCACCACGCGGATCAATTCCTCAGTATCAATATCCTTCAGCAAATATTGATCAATATTGAGGTGCCGCAGGCTGAGCCGCTCATCTTCACTGGTGAAGCTGGTGAGGATGACAATCTGAGGCGGCGATTCAAGCTCAAGCACCGTCCGGCAGAACTGCAGCGCAGCCCCATCCCGCCGCTTGCTCTCCAGAATCACCACATCTGGCTGCTGCTCCTGAATCGAAGCCAGCGCAGCTTCCAGATGTCCAGTCGCACCGATAATCTGCAGATCACGGGCACGGGACAGGCGTAGTACCAGCGCGCGACGAACGGCCGCGTTTTCGTCCACCAGGAGCAGGCGGACCGTGTGTTCCTTCATGCGCCCTCCCTTTTGTAACAACGATCATAACATCAACGCTATGCGCCGTGTGTGTTTACTATAACAAGCACACGGCCTGCATCGGGAGTGACGTTTATCCCCGGCTAAGTTGACGTGAATCATCGGAACAGAACTCGGCCTACACCAGCATATCCCGCTTAAACGGGAAAGTGGCCTGAACGATTGTGCCTTTCATCACCTCCGAAAGGACTTCCAGCCGCCCGCCCACCGCCTGCGCACGCAGCGCCATATTGGAAAGCCCATGCCCCAGCAGGCGATCGATTTGTTCCGGGTTGAAGCCCACCCCGTCATCGCATACCCGCAGGCGGACGCTTTCATCCAGGCGCTCGACCACCACCTGCAGCTCGGAAGCCGTGGCGTGCTTGGCCGCGTTCGCCAGCGCTTCCTGCGCGATATGAAACAGCGCGGTGCTCGTGCCTTCGTTCAGCACTTCTTCAACTTCCGGCATGAAGTGCAGCTGGATCTCCACCAGCGTGTTGGCTCGAAACTCGCGCACCAGCTGGCGCAGGCTGTCCCCCAGGCTGCGCACTTCCATGCGCTGCGGGCGCATGTCCATGATGTAGTTGCGAATGTCGCGGATCGTCTGGTTCAGCGCGTCAATGGCGTAGCGCAGCCTGGCCCCGGCAGCCTCCGCGTCATCCTCCAGCAGCAGGCTGGAGTGTTCCAGTGTCAGCCCGACAGCATAGATTGACTGGATGATGCCGTCATGCAGGTCCATCCCGATGCGCTCGCGCTCCTCCAGGACAGCCAGCCGCCGCACCTGCTGGTAAAGGCGCGCGTTCTCGATTGCCACCGCTGCATAGGAGGCCAGCGTTTCGATCAGGACTTCATCTTCCTCGGTGAAAAGCGTCGCATCTTCCTTGTCGCAGAGGTACAGGCTGCCCAGCACCTCCCCGCGCGCAATAATCGGCACGCCAAGGAAGTTCACCATCCAGGGGTGGTTCTCGATGAAACCCGCCGAGTGCGGCGACTGGTGCAGATCGTCCAGCCGCACAGTCTGCTGGCTGGTCAGGATATACCCCAGTAACCCTTTGCCCTCCGGCAGGTGATCCATCGCGCGCCGTTCTTCCTCGGTTATCCCCTCGGTAATGAAGCGCTCCAGGTTACCATGCGGGCCGGGAACTCCCAGGGCGGCATAGCGTGCTCGGACAAGGTCGCGGGCGGTGACGGCAATCGTCTCCAGCACCCGTGAGAGCGACAGCTCAGAGGTGATCGCCAGCGCGGCCTTGTGAATCGCCGTAAGCTGCTGTTCGGTCAGGCTATCGTTGGATTTCTCGGCAACCATGCACTTCCTCCATCCCGCGCAGGGGTTACGATGTCGTGCGGTCCCATTCCCACCGCACCAGGGCATCAAAGGTCGGCAAATCAGTCTCGCCGCTCACGCGCACGCGGCGCAGCAGCAGCAGGTTATCGGTGGTGTGCAGCACACCGCCTTCGGTCACCACCGCGGCCCAGATCCCGAAGCGGCGCACGGCCTCCAGCACGCCTTCGTCCCAGCGCCCGCCCGGGTAGCTGAACACCCGAACAGCCTGCCCGGTGTGGGCGGCGATGCTCTCCAGGCTGCCCTGAATCTGGTAATACAGCTCGGCCGCGCCCCGCCCACTCAGGTTAGGGTGTTCCTTCGTGTGGCTCTCAATGCTAATGCCCGCCGCCGCCATCTCCTGCGCCTGCGCCCAGGTGATGTAGGCCGGGTGGCCTTCGTCCAGGCGGGCGGTGATCACGAAGAACGTCCCCGTGAACCCGAATTCCTGCAGCACCGGGAACGCGTGCTCATACGCGTCGCGGTAACCGTCGTCAAAGGTCAGGATTACAGGCCTGGGCGGCAGCGGCGCGCCCCAGCGCAGGGCGCGGTTAAGGTCATAGAGGCTGATGGTGGTATACCCCCGGTCAGCCAGCAGCTGCATCTGGGCGCGAAAATCCTCCGGCGTCACCGAGAGGTCCTGGCGGTAAATATCCGCGTCCTCTGGCGGGGTGCTGATGTAGTGATACATCAGGATTGGCACCGCGATCTGGCGCAGCGTGCCATCCCAGCTGCCTTCTTCGTAAAGCACCGGGGAAAAGGGCGTGACGTCAGGCGGCGGTGTGGGTGGCAGCGCAGTCGAGAGGGCCGCCGCCGGTGCTGAGGATGCGCCCTGCCAGCCCGGGACAACCATCAGGACAATGAGCAAGCCGGTCAGCCACAATGCAGCCCGCATTGACAGGTTGCGTGTTCTCAGAACGGTCTTTCTCCAGAACTGGCTGGCGGCCTTTATTTCCGGGCCGGGCATGTTACACTACACCCCAGCCGGGCCGATCACCAGCCATCGCACGTTATGCCCGCATTATACCCATTTGTCACTGGTTTTCCGAACAAAGCTCCCTATTCAGGCAGACGCCATGCTCAGTGAACACGACACGAACGCCACCCGGCCCGCTAACAACGACACGCCCGCGCCAGAGCCGGAACGCCCCACCCCCGTACATCCGGATGTCCTGCTGAAGGCGGGCGCGGCCCTGGGCGTGGTCATGCTTGTGGCCGCTTTCGCGTGGGTGAACCTGGCCCGCGGCGATAACCTGCTGGACGCGCTGCGCCCCGCCGAGGCGTGGCAGCTGCTGCCAGGGCTGGCCGCCGGGGCGGGCTTCGCGTGGCTGGTGTGGGCGCTGGGACGCAGGCTGCACGCCATCCGGGCGATCGTGCGCCTGCTGGAGGAGATGCTGGACTTGAGCGCGATCACGTTCCGGCATGTCCTGCTTTTCAGCCTGCTGGCGGCTGTGCCGGAGGAACTGCTCTTTCGGGGGGCGATGCAGGCCAGCCTGGGGCTGCTTGTTACCGCGGTGATCTTCGGCGCGCTGCACGCCCTGACCCGTGTCTACTTTGTGTATGCCACGGTCGCCGGGCTATTTCTGGGCGGGCTGGCGCTGCTCAGCGGGCAGCTGTGGCTGCCCATCGGCGCGCACTTCGCCATCGACTTTGTCACGTTCATGCTCCTGCTCCAGCGCCAGCAGCACTATCTGGCTTAAACGGGCCTTAACACACCAGGGTATTGTCAAGTCCGGCGGAAAGGGCTAATCTCCTACAGGATTAGACCCTTTCGATTCAAAACGCAAAAAAAGGAAGTGTTACGTTATGGGTAAAGTACGTGTGGCGATCATCGGTGTGGGGAACTGCGCCGCCTCCCTGATTCAGGGGGTTCACTATTACCAGAACGCCAGCGAAGACGAGCAGATTCCAGGCCTGATGCATGTCAACCTGGGCGGCTACCATGTGCGCGATATCGAGTTCACCGCCGCTTTCGATATCGACGCGGAGAAGGTCGGCAAAGACCTGGGCGAGGCGATCTGGGCCGGGCAGAACAACACGATCAAGTTCGCCGATGTGCCTAAGAAGCTCGGGGTAAAGGTCCAGCGCGGGATGACCCACGACGGCCTGGGGACCTATCTTTCCCAGAAGATCACGAAGGCGCCCGGCCCGACGGCCAACATCACCGAAATCCTGCAGGAAACCAAGACCGATGTCGTGGTGAACTTCCTGCCCGTGGGCAGCGAACAGGCCACCAAGTGGTACGTGGAGCAGGTACTCAACGCCGGCTGCGCGTTTGTGAACGGCATCCCGGTATTTATCGCCCGCGAGCCGTACTGGCAGAAGCGCTTCCGGGAACGCGGCCTGCCCCTGATCGGTGACGATGTCAAGAGCCAGGTGGGGGCCACCATCGTCCACCGCGTGCTGGCCAACCTGTTCAAGGATCGCGGCGTCAAGCTGCTGCGCACCAGCCAGCTTAACGTAGGCGGCAATATGGACTTCTACAACATGCTGGACCGCGCCCGGCTGGAGAGCAAGAAGATCAGCAAGACCAACGCGGTCACCAGCCAGCTGCCCTACGAGCTGCCCAACACCGACGTGTACATCGGCCCCAGCGACTATGTGCCGTGGCTGACCGACCGCAAATGGGCGCACATCCGCCTGGAGGGTTCCGCTTTCGGTGACGTGCCGCTCAACCTGGAGCTGAAGCTCGAAGTCTGGGATAGCCCGAACAGCGCCGGCGTGATCATCGACGCGGTGCGCTGCGCCAAGCTCGGCCTGGATCGCGGCCTCTCCGGCACGCTGGAAGCCCCCAGCTCGTACTTCATGAAGTCGCCGCCCGTCCAGCAAACGGACGACCTGGCGCGCAACACCACCGAAGCCTACATCGCGGGCACGCTCGGCGCGGCGCTGGTCGATGTCGTCACCGGCGACGACTAGCCCCCCCCGTCATCACCAACACAAAAGGGCAGCCGTGCTGTGGCTGCCCTTTTTGATTCAATGCTGCTCTGGCTGTTAATCGAGGCTGGCGTCTTCCGGGATCAGATCCAGCCGCTTGCCCACAATCTCGAACGCCTTCAGCGCGCGGTCGATGTGCTCGGCCTCGTGGGTCGCCATGTAGCTGGTGCGCAGCAGGCTCTTGTTTGGGGGCACGCCGGGCGGCACAACCGGGTTGCAGTACACGCCTTCCTCAATCAGCGCGGCCCAGGTGAGCACGGTGCGGTACGTCTCCCCGATGTACACCGGCAGGATGGGGGTGTTGCTCTGGCCCAGGTTAAAGCCCAGCTTCTGCAGCCCAGCCCGCATCCGCTCGGCGTTCTCCCACAGCTTGCGGACATGCTGCGGCTCGTTCTCGATGATCTCCACCGCCGCCAGCACCGCCGCCACATTGGCCGCGGGCAGCGCCGCGCTGAACATCAGCGCGCGGGCGTGATGCTGGATGTAATGCACGATTTCCGCCGACCCGGCGATGAAACCGCCGATAGACGCGAAACTCTTGCTGAACGTGCCCATGATCAGATCAACGTCGTCGGTGACCCCAAAATGCGCCGCCGTGCCGCGCCCTTCGCCCAGCACCCCGATGCTGTGCGCGTCGTCCACCATGATCCGCGCGCCATAGCGCTTGCAGATCTCGATGATCTCCGGCAGCGGGGCGATATCACCGCCCATGCTGTAGACGCCATCCACCACGACCAGCTTGCCCGCTTCGCGCGGCAGGCGGCTGAGCACCTGATCCAGGCTGGTCAGGTCGTTGTGGTTGAAACGCTTCATCGTGCCCATGCACATCATGCAGCCATCCACGATGCTGGCATGGTCTTCCTTGTCGATAATCACATAATCGTTCTTGCCCACCACCGCCGTGATCGTGCCGACGTTGGTCTGGTAGCCGGTGGGGAAAACCAGCGCGGCTTCCTTATCCACAAATTTCGCCAGCCGCCGGTCCAGCTCCAGGTGCAGCTCCAGCGTGCCGTTCAGGAAACGGGAGCCGGTAACGCTGGTGCCGTAGCGGTCGACCGCGTCCTTTGCGGCCGCGCGCAGGCGCGGATCGGTGGTCAGGCCCAGGTAATTGTTGGAGCCGATCATGACCACTTCTTTGCCTTCAAAATAGGCCACCGCGCCTTCGGTATCGCTCAGGGGGCGGAAATAGGGGTATATCCCCATTTCCATCGCCTCCTTTGCGACCGTGAACTTTGAGGCTTTGGCGAAAATATCCGCCATCGGAGCGTTCGGATCATCAGCGGGGATATTCGCCGCGCTGGGGCCAGCCAATGTGTTAACAGAATCAGACATCGAGAATTCCCTTCCCAGATGATTGCAATGGGAGTACGTGGCCGGGTGGCAGAAACGATGTGTTCCCCCACAGCACACCGCAACGATGCTTGCGCCCGCTATTTTACCAGCCATTACAGAAAACAGGTAATTAAGGAAACTGGCTCTGCCCGATATTTATGAAAAATTCCCGCGGGATGCGGCCAGTCCCGCTAGGCCGGCCAGCGGGCTGGCCGGGGACGCACGAACGCCCACAGCGTGCCAATCGGCATGTAGCCCAGCGACTCATACAGGCGGCGCGCCGGGTTCCCCGCGGTGACACCCAGCGTGTTCCACGCCACGCCGTCCCCCTGCAGCGCCGCGTGTGTATGCAGCATCAGGGAGCGCGCCAGCCCCCGCCGCCGGTGCGCCTCCAGCACGCAGATCTCGGCCGTGAAGCCCGGCCCCGTATGGCGCCGCGTCACCAGGGTCACCCCCACCACGGCATCCCCGGCGCAGATCACCCCGCTGGCCGCCGGGTCAAACAGGCCATAGCGGCCCTGCAGCACGTGAAACACGATCCGGCGCGTGCTGGGCAGGCTCTGCATTTCGGGGATGATCATGGCGTCCAGCGTTCCGATGTTGGCCTGGTAGATCACGTCAGCCGCGGCCTCCAGCCAGTCGTCATCCCAGGCATTCAGGGCATAACCGGCAGGCAGCGCGCTGTGTGACGCGGCCTGCCGGCGCAGGTCGTACTGCATCAGCGTGCGCGCCACGCCCACGAACCCCGCGCCCTCCAGCGCCGCCCGGATCGCTGCGGAGACGGCCGGCAGCTCGGCATAGATGCCGCGCGGCACGCGCGCAGCCGGCAGATCGCGCAGGGCCTCCTGCAGCAGTTGCGCCGCCGCTGCGGGCGATGCTGCCGCCAGGACACAGAACAGGAACACGAAACCGGCGTCGCCCTCCACCCGCCAGGCGATCACGCCGCACGCTTCGCCCCCCTCCACCGCCAAGGCCGCGCGCGCCCTGCCGAACCGAACCGACTCGGCCACAAAACTGAGGATATGCTCGTCTTCAGGCAGGGGCATGCCGCTCTGCGCCAGGCAGGTCACCAGTTCGGCCTGCAGCCGGGTCAGATCGGCATCCGTGTTCAGCAGGGAGGCAATTTCGATCATCGTCGGGGAGGATACGCCGCCGGCTCAGAACCAGTAGGCTTCCAGCCAGTCGAGCATGGTCTCCAGCACTTCCGGGGTCATGCGCACCGCCGCCTCGAAGCCATGCGGCGAAAAGGCATAGGCGCGGATGTTGTACTTGCGCACAATGAAGATCATGTAATCCCGTTCCCAGCGGGCGCGGCTCCACAGGAAAGCGATCCCCTGCTCCCGCCGCATCAGGTCCAGCCAGCGGCGGCGATCCACTTCCGGCAGGTTGCTGAGCGTGAAGCGCAGCGAGAGCATCGAACCGAGCGTAAAGCTCAGTTCCAGCACACCGGTGAAGCGGTTGATATCGGCCATCAGGGCTGCGTTGTTATCCTGGGACATGATCTCGGCGGTGCCGCGCGGGGACGCGCCCGGCGTCTTTGGCCGCAGCGCGATGTAGGACATCAGCGGCGCGCCATTAAAGCGCCGGCTCAATTCGGTATCCAGGTCGATCTCGCCGGTGAAGAAGCGCTGGAGCACCAGCGGCGCAGAATGCTGGATGGTATGCTGGTGGCCGGAAAGCGCCAGCTCGCGCTGGAGCAGCTCCAACCCCGCTGACGTCTGGTACAGTGACAGGTCGGCATCGCCGGGCTCGGAAGCCGCCGGCCGGGAAGGATCATCCGGGGGGAATGCACTCATAACTGGCACCTGTAGAAAGCACGACAACGCAACGTAGCAGAAAACTCCGCAATCGCTCTTTGAGCAACCGCCTACTTAAGCGGCTTATTGTACATCCGGTAGCGGTTATAGACCTCCGACTTGACCAGGTGGGCGATCTGGTTCATCGCCAGGTTGTTATCCAGCACCCAGCCGAAATCACCCTCGGTCAGCCCATAGCGGTAGGCTGGCTCGACCACCGCCATGTACAGCATGGCGTCAATGCCCATCCCCTGGAATTTGTCCACCACGCCCAGAAACGGCACGCGGGTGCGGCTGACACGGTGGCGCACCTTCCACTCCCACAGCACGCGGATCAGTGTGATCCATTCCGGCACGCCGGGCCGGGGCCGCGCATACTGGATCGCCTGGTTCAGATCCGGCATCAGCATGATGAAGCCCGCCGGCTCATCCGCTACATAGGCGATCACGATGTAATCCGGCTCCAGGAACAGCTTGAACTGGCCGAACATGTGGCTCAGCTCCTCAAAGGAGGGTGGCACAAAGCCCCAGTTATCCTTCCAGGCGTTACGGTACATCTCGTACAGCACCCGCAGCTCCGGCTCGAAGTTGCGCAGGTCAGGGTTGCGCAGCGTGATCTTGCGGCGCTGCTTCTGCTTCTCCATCACCCGGCGGATCTTCTCCGGCGCGTTATCGCCGCGCATCGCTTCCGTCGCGATCCGGTACGACACCAGGTCCATCACGCCCTCGTACCCCCGCGCCTCAATGAAATCCTGGTAGTAAGCGGGATTGTGGGGATAGAGCAAGACATGCGGGCTGTCGAAGTAATCCACCTTCAGCCCGAATTCGTCCAGGTCATGAAAGCTGGCCGGGCCGCGTATGGCATCGTAACCCCTGGCTCGCACCCACTCCTCAGCCGTGTTCAGCAGCGCATCCGCCGCCTCCTGATCCTCCAGTACATCAAACAGGCCGAACCAGCCGATATGCTCGTTGTGGTACTCGTTATGCCGGGGGTTGATGAACGCCGCGATACAGCCGACCGGCTCCGCGCCCCGCCAGGCCACAAAGTACTCCACCTCAAGGTAATCGTACAGGGGGGTGCTTTGCGGATTCATCTTCTCTTTGCGCATCGAAACCAGCGGGGGCACCCAGTAGGGATCATCCGCGTAGATCTTCCACGGAAGCCGCAGGAATGCTTCCCGGTCTGCTGGTGACTCCACGCGCCTAACGCTTACGGCTGCTGTCATGGGTTTGTCCTCAAACAGTGAATGAACCGCGCACCAAACGCCATCCCGCCCCTGGCGGCACGCCGGCGCAGCAGCATGCTGTGCCGGGGCTGGCCTGCCCCAATGATACCAGTATATCGGATAACGCTCTACACGCATTTCGATCATTACAGACTATTTTTATATAAATACTCTTATTATGTTTCACTTAGTCATCATTTGACATATCCTGCCAGCGCGGCTAGAGTCATGCGCTGTCGTATATCTTTTTGTTGGGAGGGCAAAACTATGCGACCACCTAAAAGTGCAATGTACCGGATGCCCTGGTCACTGAACGATAACCCGATCGGCTGGCTGGAGATCACCGACAAGTGCAACATCTACTGCCGTGGCTGCTACCGGCGCAACATCACCGGCCACAAGTCGCTGGAGCAGGTTAAGGAAGAAATCCGCTTCTTTAAGGAGTGGCGCAACTGCGACAATATCTCCATCGCCGGGGGCGAGCCACTGATTCACCCCGACATCATGGAAATCGTCGCGTTCACCCGCGAGCTGAAGATGAAACCGCTGCTGCTGACCAATGGCGTGCGTCTGACGGATAACAAGTCGCTCCTGCGGGAGCTGAAACAGGCTGGCGCCTTTGGTTTCACCCTGCACATTGACAGCGAGCAGGAACGCCCCCACTGGAAGGGCAAGACGGAGGAAGACCTGCTGGGGCTGCGCCTGGCTTACGCGCGTATGATCAAGGAGGTCGGCGGGCTGTATTGCAGCGTCGGCGCCACGATCTACCCCACCAACATCGACGACGTGCCGCGCATCGTGCGCTGGGCGAACAGCCACACCGACCTGATCCAGGGCGTGATCTTCATCGCATTCCGCGCCGCGCCCCAGGACGGCGAGTTCACGTACTACGCCAACGGCGGCCCGATCGAGCAGGTGGAGGTCAGTTACACGGCGGAAGACGATGCCGAGATCAACATCACCTCCGCCGACATCTACGAGAAGATCAAGTCGGCCAACCCGAACTACGAACCCTGCGCTTACCTGGGCGGCTCCCAGCGCCACGACTCCATGAAATGGATGCTGAACGCCCAGATCGGCAGCAAGGACGAGATTTACGGCTCGCTGGGGCCAAAGGCCATGGAGATCGTGCAGGCCGGGCATCACTTCGCCCTGGGCACATACCTGGGCTACACCAGCCTGCAGAAGTTCCCGAAGATCGCGTTCCTGGCGCTCGGCGCGTTTGACAAGGGCGTGCGGGAGGCCCACCGCAACTACTGGAAGGCCATCCGCAGGAACCCGCTCAAGGCCCTGCAGCCGGTTTACGCCCAGAGCATCGCCGTGATCCAGGCGCCGGACATTCTGGAGGATGGGCGGCAGGACATGTGCGACAGCTGCCCGGATATGACCGTGTGGGATGGCACCCTGGTGCATTCCTGCCGGATGGACGAGTGGCGGCTGTACGGCACGTACATGGTCGCCCAGCCGAACGCCACGGAAAAAGATGGCGTCCCGGCCATGCCATCTGAGGAAATCACCGCCGCGAACAGATAGCGGTCCGGCAGCACAAACACACAGGCCCGGCGATCACTCCGGGCCTGTATTGATTTCCCCCTACTCCTGCACGAAGGGTCTGGTCAGGCGCGCGGCCAGCGACAGCACCGGCAGCGGCAGCTTCTGACGCATCCCCCACTCCGCCAGGAATTCGCGCAGGCGCAGCGGCACCCGCTTGATCAGACCGTTGGTGCTGTGGTCAGCCAGGCTCATCGCGCCGGGCCGGTCGAACACCTTGTAGCCCAGGTACGGGTCGAACTTCCACGGGTAGCCCGCCGGGCGCGGCAGCGGGGCCAGCGGGCGGTCATAGGCGTTCTCGGCCAGCGTTTCCCCGACAGCGTCACGCAGGGTCAGGGCCACGCGCACCACATCCGCCGGCGGCACGTCCCACGCCACGCGCATCACCCACTGGGACGCATTGGCGGCCACGTCGAAGGGTTGCTCACCCGCCGCCATCAGGCGATCATGGGCGTTGCGCACTTCCCAGCTCACCACCGCGCCAGGATAGGCTTCCGGCGTGTCATTGAACACCCACAGCGCGATCAGCCGCCCGCCGTCATGTTCCAGTGCCACTTGCACCGGCCGGGAGGCGCGCTGCAGGGCGGCATACCCGGTCTTGGGCAGGCGCGCCGAATCCAGCACACCACAGCCGACCTGCGGCACCAGGTCGGCCAGCCAGAAATGCACGTAACCCGCGCTGCCCAGCGGGCGTGTCCGCCGGAAATGCTCCACGTGATACTGGATCAGCTCGGCCTGGTAAGCCCACAGGGCGTCGATCTGCCCCTCCAGGTGATCCAGCCGCGCCCAGGCGTCCGGGTACCGCTGCAGCGTGGAAAGCGCGGCGGGGGCCTCAAACCCGAACTCGGTATTCATGCGCATGGGGTGGCGGTACACGTCGGTATAGCGGGCGCTCCACAGCGCGCCGTAGTAGGTATGAATATCCCCCGCGCGCAGCCAGTCATCCTCCATCTGCCCGGAGCAGATGAACACCGGGCGCGTTTCATCCTGCGCCTGCGCCGCCGCGTAAAGCGCCGGGTCAGGCCGCTGCTCGTAGTTCTCCCGGTGGGCAAAAACCATCGTCGGCTCGTTGTGGCAGGTCCACGTGATGATCGACGGGTGGTTGCGCAGCATGGCGATCATGCCCGTCTGGAGCGCCACAGCGCGCGCCTCAAACGCGGGGGAGGGGTCCTGCACCCAGTTCAGCTCGAAGTCCTGCCAGATCATGATCCCGGCCCGGTCACAGGCCGCGTAGACCTCCGGCGGTGACACATGCACATGCACGCGCAGCAGGTTGAGGTTGGCTTCCCGCGCCGCCCGCACATCCGCCGCGACAGACTCAGCGGTCACATCCGCCAGGTACAGGGCCGGCATGTAGGAAGAGCCGCGCAGGAACACCGGGCGCTCGTTGATGAACCACGTGAAGCGGTCGGGCGCGCGTTCCAGCCGGACGGTGCGAATTCCGAAGACCGTCTCCAGCGTGGAAAGCGGCTCCTCCCCCGGCCCGGCAAGCTGCGCCGTCAGCCGGTACAGGTGCGGCTCGCCCTGATCCCACGGCCACCACCAGCGCGGCTCCGGCACGTGCAGCGTATGGCGCACCGTCTGCGTGCCGGGCGGGGCAGTCAGCGGCAGCGCCGCCTCACAGCCCGGCCCGTCGTGATTCTCCGCCGCGGCGCGCAGGCGCAGCTCACCCTGCCAGGGCTGCGCGGTGGCGTTGGTCACCGTCAGCGCCACGTCAAGCGCGCCATCCAGCGCGGTAACGACCTCGACCCTGTCCAGGCTGATGCCCGCATCCAGCAGCAGGAACACCGACCGCCACAGCCCGATCGGGTTGACGTTCGGCGGGATCACGCCTTCGCCATGCTCATAATGGCCCTTCACCAGCCCGCGCAGCACGTGGTTGATCGGGTAGGCTCCGCGCGGGTTAGATTTGTCCCACGGGGAGGCCAGCCGCACGACCAGCTCATTCGGCTCGTCCGGACGCAGCGCACCGGTCACGTCCAGCGTGAACGGCTCGAAGCTGCCCTCATGCTCGCCCACAAACTGGCCGTTCAGCCACACCGCCGCGAAATAGTCCGCCCCCTCAAAACGCAGCCGCGCGCGCTGATACGTCCCCGCCTCCAGCGTGAATGTCTTGCGGTAGAACCACGCCTGGGCATTGACGGCGCGCAGATGATCGCCCCAGTAGGGCCGGTCGGGATACAGCACGGGCTGCAGATGGGCGCACTCCGGGACGGTCAGCGAATCTGCTGCCGGTGGCAGCGGGTCAGCGCCCAGCAGGCCGGGCGTGACTTCCCACTCCCCGGTGAGGCGGATGGTCTGCGGCGGCGTGTCAAACGTCAGCATAAGGAGTCCCTTCGGTCGTCAAATCCTGGCATCAGGGGTATTCTGTACAGATGGCATCTCAAAATCGCGCCTTCCATCACTGTCAGGGGCGCCGCCCGGCCATTACGATCGGGACGGATGCGCCCACAGAGCAGCCCTAATCATACGAGATACCGGCGCGCACCACAACGAACCGGATCGAGGAGCCATGCACGAACTTGGCATCACCCAGAACCTGCTGACCCTGGCGCTGCAATATGCCGAACCGGCGGGCGCCACCCAGATCACGGCCCTGCACCTGGTTATTGGCGAGCTTTCCAGCGTGGTCGATGAATCGGTGCAGTTCTACTGGGACTTCATCGCCAAAGGCACGATTGCCCAGGGCGCGCAGCTGCACTTCGAGCGCCTGCCCGCCACCTTCACCTGCCAGGACTGCGGCACGACCTTTGGCCGCGATACCGACTACACCTGCCCCGCCTGCGGCAGCAGCCGCGTGATCATCAGCCAGGGCGAGGAATTCTACCTGAAAAGCATCGAAGTCGAGGAATAACCCCATGCCTCAGATTATGGTCGTCAAAGACATCATGAGCGTGAATGACGAGCTGGCCGCCCGGGTGCGCGCCCAGCTTGATGACGCCGGTGTGCTGGCGCTGAATATCATGGCTTCCCCCGGCGCGGGCAAAACCAGCGTGATCACCCGCACCGTGGAGGCGCTCAAGGCCGACTACCGCATCGCGGCGCTGGATGGCGACGTGGCCACGGTAGACGTGGAGAAGATCGCGCGCACCGGCATCCCGGTGGAGCTGATCAACACCGGCGGCAACTGCCACCTGGACGCCAACATGGTCCACCGCGCGCTGCCCACGCTGGACCTCAGCGGCGTGGATCTGCTGCTGGTGGAGAACGTGGGGAACCTGATCTGCCCGGCGGCGTTCGAGCTGGGCACGCACTACAACGTCGTGATCGCCAGCGTGCCGGAAGGCGACGACAAGCCCTACAAGTACCCGGCCATGTTCCGCGGCGCCGACGTGCTGCTGCTGAACAAAACCGACCTGCTCCAGTACCTGCAATTTGACGTGGAATACTTCAGGCACGGTGTGGAAGTCCTGAACCCCGGGCTGACCTTCCTGCCCGTTTCCGCCCAGACGGGCGACGGCTTCGAAACCTGGCTGAGCTGGATTCGGGCCGCCATCGCCAAGAAGAAGGGCGCCTGATCATAGGCAAGGCGTAGCCTGAGCGTACAGGCGCGCCGCCGGCCTGATTGTATAATCCAAAAGTCACCCGGTCTAGACAGGGTGGCTTTTGTTTTCTGTCATCGCAAGCTTACCTGAAGGAGATGGCAATGAAATTGACTTTACCACGACGTACAATCGTCATGATCCTCGTACTGCTCACCGCCCTGCCGCTGGGCGCAACCTATGCGCAGGAGGGAGGCAGCGAGATCGATGGCCTGCTGGAGGCTGCACTGGCGGCGCTCAGCGCCGAAGTCGGCCAGACCGTCACCCCCGCCAATCTTTCCGGCTGGAGCTGGCGCGAGGAATTCTTCGCGGATGCCTCGCTGGGCTGCCCGCAGCCGGACATGATGTATGCTCAGCAGATCACGCGCGGGTTTGTGCTGCTGCTGGATTACAGCGGGGTCGTTTATGATTACCGCCTGACTCCTGACGCGCAGGTGGTGATCCTGTGCGCCAGCGAAGCCAGCAGCGCGCCCACCCCGGCCGCAGCCCAGGAGCCCGCAGCCACCCTGCCCGCCCCCGAAGACACGCCTGACGGCGCGGTGGATTCCGAGCGGCTGCTGAACATCACCCTGAGCTACCTGAACACCCAGCTTGGCACCCAGATCACGCGCATGAACGTCGCCCGCTGGACGTGGGAGGAAATGACGTGGAGTGACACGTCACTGGGCTGCCCGCAGCCGGAGGTCGCCTACGACGACAGCGCGCCGGTGCGCGGCTACAGCCTGACGATCGAGTATGTGGACCAGGTGTACGAGATCCACATGACGCCTGACGGGCGCACGATCATGCCCTGCGGAGAGAACACCCCGCTCCTGCCAGTCGTTGACGGCCTGACCGCTGACGGCCTGCCGTTCACGGTTGACGACCTGCAGCCCACCGCCCTGCCCCCCGAAGATGAAGCAGAAGCGCCCACACAGCTGCTGGTTTACACCGGCGCGGAAGGCAACGTCTTCGCCACCGACCTGAACGGTTTCCCGGGCCAGCAGATCACGGACGCGCCCCCGGTCACACTGTCTACCCCCAGCCCGCTGCCCCGCTACGATCACATCTACGGGCTGTACCGCTGGTCGCCAGATGGCAGCCAGATCGCGTTTGTGGACAGCGCCGCGCCCGCCAGCCTTTATGTCGCGGATGCCGGCAGCTTTGACCTGCTTGCGCTTCAGGCCGCGGGTGAGCTGGCCACGCTTTACCCCCCGGCCTGGAACGCTGACGGCAGCCAGATCGCCTTCATCCGGCCCACCCAGACCTTCCGGGGCGGCGCTCAGGTGATGGAAGCCTATGCCACGCTGGCACCCGGCGGCGAAGCCGCGCAGCCCACCCTGCTGGCAACCTTCGAGCAGGGCGTTGGCTGTGGCGGCGGCAGCAGCGACCCCGCGGATACGGTGTATTCCCGCGAAACGGGCTTCATGGGCAACGACCTGGTGTTCGAGTGGCTGGCGGATGACACCCTGCTGGTTTCGCCCGCCTGCACCGGCGCCGGCCTGACCCGGATCGACCTGGACAGCGGTGAGGCCACCGAGATCGACCCGGCCATCACGCGCCTGAGCTTCAACCCGGACCGCACGCAGGCCGCCGGGCTGGTGATGGACGCGCAGCAGAACCGCGAGCTGGTCATCCTGGACCTGGAAAGCGGGGAGCGCCAGCCCGTCGCCCACCAGATCAACGGCACGCCTGACCAGGTGTACTGGGGCCAGGACGGCCTGACGCTGTACGTGAGCAGCGTGGATATCCTGGAGCGGGTCGCGCGCAGCGGCAGCACGCAGGATTCCGTTGGCGTGTACAGCGTGCGGCTGTGGCAGGTGGATGCCACCACCGGAACCACGACTCTGCGCTTCGAGCAGCAGGGCCGCGGCATCGGGAGCTTGACCGACCTGGAGGATGGCAGCCTGGTCTTTAGCTTCGTGGAAGACGCCCGCGCCTGGGCCACCGCCGCCGACAGCGGCGCGGATGCTGATGCCCAGCGGGTCGTCGCCCCGGCCACGTGGCTGCTGCGCATGACCCCCGACGGGCAGATCGAGCGCATCGGCGCGGGCGGGCAGCCTGCCGCGCAGCCGGTGGCTCTTAACGCGGTCGGGTAGCGTCAATCAGCCCCACTCACAAAAACACAGGGCGTCCATGCGGGCGCCCTGTTCGCTTTATGGATAAGATGGCCGAAGACACCCTACACCTTCTTGTCGCTGCGCGGATCCAGCGCGTCACGCAGGCCGTCCCCCACAAAGTTGATGCTCATCACGGTCAGGATGATCATCAGACCCGGGTAGAGCCACAGCCAGGGCGCGCTTTCAATATACTGGTACGCGCCTTCCAGCATGCTGCCCCAGGTCGCGGTTGGCGGGCGCACGCCCATCCCCAGAAAGCTGATATACGCTTCCGAGAGGATTGCCGAGGCCACGCCCAGCGTCGCCGCCACGATCACCGGGGCCAGCGCGTTTGGCAGGATATGGTGGATGATGATCCGCCGGTTGGAGAGGCCCAGCGCCCGCGCCGCCAGGATGAAATCCTCCTCCTTGATTGAGAGGAAGCTGGAGCGCACAATCCGGGCGGTATATGTCCAGCTGGTGAGGCCGATGATGATGATAATCACGACCACGCTGCCACTGAACGTGCGCCCTAACAGCTGGACATCCGCGATCTTGCCGCTGAAGAACTTCGCCATCACCAGCAGCAGAAGCAGCGTGGGGATGCTCAGCATCGCCTCGGTCAGCCGCATCAGCAGGCCGTCCACCACCCCGCCATAGTACCCTGACAGCGAGCCGACCACCGTCCCCAGCGTCACGGCCACCAGCATCGCGCTGATGCCGATGATCAGCGAGATCTGCCCGCCGTAGATCGTGCGGGCCAGGATGTCGCGCCCCACCGTATCCGTGCCGAAGGGGTGCTCCGCGGAGGGCGCCTGCAGCCGGATGCTGGTGTCGTTGTAGTTGGCGTATGCCTCCGAGAAGACGAGCGACCCCACCGTGATATACAGCAGCATCCCGATCAGGATGACCAGGCCGACCATCGCCATCCGGTGCCGCCGAAAGCGCCGGACGGTCATCTGGAGCAGCGTTTGCGGGACGTATGCTTCCTTGAGTTCAACCGGCTGTGCAGCCGGGTTAGTTGTCGCCATCGGTGTCCCCCCCTAGCTGTAGCGGATGCGCGGATCGAGCCACGTGTAGACGATGTCGGTGAGGAGCTGGAAGATCACCACGGCGACCGCGATCATCATCAGCAGGCCCATCAGCACCGGGAAATCGGAGCGCACCAGGTGATCGAGAAACAGGCGGCCCATCCCCGGCCAGGCGAAGATGCGCTCGGTCACCACCGCCCCGGCCAGCAGCAGCGGCAGGTCCAGCCCGATAATCGTCACCAGCGGCAGGGAGGCGTTCTTCAGCGCATGCACGAACAGGATCTGGCGCTCGCGCAGCCCCTTGGCGCGGGCCGTGCGGATGTAATCCGAGTTGATCACTTCCAGCATGTTAGAGCGGATGAAACGGCTGTAACGCGCGGTGTCGATGAAGGCGATTGACAGCGCGGGCAGCACCAGATGCCACGCGACCTGAGCCAGCGTCTTGCCCTCGATCGGGTCGTACATGCCCACCGTGGGCAGGTAGGGCAGGCCCCACTGGCGGAACTTCACAGCAAATATATACATCAATCCCAGCGCGATAAAAAAGATCGGCATGGAATAGGTGACAAAAGTGGCGGTTGTAAGAATATTATCCAGCAATGAATACTGCCGGATGGCGGAATAGATGCCGATGAACAGCGAGAAGAAGATGATCAGGAACTCCGCCGTGAGCATCAGGATCAGCGTGTTGGGGATACGCTCCAGGATCACCTGCATCGCGGGCTGGCGCGTCACCAGCGAGTTACCGAAGTCCCCGCGCAGCACGCCCTTGCGTTTGCCCGCCTGATCGCCAACACCATCCCCGTCCGAATCGACCATCACCCAGTCGTTGCCCACCAGCCAGTACACATACTGCACCATCACCGGCTGATCCAGCCCCCATTCGCGGCGCAGGCGTTCCTTGTCTTCCGAGCGGGGCGGCGTCCGCCCGCCCAGTGTCGCGACCGGGTCACCCGAGGCCTGCATCAGCACAAACAGAATCACGCTGATGATCAGCAGCTGCGGGATGGCCTGCAGCAGGCGGCGTATCACATATCGGAACATACACAAAGCTCCTGTATTAACAACGACCGGGTTTAGCAGGCAGAGAGCAGACCCGGAAATGAAAGTGGAGCGAGAGGGTTACCCTCGCTCCACACACATTACGCGTCCAGTCTACTGGACAATATCCCATTCGTAGGCATTCCAGAAGGGGGTTGTCCCGTTGACCTTCACATTGACCATCCGGTTGCTCACCGGGTAGTTGTCCGGGTCAGTCCACATGCCGACCCAGATCAGCTCGTCGGCCATGATCCGGGTGATCTCGTTCCAGATGCCAATGCGGGCTTCCAGATCGGTAGTGCGGGCCTGCTCTTCGAACAGCGCATCCAGCTCAGGATTGCAGTAGAAGTTCCAGTTGTTGCCCTCCGGGCGCTCCGGGCTGGGGACTTCGGCGCAGGTGAAGGTAGCGGTGTTCGGATCCGGGAACGCATCCGACGAGGACGACCACTGGCCGATGTCATACGCGCCGATCGCCAGCGGGCCGCCAGAGCCGTAGCTGTTGAAGAAGATGTCGTAGGACGGGTTCTCCAGGATCACGCCCACGCCGATCTCGGCAAACGCCTGCTGCACCACAACCTGGGTATCCATACGAACCTGGCGCGGCGGGGTCAGGTAGCGCAGTTCCAGCTCCACGCCATCCTTATCGCGCGTACCGTTGCCGTTGGTGTCCACCCAGCCGGCTTCGTCCAGCATGGCGGCGGCGGCTTCGGGATCGTAGGGATCAGGCTCCAGCGCCGGATCCTCATAGGGAGTGCCAGCCCACCAGCTCGCCGGGATTTCGAAGTAGCCCAGCAGCAGGTCGTCGATGATCCGCTGGCGCGGGATCGCCATCGCCAGCGCGTGGCGCACATTCACATCCTTCAGGGCCGGGTGGCCATCTTCACCCACATTCAGATACCAGCCCTCGTTGTAGCCGCCAGGAACCCACGGCACGGTCAGGTTGCCGGTCGCCTCGACCTGCTGCACGTCGGACGGCGCCAGGAAGTAGGCGATGTCGCCATCACCGGCGATCAGGGCCGCGGTCTGGGAGGCATCATCCGGCACAAAGCGGATGAACACGCCATCCAGCGCGATCGGGTCGCCATACCAGTTCTCGTTGCGGGTGAACAGGATGTGGCTGCCAACTTCCCATTCCTGGTACACAAACGGCCCGTTGCTCACGGTGGGCGCGCGGTTCCAGGCAGCGTTGTCCAGCGTGCCTTCGGCCTCAAACACCGGCTCCAGCACGTGCTTGGGCAGCACCCAGGTGAAGATGCTGGTCAGCCAGGCCGCGAACGGCTGCTCGAAGTTCACCACAACGGTCAGCGGATCGGGCGCCTCCACGCTGGCAATCACATCCGGGGTGTACGGGTAGCGGCTGAGCGGGGTGTTGCCGTCGCTCATGATCATCTCGTACGTGAACAGGAAGTCTTCCGATGTGATCGGCGTTCCATCTGACCAGACAATATCATCCCGCAGGGTCACGATCATGACGGTGCCGTCTTCGTTCAGCCCGCCATTCTCAAGGCTGGGGATTTCCGCTGCCAGGGTGGGAACCGGGTTCAGGTCTTCGTCGAAGTTCCACAACCCGTACAGGTAGAAGTCACGGGTGATCTTGACGAAGCTCATCGTGGTATACATCGGGTTGAGGCTGTCAAGCTCCTGCGTGTAGATCACCGTGGCGATCTTCCGGTCCTGAGCAGCCACCGGGCCGAGCGACGTCAGCACCAGGGCAATTACCAACAGCAAGGCAATCCGCCTGAACTTCATATTTTCTCCTCCTCAAGGACAGAAAATAGAAACCGCACATAATCCTGCTTTATTTTACGGGCTTGAGAAAATTTTCCCGCAGTTAAATCATACAAATAGTTATTTGATAAAGTCAAACACTCTACCCAACTATCCCCACCTGCGCCGGCCAACCGGCGCGCGCAGCCATCATTGACAGCCGCGGGCGATCTGGCTATGCTGGGAGCATGCCGCAATGACACCACGAGGAACGGGAGACGGACCGATGTCAATGCTGGACCGGCTGCGCGAAAGCGCGCTGCAAGAAGAAGAGCTTTACGATGAGATCGATCCCGCCCTGCTGGATGAAAAACCGGTTGACAGCGGGAAATTCCTGGGCATGACGGCGGTTGAGCGCATGCTGCTCTCGATCATGGTCTTTCTGGCGACGAGCGTGCTGGGCACGCTCCTGCTGATCGCGCTGGGGCGGATCGACATCGGGCTGTAAGCTGGCAGGTAATTCACACAAGAGGGTGTGATCACGGTCGATCACACCCTTTTTGTGTCTCACTCCCGGATCTGCAGGCCGGCTGGTGCAGGATTCAGCACCAGCCTGCTGGCCGCGGCGGCACGAACGGCTTCTTCGCCGAAATGCAGCGGATAGTAGTTGATCGTGCGCCAGGACTCGATCATGTCGGCGTAGTGCGGGCTGAGCGGATGCCCGCTCTGCCCGGTGCTATGCACGCCCAGGCTGGCCTCAAAATCCCCCAGGTCAACAATCATGCGGAAAGAGGGCAGCGAGCGCACCGTGAACGGCGCGCCGGCTGACCAGCCCGTCGCGTTCACCGTACGGGTGCTGCCGCTGGACGGAACCGGCCCGGCATTCACCAGCCCTTCGATCGCCGCGATCCCGCTCTGGCCCAGCGGCGTGCTGACAAACGTGGCCGTGTGCAGGTCGCCCCAGCGCCAGTTCTCCCGTTCCGGCCCCAGCCGCTCGCTCAGGGTCGCCAGCGCGTCCTCCAGCGCCAGCGCCAGGATGGTGTCGCGCGTCTCCACGGCGGGGGTGCGCGGATCGTCCCACCAGGCGTTCTCCGGGTTTTCCAGCAGGCGCTGGGTGGCCCAGGCCCCGCCGCCAGGATACCCCAGGCTATCGGCCCACACCCGCTGAACCAGCGCCGCCCAGAACGCCTCAAACAGGGCGGCCTGTGGGCTGTCGGCGCGGGCTTGCAGATCCCACCCGATCAGCCAGCCCACATGGTCGGCCAGCGCAGCATCCTCCAGCTCAAGATCGACCAGGTAGGGCAGCAGCTCCTCCGCCACGATGCTGTGCGCATCACCCTGGATCGCCGCCACCGTCTGCGGGGTATGCGCGCCGGTCGCGGCCACCATCTCCTCGATCCGGGCGGCGCGGTAACCTTCCGCCCAGCGGCGCTCGTACATCGCATTCACGCCCGGCTCCAGCGTTTCCTCAAGCGCCGCGTAATACTCCGGCGGCGCGACCGCATTGTTCGCGGTGACAATCCAGCCGCGCTCCGGGTTCAGGCTGCGCGGCAGATCGTCATAGGGGATATAGCCCTGCCACTCATAGGCGTCTGTCCAACCGGGAACGGGCATCTGCCCGGTGTGATCCGGCGCGCGCAGGGGCAGCTTGCCCGGCGCCTGGTAGCCGATGTTGCCCGCGGTGTCGGCATACACGAAATTCTGGGAAGGCCAGTCCCACCCACTCAGCGCCGCCCGGAAGCTCTGCCAGTCATCGGCGCTGTCCAGCGCGATGATCGCGCCCAGCAGGTCACCCGGCTCCAGCCCGGTCCAGCGCAGCGCCAGCGGATCATCCCCCTCGGACTCGGTCAGCCCTACGAAGCGGCAGTCCTCCGTGATCTGGTTGTCGCTGATGATCGGGCCGAAGTGCGTCACCCGAACGGTGATCGCCAGGTTGCCCTCCTCATCCAGCGGCAGGCCGCTGATCCCCTCGCAGGCTTCGGTGGCCGGATCATCACCGACAGCGCTGATGGCCGTCCCCGCGCGGATAACCTCGGTGACAACCTCCATCTCCCGCCATTCACCGTTGTACTCGTACTGGTAGGGATTGTCGGGGTTGACACGGATGAGGTACAGGTCCTGCACGTCCGGGCCGTGGTTGGTGACGCCCCAGGCGATGTGCTGGTTATGGCCGACCACCACGCCCGGCGCGCCCGCAAAGCCGAAGCCCACCACGTCATACGGACACTCAGCGGTCACAGGGCGGCAATGCAGCCCGACCTGATACCAGATCGAGGGCATCTGAATGCCGAGATGGGGGTCGTTGGCGAGGATCGGCTGCCCGGAGGCCGTGTTGCTGCCACTGATCACCCAGTTGTTGCTGCCAATGCCCGCGCCCTGGGGCGGCAGGAAGGCCGTGGCGGCGGTTCCCCCGGCCAGCGCCGGCGGCGGGCTGGCAGCAGCCAGGGCCGGGGCCGCACCGGAAGCCCGCAGGCTGTCCCCGCTGAGCGGCAGGTCGGCGGCGGTCAGGATCGTCGGGCGGGTCTCAAACGGATAATCGGGGAACAGGTCGGCCAGCATCTCCGGGGAAAGCTCCTCGGCCAGCAGCATACGCTGATGTTCATGGCTGGCGTTGCCACCCAGGTTCCAGGTCATCACCTTCGCCCAGGACGCGGTATCCAGTGGTGTCCAGGGCTCGATCGGGACATGCACCCCGGTGAGGCCCAGCAGCGTGTATTCCAGCGCCAGCTCACCGCCGTGTTTGCCCCCGATGTAGGCGTTCACCCCCGCCGAGTACGCCTCCAGCACGGCTTCCGTCGTCCCGCCCATGGCGGCGGTATCCCCCGCCGCCGCGCGGTTCCAGCCCCAGGTGCGGATAAATAGGTCGCTGCCCAGCGCGGAGAGGTTATACCCGGTCAGCTCCTGGATGCGCCCCTGCCCGGTGTGCCGCTGGAACTCCATCTGCCACCAGCGATCCTGGGCGTGGGTGTAACCCTGGGCAAAGAACAGATCGGCGGGTGTGCTGGCGTAGATGTGCGGCACGCCCTGCTCATCGCGGATGATCTCAACAGCGCCCTCCAGGCCGCTGACATAGCGGATGCCGTCGTGATCGGGCAGCATGCGCGTGGCGTTCAGCCACAGCAGGCCGCCCGCCGTCAGCACCACGATCAGGATCAGCGCCAGCAGGGAAGCGAGGAACAGGTTGCGGGTTGTCATGGGAAGCCCTCCCGGTGATGGGAACTGCCAATAACTCTAGTTTCAAAATGGTGCGCCCTATTTTCCGACTGTTACAGTCGAATTGCAATCCCGGCCCGCCCACGCGGCACGGTCAGTCTGCCGCCAGCGCGCGCCAGCCCGCGATCTGCACCTCCAGGGCGGCCCGCAGTAGCGCGCCGGAGGGGCAGCCATCTTCCAGGTAGGCCGCCAGATGAGCCGCGCCAATCGCGTACCGTCCCGCGGCGCGCCCTTCCAGTAGGCCGCCGCCCAGCCGGGCAGCGCAGGCCGTCTGCGGGTCAGGGCTGCTCAGGGCGACCTGAAAAGCGGCCAGCGCCGCCTGGTTATCCCCCAGCGCGCGATAGGTCGCGCCCCGGTACAGCGCGCCGGAAGCGTCCAGCGGCTGATCCGGGTACAGCTCGTCATACGCGGCGAAGTGCTCCGCCGCGATCTCGTATTCGCCCAGCTCAGCATGCAGATAGCCCGCGTAGGGCAGCAGGTAGTTATAGGCCGCAAAATCCAGCGTGAACAGGGCGGCATAGTCCGCCAGCGCCGCCCGCAGCAGCCCGGCCCGCTCGCCCTCATCCAGCGCGGCATAGGCCAGCCGGGTATAGACGATGGCGCGGTTAAACCGAGCCGCAGCAAATTCCGGGTGAAGGTCCACCGCGCGGCTGAGGTCCTCCAGCGCATATTCGTTCTCATGGCGCGCCAGATGCACCAGCCCGCGGTACAGCAGCGCGGTGAGGTCATCGGGGAGCGCCTCCAGCGCGGCGGTGGCGGCGTTCAGGCTCAGCGCCAGATAGTCGGCGACCTGCCGGCTGTCCGCGTCAAAGGCAGCGGCTCCGTCATAGTACAGCCGGGCCAGCGTCGTATACAGGTGCGTGGCGGTGGGGTCCAACGCCAGCGCGGACTCGTAAGCCTGCATCGCGCTGAAAATCTCGCCCTGCCATTCATGGGCCTGCCCCAGGTTAATCCACCCGGCGGGGTCTTCCGGGCGGCGGGCGGTATAAACGCTGAGGTCGCGCACCGCGGCGGCATAATCGCCCCGGTAAAGCTGCACCAGCCCGCGCTGGAAACGCAGCTCGTCGCGGTTGAAGGGATCGCCCGCCAGCGCGGAGTCCAGGTCATCCAGCGCAGCGGCAAAGTCCCCCGCCACGGTGAGCAGCCGGGCACGCGCCAGCCGCAGCGCCGGGTCATCCGGAACCAGTGCCAGCGCCCGGTCATAATCTGCCAGCGCGGCGGCGGAATCGCCGGACTGCGTGTGCAGGTTCGCCCGCTCGGCCAGCAGCGCCGCGTTACCCGGCAGCAGCGCCAGCGCGCGATCGATCGCGGCGAGGGCGGCCTCGATCTCGCCCGCGCCGGTATAGACCTGCGCGGCGGCATGGTACGCGTACCAGGGCGCGTCTTCGGCCGCCAGCGCGTCCTCAAACTCCGCACGGGCCGACTCCAGATCGCCCGTGAAGATGGCGCACATCCCCCGGAAATAATGCACATCGGCCAGCCCGGTCCAGCCCGGCGCGGCCAGCGCCACGGCCCGGTCAAGCTGTGGCAGGGCCGCCGGGCAGTCGCCCATGCGGGTGAGCGCCGCCCCCGCCAGCGCCCGCACCGCGGCAGCTGCTGCCCGGTCATCGCCTTCCGGAGCCAGGAGCCGCGCGGTCTGCAGCGCCTGCGGCGCGCCCGCCCACTCAGTGGTCATCTGCAGAACGTCCGGTTCCGCCGCGGCCTGCCACACGATCAGCGCGGCGCCGAAATGCAGCCCGATACGTTTGGCGGCCTGGGGCGTGGTCACCGGGCCGGTGTAGCGCACCACGTCGGCTTCCGGCACGGCCTGGGTCAGCGCCGCCCCCAGCCGGGCCGCGAGCAGATCACCCTCAGCGCCGGGCACGGCCACCACGGCCCGCGGCGCGGCCCCGGTCTGGGCCAGCGCGGGGGTGGCAAAACCGCTGAACAGCAGCGTGAGGACAAGTAAGATAGCGAGGACACGGGCGCGAGAGATCATCGGGTAGGCTCCTCAATCAACCTGTGGGGCGGCCTGCGGAGTCCCCAGCAGCGCTTCAAGTTCTGCGCGGTAGGCTTCCGCCTGGGCGATGATGGCCGGGTGTTCGGTCGGGACATCCCGTACCGCTTCCAGCGCCAGGAAACGGCGCAGGTCGGACAGGGCCGCTTCCCGGGCATTCTGGGTCATGTGGAGCAGGCCGCGCAGGTAGTAGGCACGCGTGTTAGCGGGCGTCAGCGCCAGCGCAGCAGCATAATCGGCCAGCACCGCATCCCATTCATAGAGATACAGCCGGTGCTGCCCGCGCAGCAGGTACAGCTCCGCCAGCAGCGCGGCGTCTTCCAACCCCGGCGGCGGATCGCGCGCCTCCAGCGCCGCGATCAGGGCGTCATCCAGCGCCAGCGCCGCGTCAAACTGGAAGCTCTGCGCCAGGTTCTGGGCGATCGCCGCCCGCCAGATCACGGACAGCGTGCTTTCATCCGGCAAAGTCTCCAGGCCGGCTTCCAGCACGGCCGTGGCCGCGTCATACTCGCGCGCCGCGTACAGGCAGCGCGCCAGCACATACTCCAGGGCCGCGCCCTCCAGCGCGTGTTCCGGCGCCGCTTCGCGCAGTGCCTCCAGCAGCGCCAGGTCGCAGGCCTCCTGGCTGTAACCGGCCAGCGCGGCCAGCAGGTCAGCCATGAAATCGATCCGGGCCGGGGCCGGGCTGGCCTGGAGCGTGAGCGTGATGGTCGCCGCTTCCAGCGCCGGAGAGAGCAGCGACTCGCGCGGCGGGCGCGGGTGGATGCGCATGGCAAAGGCGAACGGCGACGTGCAGCAATCGTCGGCGAGCGAGTGCAGCTCAACCAGCACCGCGTAACGCCCGACCAGCTCCTCCGCCCCCTGCAGCGCAACCGCCGTAATCCCGCGCGCGGCCAGCCGTTCGGCCAGCGCATTCACATACCCCCGGGCGACACCGGCATGCACCAGCGGGCCTGTCACGAACACGATCGCGGCCGGTTCCGGTCGGGCCGCCGCCAGCCCGCCAGGGGGCAGCGGAGCGGCCAGCAAGGCCACCATCAGGCAGAATAGCACCTTCACAGAACGCTGTTTCAGCTTGTCCATGGCTGCATTGTAGCGCCTTCACCTGCAGGCTGCCAGCAGCGCGGAAACGCGTCTCATGCTCGGCTAACATAAAACACCATATATGGTGTTTAAGATTCAAATTTACCCCCATATATGGCACATAAATCTCATTTCCAGCTCCCAACCAGAATTCGCGCCGGGCAGCAATTCGCGATATAATAAAGCCCTTGAAAATGGACTGATTTGCGGCCGGAATCCGGTGCAACAGCTGCCCCACTGGCAGACTTAACTACAGGACAAGTAAGGATCACTGGTATGGATATTGGGACAGTGCGATCTGTCAGCATCAACGAAGAAATGCGCGGCAGCTATCTCGACTACGCCATGAGCGTAATCGTGGCCCGCGCCATCCCCGATGCACGTGACGGCCTTAAGCCCGTGCACCGGCGCATCCTTTACGCGATGCATGACATGGGACTTGGCCCCGCCGTCAAGTACCGCAAGAGCGCCCGCATTGTCGGGGACGTGCTGGGCAAGTATCACCCCCACGGCGACTCGGCGGTCTACGAGGCGATGGCCCGCATGGCGCAGGACTTCTCCATGCGTTACATGCTGGTTGATGGGCAGGGCAACTTCGGCAGCATCGACGGTGACAGCCCGGCTGCCATGCGCTACACCGAGGCGCGCATGGCCCGCATCGCCGCCGAAATGCTCGAAGATATCGACATGAACACGGTGGATTTTGTCGATAACTTCGACGGCACCACCCAGGAGCCTTCCGTGCTCCCCGCCAAGCTGCCCAACCTGCTCCTGAACGGGACCAGCGGCATCGCCGTCGGGATGGCGACCAATATCCCCCCCCACAACCTGCGCGAGCTGGTAGACGCCACCGTCTACGTGATCGACAACTACGATCGCTACGAGGACATCACGATCGATGATCTGATGGAATATATCCCCGGGCCGGACTTCCCCACCGGGGCCAGCATCGTTGGCGGTGAAGGACTCAAGCAGGCCTATGCCACCGGGCGCGGACGCGTGATTATGCGCGCCAACATGGAAATCGAGGAGATGCGGGGCGGCCGCTTCCGTGTCGTGGTCACGGATATCCCGTACCAGATCAACAAGACCACGCTGATCGAGCGCATTGTGGAGATGGCCCGCGCGGGACGTCTGGACATGATCACGGACCTGCGCGACGAATCCGACCGGCGCGGGCTGCGCATCGTGATGGAGCTGCGCCGCGCCGCCCAGCCGCGCAAGGTTATCAACCGATTGTACAAGTACACCGCCCTGCAAAGCACGTTCGGCGTGCAGATGCTGGCCCTGGTAGATGGCGAGCCGCGCCTGATCAGCCTCAAGCGCGCGCTGCGCATTCACATTGAACACCGCCTGGAAGTCATCCGCCGCCGGTCAGAATTCGAGCTTGAGCGGGCGCGGGCCAGGGCGCACATCCTGGAAGGGCTGCTGAAGGCGCTGGCCACGCTGGACGACATCATCGAGACGATCCGGCGGGCCGACGACGCGGATGACGCGCTGGGCAAGCTGATGAACCGCTTCGGCCTGACCGAGCTGCAGGCCCGCGCCATCCTGGATATGCAGCTCCGGCGGCTTTCCGCGCTGGAACAGCAGAAGATCGAGGACGAATACAAGCAGGTTCGGGACCGGATCGCTTACCTGGAAGACCTGCTGCGTAACCCGGCCAAGGTCCTGGCGCTGATCAAGGAAGACCTGCTGACGCTGGCCGAAAAATACGGCGATGAACGCCGCACAAAGATCCTGTTTGGCGTGGGGACCGATTTCGACGAAGCCGACCTGATCACGGACGAAGACGTGCTGATCACCTACACGCGCCAGGGCTACATCAAGCGCGTGCCGGCCTCCGCCTATCGCCGCCAGATTCGCGGCGGCAAGGGCGCGTCTGGCATGGCGACCCGCGAGGAAGATACACTGGATATGCTGCTGGCCGCGGGCAGCCTGGATCACGTCCTGTTCTTCACCGACCGGGGCAAGGTCTACTCCGAGCGGGCCTATGAGGTCCCGGATTCCGGCCGCGCCGGGCGTGGCACGCTGATCCAGGCGATCCTCAGCCTGGAGCCAGGTGAAACGGTGACCGCCATGGCCGCCGTCCCCTCGTTTGAGCAGGAAGGCTACTTTGTGCTGGCCACCCGCTTCGGGCGCGTCAAACGCGTGCACCTGAAGGACTTCAGCGCGGTGCGCTCCAACGGCATGATCGCGATGTCGCTCCAGCCGGCGGATACTCTGAGCTGGGTCAGGATGAGCACCGGGGATCAGGATATCATCCTGGTGACCGAAAACGGGATGTCTATTCGCTTCAACGAAAACGACGTGCGCGTGATGGGCCGCCCGGCCAGCGGCGTGAACGGCATCCGGCTGCAGGACAATGATCTGGTCGCCGGGATGGACGTGATCGACATGCGCGACTCCGACCTGCTGATCGTCACCCAGTACGCGTTCGGCAAGCGCACCGCGCTGGATGAATACTCCACCCAGGGCCGCTACGGGCTGGGCCTGCGCACCCTGGCGCGCAATGAGCGCACCGGGCCGGTTGTGGCCGCGCGCGCCGTGAGCGCTGACGAGGACATCACGCTGATCACCACCGGCGGCATGACCCTGCGCACCAACCTGGAGAGCATCCGCCAGACCGGGCGCAGCACCCAGGGCGTGCACCTGATGGACCTGAAGGAAGACGATACCGTCGCCTCCATCGCCATCCTGGACAGCGCCAGCGACGAGCCGGGTGAAGACTCTTCCGAACAGCACAGCGACTTCGTTGGCGAGGTTGTTGAGCTGGAGCTGCCCGCGCCGGACGAGGAGAGCTAGCCCTCAGCCAGCAGCACCGCAAAATTGGCTGTCCTGTAACGCTCACCCGGCCTGGGTGAGCGTTTTTTGTCCCCGCGGCCTTGCGGCCCCTGACCCGCAGCAGGAGCTTCGTCCTGAACCATTTTGATTTTCAAACTGGCATTTGCGCCCATTCATGACTACACTTGCAGGCATGCTAGACCCAAATGCCCTGCAAAACGGGCCGAGTTCACGGCTCGAATTTATCCCTGACCCGACGGCGGAAGCCCTGGCCGAGGTGCTGGTTTCGTTCGCCAACACCGATGGCGGAACGATCGTGGTTGGGCTGGATCCCTCTGGTGAGTATGTCGGCCAGGCGTACAGCGAAGACCTGGAAGGCATCCTGCGGGAGGCGGAAAAGATGTGCCGCCCCCCGGTGGTCATCGGCCACTGGGAGCAGTTCGAGATGGAAGCCGGCAGCGTGGTGGCGATCCGCGTGCCGCGCAGCCTGGAGCTGCATGCCCTGGACGATGGGCGTGTCGTCGTGCGCTCCGGCACGGAAAACCGCCCGCTGGGTGGGGATGAGATCCGGCGGCTGTCCAGCACCAAAAGCACCGGGGACTTTGAGGCGGAGGTCGTGCCCGGCGCGACCTATGACGATTTCGACGCTGAGATGCTGGACGAGTTCTTCACCAAGCGTGAGGAACGGCTGCGGCGTGTTTTTACCGGGGATCGCAAGGAACTGCTGCGCGAGATCGGCGCGCTCTCCGAAGACAACAAGCCCACCGTGGCGGGTGTGCTGCTGTTCACCCGCTACCCGCAGCAATGGCTCCCCCAGAGCGGGATTGTGTTCGTCAAATTTGTGGGAACAGAGCCGCGCGGCGAGGACGGCATGGCGGGTTATGCCCGCCGCGAGGAGCTGACCGGCCCGCTGGCCCGCATGGTGGAGAACCTGTGGGAGCTGACCTGGGGCGAGATGGCCGTCAGCGCGGTGGTGCGCGGGCTGGAACGTGAGGAAACCTACGAGTACCCGGCCTTTGCCGTGCGCGAGGCGCTGGTGAACGCGGTCTGCCACCGCGACTACCGGCTGCGCGGGCGGCGCATCGAAGTACGCATGTACCGCGACCGGCTGGAGGTGATCTCGCCGGGCGGGCTGCCGGGCTTCATCACCGTGGATAACATCGTGGAGGAGCATTACAGCCGCAACCCACGGATTGTGGGCTCACTCTTTAACTGGGGCTATATCGAGGAGCTGGGCCTGGGCATCGACCGCATGATCGAGGAGATGGTGCAGTCCGGCCACAAGGAGCCAGGCTTCACCGCCCTGCCCTATTCGTTCACCGTCACGCTGTATAACGCGCGGGAGCGCATCCCGATCTTCGCGGATGGGCAGGTGCTCAACAACCGCCAGGCCCGCGCCATGCAGTACGTGCGCGAACACGGCTCGATCACCAACCGCGAGTACCGCACGCTCTGCCCGGATGTCTCCGCGGAAACCGTGCGCCTGGACCTCTCCGACCTGGTGGAACAGGGCATGCTGCTCAAGATCGGCTCCAAGAAGGGCACGTACTACATCCTGAAGTAAATCCGCCCAAGACTATCTGCTGGGCCAAAAAAGGGCGCGGATATGACACAGAAGTATTTGTAGCGTCGCTTTGCAAAGCGACGCTACGGACAGGCCGTGGCTATCAACCGAGCGCGATAACACGACATCCACCCGAAAAAGTGAAACAGCATTGCATCCGTCTGAGCCTCAGGCCAGGCGGATGTTTTTTTGATCGGGGGGAATCAGGCTGGCCGGAGCTGGCCCGTCTCCCAGCGCAGCCCGGCGGCCTGGATCGGCAGGGCAAGCAGCTCGCTGCCCAGCGTTTGCAGGCGGGCCGGATCGCCCGTGGTGAAGTAATGCATGGTCGGGGCAGTTCCCGCTGCGGCCAGCAGCCCGTGCTCATCCAGCACGCGCCGCGTCTGGCGGGCGATGGCCGGGCTGGGGTCGATCACGGCCACGTCCGGGCCAACATACGCCTGGATCGCAGCGGCAGCGAACGGGAAGTGCGTGCAGGCCAGCGCGATCTGGTCGGCCCCGCGGGCCAGCGCCGGGGCGATCACCCGGTCGAACACCGGGCGCAGGGCCTCCAGCGAGATCGCGTTCTGTTCCACCGCCACCACCAGCTCCGGGCAAATCAGGGTCTCCACCTGCACCCCCTCTGCGAAGCGCTCACGCACGCTGGCGTACAGCGGGCCGCCGGCAGTCGCCGCCGTGGTCAGCACGCCCACCACACCGCTGCGCGTGGCGGAGGCCGCGGGCTTCACCGCCGGCTCCATCCCCACAAACGGCACCGCCGGGAACGCGGCGCGCAGGTAATGCAGGCTGGCGGCGCTGGCGGCGTTGCAGGCCACAACGATGATCTTGGCCCCCTCCCCCAGCAGAAAAGCCGTGATCGCGTGCACAAACGCGCGGATCTCGTCCAGCGGGCGCGGGCCGTAGGGCAGATGCGCCTGGTCGGCTACATAGATGATCGATTCGTGGGGAAGTTCGGCGCGCAGGGCGCGGACAATCGACAGGCCGCCAACGCCCGAATCAAGCAGGCCGATGGGGCTGGCGGGCATCAGGCATTCCCGCGGAGGGCGGCCTGCTGGTGGCGATACGCGAGCGCCGCATCCACAAACGCCCGGAACAGCGCGGTCATATCGGAGGCGGTGCTGCCATTGGCGCCCGGCTGGCACAGGTTTTCCGGGTGCCACTGGACGGTGACAAAGAACCGTGCCGCGGGGTTTTCGGTCGCTTCGATCACGTCGTCGGCGGCTTCCGCGCTGACCACCAACCCGGCGCCGGGTGCGCGCACGGCCTGATGATGACGGCTGTTGGTGATCACCGTCTCGCGTCCCAGGATTGCCGCCAGCCGCGACCCGGCGACCAGCCGCACATCATGGGCGGGATGGTTCGCGGGCAGCGCCGTCCCGCTGTCATGAAACAGCGTGCTGGTGATCTGGCTGGGGATATCCTGGTAGAGCGTCCCGCCCAGCGCGACATTGACGACCTGATGCCCCCGGCAGATGCCCAGCAGGGGCAGGTCGGCTTCCGCCGCCCAGCGGGAGGTCAGCACTTCCGCCTCGTCACGGGCCGGCTCGACCTCAGCCACGGCGGGATGCGGCGGCTCGCCGAAGTAGGCCGGGTCAATATCGCCGCCGCCGGTCAGCAGCAGGCCATCCAGCCGATCAAAAATGCCCCGGAGGGCATCCGAGGAAAGTTCGAGTGGGACCACGACCGGGAGAGCGCCCGCGGCTGCCAGGCAGCGCAAATAGGTGGCATATGCCCCGACAAAAATGCGGGCGCTGTCACTGCGGTCTGTGAGATTCAGGGTTTTATGATCGGCGACCACGCCGATCAAGGGTGCCTGTGGCGCTTGCATTGCGGGCGAGCTTTAACGCTTTTCCTTCAGGCGAGCAGCCTTACCGCGACGTTCACGCATGTAGTAGAGCTTGGAGCGACGCACTTTGGCCCGGCGCAGCACTTCGATCTTCTCAACACGGGGGCTGCGCAGGAGGAATGTACGCTCAACGCCGACACCGTGGCTTGCAACCCGGCGCACGGTGAACGTTTCTTCGTTCCCGCCGCCGCGAATGCGAATTACCAGACCCTGGAAGATCTGGATACGCTCACGGGTGCCTTCAACGATGCGCACATGGACCTTAACGGTATCCCCCGGCATGATCTGGGGATGATCCGGGGCCTGTGCTTCCAAGGCCTTGACCAAATCGCTCATGACTAGTGCCCTTCTGGCCTATGGCTAACACTGTCCAGACTAACATAAACGCGGCGACCGGTGGGTGGTCGCGCGCTGGAGCATTGTAACACGCGCCTGAGCGAATTTCAACGGTAGACCTGCCGGTTCGGCATTTCCCACCGTGCGAAGGCGTGCGCAGCGGTGTTCCGCTCTGGTTGGTTCCCCGACATAATATTCATTATTCAGTGATTGGTAGTATTAACCTCTTGTGATCAGCATCAATTGGGCGTATCATGAATCGTGAGGGGAAGGAACGTCTGGGTGGTGGCCCTTGCAGGGCGCTACCTCATCCGCAAGCGAAACCACAATCAGGATTGCAGGCTGCTCCAGATTGCCCCGACCTGTTCATGCAGCATACCTTATCGTGGAGACACACCTATGAATGTTGTAGATTATCTGCTCCCTGACGTCCCCGCTGACCGCACGGCGATCATCACCGAGCACGGTTCGCATACCTATGGGGAAGTCGCGGCGGCCACCAGCGGCATCGCCCGCACCCTGCAGGCATTCGGCATCAAGGCGGGTGACCGGGTCGGACTCCTGGCGAACAACAACCTGTTCTGGGTTGCCAGCTACCTGGGCATCATGAAGCTGGGCGCGATTGCGGTGCCTTTTGCCCCCACGCGGGATCGCCGCGTCTTTGAGGGCCAGATGGCCCTGACCTCACCGGCCGCCTTCTGCATCGAAAACCGCCTCCTCAGCCGCATCACCGACTGGCTGGATCCGGCCCTGCCCCTGATCGTGGACACGCACAAGGTCCCGGCCAGCGTCGCGGACCGGCAGGTGGTCATCTTTGCGCCGGGCGACCCGCTTGACTCCACGCCGGTTGACGATCGGGAGGCGATCGCCCTGCTGAACTTCACCTCCGGCTCCACCGGCGCGCCGCGCGCGGTGATGGTCTCGCACCGTAACATCATCGCCAACAGCGACGGCATTATCGAGTACCTGGCGCTGGATGAAAACGAGCGCATCATGGTCGTGCTGCCGTTTTACTACTGCTTCGGCGCCTCCCTGCTGCATACGCACCTGCGCGTGGGCGGGATCGTGGTGCTGAATAACCGCTTTGCGTTCCCGCAGGCGGTGCTGGATCACATGCTGGAGGCCGACTGCACCGGCATCGCGGGTGTGCCGCGCACCTACCAGATCCTGCTGCGCAACTCCGAATTCCCGAACATGGAGTTCCCGCGCCTGAAGAAGATCCAGCAGGCGGGCGGCAAGCTGCAGAACGTGTACATTCAGGAGCTGCGCGCCGCGCACCCCCATTCCGATTACTACCTGATGTACGGGCAGACGGAAGCGACGGCCCGGCTTTCCTACCTGCCGCCAGAACTGCTGGATGTCAAGCTCGGCTCAATCGGCAAGGGGATGCCGGGCGTGCGCCTGGAAGTGCTGGACGAGGAGGGGAACCCGGTCCCGCCTGGCGTCACCGGGGAGATCGTGGCCTATGGCGATAACGTCGCGCTGGGCTACTGGCAGGACCCGGAAGGCACCGCAGCCAAGTTCAGGAACGGCGGGCTGCATACCACCGACCTGGCGCGTGTGGACGAAGAAGGCTTCATCTACGTGGTAGACCGGGCCGGCGACTTCCTGAAGCCGGGCGGTCACCGGGTCGCCAGCAAGCTGATCGAAAACTACCTGTGCGAGCTGCCGGAGATCGTCAGCGCGGTGGCCGTCAGCGTGCCGGATGAGCTGATGGGCGAGGCGGTGCGCGTGTTTGTCACGCTGAAGAACCGGGCCACCATCACCGGCGAGGATGTGATGCTGCACTGCAAGCGTGTGATGGAAACCTACATGGTCCCGCGCGAGATCATCGTGCTGGACACCATGCCGCAGAATTCCTCCGGCAAGGAGAATCGCCCGCTGCTGAAGCAGGGCGATCTGGATGTACTCAAGCCGCGCGCGATCATCACCAATTCGTAAGGTAGCGCAGCCTCAGATCGTGATCTCAATCCGGTTGCCATCCGGGTCCAGGATCACGGACTCATAATAACCATCGCCCGTGCGGCGCGGCTCACCAGCTACGGTGCAGCCCGCCGCACGCAGCGTTTCGGTCAGCGCATCGACGGCTGCAGCGCTGCCCACGCTGAATGCCAGATGCGCCAGCCCTATCGTGTCCCCCTTCCGGCTGGCCACCCCCACGTCCGGCGCGGTCATGATCTCCAGCCGCGCGCCCGCCTCAAACGCCACGAAATAGGACGAGAATCCGGTACGCGGGTTGGTGTAACGTTCGCCCGCCTTCCCCCCGAAATAGCGCTCATAAAATGCGCGCAGGGCTTCGAGGTCGCGCGTCCACAGCGCGGCGTGTTCGATTCGGGGCATCGGGCTATCCTCCATCTAGCGTATCAAACGCCGGGTCGGGGATACTGCGCCGCCAGACGCCATCCACCAGCCGGAACGTGATCGGCCCTTCGCTGCCGTCGGGGTACTGCACCACCGCCCAGGCGCGCGGGACGCCATCCGTTCCGGGGCCGGACACCACACGCAGGACGGTCAGCGTCGGCTGGCTGGCCGCGCCCGGTGTGCTGATCAGGCGCCAGGCCTCGTCCTGGGCCAGCTCGTCATACAGCCCCAGCAGGGCCTGCGTGTTGCCCTGCGCCAGCCAGAACGGCTCCAGCGCCAGCCGCCACTGGAAAAACTCGCGCCAGTCCACGCGCAAATCCTGCAGCGGCGTGGAGAAGACCAGCGCCAGGCTGCTGATCGCGCCGTCCGGCGGGACGCCTGCCGCCAGCAGGCCCGGCACGCGCTCCCCATAGGCATCCACCAGGCTGGCGACAAAGGTTGAGCCCGGCGCGCCGTCCTCCGCCAGGAAGCGCCCGACCAGCCAGTCCTGCAGCGCGCCGCGGATGAAGGCGGCATCCGTGCCCGGCGCCGCGCCGCCATCCGGGACGGCCTGCAGCAGGATACGCTCGGCCAGCAGCACGCCGATCTGACGCGCGACGGTGGGCAGCAGCGGGGTCTCCACCGGGATGCGCTCCAGCAGCGGGGAGGCCACGCGCAGCACGTCCGGCTCATCCGGCGACCAGCTCACGCCCACCACCGGGTCGGGCATTACCTGGATCGTCAGCGCGGGCAGCGGGGTCGTGCAGGCCAGCCACGTGCAGCCCTGGCCCCACAGCCGTTCCACGCCCGGCTGCAGCGCCTCCACCAGCGGCGCGTCCACCGCGCCATAGTCGATCGTGTACCCGCTGCCGCTGGCAACCTGCGCCTCTCCCCAGAAGGCCACATCCAGCGGGACATGCCGCCAGCCATCCGCGTAGCGCCAGTAGAACCACAACTGCTGGTAGCGCTGGCCCGCGATGATCTCCTCCACCAGCACCCTGCCCCGGTTTTCATCGATCGCCAGGTCCAGCACGGCCCCGGTGAGGTTCACGTCATACTGGCGCTTGAGCTCCTGGTACTGCCAGTAACGATCGGTCTGGCCCAGCATCCAGGCATCGCTTTCGCTGCGCTGAACCGTCAGGTAGCCGGCGATATCGCCGATGCGCAGCGCGGCCATCTCCGCCGCGACCGTGTCGCGCAGCTGCTGCTCGATCTCGGCATCAACATAGCGCAGCCGGGCAATCACGCCTCCAACCACGCCCGCGACCAGCAGCCCCATAAGCAGCATGGCGATCGTCGTCCGGCGGCGGCGCGCCGTGCGCGCCCGGCCAAATTCCGGCGCTTCTTCCGCCCCGGCTGCGACCGGCTGATTTTCCACATCCCAATCCAGTTTGATACCCATAGCGGCCTTCTGCTCACTTGTGCAGCGTCACATCTCCGGCCAGCAGGCGGCGCACCTCGCCCGACTCCAGGCGCAGCAGCAGCGCGCCCGCCGTGTCAATATCCTCCGCCACCCCGCTCAGGCGCTCCTCCCCGCTGGTCACGTCCACGCGGCGGCCCAGCGTCACGCTGCGGGCGCGCCAGGCATCCAGCAGATCAGGCGAGTCCAGCCGCGCCCGCCAGTCATCCAGCCGGGCCAGCAGGTCGGCCAGCAGCGCGCCGCGATCAGGGCAGGCTCCCAGCTCGGCCTCCAGCGTCGTCGCGTGGAACGCCGCGGCCCGCTCCGGCGGCAGCGCATCCTGCCGCACGTTCAGCCCGATGCCCAGCACCACGCCCTGCAGCTGCGCGCCCTGCCAGGCTGCCTCCGCCAGGATGCCGGCCACCTTGCGCCCGCCCAGCAGCACGTCATTGGGCCACTTGATGCCCGGCTCCAGGCCCAGCGCGGCGAGGGTTTCCGCCAGGGCCACCGCGCCCAGCAGCGTCACACGCGGCAGCGCTTCCAGCGGGAGCGATGCGTGCAGGATCAGGGACAGCAGCAGGGACGACTCCGGCGCGGCCTGCCACAGGCGGCGGTAACGCCCGCGCCCGGCAAGCTGCTCATCGGCCAGCACCAGCGCCCCGTCCGGCGCGTCCTGGGCCAGCCACTCCGCCGCATCGTCATTCGTGCTGCCCGTTCGCGCACTGTAACGAAAAGGTCGATCCGCCAGCACATCCAGCCACTCGGCCATGCGCGTACCCTTTCCGGATGCTCACGCCTCACACTCACCGCCGAACACCCGTCATTGTAGCGTTCCACTCCCCGGCGCGGCAACCGGCCACGCGCAGTTGCACGCGCCCCGCCGCCTCAAGTACACTTCAGGCTGTGCAGCATTTGCTCCCCGACCACCTGACAGGATACCCGGCTATGTCCCACCTGTGGACGCCCTGGCGCATGCCCTACCTGCGCGGCGAAACAACCAGACCCGATCACTGTGTCTTCTGCCACAAAGTCAGCGCGGATGACGATGCGGAGCTGGTCGTCTACCGTTCGGCCTTCGTCTACGTAACGCTCAACCTGTACCCTTACAACAACGGTCACCTGCTGATCGTACCCTACCAGCACGCGGGCGACCTGAACGATCTCCCGCCGGAAACGCTGACCGACCTGATGCGCGTTACCCAGCAGGCGATCACGGCGCTGCGAGCCGTGTACCACCCTGCCGCGTTCAACGTGGGGATGAACCTGGGCGCGGCGGCGGGCGCGGGCGTGGCCGAACACCTGCACCAGCACCTGGTCCCGCGCTGGCCCGCCGACAGCAACTACATGACCGTGGTCGCGGGGACGCGGGTCGTGCCGGACCTGCTGGAAGACACCTACCGCCAGCTGAAAGCCGCCTGGCCTGCCGCGGAATAGACAGGCTAAGCCTTCCGGCCCGGCTTTCTCAAACCGGACATTCTGTGCTACTCTCAGGTTAGAGTCCGGTTTGTAGCAGCCTGCCGGAGGCATGCCGATGAAAACGATCCAGCGCATCGCCGTGATTGGCGCGGGCACCCTGGGAACGGGCATCGCCCAGTGCTGCGCCACCGCCGGGTTCAGCACCATCCTGATCGACATCTCGCCGGATGCGCTGGCCCGCGCCCAGCGCGCCATCAGCCACAGCGTCAGCCAGCTGCACGCCAGCGGCAAAATCAGCGCCGAAGCGCGCGACGGCGCCCTCAGCATCCAGGCCGCCACCAGCGCGGACGCGGCCAGCCAGGCCGATCTGGCGATTGAGGCCGGGCCGGAAGTCCTCAGTGTGAAGAAAGACATCCTGAGCGCGCTGGACAGCGCCCTGCCGCCGCGCGCGATCCTGGCCAGCAGTTCGTCGGCCTTCACGCTCACCGCCCTGGCCGCGCTGACCGGCCGCCCCGACCGCGTGATCGGCCTGCACTTCATCAACCCCGTCACGCGCAACCCGCTGGTGGAGGTCATCCCGGCCTATGACACCAGCACCGCCACGCGCGACCTGGCGCTGGAAGTGGTGGAGGCGCTGGGCAAGACCGCGGTGCTGGTCGGGGACTGCCCCGGGTTCATCAGCAATCGCGTGCTGTACCCGCTGCTGAACGAGGCAATCGCCGCGCTGCTGGAAAACGCAGGCACGGTGGAAGCGATCGACACGGTGTTCCGCCTGGGATTCGAGCATCCGATGGGGCCGCTGATGCTGGCCGATTACATCGGGCTGGATGTTGTGCTGGCGGTGATGGACGCGCTGTGGGACGCCTACCGGGCCGACCGCTACCGCGCCAGCCCGCTGCTGCGCCAGCTGGTGGATGCCGGGCATGTGGGCCGCAAGAGCCGGCGCGGATTCTATCATTACGACGACACAGGCTGCCCGGTGGGCCCGGCGTATCCCTGAGCGCGGATCGCCCCCGGCCCTGAGCCACTGGAGAGACCGGTTATGACTCAACGCTTTCATCTCACCCTGACCGACCAGGAACGCACCGCGCTGGAGGACATCCTGCAGGCCGGCAGTTCGCTGCTGCAGCGCCGCGCGCAGATCATCCTGCTGACGGCCCAGGAGACCCCGCAGACCGAGATCGCCAGCGCGACCGGCCTGTCGGCCCGCCAGGTGCGGCGCTGGCAGCGCGCGTATCTGGCTGACCGGATGGCGATTTTTGAGCGGCATGCCGCTGACGAAGCCGCAGCCGATGAACCGGCTCCGGCTGAAACACCGGCTGCATCCGCGCCAGCGCACCCGGTCCCGAATTTCAGGGCGGGCGCGCCCGCCAGCGCCGGGTCAGCCCTGGCCGAGGTCAGCATCCCCACCATCCCCGAGCCTGCAGCGCCCCGCAAGCCCACCAGCCAGCCCCGCCCTGGCATTGATGCCCCGCGCCGGGCGCTGGAACTGGTGAAGCAGCCGGGCATTCTGCCGGACGACCCCATGAGCGAGGCGGGCCGCAAAGCCCTGCACTTCCACTTCGAGCGCATGCTGCTGCATGAGCCGGGCAGCCGCCTGGGCGAAGACATCGAGGCGGTGCATGACATGCGCGTCGCCACGCGCCGGATGCGCAGCGCGTTCCGCATCTTCAAACCGTACTACCGGCGCAAGGTGATCCGCCCTCTTATCCGCGGGCTGCGCCAGGCAGGGGGCGCACTGGGCGAAGTGCGTGATATGGACGTGTTCATCGAGAAGCTGGAGGCGTACCAGGCCAGCCCGCCGGAAAACGGCGAACACAGCCTGGAGCCGCTGCTGGCCGTGTGCCACCAGCGCCGTGACCAGGCGCGCGACGCCCTGATCACGTACCTGAACAGCCCGGACTTTGCGTCCTTCGTGGAGGGCTTCGACCGTTTCCTCACCACGCCGGAAGCGGGCGCGCTGGCCCCCGGCGACCTGGAGGGCGGCACGCCCCCGGCCTACCTGGTGCGGCATGTGGTCCCGCGCCTGGTCTACACCAATTACGAGGCGGTGCGCGCCTACGAAACCGTGCTGGATCACGCCCGGATCGAAACGCTGCATGCGCTGCGCATCGAGTTCAAGCGGCTGCGCTACGCCCTGGAGTTCTTTGAGGAAGTGCTCGGTCCGGAAGCGCGAAGCGTCATCTCCGAGGTGAAAGTGATGCAGGATCACCTGGGCGACCTGAACGACGCGCAGGTCGCGGGCGACTTCCTGCGGGACTTCATCAGCGAGTACGAGCACACCCAGTCAGCCGTGATGATCCAGGATCGGCGCAGTATCGAGCGGGTGGTGCAGTACATGGCCTACCAGTTCGCGGAAAAACACCGCCTGACGACCACGTTCCCGCAGGTCTGGGCGCACTTCAACCGGCCCGATGTCCGGCGCGCCCTGGCGCTGTCCGTCTCCGCGCTCTGATCCCGCACAAAAAAACACCCCCGTCAGGTCAGCCCGGCGGGGGTGTTGTGTGTGTTACTGCATCGGGTCCAGCCGCTGGAGCAGCCAGCCGACCGCGCCGCCGGCCAGCAGCGCCTCGATCGGGTACAGGGGCATGATGTAGCGCTGCCAGTTCAGGGGGATGGTCAGCAGGGTGAAGGCGATCATGGCTGCCACCCACAGGGCCAGCACCAGCAGCGCCGGGCGCTCCCGCACCTGCGCGGCCAGGATCAGCGCGCCGCAGGCCGCCACGCCCAGCAGCAGCGCCCCGCCCAGCTCTCCGATCTGCCCCCGTCCGTAGGGGAAGCCCGCCAGCGAGCTGTTCTCGTACGCCGTGATCGCCGGGCCGATCGGCTCCGCCCAGCCGTCAACCTCGTAGTATTCCGGTGCCGTCACCGACAGGTGGCGAATCATGCCCGCCAGCCGGGCCGGCAGGTCGGGGTAGGCGTCCTCCGGAAAAGCGCCCGCCTGCCCCGCAACCAGCCCCTGGCGCAGTTCCAGGACATACCCGGCGCGGGCCGGGGGGTCACCCCACCAGGCCGGGTTCAGCAGCAGGAAAACGCCCAGCGCCAGCGCACCGCTGATCACGAGCCAGATCAGCGCCGCCCACCAGCGCGGGAAGCGCCGCCACAAGACAACCACGAGGATCGCGGCATAGACCGCCGCGACAACCACCGCGCCGCTGTGCTTGCTGGCGACCGCCAGCCCGGAGGCCAGCCCCAGCAGCAGGCCGTACCCGCCTGAGCGGGCCAGCGAAACCCGGCTACCGGTCATCCGCTGCGCCGGGGCCAGTAATCGCTGCGCCCAGGCCAGCGCCACCAGCACCACCAGCAGGCTGAACAGCAGCAGCGTCGCCTCCATGTAAGCGCGCCGGATGTGGATCAGGACGATGCCATGCGTCGCCAGCAGCGCGCTGGCCGGGTAAGCAGCCCAGCGCCCGCCCCACAGCCGCGCCACGCCAAACAGGGCCAGCACCGCCAGCGCCCCCGGTATCGCCGCCGCCCAGCGCGCCGCCCGCAGCAGCTCGTCCGTGGGACGGTGGCCGTTCTCGACATTCCAGTCATACCCCGCGCCCCACAGCCACTGTTCGCTGAGGTCATTCACCGTGAATCCGGCGGCATCCCATGCCAGCCCATAAAGCAGCTTGGAGAGCGTGCCATTCAGCAGGCGCAGTTCCTGTTCCGCCGCGTTCAGCGGTGGGTCATGAAAAAAGACCTGCTCCCACTCCCCGGCCACAAACTGGTAGTGATAGTCCCGGCTCATCATGATCTGGGTCGATTCATCACCGTGGAAGGGAACCAGCGGCGTGCCCAGCAGGACAAAAACCATCAGGGCGGATACCCACAGGATATCCACCCCGATCACCCAGCGCGGCGTGCGTGGCACATCATTCATTACGTCACCGTCACCAGGCTCTTATTCTGCTCCACGCTGTCACCCGGCTTCACATTCACCATATGGACTTTACCCGCACGCGGGGCCTTCAGCTCGTTCTCCATCTTCATGGATTCGAGGATCACGAGCGTCTGGCCGGCTTCCACTTCTTGCCCCGGCTGCACCGGCACGGCGATGATCAGGCCCGGCATCGGGGCGCGGATCACGATCTCGGCATCGCCGGGGATGAATCCGGCGCTGGATTTCGCCAGCCGCTGCTCTCGCTCGTCCATCACCTGGACGGAATACAGCGCGCCCCACAGCAGCACGTCGTACTGCCCCTCGACCTCCTGCACCATGCCCTCATAGGACACGTTATCGACCATCAACGAGTACAGGGCCTGCTCATCCAGTGCCAGGAAGTCCACATCACGCGGCTCGCCATCCACCAGCAGCTTGCCATCCGGCAGGATATCAATGGTGAACATCTGGCCGTTTACCGTTGCCATGTATTTCATCGAAATCCCCTCTCCCCTAACGCTGCATGCGTTCCCAGCGCCCGAGCCATTTCCAGTTGGAAACGTCGCGCGCGTTGCGCTGGACGATCTGGGCGGCCTGCTGGCGGTCACGGTGCGCGACCAGCGTCGCCAGGATCGCGGCCACTTCGCCCTGCCCCTCCGCCTCTTCCTTCTCGATCTCGAAGCGCTCTTCCACAAACTTGGTGTCGAAGCTCCCCGCCAGGAAGCGGTGGCTGTCCAGCAGGCTCTGGTGGAAGGGGATGTTCGTGTTCACGCCCATGATGCGGTATTCGCTCAGCGCGCGGCGCATGCGCAGGATCGCCTCCCCGCGCGTCTCGCCCCAGCAGATCAGCTTGGCGAGCATACTGTCATAGTACGGCGTGACCTCAAACCCGGCGTACACGCCGCTGTCCAGCCGGACGCCCGGCCCGGTCGGCGCGACATTAGCCGTGATGCGCCCCACCGAGGGCAGGAAGTTATTGTAGGGGTCTTCCGCGTTAATCCGGCACTCGATCGCCCAGCCCTTGATCGCCAGCGACTCCTGCGTCGGGCCCATCCGCCGCCCGCGCGCGATGCGGATCTGTTCCTTCACCAGGTCCACGCCGGTCACCATCTCGGTCACCGGGTGTTCCACCTGGATGCGCGTGTTCATCTCCAGGAAGTAGAAGTTCTTGTCCTTATCCACCAGGAATTCGATCGTCCCGGCGTTCAGGTAATCCACCGCCTCGGCTGCCCGGACAGCGACCTGCCCCATCGCCTGACGCATGTCGTCATCCACAAACACGCTGGGCGCTTCCTCCACCAGCTTCTGGTGGCGGCGCTGGATGGAGCATTCACGCTCGCCCAGATGGATCGTGTTGCCGTAGGCATCGGCCAGTATCTGGATTTCGATGTGGCGCGCGCCAACGATCAGCTTCTCCAGGTATACCCGCCCGTCGCCGAAGGCGGACTCAGCCTCGCGCCGGGCCGCGGCCAGCGCGCCCGGCAGTTCCTGCACATTCTGGACGATGCGGATGCCCTTGCCGCCGCCGCCCGCCGCCGCCTTCACCATCAGCGGGAAGCCGACCTCGGCTTCCGCCACGGCGATCATCTCGTCGTCGGTCAGGCCGGGGCGTGTCCCCGGCACAAGCGGCACACCCGCCTTGCGCATCAGCTCGCGCGCGGCCAGCTTGTCGCCCATCAGGCCGATGCTGTGCGGGCGCGGCCCGATGAAGATCAGCCCTTCATCCAGGCACGCCTGGGCGAAATCCGCCCGTTCCGCCAGGAAGCCATAGCCGGGGTGGACCGCATCCGCGCCGGCCTTACGCGCGACTTCCAGCACCTTGTCAATTACGAGATAGCTTTCTGAGGGGCGCGCCCCGCCGATGTGGTAGGCTTCGTCCGCCTGGCGAACGTGCAGGCTGGTGCGATCCACATCGGAGTAGATCGCCACGGTCTGAATGCCCAGCTCCCGGCAGGCCTGAATCACGCGGTTCGCGATCTCGCCGCGGTTGGCGATCAGCACTTTTTTGATCAGTGTGGTTTCTACCATTGGTGGCTCTCCCCCGCCTTACAGCGGCATATTGCCGTGCTTGCGCGGCGGATTGCTGTCGCGCTTGTTGCGCAGCATCTCCAGCGCGTTGATCAGGCGCGGGCGCGTATCACGCGGCTCGATGATGTCGTCGATGTCGCCGCGCGCGGCGGCCACGTACGGGTTCGCGAAACGCTTGCGGTAGTCCTCCACCAGCTCGTCACGCAGGGCAATCGGGTCTTCCGCCTCAGCCAGCTGTCGCCGGAAGATGATGCTCACTGCGCCCTCCGGCCCCATCACGGCGAATTCAGCGGTGGGCCAGGCCAGGTTCAGGTCAGAGCGGATCGATTTGCTGTTCATCACGCAGTACGCGCCGCCGTAGGCCTTGCGCGTGACCACCGTGATCTTGGGCACGGTCGCCTCGCAGTAGGCGTAGAGCAGCTTCGCGCCGGAACGGATGATCCCCCCGTGTTCCTGCGCCGTCCCCGGCAGGAAGCCGGGCACGTCCTCAAATGTGATGATCGGGATGTTGAAGGCATCGCAGAAGCGGATGAAGCGGGCGGCCTTTTCGCTGGCATCAATATCCAGCACCCCGGCCAGCACCGCCGGCTGGTTGGCCACGATGCCCACACTGTGCCCGCCCAGCCGCGCAAACCCGACAACCATATTGCGCGCGTAATGCTCGTGAATCTCAAAGAAGCGCCGGTCGTCCACGATCAGCCGGATCACGTCCTTCACATCATAGGGCTTGTTGGGGTTATCCGGCACGATGCTGTCCAGCGCCTCTTCGGTGCGCAGGGGGTCATCCTTGGAGGGGACAAAAGGCGGGTCTTCCATGTTGTTCTGGGGGATGTAGCCCAGCACCTCGCGCAGCAGGTACAGGCAGTCCTCCTCGCTTTCCGCCGCCAGGTGGCTGACCCCGCTGACCGAGTTGCACGTGATCGCGCCGCCCAGCTCTTCCTTGGTCACTTCCTCGTGCATGACCTGCTTGATCACGTCCGGCCCGGTGACGAACATGTAGCTGGTGTTCTTCACCATGAAGATGAAATCGGTGAGCGCCGGGCTGTACACCGCCCCGCCCGCGCATGGCCCCATGATCGCGCTGAGCTGCGGGATCACGCCGCTGGCGAGCGTGTTGTGCAGGAAGATGTCCGCGTACCCGTCCAGGCTCACCACGCCTTCCTGGATGCGCGCACCGCCGCTGTCGTTCAGGCCGATCATGGGCGCGCCGTTTTTCATCGCCATCTCCATGATCTTGACGATCTTCTGGGCGTGAACCTCGCTGAGACTGCCGCCGAACACGGTGAAATCCTGGGAATAGACGTATACCAGCCGCCCATCAATCGTGCCCCAGCCGGTCACCACGCTGTCGCCCGGAATCTGATTCTGCGGGGCGTCCATCCCAAAATCGCGGGCGCGCTGCGTCACAAAAGCGTCCACCTCGCGGAAGCTGCCAGGGTCCAACAGGATTTCCAGGCGCTCGCGCGCGGTCAGCTTACCCGCCTTGTGCTGCTTTTCAATCCGGCTCTGCCCGCCGCCCAGCCGGCTCTGCTCACGTTTCGCTCGAAGTTCAGCGATCTTCGGGTCGAGTTCTGTCATCAGTTCGTGTCCTCTTTTTTGGCTCTAAGAATTGGGGGCGTCCTGGTTCTCGCGCTGCCGCCGCTGCCACAGGCTCCAGCCGCCAACGCTCCCGGCGAACAGGGCCATCACCAGCACAGCGAAAGGCCACCGGAGACGGGCATAATCCGCCACAACAAACGCCCGCCACCAGATGACCTGAAAAAGGCTGTAGGCCCCAACCACAAGGAACACCACCCGGGGCGCCAGGTTGCGGTTATGCCACAACTGCCAGGCCAGCCAGGTCAGCGCCAACCCCCAGCCCGCGCCCGCACCAATCGCCAGCCAGAACGGAATCCGCACACCCAGCGCCGCCAGCGTCCCCGCTTCCAACGCGATATAGCCCGCCTGGAGCAGGTTCGCCAGCCCCACCGCCAGCACGAGCAGGCTCACGATCACGCGCCCCCGGACGCGCGGCGGCGGGGCTTCATTTGCGAGAATTGCGGTCTGTTTATGTGGTGCCATGCCGGGCATTATAGCGTAGCCGCGGGACGGCTCACAAACCCGGCAGGGCCTGCCAGGGGGAATGGATAGCTTTTGATAGCCTGGGGAGGGATGCCCCGGCGCCTAAATCAGTGTGTCGGGCCGGTACTCACCAAAGACCGCGCGCAGCACGCCGCAGATTTCGCCCAGCGTCACATCCTGCTCCACGCAGGTGATAAACAGCGGCATCAGGTTTTCGTCGCCCCGCGCGGCGCTTTCCAGCCGGCCCAGCAGCTCGGTCACGCGGCTCTGATCACGCGCCGCACGGAGCGCGGCCAGGCTGGCGCGCTGCTGCTGCTCGATAGCCGGGTCCACGCGCAGGGTCTTCACGGCAGTCTCATCCTCAACCGTGAAGCGGTTCACCCCCACCACCACCTGCTCGCCGCTGTCCACAGCCTGCTGGTAAGCATAGGCCGCGTCCTGGATCTCGCGGTTCATAAAGCCCTGCTCGATGGCGGCCAGCGCGCCGCCCAGCGCGTCGATCTTCTCGATGTAGGCCAGCGCCTCACGGTAAATAGCCTCGGTCAGCGCTTCGATGGCGTAACTGCCGCCCAGCGGATCGACGGTATCCGCCACGCCGCTTTCATGCGCGATGATCTGCTGCGTGCGCAGCGCCACCTGCACCGCTTCCTCGGTGGGCAGCGCCAGCGCCTCGTCCATGCTGTTGGTGTGCAGGCTCTGCGCCCCGCCCAGCACCGCCGCCAGCGCCTGGATCGTGACGCGCACGATGTTGTTCTGCACCTGCTGCGCGGTGAGCGTGCTGCCGCCGGTCTGGGCGTGGAACTTCAGGCGCAGGCTTTCCACCTTCTGCGCGCCGAAGCGCTCCCGCATGAGCACGGCCCACAGCCGCCGCGCCGCCCGGAACTTGGCGACTTCCTCCAGGAAGTTATTGTGCGCGTTGAAGAAGAAGGACAACTGCGGAGCGAACTCGTCCACCGCCAGCCCGGCCGCTATCGCCGCCCGGACATAGGCCAGCCCGTTCGCCAGCGTGAAAGCGACCTCCTGCACGGCGGTGCTGCCCGCCTCGCGGATGTGGTAGCCGCTGATGCTGATCGTGTTCCAGTGGGGAACCTCCCGCTGGCAGTAGGCGAACAGGTCCGTGATCAGGCGCATGCTGGGCGCGGGCGGGAAGATGTACGTCCCGCGCGCCAGGTATTCCTTCAGGATGTCGTTCTGCACCGTGCCGCGCAGTTGGCGCGGCTCCACGCCCTGCCCGCGCGCCACCGCGATATACATCGCCAGCAGCACCGCCGCCGGCGCGTTGATCGTCATGGAGGTGGAGACCTTATCCAGCGGGATGCCTTCAAACAGGCGCGCCATATCGCGCAGGCTGCTGATGCTCACGCCCACCTTGCCGACCTCGCCCAGCGCGAACGGATCGTCGGCGTCATAGCCGATCTGGGTGGGCAGGTCGAAGGCCACGCTCAGGCCGGTCTGGCCGTTTTCCAGCAGGTAGCGGTAGCGCGCGTTTGATTCCTCCGCGCTGGCATAGCCGGCATACTGGCGCATCGTCCAGAACCGCCCGCGGTACATCGTCGGCTGCGCCCCGCGCGTGAACGGATACTGGCCGGGGTAGCCCAGCGCCGCGTCATAATCCGCCGGGGCATCCTCCGGCGTGTACAGGCGCTCGATGGGAATCCCCGACGGGTTGATGAACGTCTCGCGCCGTTCAGGAAAACGTGCCAGCGCCCGCGCCAGCACGTCTTCTTCCCAGGCTTTTCTGGAGCCTGCATGGTCAGTCATAACTGCCCTACCCCTCCGGTGGTTGGAACGCCGCCAGCGGCACGCTGATTCCGGCGAAATTGGCGAATGTCAGGTCGTGAAACGTCAGACCCAGGCGGGTGCGCACGTGGTCGAATAACTGGGCGTAGCTCTCCGCAAAACGCGGGCTTTCGGCCAGCCCCAGCCGCGTAATCACACCCTCGATCCGGTCCGGATCGCCCTCGACCTCCACAAAATGCCCGAACGGCATCTCGTCCAGCAGCACTTCCACGCCGTCCAGCCCGTACGTCGTGCGGTACTTCTCATAGGTCATGTAAGGCCGGTAGCCGAGCTGGGCCAGGATCACGGCCATCGTATCATAGTCGCTGACCGTCACCTCGGCCTCAAAGCGGGCCTGCACACCCGCATTCAGCGGGGTCTGGGCCGGGCCTTTGTAGGTCAGCCGGGCGGCGCTGTCCTGGCGCAGGCGCAGCACGATTCCCGCCGGGGTCAGCCCGCCCGCCGCGTCCTCATAGCGCGTGTTGCGCTCCAGCACGCGGGGATGCAGCAGCGCCGCGTCGCTGGCTTCCAGGCGCGTCAGGACCGGGGCCAGGTCGCCCACCCACAGCTTGGCTTCCACTTCAAGATACTGTCCGGGCTGCGCCATCATCACCCGTTACTTGCGCATATCGCCCACGATGTCGGCTATCTGGTCCTTCAGATCCGCAAAGACCGGGTACACATCCCGGTTGGCATCCACCACGCGGAAATCGAAGTGCTCGGCCATCGTGTCGAACTGCTTGATGATACTCTTCTGGTACGTGATGTAGTTCTGGTACAGGTCGGTCCCCGGCAGGAAGTCGGAGCCGCTCTCCCAGTAGTCAAACATCCCGCGTGACACCAGCACACGCGGCACGATCGACTGCACATTCGCCTTCAGGTAAAACACCGCGTCCGGCACGATGGCAAACCCGTACACGCCGTAAATCCAGTCCGGGTCCGCGCCGCGCGCCAGCGCCCGCGCAATAGGCGCGTAAATGTAGCGGTCGGTGAGCATCACAAAGCCGGCCCGCAGCGCGGGGATGATCTCTTTTTCCAACCGGTCCACGAAGTCGGTGGCGTAGAACAGGTCCATCGTCAGCGGGCTGAGGAAGTTGCCCTGCTTGGCCCGGGAGATGCCCCGCGCCGCCAGCGCGGAGCGCGCCAGCCCGGTTTGCACCGCGCCGAAACCGTTCTGCTCCAGCCATTCGCGCAGCATCGCCACCTGGGTGGAACGCCCCACGCCATCGGTGCCTTCGATCACGATCAGCTTGCCCGGCAGGGCCTTATCCGGCATGCCCGGCAGCGGATACCCATACGTCTGCATTTTCGTCATGGTGGCCTCCTAGCTGCTGCTCACGCCTGACAGATAGCGCCCGTAAAGCCCTTCGTGTTCCAGCGTCTCACGCCAGGCAATTGGCTGGGTGGTGGCCAGGCCCTTCAGGTGCGGCCTGACGATGTCGCGCACCTGCTGCTGCTGCGACACCAGCGTGTCAGTCGCGTTAATGACCTGCAGGCCGAACTCGTCCACCATGTGGTCATATTCATCCAGGATCTTGCCCTGGAAGATGCGGAACGACTCATACGGATCGTGCGAGAAACCCATATCCAGCCCGGCTTCGTAATACTTTAACTCCGGACGGCCAGTGAGGATACGCTCCAGTGACTCTTTTAGCGGCACGCGGAAGTAAAAAGCCACGGTGGGCACGACGGCGAATTTGTACATTTGCCGCACCCAGGCGCGGTCTACCCCGCGCGCGGCGTCCCGCGCGAACGCGGTGTAAATATAGCGGTCGGCCAGGACGATCGCGCCCGCCTTCAGCGCCGGGATGATCTGGCGCTCGGTGCGATCCGCCAGGTCGGCCGCGTGAATCAGGCTGAAGCTCATCGGGGTCAGGGCGTGTTCCTTCTTGCCCTTCTTGGTGGTGGCCCGCACAACCGGCGAGGAATTCCACTCGGTGAATGTCACAACGTGACCCGCCCCCAGCAGCCACTTGTGCAGAATATCAAGCTGCGTACTCTTTCCGCTGCCGTCAATCCCCTCCACAACAAAGAGTTTGCCGGGCAGCGGTGTTCCATCCGATAAATGCGCCATAGCCATTCCTTCCTCAATACTCTTTTCCACCGATAGTTGGTAAGCCCCACAGCGATGCGCACGGTCTTAGTGTGGTATCCAGCGTGTACACTAAGTATAGTCTATTCAAGCCTGCATAAAAGCATGAAGTTGCGCCATTAGCAGGCAACCATTCTACCGAGATTCAGCCGGGGTGACAGCCCTGGCGCGATCAACAACATCCCCTGCAGGGAGGCTGCGATGTCCCATTCTGGCAAGACGATCCCCCTGGCGTTCGAGCGCCTGCCCGCCGAAGAACAGCTGGCCCAGTCCCGGCGCCTGCTGGCCCGCCTGCGCCAGCGGCGGAGCGTGCGTGATTTCTCCACAGAGCCGGTGCCGTTTGAGCTGATCGAAAACGCGATCGCCACGGCCGCCAGCGCGCCCTCCGGGGCGAACCAGCAGCCCTGGACCTTCGTGGTGGTCAGCGATCCCGCCGTCAAGCGCCAGATCCGCGCCGCCGCCGAAGCCGAGGAGCGCGAGAGCTACGAACGCCGGATGTCACCGGAGTGGCTGGCGGCGCTTACCCCGCTGGGAACCGACTGGCGCAAGCCCCACCTGGAAGACGCGCCCTATCTGATCATCGTCTTTCGTCAGGCGTACGGCCTGCAGATCGACCCGCTCACCGGCGAGACAGCGCGCATCAAGCACTACTACACCGAGGAATCGGTGGGGATCGCCGTAGGGATGCTGCTGACCAGCCTGCACCTGGCCGGGCTGGCAACCCTGACGCATACCCCCAGCCCGATGCAGTTCCTGTGCGACATCCTGGGCCGCCCGCCTAACGAGCGCCCGTTTGTGGTCATCCCGGTGGGGCATCCTGCCGTGGGTGCGCGCGTGCCCGCCATAGACAAAAAGCCGCTGAATGCTATCATGGTTCATATCTGAGCAGCCCGCTGCATAACCTGCAACTGAGGGAAACCATGGGAACACGTCCACGCCTGCGCGATCTGGGCATCACTGTCGGCCGCCTGCCCACCGGGCCGTTTAACGCCATCACCGATGTCTCCGGGGTGCGGGTGGGGCATGTCAGTGTCGTGTATGACCGGGAGATGACCGCGCGCACCGGCGTGACGATCATCGCCCCGCGTGAAAACACCGTGGACGAGGATCGGGTCTTCGCGGGCTTCCACAGCTTCAATGGCTGCGGCGCCATGACCGGCCTGCTGTGGCTGGAGGAATCCGGGATGCTCAGCAGCGAGATCGCGCTGACCGGCACGTACACTGTCGGCACGGTCTATGACGCGCTGGTGCGCGCCTCACGGGAAGGATACGGGGGCAGCCAGCTCCCGGTTGTGGCTGAAACCTATGACGGCTACCTGAACGAAGGCCCGGCCTTCCACGTGACCCAGGAGCATGTGCTGGAGGCGCTGCACAGCGCCAGCAGCGGCCCGGTGGCGGAGGGCAACGTGGGCGGCGGAACCGGGATGAAATGTCACGAATTCAAAGGCGGCATCGGGACGGCGTCCCGCGTGGCGGCGCTCAACTGCTGTGAATTCACCGTTGGGGCGCTGGTGCAGGCCAACCAGGGCCTCCGCATCGACCTGACGATCGATGGCGTGCCGGTGGGGCGCGAGCTGGGGGTGGATGTCGTGCCGGGGCAGCAGCCCGGCCCGGGGGAGGAAGGCTCCTCGATCATCGTCATCCTGGCGACTGACGCGCCGCTGCTGCCGTTCCAGTGCCGCCGCCTGGCCCAGCGCGCGGTAATCGGCCTGGCCCGCACCGGCAGCTACGGGCATAACTGGTCCGGCGATATCTTCCTCGCCTTCGCCACGGGCAACCACCTGACCTCCCGCACCGCCGACCCCGACACCGTGCAGATGATCCCGAACCCGGAGATCGACCCGCTGTTCCTGGCCGCCGCAGAAGCGACCGAAGAAGCGATCCTGAACGCCATGTGCGCCGCCGAGACCATGACCGGCTGGAAGGGCCGCACCATCCACGCGATGCCGCTGGACAGGGTTGTCGAGGTGATGCGCAAGTACAACCGGCTGTAGCGCCTCAGCCAGCCGGGATAGGCCGCACCGCTTCCGGCAGGTGGTCACGAAAGACATCGACCAGCCAGGCGTGAACCCCAATGGCCGTTTCCGGCGCCAGCACGATATCATGAAAGTAACTGCCGGAGGCGCGCTCGATCAGCCAAAAATCAGCCCCATACAGCGGAATGCCGGGCTGATCGTCCTGCTTGTCAAAGCGCAGGCGGCGCAGCGCCCGGTCAAAGGCATGCAGCCGATCCTCATCCAGCAGGTATTCCAGCGCCGGGTGCAGCGTGAAGCGGCGATACACAACCACGAGCTGGGTCTCGCCATCCTGGTGGTGGGTCAGCGTCGCCACCTGGTCGGCGTAGCGCCCATCCCCATACTGGATGGTCAGCCGGTAGGCGACATTGATGCCCGGCCGCCGCGCGGCAGCCGCCAGGGTCGGCAAGTCCAGCCGCCCGGCAATCATCCGCAGCCCATCCGCATGCCCGCGCGTGCCCGCCATCACTTCACTCAGTCTTTCCCATGCAATCAGGGTTCGAGGACAATCTTACCAAACACCTCGCCCCGTTCAAGGGCGCGCTGGCCCGCCGCCACTTCCTCCAGGGGCAGCTTCCGCCCGATCACGGCCCGCAGATCGCCCGCGAACACGCGCTGCATGGCCCGCACAAAATCGCTGTGGGGGGCCATCGTGCTGCCGATCAGGCTGATCTGCCGGGCGAACAGGTAGCGGATGTCCAGGTTCAGGTGCGGCCCGCTGGTCGCGCCGACAATCAGCAGCCGCCCGCCCTTGCGCAGGGCGCGGATACTGCCGAACAGCGTCTCCGCGCCGACATTATCCACCACCACATCCACCCCGCGCCGTTCCGTCAGCCGGAAGACGGCCCGGCTCCAGTCCTCCTCCGCCCGGTTGATCAGCACGTCCGCGCCGAGCGCCGCCGCCTGCTGGAGCTTCTCCGCGCTGCTGCCCACGACCAGCACCCGCGCCCCGGCCAGCTTCGCGATCTGGATGCTGGCCGTGTTCACCCCACCCGACGCGCCCACGACCAGCACCTGCTCACCGGGCCGCAGCCCGCCGCGCGTGATCAGGGAGTGCCACGCCGTCAGCGTCACCAGCCCGGCCGCTGCCGCAGTCGCATAGTCCACGTCCTCCGGCAGGCGCAGCAGGTTGCGCGCCGGGACGACCACATATTCCGCCAGTGTGCCGCGCGAATGCTCTCCCAGGATGCTGAACGAGTCGCAGAGCTGCTGCTGACCCGCCAGGCAGGCCGCGCACCGCCCGCAGCTCAGGGAGGGGTTAACGACCACCCGGTCGCCGGCCTGCCAGCCGCTCACACCGGGGCCAAGCGCTTCAAGCTCGCCCGCCGCGTCCGCGCCGCCAACGTGCGGCAGCGCCAGGTCCAGCCCCGGCCAGCCCTCGCGCACGAACAGATCCAGCCGGTTCAGCGCCGCCGCGCGCACACGCAGGCGCACTTCACCCTCACCCGGCTCTGGCACCGGGAAATCCCCCACCACGCGCAGGCGTTCCACCGGCCCGTGTTCGGTAAAAATCGCCGCTTTCATGTTCAACCCCCTCTTCCTAACGCAGCTTCAGCTCGTTGCGGGCGATCACCACGCGCTGAATCTCGCTGGTGCCTTCGTAGATCTCCGTGATCTTCGCGTCGCGGAAGTAGCGCTCCAGCGGCAGCTCCTTGCTGAAGCCTATCCCGCCGTGAATCTGAACGGCCTCATGCGTCACAAACATCGCGGTTTCGCTGGCGAACAGCTTGGCCATGCTCGCCTCGGTCGTGTAGCGCGCGCCCGTGGCTTTGGCGGCTTCCTTCGCCATGCACGCGTTATACAGCAGGGCGCGGCTGGCCTCCAGGCGGGTTTTCATGTCCGCGATCTTCTGCTGGATCATCTGGAAAGCGCCGATAGGCTGGCCGAACGCCTCCCGTTCGCGCGCGTACTGCAGCGACGCTTCAAAGGCCGCCTCCGCAATCCCGACCGCCTGCGCCGCCACACCGATGCGCCCCGCATCCAGGATCGCCATCGCGATCCTGAAGCCCTGCCCCGGCTCCCCCAGCACGCACTCCACCGGGCAGGCATAATCCTCGAACAGCAGCTCGCTGGTGGCGCTGGCACGGATGCCCAGCTTGGGCTCCTTCTTGCCGCGGGTGAAACCGGGCTGATCAGCCTCCGTCAGAAAAGCCGTGATTCCGCGGTGGCCCTGTGCCGGGTCGGTCATGGCGAACAGCACCACATAATCGGCCACCGGCCCGCTGCTCACCCAGCTCTTGCGCCCGTTGATGATGTAGTGCGCGCCGTCGGCGTTCAGGACGGCCCGGCTGGCCATCCCGGCTGCATCCGACCCGGAGGACGGCTCGGTAAGGCTGTACGCCCCGATCTTCTGGCCGGAGGCCACCGGCAGCAGGAAGCGCTGTTTCTGCTCCTCCGTGGCGAACAGCGTCAGGGCGTTGCAGAACAGGCTGTTGTTCACGCTCATGATCGTGCCGTGGGCGGCGTCGGCCTTTGAGATTTCGATCATGGCCAGCGCGTAAGCCAGGCAGTCCATCCCTGCCCCGCCGTATTCCTCCGGCACCTCGATGCCCATCAGCCCCAGCGCGCCCATCGCCCGGACGGTCTCCAGCGGGAATTCGCCCGTTTCGTCGAAGGCGGCAGCAACGGGTGCGATCTCGTTTCGGGCAAAATCGCGCGCGGCCTCTTGAAGCATGCGATGTTCTTCCGTAAACAGGTGAGACTCAAGTGCCATCAGGCTATCCTCAACTCTAATATAATGTTAAGTTATAGCTTTACAATTGCAGATTGGCGGCAGAAAAGAACGATCTGTACAATAGGCCGCTATAGTCTTTATAGCATCAGCTTCAGCTCAGGCCGAATCAGCACCCAGCGGAAAAAAACCATGCCCGACCCCAACAAACACAGCACTCTGATCAGCAAAGCCCTGGCCGTGCGCGAACAGGTGATTGCACGCCACCTTGCCGGCAGGCTGGAATACGAGCGGGACCTGGCGGCGCTGGCCCATGAAATCATCGCGATGACCCACCTGGATGAATCTTTCGCGGTCGGCCAGCTGTTTAACGCGATGGGCGTGATCGAGTTCGACCGGGGCCACTTCATCGCCGCCTATGACTATATCATGAGCGCCCTGCACAGCTTTCAGGCCATCAATCACCAGGAGCGCATGATCTCCGCCCTGAACAACCTGGGGGAGATTCACCGCCAGTGGGGGAAACACGCCGCCGCGCTGGATTACTACCGCCGGGCCACCGAGATGGCCCACGCCCTGGAGAACTGGGGCCTGGTCGCCGTGCTGACCAGCAACACCGGGCTGGTGCTCCTGGAACAGGGCAACCCCCGGAAAGCGCTTGAGCATTTTCAGCGCGCGCTGGAAGCTGCCGAACACGTGATCCCGCGCCCTGCCACTGAGGGCGAAACCTACAGCGCGATAGCGCGGGCTTACATGGCCCTGGGCGAATTCGAGCGGGCCTGGAACGCGGCCGAACAGGCCCTGCGCCTCAGCCAGGAACATAACCGATCGCGACATATCGCGTTCGCTTACCGCACCCTGGGCGCGCTGGCCGCCGCCCAGCCCGAACGCGGGATCGCGCCGGATGAGTATTTCGCCCACAGCCGGGACATCAGCCGCGCTTCCGGCGCGCGGACGGACTACGCCCTCACCCTGCTGGACGAAGCCGCCTGGCGCATCGAGCGTGGCGAGACAGAGGCGGCCCGCGGCCTGTTGACCGAGGCCCGCCAGATCTTCACCGACACAAAAATGGTCGAGGAAGCCACCCGCGCGCGGACGCGGTTGGAGCAACTGGACGCCAGCCCCTGACCATCCGGCCGCTGAACAGCCTGCGCAACGCCACATCCCCCCCGGGTGTTATAACCGCTGATTCGCCCAACGGAACAATCCCGTTGCCTGTGCCTGTGATCCACCCTGCGGAGGACAGTATGAGTACGCCCCACGCCCTTGACCACGTGGCGATCCTCGTGGAGAACCTGGATACCGCCCTGGCGTTCTGGCAGGACGCCCTGGGCCTGACGCTGGAACGCACCGAGGATAACCCCGCCGAAGAAGTGCGCATCGCCTTCCTGCCTTTGGGCGGCAGCGAGATCGAGCTGCTGGAACCGACCAATACCACCAGCGGGCTGGCGAAGTACCTGGCGAAGCGCGGGCCGGGCATGCACCACCTGTGCGTGGAAGTGCCGGATATCGTGGCCAGCCTGGCCCGCCTGGCGGAAAATGGCGCGGAGCTGATTAACGAAACGCCGCGGGTTCGCGACGATGGCACGCAGTACGCCTTCGTTCACCCCCGCAGCACCGGCGGCGTGCTGGTCGAGCTGTACCAGAAGCCGGGCGCGTGACATGGCGCTCACTCAGGCCGCCCTCACCCCTGACCTGCGCGCGCTGGGCATCCGGCCGGGCATGCTGCTGCTCGTTCACAGCTCGCTGCGCAGCCTGGGACGGGTTGACGGCGGCGCAGAGACGGTGATCACGGCGCTGCTGGACGCGCTCAGTCCCGGCGGCACGCTGCTCGTCCCCACCCTGACCGCGACCGCAGACGACTCCCCGGCCTGCCCGCCAGCATTCGATCCGCTGCGCAGCCCCGGCTGGACGGGCATCATCCCGGAGACGGCGCGCCAGCGCCCGGACGCGATCCGCAGCGTGCATCCCACCCACTCCGCCGCGGCAATCGGGCCGGAGGCGGCGGCGCTGACCCGCGACCATATCGACTCGCTGACCCCGTGCGACGCGCTCTCGCCCTATGGCAAGCTGGCCGCACGGGAAGAAGGCGCAATCCTGTTTCTGGGCGTGGATCACGCCGCCAATACGCTGCTGCACGCCGTGGAAGAAGAAGCCGCCAGCCCGTACCACATCCAGCCGGAGCCGGCGCGCTGCACGCTGATCCTGCCGGGGGAGACTCTCACCCGCCACTACCTGCTCCACAGCTGGGAGACACCGCGCCGCTTTAACGTGATCGAGCCGTTCCTGCTGGAACGCGGCATCCAGCGCCAGGGGCGGGTCGGGGCGGCAGCGGCCCGGCTGGTGGCCGCGCGGCCCCTGTACGCGCTGGCGCTGCAGGCCCTGCGCGCCAGCCCCCGCCTGCTCTGCGAATAACCCCCGCGTCCGATTCGCCCAAAAGCATGACAAGGGCGGGCGGGCGTGGCATACTCGGGGGCGTTTTGTTCACCCGTAACTCAGGACAGGATACTGATGCACACCTTACCGTTTGACAAGCCGGGCCGTTTCTGGCGCGGCAACCTGCACACCCACTCCACCGCCTCTGACGGGCAGCTGTCGCCCGAAGCGGTCTGCGCCTTCTACCGTGAGAACGGCTATGATTTCCTCGCCATCACGGATCATTTTCTGCCGCAGTATGACTTCCCGCTGGTCGATACGCGCCCCTTCCGCACCCCGGACTTCACCACGCTGCTCGGCGCGGAGCTGCACACCGGCCTGACCGAATCCGGCCAGCTGTGGCACATCCTGGCCGTCGGGCTGCCGCTGGATTTCGCGCCCAACCTGGAAAACGAAACCGGCCCGGCGATCGCCGCCCGCGCGCTGGCGGCGGGCGCTTACGTCGCCGTGGCGCACCCGGCCTGGTATAACCTGACGGTGACGGATGCGCTCTCGCTCGGCCCGGTGGACGCGGTCGAGGTCTACAACGGCATCGCCGCCGACCACAACGACCGGCCCGACAGCTGGGCGACGCTTGATATCCTGCTGGAACAGGGCCACCGCTACACGGCCTGCGCCACCGATGACGCGCACTTCGGCCCGGACCGCTCGGACGCCCTGCGCGGCTGGGTGTATGTGAAGGCCGAGTCCCTGGAGCCGGCGGCGGTGCTGGCCGCGCTGAAAGCCGGGCATTACTACTCCAGCACCGGGCCGCAGATCCATGACGTGCAGGTCTTCCCCGGCGACAAGGTGATCGTGCGCTGCTCCCCCGCCGAGCGCGTCTTTGTGACGGGCAGCGGTTACCAGGCCGCCTTCACCCACGGCGCGGGCCTCACCGAGGTCACGCTGCCGCTGGAGAAGATCACCGCCCCGTACTGCCGGATCACAGTGCGGGATACCAATGGCCGGCGCGCCTGGACCAATCCGATCTGGTTCAGCCCGGAAGCCTGATTTCCGGCGAAAGGCGGCTGCGCATGACTGACAGGCGCGTGATTCTGATCACCGGGGCGTCCTCCGGCATCGGCCGGGCCACCGCGCAGGCCTTTGCGCAGGAGGGCGAGCATGTGGCTGCCCTGGCCCGGCGAACCGACCGCCTGGAGGCGCTGGCGGCAAGCTGCGCCGGCCTGCCGGGGGAGGTACTGCCCCTCACGGCGGATGTCACCCGGCCCGCCGATCTGGAACATGCCGTCGCGGCGGCGGTCGCCCGCTGGGGGCGGCTGGATGTGCTGGTCGCCAACGCGGGGCTGGGGCATCGGGGGGCGCTGGTGGAAGCCGACTGGGGCGACCTGGAAACGCTGCTGAAGGTCAACATCGAGGGCGTGCTGCACAGCATCCGCGCCGCAGTCCCGGCGATGCGCCAGGGCGGGCACGGCGGACACGTGATCCTGATCTCCTCGATCAGCGGGGTGGCCCCCGCCCCGTATGCCGCCCTGTACGGGGCCAGCAAGAGCTTTGTTAACGGGCTGGCGCGCGCCCTGCGCTACGAGCTGGATGGCGACGGCATCCGCGTGACAACCTTCATCGTCGGGCAGACGCACTCCGAATTCGCGCAGAATCGCCTGGGGCGGCCGGGCCGGGTGGCGGGCAAACTGCCCACGATGCGCGCCGAGCAGGTCGCGCGGCGGATCGTGTGGGCCTCGGCGCGGCGGCGGCGTGCGGTGATCATGCGCCCGCTGGATGCGCTCTTCGTGCTGGGGGCGACCGTGGCGCCCGGCCTGCTGGATCGCCTGCAGCAGGCGGTGTACAAATAACGCCATGAATAGGCTATACTGAAGTCAAGCGGGCTGGAATGGTCCCGGAATCCGGCCCAGAACCGCGACGCGCGGCCGGGTTCGAGTCTCACTACCTTACATCGCATCTGTATGGCTGAGAGGAGACAAACCATGACCAAGCGAGGAATCTATGACCGGCACGGCGAGTTGTTCGGCTTCCTGATCAACAACATCGTCTACGATCTGGAAGAAGTACAAACCGGGTACTTTGAGGATGGCGTGATTTACGCCAGCAACGGCGAGAAACAGTGGGTGGTGCGCGGGGATGGCCTCTACACGCCGCTGGGCGAAGCCGTGGGCTATCTTGGCGAGAACTACCAGGAGACGCGTTAGACGTTGGCCAGGAAGGACAAGAAGCTGAACAGCATGCGGGTGCTGGAACAGCACGGCATCCCGTATGAGGTGTTTGAATTCTCGCCCGACATTCACAGCGCCGAGGGGGTGGCCGCCGCGCTGGGCCTCCCCCCGGCGACTGTCTTTAAGACGCTTGTCACGCTGCGGGGCGACGGCAAACCGGCCCTGGCGATCATCCCCGGCCCGGCGGCGCTCGACCTGAAGGCGCTGGCCGCGGCGCTGGGCGAAAAGAAGATGAGCATGGCCGCCCACGCGGAAGCCGAACGCCTGACCGGCCTGCAGGTGGGCGGGATCAGCCCGCTGGCCCTGCTGAACAAACGCTGGGCGGTCGCCCTGGATGCCAGCGCTACGGAGCATTTGGCCATCGTGATCAGCGCCGGGCAGCGCGGCGTGAACCTGCGCATTCCCACCGACCGGCTGATCGCCCTGCTCAACCCGCAGCACGCCGCGATCACGCAGCCCGGCGGCTGAGGCCCGCGTATGAACGAAGCGCAGCCCGGCCCCGACAACACCCCCGCAGACTGGCTCCACAACCCGCGGCGCACCCCGGCCCTCTACCGGCGCACCGCCGAGGGCCACATCATCGCCGAGGATATCGCCTGCCAGCATGAGTATGTGACCCGGCGGGCGCGCTGCCCGGCCTGTGGCGGGGCGCTGCGCGTTGTCGCCCAGATCGACCGCGCCGCGGAGGGCCTGAGCGAACTGGTATGCGAGTGCCAGCGCTGCCTGGGCCTCACCCGCCTGCACTTCGACATCAGCAATGCCGCCTATCAGGGCTGGCTGGCCGGGCTGCAGGGTGAGCTGTACATCCGCCGCTATGATGGCCCGCCGCGCACCCCCGCACCCTGACAGCGAAAAGCGGCGCTCCCGTGTGGGGAAGCGCCGCCGGATCTTCCGCAACCTGCCTGTTCAGCTGCTCTTGGTAGGGATATAGCGCCGGATCGACGCAGCCAGATTGGAGAGTGGCATCGTCTGCAGCCACACCCGGCCCGGCCCGCGCAAAGTCGCCAGGAACAGGCCTTCGCCGCCAAACAGCACGTTCGACACGCCGCGCACCATCTCGATATCATAATCCACGGTCGGCTCGTACATGGCGATATGCCCGGGGTCAACCTTCATGACCTGCCCCGGCTGGAGCTGGTACTGGCGCACCTCGCCCGCAATCTCCACGAACGCGGTGCCCGGCCCGGTCAGCTTCTGCAGGATAAAGCCCTCGCCGCCGAACAGCCCGGCGCCCAGGCGCTTGCGGAAGTGCATCTCGATCTGCACGTCATCTTCCGCGCACATAAAGGCATCCTTCTGCGCGATCATCGAATGCCCGGCCTGCAGCGGGACGGGGATGATATGCCCCGGCGCCTCCGGCGTGAACACGATCGATGCCTGCACCGCCTGGCAGGTGTAGGTGGTGAGGAACAGCGATTCGCCCGCCAGCGCGCGGCCCAGCATCTTGCCCAGCCCGCCGCGGCCGCTGGTTTCCATCGAGATCCCCTCACTCATCCAGGCCATCCCGCCGGATTCGGTGTAAATCGCCTCGCCCTGCTCGAGCTTCACTTCCAGCAGCGGCATCACAGTCCCTTTAATCTCGTATTGCATCGTTTTTTCCCCCATCTGAATAAAATCATCAGGCTCATTGTAGCAGTTTCGGCGGAAGGTGCATGACACCAGCCCGACACGGACCGGACGTCACCCGACAAAAAGCCGGGCAGCCTGACAGAGCCACCCGGCTTCACTGAGCACTACGCAGGCCACCCCCGAAAAGTCTCAGGCGCGCTGGCCTTCCAGCCACTGGACCCGAACGCCGTCGATCTGGCGCAGGCTGGCCTGCAGCTCTGGCCCGTAATCAGTCGTATGGTTGGGGAAGTCCATCTCGACTTCACCCTCCGGGCCGCACAGCACGATCCTGAAGCGGTCCCGCCCCGGGAACTGGGACAGGATGCCATGCAGGCGCCGCAGCCGCCGCCGGTCGCGATCCAGATCGGTCGTGCGGTCGAAGCGCACGACAACCAGCCCTGGCTCGGCCATCACTTCTTCCGGCTCATCATCCAGCACGTAATCCCCGCCACCTACCGCCCAGGCGGGCTTCACCCCGGCGGCCACAGCCCGCGGCTGCACCGGTGGCGCTGACGGGGCCGGCGGCACCGGGGGGGGCGCTGCCGCTGCGGGCTTCACCGGGGGGCGATCCTCCGGCCAGTCTTCTGGCGGCTCCACAACGCTTTCGGCGACCTGCGGGACGATGTTCGGCGGGTTGGGGGCCGCACCCGCCGTAGCAGGGGCTATATACGCTGGCGATTCCGGCGGCGGCTCCACCCGGCGCGGTTCCGGCGGCGGGCCGTCATCATCAGGCGGCTCGTCGTCGCTGCGGCGCGGGCCTTCCTCGAAGGCTTCCTCATCGGAATCCGCTTCCATCCAGCTAAACGTGACATTCAGCGCGGCCAGCTCCGCCGGCGGCGCATCCTCCATAGAAATGGTGAAGTCCTGCGACACGCTGTCCACCACGATCTGCGGATCGCCCCGGCTGGTATCGACCTTGCCCGTGAGCTGGAGCACCGCGCCATCGCTCACCCGGTCCTTCCATTCCGCCCAGGTGCGCGGAAACATGACCGCGTCGATCTGGCCCTGCAGGTCCTCAATCGTGAGGACGCACATCATCTCACCGCGTTTGGTGATGAGCTGGCGCATGCTGTCCACCAGGCCCACCATGCGGGCCGGCTTTTCGTGCATCACGTCGGCGTTCTCTTTGATTTCCCCGCTCTGAATGATATTGGCATAGGGGCTCTGGATGTAATCCAGCACGCGATCCAGCGGGTGTTTGGTAAGGTACAGCCCGACCAGCTCCTTCTCCCAGTCCAGCAGCTTACGCTCGTCGGCTTCGGGCAGATCGGGCAGGTTCGCCAGCAGGTCGTCGGTGGTGTCGAATTCAACCCCGGTGACCTCTCCAAACAGGCTGAGCTGCCCCACATCGGCGGCGCGATGCTGCTCCGCGCTGTAGCTCAGCATGCGGTCCAGCCCGGCCAGCAATTGCGGGCGCGTGCCGAACTGATCCAGCGCTCCGACTTTGACCAGGCTCTCCAGCGCGCGCTTCTGCACGATGCGCAGGTCGACCCGCTTGCAGAAATCGGCCAGATCGGTGAACGGGCCACTCTCCCGCCGCTGCTCCAGAATATGCTCCAGCGGGCCGACCCCGGCGTTCTTCACCGCCGCCAGCCCGTAGCGGATGCCGCGCCGCCCGCCTTCCACCGCCTCGATCGTAAACTCAAGCTCACTGTGGTTCACGTCCGGCGGCAGGATGGGGATGCCCATGCGGCGGCATTCCGCGGTGAAGTGCGAGACTTTGGCCGTGTCATCCCGGTGGACGGAAAGCAGCGCGGTCATGTACTCCACAGGATAGTGAGTCTTAAGGAACGCCGTCTGGCAGGTGATCACGGCGTAGTCCGCGGCGTGGCTTTTGTTAAATCCATACCGCGCGAAGAACTCGATATCCGCGAAAATAAGCGCGGCGGTTTCGGCGTCTACGCCATGCTCCGGCCCCTTCTCCATGAAGGTGGATTTGTGCTTCAGCAAGTCCTTCTGCTTCTTCTTGGAGACGGCGCGGCGCATCAGGTCGGCATCGCCCAGGGAGTAGCCGAACAGCTCCGACGCGATCTGCATGATCTGCTCCTGGTAGACGATGATGCCATACGTCTCTTCCAGGATGGACTGCAGTCGGGGGTGCTTGTAGTCGACTGCTTCCTCCCCATGCAGGCGGCGGTTATACATGGGGATGTATTCCATCGGACCGGGGCGATACAGGGAGATGGCCGCGACGATGTTCTCAAACGTGCGCGGTTTCATTTCGGTGAGCATCCGGCGCATCCCGGCGCTTTCGATCTGGAACACGCCGATCGTCTCCCCGCGCCCGATCATCTCGAATGTCTCCGCGACCATGCGCGAGACCTCCGGATCATTCGGGTCGGGCCGGTAGGGGATGTTCTCCATCGTGTAGCGGATGCCGTGATACTTCTCCACCAGCTCGCAGGCGCGGCGCATAATCGTCAGCGTGGAGAGGCCCAGGAAGTCCACCTTCAGCAGCCCGATCGATTCGCAGGTCTCCATATCGAACTGCGTCACCATCTTGACCGGGGCATCTTCCGCGGAGCCTTTGGTCGGGCGGTGCAGCGGGATGTAGTCATCCAGCGGGCGGTCGGCCACGATCACCCCGGCGGCGTGCGTGCTGGCGTGGCGCACCACGCCTTCCAGGCTGCGCGCGGTGTCGATCAGGCGGCGCACGTCGTCGTTGGAGGCATACGCCTGCTTGAGATCGGGGATGGCAACGGCCGGGTCATCCCCCAGCGCGTCCTTGAACTTGACCGGCTTCGCCCCGCTGGGCAGCATCCCGGCGATGCGGTTCACGTCCTGCAAAGGCATCTCAAACGCGCGCCCCACGTCACGGATGGCCGCTTTCGATCCCATCGTCCCAAAGGTGATGATCGCCGCGACCTTATCTTCGCCGTATTTGTGGGCCGTGTACTCGATCATCTCGGCCCGCCGGTCGTCGGGGTAGTCCAGGTCGATATCGGGCATGGATACGCGACCCGGATTCAGGAAGCGCTCGAAAATCAGGCTGTTGCGCAGCGGGTCGATGCTCGTGATGCCCAGGGCGTAGGCGGCCACGCTGCCCGCGCCGCTACCGCGCACGTTCCACCAGATATCGGCCATGCGCGCGAACTCGCACAGGTCCCACACGATCAGGAAGTACGTGTCGAAGCCCATGCGGTGGATGATGCCCAGCTCGTAATCCAGGCGCTCCACGATCACGGGGTCGGTCGCCCGGTCGCCGTAACGCCAGCGCAGGCCCTTCTCGCACAGGTAGCGCAGGTACGTTTCCTCGGTATAGCCCTCAGACACCGGGAACACGGGCAGGTGGTAGCCTTCATGCTCCAGCTCCACCTCGCACGACTCCGCGATCCTGAGCGTGTTGGTCAGCGCCTCCGGGACTTCCGCAAAGAGCCGCCACATCTCCTCCGGGGAGCGCAGGTGATAGCTCGGATCGGTCATGCGCATCCGGCTTTCCTCGTGCTTCAGGCTGCCCGTCTGGATGCACAGCAGGGTATCGTGCGGGTCGTAATCTTCCGGCAGGACGTAATGCGTGTCGTTGGTCGCCACCAGCGGCACGTGGTTGTATTTGCTGTTCTGCACCAGCCACTTGTTCAGGGTGTGCAGCTGGGGGATATCGTGTTCCTGCAGTTCCAGGAAGAAGTTCTCCGGCCCAAAGACATCCTGGTACCAGCCGATCATCTCGCGCAGCTCGGTGTCTTCCTTGCCCTGCTCGAACATGCGTGGGATTTCCGCCGCCAGGCAACCGCTGGTGGCGATCAGGCCTTCGGCGTGCTGGGCCATCAGCGCCTTGTCGATCCGCGGCCGGTAGTAGTAACCGCGCAGCTGGGCGGCGCTGGCCAGCTTCAGGAGGTTCTGGTAGCCGGTCTGGTTCTTGGCCAGCAGCAGCATATGATAGGGCCGCGCGTCCAAGTTCGGGTCGCGATCATCCATGCCCCGCCGCGCGAGGTACGCTTCCATCCCGATGATCGGCTTCACCCCGCCCGCGCGCGCTTTCCGAAAGAAATCGATCACGCCGAACATCGTGCCGTGGTCGGTGATCGCCACCGAGCCCATGCCCAGATCACGGGTATGATCGATCAGTTTGTCGATCTTGCTCAGGCCGTCCAGAAGTGAATATTCGGTGTGAACATGCAGATGGACAAAGTCTTTTTTGTCACTCATCAGCTATCCAATACACTCGTTTTCGAAGGGTGACGGGGGTGCTACCAACACGAACACTGGCTACCCGCCATTATAGCACGGGCGGTCTAGCGCCGCCGATCTTTTAAGGTTTTTTTGCGGGCGGCGGGCCAGCCCCGGCATTCCCGCGCCGGGCCTGCTAGAATAGGCAGCCGTACACCGACCTCACCATCCCACGGAGGCCCCATGCCAGAACTCCCGGAAGTCGAAACCGTAGTGCGCGGGCTGCGCGGCCCGCTGCTGGGCCGCACGATCCACGCCGCGTGGCTGGACTGGCCCAACAGCCTGGTGCACCCCAGCCCGGATGAATTCACCACCCGGATCGCCGGCCAGACCGTCCAGCGCATCGACCGGCGCGGCAAGTACATCCTGATCACGCTGACCGACGCGGCGCTGATCATCCACCTGAAGATGACCGGGCGGCTGTATGTCGCGCCGGATGACGCCGCGTTTGATGCCGACCGCTGGGTGCATTTCCGCTTCCAGCTGGATAACGCCCACCAGCTCCGCTTCTCCGATGCGCGCAAGTTCGGGCGCGTGATCCTGACGCCCGACCCGACCTGGGTCGTGGGCAGGCTCGGCCCGGAGCCGCTGGAGGAGGCGTTCACGCTGGCGGCATTCCAGGAGCGGCTGGCCCCGCGCGCCGGGATGCTCAAGCCCCTGCTGCTGAACCAGTCCTTCATCGCCGGGATCGGGAACATCTACGCGGATGAAGCCCTGTTCCGCGCGCGGCTGCACCCCCTGCGCGGCGCGGACAGCCTGACCCCCGCAGAGCAGGAGGCGCTGTACGCCAGCATCCGCGCCGCGCTGGAAGCCGGGATCGATCATGAGGGAGCCAGCATCAGCTGGTATCGCAAGCCGGACGGCACGCCAGGCGACTCCCAGAATCACTTCTTCGCCTATGGGCGCACGGGCCAGCCCTGTCAGCGCTGCGGGACGCCGATCGAGCGGATCGTGGTCGGCCAGCGGGCCACCCACTTTTGTCCCACTTGCCAACAGCGCTGAATCTGCCCAGAATGAATGGTAACGCTTACGCTAAGTGCAGGAAAACAACATGACGGAACCACAGAGCAGCATTTCGCTGCTGCAAATCGGCGCGCTGATGGGCGGGCTGTTCATCCTGGCGCTGGTGCTGATGGGCGTCGCCCTGGTGCTGACCCGGCGGCGCAAGCCCGCAGCGCGCAAGGGGGCGCAGAACAAGGCCACCCCGGACGCGCGCGCCAAATCGCCGCGCAAACCTGCGGAGCGCCCCGCCTCCCCCGATCGGCAGGCCGGTCAACCCGAGCGCCGGCGCCCTCAGCCCGCCGCAGAGCCTACGCCCTCACCGGCGCCAGCCAGCGTCGCAGCCGCGCCACAACCAGCGCAGGCTACTGCCCCACCTCCCCCGCCGCAGGCCGCGGAAGTCATGCGCGTCTATCGCGATGAACACGACAATTCGCTGATCATTGAAGTAGACGGCGCGCGCTACCGCACGCTGGGCGATATTAAGCAGGCCGGGCTTGACCGCCCGTTCCTGGCCACGCTGCGGGAGCTGGCTCGCATCGCCAAAGAAACCGGGGATCAGGTGACACAGGAGGCAGGCACGCCGCCACCCCCGGCAGCGGAGCCACGCCTGTCCGCCCCCTTGCCCTCCCTGGAAGAACTCACCGGGAGCGCCCCCAGCCCGGGGGAAGCCGAGCCGATCGGCACGTTCTTCGGCAACATGCGCCGCATGATTCCCGGCGGGCCAAGTGACATCGAGCTGGATAAGCCGATGGGTATCGCCGACGAGATCGAGGCGATCCTCCAGCTCAAGCTGCTGTCCTCCGAGGAATTCCGGGGCCGGGGCATCCACATCCGTTCCGCGCCCGGCGGCGGCGTGCAGATTCAGGTCGGCACGCAGGTGTACGACGCGGTGGGCGATATCGAAGATGAGGGGATCCGGGCGTTTGTGCAGTCCGCCATCCAGGACTGGGAGCGCCAGCAGGGGTAGGCCACCGGATCAAAAAACCGGGGCGTGGCATGCAAGCCCCGCCCCGGCTCCATACGCCATCTACCCGCCGTAAGCCGCTTCCCACTCCGCCATAATTTTCTCGGTCTGCGTCGCGCCGAAACGCGTCACCCCCACCGCGCGCACCGCCAGCGCATCCGCCAGGCTGCGCACGCCGTGGGCCGCCTTCACCTGCACCCGTTCGCCCACAGACTGGCGCATAAGCGTCAGTGCCTCCAGCGTGTAACCACTGGGCGCGAAGCCGCTGCTGGTCTTTACGAAGCCCGCGCCTGCTGCCTCGCACAGCTGGCAGGCCTTCACGATCTGCGCGTCATTCAGGTACGCTACCTCCAGGATCACCTTGACGACCGCGCCGCCCGCCGCCTCTACCACCGCGGCCACATCGGCCTGCACGGCGTCATACTCACCACCCAGCAGCGCGCCCGCGTTCAGCACCATGTCGATCTCCTGCGCGCCCAGCGCGATCAGCTCGCGGGTCTGGGCCGCTTTGCTGGCCGTCGTGCCGTAACCGAACGGAAAATCAATCACGGGGTTGACCTTCACAGCGCTGCCGCGCAGCACGTCTGCGGCCAGCGCCACGTAGCACGGCTTGACCGTCGCCGCCGCCACGTCATAGCGCAGCGCGACCTCCAGCCCGGCCAGGGTATCAGCGCGGGTCACAGTCGGCTTCAGCAGCGAGTGATCGATCATCTTCGCCAGGTCGTGGCGGGTAATCGGAAAAGTCACGGTAATCCCCCCTGGGCGGGCATCCACAATCAGGTATACGCAAACGGCTCCGGCCGGATCACGGGCCGGCCGTCCTCATCCAGGGCCAGCCGCCCCGCCGGAACCTGGTGATCGTGCGGGAAAATCAGCAGGGCGTCATGCGCCAGCGCCCACGCCTGCCAGTGGCGCTTCGTTTCCAGCGTCACCAGCGGCTCCACGTCATAGGCCGTCATCCAGCCCAGCTTCGCGAACTGGATGCTGTAGGAGGCCATATCGCACACAAACAGGGCGTGCTGCCCTTCGCTTTCAAAGCGCACGCTCAGATGCCCCGGCGTATGGCCCGGCGTGCGCACCGCCACCACCCCCGGCGCCAGCGTTTCCTCATCCTGTTCCAGCAGGCGGAGCTGCCCCGTGCGGCGCAGCGGCTCGAAATTCTCCGGCAGGTAGGTGGCGCGGGTGCGCTCGTTGGACTGGCTGGCATCGGCATATTCGCGGCGGTGTACCACGTACTCGGCATTGGGAAAGGTCGGGGCCGGCATGCCATCCTCGGCCAGCCGCGTATTGCCCCCGCAATGGTCAGCGTGCAGGTGGGTGTCAATCACCAGGTCAACATCTTCCGGCGCGATTCCCAGCCGGGCCAGCCCGGCCACCAGCCCGCCCTGCGGCCGTTCCAGCCGCCAGATCGCCCGCTGCTTCGCCGGGAGCTTCTCCCCGATGCCGGTGTCGATCACGATCGTTTTTCCCCCGGCGCGCAGGGCCAGGTTGTGCAGCGGCATGGGTACCATATTATCCGCATCGGGGGCCAGGAAACGGCTCCACAGGACGCGCGGCACCAGCCCGAACGCGCCACCCGCGTCAACCTTCACCAGCGCGTCGCGGATCAGGTGAATTTTCAGCTCACCCACATGAAAAGTCATGACGTCTGCTCATCCTCCGGCGGGGGATCATCACCCGGTGGCGTTTCCGCCGCCGGCAGATGATCTGCCGCCGGCAGCAGCAGCGTGAAGGCGCTGCCCTCGCCCGGCACGCTTTCCGCCGTGATCGTGCCGCCATGCGCCTCGATCACCCGCCGGACAATCGCCAGCCCGATGCCGGACCCCCCGGCGCCCTTACGGGCCGGGTCGCGCACCTGGTAGAACCGATCGAAGATGCGTGACAGGTGTTCCGGGGAGATACCGATGCCGGTATCGCGCACGGTGCAGCTCACGCCCCCTTCCACAACACCCGTGCTAATCGTGATCTCCCCGCCCTCCGGGGTGAACTTGACCGCATTGTTCACCAGGTTATCGAGCGCCTGGTTCAGCCGCCCCCGATCCACGGACACGGTATGGCCCGGCGCGCCGGTCTGCAGCGAAAACGTCAGCGGGGCGGCGCTGTGCAGCACCTGAACCGTCTGGAACGCCTGCCGGATCAGGGTGTCAAAGTCGGCCGGCTCGCGGTCGAGCGTCTCCGGGCTGATCTGTTCCAGAAGCACCACATCGTGGATCAGGCGCTGGATCGTGTCGGCCTTCTCCAGTATGATCTTAAGCGCGGTGCTCTGTTCCGGGAGCAGCGGCCCCAGGTCATGATCCTGCAGCAGGCTGCCATAGCCCTTGATGTACGTCAGCGGAGTGCGCAGCTCGTGGGACAGGTTCTGGATCAGCTCCTCGCGCACCCTCTCCATATGCTGCAGCTCCGCGTTCGCCGCCGCCAGCTTTTCGGCCCGTTCCTGAGCCTGCTGGTATAGCCGCGCGATCTCCAGGGCGGCCGCGATCTGGGATGCCGCGATGGTCAGGATGCGCTCATGGGAGGGCGAGAACGCATTGGTGCGCACGCTGTCCAGGTTCAGCGACCCGATCACGCGGTCCTTGTAGGCAATCGGCACCGCGATCACGCTGTGTACTTCCGGGTCAAAGATCAGCGAAGACGACGACGCGTGCACGTCGGCCACATAAATCGGCTTGCCGGTCTCCACCACACGCCCGGCCACGCCCTCCCCCACGGCAAAGCGGGCAGAGGTCCGCCATTCGGCCTTCACACCCACCGCCGCCCGGATCGCGATCTCGTCGGTGTCGTCCACGCGCAGCGCAATCACACAGGCGCGGCAGCGGAAGATATCCCGCAGGGTATGCACCACCAGCTGCAGGATATCGCGGTCATCCAGCGTGCCGGTCACCTGCTGGGCCAGCGCATACAGCGCGGCCACCTGCTCAAAGCGCTGCGCCAGGTCTGCGTAATAATGCGCCCACTCCACCGCGATCGCCGTCTGGCGAGAGATCAGTGAGAGCGCTCGCTGTTCATCTTGGCGAAAAAGGTGCGGCTCTTTGTAAAGCACGATCACCGCGCCGAGGGGCTGATCGCCGCGCCGGATCGGGTACGCTGCCAGGGCGCCCGGCTGCCAGGGCGCGTAGACCAGTCCGCGTGTGCCGCGGGTTAACTGCCCCATCACAACTGGCTCCGCTTCCCGGTCAACCGTCGCGGCCACCGGGTCCATAGAATGCTGCCAGTCCGAAGTGAAGGGAGGATTACCGTCCGCATTGTAACGGTATACCGAGTCGAGGATGCTGCCTTGCTGGGAGCGCAGGTATACGCGCACCTCGTCCGGCGCCGCCAGTGTCACCAGCGCGTCCGCCAGCACGCGGGCCACATCGGGCAGGCGTGGGGAAGCCGCGAGCTGGAGTGAAAAATCCTGCAGGAAGGTCAGCATGTGTGACCGCGACTCGGCCTCACGCCCCAGATACACCTCATGAATGGCGACGGCCGCCTGGCTGGCGACAGCTTCCAGCAGCCACAAATCTTCATCGGTGTACATGTGGGGTTCCACATGCTGCACGGACAGCACCCCCACCATCTCGCCATGCGCGGCCAGCGGCACCAGCAGGCCCGAATGCGAAAGCGGGAGCGCACTGTGCGTCACGTAGGGCGCGGGCAGCGGGTCGCGCTGGATGTCGCGAATGTGCAGCGACAGGCCGGTGGCCAGCACCCAGCCGATCAGCCCTTCATGCGGGTTGGCTTCAGCAATCCCCACCGGCTCACCGTGCGAGATCGCCTCCCGCAGCGTGAGCGCCTCGGCCTCCTGGTCGTACAGCCCAATATAGAAGGTGGTCGCGGGAAGCAGATCCAGCACATGGCTGCGCACGATCCGCAGCAGCCGGTCAAGGTCCGTCCGGGAAAGCGCCAGGCTGATGTGATGCAGCGCCCAGATCAGCGAGCGCTGGCGGCCCTGCGCCGGGATGCACAGCACCAGGGCTTCATCACGGCCGGCCACGGGGGTGACCTGCACCCGCACCGGGGAACACACGGCATCCGGCCCGTCAAAACAGGCCAGCGCGACCTGCGGGCTGTGCTCCTGCGCCCCCTGGCAAACACCCGCCCACCACGCTGCAAACGGAACAGCGCCCGGCGGGCGCAGCACCGCGGCAAGATGATCGGGGGCCTGCCCGTCAGGGAATACGCCAGCCAGCACCCGCCCGGCGCCGTCCACCAGCGCGGAAAAGATCAGGGCAGATTCAGCCTGCACCGGATGTAACGATAACGCCCCATCATCAGCCATACAACTGCGGTTCCAATCCTATGCTTAACGTTCCCCAAACAGCCAGTTCCAGTAGCGCCACGCCACGGCCAGCCCCAGTGTGCTCCCCAGCGCAAACGTCACCGTGTAGGCCAGCACGATACGCTCATCCTGGTAGCCCACATACACCAGCCGGGCGATCACGCTGGCAAAGGTCAGCCCGGCCGCGACATAAAACCAGCGGTAATACGGGCGCATCTTGGTCACCGCGCCCAGGCGCTGGCTGAGCAGCCCCAGGACAACCAGGGCAATCGTCACACTGAAGACCCCCATGGTCCCGATCAGTGTGGATACAGCCATGATCACGCTGTGTCCCTCCATCAGCGGCCGCTCGTCATCCGGCGGTAAAGCCCTACGCACAACCAGGTCAGCACCAGCCCCCCCACCAGAAACAGCCCATCCGCAACCGGCGCCGCCAACGCCTTCCCGATACTGGCCTGGTAAGCCACCGCGATTCCAAACAGCACGATTGGCACCAGAAACCACCCATACGATGCATTAACCTGTGTTTGCACCTGAAAAAAGCGAGCGATCATCAGCAGGATCGCCAGCAGCGCCGCCAGCGGGAACCAGGTGTAAACCATCAGAATGGTGTTGATATGGTTGATCTCGCTCACCGCTGACCTCCTGCTCCGAGGATCAGTCCCGCGCGCGCCCGAATGCCGCCACAAACGCGTCGGCCATGCTGGGGGTGGCATATCCGCTCATAATGCGCTGTTGGCCCTCAAATTTCGCCTCGATATGCAGCCCGTCTCCCATGATCTGGTACTGGCGGATATCCCGCGCATGGCTGGAGCCGCGCAGCTTCAGCACCAGAATCGCCTTCTGCATCACGCTGTCCAGCTCCACATAGCGCAGCGCGATGTAGCCATCCGCCAGGAACGTCACGAACTCCCCCGCGTTGGGGTCACCGCCCAGCAGCGGGGAGCGTTCCCATGTCAGCAGCGCGGTCAGGCCCAGTCGCTTGAGGGCGTTCACGAACGTGAACGCCAGCTGGCGCAGCGCGATGGGATCACGCTCCACCAGGGTGAAATGAGACAGGCTGTCCACCAGGATGCGGCGCGCGCCGGTGGCCTGAACGGCCTGGGCCAGCAGCCCATCCGGGTTTTTGATGTCGGTCAGCGCGACCTCCGGGCTGGACATGATCACGCGCAGCCGGTTCTCCTGCTCCAGCTGGCGCAGGTCCCAGCCGAACGCGGCGGCGTCATGGTAGAACTGGCGGGGGAATTCCTCGAAGGTCAGCACAATGCCCGGCTCATCAAACCGGGTCGCGCCGTTCACCACAAACTGCAGGCCCAGCGTGGTCTTGCCGGTTCCGGCCGCGCCTTCCACCAGCACCGCTGTTTCCGGAAACAGCCCGCCGCCAAGCATCTCATCCAGTCCGGGTATACCGGTCGCTATCCGCTCCATTATTCCATCCCCTGGATCACGGTGTAAATCGCCTGCACCCTGAAATCCCGATCCTGGCAGGCCCGGTGGAAGCGTTCCAGCAGATCGCGCAGCGTCGGGTCAGTCGTCAGGCGGTAAACGGGCATTCCCTTGTCGCCGGGCAGGGATGAAACCAGCAGCAAGTCCGCCGCGACCAGGGCATCTAACACGGGCGCGATCGCCGCTGGATCGCGCCCGGTGTAGGCTGCAATGTTGGAAGCTGTGTCAACCGTATACGGATTCTCATAGAAGAATCGCATCAGGTCCCACTTCATGAAGCTGTTGATGCGCTCCCGCAGGAACTGCCGCAGCTGCGGGTCCATCCCGCTGACAAGGCGGCTTGCGAGGTCCTGAGCACTATCCATCCTGGTGCGATTCTCTTTCTGCTCGCCGGGGCATCACCGGCGGCGTCTGCGCCGACCCGCGGCCTGGGGCGGCCCACCCTGCAGCGGCTGGCGCTCGGCCCGGTCAGTATGGTAGTGGCAGTTCTTGTACTTCTTGCCGCTGCCACACCAGCAGGGGTCATTACGCCCCAGCTTGTCCTTTTCTGTGGCGCGAGCCGGTTCCGGGCGGGAGTCCCCGCCCCCGCCATGCACCGCGCGCACATTCTGGATGCGCTGCTGCGGCTGCTCCTGCACCTGCACGCGGAAGATGTTCTGCATCGCCCGGCGCTGGATCTGATCCTGCATGGACTGCCAGATTTCGTAGGCCTGGCGCTGGTACTCCACCAGCGGGTTGCGCTGCGCCACCGCCATCAGCCCAATCCCTTCACGGAGGACATCCAGGTCGGTAAGGTGCCGCCGCCAGAAGAAGTCATAGGCGTCCAGCAGCACCACCCGTTCCGCCGCCGGCATATGCTCGCCCATCTCGGCCCGTTTTTCAGTATAGGCCCGGCGCAGGCCATCACGCAATTGGCCTTCGATAATCTCGCGCGGCTGGCCCTCCCAGCTATCAACTGAGATCGTCTCCGGAACCGGGAACAGGGTCAGGGCCTCACGGTACAACCCTTCCAGGTCCCACTCGTCATGGTAATCGCTGGCAAGGAACGAGTCACACAGCGCCTCGATCTGCTCGTCGCCCATCGCCAGCAGGCGCTCCTGCAGGCTCTCGTCACGCAGGATGTGCTCGCGCCGGGCGTAGATCGCCTCGCGCTGCTTGTTCACCACATCGTCATATTCCAGGATATGCTTGCGGATGTCGAAGTTGTAGCCTTCCACCCGCACCTGGGCCTGCTGGATCGTGCGGCTGATCATGTTGTGCTCAATCGCCTCATCTTCGGGCAGGTCAAGCCGTTCCATCAGGCCCTTGACGCGTTCGCCGCCAAAGCGCCGGATCAGCTCGTCCTCCATAGAGAGGAAAAAGCGCGACTCGCCGGGGTCGCCCTGCCGCCCGGAACGCCCGCGCAGCTGGTTGTCGATCCGGCGCGCCTCGTGGCGCTCGGTACCCAGCACGTACAGGCCGCCCGCCGCCAGCACTTTCTGGCGATCCTCGGCTATGATGGCCCTGGCCTCCGCCAGCGCGGCCTGCCACTGTTCCGGCGAGGCCTCGGTCACCTCGATGCCCTGCTTGCGCAGGTTGTCGCGGGCCAGGCCCTCCGGGTTGCCGCCGAGCAGGATGTCCACGCCACGCCCGGCCATGTTGGTGGCGATGGTCACCGCGCCGGGCCGCCCGGCCTGGGCGATGATCGAGGCTTCGCGGAAGTGCTGCTTCGCGTTCAGGACTTCGTGCGTCACGCCCGCCCGCGTCAGCTCCTTCGAGAGCCGCTCGGAGGTCTCAATCGCCACCGTGCCAACCAGCACCGGCTGGCCCTTGGCCTGCACCGCCTTGATCTCGTCCACCACCGCGCGGAACTTCGCCCGCTCGGTCATGAATACCAGATCCTCGTGATCGGCCCGGACGATCGGCTTGTTCGTCGGGATCATGGTGACTTCGAGGTTGTAGATCTTCTCGAATTCTTCCGCCTCGGTCACGGCCGTGCCGGTCATGCCGGCCAGCTTGTCGTACATGCGGAAGTAATTCTGGAAGGTGATGGTCGCCAGCGTCAGGTTCTCGCGCCGGACTTCCACGCCCTCTTTGGCTTCGATGGCCTGGTGCAGCCCTTCGGAGAAGCGGCGGCCGTGCATCATGCGCCCGGTGAACGAGTCCACGATGATCACCTGCCCGCCCTGCACCACGTAGTCCTTGTCGCGGTCAAAGAGTGACACCGCGCGCAGGGCGTTATCCAGGTACGGGATCATCTCGGCATGGTCGGGGTGGTAGAGCTGGTCAATCCCCAGCCAGCCTTCGATCTTCTCAATGCCGCTTTCCGTCAGGAAGGCCACGCGGTCCTTGATGTCGACCACGTAATCGCCATCAGGGTCTTCGTCGTCAATGCTGGCCTGGCTGCTGGGACGCAGCTTCTTCACCATTTCGGTGAAGGTGCGGTAGTAGTCGGAGGGCTTTTCCGCCGTGCCGGAGATAATCAGCGGCGTGCGGGCCTCGTCAATCAGGATGTTGTCGATCTCGTCGACAATCGCATAGTGCAGGTCGCGCTGCACCATCTGGTCCAGGCTGGTCACCATGTTGTCGCGCAGGTAGTCGAAGCCGAACTCGTTGTTCGTGCCGTAGGTGATGTTGGCCCGGTAGGCTTCCCGGCGCGGGATGGGCCGCAAATGCTGGTAGCGGTCGTCCGTCGAGGTGTAGTCCGGATCGAACATAAACGACCCGCGTGACGGATCCTCCGAGGCATTCTGGATCACAGCGGAAGTCAGCCCCAGGAAGTGATAGATCGGCCCCATCTGCTGCAGGCCGTATTTACTCAGGTAGTCGTTGGGCGTCACCAGGTGGCAGCCGTCCCCCTCCAGCGCGTTGAGGTACAGCGGCAGGGTCGCGGCCAGCGTTTTACCCTCACCCGTTTTCATCTCGGCGATCTTGCCCTGGTGCAGCACGATCCCGCCAATGAGCTGCACGTCAAAGTGGCGCTGCCCGACAGTGCGCACCACGGCTTCGCGCACGACAGCGAACGCCTCCGGCAGGATGTCGTCCAGCGCCTCGCCCTGGTTCAGCCGGGCGCGGAATTCGTCCGTCTTGGCCGCCAGGGCCGAATCCGTCAGGGCCTGGAGCGCCGGCTCAAACGCGTTGATCTGCTCGACCACCTCACGGTGACGGTTCAGCTCGCGCTCGTTGGGGTCCCCAAAAATAGATTTAGTCAGCCTGCTTAACATAGTCCCTCGCTACCACTACCCCGGTGCAATACTACAGGTGGCGCTGTGTTTGTCTCTCTATAAATCCGCTAGATTATAACACAGCGCCCCGCCCGCAAATCTTAGAGCCACATAGGAATTGGCCGCCGGCGCGGGCCTACACCTCCTGGCGCGCGATCTGCTCGGCCAGGCGGGCCAGGTTCACGCTGAACGGCGGGCGGATCACGCCGTACTCGGTGATGATGCCGGACAGGTAATGGTGCGGCGTCACGTCAAAGGCCGGGTTGCCCGCCGGTGATTCCGGCGGCGCGACCGGCTGGCCCTGGATCACCTTCACCTCGTCCGCGTCGCGTTCCTCGATCTCGATCAGGTCGCCGTGCAGGATCGCCATATCCACAGTAGACCACGGCGCGACCGAATAAAACGGCACGCCGTTCTCCTTCGCCACCACGGCCAGGTTATACGTCCCGATTTTGTTAGCCACGTCGCCGTTGGCCGCGATCCGATCCGCCCCCACCAGGCACAGGTCCACCCCGTGGCGGCGCATGTAATGCCCGGACGCGCCATCCGCGATGATCGTGTGCGGGATGCCCGCCTGCACCAGCTCCCAGGCCGTCAGGCGCGCGCCCTGCAGCCGGGGCCGTGTCTCGTCCACCAGCACGTGCACCTGCTTGCCCTGCACCAGCGCCGCCGAGCGAATCACGCCCAGGGCCGTGCCCCAGCCCACCGTCGCCAGGCTGCCCGTGTTGCAGTGGTGGATGACCGTCGCGCCATCGGGGACGAGTTCCGCGCCATGCAGCCCGATGCGCTGATTGATCTCGATATCCTCGTCCGCGATGCGCTGCGCCTCCGCCAGCATGCCTTCCCGCAGCGCCCCCACGGAGGCCCACGCGCCGCCTTCCGCGGCACGCATGCAGCGCTCCAGTGCCCAGAACAGGTTCACCGCCGTCGGGCGCGATTTCGCCAGCAGCGCCTGCGCCGCGCGCAGGTCGTCCAGCAGCGCCGGGATCGACTCCGCCGGGCTGTTATGCGCCGCCAGCGCCATGCCAAACGCCGCCGCCGCGCCGATCGCGGGCGCGCCGCGCACGACCATCGTGCGGATCGCCTCGGCCACCTGCGGCACGGTGTCAAAGGCCACGACTTCAAAGCGCAGCGGGATCAGCGGCTGGTTGATCATCATCACCCGACCTTCGTCCCAGTAAACCGACCGTGTTTCTTCAGCCATGTTCCTTAACTCCTCCAGCACAGAGTCCGGTGAAACGTCCCTAACCGTATTCCACGCGGCGCGCCGTGTCAAGGTTTTGGCGGGGCGTGAAAACTGAGGGCTTGACACAATAGAACAAATGCTCTATTGTGTAATCGGATACGGATTATCCATAAATACTGTTGTCCAAAAAGAGGAGCGCGTTTACCCATGCACAAGATCACCCCCTTTCTCTGGTTCGAAGGAAACGCCGAAACCGCGGTAGCCTTTTACACCTCGATCTTCGCCAACGCTTCGGTTGGCAGCACGCTGCGCTACGGCGAAGAAGGGCCGGGCGAGCCTGGCAGCGTGATGACGATGGACTTCCAGCTGGAAGGCCAGCCCTTCACCGCGCTGAACGGCGGGCCATACGCCAGCTTCACGCCGGCCGTTTCATTCTTCGTCAGCTGCCACACCCGCCGGGAGCTTGACACCCTGTGGGAGAAGCTCTCCGAGGGCGGGCAAGTGCTGATGCCGCTGGAGGCCTACCCGTTCAGCGAGCGTTTTGGGTGGGTACAGGATCGTTTTGGCATCTCGTGGCAGCTCAACCTGGAGATCCGCAGGCAGAAGATCACGCCGTGCATCATGTTCGTGGGGGAGCAGCACGGCAAGGCCGAGGAAGCGCTGGGGTTTTACACCGCCCTGTTTGAGGACGCCCGCATCGCCCGGCTGGAGCGTTACGAGCCTGGCGATGGTGATCTCGAAGGCACGATCAAACATGCGGCGTTCACGCTCCAGGGCCAGGAATTCATCGCGATGGACAGCGGGCTGGAGCATGCCTTCACGATCACGCCTGCCATCTCCTTCTTTGTGGCGTGCGCGGACCAGGCGGAAATCGACCGGCTGTGGGATGCGCTGGCCGCGGACGGCGAGATTCAGGACTGCGGTTGGGTGGCTGATCGCTACGGCGTCACCTGGCAGATCATCCCCGGTACGCTGATAGACATGCTCCAGGACGAAGACCCGGAGAAAGCCGGGCGCGTCACGCAGGCCATGCTCCAGATGAAGAAGATCGACCTCCCCGCCCTGGAAGCCGCCTACGCTGGCACCGGCCAGCCGGCCTGAGTGCCAGCCCCCGTTCGCGCAGCCTGAATGGGGGAGCGCCGCGCAGGATTGACGCTCCCCCCACCCCCCGTTACAATAAGGCCTATTCACTCGGATTTACCAGCCGGGTCAGCACTGCACTCAGGCCGCGCGTTTTCAGGTCACCGCCCAGGCTTCTGCCCGGAACCCTGAACCCTCCTTTTTAACGCCCAACTGGTCTGTGCTGGCTTCCCCGGCTGAGAGAGTATTCAGGCGGCGATACCATGCACTATCACATCTGGACCCTGGGCTGCCAAATGAACACAGCCGATTCCCAACTGCTGGCCTCTGAGCTGGAGAAGCGCGGCCACCGCGCCGTGGAGGACTGGCAGCAGGCCGACATCTGGGTCATCAATACCTGCGTCGTGCGCCAGTCGGCGGAGGACAAAGCCTACGGGCGGCTGAACCAGCTTAATGCCCTCAAAAAGAAAGACCCCACCAAGATCATCGGGCTGATGGGCTGCCTGGTGGGCGTGCGCGATCCGCTGCGGCTGCGCAGGAAGCTGCCCTATGTGGACGTGTTCATGCCCCCCTCGGAGCCGGAAGCCATGCTCGCCTTTCTGGACGACCGCGGCGCCGAGGCCGACGCGCTGGCCGTGGAAGCCGCCGCGCGCGCCATGCGTGACGCCATCCAGGACGAGGAGTTCCACTTCATCGAGCCGCAGCCGGGCACACCCGCTGTCGTCAGCCGCGACTATGCTGGCGGCATGGGCCATGCCGGCGGCGATCTCATCCTGCCGCTGCACGAGCGCGGCACGCTGGTCAGCGCCCATGTCCCGGTGGTTTACGGCTGCTCGCATGCCTGCACCTACTGCATCATCCCCTTCCGGCGCGGGATCGAGCGCAGCCGCCCGGTGGGCGAGATCGTGGCGCACGTGCGCAGCCTGGCGCGCCAGGGCGTGAAGGAGATCACGCTGCTGGGCCAGATCGTGGATCGCTACGGCAAGGACATCCCCGACGGCCCGGACCTGGCCGACCTGCTGCACATCGTGCATGAGATCGCGGAGGAAGAAGGCATCGCGCGCATCCGCTTCCTCACCAGCCACCCCAACTGGATGACGGACAGGCTGCTGGACACCGTGGCCGCGCTGCCGCGCGTCATGCCCCATATTGAAGTGCCGAACCAGGCCGGGGACGATGACGTGCTGGAGAATATGAAACGCGGCTACACTATCGAGGCGTACCGCCGCCTGATCCACCGCATCCGGGAGCGCATCCCCGGCGTGGCGATCCACACTGACATCATCGTCGGCTTTTCCGGCGAAACCGCGGAGCAGTTCCAGCGCACCTATGACGTGCTGGCCGAGCTGAAGCTGGACAAGGCGCACATCGCCAAGTACAGCCCGCGCCCGCACACGGTCAGCCAGCGCCGCATGGACGATGACGTCACGCCGGAGGAGAAGGAGCGCCGCCGCAAAGCGCTGGACGACCTCCAGCAGCAGATCGTGGCCGAGATCAATGCCCGCTATCTGGGCGAAACGGTGGAAGTCCTGGTGGAAGAACGGCACAAGGGCAAGTGGCGCGGGCGCACCCCGCAGAACAAGCTGGTGTTCTTCGAAAGTGACCGGAACCTGCTGGGCGAGCTGGTGAATGTGGAGATCACGTGGACCGGCCCGTGGAGCATGCAGGGTCGCCTGCCGGGCAGCGTGGAGGCCGACCCGGTGACGATCATCCCGATCAGCGCGCAGCCCTGACCGCCCCGCCTCCCTGTCTGTGCGCGGCGTCCTGCAGGCCATCCCCGGCAGGACGCCGTTTTTGCTCTATAATGGCCCATAAACCATGTGCCGCCCTGCGACAGGGGAAAACGCCTTATGACCGGTTTTGATCTTGAGCAGCTGGCCGACCGCCGGCTGGGACAATATGAGCTCCGCAGCCTGATCGGCACCGGGGGCATGAGCGCTGTCTACCGCGCCTTCCAGCCCACGCTGGGCCGCGAGGTGGCGATCAAGGTACTGGCGAGCGACCTGGCCACCGACCCCGATTACCAGCGCCGTTTCGCGCTGGAGGCCCGCACCGCCGCCGGGCTGGAGCATACCAACATCGTGCCCGTCTATGACTACGGCACGGAAGCCGGGCTGATCTACGTCGTGATGCGCCTGCTCGCCGGCGGCACGCTGGCCCAGCGGCTGGCCGTGGCCCGCCAGGACGAGCATCCCCTGCCCTCCAGCGCAGACGTGGTCGCCCTGCTGGAGGTGCTGGCCGCCGCCATGGACTACGCCCACGAGCGCGGCGTGATCCACCGCGACATCAAACCCAGCAACATCATGTTCGACCCGCGCGGCACGCCCTTCCTGGTGGACTTCGGGATCGCGCGCATCCTCAACAGCAACCTGGAGCTGACCGCCGCCGGGACGACCATCGGCACGCCGAACTACATGGCCCCGGAACAGTGGCGCGATGAGCCGGTCACCGCCGCGGTGGACCAGTACGCCCTGGGGGTGCTGATCTTCAACACGCTGACCGGCAACCTGCCCTTCAGCGCGACGACCTCGCACGCCCTGATGTACAAGCACCTGAACGATCCGCCGCCCGCCGTGCATGACCTGCGCGAGAGCCTTCCAGCAGCGCTTTCCCCGGTGCTGCAAAAGGCGCTGGCCAAAACACCGGCGGCGCGCTACCCGACCATCACCGCCTTTGCGCGGGCGTTCCGGGCCGCAGCGGAGGAAACCGCCGCCGACCGCACGGACTTCTTCACGTTCGTTCTGCCGGCCATTCAGTCAGCAGCTGCCGACGACCCCACGCCCGCCTCATCAGCGCGCGCGGCGGCACCCGGCTCCTTCGCCCAGCGGGTATCACTGGCCGCCCCATCCGGCTCCACCATGCCTTCCTCCCTGCCGGAAGACCCGGGCAGCAGCTTCACCGCGCCCGGCTTCATGCCGGAGCCGATCCCGGACGATTACCCCGCGCGGGATGCGCTCAAAGGCGGCCCGACCATGCCCGCCTCGCTGCCTCAGTTCGACGACCTCGGCCAGACCATGCCGGGCGCAACCTACCATCAGCCCTCACCGGCCACCCAGCCCGGCTCCCCCCCGGTAGAGCGGCCTGCGCCCCGGTATGATCCCACCCCACCACCCCCCGTTCGATCGCGTCCGGCAGAACGGCGCTCGGGCGGCATCCCGCTGCACGTCATCGTAGCGCTGGCGATCTCGGCGGTGCTGCTGGTGATCCTGTTCGTACTCATCATCCGCACGATCAATTCCCAGCAGCTGGAGGGCAGCACGCCGGTGGATACCCCGACCGTCCAGCAGCAGGAACTGGCCGAAGCCGACGCTGACCCCGCGCCGACGCTTCTGCCGCTGCCGGAGCCGGTGCGGCTGGCGGCGGACGGCTCGCGCATCACCCCGGCCAACGCTGCCGCGCTGACGAGCGCCGGGCAGCCATTCTCCGGGTCGAATACATCCGTGCGGATGGTGGCCTACAGCCGTGACGGGATGCTGGCCTCCGCGCATGGCGACGGCGTGGTGCGGCTGTGGCAGGACGGGCCGGATGGCAGCGCCACCACCCTGACCGGCCACCAGGGCGTGGTCTACACACTGGACTTCAGCCCGGATGGGAGCCTGCTGGCTTCCGGCGGAGAGGACAGCGCGATCCGGCTGTGGGAAGCGGCCAGCGGAAGCCTGCGCGGGACACTGCGCGGGCATAGCGGGCTGGTGCGCGGGCTGGACTTCAGCCTGGACAGCGCACGGCTGGCTTCCGCCGGGGAGGATGGCAATGTTTACCTGTGGGATGTCGCCACGCAGCGGCGCCTGCTGAGCTTCAAGGCCGCCGAAGGGCAAACGCTCGATGTGGCGTTCAGCCCGGATGGCGGCGTGGTCGCCACCGCGGACAACGCCAACCTGGTGCGCCTGTGGGATGCCAGCACAGGCCAGGCGCTGCGCACCTTTCGCGGACACACCCAGGAAGTGCGCAGCGTGACCTTCAGCCCGGATGGCACGCTGCTCGCCAGCAGCAGCACCGATGACAGCATCCGCCTGTGGGAGGTCAGCAGCGGGACGACCCGCCACACGCTCACCGGCCACGGGCGCGATGTCTGGATCACGGACTTCAGCCCGGATGGGGACCTGCTGGCCTCCGGCGGGCGGGATAACAACCTGCGCGTGTGGGATGTGACCACCGGTGACGAGCTGGCGACGCTCACCGGGCATGGTGGCTGGGTGCTGGGCGTGCAGTTCAGCGCGGATGGCAGCGCGATCGCCACCGCCAGCGGGGATGGCAGCGTGCGGCTGTGGCAGGTCGTCCCCTGACGACAGGGACCACAACAAAAAACCGGGGCGGCTGGCCCCGGCATCGTGCCTGTCTGGTGGTTACAGCACCCGCTAACGCCCCTGTTTTGTGATCGTCTGGCTGCTCTCCGGCCCCACGAGTTTTTCCGCCGCAGTCTGAATACCATCAATCAGCGTATCCAGCACGGTTGGGTCAGCCATTTCTTCTTCAAAGGCCTCAAAGTCCATCAGGGTTTCATCCGGCTCATGCACCGGGTCGCCCATTTCCACCACGCCAGCCTGAAGCAGGCCGATCACCACGCGGCGCACTTCCAGCGCGTCCATGCGGTTCTGGCGGGCGATCTGGCGGAGGCTGACCCCGGGCTTCACGGAGGAAATCACGCGCCAGGCCCGCCCGCTCAGCCGCGCCCGCTGCAGGCGCTCATCCACGTCATCCGTGAAGCGCAGCGTGGCGCTGAGAGTCGGGATCTCCTGGGTGATGCGCTTCACCTCGCGCAGGTGCGCGCCATGCTCCACCAGCACATCGCCCAGATCAAGCGGGGCGGTGATGTGATCCTCCAAATCCGGGGCATGTTCCTCGAACAGGAAAGAGCCTTCCACCCACATCAGGATATTATGGATATCGTCGCGCATCTGCGCCTCGTAAAAGCGCAGGATTTCGTCGCGCGTGGCAAAATTCCCTTCGATCAGCGCCAGCGCCTGCGCCTTCTCGTTGGCCTGCCCGATCCGCCCTTCCAGCCACTGGGCCTGGGTCGGGGTGAGCTTTCCCGCCCGCCGCAGCAGCGCGACCAGATCGTGCATCTCCAGCAGGCTCATCACCGGCGCGCCATCCTTAAACACAATCTTGGCGCGCCGCAGGGCCATTTCGGTTGTCCGGCCGGTGACAGCTTCCTCCAGCGGGGATGCCCCGGTAGAGAAAATGGTCAGGGTGCCGCTCTTGCCCGCGAGATTGATGAGGTTCAGGAGTTGGCTGGTGGTACAGCTGCGGAGCGTTCCCTGGAGTGTCATAACACCCTCCATTCCATAAAAACAATTTTGTCCGATGCAGTTAACGCAGCGCGCGAAAGAGGGACAGGCCAGATAATAGATGAAGCTGCCATCCTCATTATAAGAGCAGTTGCGTCGCCCATACTATAGAGCAAATCGGACTCGAAATGGTAAAAACAGGTAAAAATATATGCTCATAAAACACAATAAGATACTTTTTTATTAATTTTTTAGATTTGCCAGCGAATATCGGCTGTTTTTCTGCGGAACGGGACAGGCATCATACTTTTTGGGGCGCGCGCAGTAGCCCCAAAGAAGCACCCGGTGCTAGAATGCAGGGTGAAGTGCCTGTCTTGCCCGGCGTAAAGCGACTGTGAGGAGCCTACCGTGAACGGGAACCTATCCCCCTCGTATCGCCTGCTGGTGGCGCTGGTCATGCTGGCCAGCGCGACCCTGGCCTGCAACCTGCTGGAGCTGCGGGCCGGCCCGCCTACGCCGCTGGTCACCGCCACCTCTGCCTCCGGCGCGCCAACCGTCACTGTGAACAGCCCGGCGGACGGCAGCGAGGTCGTCCGCGGGCAGGAAGTCCTGATCCAGTCCACGGCCACAGATACCATCGGCGTAACCCGTGTGGAACTGCGGGTGAACGGCTTCATTGTCAATACGGTCAGCTCTGAAAGCGCGACGGGCAATCGCCAGTTTTCCGTGATCCAGTCCTGGATCCCCACCAACGCCGGACCCGCCACGCTGGAAGTGGTGGCCTACCGCGCGTCCATCGCCAGCACGCCCGCGCGCCTGACGCTGAACGTGCGCGAATCGGCGGCACAGATCACGCAAACCGCCGGGCTGCCCTCGGGCGTCACCCAGGCCCCGCCCCAGGACCTGACCTGCCGCGCGCGGGTGGAGGTCTCCAGCCTGAACTTCCGCACCGGCCCGGCCACCAACTATCCCGTATTGAAGGTACTGGCGCTGGGCTCGGCCCCGCGCATCACCGGGCGCCTGGGCGACAATTCATGGTGGCAGGTGCAGGATGGGCTTGATCTCGGCTGGATCAGCGCCGGGTACGCCACGGCGACCGGTGACTGCAGCCAGGTGCCGGTGGCCGTACCACCGCCCAGCCCCACCCCGCGCCCGGCCACCAGCACGCCCACGCCGCCGCCCACCAGCACCCCGGTGCCGGGCACGCCCACCCACACGCCCACACCGACGCTGGCCGTCCCCGACCTGGTGGTGAGCGCCATCAGCGGCCCGGCCGTCCTGCAGCTCAACGCGAGCGGCACGGTGGGCGCGCGCTATATGGTGCAGGTGCGCAACCAGGGCACGGGCAACAGCGGCCAGTTCACCACCAGCTTCCGCCTGCCGGATGGCACGATCACGCAGCTGCCGATCGTGGTTAATCTCGCGCCGGGCCAGGCCGCCGACCTGAACATCGATGTAACCTTCACCGGGTCGGATAACTACCGGCTGGAAGCCACGGTGGACAGCGGGGCGCAGGTTGTCGAGCTGGACGAGGGCAACAACATCCGCACGCTGAATGTCGTCGTGACCAACCCGCCACAGTAAGGCGGCAGGGAGAATGCCATGCAGCGTGTCGTGCGGAAAAACATATCCTGGATAGCAGCCGGCCTGCTGGCCCTGGCGGCGCTGGGCTGCAACCTGCTCAACGCGCCCCCGACATCGCGGCTGGAGCCAACTGCGACGGCTGTACCCAGCGACCTGCCGGAAGTCACCGTCCTGTGGCCGCCCTCCGGCAGCGAATTCGTCGTCCGGCAGGAGGTGACCGTGCGGGTCAGCGCCAGCGATCCGGTGGGCATCACCCGGCTCGAACTGCGCGCGCCGGGCATCATGCTCAGCAGCGTGCCCTCACCAGAGCGCAACGGCCAGCCCAGCATGGAGGCGATCCTTTCCTGGACGCCCACGCGCAGCGGGGTGCAGGAGCTTGAGGTGGTGGCCTACCGGCGCGGGATCGCCAGCGAACCCGTCCCGCTGACCATCACGGTGCGGGCGCGGGCCGCCGAAGTCATGGCGACGCCGGCCCCCTTCGGCGCGGAGGCTCCGGTCAGCGCCCCTCAGCCGGGCACGGCCTGCCAGGTGCGCGTGAACATCGACAACCTGCGCTACCGCAGCGGACCCGGCACAACCTATGCGATCCTGGGGCTGCTGGAACTGGGCGAGACGCTGGACATTACCGGCAGAAACAGCAGCGCGACCTGGTACCGCGCCAGCCGGGGCGGGCAGACCGTATGGTTTTCGGCCAGCAGCAGTTACATCACCGCGCTGAGTGACTGCGCCAGCGCGCCGGTTGTGGACTGATCCGGCCGCATTGACGGCGATTCGGCACACCGGTAGAATCGAGCCAGCACAGAAGCGAGGGCATTCATGATCACACGCGTACTCTTTGTTGATACCGACGCCCGGGCGCTGGCCCGCATCAAGAAGGCGCTGGAACAGGCTGGCCCCTTTGAGGCCAGTGTGTTCGTCACCGGCAAGGCGGCGCTGGATCATGCCGCCGACCAGCCGCCCGCGCTGGCGGTGATCGCCCTGAACCTGACCGATATGCCCCCGACTGAGCTAGTGGAACGGTTACGCGCGCTTGTGCCGCGCCTGCCGGTGCTGCTGCGCGCGCCGGCTGACACCGACCGGCAGATTCTGGGCAGCATCGGCGCTTACGGGCTGGTGGAGGGCGGCTACACGGCCCGCAGCCTGATCCCGCTGCTGAACGAGGCGCTGGAAGATACCCCTGCCTACCCTCGCCCCGCCCCGCCGTCGCCAGGCGTGCCGCCGCTGGAGAGCATCCTGCCCACGACGCCGCCTGAGCGCGCTCCGCGCAGCGGGCATCCTGACGACGATATGTCAACCTTTGACCAAATCCTGGAATCCATCGAGCCTCGCACCCCCCAGGCCGACGAGGACTCGTTTCACCTGCTGGTCGAATCCATGCGCGGGCAGCAGCACCGCCCGCCGCTGCCCAAGCGCCATGAGCGCCTGGTGCAATGGGCGGAAGGCGAGCAGCCCCCCCCACCTGAAGGGCCGTCCCCCGGCCTCTTTGCGCAGCTTTCCGCTGAGGAGCCGCCCCTGCCGGAGGAAGAAGAATCGGGGACGGTCAGCGATCTGATCGACATCACCGATTTCCGCCGGGAACAGGCCGCCTCCCCGGTCGCCGATATTCCCGACGACATGATTCTGGATTTTGAGGAGCTTTCCGAGACGGACGAGCAGCGCGACCTGCTGAAGGCACTCTCCGCCATGGATCAGCCGCCCTCGCGCGAAATCGATCTGGACAGCCTGCCGGACCGGCTGAAGGCCGCCGCGCCCCCGCCGAAGCGTCAGCCCGGGCAAGAGCAGCGCCCGCCGGAGCGTGAGACTCCGCCGGAAGCAGCGCCCGCGCCGGAAGAACCCACCCCGCTTTCGGCCCGCAAGCAGCTCTCGCTGGCCGATATCAGCAGCCCGCCCACCGAACCGGCTGACGACAGCCTGGAGTGGCGCGGCAGCGAGGCCGCAGCCCTGGCGCTGGAGCTTACAGAGCAAACCCTCGATTCAGCGGCGCAGGCCAGCATCCTGGTGCGCGCCGGGGAGATCGTCGCCAGTGCCGGTGAGCTGGATCACAGCGAGCTGGTCGCGCTGGCGCAGATGGTGGATTACGAGCGCGTGCTGCGCGACCAGACAACCCAGCTCAAGCTGATCACGCTGCCTGAGCAGCGCCTCAGTTACATGGTGGCGGCCGCCCCCTCGGTGGACGATCTCGTCCTGCTGACCATTTTTCCCGAAAACATGCAGCTCGGGACGATTCACAGCCAGGCCAAGAGCATCATGCGCGCCCTGAGCGCAGCAGACGCGGCCGCGGCAGATGCGGCCGCGCAGGCAGCCGCCCGCCGCGCCGCCCGGCCTGAGGACGAAAGCACCGATTTCGCGGCCGAATCGCGCCATCCTGAAGCCTATCGCAGCGGGGCGTTTGAGGCGCAGGCCGAGGGCGCTGCGTCGGAAGCGGCACGCCAGTCAGCGCCGGAGTCCTCCCCCGCGGCACAGCCCTCCCCAGCCGAGACCATCCCGGAGATCGACCGGAGCGCGCTGGTGAGCTATGCCTGCGCCTGGCTGCTGCGCGACCCGGCCGGCGAGCTGACCCCGGACATCGTCCAGGCACTCCCGGCCTGGCTTCACCAGACCGCGGCCGAGCACAGGTGGGTGATCGAGCAGCTGGACGTGCAGCCGGACTATGTGAGCCTCGTGATCGGCATCACCGCGGACGATACGCCCGCCACTATGGCGGACGCCCTGATGGCGGCCAGCGCGCGCCAGATCAGCGGCGCCCATCCGGGTTACGGCGCGCCAGAAACCATCTGGGCGGATGCCTATTACGTGGTCGCGCCGGGCCGCCCACTGACCGCCCCGGAGATCAGCCGGTTCATGAGCTACCAGCGCCAGAACTAACCGCCCACCGCGCACCAGCAGAGGGCGCTGACCTGGCTTGACTGGAACGCCTGTTCGATGTACAACAGGAGCAGCGGGCCGGGCCCGCCCCGTACCACGTGTATTCTTATTGTGTAGAACAGGATGAGCTGCATGAACGCCCAAAAGCGCCCGGTTCTGATCATGATTGACGGCCATGCCCTGGCATATCGCCAGTTTTTCGCCCTGCCGCTGGGGTCCTTCACCACCCCTGACGGCGAGCCGACCAATGCGACCTTTGGCTTCGCCCGCACGCTGCTGGATGTCCTCGAAAAGGATGATCCCGATTACCTGCTGGTGACATTTGACCGCGGGCTGAGTGGCCGTGATGAGTTGTACGGCGACTACAAAGGCACGCGTGACAAGATGCCCGACGAGCTGCGCGTGCAGATGGAGCGCATCCGCGAGCTGGTGGACGCCTTCAACATCCCGATCATGGAGCTGGAAGGGTATGAAGCCGATGACATCCTGGGGACACTGGCCCGGCAGGCGGAGGAAGCGGGGCTGGATGTCCTGATCGTGACCGGCGATCGCGACCTGCTCCAGCTGGTCACGGAACATGTGCAGGTGCAGCTGCCGGGCGGCGGCCGCAACAAGGGCGACGAGCCGTACGATCTGACCGCCTTCGCGGAGAAATACGAGCAGCTCACCCCGCCCCAGCTGGTGGAGCTAAAAGGCCTGATGGGGGACAGTTCCGACAATATCCCCGGCGTGAAGGGCATCGGCGAAAAAGGCGGCATCAAGCTGCTGCAGGCTTACGGCACGCTGGAAGGCATTTACGCCAACCTGGACTCAATCTCGAAAGGCCAGCGCAGCAAGCTGGAAGACGGCCGCGACCTGGCGTTCCTGAGCCGGGAGCTGGCCCGCATCCGGGAGGACATCCCGGTCACGCTCGATCTGGAGAAGTGTGTCGCGCAGGATTACGATCGTGAGCAGGTCAGCGAGCTGTTCCGCCAGCTGCAGTTCCGCGCGCTGGCCGGGCGGCTCAGCGCCAGCGCCGGCGCTGCCCCGGCGGGCGGCGCCACCCAGCTCAGCATGTTCGGCGATGAAGCGCCCGCGGGGGATACCCCCCCGCCGCCCGACGTGGTGGATACCGTGATTGTGCGCGATCGGGCCGGGCTGGAGGCCCTGGTGACAACCCTCCGCGGGGCCAGCGCGGTCAGCTTCGACACGGAAACCACCAGCACCGATCAGATGGCGGCCCGGCTGGTCGGCATCGCGCTGGCCGTGGAGGGCGAGGCTGGCTACTACATCCCGGTGGGGCATGTCTCACCGGCGGGTGAGGGCCAGGCCGCGCTGCTGGATGACGCGGGCGATCTGACGCAGCTCTCCCTGGAAGCGGTGCTGGAGGCGCTGCGCGGCCCGCTGACCGATGCGAAGCTGCCCAAGTACGGCCACAACGCCAAATACGACCTGGTGGTGCTGCGCCGCAGCGGTCTTGACGTGACCCCGATTACCTTCGACACCATGATCGCGGAATGGCTCTCCATCCCGGACAGCCGCAACAAGGGCCTTAAGAATCTGGCGTGGGTGCGCCTGGGCGTGCAGATGACCGAAATCACGGAGCTGCTCGGCTCCGGCAAGAGCGAGATCACGATGGATCGTGTCTCGATCGAGCGCGCCGCCCCCTACGCCGCCGCGGATGCCGCCCTGACCCACCGGCTGGCAGGGATGCTGCGTGATGAGCTGGCGGAGAAGAAGGTGCTTGACCTCTACGCCGACCTGGAGATGCCCCTGATCCCGATCCTGGCCGATATGGAGATGGCCGGGATCACGCTCGATAAGGCGTATCTGGCGGAGATGAGCCAAACCCTGGCCGCCCGGCTGGAGGAACTGGAAACCGAGATCCACGCCAACTCCGGCGGCTATGGCCCCTTCAACATCAACAGCCCCAAGCAGCTCAACGACGTGTTGTTTGGCAAGCTCCAGCTGCCCGCGGAAGGCATCCGCAAGACCACGCACGGCTTCTCCACCTCTGCCGATGTGCTGGAAGACCTGCGCGACAAGCACCCGATCATCGCGCTGATCCTGGAGCATCGCGAGCTGACCAAGCTCAAAGGCACCTACGTGGACGCGCTGCCCCTGCTGGTGAACCCGGCCACCGGGCGGGTTCATACCAGCTTCAACCAGACCGGGACGGTCACCGGGCGGATCAGCAGCGACAACCCCAACCTGCAGAACATCCCCGTTCGCACCGAGATGGGGCGCCAGATCCGCAAGGCGTTCATCGCGCCGGAAGGGCGCGTCCTGCTGGCGGTGGATTACAGCCAGGTGGAGCTGCGCGTGCTGGCCCACATCAGCCAGGACCCTACCCTGCTGGACGCGTTCCGCCAGGGGCAGGACATCCACCGCACAACGGCCGCGGCGGTGCATGGCATCCCGTTTGAGAAAGTCACCTACGACCAGCGCCGCTTCGCCAAGAGCGTCAACTTCGGGCTGCTGTACGGCATGGGCGCGTTCCGGCTGGCGCGCGACAGCGACCTCACGCTGGCCCAGGCGGAGGACTTCATCAAAGCCTATTTCGAGCGCTTCCCGCGGGTGCGCGCCTACCTGGACGAAACAAAGGTACTGGCCGCCGAGCAGGGCTACCTGGAAACCCTGATGGGCCGCCGCCGCTACTTCCCGGAGCTGCAGCACTCCGGCAGCACCCGTACGGGCGCGCTGGCCCGCCAGCGGGCCGAACGCCAGGCGATCAACATGCCGATCCAGGGGACAGCCGCCGACATCATGAAGCTGGCGATGATCCAGGTGCATGACCGCCTGCGGGCGGCCGGGCACGACGCGCAGATGCTGCTCCAGGTGCATGACGAGCTGGTGCTGGAGGTAGCCAAAGCGGAACTGGAGCCGGTCGCGGCGCTGGTGGCCAGCACGATGGAAGCCGCCTTCACGCTGGACGCCCCGCTGCAGGCCGACGCCCGCTGGGGGCATAACTGGCTGGAGATGAAACCACTGGCTGGATAAACTGCCCAAACAGAATCAGAACATGATTGTTTTGATTTTAGTTACTTTATGTCTATAATGGCGGTTATAAGGCGGGTCAGATGCCGCTGGCAGCAGTACTGTGAGAATCGTGTTGCGCCCTGCGCTGACCTGTGACACACAATTGCAGCTCACTTCAAAACCAACTGGTGATGCCGCATCAGCACGAAAGGAGCGCCTGTCGCAGTAAACACTTCCGCCCATGCTCGCCGAGGCACAGCAGGTCGGCTTTGAAAATTCTCCGAACAACAACAGATGTAGAAGATGCTTCCGCAAAAGTGCTTCTTACCAAGGAGGAGCAACGCATGTTTAAGAATAGCCTTCGGGTATTGCCTGCGTTGGCACTGGTACTCACGCTGGTCCTGGGTGCGGTGCCCGCCTTCGCTTCAGATGCAGAAATTACATTTACCGGCGTGATGCAGGGTACTGAGTACATTACGCACTATACCGCCGAGCAGGGCGGCTCTCAGATCTCCAGCCTGGACCCGCAGGTGGCGACCGACAGTGTGTCGATTGACTACCTCGAGAATCTCTTCCTGGGCCTGACCAACAACAACCCCATCACATCCGAGATCGAGCCTGAACTGGCCACGGACTGGTCCTTTGACGAGGATACCCTCACCTGGACCTTCACCATCCGTGACGACGTACCGTGGGTGCAGTGGGATCCTGCGACCGATACCGCCACCGAGCTGCGCAAGGTGGTGGCCGGCGACTTCGTGACGGGCATCCGCCGCGCTTGTGACCCCAATAACCCCTCCCTGTACGCCGAGGTAGTTGGTGCCACAATCGCCGGCTGCTCCGAAGTCTATGCGATGGACCCGGCCGACGTGACCCCCGAAACCTTTGAGATGATCGGTGTGGCCGCGCCTGACGACACCACCCTGACGATCACCCTCTCCGGCCCGTACGGATACTTCTTCTCCATGAGCGGGATGTGGACCCTGCGTGCGGTCCCCGGCGAAGTGATTGACAGCTTTGGCGAGCCGGTTGGCGGCTCCGCCTGGACCCGGCCTGGCAGCATCGTCACCAATGGCCCGTTCGTCCTTGACGAGTGGGAGCGTGGCGTGCGCCGTGTGCTGATTCGCAATCCCCTCCTGCCCGCTGACCTCCAGGGCCCCGGCAACGTGGAGCGCATTGTGGATACCGCCGTTGATGACGGTGGCACAATCTACGCCCTGTACCAGGACGGCCAGCTGGACCTGACCGTACTGCCCTCCGCCGAGCAGCAGAACGTGCTGTCCGACCCCGAGCTTTCAAAGGAAGTCGTGCAGCAGGTTACCCTGAGTGTCTTCTACTTCGGCTTCGGGCATGACAAGGCCCCCTTCGACGATGTTCACGCCCGCCGCGCGTTCAGCGCCTCGGTGAATCGTGAACTGTTCGTCTCCGAAATCCGGATGGGCCGCGGTGTGCCGATGATGCACCTGGTCCCGCCCGGAATGTTCGGCGCTTCCCCGGTGAATGAAGTCGGTATCAATGCTGAAGGCATTGGGTACGATCCGGCGTTTGCCCAGGCCGAAATCGAGGCCGCTGGCTACCCGAACTGCGAAGGCCTGCCCGAAATCAGTGTGGTGACCTACCAGGGCGCCGCGGACTGGGCCGAGTTCGTCCAGGCCGAGGTTGAGAACGTGCTGGGCTGCGATCCGTCGCTCTTCACCATCGAACAGCAGGAATTCTCCGTGCTGCTCCAGAGCACATCCTCCAACACCCCCACTGCTGAGCGCCCGAATATGTGGACGCTGGGCTGGGGCCCGGACTATCCGGATGCGCACAACTGGGTCTTTGACGCCGGCATGCACTGCGAATCCAGCAACGACTTCATGCGCCCCTGCGCTGAGGTAGATGACAAGATCTACGAGGCTCAGACTGAAGGCGAGCCTGAAGTCCGCGCCGCGCTGTACGCCGAGATCGAAGAGGACTTCTTCGGCTACGATGGTCTGCACCCGATCATGCCGCTGTACATGTCCGCCACCTTCTGGCAGCTGAAGCCGTGGCTTGATCGCCCGATCGAGACCGACGCGCTGTTCGGCGGCGTGCATTACGACTGGGTCAACATTGATGTTGAGCTCCAGGCCGCCGGTCGCGGTCGCTAAACAGGCCGCCCGGCAGAACCCGCGATCCAGGCGGGTCCTGTAAGTAATCTGGCGCCCGGTGGTTCCCTGAATCACCGGGCGTTCTGCTTTCGTCTGGCCTGTGACTATGCTATACTGGCACTTGCGCACCTGATATTTGCAAACGGAAAACTAACCGCCTACTATGAAACCAAAACACTATCTCGACATCACCAAATGGTCCCCACAGGACATGCAGGAGCTGCTTGATCTCGCCGTTTTCCTCAAACGGGAATGGCACAGCGGCGGGAACCGCCCGGTGCTGAAGGGCAAGGTGCTGGGCATGGTGTTCCAGAAGCCCTCTCTGCGAACCCGCGTCTCCTTTGAAGTGGGCATGAAGCATCTTGGTGGGGACGCCCTGTACCTCAGCCCGGCGGAGATCGGCCTGGGCAAGCGTGAGAGCATCGCGGATGTGGCCCGCGTGCTGTCCGGCTACGTGCAGGGCATCATGGCCCGCGTGTTTGAACACCAGCACGTGCTGGATCTGGCCCGCTGGGCCAGCGTCCCGGTCATCAACGGCCTGAGCGACTACAACCACCCCTGCCAGGCCCTGGCCGATATGCTCACCATTTACGAGCACTATGGCAAGCTGGAGGGCCTGAAAGTCGCGTTTATCGGTGATGGCAACAACGTGGCGACCTCCCTGCTCTTTGCCAGCGCCAAGCTCGGTGTCAATTTCAGTATCGCCTCCCCGCCCGGCTACGCCCTCGATTCCAGCGTGCTGGTGACGGCCGCGCCCTACGCAGAAGCCAGCCGCATCACCATCGAGACGCATGAAGACCCGGTGGCTGCCGTTGCGGATGCTGACGTGATCTACACCGACACGTGGACGAGCATGGGCCAGGAAGACGAAGCCGCCATCCGCCGCGAGAAGTTTGGCCGCTACCAGGTGAACACCGATCTGCTGGCGAAAGCCGGCCGTAAGGCGATGGTCATGCACTGTCTGCCCGCGCACCGTGGCGAGGAAATCACCGATGAGGTGGCGGATGGCCGGCAGTCCCTGCTGTTCCCGCAGGCAGAGAACCGGATGCACGCCCAGAAGGCGTTGCTTGTTACGTTGATGGCATAAGACTGTATCAGCCGCGCCCAGAACCGCGTCAGTTCAGGCAGGTAACGGATCGAACCCATGGCCGGAGACCGCGAAGTCTACAACAAGGCGATGAATACCGGGCACAGCGCCGCCTGGGACCAGCAATGGGACCGGGCGATTACCGCTTACGGGCGGGCTGTGCAGGAGTTTCCGGAGGACCCGGATGCGCACCGCAGCCTGGGCATGGCCCTGCTGCAGTCCCACCGGCTGGAAGAAGCGCTCAAGGTGTACACCCGCGCGCACCAGCTCGCCCCGGATGATCCTATCCCGCTGGAAAAAAGCGCCGATGTGCTGGAACGCATGGGCCGCTTGCGTGAAGCGGCCCAGCAGTACATCAAGGTCGCTGACGTGTACATCAGCCAGCGAGACCTGGACAAGGCGATCGGCAGCTGGGAGCGGGCCACACACCTGACCACCGGGCTGATCCAGATTCATGCCAAGCTGGCCACCGCCTACGAGCGGGTTGGCTCCACCAAAAAAGCCATCCGTGAGTACCTGACACTGGCCTTCAACTTTCAACGGCTGGGCGATAATGACAAAGCGGTCCAGGCTGTGCAGCGCGCGCTGCGCCTGGATCGCAGCAACGCCCAGGCGCTGAACACCCTGCGCGCCCTGGAATCCGGCAATCTTATGAGCCCGCCGGTGGATGAGAATGAGCCTGCTGCCCCTGAAAAGCGGCCAAGCGCCTTCGACCTGCCCTCGGAGCAGACGCCCGCGCGCCAGATCGGCGAGGCCGATCCGCGCGGCCCGCTGGGTGAGGCGGAGGAGACGGCACTAACCGAACTAGCGACCTTCGTCTTTGATTCGGGTGACCTGTCCGGCGGCAGCACCTACGCCATCCAGGCGATCGAATACCAGCGCCAGCGCCAGGTGGAAGAAGCCATCACCGCCTACCAGAACGCCATCAAAGAACGGTTCTCGCACACCGCGATCCAGCTTAGCCTGGGTGTCCTGTACCTGGAACTCGACCCTGAACGCGCGATCAAGCCCCTGACCACCGCGACTGAGGACGCGCGCCTGGCCGCCGGGGCGCATCATGGCCTGGCCCAGGCGTACATGGCGATCAATAAGCCGCAGCAGGCCGCCACCCATCTGGTGGAAACCCTGCGCCTGGTGGACCTGGCCCTGGCCGTCACCGAGAGTGAGCGCAGCCAGCTTCGGGCAGTATATGACGACCTGCAGGCCAATATTCAGCGCGGGGACAAACAGCAGCTGGCCGCGATGAACCAGCGTTTTGTCAGCCTGCTCACCGGCGGGGACTGGAAGCAACGGGTCGCAGAAACCCGGCGCCAGCTTGAAGAGACGGCCCGCACCGAAGGTGTGGCCGGCATGGTTGAACAACTGGCGGAAGGCGGCGAGGAACTCACCGAATCCGTCGCGCGCATCGACCGCTACCTGCGCGAGGGCTACCTGACCCTGGCGATGGACGAAGCCTATTACGCCACCGAGATCGCCCCCACCTACCTTCCGATTCATATGCGAATGGCGCAGGTGCTGCTGGCAGACAGCCAGCTCCAGCCCGCCATCAGCAAGTACCGGATGATTGCCAACACCTACATGGTCCGCGAACAGACTGACCGGGCCGCGGGCATCCTGAACGAAGTACTCCAGGTGGCGCCCATGGATCTGGAAGTGCGCGCGATGATCATCCAGATTCTTGAGCGGGAAGAAAAGTGGGACGAGGCGCTTAACCAGTACATTGACATGGCCGATGCCTACTATCAGCTCGCGGATTTCGACCGCGCGCGGGACACGTACCAGCAGGCTTCGCAGCTGGCGGAACGGCTGGATGCGCCCCAGAAACAAACGATACATATCCTGCACCGGATGGCCGATATTGACGTGACCCGGCTGGACCTGCGCCGGGCGCTGCGGACCTATGAGCAGATCAAGGCCATAGACCCCAACGACGAACGCGCCCGCAAGGCCCTGATGGACCTGTATTTCAGGCTCAACAACCGGGTTGAAGCCGTCAAGGAGCTGGACAACCTGATGCGGCTGTATGCCCAGCGCCAGCGCGCCGACCTGATCTCCCAGGTGCTGGAGGAGCAGGTGGCGCTGTACCCGGAAGAAATGGCGCTGCGCTCCCGGATGGCGGCCTTCTACCGCCGCCTGGGGCGAATCGCCGACGCGGTTGCCCAGCTTGACGCCCTGGGGGAACTTCAGCTCGATGCCGGCATGCACAGCGCGGCGGCAGAGACGATCCGCCAGATCATCGCCATGAATCCATCCGGGGTCGAAGATTACAAACGATTGCTCGGCACCCTGGGGGGCTAAACGCCACCACCGATGGAAATTCTTTGGGCGTTCGATAATTTCAACCTTATCTCGCTCCTGGACATCCTGCTTGTCGCAGCCTTGTTCTATGCAGCGAGCATGCTGGTTCGCGGCACACAGGCGGTCTCGCTGCTGCGCGGCACGATGTTCGTGCTCCTGCTGATCGGGCTGCTGGCCAGCGTGTTTCAGCTTGTCGCGCTGCGCTGGCTGCTCAACCAGATCATCACCGGGGCGATCATCGCGATTCCCGTGATCTTCCAGCCGGAGCTGCGCCGCGCCCTGACCCGCCTGGGCACGACCAACCTGTTCAGCCGCCAGCAGGCCCAGACCGAGCAGCAGTATGTAATCGAGCAGATCTGCGCCGCCTCTGAACGCCTGGCGGAGCGCCGGCATGGCGCGCTGATCGTGCTGGAACGCAGCGTCAGCCTGGAGGAATACATCAACACCGGGGTGCGGCTGCACAGCGAGGTCACCCCCCAGCTCCTGCTCACGATCTTCTGGCCCAAGACCGAGCTGCATGACGGCGCGGCCATCCTGACCGGCAGCGAGATCGCGGCGGCGGCCTGCGTGCTGCCCCTCTCCTCCGGCCACCGCATCACAGAGCGCAAGCTGGGAACCCGGCACCGTGCTGCGCTGGGCATCAGTGAAGTCAGCGACGCGATTTGTGTTGTCGTTTCGGAAGAAACCGGGCATATCTCCGTTACCAACGGCGGGCGCATGATCCGGCGGCTGGACAGCAACCGGCTGCGCACGATCCTGAGCGCCTTCTATGAGGATGGGCGGCGCAGCGGCCGTTCACGCTGGCTGGAACGCCTGGAACAGCTGCGTGACCGCTTCCTGCGCGGCGAAGATGATGAAGAGTAACCAGGATGATGACTCGTATTCCACCGTGGGCCCGTACCCTGGCAGGTAACCTCCTGTGGCTGTTCAGCGCGCTGCTGCTGGCGGTCTTTGTCTGGATTGCGGCCACAACCACGGAAAACCCGGTGGAATCGCGCAGTTTTCCCCAGCGCATCCCCATCGAGATTGTCACGGACGATGGCATGATCGTCACCAATGACCCGGTCAGCTCGATTCAGGCTGTGCTGCGCGCGCGCGCCGGCGTCTGGGAGACGCTGCAAGCCTCCGACATCCTGGTTACCGCCGACCTGACCGGCCGTACCCCCGGCGTCTTTACCGTCGACCTGGAGATTGAGTTCAGATCCGTCAGCCGCATCGTGGTGGAGGATTTCCAGCCGCGCCAGATCACGGTGGCGCTGGACCAGGCGGCCGAGCGCCTCGTCCCGATTGAGGCGGATATCCGCTCCAACCCGCCCACAGGCTTCGAGATCGCCGGTTTCACTTTCGAGGAGGAGGAAGCCCGCATCACCGGCCCGGCCACGCAGGTAGACCAGGTGGTGAACGCTGCTGTGCGCCTGATCCTGGAAGGCGAGCGCAACACCTTCACCCGCAACTACCGCCTGTTCCCGCTGAATGAAGATGGCCAGGTCGTTCAGGATGTTGAGCTTGAGCCGGAAACGATGGATGTGACGGTGGATATTGAGCCGCGTGAGGACTTCCGTGAGCTGTTCGTCACCCCCAACATCATTGGCGAGCCGGCCAGCGGCTATGTGATCTACTCGATCACGTACGAGCCACAGACTGTGCTGGTCAGTGGGCGGCCCAGCGATCTGGAGCAGATCACCGGCACCATCCAGACCCTGCCCATCGACCTGACCGGGCAAACGCGGTCCTTCCAGCGCACCGTCACGGTGGAACTGCCGCCCGGCGTGTTCCTGGCCACCAACCAGAGCGTCACCGTGTCGGTGGAGATCGACACGCTCACTGCCAGCCGGCGCTTTGAGCACCTGCCCGTGCAGGTTCAGGGGCTGGCGCCGGACAGCAACCTGCAGGCGACCATCACGCCCACCGAGGTCACCATGATCATCACCGGGCCGCAACCCATCCTCGACACGCTGACGCCCGACAGCATCTCGATCCGGGCCGATCTCACCGGCCTGGAGCCCGGCGGACACCAGATTCCGCTGCAGGCGGTGGTCAATCGCGAAGGGCTTGAATCCGCCATAATCTCCGTGCTGCCCCCGGTGCTGGATGTGCAGATCGTGGCGCGGACCCCGGCGGCGAGCGCCAGCGCGACGGCCACGCAAACGCCTGGCCAGGGCGCGATCATCATCCCCCCCACGAACAGCACCCAGCCACCACCTTCCTGATCCCGGCAGCAGGCGGGCGTCACCCGCGCGGATCGGGACTTGATATCCGGGGTCTGCCTGCTAGAATCACCCCGATACCTATCAGCAAAGTGAACAATCATGACTGTAAAACCCATGGTGGCGCTGGTTGGGCGCCCCAATGTTGGCAAATCAACCCTGTTTAACCGCCTGGTCGGCTCCCGCAAGGCCGTGGTCGATGCGATCCCCGGCACCACGCGTGACCGGCTCCAGGATGAAGCGGAATGGAACGGCGTGGCCTTCACCGTCGTGGATACCGGCGGCATCGAGGTCTACCAGCCCAAAGGCACGCGCGACGAGTCCCCGCTGGCGGAAGGCAGCATCAACTTCGTGCAGCAGATTCGCGCTCAGGCCCTGATCGCGGTCGAGGAAGCCGAGGTGATCGTGATGCTGGTGGATGCCATCGAGGGCATCACCGCCGCCGATGAGGAAGTGGCCGAAATCCTGCGCCGGACTAACAAGCCGGTGCTGATCGCCGCCAACAAGGCGGATAACCGGGAGCGCCGCGAAAACGCGGTGGAATTCTACGGGCTGGGGCTGGGCGAGGTGTTCGCGGTCAGCGCCATGCATGGCACCGGCACCGGCGACCTGCTGGACGCGATCGTGAATGAGCTGCAGAACGCCCCGCCGCCGGACTACGACATTGACGAGGACGCAGACACGCTCAAAATCGCCATTGTGGGCCGTCCGAACGTGGGCAAGAGCAGCCTGGTGAACCGCATCCTGGGCGAAGAACGCTCGATCGTCAGCCCGGTGGCCGGAACAACCCGCGACGCCATCGACACGCGCCTGGTCTGGGAGGGCATGCCCGTGCTCCTGATCGATACGGCGGGCATCCGGCGGCGGGGCAAGGTCGCGCCGGGCGTGGAAAAGTACAGTGTCCTGCGCGCCAGCAAAGCCGTGCAGCGCGCGGATGTGGTCGTGCTCCTGCTGGATGCAACTGACGGCATCACGGTGCAGGATACGCATATCGCCGGGATGGTGCTGGAAGAGTTCAAGAGCGTCGTGGTGGTGGTCAACAAGTGGGACGCGGTTGACAAGGACGCCTACACGATCAATGACTACACGCAAAAACTTCAACAGGAACTGAATTTCCTGCCCTATGTCCCGATCCTGTTCATCAGCGCCAAGACCGGCCAGCGTGTCCACCAGGTCATCCCGACCGCCGCCCGCATCCAGGAGGAACGGCTGGTGCGCATCCCCACCAGCGAGCTCAACCGGATCGTGCGCGAAGCCGTGGAACGCCATGCCCCGCCCTCCAAGGCAGGCAAGCGCCTCAAAATTTACCTGGCACAGCAGGTGCGCACCGACCCGCCCACCCTGCTGTTCCACGTGAACGACACGCGCCTGGTGCATTTCACCTACGAGCGCTACCTGGAGAATCGCATCCGCATGGTCTATCCGTTCACAGGAACCCCGCTGCGCCTGACCTTCCGGCCGCGCGAGGGGATGCTGCGGCGGCAGCGCTGAACCGAAGGCCGGTGTGCCAGCCAGTGCCTGAGGGCAGGGTGAGAATCTGCCTGTGGCGCGCACGCGGGATTGCTTCCCGCTTCCGCCCTGCAATATAATCGGGTCTGTACGCTGCTGGCCCGAAAGAGTGAAACTCGTGTCACAATCTGAAGAGCACTACCTGACGACACATAACCCGTCTGAGCCTGACGCCGAACCGCTGCCCCGCCCGCGCCTGCGCCGGGCGCGCTGGCTGCGCGAGATCCTTGAAACCCTCCTGATCTTCGCGGTGGTCTATGTCCTGGTGAACCTGCTCACCGCGCGGTTTATCGTGGATGGCTCCAGCATGACCCCCACCCTAGGAACCGGGCAGTACGTGCTGGTGAACCGGATGGCCTACCTGACAGGCACGCCCCAGCGCGGGGATGTGATCGTGCTGCACTCCCCTGAAGATTCAGACACAGACCTGATTAAGCGCCTGATCGGGCTGCCGGGAGAAACCATCAGCATCGCGGATGGTGTGGTGCGGGTGAATGATGTGCCGCTGCACGAACCCTACCTGAACACCCCGCCCCGCTACCAGGGAGAATGGACCCTGGGGGCGGAAGAATTCTTCGTCCTGGGGGATAATCGCAACAACAGCCGCGACTCGCATAACTTCGGGCCGGTCAGGCGCGAGGCCCTGGTTGGGCAGGCGACCCTGATCTACTGGCCCTCCCAGGACTGGCAGATCATCACCCATTTTGACTATACCGATCCGGCGCCGGAAACCCTGCCTGCCCCGGACCAATAGCCGCCCCAGCGGGAGACACCATATGCAGGAACACGATCGAATGCCCTGCCCGATCTGCCAGATCGGGCGGAGTCGGCTTAAGCTGGTAACATTCACTGAGGTCTACGGGCGCACGCTGGTCAGCGTCCCGAATACGCCCGCATGGGCGTGCGACTTCTGCCACGCTGTGCAGTATGACAGCGCCGCCATCAGCCGGATCGAGGCGCTGGTCGGCCAGGCCGGGCCACCCCCCAACCGGAATCGCCGGCATCCGGTCAGCTCCCGGCAAAAACCCAGCCTAATGTCGCCCAAAGCGTAATTCGGGTAAATCACATGCAAAAACTAGGCAAATCGCCTACAATAGGCGCGCATCAATTTGAGCATTTTGACAGAATATTCATAGAAGGATAATGATGGCTATCAATCTCTGGCACGGGCTGCAGCCCGGCCCCAACGTTCCCGACATTGTTTACTGTATCGTGGAGATCCCCAAAGGCAGCCGTAACAAATACGAATACAGCAAGACCGCGGGCGTGATCAAGCTCGATCGTGTACTCTACAGCCCGCTGCACTACCCCAGCGATTATGGCCTGATCCCACGCACGTTCTACGAAGATGGCGACCCGCTGGATATCATGGTCATGATCAACGAGCCGACCTACCCCGGCTGCGTGATCGAGGCGCGCCCGATCGGCATGTTCCGCATGCTGGATCGCGGCATGCCGGACGACAAGATTCTGGCGGTGCCTTCCACCGACCCGATGTTTGACGACTACTACGACCTGGAAGATGTCCACAAGCACTTTCTGAAGGAAGTGGCGCACTTCTTCCAGACCTACAAACAGCTGGAAGCCAACGGCAACATCGAGCCGCTCGGCTGGGTGGGCGTGGATGTGGCCAAAGAGCATATCCTGCACGCCGTCCAGCTGTACCAGGAGAAATATCCTCCGACTGGCATTTAGCGGCAAAGACCTCTATGCTTATGGGCGCAAGGCTGCGTCAACCCGTTCCAGAACCGGTTGGCTCCCCTTGCGCCGTTTGTGTTTACGGTGGAGACTCCACACGATGAGCGCAGAACATGCACACACTCCCGGCACGATGCTGCTGCCAGCCGCCACACCTGACGGAGCATGACAGACACCTATGAACGCGCTAACACTTAACGATTTTCTCGGTATCACGGCCAATATCATCGCCCTGGGGGTGGCGCTCGGCCTGATCATCGGCGTGGTCATGCAGCCGCGCCGGGAGCGCACCAACTGGTGGTTTGGGGCCTTTCTGCTGGCGCTGGCGGTCTGGGGATACTGCGGGATCATCCTTACCCTGCCGGAAATGCAATCCATCATTCCCCCGCACACCGGTCTGGACCTCTATGTCAGCAGTCTGGGCCTGATCCCGGTAACGTTCTACTTCACGGTCACGGCCTTCTGCCAGATCAACACCCCACTCACCCGCGGTGTCTCCCTGCTCACCGCGCCAATCGTGGCCGCGGCGTTTGTCCTGCTCTGGTCAAACCAGATTTACAGCCTGGATGCCGAACTGCTGACCACGCCGATCACGTTCCGCGCGCTGCTGGACGGCCTGAGCATCCAGCCCGCCGGCTACCTGGTGCTTGGGGTTGGGGCTGGCTATTTGCTGCTGACCATGCTGCTGGTGCAGCGCTCGCGCCCTCCGCGCTGCCGGCAGCTGCGCTTCCCGACCATCCTGCTGATCGTCGGGCTGCTGAGCAGCCTGGTGAAGGCGGTGTATACCCTGCCGGTCGATATGCTCCTGGCAACCGCCGCGGCAGCACTTGTTGGCAGCACCATTCTGCGCCAGCAGCTGTTTGATCCGCTCCGGCAGATGAACACCCAACTGGCCCAGACCAACGAAGAGCTGCGCCAGACCGTTACCGAGCTGACCACCGCCCAGGAACGCGCCTCCCAGCTCAATGAGGAGCTGCGCACCGTCAGCCAGTACAAGAGCGAATTCCTGGCGACAATGAGCCACGAGCTGCGCACCCCGCTGAACTCCATCGTCGGGTACAGCGAGCTGCTCAGCCAGGGGTTATATGGCAGCCTGAACGAGCGCCAGGAAGATCGGGTCGCCAAGATCCTGCGCAACAGCCGCGCCCTGCTGGCCCTGATCAACGACATCCTTGATCTCAGCCGTATCGAAACCGGACACCTGACGCTGGAGCTGGAACAGATCAGCCTGCGTGACACGGTTGAGACCGTCCTGGCCGGGATGCGCCCCCAGGCGGAAGAGAAGGGGTTGGAGGTCACCACCCACTATGCGGAAGGGCTGCCCACCGTTTACGCGGACACCCTGCGCCTGCACCAGATCGTGAGCAACCTGATCAGCAACGCGATCAAGTTCACCCCAGCCGGTGAGATCACGATCACCGTGCGCTGCATCACCGTGGAAAACGGCGCCAGCCGCACCCAAACCCTGCCTCTCTCCGGCTGGCTGAAGAACGGCGAGTGGGTGCTGCTCACCGTGCAGGACACCGGAATCGGGATCGAGGCGGAGAACCACGCCCGCATCTTCGACGAATTCCGCCAGCTGGACAGCACCTCCACGCGCGAGTTCGGCGGCACGGGGCTGGGCCTGGCGATCACCCGGAAACTGGTCAATCTGCATCATGGCAGCATCTGGGTGGGCAGCGCGCCCGGTAAGGGCAGCACCTTCTATGTGGCCCTGCCCGCCAGCCGCCATCCGGCAGCCGAAGGCGCGGCCCCCAGGCCAACCGCAGCGCCCGCCGCTGACCCGACGCAGAAACCAGTCCATATCCTGTGCATCGATGACAACCCCGAAGCGCGCGATATTCTTGCCACTTTTCTGACCGAAGGCGGCTACCGGGTTACGCTGGCATCATCTGGCAAACAGGGGCTGGAGCTGGCCCGCCAGCACAAACCCGACCTGATCACGACCGATCTGATGATGCCAGGCATGACCGGCTGGGACGTGGTGAATCAGCTGAAGGCCAGCCCGCAGACGGCGGCAATCCCGATTGTGGTGATCAGCATTGTGGATCAGCAGCCCACCGGCTATGAGCCGGTAGTTGCCGCGCACCTGAATAAGCCGTTCACCCGCGAGGAGCTGTTCACCACAATTGAGCAGATCCTCCAGCCTTCGGAGGCGCATCAGCCGATCCTCATTGTGGATGACGATGTGCGCACCCGCCGCCTGATCGCAGACATTGTCAGCAGCGCGGGGCATGAAACCGTGACATGCACCAACGGGCAGGAAGCTATTCACTGGCTGGAAAAACACCGGCCGCGGGTCGTCCTGCTTGACCTGATGATGCCCGGCATGAATGGTTTTGAGGTGCTGGCGAATATCCGGCTGCGTCCGGACCTTGTTAACCTGCCCGTGATTATCCTGAGCGCGAAAACGCTGACCGTGGAAGAGCAGGCCCATCTGGAGCGTCACCGCGCCACGCTGGTGCGCAAGCAGGGCTTGCAGCGCAGCATCCTGCTCCAGCAGATCGAGCAGGTAACCGGCTGACTGTTCCACCCCGACCGGGGTGCAGGGACAGCCTTTCGCTGCCAGGGGGATATACCCGTATGCCGCTACACACCGAGACGGTTATCGTTATCATCGGCCACAGCCTTACGGCGGTGGTCAGCATGGCGCTGCTGCTGCTCGTCCTGTGGCAGGCACCCCGCCTGCGCAGCAACCAGCTGTTCGCAGGCATGATGCTGCTGCTGGTGATCCACAGCCTGCTCAATGTCGCCGGGCGCTTCCTGCAATCGCTCAAGCTTGATCCCTGGCCGGTCTACACCCTGATCATGACCCTGTATCTGGGGTTCGTCCTGCTGACGTTTTTCTTCACAACGGCCTTTGCCGGGCTGCGGGGCGTGAACATCCGGCGCATCAAGGTTGTGGCGCTGATCCTGGGCGCGCTCATCCTGGCCAGTATGTACAGCCACCTGATCGTCGCCGACGTCTATCCGATCGCCGGCGGGGGCTTCAATGTGACCGTCGGCCCGTTGTATATCCCGCTGGGCCTGGTGATCCTGGTCTTCCTGATCATCAACACGGGCCTGCTGGTCCGCTCCGTCAATGACCGCGCCCGCCGGCTGTGGCCCGCGATGGCCCTGATCCTCGCCGGCTATATTTCGCTTACGCTGCGCCCGCTGCTTCCCCTGCCACTTAACGCCATCCTGCTGACCATCGCTGCCCTGTGGATGGGGTATGTCGTGCTGCAATACCAGATCTTCAACCCGCTGGCCACGCTGAACCAGGAGCTGGCCCGCACCAACGCGGAGCTGGCGGAAGCCAACAGCCTGAAGAACCAGTTCATGGCGAACATGAGCCACGAGCTGCGCACCCCGCTGAACTCCGTCATTGGCTACGCGGAGCTGCTCCTGCGCCAGACCTACGGGCCGGTCAGCGCGCGCCAGGAAGACCGGCTGGAGCGTATCGCCCGGAACGGCCGCCACCTGCTCAACCTGATCAACGATATCCTGGACTTGAGTAAGATCGAAGCAGGCCAGATGACGCTTAACCTCGCGCCAATCGACACGGCCGCTCTGCTGAACAGCGTTATGGCAACGATAGAGCCGCTGGCCGGCAGCAAATCGATCACGCTGGTGCGCGATTACGCCGACAGCCCGCCGATTTATGGGGACGAAGTCCGCATCCGGCAGGTGTTCGTCAACCTGCTCTCCAATGCTGTGAAATTCACGCCACAGGGTACGGTGACACTCCATGTGGAACCGGCGCTGGTCGATGGCATGGTCTGCGGCTACGTGCGCGATACCGGCATCGGCATCCCGGCGGACAAGCAGGCGATCATCTTTGAGGCGTTTCGCCAGAGCGACCAATCCCCCACGCGTGAATTCGAAGGCACCGGCCTGGGGCTGACCATCTCCCGCCACTATGTGGAGATGCACGGCGGGCGGCTGTGGCTGGAAAGCCCGCCCGGCCAGGGCGCGATCTTTCACTTCCGGCTGCCAGGAGAGGCCCAGCCTGTGCTGCAGCTCAGTTATCCCCAACTGCCGGGCGCGCACATCCCCGGCGAACTGCCCGGCGGCGACCTGCTGAAAGCCGTCCAGCGCCTGACAGCGGGCCGAACCAGCCCGATCCTGCTCGTAGAGCCAGAGCCGCACAGCGCCTCACACCTTCAGGCGCTGCTGGCCGAGGCCCGCCTGCCCGTGATCACAATCCGCAGCACCGACGAAGCCTGCACCTGGCTGGAACAGCACCCGGTCTCGCTCGTCATCCTGGGGCATGGCACGCCCGCGGAGGCCCGCCAGATGCTGACCACCTGCATCTGCAGCGCCCCGACACTCGCTCACCTGCCGGTCCTGGCCCTGTCCGCCGAGGCCCTTGCCCTGCCAGCCCAGCCTGCTGGCCCCGTACCACACTGACACCGAAGGAGTCATGAACCACCATGCCAAAAGCCCGCATTCTCGTTGTGGAAGACAACCCTGACAACCGCACCCTGATCATGGACATCCTGCTCTCGCTGGGGTACGCGGTCATCGAGGCGATTGACGGCGAACAGGGCGTGGAAAAAGCGCTCACCGAGCGCCCCGACCTGATCCTGATGGATCTCTCGCTGCCCCAGATGGACGGCTGGACGGCCACCGCGCAGATCAAGGCCGCCGAACACATGCAGGCTGTGCCGGTCATCGCGCTGACCGCGCACGCCATGGTTGGCGACCGGGAAAAGGCGCTGCAGGCCGGGTGTGACGATTACATCTCCAAGCCGATTGACCTGCGCGAGCTGCAGCACAAGCTGGCCGGTTACCTGGGGGCCTGAGCAGCCAACGGCGCGCATAGCGCCAGAGTCAGAACGGGATTACAATAGCCCTTGTCCCCACCCCCACTGATGCGCGGGCAGGGCTGCTGATCCCACTCGGAAAAGGCCACCAGGTTGATGGAGAGCGCCAATCGCATCCTCGTCATTGAAGATGAGCCGGATGTTGCCGAAATGCTGGAGTTCTTCCTTACAGAAAGCGGCTACCGGGTCCATACGGCGGCGTTTGGGCTGCAGGGGCTTTCGGCAGCGCGGCAGCGCAACCCCGACCTGATCCTGCTCGATACGATCCTGCCCGACATCGACGGCTACTCCATCTGCCGCGAGCTGCGCTCCATGCCGGCCACCATGCATATCCCGATCATCTTCCTGACCCGCCACGCGGAAAACCCGCACAAGCTGGCCGCGCTGGAGATGGGCGCCGATGATTTCATCGCCAAGCCCTTCGACCTGACCGAGCTGCTGCTGCGCATCCGCAACGCCATCCAGCGCGTGCAGCGGCCCGTCAGCAACCCGCGCACGGGCCAGCTGCCCGGCGGCGCGGTCGTTTATACCCAGCTGCGCCAGGCCCAGGCGGACCCGGCCCTGGCCGTGGTGGAGATCAGCCTGAGCAACACGGCCCCGTATGCCGCCCGCTACGGGCCGGAGCGCCTGACGGAAGTGATCCGTTCCCTGCAGGAGATGGTGCGCTGGGCGCTGGCGGAGGAAGAAGGCAGTTTTGCGGGCGCGCTGGACGAGACCCACCTGGTGGTGATCCGCCCGGCGGGCGACGCCGAGGATTTCGCCGAGCGGGTGCGCAGCATGTTCGCGTTTCAGGCGCGCAGCTTCTACGCCGCCGAGGATCGGGAGCGTGGAGTCATCCTGATGAACGGGCGCGAGTATCCCCTGCTGCAGGTGAATTGCCAGGTGCACCAGCACGGGATGAGCGCCCTGGCCGGGCGCTGAGCCAGGCGGTGAAAAGCGGCGCGGGCGGGCGAATCCGCCCTTGACCGTCCCCGGGGCGCATGGTAAACTAAGCGCCGTTCTGCAATAAACGCCCCCATCGTCTAGAGGACCAGGACGTGGCCCTTTCAAGGCCAAGACAGGAGTTCGAATCTCCTTGGGGGCATGAGTACCCACCCTGTGATCAGCGGTGGGTATTTTGTTTTTGAGACAGTGAACACCCCTAACCCAATTTGGTAAAACTATTCAGAGAATTTGTATCGTTTAACCTTGCCCGGCCCGGGCTGCTGGCGTACAATCCAGCGAATGTGCCGGGCTGTCTGCGCCCCGTTCCCACCCACCCTGGAGGATGGCATGCCACTCGTTGAACATATCCAGCTTCCCAGCTTCCAGCGCCTCCGCCAGCGCGGGCAGGAAGTGCTCTCGCTGGAACGCGCCCTCTCCCAGGACATCCGCGAGCTGCACATCGGCCTGCTCAACATGATGCCCGATGCCGCGCTCCAGGTGACGGAGCAGCAGTTCATGCGCCTGGTGGGCAGCAGCAACAAGATCGCGCAGTTTTACATCCACCCGTTTTCCGTCCCCGGGCTGGCGCGCAGCCCTACCACCCAGGCCTATATCGACGAGTTTTACACCACCTTTGACGTGATCCGGCAGGAGGGCCTGGACGCCCTGATCATCACCGGGGCGAATGTCGCCAACCCGCTGCTGGAAGAAGAGCCGTTCTGGGAGCCGCTCACCCAGGTAATCGAGTGGGCCGGGGAGGCGGTGACCTCCGTGCTGTGCTCCTGCCTTTCCACCCACGCCCTGATGAAGCACCTTTACGGCATAGACCGCCAGCCGCTGCCGGCCAAGATGTGGGGCGTCTACAGCCACCGCGTCACCGCCCCGCAGCACCCGCTGCTGCGCGACATCAACACCCGCTTCGACGTGCCGCACTCCCGCCACAACGCCATCACCCGGGAGCAGTTCGAGGACGCCGGGCTGAGCATCCTGATCGAAAGCCAGGAGGCGGGCGTGCATATGGTCGTCAGCCCGGATCAGTTCCGCAGCGTGTACTTCCAGGGCCACCCGGAATATGACACCAACAGCCTGCTGAAGGAATACAAACGCGAGGTGCTGCGCTACCTGAATGATGAGCGCGACCTGCCCCCTTACCCGGCCAACTACCTGCCGCCAGAAGCGCAGGCGATCTGCGACCGCTACATCGAAGCGGCGCAGAAAGCCCGGCACAACGGCAGCCGGCAACCCGCCTTCCCGGAGGAGGCGCTGCTCCCCTGCCTGGACAATACCTGGGGCGATACCGGCAAGGCGCTCTTTAACAACTGGCTGGGGCTGGTCTACCAGCTCACCCACGTGGATCGCCACAGGCTGTTCATTGACGGAGTCGATCCACACAACCCTCTGGGCCTGTTGTAATGCCGGCGCATACCGGCGCCGTTATAGGATTCTTGTACCGGGCTGTCTCGCAGCCGCCAAAGGAGTTACGCCATGAAGCCTGAGACAATTGCCATTCACGCGGGCTACACCTCTGAGGAAACCACCAAAGCGGTGGCCGTCCCGATTTACCAGACCGTCGCCTACGAATTTGACAGCGCCCAGCACGGCGCCGACCTCTTCAACCTGGCCGTGCCGGGCAACATCTACACCCGAATCATGAACCCGACCGCCGATGTGCTGGAGCAGCGGGTAGCGGCGCTGGAAGGCGGCATCGCCGGGCTGGCGCTCAGCGCGGGCAGCGCGGCGATCACATACTCGATCCTGACCATCGCCACCGCGGGCAGTAACATCGTCTCTGTGCCGCTGCTTTACGGCGGGACGTATACCCTGTTCGCCCACATGCTGCCCGGCCTGGGTATCGACGTGCGCTTCGCGGAGGATGACAGCCCGGAGAGCCTGGAAGCCCTGATCGACGGTAAGACCGCCGCGGTCTTCTGCGAATCGATCGGCAACCCCGCCGGGAACATCCCCGACATGGAAGCGATTGCGGCCATGGCCCACCGCCACGGCGTGCCGGTCATCGTGGACAATACCGTCGCCACGCCCGTCCTGATGCGCCCGATCGACTTCGGCGCGGATATCGTGGTGCATTCCCTGACGAAGTATATGGGCGGGCATGGCACGTCGCTGGGCGGGCTGATCGTGGATTCGGGCAAGTTCCCCTGGACGGAACACGCCGACCGCTTCCCCATGCTCACCCAGCCGGAGCCGGCCTATCACGGCGTGGTCTATACCGAAGCGATGGGGCCGGCGGCGTTCATCGCGCGGGCGCGGACAGTCCCGCTGCGCAATACCGGCGCGGCCATCAGCCCGTTTAACGCCTTCCTGATCCTGCAGGGCATCGAAACACTCTCCCTGCGGATGGAGCGCCACTGTGCCAATGCCGCGGCCGTGGCCGAGTACCTCCAGCAGCACCCGCGCGTGGAATGGGTCAGCTACCCCGGCCTGCCGGATTCACCCTACTACGCCAACGCGCAGAAGTACACCGGCGGGCGGCCCTCCGCGCTGCTGTCATTCGGCATCAAGGGCGGCTTTGAGGCGGGCGTGAAGTTCTACGACGCGCTGAAGCTGTTCAAGCGGCTGGTGAACATCGGGGATGCGAAGTCGCTGGCGGCGCACCCGGCCTCCACCACGCACCGCCAGCTCACGGAGGACGAGCAGAAGGTGGCGGGTGTCACCCCGGACATGATCCGGCTGTGCATCGGCATCGAGCATATCGACGATATTCTGGCGGATGTGGAGCAGGCCCTGGCCGCTGGCTAGCTGGCAACCGGGCAACAGTGAGAATCAATACGGGCGATGCCGAGACTGGCATCGCCCGTGTGCTGTTTTTTCGTGGTAATGGCGCGTTACGCCTGCTGGCGGGCCTTCACCTGCTCCTCGATCCAGCGGTAGGTCGGCGTGATGCCGGCCGTCAGATCATACTGGGCCTGCCAGCCGAGTGAGTAAATGCGCGCGTTGCTGAAGTTGCGCGACTGCACGCCCACCGGGCCGTCGATGTGCTTCACATGCACCGTCTTGCCCGCGATGGCGGCCACCGTCTCCACCAGCTCGTTCACCGAGACGTACTGCGGGCTGCCGATGTTCACCGCGCCCTGCAGGTCGGAGTGCATCAGGGTGTAGATGCCCTTCACCATATCTTCCACGTAGGTGTACGACCGAATCGCGCTGCCATCTCCCCAGACCTCGATCGTGCCGCCGTCCTCGATCTCAGCCACCTTGCGGCAGATCGCGGCGGGGGCTTTTTCGCGCCCGCCTTCCCAGGTGCCATACGGCCCGTAGCAGTTCTGGAAGCGCGCGATTCGCACGGCCATGCCCAGGTTGCGCTCATACGCCTGCGCCATGCGCTCGGAGTAGAGCTTCTCCCAGCCGTATTCGTTATCCGGGTGGGCCGGGATCGCTTCGGCTTCGGTCATTTCCGGCTCGCCGGGCTGCATATCGCGGTACACGCACACGGAGGAGGAGAAGAAGTAGCGCGGCACGCCCATCTCGGCGGCGTTATGCACCATGTGGATGTTGATCAGGGCGCTGTTATGCATGATGTCGCACTCGGCGGAGTGGATGAACCCCATGCCACCCATATCCGCCGCGAGCTGGTACACCTCGTCAAAGGTGCCATCATTCAGCTGCAGCGCGGTTTTGCAGTTGGCATCCTCACGCAGATCGAGCAGCAGAAACTCGTCCGCGGCGGTGGGGGCGAACTCATGCTCCTTGATGTCCACGCCGCGCACCCAGTAGCCTTCGCGCTTGAGCCTGCGCACCAGGTGCCCCCCGATAAATCCCCCCGCCCCGCATACGAGTGCTGTTTTTGCCATCTTCGGCCTCACTTTCCTGCTAAACACTGTCACCCTTTGAGTCGCGGTGAAGAATACGGATTCTAGCAGGCTATTGGCTAATCACAAGACTGCGATCCCTGCGCCAGCCCTACGGGGCGCTGGCCCGTACCACAAGCGCTTCCTCAAAGCCCACCGGCTCAAAGGACTCGCGTCCCTCCAGGCGCTCGAACAGCAGCGCCGCCGCGGTCTGCCCCATCCCGCCGGCATCTACCCGGAAGGAGGTCAGCGGCGGGGTCACCTGGCTGGCGATCAGCGTATCGTCCCCGCCGGTGATCGCCACATCACCCGGCACGCTGCGCCCCGACTCCAGCACCGCCCGCAGAATGCCCAGCGCCATCAGGTCATTCCCACCGATGATCCCGTCCAGGTCGGGGTGCGCCGTCAGCAGCCGCCGCGCGCCCTCATAGCCCCCGGCCCACGTTGGGGCCGCAGCGGTGTACCAGCTCGCATCCGGCGCAACACCCTTGCGCTGCACCGCCGCGAGAAACACGGAGATATTGTGCGCCGCGCGGTGACGCAGCTCCACGTACCCGATCCGGCGCCGCCCGCTCGCCAGCAGGTGCTCCGCCGCCACCACCGCCCGCCGCTCCTGGTGCGAATGCACCACCGCCACGCCCGGCATCCCCTCCGGCCGGCGGGAGTTCACCAGTGTCACGCCCTTGTAGCGCGTCACCACCTCCGCCAGCTCGTGCTCTGCCAGCCGCGAGCTGCACAGCACCAGCCCGTCAATCAGCGTTTCATCCAGCCGGGCCAGCACCGCCCGCTCCTGGTCAGGGGTCTCGTCCGTGTCGGCCAGCAGGGCGCTGTAGCCCTGCTCCCAGGCCACCGCCTGAATGCCGCGCACGATCTCCGCAAAGAACGGGTTGGTGATATCCGGGACAACCACGCCCAGCAGAAAAGTGCGGTGCGTGGCCAGGCTGCGCGCCGCATGGCTGGGCCGGTAGCCCAGCGCCTCAATCGCAGCCAGCACCTGCTGCCGCGTGGCGGCGCTGACCCGCCCGGCGTTGTTGATCACCCGCGAGACCGTCATAGTGGAAACGCCCACGTGCCGGGCGACATCGTGGAGCGTCACGCGCTGCTGTCGCTTCGCCATACCCTGCCTTCTTGTGTGCGCCCGCTGCGCCCGTGTTAGCGCTAACTCCTGCCGCGCAGCTTCACTATAGCACAAACGCGGCCGGGCGCTTTCCAGGGGAAAATCACGCGCTTCCCACGCAAACGGGCCGCGGCCTCACCCGCCCGCGGCCCGCCTGGTTACAATCACTCAGTCCTCCCACTCCGTGTGGAACACCCCCTCGCGGTCAATCCGGCGGTAGGTGTGCGATCCGAAGTAGTCACGCTGGGCCTGGGTCAGATTGGCGGGCAGCCGCCCGGTGCGGTACGCGTCAAAGTAGGCCAGCGAATGGGCCAGCGCCGGGACGGGAATGCCCTGCGCCACCGCCACGCCGATCACGTGCCGCAGCGCCGGCTGGCGCTCGTCAATCTGCGTCCGGAAGGGCTCCGCCAGCAGCATGTTGTGAAGGCCGGGATCCGCCGCGTAGGCCTGGCGGATATCCTCCAGCAGCGCCGCGCGGATGATGCAGCCGCCGCGCCAGATGCGCGCGATGTCCGCGATGTCCAGCGCGTACTCATATTCCTGGCTGGCGGCCTGGAGCAGCGCCAGCCCCTGGGCATAGGAAAACAGCATCGCCGCATACAGCGCCGCGCGCACATCCTGGAAGAACGCGGCCCGGTCGCCCTCAAAACGAGGGGCAGGCTGGGTAAATACGCTTTCCGCGTGTACCCGCTCGGCCTTCAGGCCGGAGATGATGCGCGAATCCACCGCCGCGTTGATCGTGTGGGTCGGCACGCCCAGATCCAGCGCATTCTGGCTGGTCCATTTGCCGGTCCCCTTCTGTTTGGCCTCGTCCAGGATCAGGTTAACGATGAACTGGCCGGTTTCCTCGTCCTTGTGGGTGAAGATATCCGCTGTGATCTCGATCAGGTAAGAAGCCAGCTCGGCCTCGTTCCAGGCGCTGAAGGCGGCGTGCAGCTCATCCGGCGTGGCACCGACCACATCCCGCAGCAGGTGGTACGCTTCGGCGATCAGCTGCATGATCCCATATTCGATCCCGTTATGCACCATCTTGACATAATGGCCCGCCCCGCGCGGGCCGATATAGGTCACGCACGGCTCGCCGTTGACTTTGGCCGCGATCGCTTCCAGCGCCGGGGCCACCAGCTCGTAGGCCGAACGCTGCCCGCCCGGCATGATCGAGGGGCCGCGCAGCGCGCCCTTCTCCCCGCCGGAGACTCCGCTGCCAATAAAGAGCAGCCCTTCCGCTTCCAGCGCCACCGCGCGGCGCTCCGTATCCGCGAAGAAGCTGTTGCCCAGATCGATCAGCAGGTCGCCGCGGTCGAGGTACGGCTTCAGCTCCGCGATGGCGCTGTCCACCGCGCTGGAAGGCACCAGCATGATCACGCGCCGCGGGCGCTCCAGCGCATCCAGCAGCGCCGATACGCTGTCAAAGCTGGCGATCGGCCCCTCGCTGGCATGTGCCGCAAAAGCCGCCCGCTTTTCCGCATCCAGGTCATACCCGGCCACGCTGTACCCGTTGCGGGCCAGGTTACGGGCCAGGCTGCCGCCCATCACCCCCAGCCCGATCATCCCCACAAAATACTCGTCCATCTCTCTCCTCATTTCTGGCACAAAGCGCCGCCCTCATTCCTCGTCCGGCAGCGCGCTTCTCATCCCTGCACCGGCTTCACCCGGTAAAGCATCTCGCCCGCTTTGGGCACGTACAGCACGCCCTCCTCTTCGCGATCCTGCCAGTCCGCCGGGTTGATGCTGGCCGGGTCGCGGTAGCCCAGCGCCAGCCGGGCGGTATCTTCCGCCGAAAGGCGGCTGGCCAGCGTCACGCGGATGCGCGCCCGTTCCACGCCGTCCTCAAACACGCCCGATCCCCTGAAATGCGTGCTGTGGGCCAGCACCCCGGGGGGGATATCCGCGAACTGCGCCCACTGTTTCAGGAAGAAATCCCGCACGTGGTAACCCACGCGTTCAATATAGCGCCCATGCACGTGGCTCACCACGTCCAGATGGGGCGCGTACACGACGATCTCGCCGCCATCGGCCACCGCCGGCTCCAGCTTGTACATCGCCTTGGCCGCCGTCCACAGCTCATCGTACATCGGCGGCGCGCAGGAAAGCACCCGTTGAAAGGGCCGCTCCACCCAGGTGATATGCCGGGCGGAGGACAGCCGGGCGGCGGCTTCCCAGGCCGCAATGTGATCCCCGATGAACAGGCCGCTGAGCTGCCCACCCTCCACCACGCCTGCCGCTACTGTTAGCGGCACGGGCAGCAGCGCCGCGGCGGCATGGATCAGGGCGCGCACCGGCGTCTCCGCGATGCCAATCGTGTCCAGGATCGTGATCAGCGCGCCCAGCCAGTGGGTGACGTTGATCATCTCCGCGCCACTGATGCCGGGGAACAGGTACTTCGCCCCGCCGGAAAATCCAACCACCTCATGCGGGAAAACCGGCCCCAGCGCGATCACATGATCATAGGCCAGCAGCGCACGGTTCACACGCACCGGCACATCCCCGCCCAGGGAAGGATGCCAGGCCGCCCCGGCGATGGCCTGCACCTGCGCCTGCGGGATCACGCCGATCTCGGCTAACGCCGCTGGCTCGTCCCAGGCGTGGTTAAAAAGCCCCACGTGCGCAAACAGCCCGGCGCGCTCCTCCGCCGTGATGCCCAGCAGAGCATGCAGCGCCTCCGGCGGCAGGGCAGGATGCGTCCCCAGCGCCACCATAAAATCGAGCTGCCGTGCCCCGCGCAGCACCTCCACCAACTGGCGGAAAAGCAGCGGCAGCGGAAACGTGCGCGTGTGGTCAGGAATCAGAACCAGCACCCGCGCCCCGCCAAAACGTCCACCGCCCAGCCCGGCCTCAAGCGTCTCCCGGATAATCGCCGCGTTCAGGGCCGCGCCCGCGAACGCCGTAACCTGTGCGTCCAGTCCCATGCTCACACCCCGCCAAAAGCACTAAACCCGCCATCGACCGGCACGACGATCCCGGTTACAAACCGGGAAGCATCCGAAAGCAGCCAGACCGTGGTCCCCAGCAGGTCCTCCGGCACGCCGAAACGCCCCATTGGCGTGTGGCCGATGATCTGCTCGCCGCGTGCGGTCAGCCCGCCGGTTTCCGCGTCAGTCAGGAGGAAGCGATTCTGCTCCGTCAGGAAGAAGCCCGGCGCCAGGGCGTTCACCCGCAGGCCGGGGCCAACCTCCCCAGCCAGGTACACCGCCAGCCAGCGCGTGAAATTGTCCACGGCGGCCTTGGCCGCGCTGTAACTCACCACGCGCGTCAGCGGGCGGGCGGCCGCCATCGAGGACAGGTTGAGGATCACGCCCTGCTCCCGGGCCGCCATCTGCGCGCCAAAGACCTGGCAGGCCAGCAGCGTGCCGACCAGGTTCAGGTCAAAGACCCACTGCAGCGCCTCCGCCGGCAGGTCGAAGAAGCTGCGTTCGCCGGGCAGCGTGGAGGCCTCCGGCCGGTTGCCGCCCGCCCCGTTGATCAGGCCATCCACGCGCCCGTAAGCCGCCAGCACCTGCGCCGCGGCGGCTTCCAGCGCGGCCTTGTCCAGCACGTCGGCCACCAGGGGCAGCGCCTCGCCGCCCGCCGCCCGAATCTCCGCGACCAGTCCTTCCACTTTCTCACGGGTGCGCCCCAGCACACCCACCCTGGCCCCGGCGCCGGCCAGGTGGCGGGCCATCGCGCCGCACAGCACGCCGGTCGCGCCAGTAATCACGATCACTTTGCCCGTGAGATCAAACATCCCGCGGGCATCTTCAGCAGGGTTTACTGCTGCCATGGTGGCACCTCCGGCAGGTAACGGGCAAACTCCGCGATCCGGGCGTCCTGATAGGCCCCGGCATACGTCCCGGCGAAAAAACGCGCCAGCGCTTCGGCGTGAAACTGCTCCCAGGCGGCGGCTTCCCGCCCTGGCAGGATCGGGTAAAACAGCGCGCCCACCGCCTGCGCCGCGGCCAGGTCTCCGCCCGAATCCCCGATCATCAGGCTGTGCCCGGCAGGGTACTGCGCGGCGGTCAACCCCAGAATCTCGATTTTTGTACCCAGCTCCTGCCCGCCAAACACGCGCACATAGCCGGCAAGATCGTGCGCCGCCCACTCGCGTTCCAGCGCGGCGCAGGGCGTGGTGGAGACCACGATCATGTCCGCGCGCGGGTGGAGCGCCGCCAGGCTGTCCCGCACGCGGGGGAACGGCGGCACGCCGGTCACCATCGCCGCCACGCTGGCGTTCACCGCCTCCGACCAGGCCAGCGCCGTCTCCAGCTCTGCGTCACCGCCGCGCCGAGCCATGTAGTCTCGCAATCCGTCGTTGCTGTGCGGAAACTCCGTCTGCGCCAGGAACTCACGAACGGCCGGGACCTCCGGGACAGGCGCGCGGCGCGCGATCACCTCCGGCCGCACGCGCAGCAGGTCGAGCACCTTCACCAGCGCGGGCCAGCGGTTTGACCCCCGCCAGCGCGAATACAGATTCACAAACTCGGCGGTTTCCCGCGCGAATTTTGAGACCGGCTGCAGCCCCCAGTACCGGATGATATTGGGGATAAAGCACTCCTTGATCTTGAGCTCCATCGTCTCAAAGACACAGCCATCCGAATCGATCCCCACGAAAAACGGATGCTCCGGCCGCCAGGCGCGCAGGGGCAGAGTCGGGTCAGCCATCGCGGTATGCATCCTTTCCAGGCTTGCCGCCAGACGCATCAGCGATACGCCTCCGGAACATAAGCGGGCAGTTGCTGCGCGGCGAATAGCGGCTCGAAGCGGGTGAAGCGCTGCAGGCCGTTCACCAGCGGGACGGTCGGCCAGTCCTCCCCGATCAGCGGGCGGGCATAGGCCACAAAATCATCGGTCACGTCGGTGCCGTCGGGCGCGATCCACTCGCGGGGGAACAGGCGCTCGGAATTCGCCACAGCGGACAGCGGCACTTTGGCGTAATGCACGTGGTAGGCCGCGCCCGGCTGGCGCAGGATCGTCGCCATGTACCCGCCGCCATCCCGCGCAGCGATCTCCACGGCCCGGCGGCCCACGTTATAGGCCTCGTCCAGGTCCACTGTGGAGGCGTAGATCATGGCGTGGCGCTGGTCGGTGCCGGGGATGTTCGCCCGCGCTGCGCCATGCACCGGCAGGCCCGCCTCATTCAGGTAGTTGATCACGGCCTGCCCCACCGTCTGGCTGCTGGCCCCGAACTCCACATGCCCGAAGCCATCCTGCCGCGCGCCGATCTCGCCCACGTCGAACCCCTCGCTCACCACCACGATCGCCCGGCCCCTGGCCCGCAGCAGGTCATTCACCCGGTCGGCCAGCGCGGGCAGCGTCAGCCCGGCCTCGGCCAGGCAGATCAGCAGCGGCATCTCGCGCGCGGGGTCGGCCAGGCGCGCCGCCGCGGGGATAAAACCGATCCGGCGGCCCATCGCCTGCACCACCAGCACGGGGTCGGCCGGGGCTGACCCGGCATTCTCCTCGTTCAGCGCCTGGAGTTGCAGCGCCCAGTAGCGCGCGGCGCTGGCATAGCCAGGGGTGTGGTCGATCAGGCTGAAGGCCGAGTCGCCAATGTCGTTGTCGATGGTCTTGGGTACGCCAATCGCGGCCAGGTCCAGGCCCTGCTCGCGGGCCAGGGTCGCGATCTTGTGGGCGGTGTCCATCGAGTCGTTGCCGCCGATGTAGAAGAAATAGCCCACGTCATGCGCCCGGAACACCTCCAGGATGCGGGCGAAATCAGCCTGCTGCTCCGCCCGGAGCTTGTAGCGGCACGTGCCGATGCTGCCTGCGGCGGGCGTCGTGCGCAGCAGCGCGATCTCCTCGGCTTTCTGCGCGGAAAGATCGAGCAGTTCCTCCTTCAGCACGCCTTCGATGCCGTGCCAGCCCGCGTACACCCGACCAAACACATCGGGCCGCTCCAGGCAGGCTTCCACCACGCCGCGCAGCGAGTTGTTGATCACGGGCGTTGGCCCGCCGGACTGGGCGACAATCACATTTCCGGGCATCGAGTACACTCTCTCAGTCTGGTGTTAGCGCTAACATATTGTAACCCGAACAGCCATCCCGCTTCAAGCGGTATGCAGGTCGATAAAGCGCAATATATATGCACAATTTATAGACAACACATAAACACAGTGTTACACTGGACGTCACAAAACCAGACATATACCGCGCATACCTTCAGTATGCCCCGGCCCTGTAAAGGATACCACGACCCTATGAAACGGACTGGCAAAATCATCGGCCTTGTCATTCTGCTGCTCATCAGCGCCGCCCTGATCCTCCCTTACCTGATCCCCCTGTCCGCCGGGGCTGACCCCGCGACGCTGGCCGACCCGGAAGGCGCCTTCGTGGATGTCAGCGGCCTGCGAACCTACTACATCGCAGCCGGGCCGGAAGATGGCCCCCCCGTGCTGCTGCTCCACGGGCTGGGCGGCTCCACCTTCTCCTGGCGGGAAAACCTGGATACGCTGGCCGCGGCGGGCTACCGGGCCATAGCGCTGGATCGGCCCGGCTTCGGCCTGACAGACAAGCCGCTGAACTTCGACTACGGCCACGTGGCCCAGGCGGATTTTACAATCGCGTTCATGGACACGCTGGGGATCGAGGGGGCGGTGCTGGTGGGCCACAGCGCCGGGGGCAGCGTGATCGCCCACACCGCCGCGCGCCATCCCAACCGGGTGCGGGCGCTGGTGGTTGTGGATGGCGCGCTGGGAGGTGCGGATGGCCGCCCGGAGTGGATCGGCGGGCTGGTGGCGTTCCCGCCGCTGACCCGCTGGGTGCAGGTACTGGCCCCGGTTCTCATCTCGCCGGAGCGCTTTAACGGCCTGCTGGCCTCGGCTTACGGCCCGGCCTTCACCGTGACACCGGAGGTTGAGGCCGGGTATGCGCGCGTGCTGCAGACCGAAAACTGGCAGAACGGCTTTGTGGGGCTGGTGCGGGACGCGGGCGGCAATACGCTTTCACAGGCGGAGATCGCCGCCATAAGCGCCCCCACCCTGATCACCTGGGGCGAGCTGGACACCTGGATTCCGCTGGCACAGGGGGAGGCGCTGCGCGCGCTGCTGCCGGGCGCGGTCTGGCGCACGTATCCGCAGGCGGGCCACCTGCCCATGGAAGAAACACCGGACGCGTTCAACACCGATCTGATCGCCTTCCTGGACGGGCTGCCTGCCCAGCCCTAATCCGCCGGGGCCTGCTGCTCCGCCAGCCGGGCCAGCCGATCGATCAGGCCGGAGAAGATCAGGCCGTGCACCGGGTACAGGACGTACCAGTACAGCAGCCCGAATAATCCTTTTGGCGCGAAGAAGGCCGTTTGCACCAGCCGGGTCTGGCCGTTCTCCAGCGGCTCCGCCTTGAACTGCAGCCAGGCCCGACCCGGCACCTTCATCTCCGCGCGCAGCCGGAGCAGCCGGTCGGCCTCCACCGTCTCCACCCGCCAGAAATCCAGCGCATCCCCCACGCGCACATGATGCGGGTCGCGCCGCCCGCGCCGGAATCCAACGCCGCCCACCAGCCGGTCAGCGATGCCCCGCAGCCGCCAGGCCCAGTCGAAATACAGCCAGCCCTGCGCCCCGCCCAGCCCGGTAAACGCCCGGAACACGGCCGCGGGCGCGGCGCTCACATCACGCTGGCGGCGCTCCAGGATCATGCCTTCATGCGTGGTCAGCACGACCGGCGCCACGTCCCGCTGGCTGCTGAACAGGGCGTCGCTCCACGCGGTCTCCACCTGATCGGCATCCAGCTGGGCCAGCGCCGTGCCGACCGTTTCCCGATAGCCGCGGGGGGTGATCTGCGGGAACAACGTGCGCGCCGAGTCATCGTGAACGACAACTTCATTGCGCAGGCCCTGGATCAGCGGGCGCGCGATCGAGGCCGGTACCGGCGTGACCCAGTGCACCCAGTACGAGGACAGGCGCGGGGTGAGGACCGGCACCGGGATCAGCCAGCGTTTCAGGCCGCGCACCTCGGCATAGTCCAGCATCATGCGCCCGTAGGTCAGCACATCCGCCCCGCCAATCTCGATGATCCGCCCGCGGCTCTCCGGCGTGTCCAGCGCCGCCACCAGATAAGCCAGCACGTCGCGAATCCCGATCGGCTGGATGCGGGTGAACACCCAGCGCGGCGCGATCATCAGCGGCACGCGCTCGGTCAGGTAGCGGATCATCTCAAACGACAGGCTGCCCGAACCCACGATCACCGCCGCGCGGAACTCGGTCACGGGCACCCCCTCCTCGCGCAGCACATGGCCGGTTTCCTGGCGGGAGCGCAGATGGTCGGAAAGGTCGCTTTCCGGGTCGCCCAGCCCGCCCAGGTAGATGATCTGCCGAACGCCCGCGGCCTGCGCTGCGCGGGCGAAATTGCGGGCGGCGGTCAGGTCGCGCTCGTGGAAGTCCGCGGTATCCCCCATGCTGTGAATCAGGTAGTACGCCGCATCGACCTCCGCCATCGCCGGGGTCAGCGTACTGGCCTGCAGGACATCCCCCCGCGCGATCTCAACCTGCGCCTGCCAGGGCCGCCCCTGCAGGCGGTCCGGGTCGCGGGCCAGCACGCGCACCGTATGCCCGGCCTCTAGCAGCCGCGGCACCAGCCGCCCGCCGATATAACCGGTTGCTCCCGTCACCAGCACGCGCATGGTCGCCCTGCCTCACTCATTCACCGGCGCGCTGCGCCGGCACGGTCGTGATGTCCAGCTCGATCGGTGGCACCTGCCGCCCGGTCAGGCGCCGCCAGCCTTCGCGCAGCAGCCCTGTGATGATCTGAGGACGACCCAGCACATCCACCTGCAGCCCGGTTTTGCCATCCGTCGCGGGGGAAACCAGCCACAGCGCCTTCTCCGCAGGCACCTCCGCCGGGTTGGCCCACAGGCGCATCACTGTTCTGAGCGGGTTCATCTTGCCCTCGTAGCCCTCAATGGCAGCAGGGCTGCGCAGCATGTCGGTATCGACCATGCCCGGGCTGAAGGCGAACACGCCCACCCCGCTGGCTTTGTATTCCTTCGCCAGCGCCAGCGTAAACCCGCGCAGCCACGCTTTGCTGGAGGCATACGCGTTCTGGAACGGCACAGGCCGGTCATAGCCGCGGCCCAGCAGGTTCACGAGCTTACCGCTGCCCTTCGCCACAAAGTGGCCCAGCGCCACCCGCGAGCCGTAGTACGTCCCCAGGATGTTGGTCTGCACCACCGTCTCAAAATCCGCCGGGGCGATATCCAGCGTGGGGCCGTACGGCGCGGATAGCCCGGCGTTGTTCACCCAGATATCAAACCCGCCAAACGCCTCAACTGCCAGGGCAGCCAGCGCCTGCACCTGGGCCAGATTGCCCACATCACAGGCCTGGCCCGCGACGCGATACCCGGCCTGGCTCAGCACCGCTACCGTCTCATCCACGGCCCGCTGCCCGCGCGAGGACACCACCACCGCCGCGCCCTCGCGCGCGAATCGCTCGGCCATCGCCCGGCCCAGCCCGCGTGTACTGCCCGTGATCACCGCAACTTTGCCATCTAATACACCCATCTCAAGCCATCCCTCTTTCCCGGGCCGAAGCATCGTTCAGGGCCGGCTCGCCCCTGATGCGGCGCGTGATCCACAGGATCAGCCCGATAATCAGCGCCAGAATCACTACGCCCAAATAGTCAATCAGCGGGATCGCGGCGAGCTGCCAGATTTTGCTCGGCTGCCCGGCGTAAACGACTGTCGCACCCACAATGTACAGGGCGAGGATTACCCCGCGGGTGATCCGGCTCAGGCCCAGGCCATGCATCTGCGTGATCACAAACATACCCGCGAACCCGAAGAAGAACATCGGCCACATGCCGTTCCCCTGCATCACGGCCACCAGTGTGCCATGGATCAGCACCGTGAATTCCTGCACCAGCGTCCACCACTTGTTGACGTGAATCCGGGTGAAGAACAGACTGCCCTGCAACAGCAGCAGGAACATGTAGAAGAACCCGATCAAATGCCCGCTGGTGGAAACCGCCGGGTGATACCAGAAGGTGTAAATCGTGGCCCACGCGAAGAAATAGCCATGGTAGTCACGCGCCCAGCGGATAATGGATTTGCCGATCGGCATCTTTTTGCCAAAGAACATGCCGCGCCGGCTGTTCTCCATCAGCAGCACCCAGATCAGGAGGATGATAACCGAGAACTGCGAGCTCCAGATCGACACATCCTGCGCCAGCCCGTCGTACCAGATGTGGGTCTGAACGAAATGCAGCAGGATAAACCCCGCGTTAGCCGCCAGCGCATACCAGTTCAGGCGGTGCAGCCCGCTGGTGTACTTCAGCCTGCGGCGCTGGGCCAGGTAGATCAGGCCCCAGATCGTCACCTGGTGCAGCAGATACCCGCCCCAGGCGGTGGCCCGCGTCCAGAAGGTCGGCTCCGGCAGTTTCCAGTAGTACCAGGATGCGCCCTGGTCTGGCAGGAGCTCCACCGCATCCAGCCGCGCCCCTGCCAGCCAGATCAGGCCGGTGAACACCAGGCTGAACAACACCCCGCCCAGCATCGCGCGCGTATCGGTCTGTGCCCAGAAACCGGGTCTGGCTCCTCGCCTGGTTTCACTCATCATCGTTTTTACTCCCTCCTGTTACCGGTAAAGTCTCAAGTTCTGCCACTACCACCAAACTCACCCTGTACTGTCCTTCGCCGCGCCATAGGCCGCCAGCGTGCGCTCCCGCGCCATACCGTGATCCACGATCGGGGCCGGGTAGTCGGTCCCGATCACGCAGCTCGCCGCGCGCTGCTGGACAGGGGTCATCCGCCACGGCTCATGAATGGCCGCCGCCGGGACGCGCGCCAGCTCTGGCACCCAGCGCCGGACGTAGTCACCCTGCGGGTCGAACTTCTGGCCCTGCGTCACCGGGTTGAAGATGCGGAAGTATGGCGCAGCATCGGTCCCGGTCCCGGCTGACCATTGCCAGCCGCCGTTATTGGCCGCCGGGTCACCATCCACGAGGTGCTGCATGAAATGCTGCTCGCCCCGCCGCCAGTCGATCAGCAGGTCTTTGGTCAGGAAAGAGGCCGTGATCATGCGCGCCCGGTTGTGCATCCAGCCGGTCGCCAGCAGCTGGCGCATGGCCGCATCCACCACCGGGTAGCCGGTGCGCCCCACCGCCCACGCCGCAAACGCCGCCTCATCTTCCTCCCACTGGATCGCCCGCAGATTCTCCCGGAAGCTCACCTGCCGCACATAGGGGAAATGCGCCAGGATGTGAATATAGAACTCGCGCCAGATCAGCTCGTTCAGGAACGTCTCGGCACTCTGAGCCGCGTCCTTGCCCGGCGCAGCTTCCATCAGCGCGACCGCCCGCGCCGCCGCCGTCCGCGCCGAGATCATCCCAAAGCGCAGGTAAGGCGACAACCCGGACGTGCCCGCCAGGTCCATGCGGTTGCGCGCGTCCTGATACGTGTAAATCGGTGGCTGATCCCCGCCCGTGAAGGCTGCCAGCCGATCCAATGCCGCCGCCTCGCCGGGGGCAAACGGCACACTCTCCGGCAGGGCCGGGCCATCCGGCAGCGGATCGCCCGCCACGCCCACCGGGGTAGGAATGCGTTCCGGCGCGGGCATGAGGTCAGCTGTTCCAGGCAGGCCCGCCGCCTTCCACGTCCTGCTGAAGGGCGTGAACACCGTGTAGGGCGTGCCATCCGCCTTCAGCACCGCGCCCGGCGGGTGAACGGTGACGCCGTCCACAAGCGCCAGGGGCAGCGCCGCCGCGACCCGCGCATCCCGCGCGATGGCATAGGGCGAATGATCGGCCTCCGCGCAGATCGCCCCCGCCCCTGTCTCGGCCACCAGCGCCGCCAGGACAGCCAGCGGATCGCCGCGGCGGGCGATCAGGCGGCTCCCCCGCGCCCGCAGGGCCGCATCCAGCGCGCGCAGCCCCTCCAGCAGGAACGCCAGCCGCTTTTCACCCACATAGGCCGAATGCAGCAGCGCCGGGTCCAGCACAAACATGGGCAGGACTTCCCCGCCGCGGGCCAGCGCCGCCGTCAGTGCCGGGTTATCCGCCAGCCGGAGGTCGCGCCGCACCCACCAGATCGTCCTCGTCGTCATCAGTCGCCTTCCGGCCCCAGACGCCGGGCCTATTCCCCATGCTCCGCGGCCTTCTTGTCCCGCTCGGCCGTGTCCAGCTCGTCTATGGCCTCGCGGATGATCGACGCGCTGCGGTGCAGCAGGTCCTGCTCCATCTCATTCAGCGCGGGCGGGAACGACGAGATCACCCCGCTGCCGCCCACCAGATGCGGCAGGGAAACGGTCACGTCCTTAACACCCGCTACCTCCGGCACCGGCGTGCAGACCGTCATGATCGAGCGCCGGTTGTGCAGGATCACGTCCACGATCTCAGAGAGCGCCGCGCCGATGCCGTAGTAGGTCGCGCCCTTGCCCTCGATGATGCTGTAGGCCGCGTCCCGGACGCGGTGGGTGATCTCGTCGCGGACGGCCGCGTCCAGCACGATACCCCGCTTGCGGCTGAAATCCTCCAGCGCCAGGTTGCCCACGCGCACCGCCGACCACGCGATCACCTCGGAGTCCCCGTGTTCGCCCAGCACGTAGCCGTGAATGTGATGTGGATCCACGTCCAGGTAGCGCCCCAGCAAGGACTGGAAGCGCCCGGTATCCAGCACCGTGCCGGAGCCGATCACGCGGCTGGACGGCACGCCATGCGCCGCCGCGAAACGTGCCGCCAGGTGGGTCATCACATCCACCGGGTTGGTGGTCACCAGCAGCACGGCATTGGGCGCGTGGGTCAGGATGCGCGGGATGATCGAGCGAAACACATCAGCGTTACGCTCCAGGAGCTGGAGCCGCGTTTCGCCCGGCTTCTGGCCCACGCCGGCGGTGATCACCACCACCTGGCTGCCCGCCAGGTCGGCGTAATCCCCGGCGTAAATGTGGGTTGGGTGCGAAAACGGGGTAGCGTGGGCGATGTCGTCGGCTTCCGCCTTGGCCCGCGCCGTGTTCAGGTCGATCAGGACGATCTCACGCACCACGCCCTGCAACACCAGGGCATAGGCCGCCGTCGCGCCCACAAATCCGCTGCCTACGATTCCGACTTTCATCCGGTTTCCTCCCCCGAAAGGCGCTTATACGCCTCTCGCATAACGGTCGTTCAGTGTGTCAGCACGGATGGCGCCGGCTCATCCTGCGCCTGCAGAAGATGCGCCTCCTGCAGCAGCGCCCGCGCCACGCGTAACCCGCCCAGCGCCACCGCCGCCGTGGACTGGCCGGGGAAAATGCTGTCCCCCACCATCCACAGCCCCGGCGCGATGCGCGGCCCCCAGGCGCGCAGCAGGCTTGTCTGCGGGAAGCCGCCCACCCAACCCCACGCCCGGCGCGTGAAGTGCTGGAACGTGACCGGCGTGCCGGGCATCACCAGCGCCGCCGCCTCGCGGAGGCCCGGCAGGACACGCTCCGCCGCCGTCAGCAGACGATCCGTGTAGCGGTCTCTGAGCGTATCATAACCGGCACGATCGTGCTCATGTAACTGCCACCACGGGCCGAGCGCGGTATGGGTGCTGATCGTCAGGGCGCGCATCCCGGCGGGCGCGCGGTTCGCGTCCCAGGCCGGGCTGAGCGACAGGAAAGCCGTGTTAGCCTCGCCCAGCGGCTCCCGCACCACCACCTGATGATGCAGCGGCCAGTCCGCCGGGACCGCGCCCGCCTCCAGCCCCACGTATATCATAAACGCGCCCCACCCCTCTGGCTGAGCCGGCAGCCGGCGCAGTTTGGCCGGCAGGTCATCCACCCCCAGCAGCGCGGCGATATTCCAGGGCGGCAGGTTGGCGATCACGATATCCGCCGGGAAGTATTCCCCGCGTTTGGTCTCCACGCCCACCACGCGCCCGCCTTCGCGCACGATATGGGTGACTTCCTGGCGATAGCGCACCTGCCCGCCGTTACGCACCGCCGCCGCCGCCAGCTCCTCCGCGATCTGCCCGATCCCGCCTTCCAGGTGAACCACGCCGCGCCGGGGCAGGTCCAGGGCGGACGCGCCGTACAGGGCGTTGGCATGCAGGCTGGTGGTCTGCGCCGCGATCAGCAGCTGGGCATCCACGAACAGGCGCAGCCGTTCCGGCATCCCGCGCAGGTGCGCCGCCACCGGGCGGAAGGCATCTGCCAGCAGGCCGGGGCGCAGGTGGCGGGCCGGGTCCGCGCCCAGCCAGCCCAGCCCATGCCCGGCCAGGTGCAGCGCCTCACCGGCGGTTTGCGGCGGCCAGGGGGGCAGGCGCAGGGCCAGCGCCCACAGCGCATCCGCGGTGCGCTCCTGCCACGCCCAGAACGCCTCCGCCGCCGGGCCAAAGGCCTCCCGGTGAACGTCGGCGCGCTCCGGTCCGGTCACGCGCGGGATCGCCGCCTCATCCGGCAGATGCACCACCAGCGCCGTATCCGCGGCGCGAACCGGCCAGCGCTCGATGCCCGCCGCCTGCGCCACCACGTCCATCGGCCCGCCGGGATAAAAACCCCCAGCCAGCGTCGCGCCCGCCTCGAAGCGGTAGCCCTGGTGGAAGAACGTCGCCGCGCAGCCGCCCGGATCGACATGTGCTTCCAGCACGGTCACGTCCAGGCCCGCGCGGGCCAGCGCCGCCGCGGCGGTCAGCCCGCCGACCCCGGCCCCGATCACCACTATTCGCTGCATCCCAGTAGAACCCTTATCCGCAATCCCGATAACTCAACGCTCAAGCAGCCGCTTCGTCCGCCAGCCGCGATACGCAAACAGCACTGGCAGCCCCAGCCACATAAACAGCGACATCAGCCGCCTGTAAGCGCCCTCTCCCAGCTCGGCCTCGATCTCGTCGCGCACTTCGGTGAGGCCGTCCCCCGCGTCCACGAATGTGTGGGTGTGCGCCCAGCGGCTGAACGGCCCGCGCAGCTGGCGATCCACGAAGCTGTGATCCGTCACCTGCTCGATGCGCGCCAGCCAGCGGATCGGCAGCGGCCCCAGCCACATGGTAAAGGCCATCTCGTCACCCTCGCCCAGCACCGGCGGGGCGGACTGCAGGCGCATGATGATCGGCGGTGGGGTAATTTTGCCCAGCACGCTGGCCTGGCTGTGGAACTCCGCCACAGCGGGCACGGAGGCGCGCACCCGGAAACGGTGGGAGTACCTTCTCATGCGAGCAGATCCTCCAGCGCCGGCCCGACTTCCGGGTACTCAAAGGTGAAGCCCAGCTCCTGGAGCCGCTTTGGAACGGCTTTCTGCCCTTCCAGCAGCACCTTGGAGGCCTCCCCGAATGCCAGCCGGAAGGCGAAGGCCGGAGCCGGTATCAGCGCGGGGCGCCCCATGGCGCGGCCCAGCGCCTTGCTGAATTCCGCGTTGCGCACCGGGTTCGGCGCGGAAAGATTAAAAACGCCGCTGGCGTCGTCGTTTTCCAGCAGGAAGCGCATCGCCGCCACATGATCCTGAATGTGAATCCACGGATACCACTGTTCCCCGCTGCCCAGCGGCCCGCCCGCAAAGAACCTGAAAGGCAGCATCTGGCGCGGCAGCGCCCCCCCGCGGACGCTCAGCACCACACCGGTGCGCAGCAGCACGCGCCGCACACCCAGGCGCTCCACCGCTTTGGTGGAAGCCTCCCAATCCTTCACAACCCCGGCCACGAAGTCATTACCTGGCGGATCGGTCTCGGTGACACCCCGATCATCGGTGTGGGTCGGGTAGTAGCCGACCGCCGACGCCTGGAGCAGCACCGGCGGGCGCTGCTTCGCCTCTTTGATGGCCGCCGTAACCGCCCGCCCAACCGCTACCCGGCTGTCCCGGATGCGCCGCCGCCGGGCGGGCGTCCAGCGCACATCCAGCAGGCCGGAGCCGGCGATGCTCTCGCCCGCCAGGTTCACCACGGCATCCGCGCCGTCCACGTAATGCCCCCAGCCCTGGGATGTCTCGCCATCCCAGTACACGGCCTGCGCCCCGGCGGGCAGGTTCAGCACGTTGCCCGGCGCACGGCTCAGAATGATGCTCTCATGCCCATCCGCGGCCAGGCTGCGCACCAGCCCGCGCCCGATCAACCCTGAGCCACCCGTAATCACCACACGCATCATCATCCTCCTTTGAAATACGGCCGCCGGCAGCGGCCATTGTCAGTGTCAACGTTGTGTATCATAAGTGTACGCAAGAATCTGCATTTTTCGGCAAAATAGAGTAAAGTTTCGAGCGTTTAGTGCAGAAAAACTGAACAACTCGGCCTGCCTGGTGGCTGTCTGCACCGCTGCCCGGCATATTCACGCGTTCAGTGTAGCATTTTGAAGAGATTTTGTCAAAATTTTGATTCCTTATTGTCTATTTATTCTTGACAAATTACGCCTGCAGAGATAGACTGAACATAAACATCTGTAACAGGAATTAAACAATGACACACTCAACCGGTGGGTTCAGCCCACAACAAGCCAGCAATGAACCGCTTTACAATATCGGCGTGGTCTCCCGCATGACCGGCATCCCGGTCGCTACCCTGCGCGTCTGGGAGCGGCGCTATGACTTCCCGGCCTCGTCACGCACCGAGGGCGGCCACCGCCTGTACTCCGAACGGGAGATCCTGCGCCTGCGCTGGGTGAAGGCCCGGATTGACGAGGGCATGCAGACCGGGCGGGCCATCCGCGCCCTGCAGCATCATGAGCAGGAAGGTGATATCCTGCCGGACAGCCCGCTGAGTACGGCGGCTCGCCCGGTCCAGGCGGCCTCCCGCCGCCCCACGGCGCGCACCAGCGCTGCCACCATGGAAGCCATCAGCCAGCAGCTCACGCGCGCGCTGCTTAACCACGACCTGGATCTGGCCAACCAGGTCATCGGGGATGCGCTGGCCGTGCATTCGCTGGAGGCGCTGCTGATGGACGTGCTGCCGGAGAGCCTGGTCACGGTCGGGCAGGCGTGGCATGAGGGCGAGATCAGCGTGGCGACCGAGCACCTGGCCACCAACTTCATTCGCAACCGGCTGCTGATGTGGATGAACACCGGGCCGGCCACGCATGATGTGCCGCCGGTCGTGCTGGCCTGCGCGCCGGACGAATGGCATGAGATCACGCTCCTGATCTTCGGGGTGCTGCTGCGCCGCCAGCGCTGGCCGGTGGCGTATCTGGGCCAGGCGCTGCCCCTGCCGGACCTGGCCGCGTTCATCCGCGAAACCGGGCCGGACGCGGTGGTGCTTGTCGCCACGACCGAGGAAGGCGCGCGTAAGCTGGCGAGCTGGCCGGAGGCCCTGCCGGAGGTCGCGCGGCACGGGACGCCGGTCATGTGTTATGCCGGGGCGGCCTTCACCGACCAGCCGGAGCTGCAGGCAAACGTGCAGGGCCTTTACCTGGGCGATACCATTCAGGCCGGACTGGAAATGCTGGACGGCATTCTGCGCGAACGCTACGGCCTGCGCTGATGCCCCCTGCCTGCAGACGCGGCCGGCTTTACGCAGCCGCCAGCCCATCAAAGAACGCGGTGATCATCAGCTCGATCACCGCGTCCGGATTCTCCATACGCGTCACGCTGGCCGGGTAAAAGAACGGGTAGGCCATCCCCAGCAGCAGCCAGGTCGCCAGATGCAGATCGACCGGGCGCAGCTCGCCGCGGTCGATCCCCGCCTGCAGGATCGCTTCGATCCGGTCCGTGAACTGCGCCGCATACAAGCGGCTGAATTCCGCGCGGGCCTCCACCCCCAGCTGGCCCACTTCCTGGCTCGCCAGCCGGATCACGGAACGCTGCTCCGGTGAGAGGGCGAAAATGCCGCGCAGCAGCGCGCGGACCTGTTCCCGCACGGTCTCCCCGGCGCGGGCCGCCTCAATCAGCACGGCCTCGATCCGCTCCAGGTGATCGCGCAGCAGCGCCAGCAGCAGATGCTCCTTATCCTGAAAGTGGTAGTACAGCCCGGCCTTTGAGACACCAACCGCCGCGGCGATTTCGCGCATCGAAATGCCGTGGTAGCCATGCGTCACAAACAGCCGGGCCGCTTCCTCCAGGATGCGCGCGCGAATATCGCCAGTCGGCGCGTTCATCAGGGGGTCACTCTACCCTATCGAGTGCGGCAGCAGCGAACGGCCATACGGCAGGAACGGCCACGGGATGCCCGCCAGCACCAGCAGAAGCGCCAGGCCGAAGAAGATCGCCGCCTGCTTATGTTTGGCCCGCGCCTCAGCCTGCCGCTTGACCCGCGCCCGGCCCACATGCGCCACCACTACGGCGATGATCATCAGCAGCACGTGCTCCATGGCGAAGAAGCGCAGCACGGTCTGCCCCATCGCATTGCCAAAATTGCTGAACACTCCCTGGATCAGCGGGCTGATGACATACAGAATCAGGCCAAGCAGCAATTGGACATCCAGGCTGATGGTGAACGCCAGCCCCAGCCGGTCATCCAGCTGGGTCCAGGCCCGCCCGCCCAGCCAGCCACGCACGCCCTGAAACACCGCGGCCAGCCCAACCAGCAGGATAATCCAGCGCGTGATCGAATGCAGCACCAATACCAGCGGATACATAAGGTCTTTCCTCCCAAAAACGGCCGCCAGGGCCATAGCTACTCACTCGGCATACCGCCCGGCCAGCTTACCGACCGGTCAGTCAGCAACAAATTGTATCGCCATTATCGTGTTATACCATTAGCGCTGTATAAGAAATTGCCGCGTCGACCGCTGAAGAGTCACCATTCCCCTGCCCTGCAGCCAAAACGGATACCGGTTGTTAGAAATCGGTAAAAAGACCGCGCCCGGTTGCCATTCGTCCCTTTTTTGGGGTAAACTTCGTCTCTAATATGACAATCAGTCTGTGTCCATTCTAAGGCGTTGATAAAACGCTCTTTTTATGTGCCTAAGAGGAGTATTATGGCCGCACCAAACAAAGACACACTGTTAACCTGGTACCGCCAGATGGTGCTGATCCGGCGGTTTGAGGAAAAGTGCGCGGAACTCTACCAGCAGGGCAAGATCGGCGGGTTCCTGCACCTTTATATCGGCCAGGAAGGAACCGGGGTCGGGATCGTAAACGCGATGCGGGAGAATGACCACGTCATCACGGCTTACCGCGACCACGGCATCGCCCTGGCATTGGGGTTGGATCCGAACGGTGTAATGGCCGAGATGCTCGGCAAGCGCACCGGCACCAGCGGCGGCAAGGGTGGCTCCATGCACCTTGCAGACCGGGAGAAGAATTTCTGGGGCGGACACGGCATCGTCGGCGCGCACCTCTCCCTGGCCGCGGGCATCGCCCTGAAAGCCCGTTACAACGAAGAAGACGAGGTCGTCATCGCTATGATGGGTGATGGCGCCACCAACATCGGCTACTTCCATGAATCGCTCAACCTCAGCGCCGTGTGGGACCTGCCGGTGGTGTGGCTGGTGGAGAACAACGGCTACGGCATGGGCACCGCGGTGGATCGCGCCTCCGGGCAGCCGGAGCTGGTCAAGCGCGCCATCAGCTACGGGATGAAGGAAGGCCCCCGGGTGGACGGCATGGACGTGCTGGCCGTTCACGAGGCGGTTTCCGAGGCGATCGAATACGCCGCCAAGAACGGCCCGATCCTGATGGAATCCCTCACCTACCGCTTTGAGGGCCACAGCATGGGCGACCCGCAGCGCTACCGCACCAAAGACGAAGTGGCGCGCTACGCGGAGGGTGACCCGATTGGCCGCCTGCGCAAGCACATGGAAGAGAAATACAAGAACGTGACCAAGGACCTGAACGACATCGAGAACGACGTCCTGGACACGATCGCCGCAGCCGTGGAGTATGCCGAGAACAGTCCTGAGCCGACCTACGAAGACCTGGTCAGCTTCGTTTACGCGTAAAGGGTGAATTAGCGTTATGGCCGAAAAGAACATCACGATCCGCGAGGCGCTTTCCAGCGCCCTGCGTGAGGAAATGCTCCGCGACGAGCGCGTGTTTATTATGGGCGAGGAAGTCGGCGTCTGGGGCGGCACATACGCCGTCACGCGCGGCTTTCTCGATGAATTCGGGGAGCGGCGCGTCCGCGACACCCCGATCTCGGAGATGGTGATCGCCGGGTCAGCCGTTGGCGCGGCCATGGCGGGCCTGCGCCCCGTGGCCGAGATCATGACGATCAACTTCGCGTTTGTGGCGATGGACGCCATCGTCAACCATATGGCTAAAGTGCGCTACATGTTCAACGGGCAGTTTTCCGTGCCGATGGTGCTGCGCACCACAACCGGCGGCGGCAAGCAGCTGGGTGCCACACACTCCCACGCGCCCGAGGTCATTTTTGCGCATTTCCCCGGCATGTACGTGGCCGTGCCCGGCACCGCCTACGACGCCAAGGGTATGCTGAAGGCCGCCATCCGCGACGATAACCCGGTCCTCTTTGTGGAACACTCCACCATGCTCCAGCGCCGCGCCCCGGTCGATGTGGACGACACCGATTTTGTGCTGCCCATCGGCAAGAGCGATATCAAGCGCGAGGGCAAGGATGTCACCATCGTGACCTACCAGAAGGGCCTGGAATGGTCGATGCAGGCCGCCGAGATGCTGGCCGCCGATGGCGTGGAAGCTGAGATCGTGGACCTGCGCTGGCTGCGCCCGCTCGATCTGGAGCCGGTGTTTGAGAGTGTCAAGAAGACCAACCGCGTGGTTGTGGTGGAAGAATCGCTGCCGCACTTCAACGTGGGGGCAGAGGTCGCGGCCCAGGTCATGGATCAGGTGTTTGATTACCTGGACGCCCCGGTCAAGCGGGTCAGCGCGATGGATGTGCCGCTGCCCTACTCCTCCACGATTGAGATGATGGCCCTGCCGGATGCGCAGAAAGTTGTCGACGCCGTGAAAGAGGTGCTGTAATGGCCGAAACCATCCAAATGCCCAAGCTCGGCTTTGACATGGCCGAAGGCACGCTGGTGCGCTGGGTCAAGCAGACCGGCGACCAGGTGAGCAAGGGTGAAGTGATCGCCGAGATCGAAACCGACAAGGCCACGATCGAGATCGAGGCCAGCGCCGGCGGGACCGTGCTCAAGCACCTCGTGAGTGAGGGCGACGTCGTCCCGGTGGGCGCGGATATCGCCATCCTCGGCGAAGAAGGCGAGTCCGTCCCGGAGGGCGAAGCGCCGCCCCCCGCGGCGAAGGCTGAAGAAGAACCCGCCGAAGAGAAGCCGGCTGAGACTCCGGCTGAACAGCCCGCCGAGGAACCCGCCCCCGCAGACGAGGGCGAGGAAATTGACAAGCGCCTGCCCGGCGGCGTGAAGGCCAGCCCGCTGGCCCGCCGCATGGCGGAGGACAAGGACATCAACCTCAAGCAGGTCAAAGGCACCGGCCCCGGCGGGCGAATCGTCAAGCGCGACATCGAGGGCTACACGCCGTCAGCCGCGCCCGCTGAAGAAGCCCCGGCCAAACAGCCGGCGAAGGGCGCGGCCATGCCCGCCCCCAGCTTTGGCGAAGTCCCCTCCGGCCCGGATGTGGAAGTGGAGCAAACCAGCAAGCTGCGCAGCCGCATCGCCAGCCGCATGATCGAGGCCAAGCAGCAGGTCCCGCACTTCTACGTCACCACGGAAATGGACGTGGAAGCCATGCTGGCCCTGCGCAAGCAGCTCAACGACAGCCTGGAAGAAGGCGGCACGAAGATCAGCGTCAATGACATGATCGTGAAGGCCGCGGCCCTGACGCTCCGCAAGTTCCCGAACCTGAATTCGCACTACTACGGGGACAAGATTGTGCGCCACAAGCGGATCAACATCGGCGTGGCGGTCGCGCTGGACGAAGGGCTGATCAACGTCGTCACCAAAGACGCCGACAAGACCTCCATTGGCACGATCGCGGCCCAGAACAAGGACATGATCGCCCGCGCCCGCGAGGGCAAGGTGAAAACGGACGACATCGAAGGCGCGACCTTCACCGTCTCCAACCTGGGGCCGTATGACGTCGATCACTTCATCGCCATCATCAACCCGCCGGAAGCCGCGATCCTGGCGATTGGCGCGGGCAAGAAGGTCCCGGTCGTGCGCGAAGATGGCACGCTGGGTGTTGGCGCGCGGATGAAGGTCACGATCAGCGTCGATCACCGCGTCAGCGACGGCGCGGAAGCGGCGGAATTCCTGCAACAGATGAAGCAGCTCATTGAGAACCCCACCCGCCTGCTGATTTAGGGCATCACGCTGTAACGCCTGCGCCGGAGGGCTGACGCTCCCCGGCGCTTTTTGTTACCCGCGGCAGTTGCTTGACACCCGCCTTTTTCGCCGCTATCATGATGCGCAGTCAGATAACTGAATGACTGTGAACCGGAGAAGTAGGCGTTCCGGCTCCTCCCAGAGAGCCAGACCCCACAGGCTGCAAGGGTCGGCGTGAGAGCGAACGCAGAATGGACCGGGGAGTTGCGCGGGGGAAAATCCCGCGCCGGGTTAGCCGCCGTTATACGGCCCCAAGTGGAAGGCAGCTTAGCGGCTGCTTTCAAACGAGGTGGTACCGCGGGTTTGCATGGCAGGCTCGTCCTCTGCAGTTGAGGACGGGCTTTTTTATTGCCAGCCGCCGCACACGACCCTGCCGGGCGCAGGGCCGTGCTGTGGGTGACTGACAGTAAAGACGCTGCTGGAGCGCTCGTCCTCGTACCGGCTGTCGGGTTATGGCTGCCGGGCGCTGGCGAGCGCTTATTGTTCGCCACCTCGCCAGCCCATGACCGGCACAGCCAGCATCGTTTCTGTTCATTCCACCTGGAGAGGGCATCATGCCGGACAACAAGAATATCAAATACATCCTGAATGAAGACCAAATGCCGAAGGCCTGGTACAACATCGTGCCAGACCTGCCCGCCCCGCCCCAGCCGGTGCTGCACCCCGGCACGCATCAGCCCATCGGCCCGGACGATCTCGCGCCGCTGTTCCCCATGGCGCTGATCATGCAGGAGGTCAGCACCGAGCGATACATCGAAATCCCCGACCCCGTGCGGGACATCTACCGCCAGTGGCGGCCCTCGCCGCTGTTCCGCGCCCGGCGGCTGGAGCAGGTCCTGGATACGCCCGCCCGCATCTACTACAAGTACGAGGGCGTCAGCCCGGTGGGCAGCCACAAGCCCAATACCGCCATCGCCCAGCTTTTCTACAACCGTGAGGAAGGCATCCGCAAGATTTCCACGGAGACCGGCGCGGGCCAGTGGGGCGCTTCCCTGGCGATGGGCGGCGCGATGTTCGGGATCGATGTGGAAGTGTTCATGGTGCGGGTCAGCTACGACCAGAAACCTTACCGCCGCCACATGATGGAGACGTTTGGCGCGCGCGTGCATTCCAGCCCGACGAACCTGACCGATGCCGGGCGCAAAGTCCTGGCCGATAACCCCGACAGTCCCGGCAGCCTGGGCATCGCCATCAGCGAGGCGGTAGAGGTGGCCGCCAAGAATGACGACACCAAGTACAGCCTGGGCAGCGTGCTGAACCACGTGATGCTGCACCAGACGATCATCGGGGAGGAAGCGCTGGCCCAGATGGCGCTGGCCGACGACTACCCGGATATCGTGATCGGCTGCGCGGGCGGCGGCAGCAACATGGCCGGGCTGCTCTTCCCGTTCATCCGCGAACACCTGGCCGGCGGCAAACAGGCGCGCTTCCTGGCCGTGGAGCCGCTGGCCTGCCCCAGCATGACCAAAGGCACGTATGCCTATGACTTCGGCGACACGGTGCAGATGACCCCGCTGGTGAAGATGTACACGCTCGGCCACAATTTCGTCCCGGCAGGCATCCACGCGGGCGGGCTGCGCTACCACGGCATGTCACCGCTGGTCAGCCTGCTGCACGAGCACAACATCATCGAGGCCACGGCCTACCACCAGAACCCGGTCTTTGAGGCCGCGGTCCAGTTCACCCGCGCGGAGGGCATCACGCCCGCGCCGGAAAGCGCCCACGCCATCCGCGCCGCGATCGATCAGGCGCTGGAAGCGAAGGAAGAGGGCAAGGAACGCGTGATCCTGTTCAACCTCAGCGGGCACGGCTTCTTCGACATGACAGCTTACCAGTCGTACCTGGCCCATGAGCTGGACGACTACGAATACCCGGCGGAAGAGGTTATCCGGGCGCAGGCCAGCCTGCCCCAGATTTAACCCGACCCGCTGCGCTTCATCATTCCTCCTCTCAGCAACCGCCCTGGCACTTGCCGGGGCGGTTCGATTCCGGGCGATCTGCGCCGCCTGACATGAAAGTCAGGGCCAGCCCCAAATAGCGCCGAGGAGCACTTCCTGCCCGCGACTCAAAAACGGCCCGCCAGAACATGACGGGCCGCTGATTTGACTGACTCGGCAGGCTAACGCACCAGCGCCTTCTGCGCCTCCGGCACGGCGGAGGCCAGCGGCACGGTCAGGTGGAAGGTCGTGCCTTCGCCCAGGCGGCTCTCCAGCCAGATGCGTCCGCCATGCTGCTGCACAATCCCCTGCACGATCACCAGGCCCAGGCCGGTGCCGGGCTGCTCCAGCGCCTCGGGGTTGGTCGTGCGGAAGTACGCCTGGAACAGGCGCTCCTGGTCTTCCTCACTGATGCCGATGCCGTTATCCTGCACCCACACATGCAGCACTTCCGCGGCGCCATCCGGGTCCCAGCGGTTGGCGGACGGCTCCGCATGGATGGCGAACTCGCCACCGGTGGGCGTGTACTTGTGCGCGTTGGTCACCAGGTTGGTGAGCACCTGGATCATGCGGTTATGATCGGCGTAGATCAGCGGCAGACGGTCTTTCATCTCCACCCGCACGGTCTGCCCCTTCTCCTCGATCTGGTTATGCAGCGGGCGCAGAGTCTCCAGCACCACCTGACGGAAATCGATCGGCGCCTTTTCCATCGCCATCCGGTCCGTCTGGAGCTTGGTCACGTCATTCAGGTCGCTCACCAGCGTATTCATGCGCTCCACATTGCCGCGGATGGTGGAAAGGAAGCCCCTCTGCTGCTCGTTCAGCGGCCCCACCGCCCCCGCGATCAGCAGGTCGGCGAAGCCCTTGATGCTGGTCATGGGTGTCTTAAGCTCATGCGCCACAAACCCCACGAACTCGCTGCGTGACGCATTGGCCCGTTCCAGCTCGGCCAGCAGGATCGCGTTGGCCATCGCCGGGCTGGCATGCTCCGCCAGGCGGGAGACAAAGTCCAGGTCCAGCAGGGTGAAGGCGTTGTCCTCCTGGCTCTCCAGGATGATCACGCCGCTGACCTCACCGCCGGTGAACAGCGGGACGGTGAGCTGGCAGCGTGTGCCGGGCAGCGTCTCCACGTAATCCCTGTCCAGGCTCACATCCGCCACCAGTTCCGGCTGGCCGGTGCGCACCACGCGCCCAACCACCCCGCGATCCAGCGGCCAGCGGGCGCTTTCGCCAAACGCCTCCGGCGGGTAACCGTAATGCGCCATAATCTGCAGCGCGGGCGGATCATCGAAGATCATGCCCATCGCGCCGGCGTTCGCCCCACTTTCGCGCAGCGCCCAGTCCAGCGTGATATTCAGCACGCGCTGCAGGCGCAGCGTCTCGTTCAGCTCGCGGTCGATCTTCTGCATCGTGTCCAGCTCTTCAACGCGGGCGGCGAGCTGCTGGTCGGTCATCTGGAACAGGCGCGCGTTCTCAATCGCGATCGCGGCCTGCCCGGCGAATGCCACCAGCAGGCGCTTGTCATCTTCCACAAACACGCCGCCATCCCGCTTGTTCAGCACCTCCAGCACGCCAATCACGCCGGTGTTGCCGTTCAGCGGCGCCGCGATCAGGCTGCTGGTCTTGAATTCGCCCGCGTCCTCATCCACGCCAGAGAACCAGCGCGGATCGCGGCTGGTATCGTTCACAATCACCGGCTCACCGCGGTCGGCCACCGTCCCCACCAGGCCCGTCCCGGCAGGCAGCCGCCGGCCCACCAGCATGTGGCCCTGGTGGCCAGTCGCCACCTTGAATTCCAGGCTCTGGGTATCCGGGTCGATCATCAGCAGCGATCCGGCCTCGGCCTCCAGGATTTCCACCGCGCTCTCGGTGATCAGGCGCAGCAGGCGCTCGTTGTCCTGAAACACGGTGGCGAGCTGGGTGCTGATCTCGTTGAGCGTGGTCAGCTGGCGCGCGCGGACCTCGGTCTCGCGGAACAGGCGGGCCTTGTCAATCGCCACCGCCGCCTGGTCTGCGATCTGCCACAGGATCTTGAGCTGCTCGTCGTTATAGGTGACGCCGAGGCTGGTGCTGCCCACGCACAGCACCCCCAGGGCGCTGCCCGGCGCACTGAGCGGCACGCCCATCCAGGCTTTGAGGTCGGGGTTCTCCAGCGGCGAATCAATCCCCCGCCGGGCCAGTTCCTGCCCGTAGTTCTCCACGCGCCGCGGCTGGCCCGTCCGCACGATCTCGCTCAGGAAGTCACGGCCAATCCGCCAGCGAACGCCCTCCCGTTCCGGGATGCGCTCGTCATCCTGTGAGTAAAAGGCGTAATACAGCTCGTCGGTGTTCGGGTCGCGCAGGGCGATGTAGAAATTCGGGGCCTCCACCACGCGGTTCGTCTGGGCGTAGATCAGCTCCAGCAGGTCGCTGAATTCCACGGTGTAGTTCACCGCCTGCGCCACCTGCCCCAGCACGTTCATCTCGCGCACGCGCTGTTCCAGGTTGGTGATCACCTGCGCGCGTTCCACCGCGAGCGCCGCCTGATCGGCGACGGCCTGCAAGAAGGCCAGGTCTTCATGCACATAACGCTGGGCGTTCTGGCGCGGCCCAACCGCCAGGATACCGCTCAGCCGGTCACGCCCGCGCAGGGGCAGCAGCACCACCGCGCCCAGCACCGCCAGCCGCGAGCGCTCCGGAGCCAGCTCCGGCGGCAGGGGCTCCCCCATGCCCAGGTACAGCGCGCGCTGGTGGCGCAGCAGGTAGCGCACCAGGGTGCTTTCCTGATCAAAGCGGATATCGGTCTCCGGGCTGGGGATACCAAACGCCGCATACTTCTGAGACGCATCATCCGGGAAAAAGAACAGCGTATGGGTGGGGACAAGTGTCTCATCCAGCGCGGCGCGGATCGCATCCACCACGCCGGGCAGCCCGGCCACCTGGGTCAGGTCCTGGGCGAGCTGTTCCACCCGGTTCTGGTACAGCCGGTGGCTGCGGAAATAGGCGCTGTTCACCCGGCGTTCGAGCGCGTTCCGGGCCGGGACAAACAGCAGCGCCACCAGGAACACCGTCACCGCCACCACCAGCGGGTTATTCAGCTGGACAATCGAGCCGGTGAACAGCGATACGCCCGCCACCAGCAGGCCGTATCCCAGCGTGATGGCCAGCGCCATAATGCTGTACACGATGCTCTGGCTCATCAGCCGGTCGCTCTGGGGCAGCATCCCACGGGCCAGCGCGTACGCCATGCTCAGCGGCAGCAGGAACAGGAAGGGCGTGACCAGCGCAAAATGAAAGCCCAGGCTTTGCCCCAGCAGGTTCAGGTTCACGCCCGTGCTGAACACCCAGACCAGCAGCGGCGCCAGCGCCAGCAGCATGCCCGCCGCAACAATCGCGCACTGGTCGCGCACGCCGGGGGAAACCGCCTGCCGGATGCGCCACAGCAGCGCGGCCATGAGGGCCAGCCACGCCCCGCCGGTAAACGCCACCGCGAACACAAGCGCCTGGCCGCGATCCGGCAGCCCAAAGACCACGACCAGCAGCCCGGCCAGCAGGATCAGCGGCGCGATCAGCTGCAGCACCGGGTAACGCCGGACAATGGCCAGCCGCGTGGGGAAGTGAACGGCCAGCATCAGCATGGTCCCGCCCACGGCCACCAGCACCGCCGGGTACATCCACGGGCTGAGGATCCGGCCGGTATGCAGGTCGAAAAGCCCAGCCGCCAGCATCACCAGCAGCCCGGTGAGGATCACGACGCTGCGCGCCCGCTCCGAACCCCAGCGCCAGCGCAGGAACAGCACCGCCGCGACCAGCCCGGCCAGCCCCACCAGCCACGCGAAGCCAAACTGGATCACGAAGTCCACCAGCGGATAGCGGGTCAGCGCCACGGCCGCGACACATTGCTGGCGGGTGGCATCAATCGTCACGCAGTCCGCGCCTGCCGGGGTTTCCAGCCCGGCGGAACGGTCAAACCAGATCGCCACGCTGTCACCGAACGCCGTCCCGGCCAGGACCTCCCGCAGCGCGGCCTGTACGTCACCGGCCTGCAGCTGGACACGGTTGACCGAGAGCACCCGGTCACCGATCTGCAGCCCGGCCAGCGCCGCCTCGGAAGGCTGCTGCATGAACGTATAGGGGTTGGCGACGGTGGTATCCGGCGCGACGATAAAGCCCGGATAGGGCTGCCGGAACCAGTCAACAGCCAGCCAGGCGAACACAATGAGCAGCACGGCCGCCGCGCCCAGCGTAAAGACCGCCAGCCCTTTGCTGAACAGCCGCAGCACGTGCGAATCAGAAGCGGGTACGCGTGTGGTAGAAGTGGACAACGCTCTTACTCCGGGAGTCATGGCGCCGTTTGTGTGAATGAAAAACGAAAATAGACCAAAGGCGTCAATACTTACCATCCATTTTAGCACAGGCCGCCACTTCTGGGCGAACGCTTCCGCCGCCGCCTTACGGCGCGCCTGCGCAGGCTTTTACAGAGCCAGAATCCCGTTATAATAAAGATGACATGCAGGCAGTCCGGTGAATCACGCCAGTTGGGTGGGTTTGAGCCGTTTTCACATGACGATTGTAACTTTTCACCGGCGAAACATGCGCTTTAATCAACCCTGTTTTGTTTGGCCCAGGCCACGAGGAAATCGCCACCATGCCCAACCACAAAATCCGTGTGCTCGTCGCCAAGCCCGGCCTGGACGGCCATGATCGCGGCGCGAAGGTGATCGCCCGCGCCCTGCGCGATGCCGGGATGGAGGTGATCTACACCGGCCTGCGCCAGACGCCGGAGATGATCGCCGAGGCCGCGCTGCAGGAAGATGTGGATGTGGTGGGCCTGAGCATCCTCAGCGGGGCGCACATGGAGCTGGCCCCCCGGATTCTGGAGCTGCTGCGCGCCAGTGGCCTGGAGGATGTGAAGGTCGTCATCGGGGGCATTATCCCGACCGAGGACCTCCCGGTGCTGGCGGAAATGGGCATCCACGGCATTTACGGGCCGGGCACCAGCATGCAAACCATCATCGCGGACATCCAGCGGCTGGTTCAGCCCACGTCAGCGGAGCAAGAATGACCGACCTGGTCTCCCCCGTGCTTTCCGGCAACAGGCGCGCCCTGGCCCGCCTGCTCACCCAGATTCAGGATGAAACTGACGCCGCCAACCAGACCCTGGCCGCGCTCTACCCGCATACCGGGCGCGCGCACCTGGTCGGCATCACCGGGGCGCCGGGCACCGGCAAAAGCTCGCTTGTCAGCGCGCTGGCGCTGGCCTATCGCCGCATGGAGCGCACCGTGGGCATCATCGCCGTGGACCCCACCAGCCCGTTTTCGGGCGGCGCGGTGCTGGGGGATCGCATCCGCATGCGCGACCTGGCCGGCGACCCGGGCGTGTTCATCCGCAGCATGGCGACCCGCGGCAGCCTGGGCGGGCTGGCCCGCACCACGGGCGACGCTATCCGCGCGCTGGATGCCGCCGGCTATGACATGATCCTGGTGGAAACGGTTGGCGCGGGCCAGAGCGAGGTCGATATTGCCCACGAAGCGCACACCACCCTGGTGGTGGAAGCGCCCGGCCTGGGCGACGATGTGCAGGCGATCAAGGCCGGCATCCTGGAGATCGCGAACATCCTTGTGGTGAACAAGGCCGACCGCCCGGAGGCGGCCAACACGGTTCGCACGCTGCGGGCCATGCTGGATCTCAGCGACGGGCCGGCCGGGGACGACAGCTGGCTCACACCAATCCTGGAAACCGTGGCAACCGACGGCACAGGCGTCCCCGCGCTGGTGGACGCCATCGACCGCCACCGCGACCATTTGCGCAGAACGGGCTGGCTGGATCAGTGGGAGCGCAGCCGCCTGAAAAAGGAGCTTACCACCCGCCTGCAGGTGGTACTCCTGGCGCGGCTGCTGGAGAAACTCGACCCGCAGACCCTCCCCCACCTGCTTGACCAGCTGGCCAGCCGCGAGCTTGACCCCGCCAGCGCCGTTGAAACCCTTGTGCAGGACGGCACTTCTTCTACCCACCATCCAGCAGGAGCAACAAAGTCATGACCCCCAGGGCGCACAAAGTACCCGGAACCAAGTACTATCGGAAATATCAGCCGCGCAACGAATCCAATCTCTACGGCGAGATCAAAATCTTCTGCGGCTCCGCCAGCCAGGAGCTGGGCAAGGAAATCTGCGATTACCTCGGCGTGGACCCCGGCAGCTACACGCGCATCATGTTCTCCAACGAGAACATCTTCATTAAGCTGGAAGAAAGCGTGCGCGGGCAGGACGTGTTTCTCGTCCAGACTCTCAGCTCGCCGGTGAGCGACAACATCATGGAGCTGCTGATCATGATCGACACGCTCAAGCGCGATTCGGCGGGGCGCATCACGGTTGTGGTTCCATATCTCGCCTACGCCCGGTCTGACAAAAAGGACCAGCCGCGCGTGCCGATCACCGCGCGCCTGATCGCGGATATGATCGAGGTTGCCGGGGCCGACCGCTATATCACCGTCGACCTGCACTCCGGCCAGATCCAGGGCTTCTTCAAGATTCCGGGGGATGTCCTGACCGCCTTCTACCTGCTCAGCGACCACCTGGCCGAAAAACAGATCAAGGACCTGGTCGTCAGCACCACCGATCTGGGCTTCGCCAAGCGGGCGCGCAACTACGCCAGCCGCCTGGGCAGCTCACTGGCCTTCGTGGAAAAGCGCCGCACCGACAACAAGGAACGGCCCGACCTGCTCTCCCTGATCGGGGATGTCAGGGATCGCAACGTGATCCTGGTCGATGACGAGGTGAATACCGCCGGCAGCGTGGTGAACGCCGTCAAGACGCTGCGCGCGCACGGGGCAAAGGATGTCTACCTGGCCTTCACGCACCCGATTTTCAGCGGCCCGGCCTATGACCGCCTGGCCAGCCTGGACCTCAAGGAAATCGTGATGACCAATACCGTCCATATCCCGCGGGATAAACTCCTGCCGAACATGACGGTGCTCTCGGTCGCGCCGCTGCTTTCCGAAGTCATCATTCGCTCGCACGAAGGGCGGAGCGTGGGCAAGCTGTTCGACGAATAGCGCAAGCAGGCGGGAATACCCCGCCCCAGGAGAAGCTGCTACGATGCCAGAATCACGCCCGGCACGTCTTGCCCTGGTGGGCGTGCTGGTCACCGGAATGCTTGTGGCGCTGGTGGCAGGCGGCGCGCTGCTGTTCCGGCTGGCGACACGCCCGCCCGCCAAACCCGGGCTCGCGACGCTGGCCGCGCTGCCCTCGATTACCCCGCCGAAGCCCGCCCTGGCGCTGCAGGCCTCCGCGCCCCCCGCAACGCCGACGCCCATGACCCGCGCCACGCTGCCCCCCACCTGGACGATCACCCCTACACGGGAGCCCAGCGCCACGCCGACCCCGTCCGCAACAAGCCTCGCAGCCACCCGCCCGCCAACACTCAGCCCGGAGCAGCTGGCCCAGACCTACTGGGAAGGGGATGGCAGCGGCAGCATGTGGGATTATCAGTTTGACGATGGGAGCTACATGCGTTTCAGCGTCCTGCCCGTGAATATCTGGGTGGGGCCGTATGGCGGGACGACGCTGACCCAGGCGCACGAAACCGCCATCCAGGAGGCGCTGGCGCAGGTCGCGCAGGTGGTGCCGGTCCAGCGGGTCACTAACCGCGGCTTCGCGCACCTCACCATCTGGCTGATGAATGATACGGAATTCGAGCGCAATGCGCGCTGCAGCGACATTCACCTGGCTGTGGGCTGTGCCATGCCGATCTTCACGGATGTGGGCATCCTGCTGAACACGATCTGGCTGCGCGTGACCGACCAGCACTTCGCGACCACGCTGCTGCATGAGGTCACACACGGCCTGGGCGTTCTGGTACACAGCCCGCATTCCACCGACCTGATGTATGCCTACCAGACCGGCCAGCCCCCTCGCTACACGGCGCGCGATCTGAACACCCTGCGCGCGCTGTACAGCGCCCCGGCCTTCGCCCCGCGCGGCAACTGACCACCCGGTTACTGTCAACCGACCGGTTGGAGTCAACCGACCGGTTGGAGTCAACCGACCGGTTGGAGTCAACCGACCGGTTCCCCCACCAGCGCGCGACAGGAGACCCACACGGTTTCTTCTGCGTCACGCAGGTTACCCGCGCCGCGCAATTGCGCCGCCTCGATTCGCCCCGCCGCCGCCAGCGCTGCAAAGGCATGCTCCAGGTCGCGCGCGGCCGGCTCGAAGATGTGAAACACCTGCGCGACCTGCTTCGCCGGGGCAGCGATCACGTTGTCCAGGTAGGCGCCGATCAGCGCCTGCCACACTTCCCCGGTCTTCAGCCTGCGCGCCAGGTCGGGCAGCTCCGGGTAATGGCGCATCGGGATGTCGTAGACGAAGCTGTAACGCCACGCCCCCTCCTCCGCCACGCCAACCGGAACGGCCTTCATATCGGTCTGGAGCTCCACCAGCCCGCGTTCAAAGCGCCCTTTGCTGCTGGAAGCCGCCATCCCCACCACCTTGCGCAGCGCCACCGTACCCAGCGGCCCCTCCCCCAGCAGCGCCTCGTAGATCAGGCGGGCCTCATGGGTGAACGTCCCGGCCGCCACCTCTTCCAGGTAATCGTGCAGGTCGCCGTAGTTACGCGTCAGGGCGTAGAAATGCCCCCACAGGCGCGGGGCGATCAGCGTCGCCTTGCGCCGCAGCAGCTTGGCGTAGTACCAGCGCTGCCCCCCCAGCGACTGATCCTTCCACCCCCAGCACAGGCTGTTATCCGGGTCGTCATGCGCCATCGGCACATCGCGTGCCTGCCCGGCGATAGCCTGGAACAGGCTCGGCGCTTCGATCCCCTTAATCGGCCACAGGAAGGCAACCCCCATCTCGTCGATAAACGCCTCGGCCGCCTCGATGGTCTGCACCCGCCGGGCCGGCGTGCGATGGTAGCGGTGGTCGCGCTCGGCAGCGATCCAGTCACGGTCAATCGTCAGCATGATCCCCTCAATTCGCTCGCACAATAAGAACAGATATTCTACTGAATTATACGCGATTATGCCACCGCTGGACAACACAAAACCGGGCGGCGAGGCCCGGTTCGGTGTTTGCAGCCAGAGGCGGACGCAGCCCGCCGCAGCCGCTATTCCCGCTCGAACTGCGTGCCCAGCGCCACCGGCGGATCAGACCGCAGGAAGTTGCGCAGGAGCCGCTGCGCCCAGGGCGGGGATACGAGCATCAGGCGCTCCACTAAGCCGCTGGAGACCAGCAGCAGCGTGACGATCATCAGGATCCACGGCACCGCGTTCACCAGCACCAGCGGGAACGCCGTCGTCTGCTGGATGGTGGAGGCCAGCGCCCGCAGCCCGGTGAACAGGTACGCGCCGAACGCCGCGCGCAGCGGATGCCACCCGCCGAAGATCACGATGGCCAGCGCGATCCAGCCATCGCCGCGCATCACCGCCGGGTTCGCCCAGCCGGGCTTGATCGCCAGCGCGTAGGACGCCCCCGCAATCCCAACCAGCGCGCCGCCAATGGCGGTGTACAGGTAGCGAGTGCGGTTGACATCCGTGCCGCGCGCGAACGCCGCCGCCGGGCGCTCCCCCACGGCTCGCAGCGCCAGCCCCCAGCGCGTCCGGTACATGATGTACCAGGTGCCGATCACGAGGATGAAGCTGAAGTACACCAGCACATTATGCCGGAAGAAGATCGCCCCCAGGACGGGGATATCCGCCAGCAGCGGGATCGGCACAGTCGGGAAGGATGGCCCGGGGATGCGGGTGTACTCCTGCCCAAGGAACTGGGCCAGGTCGGCCAGCAGCAGGGTCAGCACAAACCCCACCGCCACCTGGTCCTGCCTCAGCGCGATATTGGAGAACGCGATCAGCAGCGCCACAAGCATCCCGGCCACCAGCCCGGCCAGCAGGCCAAGCTCGGCGCTGCCAGAGGTATAGGCCGCCACAAAGCCGAGCATCGCGCAGATCTGGAGGCTGCCATCCAGCGAGAGGTTGATCACCCCGACGCGTTCGGTGATCGTCTCGCCGATGCTGGCAATCACAACCGGCGTGGCATTGGCCAGAATAGAGCCGATTACCAGGACAATTTCACTCTCCATCAGCCGCCGCCTCCTGGAGCGTGTCCGCCACCGGTTCAGGCACATGACCAGACCGTCCGCGGCTCATCCGCCCACGCGCGCCATTGATCAGGATAAACACCAGCACCAGAATGCCCTGAACCACCCCGGACAGGCTCTGGTCCAGCTGCAGGGCGATCTTCAGCCGGGTGCTGCCCGCCAGGATCGCCGCGAAAAAGATCGAGATGAACGGGACCCACAGCGCGCGCGTATCGGCCAGCAGCACCACCAGCAGGCCCAGGAAGCCAATCCCGCCGGAAACCAGCGGCCGCAGGTTGCCATAGGTGAACAGCACGCGAATGGATCCGGCCAGCCCGGCCATAAACCCGCAGAAGGCCATCGCCAGCACCACGTTACGCTCCACCGGCACGCCCAGCAGCAGCGCTGAACGCTGGCTCTTGCCCACCGCTTTCAGCTCCAGCCCCCAGCGCGTGCCACTGAGCAGCACGTAGGCCAGCACAAACGCGAGGATCACCACAATCAGCGCGACCAGGCTCACCCGGAACTGGCTGTGCATGGGCTGCAGGAGCGTTTCCGGTCGGAATGGCGGGGTAGCCTGCCCGCCCTGGTTGCCCCAGGGGCCGGAGATGAGATAGATGCTGAAGATGTTGGCCAGATTGTTCAGCGCGACACCGCCGAAAATCTCATGCACCCCGCCGCGCGTCTTGAGCACGCCGGTCAGGCCCGCCCACATCGCGCCGCCGATACCCGCCGCCAGCATCTGCAGCGGCACCTGAGCCACCGTTGGCAGGGAAATCTCCTGGGCGACCCACGTGGCGAAGACAGCGCCGATCGCCATCTGGCCTTCCACACCAATATTCCACAACCCGCTGGTGAAGGTGACCAGCAGGCCGATACTCACGAAGAACAGCGGGATCCAGAAATTCACCACGCCGGAAACACGGACGATGTTGATCCCGTCCCCGGAGAAGCCCATGCCTTCGGTCAGCCGGGCGAACACTTCCCCGGGAGAAGCGCCAACCGCCAGGATCACGATGGCCGTCAGCAGGAGCGACACCAGGACGGAGACCAGCACCACCCCCACCCCGGTCAGTCGCTGTGAGGTTGTCATGCCGTTGTTCATGCTGTGGCCCCCTCATAAGAGTTCTGCCCGCCAATCAGGTGGCCGAGCTCATCCACGGTGGTTGCCCTGGCATCCGGGATTTCGGTCACCTGCCCGGCATAGAAGACCAGGATCCGGTCGCTGTAGGTGACGATCTCATCCAGGTCCGCGGAGGTAAACAGGATCGCGGTGCCGTCCTTACGACGTGCCAGCAGCTGCTCCCAGATCCAGCGGGCCGATTCCACGTCCAGCCCGCGGGTGGGATGCTCCAGCACCAGCACCCGCGGCGCGGCTGGCATCAGCGCCATCAGCACGCGCTGCTGGTTCCCGCCAGAAAGCGTCTCGATCGGGCTGTCCGGGCGACCATACACGTGGTAGTGCCTGATCCGATCCTCAGTCAGCCGCCGCCCGCGCTCGCGGTCAATCCACCACTTCTGATCGTGGTCGGTCAGGATAAAATGCTCGGTCAGTGTCAGCCCCGCAACCAGCCCTTCCTCCAGCCGTCCCGCCGAGCCAAAGCTCACCTGCGCGCCCAGAAAATCGCGGTACTTGTGGCCGGTCAGGTCTGTGCCGCCAACCAGCACACGCCCGCCCAGCGGTTTTTCCAGGCCCACACAGGCCCGCGTGAGAAGCTGCTGCCCGCTGCCATCCAGCCCGGCCAGGCCAACCACCTCCCCGGCCCGGAGCTTAAGGTGGCACTTCGAGAGCGTCACGCGCTCGCTGATCATGTGCAGGTCGTGGACTTCCAGCACGGTATCACCCAGCTGCACATCCCCCCGTGACGCGGGAGCCAGGTCCTGGCCGAACATCATGGCGACCAGCTCATTGGTCGTCACCGGCAGGTGGGCGTTCCCCACCAGCTCACCCAGGCGCAGGACGGCCACTTCATCACACAGGTCGAGCACATCCTCCAGCTTGTGGGAGACAAACAGCACCGTCAGGCCGTCATCTTTCGCCAGGCGTTTGAGCGAGGCGAAAAGAATCTCTTTCTGCTCGGCCGAAATGCCGGTCGTCGGCTCGTCCAGGATCAGGACCCGCACCCCCAGCGCCAGCAGGCGGATGATCTCCAGCTCCTGGCGCTGCCCGATGCTCAGGCGCTCAATGGTGGTGTGCAGATCGAGATCGAAGCCGAGGTGCGCGGCGATCTCAAGGAACTTCCGCCGGGCGGTTTCCCAGTCCGGACGCGCGCCGCCGGGCATGCCGTACACAAAATTCTCCAGGACGGTAAAAGGCCCGACATCCAGCGGGTCCTGGGCCAGCATGCCAAAACCCGCCCGGATGGCGCCCTGCGGGTCGTTGTAAAACACCTGTTTTCCATCTACGAGGATTTGCCCGTCATCCGGCAGGTAAAAGCCAGAGAGGATTTTCATCAGCGTGGACTTGCCCGCGCCATTTTCGCCCAGAATTCCGTAAATGCGTCCATCTTCCAGCGAAAGCGAAATGTTGTTGTTGGCGTGCACCGGGCCAAAGATCTTGTGTATGTTGCGTACTTCAACGCTCATAGACACTCCTGGCAGGTCGAACGCACAGGGACTAACCACGGAGGCCCTGTAAACAGGGCGACCACCTGGTCAGGTGGTCGCCCACAAAGTCGTCAGAAAGCTGTGCTACTGGGCAGCGCTGTCGCCAGCCATGCCCTCCAGCAGCTGCGGGAGGTACCACACATCACGCGCGGGAACAGGGCCTTCCTCGGCCAGCACCGTGCCATCCTGCAGGCTCAGCGGGCCAACCCACAGGCCCAGCTGCACGCCCTCGTCGTCGAGGTTATCTTCCGTCAGGACGCCGGGGTCGGTCTCGGCCAGCATGGCGATGAATTCATCCAGCTGGGCGCTTTGCTCTGCGGTCAGGCCACCACCATCGATCCAGCCGACCGGGGTCACATCATTATCGGTCAGGGCATCGTAAACAGGCGAGTTCCAGTTCCAGAACTGCTCGTATTCACCTGCCCGCACTGTCTCAATGATGTCAACATAGCTCGGGCCCCAGTTGAAGTACGGCGTGCCCAGGCAGATTTCAGGCGCTTCGGCGCAGGCGTTTTCGTAGTCATAGGGCACCGCCCAGACCGCCTGACCATCCGCCGCCCGCTGCCCGGCCACCACCAGGGCTTCGGTCGTGTCAATGCCGCTGATGACGACATCGGCGCCACCATCAAAGAAGCGCTGCGTCTCTTCAGTCGGGTCAAGCGTGACGCCCGGGATATTGAACCAGAAGCCGATCCAGGTCACGGTGAACTGGAGGTCAGCCGGGTCCCCGCCCCGGTAGTGCTCGTAGCAGTACTGCGCGCCGAGGAAAACACTGGCGGCCAGGCGCCGGGTCTCCGTGTTGATTAACGGCCCGAGATAGCCGATCCTGCCAGTTTCAGTCGCCAGGGCGGCGGCGCAGCCCGCGATCTGCTTGCCCAGGGTCATGTTGCCCATCACGTTGCTCAGGTTGGGCGGCGCTTCGCCGGTCAGGGCATCATCGCCGGAGACATTAATGAACGTGATATCGGGGAACATCTGCGCAGCAAAAAAGGTGTCTTCTTCAAATTCATCGGAGGCGGTGAAGATAATCTGAGCGCCTTCGGCCACCATCTCCTCGACCACCATTTCGAGCGTGGTCTCAGGGGCATCGGCCGGGTTCAGGCTCTCAAAGGCCACCATCCGTGCGCCGGGAATGTTGGCTTCCACGTACTGCCCGGCAACATAATGCGCTTCACTCCATCCATGGTCGTTGCGGGGGCCGACGAGGATCATGCCGAATACGAACTCGTCGTCCTGGGCGAAACCGCCGCTGGCCGTCATCAGCATTGCTGCCAGCGTAAAGAGGATCAACAGGGTCCTGCGATTCATAAACGTCCTCTCTCCTCCAAAACTCGGATACTGAGCTGCGCCAGACCGGATACCAGACCTGCTGTGCTGGCCTGACACATTCAGTGTACAGGAATCCCCCTGATTAGCCAACTAACATTGATCCATTTCCGGGGTGTCACTTGATGTTCACCCTGCCCAAATGAAAAACGGCGGGGCCTGCGCACAGGCTCCGCCGTTTCAGATCACACCCCACGACCGGGGTCGTTAGCCCAGGTGCGGTTCCAGCTTGCTGACAATCCGGTCTTTGGGCATGTACCCGGTCAGGCGCTCAACTGCCTCCCCGCCCTTAAAAAGGATCAGGGTCGGGATGCCCATGACGCCATATTCCATCATAATGTTCGGGTTAGTGTCGGCATCCAGCCGCCCCACACGCAGCTTGCCAGCGTATTCACCGGCCAGCGCCAGCACGTGCGGCTCGATCATCTTGCACGGGCCACACCATTCCGCCCAGAAATCAATCAGGACCGGCAGTTCCGATTCCAGTACTTCCGCCTGAAAGGTCGCTTCCGTTACATCAAATGCCTGGTTTTCTGCCATATTCCTCATCTCCTGCCGATATACGCACACGGCCCTATGGTAATTTTGATGCACAGCGCTTGTCAAGGTTACAAAACTGGCAGCGCGGCACGGGCTGCCGCCCTTCAGATTCGGCTTTGACGCTCACAATCCTGCATGGTATCATGAACAAATGAGTTCGATAGCACTCTCAGGCCAGGAGTGCTAAAGATGCGCTGCTGAACGAGGTTTAGTGTTATGAGTACTGATGTGGTGGACCCGGGCGAGCTGACTGAACGCCAGAAAGCGACGCTCGAGCTTATCATCCGCAGACACATCGAGGGCGGGCTGCCGGTTGGCTCAAAGGCGCTCGTTGATACGCTGCACGTCAGCTCCGCCACCATCCGCAACGACATGATGGTGCTGGAGTCGCTGGGCTATATCGTGTCCCCGCACACCTCGGCGGGGCGCATCCCCACGGAAAAAGGCTACCGCTTCTTTGTCCAGTATTCGCAGGGCGATGACCAGCTGAGCTCCACTGAGCGCCGGATGATCGCCCACCAGTTCCACCAGGCCCCGCTGGATATGGAGCAGTGGATGCGCCTGGCGGCGGCGATCCTCAGCCGCACCGCCCGCAGCGCGTCACTGATCACCGCGCCCTACAGCAAGGTCAACCGCTTCAAGCACCTGGAGCTGATCGCCACGCACGGCCGGCTGGTGCTGATGGTGCTTGTCCTGCACAACGGGGATGTTCGCCAGCGCATGCTGACCCTGACCGAACCCGTGACCCAGGAGCGCCTGAGCGAAACGGCCTCGCGCATCACCCGGCGCAACCAGAATCTCTCCGCCCGCCAGATCCGGGAGCATAAGCACGATCTCGACCTGCTTGAAACCGAGATCACCGCCCTGATCCTTGACCTGATGGATGAAGCTGACCGCCCCCAGCAGGTCTACCGGGACGGCCTGACCGAGCTCCTGGCCCGCTTCGATGAGAACGAAGGCGCGGAACAGGCGCTGCGCGTCCTGGAAGAGCAGACGATGCTTGAAGACCTGATCGAGGAAGCCGCCCCCACGGTGGGCAGCATCCGCGTGGTGATTGCGGGGGAAGGCCGCTGGGAGAATATCAGCCTGCTCAGCATTATCCTGAGCCGCTACGGCGTGGCCGGGCAGGCCACCGGGACGCTGGGCGTGCTGGGCCCCACCCGGATGAGCTACGGGCGGGCGATCAGCGCGGTGCGCTATATGTCCGACGTGATGAGCAACCTCATGATCGGCATGTACGGCGAAGACGACGCCGGCCCGCCGCAGTAACCGGCCCGCACCGGCCCGGTTTATATGCTTCTCTGGTATTTTGCTAACGTAATTCTATCAGACCGGGGATACACTCCCCTTGTACAATACCGTATAAACGCTCAATTGGAGTGTGACAGTGAGCAGCAAGCAGGCAGACAAGGCAAAGCACGAAGAACTCAACCACACCCCTGACTCCTCAGACACGCCTGAAACCCCAGGTGGCAGCGAGGCGCCGGTGGCCGAAGAAACTCTCCCCCTGGAAGCAGAGTTGGAGAAGGTGAAGGCCGAAGCCGCCGAATATCTGGAAGGCTGGCAGCGCGCCCGGGCCGAGTTTGCGAATTACCGCAAACGTGTGGAGCGTGAAAAAGAAGAAGTGTACCTGGAAGCCAGGGTCGCTGTGCTGGCGAAGCTGCTGCCCGTGATCGATGACTTCGCGCGGGCCATGGAGAACACGCCAGAAGACCTGACCGACCATACCTGGGCAGGCGGAGTGAAACTGATCGGGGAGAAATTCGCCACGCTGCTGGAAAGCAACGGCCTGGTGGAGCTTAACCCGGTTGGCGAGCCGTTTGACCCCACCCGCCACGAGGCAATCGGCATGGATGACAGCACCGATGTCGAAAGCGGGCATGTGACGATGGTCCTGCAAAAGGGCTACGCCTACGGTGACAAAATCCTGCGCCCGGCCATGGTCCGGGTGGCCAGCTAAGGCAGAACATTTGTGCCGTTTCTGAAGGTTTGCATTATCACATCAACAGCAGGGAGATACAGGAAAAATGGGAAGAATCATTGGCATTGACCTGGGGACCACGAATTCCGTCGTCGCGGTGATGGAAGGCGGCGAAGCGACCGTTATCCCGTCGGCAGAAGGCGGACGCCTGATCCCTTCAGTGGTCGCCATCAACAATAAGGGCGAGCGCCTTGTCGGCAAGATCGCCCGCAACCAGGCGGTTGTGAACCCGGAGAACACGGTCTTTTCCGTGAAGCGGTTCATGGGCCGCAAATTCACCGAACCACAGGTCCAGAAGGCGCTGAGCATGGTACCCTACAAGGTCTCCGCCGCGCCGAATGGTGATGTGCGGGTGCATATGGGCGACAAAGCCTTCAGCCCGCCGGAAATCTCGGCCATGATCCTGCAGAAGATCAAGGCCGACGCCGAAGCGTACCTGGGCGGCCCGGTGACCGAAGCCGTGATCACCGTCCCGGCCTACTTCAACGATGCCCAGCGTAACGCCACAAAGGACGCTGGCCGCATCGCGGGCCTGGAAGTCAAGCGCATCATCAACGAGCCTACCGCGTCCAGCCTGGCCTATGGCCTGGGCGAGAAGAAGGACGAGACCATCGCCGTGTACGACCTCGGCGGCGGCACGTTTGACATCTCGATCCTCGATGTGGGCGACGGCGTGTTTGAAGTGCGCAGCACCAACGGTGACACCTTCCTCGGCGGCGACGACTTTGATGAGCGCATCATCAACTGGGTCGCGGACGAGTTCAAGAAGGAGCACTCGATCGACCTGCGCGCCGACCGGCAGGCCCTCCAGCGCCTGAAGGAAGCATCCGAGAAGGCCAAGATCGAGCTTTCCACCACCATGAACGCGGACATCAATCTGCCGTTCATCACGGCGGATGCCAGCGGGCCGAAGCACCTGAATGTGACGCTCACCCGCGCGAAGCTTGAAGCGCTGGTGGAAGACCTGGTGGAACGCAGCATCAAGCCCTGCGAGGCCGCGCTGCGCGACGCAGGACTCAAGCAGTCCGACATTCACGAGGTCGTGCTGGTCGGGGGTATGACCCGCATGCCCGCCATCCAGAACGCGGTGAAGAAGTTCTTTGGCAAGGAACCGCACAAGGGCGTGAACCCGGATGAGGTCGTGGCGATTGGCGCGGCCATCCAGGGTGGCGTGCTGACCGGTGACGTGAAGGACGTGCTGCTGCTGGACGTGACCCCGCTGACACTCAGCATCGAGACGCTGGGCGGCGTGGCCACCCCGCTGATCGAGCGCAACACGACCATCCCGGCCAAGAAGAGCCAGGTGTTCTCCACCGCTTCCGACAGCCAGACACAGGTCGAGATTCATGTCCTGCAGGGCGAACGCCCGATGGCTGCCGACAACAAGACGCTGGGCCGCTTCATCCTGGACGGCATCCCCCCGGCGCCGCGCGGCGTGCCGCAGATCGAGGTCACGTTCGATATCGACGCCAACGGCATCCTGAACGTCAGCGCGCAGGACAAGGCGACCGGGCGTGAGCAGAGCATCACGATCACGGCCTCCAGCGGCCTGAACGAGCAGGAAATCGAGCGCATGGTGCGCGAGGCTCAGGAGCACGCCTCCGAAGACGCGCAGCGCCGCGAGTCGGTGGAAACCCGCAACCAGGCCGAAACCAGCATCCACGCTGCGGAAAAGACTCTGCGCGACTTCGGGGACAAAATCCCGGCGGATGTCAAGCAGAAGACCGAGGAGCGCATCGAAGCAGTGCGCAAGGCCCTGGAAGGCAGCGACACCGGCACGATCCGCAGCGAGATGGAGGCGCTCTCCCAGCAGCTCCAGACCATCGGCGAGAGCATGTACCAGCAGCAGCAACAGCCCGGCGATGGGCAGACCCCGCCCCCGCCGCCCGGCGGCGACGCCAGCGGTGAGGACGTCATCGACGGCGAATTCACCGAGGCCTAACCCCCTGTTCACAGGCACACACAACCCCCGTCCACCGGCGCCCCCGGTGACGGGGGTTATGTTTGTCTCCGGGGAACATAGCAAAATCCCCCGGAACAGGATAAAACAGTTGGGTACAGCATTGATCGCACAGGTAAGAAGGTAGCATGACACCACGAGATTATTACGACATCCTGGGGGTTCAGCGCGGCGCCGAACCGCAGGAGATCAAGAAGGCGTTCCGGCGGCTGGCACAGAAATTCCACCCGGATGTAAACCGCGAGCCGGATGCCGAGGAGCGCTTCAAAGAGATCAACGACGCTTACCAGATCCTCAGCGACCCGGACAAGCGCGCCCGCTATGACCGCTTCGGCCATGCGGGGGTCAGCGGCGATATGGGGGGCTTTGGCGGGTACAGCGATTTTTCTGGCTTCGATATTTTTGAGGACCTGTTCGCCGGGTTCACTGGCGGCCGGCGCAGCTCCCAGCGCCAGGGGCCGCGCCGCGGGCGCGACCTGACCTACGAGCTGACCATCGAGTTTGAGGAAGCCGTGTTCGGCGCGGAAAAAGAGGTCGAGATCTCCCGGCTGGATATGTGCGACGCCTGCGATGGCGTCGGCGCGGAGCCGGGCACAACCCCCACCCGCTGCCCGGAATGTAACGGCACCGGCGAGGTGCGGGCCGTGCGCCAGACCTTCCTGGGCTCCATGATCAGTGTGAATACCTGCCCGCGCTGCCAGGGCCGGGGCGAGGTCATCACCAGCCCGTGCAAGAAGTGCAGCGGCTCCGGCAAGATGCGCATCACGCGCCAGCTTAAGGTCACGGTGCCGGCGGGCGTGGATGACGGCATGAAGATTCGCATCACGGGTGAAGGCGACCCCGGGGAGCTGGGCGGCCCGCCCGGCAACCTGTACGTCCTGATCCATGTGCGCGAACATGCCTATTTCAAGCGCCGCAACGACGACATCCTGCTGGAGATCACGGTCAACGTGGCCCAGGCCGCGCTGGGCGACACGATCCATATCCCCACCGTGGATGGTGAGGTTGATCTGAAGATTCCACCGGGGACTCAGACCGGAGAATCGTTCCGACAGCGGGGCAAAGGCTTCCCCCGCCTGCGCCGGGATGGCAGCAGCGCGGGCCGCGGCGACCAGTGGGCAATTGTGCAGGTGGAAGTCCCGCGGCAGCTCACCGAGCAGCAGCGCGCCCTGTTTGAGGAACTGGCGAAAACCCTGGATACCGACATCATTCCGCCGCAGAACAAAGGGTTCTTCGACCGTGTGCTGGACTTTCTCAGCGGCGAGCCGACCTGAGCGGCCAGCCCTTTACTGCCACCCAGTTCGTGTGTAACCATGAGACAAAGGATTAGCCATGCACAGCACCAATAAGATTGTTGTCGCCATCGCCGGGATCGCCCTGCTTGTCGCCGTGATCCTGCTGGCCACCGAGCAGCAGCCCGTCACCGCCCAGTATGTGGAGGGCGAGAATATGCAACAGCTTCTGAGTAACCTGTGGGATCAGGTCATGGATAACCAGTCCAATGACAGGGTATCCAATTTCGTGTTCACCGTCTCCTTTACTACCTCCATCTCCGGCCTGGGCAACAGCGTGACCTTTGGCCAGGATCTCGCCAATCTGAGCCTGCGCGAGGCGGGAGAAGACTATATCTGTATCTCACGGCGCTTCAGCCGCACCACCAACGTGGATTGCATCCCCTTCACCAATATCACCAAGATTTCGTACTCAGAACGCGAGTAAGGCCATGACAGACTGGATCGAAGTCGCTCTGGAAGCCGATGGCGAAGCCGCGGAAGCCATCGCCGACCTGCTGAACCAGTACGGCTACCAGGGCGTGGTGATCGAACAGCTTGGGATTGAGGGTGAGGCCTGGATCGAAGACCTGCCCAAGCTGCCCAACCGGGTGATGGTGCGCGCCTACATCCCCGAAGACAGCGCGGCCGAGCAGCTTAAGGCGCGGCTGCAGGACGGCCTGCAGTACCTGCACCAGATCTCTCCGACGGTTCCCACCAACCCCGCCTACAGCATCGTGCGGGAGGAAGACTGGGCCGAAGCCTGGAAGGTGCATTACAAGCCGCTGCGCGTGGGCGAGAACTTCTTCATCCGCCCGGAGTGGACGGATGTTTTGCCCGGCCCGGAAGATATTGAGATCGTGCTGGACCCTGGCATGGCCTTCGGGACGGGCACGCACCCCTCCACCCAGCTGTGCCTGATCGGGCTGGAAGGCCAGGCCGTCCCCGGCAAGGCGGTGCTGGATCTCGGCTGCGGCTCCGGAATTCTGGGCATCGCGGCGGCCCGGCTGGGCGCGGCTTCCATCCGTGCGGTGGATACCGACCCGCTGGCGGTGAAATCCACCGCGGAGAACGCGGCGCTGAACGGCCTGCTGGAGCGCTTCACCATCGCGCAGGGCAGCCTGGAAGACCTGCAACAGGAAGGCGCGCAGTTCGACCTGATCCTGGTCAACATCCTGGCGAAAGTCATCATCCCCATGTGTGACAGCGGGCTGGGCCAGATCGTGAAGCCCGGCGGGATCGCCATCTTCAGCGGGATCATCGAGGAGCAAGCGGACGACGTGGAAGCCGCCCTGCGCCGCACCGGCCTCACCCCATACCGGCGCCACCAGATGGCCGACTGGGTGGGCATCGAAGCCCGGCGGGACTAAGCGCGACAAAAAAGACCGGAACTGCTGCTGGTTCCGGTCAAATACCCTCTGTCATCCCCGCTGGACTCAAAGGCCTTTACGCCGCCAGATCAAAAAGTGCGGGAACTCCGCATCTGGCTCATAATTGTGCATCAGCCAGTTGTTCAGCTCGGTGTATTCCTGCAGCAGCTCGTGGGAATCCTTGTGGCTCCCGGTAATGCCCGGCATGTAATCCCCCTGCTTCACAATCACATAGGGCGGCATGGCGGCCCACAGGATATCCACATTCTCCTGCCGCCAGCCCTCCGGAACCCAGTCTGTCGCCAGCGGGATATGGAAGATAAAGCGCGTGGCCGGCCTGAGCCTGCTCAGGTAATACAGGTCTGTGCCGTACCCCCAGATGTAGAGGGTATCCCCCGCGGCCACGCGCTCGCGCAGATAATTCACCACCATCAGCGATTCATCCGCCGTGAAGGAGCCAGCCTGAAACCGGGCGTAATACTCCGCCTGGGGCTGCTGCCCGGTGAGGTACGGCCAGGCCGGCAGCCAGATGTTGCTGATCATCAGCCCCACCAGCAGAACACCCACCGCCCAGAGCGCCACTGTCTCAGCCGTCCGCGCGCGTGCTTGCCCCACGCGCAGCACCCTGATTGCAGCCTGAAAGATCACCTGCCCATTGGCGATCACAAGCAGCACAAGCGGGGGCAGCATAGGGAGCCAGTGATAATCAAAGCCTTTTGCCTGCCACAGCACAGTAACCAGCCCGGCGACAAGCCACGCCCAGATAACCACCCAGGCGGCAAACAGACGGCGATCCTGCTGAGCTGGCTGGCGCACCAGGCGCCGCACCACAAGCCCCACCACGACGATGATGACCAGGCTGCTCCACCGTCCCCAGCGTTCATTCACACCCCCCTGCCAGACCGTTGGGTCAGGCAGCGCCTGGTAATTCAGCGACAGCAGGGCGCTTTCAATCCACCCCTCCAGCACGCCGTTGGCGGCCATGTAAAGCACGCCCGGCAGCCCGGCAATCACCCCGCCCAGCACGAAGAACAGCACGTCACGCCCGGCCTGTCTGAACCAGTTGACCGCCGGCTCCCTGCGCAATTGCAGGTACTGCCCGACCAGATAACCCAGCAGCTGCCCCCCGATAATCACGATGAAAGGATACTTGAACCACAGTGCCAGCGCCCCGCAGACTCCCGCCAGCAGCATGAACAGGCTGCGCCGCCGGGCGTTCTGGCCGGCCTCGAACAGGCAGACGGTCAGCAGCGTCAGCGGGGCGAGCACAATCCCGTCATTCTGCGAGAGTGTCCACAGTGATTCGGAGAAATACAGGGCGGCCAGCAACAGGACAGCCAGCAATCCCAGCCGCCGGTCGGCAAACAGCGTCATCCCCAGCCGGTACAACCCCACAGCAACAAGCATGATCACCACAAAATCGATCGTCCGAGGGGCGTAAGTTGTGGGGCCAAAGAGCGCGATGCTGAGAGCATAGACGTAGTACACCGCTGGCGGTTTGGTGTCCCACAGGTCCACATAGGGAAACTGCCCGTGGGTGATCCCCTCCCCCACAACCGCGAACAGCCCCTGATCGAGGCCGAGCGGATAGGTGAGAATCGGCAGCGCAAGCAGCAGCGCCAGCGTTATCACCGCCGCCGGTATCCATACTGATCGCGAAATGCGTATCGCTCCGGGCATGGCTCACTCCGAATCGCCAGGCCGCCGCTGGTGGTGTGAGAATCCCCCCAGGATATTGCGTCAGCCGCGGCCATTCTCCTTGTAGCGGGTTTCCAGCAGGCGGCCATCGCGCAGCTCATGCACCACGTCGGCCTCCTCCATCACCTGCGGGTCGTGCGTCACCACCAGGACGGTGATATCCTGCTCCTCCACCAGGCGGCGCAGCAGGCCCAGAATCCGGCGCCCGGTCAGGCTGTCAAGCTGCCCGGTCGGCTCGTCGGCCAGGATAAACCGGGGCCGGGAGGCCAGCGCCCGCGCCAGCGCCACGCGCTGCTGCTCCCCGCCGCTGAGTTCGTAGGGCCGGTGGCGCGCCCGTTCCGTCAGGCCCACCCATTCCAGCGCGGACTGCACCCGCGCCTGGCGTTCCCTGTGGGAAAAGCGGCGCATGCGCAGCGGCACGCCCACATTTTCTTCCGCGCTAAGCAGCGGCAGCAATCCAAAGGTCTGGAACACGAACCCGATATGGTCGCGGCGCAGCTCCAGCCGGGCCTGCTCCCCCATCTCTGCGAGGCGCTGCCCATCCACCCAGACCGCGCCCTCTGTGGGGTCGTCCAGCCCCGCGATCAGGTTAAGCAGCGTGGTCTTGCCGGAGCCGGAGCGCCCCACAATCGCGGTCATCTGGTGCGGCTGCACCGCCAGCGACACGTCATTGACCGCGTGGATATCCTCCCCCCCCAGATGATACACCCGGTGCAGATGCTCAACCCGGATGATCGGCGTTTCTGCGCTCATGCCTCGCCTTCCTCGCGGCTCTCCGCGCCCTGCCCGTTGCGATCCGGGTAGATGCCCACATGGTCATCCCGCAGCCGCAGCTTCACGCGATCCTTCATCTCCAGCGTCTCCATATACGCCTGGGGAAGCTGCAGCCGCCCGAAGCGATCCAGGATGGCGAATTCCTCCTCGGTCAGCGGCAGGCCATCCTCCCCCCGGCGGCGCAGCACCTCGATGCTCGTCCGGCCATCGCGGAAGCCCACCACGCGATCCACCCGGCTGGCGACCGCATAGTCGTGCGTCACAATCACGATCGTCACCCCGAATTCGTCATTCAGCGCGCGCATGGCGTTAAAGATCGCGCTGGCGGCTTCGCTGTCCACCTCGCCGGTTGGCTCGTCCGCCAGCAGCAGCGCCGGGCGGTTCGCCATCCCCACCGCGATCGCCACCCGCTGCTGCTCGCCCCCGCTCAGGCGCCCCGGCAGGTGGTGCAGCCGGTCGGCCAGCCCCACCGAGTCCAGCAGATGCTCGGCGCGGGCGCGGCGTTCCCGCGCAGGGATGTGGTTCAACGCCATCGGCAGCTCCACGTTCTCGCGGGCGGTCAGGTAGGGCAGCAGATTGCGCGACGTCTGCTGCCACACAAAGCCCACCATCTGGCGGCGGTAGAGCACCTGCTGGCGGCGGCGCATCTCCAGCAGGTTGTATTCCCCCACCGACACGCGCCCGGCGGTGGGCATATCCAGCCCGCCGAGGATGTTCATCAGCGTGGATTTGCCGGAGCCAGACGGCCCCACCAGCGCCATCATCTCGCCCGCCTGAATCTCCAGGTCCAGCCCCTGCAGGGCCACCACCTCAAGATCGGCGACCTTGTAGATTTTGACGAGGTTATCACACACGATAAAGCGGCTATTCATCACCACGTCCCTTAGCTATCGCGCTGCAGCGCCCCGCCACATGCCGCGCAGGTCGTCACGGTGGGCGCGTAGGCCAGCCCGCAGGCCGCGCACCGGCTCCGCGCCGGGCCGTCAAGCTGCGCCTCCACCGCCCCGCGCGCGACCTCGAAATCAAGCCCGTTGGCCGTCAGGTCGCGCAGCACGTATTCAATCGGCGCGCCCGCCGCCAGCTGCGGTTTGATCGTGTTCAGCAATCGCGCCAGGTCGGGCTTGCGTTCCGGGGGCTGCAGCGCCAGCACGCCCGGCTCAAAGGCGCGCCCGCAGGTCTGGCACTCCACGAATTCCGTCCCCTGCCCCACCGGGAACAGGGGGATGAAATACAGGGCGAAGTGTGGCCGGGCCTGCTTGTGCACGTAACGCCGCCGGGCCTGGCACATCGGGCAGAAGAACTCGCCTTCATCCAGGTCCGTGGTTTTCGCTCGCGTCCCAAAAATGATCATGGTCGTCTATTCCTCACCCAGGCGCAGCACCTGGTCCGTACTCTGGCGGCGCAGCACAACCGCCGTGATCCCCAGCAGCAGCACAAACGCCGCCACCAGCGCCAGCAGAAGCAGGCTCACCCCCACCACCGGGAAACGCAGCGCCTGGCTGCCGATCAGCGCCAGGAAGGGCAGCAGCAGGTAGGCCAGCGCCGCGCCCAGCAGCACCCCCACCAGCAGCGCGGGCAGCACCAGCGCGGCCTGCTCCACGGCCAGCACCGCCCAGATATTGCGCGCCTCCCAGCCGATGGCCCGCAGCACGGCGAAGGACAGCGCGCGCCGCCGGGCCGTCACCGCCAGGTAAAACGCGAAATCGAGAATGCTGAGCGCCAGCGATACCCAGAACCCGGCGAACAGCATGCCCGTGATCGCGTTGGGCAGCGGCTCCCGCTGGATGTCATTATACCGATCCCAGGCATAGACCGGCTGGAGCACGCCCGGCATACCGGCCAGCGCCGCGCGCAGGGCCGGGTCTGGCGCGCGGGCATCCAGCGCCAGCCACGCCTGGTTCAGGTCATAGTAACCGGTCAGCGTCGCGGTGCCATTCAGCACCTGCCGCAGCTGGGGCAGCCAGCCGATCACAAAGTTGTCGCTTTCCGATACGGTGGGGAAATCCTCAACAACCCCTACCACGCGGAAGCGGAACTGCGCCCGCCCGAATGGCAGCGCCAGATCGAGCAGGTCTTCATCCCCGACCTGGTAGGCGGCCCGCCGTGCGGAACGCTCCCCCTGGTACGTGGCGAACGCGCGTGACACCACCAGCGGCACTACCGGGTCAGGCACCGCGTTCACCCGCAGCACCGGCTCCAGCAGCCCGCCGCCAATGCGCCGGATGCGGTAATCCACCTGCAAACTGCCCGCGCCGGAGGCGACCGGCTCCGTGACAGGCGCAACGCTAAGGTCATCCGGCAGCTGGAAATGCCCATCCGCCACCAGCCAGGGCGACACATCCCCCTCGAAATCCTCCACCAGCACGCGGTCATGCCCCGGCACGATCGCGCTGATCTCGTCCAGGTAGATCCGGTGGCTGAAGTCCTGCAGCTCCCCGCGCCGGGTCAGCAGCCGGAAGCCGGTCAGGCGCCAGGGCGCACGGCCCACCACGGGCAGCGCTGCCTCATAACTGCTGAAAACGCCAGTCGATGCCGGGTCGACACTCTCCAGCGGCAGCGCCGCCGGGACGCCCAGCGCATCCACCAGCAGGGCGTTCAGGCGCGTTTCCGTGGGCAGGTCATCCTCGCCGGGCAGCGCGTGAACCTGCACCGCCAGCCCGACAGCCTCTTCCGGCAGCGCCAGGCCGGGCGGCGCGGGCGCGGTCAGCCCTTCCAGCGGCGCCACAGCCGCCTCCCATGCCGGGAACTGCGCCGCAAACGCCGCCGGCTCGATCCCGAACAGGGTGGTATCCCGCCGCCCGGCCGTATGCGGAGTCGTGGTCACCAGCAGGGTTTCTGCCCCGGTCACGCCGGGCAGCGCCGACCAGTCCGGCATCGCTTCCAGCGCCACCGGGTCAAGCTCCACCCGCGCCGCCGCGCCCGTTTCATGGCTCGCCACCGCCCACGCGCCCACATCACGCGTGGCATCCAGCGCCAGCGAAGCCGTTCCCAGCGCCAGCGTGCCGATCAGGAGCAGCACCAGCTGCGCGTAATGGCCAGGGTCACGCTCCACGTTCCACAGCGCCAGCGGCCCGGTCAGGCCGTGACTCAGGCTGAGCACCCGCCCGAACAGGCGCATCAGCAGCGGGAAAACACGCAGCCACAGCAGCGCCGTCCCGCTGAGCACCAGGGCCGGTCCCAGCAGGTTAAACGGATCGCTCAGGCCGCCGGCATCCTCCGCGCCCGCCGCGATGCGCCGCACCAGCGCCGCCGGGTCGGTCAGCAGCGTTTCCAGGCTCGATCCCACGTCCCCGCTGATCATGAAGTACAGGCGCAGCATGAAGGCCAGCCCCAGCAGCAGCAGGACGACATCCAGGAAGTAGCGCGCCCAGCCAGGACGCGTGGGCGGCCGGCTGACAAGCTGCTTGAGCCGCAGCAGGCTGCGCCGGGCGGCGGGCCAGGCGGGCAGAGTCAGCACCAGCGCCGCGGCCAGCGCCGCCACCCCGGAGAGCACAAACGCGCGCGGCGGCAGGCCACTCACCCCGAAGGACGCGCCCTCCAGTGTGCGGGCCAGCGGCCCCACCCGTTCCAGCAGGAACAGGATACCCTGCGCGACAAACGGCCCCACCCCCAGCCCGATCAGGCCCAGCAGAATCATCGTGAACGCCTGCATCCCGATCAGCTGCGGCACGCTGCCGCCCCGGCTGGAGATCGCGGCCCACTCGCTGCCCTGCTGCTCCAGCACCAGCGCCACCGTCGTCACCAGGTGGTAGAGCATCAGCAGAAGCACCGCCCCGGAAAGCAGCACGATCGGCCCTTCAGTAGCGGCCAGCCCGGCCCGAAAATCCGCGATCAGGTTCAGCAGCCCGCTGAAGATAAGCATATCCGGGTAGCTGGCGCGCAGGCGGTTCTGCACATTCGTCAGGCGCGTCTCCAGCGCATCCAGGGCATCGGCATGCACCACATCCGCATCAGTCCTGAGCACCCACAGGAAGGTATTGCCCTGGGTGGCCGGTGCGATCCAGTCCTCAAACGCGCCTTCCGGCACGATCAGGCCAAAATCGTAGCGCTCCTCAAAGAGCGAGATCGGCACCCAGCGCCCTAGCACCACCAGACGCTGCCCTTCCCAGAAGGGGTCTTCCAGCGGCAGGGTCGGCTCCACCAGCCCCACAATGCGCACCACCGCCGTCGCGCCATCGGCCTGCGCCCCGACCACGACCCGGTTGCCGATCTCGATCCGGGCTTCTTCCGCCGCGATGGTGGAGATAACCGCCTCAACCTCGCCCCGGCTGTACACGCCCAGCTGGTGCTGCGCCTGCTCGGCATCTGAACGGCCGGCCACCGCCGCGGCCGCGGGCGGGGCCAGACGCTCCGGCCAGCGCCCCTCCACCACGCGGAAAATCTCGCGCAGGTTGGAATAGGCCACGATCTGGTAATCGTTCGGCGTGCCAGGGGTGAAGCGGGTGGTCGGCTCGCCCAGGGTATAGGCGTACCCGTTCACCGTGCCGGCCGAGCGCGAAATCCGCGTGATGCCGGTCACCACCCCGCCCAGCTCCGCTTCCAACAGTTGAAAGACATCCGGCCCCAGCGGTTCGGGGTTGCTGAGCGTGATGTTCAGCCGTTCCGGGGCGGTGTGCTCCACCGCGTAGCGCAGCCCGGCTTCCGAGACCGCGCGCACATACAGCGGCCCCAGGGCGAAGAACCCGGTCACCAGGCAAACAGCCAGCAGCAGCACACCCAGCATCCGGCGCTCCCGCCACATCCGGCGCAGCAGCATATCCAGGGGCATGGCTTACTCCTCCCCCAGGCGCAGGGTCTGCGCCAGTGACAACCGCCGCACCACCAGCAGGCTGGCCGCCAGCACCAGGATCAGCACCAGGGCCATGATCAGGCCGTACTGGGCCAGCGCGGCCGTCTCCACCTGCACCACAAACGGCGGCGTGATCGCCTCCCCGGTCGCGCCGATGGCCAGCGTCGGCACCACCCGGTCGCTGAGGACCGCGCCCAGCCCGGCCCCCAGCAGCACCCCGGTCAGCACCACCAGGCTCTGCTCAAAAGCCAGGCTCAGGGCCAGCCGTCCCAGTGACAGGCCCATCGCGCGCAGCACGCCGAACTCCGCCCGGCGGCCCTGCGCCGTCAGCGCGGCATACGTCACCAGCCCCACCACACTGAGCACCAGCGCCACAATAAACGCCAGGAACAGCAGCCCCATCAGGCCCAGCGCCAGCGGGTCAGTCTGGAGCGTGCGCAGGGCGCGGGCCAGCGTTTCCGCCCGCACGATCACGGTCTCGTCGCCCTGCACATCCAGCCCGGAGAGCAGGGCCGCGCTGTCCACGCCCGGCTCCAGCCGGATCCACATCTCGTCGGCGTAGACGGCGGCGGCCGGGCGGCGGTTCAGCGCATACAGCAGCGCCGCCTGATCGACCACCAGGAAAGGCCGCCGGTCGCTGTACAGCGACGGGTAATGCGCGACCGTATCCAGCACCTGCACCTGCGGGCTGACCCCGCCTACGTTGGTCAGGCTGAAGCTGTCGCCGGCCCGCAGGCCGTTCAGCTCCAGCAGGTTCGGGCTGGCAATCGCCGGGATCGGCCCTGCCGCCGGGTAATCCAGCACGATCCCCAGCGTGCTCAGCAGCCCGCGCTGATCCCAGGTGACCTGCCGCCCGGTCCCCGCCCGGCCCGGCAGCGCGGCCGCGGCGGTCGCCCCGTCCTGGATCAGCGCGCCCGAGTCGTACATGACTTCCCAGCCGGTGCGGGCCAGCCAGTCCAGCGCGGTCACGCTGCCCTCCGCGTCGATCAGCGCCAGGTCGGAGAACGAGAGGCGCAGGTCATTCTCCTGGCGGGTATCGCGGGCGCGGTGGCGCCAGTACAGCGCTTCCAGGCGCAAGCCGTCCCCCGGCGGATAGGCCAGCCCGGCCAGTGACGCTTCCATGTACACCCATCCGCTGGTATTGAATGAGCGCATCTCCAGGCCGGGACGGTCGATCCCCAGACGCGCCCACTCCACCTCCACCACCTCAAACGGCACGTGGAAGAACGCCCCGCCGGAATCGCGCAGGCGCAGCATGATCTCCGTCCGGCTGAGCAGGCGGTCCAGATCGGGCCGGTACTGGTTCGCGGTGGAGAAGCTGAAGCCCAGCACGTCAAAGCGCACCCACATCCCCACCCGTTCCGGCGTCACGGGGAAGGCGCGGCCCGGTGTGGGCAGCGCCAGCGGCGCGCCCGGCGCGCGCGGGGCCTTCACCGGCCCCAGGTCGCTGCGCCAGTAGAGCACGCTGCCGAAGGTGTCGGCGTCAATCGCCAGCATCTCCCCGGCGACCGGCTGCTGGCGGTTATTGGAGACATCCACATTAAAGAAGCGCATCACGGGGCTGGCGGCTGCCACGCCTTCCTGCGCCAGGAAGTCTTCCGCCGGGCGGGCGCGGTCCGCGTCCAGCAGCAGGTTGCGCTCCTTCACGCGGATATCCGTCCCCACTGCGTAACGCGCCTGGTCGGTATGGCTGCGGTTAACGGTAGCCCGGAAGCTGGTCGCGAACCACCCGATCCCGATCGCCAGGGTAAGCAGCAGCGCGATCCGCCCGTAGTGCGCTGATTCGCGGCTGACCTGCCACGTCGCCAGCGCGCCGCCCAGTCCGTCCCGCCGCGCGAAGAACCGCGCCAGCAGGCTCATCAGGCCGGGGAACAGGCGCAGCAGCACGCTCCCCAGGGCGATAAACAGCAGGGCCGGGGCCATCAGCAGCAGCGGGTCGGCCTCCAGCCCGCCAAGCTGCGTCCCCGCCAGCGGGGAGGATACACTCAGCAGCCGCCACAGCGCGCCGCCGCCCACAATGACCAGCAGCACATCGAGATAATAGCGGTGCCACCAGGGCTGGGCATCCGCGCGGGTGGCGCTGCCCCCGGCCAGGATCAGCGGCTGGCGCAGCACCGGGCGCAGCGTCGCCATCAGCGCCAGGAACGCGAACGCCGCCGCCAGCCCCGCAAACAGGAACGCGGAGCCATCCAGCGTCAGCGGCAGGCGCTCGATTCCGGTGAACAGCGGGGCCAGGCCGATCAGCAGCCAGCGCGCGACAAAGGGCGCCGCCAGCGCGCCAGAGAGCATGATCAGCAGCGCCTCCACCCCGCGCAGCAGGATGAGCTGGCGGTCGAACGCGCCCCGGCTCTGGAGCATCGCCAGCTCGCGGCGCTCCCCGCGCCGGACAAGCGTGGCGGTCGCCACCAGGAAGAAGAGCACCAGCGCGCCGATCTGAAGCAGCAGCAGCCCGAAAGGCGCGCCCAGCAGGCTCACCTCCCCGGCGTAGTCCCTCAGCAGCGGGGCCAGGCGGGTTTCATACACGAAGTTGATCGGGCGCGCATCTGGCGGGGCGAAGATGGCGCTCAGGTTCGCGGCGAAGCCTTCCAGCCGGGCCAGCGCCTCCGGGATGGCGGTGTACGGCAGGCGGGTGTGATCAAACAGCACGCGCCAGCCGATCAGCGAACGGGTCTGGGGGATGAAGTCCGTGGCAGCCCGCAGGAAGCCCTCACGCGTGGTCAGGAGGTTGGGTTCGGCGGTGTACTGGCTGGAGCCCGCCAAGCGCAGCGGCGAAGGCGCCATCCAGTAAGCGGCGGTCTCGTCCCCCTCGGCCACCAGCGCCGTGATCCGCGCCCGAAGCGGCAGGCTGGACTCCCAGCCGCGCTGGTCCAGCACGATCTCGTCGCCCACCGCCAGGCCAAGCTGGATCGCAGCGGGCAGGCCAAGCGCCACTTCCAGGTCGATCGCCGGGTCAGAGGGCGCGGCGGGCCACTCGCCCTCGATCAGGCGCGCGGCGTCCTGCCAGCCGGCGTAGTGGGCGACCCGCATGCGCGTATCGGGCAGGTCTTCGCCGTCACGGGTCACAAACATCGGGGCGGATTCGGCCCACGTCACCACCCTGTCTGCCCAGCCGGGCAGCGCCTCACCGAAGACCTGGCGGGCCTGATCCTGCACGACAGCATCAGCCGCTGCCCAGGTCGCTTCCAGGTCGGCCACATCCAGCGAGGTCAGGCTCACGCGGGTGAAGATATGCACATCGGCGGGCGGCTGCTGGCCGAGGCGCTGCACCATGCCCACCTGCGCCACCGCCGCGGTGTACAGCGGGGCATTCGCGCCGATCACAGCGGCCAGCAGCACACCGATCACAATGGTCAGCAGAGATTGCCACTGAGCAGCCAGACGCAGCAAGGCCAGACGCAGCGCCCAGCCCAGGGGTAAACGATGAATTAGCGCACGCAGCATAGCGCCTCAGCCTGTTTTGCAGGTGAAGTCAGCGGATGGCAACCAGCCCACTGCCCCAACACGATAAGCGGATTCACAGCGCCCCATTGTAACCAAAGACACGAGGCGCGTCGATGCTCCGCAATCTCTCCAGCGCGCCCTCAGACAACAAACACCCCCGCCGAGGCGAACCCTGGCGGGGGTGAACATCTTCAGGCTGTGGGGCCAGCACCGACGCGATCGGTTACCGGGAATTCCAGGTTTCACGCAGCAGCTGCTGGTAATTGCGGCCGGGCAGGATCATGCCCAGCGGGGAGGGCTGGCGCACGCCCGTCAGGGAGGGCAGCGTGCCGGGCCGATTGTGCCAGGCTTCATAGGACAGCACGGCAAACGACATCGCCATCTTGCTGTCGGAATCCAGGCCGATATCCTCATGCGGCCGGATGGGGAGCGGCCCCAGTCGCTCGCGGAGCTGGGCCATCAGGGTGGGGTCACGCCGCCCCTTGCCCGCAACAATCACTTCTTCCACCGGCACAGAGGCGAAGTTCAGCAGCGCATCGGTGATAATCTGCGTGGTAAACGCATAAAAGGTCTCGATCACGCTCAGGTCGGGGATTCCCGCCTGGCGAGCATTCACGCAGATCTGGGCCGCCATGACTTCCGAATAGGCGAACTCATTCAGGGTTTTAGGCGGGCGGCGCTGGAGGTATGAGTCCTGCAGCATCTCCCGCAGCAGCTTATCGGATACCCCGATAGAAGGCGGCGTCTCAGCCTGAAAATCAAGGCAGCTGGCCGCGTAATCGATCAGCGCCATGCCCGGACCGATCTCAAAGGCCAGGGGCGGGTGTTCGGCATCGCTCAGCGGCGGCACAAACACCATACTGGCGATCCGGCCCAGGTACAGGATCGCCCGGCACAGGCTGGGATGGCGCAGCAGCAGCCAGTCCACATAGCCCGCCAGCGGCGCGCCCTGCCCCCCGGCGGCCATATCCCGCTGCCGGAACCCGCTGATCGTCGTGATCCCCGTCCACTCGCACACGATCGAGGCCTGCCCCAGCTGGAGCGAGGCCATCATATGCCCGTCCTCGCGGATCTCGTGGCGGATGTTCAGGCCCTTCACCCCCACCAGATCGACTTCATTGGGGTAATACCCCGCGTTGGCGATTCCCTCCAGCGTCGCCGCCGCGAACGCCTCCCCCACGGCCACATCCAGCAGGCAGAGATCGCCCATGTCAATCGTGCCGGGCTGGCGCGCCGCCACAACCATCTTGCGCAGATCTTCCGGCCAGGGGATGGACAGCGAGGAGATCACCTCGGCCCGCAGTCCGGGCGGCGCGCCGCTGATCTCGCAGACCGCGACATCAATCCCTTCGACGGACGCATCAGACATCAATCCCACAACGATCATGGTGTGTCCTCACTCCCTTACCCCGGCACCGCCCCAGCGTGCGCACTGGCCTGTGCCAATGCCACACCGCCCGGACAGGCGCACAGGTCAGACCCGCGAACCGCCAGACCACGTCTTATTCACGTCAAAAGAGGGTATTTTTCGTCTGGATGCGGCGTTCAGTAAGACCGCAAAAAAAGGATTCTATCGCAGGCGCCCGCCCCCCTGTGATCAGCGCCGGTAAACACTCTCTTTTTGGAGGAAAACACACTACTGCCAGTATACACCTATTTGCTTTATAGTCGATCATCGGCAGCTTGGCAAGCAGGTCGCGCCATGTTCAGCCCGATTCCACCCGAAACTCACCCCGAAAACGATTACGAGGCAGGCACGACCCGTCACGGCCCGCCCCGATCAATTCCTAGTCGATTCGCGGCTGGTCTGGTATGGTCGATACGATCAGCAGATTGCGCAGTCCAACGGAAGGAGCAGGCGATGCCCACATACCCGTTCTGGCAGGTGGATGCCTTTACCCGGCAGGCGCTGGGCGGCAACCCCGCCGCGATCATCTTCGATGCCGACGACCTGACGGACGACCAGATGCAGGCTCTGGCCGTAGAGATGAATCTCTCCGAAACGGCATTTGTGATGCAGTCCAACGTCGCGGATTTTAAGGTGCGGTTCTTCACCACGGCGGAGGAAATCCCGCTGGCCGGGCATCCCACCATCGCCACGTTTCACGCCCTGGCGGAAGCCGGGCGCATCACGGGCGAGGGCCGCGTGCGCGTGACACAGGAACTCAGCGTGGGGGTGCTGCCCGTGGAGATCGACCTGTGGGACGGCCAGCCGCAGCGCGTGATCATGACCCAGCAGGCCCCGCGCTTCCTGCGCAGCTACGCACCGGAGCCCTGGGCCGCGGCACTGGGCCTGACCGTGGATGATATCGTCCCCGACCATCCGATCCAGACCGTCTCCACCGGCACGCCGCAGGTCATGATCCCGGTGCGCTCCCTGGAGGCGCTGCGCCGTGTGAAGCCGGACGAGGATGCTCTGCTGCGGCTCCGCGCGGAGGGGGACTGGTTCAGCGCACACGTCTTCACCACCGAGACGCTCGACCCAGCCCATGCCGCCCATTCGCGCCACTTCGCGCCGGGGGATGGCATGTTTGAGGACCCGGTCACCGGCTCGGCCACCGGCAACATGGGCGCCTACCTGGTTCACTACGCAATCGAGCCGCGCGCGGTATTCACCGTGGAACAGGGGCATGGCATGAACCGGCCCGGCCTGGTGGATGTGGAAGTGGAAGGCCCGCCGGACGCGATCAGCGCCGTGCGCATCGCGGGCTATGCCGTCACCGTGATCCGGGGCGAGCTGTACCTGTAGGACGCAGCGCCTTTTTACACATAGAAATGGGACCTCTGCCGTGATCAACAGCTTCAAACGCATGTTCCCCCGCGGCTACCCGCGCCAGATGTGGGTGTTGTTCTGGGGATCGCTCATCAGCATCATGGGCCAAAGCCTTGTCTGGCCGTTCCTGACGATCCACATCCGCCAGCAGCTTGATGTCCCGCTGACGCAAATCACGTTCCTGTTCACGCTGCAATCGCTGGCCACCGTGCTGGCGACGACTGTCGCCGGGCCTGCGGTGGATCGCTTCGGGCGCAAGTGGATCATGGTCATCGGCCCGATCTTCAGCGGCATCACGCAGATCGTCATGGCCGGGGCGGACAGCTACCTGAGCTGGGCGGTGCTGCTGATGATCTACGCCGCCTCCGGCGTGACCTTCATGCTCGGCAGCCGGTCGATGATCGCGGATATGGTCCCCTCGGAGAATCGCACGGAAGCCTATGCCCTGCTGCGCACCGCCTCCAACGTCGGGATCGCGGTCGGGCCGGCGGTGGGCGGGTTCATCATCACGCAGTCATATGCCACTTCATTCTACATCGCGGCCAGTGTCCAGATCTTCCTGGGCCTCGCCACGATCTTCCTGATTAAGGAAACGCTCACCGACGCCCTCCGAACCGAGAACGAAAAGGACGGCAGTCATGAGCAGGGGTACGGCCCGCTGTTTCGAGACAGCACCTTCATGTCCTTCTGGGGCATTTACCTGCTGGTCGAGGTCGCCGCGTCGCTGGTATTCACGCTGCTGGCGGTGTATGTTAAGGAGCAGTTCAGCATCCCCGAAAGCCAGTTCGGTTTCATCATCGGCACGAACGCGATGATGGTCGTGCTGTTCCAGTACGCCGTCACGAAGGTCACGCGCCGCTACCGCCCGCTGGGGGTGATGGCCGTGGGCGCGCTGTTCTACGCCGGGGGCATGGCCGTGTTCGCCGGCGGGCAGGCCTTTGCGGCCTTCCTGGTGGGCATGATCGTGATGACGATCGGGGAGCTGCTCGTCGCGCCGACCTCCACCGCGCTGGTGGCCGATCTCGCGCCGCCGGACATGCGCGGGCGCTACATGGGCGTTTACGGGCTGTCGTATCGCATCGGCGGCGGCGTGGGGCCGGTGGCGGGCGGCTGGCTGAGCGACAATGTGTTCCCGGCAGCTATATGGCTGTTTGGAACGGTCTCCAGCCTGCTTTCGGTTGGCGGGTTCCTGTGGCTGCGCCGCGTGCGGGCCGCGCAGCGCCTGCAGGCCCAGCAGGGCTGATCACGAGTCTGATAAGAAGGAGCGCACCCTATGACGTCTCGCCAGGAAATCGCCAATCGCGCCGCTGAACTGCTGCACAGCGGCTGCGTGATCATTGACCTCGAAACCACCGGCATGAGCGACGATCCGGACGTGCAGGTGATCGAAGTCTCGATCATCGACCACACCGGCCGCGTGCTGCTGGATACGCTGGTGAAGCCGCAGGGCTTTATCCCCGCGGGGGCCTCCCGTGTGAACAACATCTATGACCGCGACGTGGCGGACAAGCCCGCCTGGCCGGAGGTCTACCCGCAGGTCGCGGCCGCGCTGAACGGGCAGATCGCGGTAGCCTATAACCACACGTTTGAGGAAGCGGTGCTGCGCGCCGTCTGCCGCCGCCACGGCCTGCCCGCGCTGGCCCCGGCCGAGTGGTGGTGCGCGATGCGCAATTACCAGAATTACACCGGGGCGCTGCGCTACACGCGCCTGACCAACGCCTGCGCCGCCGAAGGCATCCACGTGGAAAACGCGCACCGCGCGCTGGGCGATATCCGCATGACGCTGGCCCTGATGCAGAAGATGGCGGGCGAAGCCGGGCCGATCCAGCCGTCGCTGTTCTAGCGCTGCCGTTGGGGCCGGTCTTGCCGCCGGAAGGTGACGTTTGACACCGGGCGGGGCGCCGCTGCGGGCGTATGCTCAGCCTGTGTACTCCCCCTGGATGAAAGGCTCGCGCTATGCAGACGGCTCTGGAGTGTCTCCCCTGTTTCCTGAATCAGGCGCGCCTGATCGCCCAGCAGGTCACGGATGACCCGGCCCACCAGCTTGAGGCCATGCGCATCGCCGCCCGGCATCTCGCGGCCTGCGACATGAGACTCACCCCGCCGGAACAGAACCGGATCATGGCCGACGCGATCGGCGCTTACCTGGGGGAGGCCAACCCCTACGCCGAAGCCAAACGGCGCTACAACGCCCTGTGCCTGGCCGGATACCCCGCCCTGCGCGAGTACGTGTTCAGCGCCCCTGATCCGCTGGATGCCGCGGTGCGCGTGGCGGCCGTCGGCAACATCCTGGACCTGAGCATCTTTGCCGAGGTCAGCATTCAGGCCGCGCTGGAAGCCGCCCAGATCACGCCCCTGGCGACCAACCACCTCCCCCGGCTCAGACAAGACCTGGCCGCGGCGCAAAATATCCTGATCCTGGGGGATAACGCCGGGGAAATCGTGTTTGACCTGTCGCTGGCGGAACTGCTCAGCCAGCACGCCCATGTGTTTTATGCCGTAAAGGCCGGCCCCACCGCCAACGACGTCACCCGCGAAGACGCCGAGCAGGTGGGCATGGCCCGCTTCGCCACCGTCATCGACAACGGCACGACCATCATGGGCACGCCGCTGGCCCGCTGCTCGGAGGCGTTCCTGGACGCGTTTCACCGCGCGGATGTCATCCTCTCCAAAGGCCAGGGTAACTACGAAACCCTCAGCGAGACCGACGCCAACCTGTATTTCATCGTCAGGGCCAAGTGCGCGGTTGTGGCGCGTATGCTGGGCGTGGAGGTCGGGGCTGTGGTGCTGAAGGCTGCGCGCGCCTGAGCCGTTCCCGTTACGCCTTCGGGCTGCCGACCACCGCCGTAACCGCCGCCATCAGGCTGCCATCCGCCACAATCTGGCGCACCGCCTCGATATCCGGGGCCAGCACGTGGTCATGATCCCAGAACGGCACGTGCTGCCGGATTATTGCATACGCGACCTGCGTGCCCGGCCCCATCCGCGCGCCCTCCGGCAGCGCCTGCCGCCGGAAGTCGATGCCCTGCGCCGCGCAGAGCAGCTCAATCGCCACGACCGTTTCCGCGTTGATCAGGACTTCGTGCGCCTGCCGGGTGGAGGTCGCGCCCATGCTCACATGATCCTCCACATCGGCGGAGGTCGTCAGGTTGTCCACCACCGCCGGGTGAGACAGCACCTTGTTCTCGCTGACCAGCGCCGCCGCCGTGTACTGCGCGATCATCAGGCCGTTCTCCAGCCCGCCATGCTCGGTAAGGAACAGCGGCAGCGCCCCATCATGCTTGGAGGGGTCCACCAGGCGGGCCTGGCGCCGTTCGCTGATGCTGGCCAGGTCGGTCAGCGCCATGGCCAGGTAGTCCATCGCCATCGCCACCGGCGCGCCGTGAAAATTCCCGCCGCTGATCACGTCCGCGTTACCCGCCTCATCCAGAAACACCAGCGGGTTATCGTTGGCGGAGTTCAGCTCGATGTTCAGCACCCAGTTGGCATAGGCCACCGCATCCCGCACCGCGCCATGCACCTGTGGCATGCAGCGCAGGGAGTACGCGTCCTGGATATCGGTCGGATCATGCGGGCGCAGGTACGTGCTGCCCGCCACGATTTTGCGCAGGTGCGCCGCCGCGTCAATCGCGCGCGGGTGCGGGCGGGCCAGCACCAGCCGTTCGTCAAACGCCGCGGGCGTGCCGCGCATCGCCTCCAGGGACATCGCGCCGGCCACATCGGCCAGCGTCACCAGCCGTTCGGCGCGAGTCGTGGTCAGCGCGCCCAGCGCGGTCATGAACGCGGTGCCGTTCAGCAGCGCCAGCCCTTCTTTGGCCAGCAGCGTCACCGTGGGGATGCCCGCCCGCGCCATCGCCTCCGCGCCGGTCAGGCGCTCGCCCTGGAACACCGCCTCCCCCTCCCCGATCAGTACCAGCGCCAGATGCGCCAGCGGGGCCAGGTCGCCGGACGCGCCCAGCGATCCCTGCTGCGGCACAACCGGGTACACACCCGCCCGCAGCATGGTCAGCAGCGTATCGATGATCAGCGGGCGCACGCCGGAATGCCCCTTCGCCAGCGTATTGGCCCGCACCAGCAGCATCGCCCGGACAGTCACCTCATCGGCCAGCGGCCCCACGCCGGCGGCATGGCTGCGCAGCAGGTTCACCTGCAGGGCAGCGGTCTGATCCGGGCGGATCAGCTTCTTCTTGAACGCGCCAAACCCGGTAGTGATGCCGTAAGCGATCTCGCCCGCCTCCACCAGGCGCGTCACCGCCGCGTGGCAGGCCGCCACTCGCTGGCGCGCCTCGTCGCTCAGGACGGCATCCGCGCCCTCCACCGCCACCGCCCACACATCTTCAATCATCAGGCTCATGCCATCCAGGATCACGGGGTTCATGCGCACCTCATTTGCTCTGCCAGGAGTCGTGTCACGCTGCCTGCTTCAAGCGTAGCACAGCACGTCACAATCCGCAGGCGAATCTCCCTGCCGACAGCCGTTTGACATCCGGCTGACATTGGCCGACACCGTGCTAGAATGACGGTGAACCACACCGGCGCTTGTTTGAAACGAGGGGGTTGGCATGAACTGTCCGCGCTGCCAGCAGGCCGAGATGGCCTTCGACTGGACTCTGGGTACGATGCGCTGCCCGCGCTGTGATTTCCGGCTGTACGAGACGCCCTCTCCGGCCCAGCCCGGCGCGGGGCGCGCCACCGTCCCGCCTGACCCGGCCCTCAAGGATCAGCCGCCGATCCCATTCCCCATGCCGCCCGGCCTGGATATGGATGCCCTGCCGGAGCATCTTTCGGACTACGCGAAGGTACGCCTGCGCGGGCGGCTGCACAGCGCCATGTGGGCGCTGGCGCGCGGCAACCCCGCCGAGATCAGGCGCGCACTGCAGGCCGTGCTGGAAATCAGCGAGGATCATGCCGATACGTGGCTGTGCCTGGCATCCCTGGCGGAGGACGCCGCCGAGCAGCGCCGCTGCCTGGAACATGTGATCGCGATCCAGCCGGGCCACCCGCAGGCGATGCACCTGCTGGCCGAGCTGGATGGCGACCTGGCGCCGGATCCGCCTCCGGCAGATCAGCGCCGCCTGGAGCCGGGGCAGCTTGCCGGGCAGCAGATGGCCTGCCCCCGCTGCGGGGGAAATCTGGCCTACGATCCGGGGACAAGAACCGTGGCCTGCCGGTTCTGCGGTTACCGCGTGCTGGATGCTGCTACCCTCCCGCGCACGGACACACACACCACCCTGCTGACCGGCAACCTGCGCCGCAAGCACGAGGCCCAGCCCTGGAACATCGGGGAGCGCTGGCTGCGCTGCGCGGAATGCGGCGCGATCAGCACGCTCTCCCGCGCGACGCTGACCACCACCTGCCGCTTCTGCCAGTCGCACCAGATCATCACGGAAAGCGTCGGCCACCGCTTCGAGCAGCCCGATCTGATCGTGCCATTCGCCATCACGCAGGCAGCGGCCCAGGCAGCGGTGCAGGACTACCTCCGCAGCGGCATCCGCTGGCTGACCCGCTTCTTCGCGGACGCCATCGCCCGGATCGAGCTGCACAGCAGCTACCTGGCCTACTGGGTCTTTGATGCTGATATGGTGGTGAACTGGTCGTGGAGCAAACACAGCGCGCACGGGCAGCACCCGGTGCTGCTGAGCGACGTGCCATTTTTCGCGGGGGATGCCCTGCCCGCGCGCCTGCTGGCGCAGATCGAGCCGTTCGACCTGCGCCGGGGCGTGGACTACGACCCGCGCCTGCTGGCCGCGCATCCCGCCCGGCTGTATGACCTCGACCTGCCGGAAGCGTCTCTGAAGGTGCGCCAGCGCCTCACCCGGGAGGCCTGCCGCCAGGCCGCGCCCAGCCTGCGCGCGCGGCGGCCTTCCGGCTACGGGACGGACGATGACCCCGGCAGCCTGCGGCTGAATGCCTATACCCAGTTTCTCACGTACCGGCTGGCGCTGCTCCCGGTGTGGGTCGGGCAGCTGGTGGAGGAAGACGGCGACACCCGCCAGGTGCTGGTTAACGGCCAGACCGGACGGGTGACCCAGGGCCGGCTGCAGAAAGCCCGCCGCTAGAGAATTGCCGCGTCCTTCACAAAGTAGTTGTCACACGCCTCGTCGATCAGCTCCGGCGTCAGGTGGCGCGGCTCGCCCAGGTAATCGCAGGTCGCCACCACCAGGTTCAGCAGGTCGCGGGGATGCACCGCCTGCATGGGCTGCTTGCCGCTGCGATACCACTTCTGCATCAGGTGGACAAACGCGTCTTTGTCAAAGCCAATGCCGTACTGCTGGCACATGCGCTGGAAGATCTGGAGGTAGCTGCGCTCATCGGGGCGGGCCATCTCCACCTTCACCTGGATGCGGCGCAGGAACGCTTCATCCACCAGGTCTTTGGGGTCCAGGTTCGTGCTGAAGATCAGGAACTGGCGGAACGGCACCTGCATCGTCTGCCCGGTGCGCAGGCGCAGGTAATCCACCCGCGATTCCAGCGGGACAATCCAGCGGTTGAGCAGCGCCGCCGGGCTGATCTGCTGGCGGCCAAAGTCATCCACCAGGAACATGCCGCCGTTGGCCTTCATCTGCAGCGGCGCTTCGTAGAACTTCGTTACCGGGTCAAAGCGCAGCTCCAGCGAGTCCAGCGTCAGCTCGCCGCCCACCGTGACGAACGGCCGGCGGAACAGCCCCCAGCGCTTATCCACACTGAGCAGCGTGGTGTTCTCCTTCGCCACGGGCAGCGGCATGTGGATCAGCGGGTCGTAGACCGTGATGATCTGCCCGGCCACCGTGACGGCATAAGGCAGCCAGATCGGGCTGCGCGCCAGCAGCCGGGCGATCAGGTCGGCCGTGGTGGATTTGCCGTTGCCGGGCGGGCCATAGAGAAACAGCGAGTGCCCGGCGTTAATCGCCAGCCCGATCCGGCGGTGGAAGCCTTCCGGCAGCACCAGGTCGGTCAGGGCGGCGCGCACGGCCTCCGGCTTAATCGTGTTGCGCTCCTCCGTCTGGAGCCGGACTGCGAGGTCATAGCGCTCCAGCGACACGGGCGCCGGGCCTACGTAATGGCTGCGCTCAAAGGCTTCCCTGGCGCGCAGCCGCCCGGCATCGGTGAGCTGGTAGACATAGCTCATGCGCCCGATCTGCCCGGCGGAGGCCACCTCCACGATATGCTCAGACTGCATCTGCTCCAGCAGCCTGTCCAGCAGCCGGGCATGCACCTTGATCACATCGGTCGCGCGGCTCAGGCTGACCTGCGCCTCGTTATAAAGCAGGCGCAGCAGCAGGTCGTTGATCATCACCACCGGGATGCCAAGATCGGCTTCCGTCTCGGCGCTTTGCAGCACATCCTGTAAGGTCGCTTCTTTAAGTACCACCGCAGCCCCCTGCGCAATCTGTTGATAATGCCTGCCTTCAGTATAGTCACCCTGCCCGCCGCCACAACCCCGGAACTACCTGCTTATGAAAATCCTAACGTTACCCCAACAGATTTCTAATCACGCGCCGCGCGCCTGCGGCGGGCCAACCGACTTGTTCCCCACCACTATCGGACTACAATTACGAGTATCGCTCCCTCCATCCCGCCACGAGGCCCCCCCATGTACCGTTCACCCTACGAACGCCGCCGCGGCTTCCGCCTGACCTTCTGGCAGTTCCTGCTGATGGCGACCTGCCTGGTGGTGATCATCATCGGCTGGGACCGGCTCGGCCGGCCGCTGCCCGGCCGGGCACCCGCCACCCCTACACTCGCCCCCACCAGCCTGCCCGCGCTCGCGCCCGGCATCACCCCCACCATGCCAGAGCGCCTGACCAGCGCCGACGTGCTGCCCACCCCCACCATCGACCTCAGCGCCCCGCAGCGCACGATCACCTTTCCCGGCGCGCTGGTGACCTCGCGCATCATCAACGCGGCGCGCACGCCGGACAGCTGGGAAACCCGCTACCTGGGCGACGCGGTGGGCCACCTGCAGGGCACAAGCTGGATCGGGGAGCCGGGCGGCAATGTGGTGCTGGCCGGACACGTGACCAACGAGCGCGGCGAGCCGGGTCCGTTCGCCTACCTGTTCGAGGCGCAGATCGGGGATGAGGTGCTGGTTTATGACGGCGACGCGCGCTACCGCTACCGGGTGGCCCAGATCGAATGGGTCGCGCCGGAGGCGGTGGAATATGTCTACCAGGATGGCACCCCGCGCCTGACACTGATCACGTGTGATGACTGGAACTACGCTGCGCAGCAGTACGACAGCCGGCTGGTCGTCGTGGCGGAGCCGGTCAGCCAGTAGGTCTGGGGCGCCAGATCCCCGCAGGCCGGCGCGTGCCTCCAGCGCTTGACATCCCACGCAGAATCGCTTAGATTTAGAACGTATGTTCATCATTTAGCGAGCACATCAAGAGGGGAAAACAGCATGACACCGGAGCATGTTCGCCAACTGTATGACTATCACTTCACCATCAACCGCAAGCTGTGGGATCAGGGCATCATGGCGCTGGATGAGGCGCAGTTCACGCAGCCGCTGGACTACTCAATCGGGTCGATCCACCACCAGATGGTACACATGATGAGCGTGGAACGGCGCTGGTTCGGAGGGCTGCGCGGCGAAGCGGAGCTCCCGCCCCATGCCGACCCCGCCGACTACCCGGATCGCCCGGCCATCCGCACCGAGTGGGACGCCGTGGAAGCGAAGATGCGCGATTACCTCGCCGCGCTGACGGACGCCGAGATCAATCGCACGTTTGCCGATCAGTTCCAGGTGTGGCAGGTGCTGCTGCACGTGGTCAACCACGCCACCGATCACCGCGCCCAGGTGCTGGCCGCGCTCAACGGGATGGGGGTGGAGACTTTCCCGCAGGATTACGTTTTTTATCTGATGGGCCGCATGTAAGGGACAACCGGCCCCCAGAAACAGAAAAACCAGCCCGCGATGGCTGGTTTTTTGGTGGTGAGCGCGGAGGGATTCGAACCCCCAACCAAAGGCTTAAAAGGCCCCTGCTCTGCCGTTGAGCTACGCGCCCCAGAACTGGCCCTTATGATAGCACAAAGCGACGGGCGGGTACAGGGCATTTTTCCTGATTATCTTCTTGCAGCCTTCACGATTATTGTATTGCGCAACGCTTGTACATGTTGCATAATTTCGTATGGGCGGAATCATCAAGCTCATCGCCGCACCTGCCCGCCACACGCCCTGTGTTGGCTATAATAGGTCTGTACACCGGCTTCACTGAGGAGAAGATTGCATGCCGAAACAAAAGATTACGTATACCACCCTTTCCAGCGATAACGAAGAGCTTCACATCGAATTTGAGAAGGCTGTAGAGCGCGTGATGGCCAATCTCGGCCAGAGCTACCCGCAGTACATCGGGGACGAAAAGCGCACCGGCCGCCCGACCTTTGAATCGCGCAGCCCGATCGACACGAACATCGTGCTGGGCCAGTTCCAGCGCGGCACCCGCGAAGATTCGCAGGCCGCGATCGCCGCCGCGCGCGCCGCCTACCCCGGCTGGAGCAACACGCCCTGGCAGGAACGCTGCGACCTCCTGATGAAGGTCGCCGACCTGATCAGCGAGCGTGTCTATGACCTGGCGGCTGTGATGGTTATGGAGATGGGCAAGAGCCGCATCGAGGCCCTGGGCGAGGTTGAGGAATCCGCGGACCTGATCCGCTGGAACGCCTCCCAGATGCGCGAGAACAACGGCTACGTGAAGAAGCTCGGCTCCTTCGACCCGGCCAGGGACGAGAACTACAGCGTGCTGCGCCCCTATGGCGTATGGGCCGTGATTTCGCCCTTTAACTTCCCGATGGCGCTGGCCGTGAACCCGGCCTCCGCCGCGCTGCTGATGGGCAACACCGTCGTGTGGAAGTACTCCAGCGACACGCCGCTGACCGGCATCAAGGTCACCGAGCTGTTCCTGGAGGCGGGCGTCCCGGCGGGCGTGCTGAACTATGTCACCGGCGGCGGCGGCTCGGTTGGCGCGGAGCTGATCGACAACCCTGGCGTGGACGGCATCACTTTCACCGGCAGCTACGACGTGGGCTACAACATGGTCTACAAGCAGTTCGCCAAGGACTACCCCAAGCCCGTGATCGTGGAGATGGGCGGCAAGAACCCGGCCATTGTGACGGCCAGCGCCGATCTGGATCAGGCGGCGATGGGGACCGTGCGCGCGGCCTTCGGCATGAACGGGCAGAAGTGCTCGGCCTGCTCGCGCGTGTACGTGCAGGAGAGCGTGCGGGATGCCTTTGTGGAGAAGCTGGTCGCCACCACGAAGCAGCTGGTTGTCGTGGGCGACCCGCGCGACCGCAAGACCTTCATGGGGCCGGTGGTGAACAGCCACGCCCTGGAGGATTACAAGCGCTACGTGGCGAAGGCGCAGGACGGCACGATCCTCTACGGCGGCAAGGTTCTGACCGAGGGCGAATTCGCCAACGGCTTCTACGCCGAACCGGCGATCTTCACCGGCGTGGCGGAAGATCACGAGCTGGTGAAAACCGAGCTGTTCCTGCCGATCCTGTATGTCGGCACATTCAAGACGCTGGATGAGGCGCTGCAGATGGCCAATGACACCGAGTACGGCCTGACGGCGGGCTTCTTCAGCCAGGACGAGGAAGAAATCCAGGCGTTCTACGGCACCATCGAGGCCGGCGTGATCTACGTGAACCGGGCCGCGGGCGCGACCACTGGCGCGTGGCCGGGGATCCAGGCCTTCGGCGGCTGGAAAGGCAGCGGCACGACGGGCAAGGCTATCGGCTCGTTCTACACCATGCCGCAGTACGGGCGTGAGCAGAGCCGCACGCGCATCATCGGCTAGCCGCACAACTCACGCAATCGTGCAGCGGGTCGGGGCAAGGATCATCCGGCCCGCTGTTTTTTTGCCCGGCGCGGAGGACTGGCATCCCGCCGGGCGCGGTATACAATCAGGGGCCAGCGCAGCCTGTTTCCCTTTTTGCAAGGAACGTGTTCATGAGCAAAATCATCAGTATGCAGGAAGCGATCCAGCAGTTCGTGCCAGATGGCGCCACCGTCGCCATTGAGGGCTTCACCGGGCTGATCTGCTTCGCCGCCGCGCATGAGATCATCCGCCAGAAGAAGCAGGACCTGACCCTCTGCCGCCTGACACCCGACCTGGTGTATGACCAGATGATCGCGGCGGGCGTGGCGCGCAGGCTGATCTTCTCCTACCTGGGCAACCCCGGCGTGGGGTCGCTGTACGCCATCCGCCGGGCGGTGGAAAAGGACATCCCGCGCCCGCTGGAAATCGAGGAATACACGCACTTCGGCATGATCGGCCGTTACATCGCCGGGGCGGCCAGGCTGCCGTTTTACCCCCTGCGCAGCAACGCCGGCAGCGACCTACCCGCCCACAACCCCGGCATCAGGACGGTCACCAGCCCGTTTGAGGACGGCGAGGAAATCTCCGTTGTGCCGCCGCTGAACCCGGACGTGGCGATCCTGCACGCGCCGCGCTGTGATGCCGACGGCAACACCCAGCTGTGGGGCCTGCTGGGCATGCAGAAGGAAATCGCCTTCGCATCCCGGCACGTGGTCGTCGTGGTAGAGGAGGTCGTCAGCGAGGATATCATCCGCCGCGACCCCAACCGCACGCTGATCCCGGGCCTGATCGTGGACGCGATCGTCGTGGAACCTTACGGCGCGCACCCCTCCTACGTGCAGGGCTACTACGACCGCGACAACGCCTTCTACCTGGACTGGGGGGAACGCTCCAAGACGGTGGAGGAAACCGAACGCTGGCTGGAGGAGTGGGTCTACAGCATCCCGAACCGGGCAGCGTACCTGGAGAAGCTCGGCACGGAGGCGCTCGCCCGTCTGAAGCCCGGCGACCTGATGGCTGACCCGATCAACTATGGCGCGTACAGCTAGCCGGCTGCCTGCACACGGAAGGATTTCCCTGAATGAGTGAGTACACCGCTTCTGAGATGATGATCGCCGTAGCCGCCCGCCACCTGGCCGGGGCGCGCACGGCGTTTGTGGGCGTGGGCATCCCCAACATCGCCTGCAACCTGGCGATCCGCACCGGCAACCCGGCGCTGGCCCTGATCTACGAGTCGGGCGTCTACGGCGCGCACCCCGCCCGCCTGCCGCTTTCGATTGGCGATCCCACGCTGGTCAGCCGCGCGGCCTCTGTGATGCCAATGGCCGACCTGTTCATGTACTACCTGCAGGGCGGGCTGGTGGATGTCGCCATGCTCGGCGCGGCGCAGATCGATCGCTTCGGCAACCTGAACAGCACCATCGTGGGGACGGACTACGACCACCCCAAGGTGCGCCTGCCGGGCAGCGGCGGGGCGTGCGAAATCGCCACCAACGCGAAATGCATCCTGAACATCACCCGCCTGAGCAAGCGCACGTTTGTGGAGCAGGTGGACTTCATCACCAGCCCCGGCTTCCTGGGCCACCGCGCCGAACGCGAGGCGCTGAAGATGCCCGGTGAGGGGCCGCAGGCCGTAATCACCGATCGCTGCGTGCTGGACTTCGACCCGGAAACCGGCGAGATGCGGCTGGCGGGCCTTTACCCCGGCAGCACGGTCGAGGACGTGCAGGCCGAGATCGGCTGGGCGCTGAAGCTGGCTCCCGCGCTGGATGAGGTCGCGCCGCCCACGGCCGACGAGCTGCGCATCATGCGCGACGAGCTTGACCCGACCGGCATGTATCGCAAGTGAGGCCCGCATGATCACTCTGCCCGCCCCGCCCTCCGTTCCTGGCGGCCACTGGCGCGCCCTTGGCCCGGTAGACGCGCCCGCGCTGCATACTCTGCTGCGCGCGCTGGGCCTGGAGAACGGCATCAGCCCGGTTGAGGATGCGGGCTACTACGCCGGGGTGCTGGCCGATCCCCACGCCGACCCCGCGCAGAACAGCCTGGGCCTGTTCGCAGAAGCGGGCGCGCTGTGGGCGCTGGGCTGGGTTAGCACCGACCCCGACACGCTGGATCGCCACCGCCTCGACCTGTGGATCGACGTGCATCCGGACGCCCCCGCGCCCGGGCTGGCGGATTTCCTGCTGGGCTGGGTCGAGGCGCGCGCCCGACAGATCGCGGCAGCGCTGCCCGCCGGCAAGGAAGTGATGGCGAACCTGCCCACCGCGTGGAGCCAGGCCGATCGGGTGGCGCGCTACGAGGCGGCGGGCTACACCGCGCGCCACAGCGAACGCTTCATGCGCCGTGACCTGGCCGATCCGCTGCCTGATGCCCGCCTTCCGGACGGGATCACGCTGGCCCCCTGGACACCGGAACGCGACGACCTGCTGCGCGAGACGTTCAACGCGGCCTTTGCCGACCGGCCCGGGGCGCGCGTCGTCAGCCCCGAAAGCTGGGCGCGCTATTACAGCAGCGGCTCCTTCAGCGGGGCGCTGTCGTTCATCGCACTGGAGGGCGGGCGGGGCGTGGGGATGGTGCGCTGCCTGGCTCACCCCGACACGCCCGACGAGGCCGAGATCGGGCACGTAGCCGTGATCGCAGCTCAGCGGCGGCGGGGCATCGGCCGCGCCCTGGTGCTGCATGCCATGCATGCCATGCGCGCCGCCGGGAAGCAGGCCGCCACCCTCAGCGTCAGCGTGACCAACACCCCGGCCCAGGCCGCGTATGAGGCGCTGGGCTTCGCCACTACCGGCGGCTACACGAGCTACAGTAAGACCCTGCGGGAGGCGGATGATGTCACGACGGCGTGACAGCGATCTCTCGCGCCGGGCCGTGTTGGGCATCCTGGGGCTGGGCGGGCTGGTGGGGCTGGCCGGGGCGGGCGGCATGCTGGGCCTGATCCTGCTGAAGAACGCGCGGCGGACAGCCCAGACACCCCCCACGCCCGACCCGCGCCCACCGTTTGTGGCGCGGGCAGACTGGGGCGCGCTGCCCCCCGATCACAGCGCGCGCAACGAATCCGGCTTTTACAGCGCGGATAACCCCGAAGGCTGGCGGGGCTATGACGGCCCGCTGGCAGGGGACAGCGGCCCGCTGGCAGGGGACAGCGGCTCGCTGCAGGACGTGTACCGCACGGTCGTGATCCACCACTCCGCCAACTACGGCGCGGATGATCTTGACACGCTGCTCTACATCCAGGATCGCCACCGCAATGAGCGCGGCTGGGCGGACGTGGGCTATCACTTCTTCGTGGGGAAAACGGGCGTGATCTACGAAGGCCGGGCGCTGAATGTGCGCGGCGCGCACGTCGCCGGGTATAACACCGGCAGCGTGGGCGTCTGCCTGCTGGGCAACTACGAGGAGCAGACGCCCCCGGTGGAACAGCTCGCCGCGACACTGGTCCTGGTGGAATGGCTGGCCGGAGAGCTGGCCCTGACCCACCTGGCGGGTCACCGCGAATTTAACACGGATACGGTCTGCCCCGGCGCGAACCTGTACCCCCACCTGGATATGCTGGCCCGCGCCGCCGGCCTGATCCACAGCACAGATGGCTACCTCCCCTCGGAGGAGCAGCTGCGCGCCACCGCCGCGGCAGAGCACACCACCCCATGATCAACGGGTCGAATCCGCCTGCTTAACATCATTGTCAAAACCCCCCAAAGAGTGATAAGGTAGGGGCAAGAACGCCAGACTGGACGGGCATTTACCCGCCTGAAAGCTGTTATGAAACGCAGAAGCAAACCGCGCGTACCCCTGGTCGAGGATCCCCCTGAGCATCACCGATCCGCCTGTGGGTGTCGCATGACCACCATCGCAGCCTGCATCACTCCCCTCTGCATCCAACATCCGGAGTCGCTTTCCGCCGCTTTGTGCCGCTCGAGTGGGCCACAGGCGGCGGTTGTAGTACGGGCTGCCTGGGGGCGGCCCGGTCATGCATTGGTGCCGCATCGTCGTCCTGCTCCCCCTGTTATTGTAACCGTGTCTCCCCGGCGAAGCGGGCAGGCACAGCAAAGGGTTAACGTATGAGTCCCAAATACCCGGAAGGCCATGTATTCTATCGCCGCCTGTGGCATGATTACCCGCAGATCACCCACGCCGAGGGCATCTACCTGATCGACCAGCAGGGCCGCCGCTACCTGGACGCCTCCGGGGGCGCGATTGTCGTCAATATCGGCTTTGGGGTCAGGGCTGTTGCCGAGGCCATCGCCGAGCAGGCGTGGCTGGTGGCCTATGTCCACGGCGAAAAATTCACCACCCCGGTGCTGGAAGAATACGCCAATGCGCTGGCGGAAGTGATCCCGATCCCGGATGCACGCTTCTTCCCCCTGACCACCGGCAGCGAAGCCAACGAAGCCGCCATCAAGCTGGCCCGCCAGATCCAGATGATCCGCGGCCAGCCCGACCGGCACATCGTGATCGGCCGCTGGCGCTCTTACCACGGCATTACGCTGGGCACGCTGGCGATCGGCGGGCGAATGGGCGCGCGGGAGCGCTTCCGCCCGATGATGCACGACATGCCGCATATCATGCCGCCCACCTGCTACCGCTGCCCGCTGGACAAGACCTACCCGGAATGTAATATCGCCTGCGCCGAGATGCTGGAAATGGCGATTGCGGAGCACGGCGCGCGCCACATCGCCGGCTTCATCGCGGAGCCGATCTCCGGCGCGTCGCTGGCGGCCACCGTCCCCCCCCAGGAATACTGGCCGCGCATCCGCAAGATCTGTGACAAGTACGGCATCCTGCTGATCGTGGATGAGGTCATGTGCGGGTTCGGGCGAACGGGCAAGTGGTGCGCCTTTGAGCATTTCGGCTTCACGCCCGACATCCTGACCATGGGCAAAGGACTGGCGGGTGGCGTGTTCCCGCTGTCGATGCTCGTGGCCAGCGGGGAGCTGGTGCGCGAGCTGTACGACGCCGGGCAGGACATCGCCCACGGCGGGACATTCTCCCACCATGCCGTGGGGGCCGCCGCCGGGCTGGCGACGCTGCGCTACCTGCAGGAACACAACCTGATCGAAGAAACCGCCCGCAAGGGCGAGATCCTGGGCCAGATGCTGCGCGACCGGCTCAGCGACATCCCCGGCGTGGGGAATATCCGCGGGCTGGGCCTGCTGTGGGGCATCGAGTTCGTGCGCGATACCACAACCCACGAAGCCTTCGACCTCGGCCTGAACATCGCCACCCGCGTTTTTGAGGCAGCGCGCAGGCGCGGCCTGATGCTCTACCCCGGTCGCGGGGGCGCCGACGGCACCAGCGGCGACGCGGTGATGATCGGCCCGCCCGCCATCATCACCGAGCAAGAAATGCAGAGCGTCGTGGATTTGCTGGCGCAGTCCATTGAGGAAGCCATCACCCCGGAAATGGAAAACAGCCGCTCCGCCCCTGCCTGAGAGCGAAAACATCCACCCGCGCCCTGTTTCGCAGTTTTCAGCAGGGCGCGGGTGTGGTACGCTCAGGGGCGGGATCGCGCACCAGGATCGCCCCTGGCACACCCCGATCCCTACCGCTGCGCATAACCGACCAACCCGCACCGCCCGGCAGCATCCCCGGCGTTTGTTTGGGTTGTGGCTGGCACATATGAAGGGAAAAGACACGATGGTCAATGGCATTATCAGCGTACTGGGCGGCTCCGCCCCGAAGCCCGGATCCGAAGCCTACCTGGAGGCCTATGCGCTGGGCAAAGCCCTGGCGGAGGGTGGATACGTGGTGGCAACCGGCGGCTACAGCGGCATCATGGAAGCCGCCAGTAAAGGCGCCGCCGAAGCGGGCGGGCACGTGATTGGCGTCACCACGGACTCGCTCAACCGCTGGGAGCGCAGAAGCATCCAGGCCAACCCCTGGGTGAAAGAAGAGATCAAGTTCCCCACCCTGCGGGAGCGCCTGTACCACCTGATCACGTTCAGCGACGGCCTGATCGCGCTGCGCGGCGGGATCGGCACGCTGAGCGAGATCACGCTGGCCTGGAGCCTGATGCAGGTGGGCGAAATGCCAATAAAGCCGCTGGTGCTGGTGGGCAGGAGCTGGGAAGGACTGCTCCAGCAGTTCTACGGCGCGGGCGACTACATCCTGGCGGAGGACATGCAGCTCTGGCGCTGTGTCGACACGCCGGATGCGGTGCTGCCCGCCCTGAACGGCCACGGTTCCAACGGCGTGTGATCCGCAGGCTATAATAGAGCCATATGCCCGCCTGAACGTGAGGAAAACAGACCATGCTTGAAGTTGCGCTGATGATTGAAGGTCAGGACGGCCTGACCTGGGATCGCTGGAAACGGCTGGCCCGCGCCGCCGAAGATCTGGGCTTTGTCGGGCTGTACCGTTCCGACCACTTCACCAACGCCAATCCGCCGGATAAAGACTCGCTGGAAATGTGGATCTCGCTGACCTGGCTCGCCAGCCACACCAGCCGGATCGAGTTTGGGCCGCTGGTCAGCCCGGTTTCATTCCGCGACCCGGTGTTTACCGCGCGCATCGCCGCCCAGGTGGACGACCTCAGCGGCGGCCGGCTGACGCTGGGCGTGGGCGCGGGCTGGCAGGATCGCGAGCATACGCTGTTCGGCTATGACCTGCTGGACGTGGACGGGCGTTTCGCCCGCTTTGAGGAAGGCCTGCAGGTGATCACGGGCCTGCTGCAGCAGGAGCGCGTCAGCTTCACGGGTGAGTATTACACCCTGCGTGATGCCGCGCTGCTGCCCCGCCCGGCCCGGCCCGGCGGCCCGCCGATCCTGATCGGCGGCAACGGCCCACGCCGCACCCTGCCCCTGGTGGCCCGGTACGCGCAGGAGTGGAACGCCGTCCTGATCCCGGCCGGCCGGGTGGCAGAGCTGAACGCGGCGCTGGATGAGCTGCTCCAGGCGCGGGGCCGCGCACCCGGCAGCGTGCGTCGCTCGCTGATGACCAACCTCCAGTTCGGGCGGGACGAGGCCGAATACCGGGCGCTGCCGACGATTTCCCGGCTGAGCGCCGCCGAGCTGGACGAGCGCGGCATCATCCACGGCACGCCCGGCGCGGTGATCGAGCAGCTTGGCGCGCTGGCGGAGGCTGGCGTCCAGCGGGTGATGCTTCAGTGGCTGGAGCTTGACGCGCTGGACAGGCTGGAGGCGTTCGCGGCAGCGGTGCTGCCCCAGGTGCAGGGCTAACCCGCCATGAAACGCACCCAGGCTCAGGATCGCTGGCTGCGCTTCTTCAACAGCGCTGGCTATAACGCGCTGGCGCCTGTGTACAATGCGATGGACTGGCTGACACTGGGGGCGTGGTGGCGGCTGGTCAGGCGCGCCCTGGAGGAAGTGCCATCCGCTGGCCGGGTGCTGGAGGTTGGTTTCGGCCCCGGCAGATTACATGCCGAGCTGGCACGGCGCGTCAACCGGCTGGTGGGGCTGGACCTGGCATGGGGGATGTGCCGCTTCACCGCCCGGCGGCTGGCCCGGGCCGGATTGCCGGCGCACCTGACCCGGGGCAGTGTTTTCGCCCTGCCCTACCGTGACACAACCTTTGACACCGTTGTCAGCACCTTCGCGTTTTCCGGAATTCCGAATGGCGCGGAGGCGCTGCGCGAGATGGCGCGCGTGGTCACCCCCGGCGGACGGGTGGTGATCGTGGATATCAGCCTGCCACCGGACGGCAACCGGCTCGGCACCTTCTGGGCGCACCTGTGGGAACAGCTGGGTGACTACCTGTACGACCAGCCCGCGCTGATGGAATCGACCGGGCTGCGCGTGGTGCGGCTCACATACTTTGGGCCTGGCCGGCACATCTGCATGATCACGGGGCAGAAGAGCGCCTGACTGGGCCGGAGCAGACAGGGGCAGGCCGCCGTCATTTGTGGCACAATGGCGGGTGAGCATCGCCTGCCGGCTGTGAGAGCCGGCGTTTGACGCAGCGCCCACTATGAAACCAGGCACGCATCTCGCCGGTGGGATGGCGCTCCGGCCGGTTCTGGCTGGCGGAATCGCCGGTCACGGTTTACGATCAGCCGCCTGACGCGACCAACCGGGCCAATGCTTGCCCGCTACACACGACAACCCGACCTGTACGACAAGGAGTATGAGGCTTCATGGCATCCGATAAAGGCGTTACCCCCCGCAGCGAAGACTACAGCCGCTGGTATACCGACGTGGTGCAGAAGGCCGAGCTGGCCGATTACGCCCCCGTCCGCGGCTGCATGATCATCCTGCCCTACGGTTACGAGCTCTGGGAAGCAGTCAAGAACGGGCTGGATACACGCTTCAAGGCCACCGGCCACCGCAACGCCTACTTCCCGCTGTTCATCCCGGAAAGCTTCCTGAAAAAAGAGGCCGAGCACGTGGAAGGCTTCTCGCCGGAGCTGGCCGTGGTCACCATCGGCGGCGGCAAGGAGCTGGAAGAACCGCTGGTCATCCGCCCGACATCGGAAACCATCATCGGCTGGGCCTATTCCAAGTGGATCCAGTCCTACCGGGATTTGCCGGTACTGATCAACCAGTGGGCCAACGTTGTCCGCTGGGAGATGCGTACACGCCTGTTCCTGCGCACGATGGAATTCCTGTGGCAGGAAGGCCACACCGCCCACGCCACCTATGATGAGGCGGAGGAAGAAACCCGCCGCATCCTGGACCTGTATGCAGATTTCGCTATCAACGACGCCGCGATCCCCGTGATTAAGGGCCGCAAGAGCGCCCAGGAGAAGTTCGCCGGCGCGATGCACAGCTACACCATCGAAGCCATGATGGGCGACCAGCGCGCGCTGCAATCCGGGACGAGCCACAACCTGGGTCAGAACTTCGCCAAAGCGTTCGATATCCAATTCCTGGACGAGAGCAACGAGCTGCAGTACTGCTGGACGACAAGCTGGGGCGTCAGCACGCGCTTCGTGGGCGCGATCATCATGGCCCACGGCGATGACAAGGGGCTGCGCCTGCCGCCGCGGATGGCCCCGATCCAGGTCGTGATCGTGCCGATCTTCCGTTCCGACGAAGAGCGCGATCCCGTGATGGCGACCGTCGCACAGATGGAAACCACGCTGAAAGCGGCCGGAGTGCGCGTTCACGTGGATAACCGCGAAGGCCAGACGCCGGGTTTCAAGTTCAACGACTGGGAGATGCGCGGCGTGCCGCTGCGGATGGAGATCGGCCCGAAGGACGTGGAGAAGCAGTCCGTGGCGCTGGCCCGGCGGGATATCCCCGGCAAGGCGGGCAAGCAGTTTGTCCCGCAGGAGGGCATCGCGGCCACCGTCACCGCGCTGCTGGACGAAATCCAGGCCAGCCTGCTCCAGCAGGCGACCGAGTTCCGCGACTCGCACCTGCGCGAGGTCACCGGGAGCTACGAGGAATTTGGCCGGGTGATCGAGGCGGGTGACTGGGCGCTCTCCTGGTTCTGCGGCAGCAAGGCCTGCGAGGATCAGATCAAGGCCGATCACCAGATCGTCTCGCGCTGCTTCCCGCTGGAGCAGCCCCACCCCGGCGCGCAGGGGCCGTGCATCGCCTGCGGCGAAGAAGCGGCCGAAATGGCCTATTTCGCGCGGGCCTACTAAACCGCATTCTGCAGGAGCGCCCGCCAGGTGGGCGCTCCTGTCATGCCGCCGCCCAAACACGGGCAATAGTCGATCTTGCTGTGACCCCTGTAGTTTGCTAGAATTTGGGCGTGGGCTAGTTGCACAAAATTAGTTAACAACGCTGGCTGCTCATCCACACTCATAACCAGCCGCGCCGACTTAACCTGGCAGCCTGATTCAGCAAAAAGGATTGCTGTGCCCCCCTCATTTCCCTCCCGGTAAGTGAGGATTTGTTTTCCTGATTTAAGGGTTGATGATGGGATCCTACTTATTTGTTGATGTCGACACGCTCCTTAGCCGCCTGCGCCAGCGCGGCGTTTCCCACGATCTCTACGAGCTGGGAAGCAACCTGCGCAATGGCGCGGCCCTGGCGGCCGGGCTGTCCAGCGTCAACGACCTGACGGCTGTCGCGTTTGCCAACTGGACGCTGCAGGATGCCACGCACAGCGGCGCGGTCAGCCCGCACCAGGCATTCAAGGCGTCGGGCTACCAGATCTGCGACATCACCGATCGCGCCGATCTCACCCGCACGCTGATCGAGAATTACCTCGGCCAGGACACCGCGATCAACGAGCTGATCATCGCCACCAGCGACCCCACCATCTTTGACCTGCTGAACGAGCTGCAGCTCTCGCCCTTCACCCGCGTGCGCCTGTGGGGGGACATCAACTCCCTGCAGAACAGCCTGCCGAACGTGATCGTCCAGCCGCTGGACGCGATCCTGGGCGTGCAGGGCGCCAAGGTCGCGCTGTACATTGACTTCGAGAATATCGCCATCAGCCTGGACAAGCAGGGTTACACCGTGAACCTGGAGCACCTGATTTCGCGCTTTGTGAACCAGGCGCGCGCCCACGGCCAGACTGTGCGCATGGCCGCTTATGCCCCCTGGGGGCAGCGCGGCAGCCTGCCGCCGCTGGTGGATAATGTGGGGCGCGAGATCACGGACGAAGCGCCCAGCCGTCTGGCGATGAGCAACATCGACCCGGTGTTCAACCTGCCGGGCAAGAACAGCGCCGACATGCGCATCGCCCGCGACGTGCTGGGCGACATGATGCACCCCGACAGCCCGGATATCGTCATCCTGGCCAGCGGTGACCGCGACTTCAACGAGGTGATCAACACCCTGCGCTCCCACAACAAGCAGGTATTTGTGTGGGGCGTGCGGGGCAGCATCTCCCGCCAGGTGGAAACCAACCCCGGTGTTGTGCTCGAATACATCGAGGATTTCACCAGCATGCAGCCGCATGCCGCCCTGGGACGGCTGTACGGCACGACCGGCCCTGCCCCGGAAGCCTACAGCGGCCCAGCCCTGGATGTCCGCCCGTCCCAGTGGGTCAGCATCATCCTCCAGTACGATAACGTCAGCGGCTCGCGTGATTTCGTGCGCCGCCAGCGCCTGATCGAGCAGCTGCTGCTGGTGAATGCCGTTGTCTCAGAAGACCGCGCCGAAAACCTGGTAACCCAGGCGATGGCCATGGGGCTGCTCAGCGCGCCTCCCCAGAATCCGGAACACCTGCAGCTCAACAGCGCGCATCCCCTGGTGGAGCAAACCCGCCTCGTGCGTGACCGGATCGTGGCCCGCGTAGCGAACACGCTGGACGTGCGCGGCTGGGAGTATGTCAACTACGGTTTTCTGCTGAAGGGCATCTCCATGGATCGCGACCTGGAGCGCCCCGGCCTGAACCTCAATGACCAGTGGCGCTCCGAGTGGGTGGACTGCCTGGTGCGAGAGGGCATCCTGCACCGCGAGCTGGTCCCCCACCGTCACAACCCGGACGACCTGGTGCCCGTGATCCGGCTCTCAGATGCGACTGTCCGCCGCCTGGAAAATGCCGACGAATTTGAAGACGAAGACAGCTTCCTGTTCACGCGCGTGGATGAAGCCGATCTGCAGGCGATGGAAAAGCGCATTATCGTGAGCGTGGAGCAGTTCACGAGCTTCCGCGGCTTTCAGTGGTGCCCGCTGGGCAGCCTGCACCGCCGCCTGCGCGCGCATGACCCCGGCATGGTGTTCCAGCACTCAATCGAAACCCTGCAGGAAAAGGATGCGATTGAAGTTGCCGAGTATGAGAACCCCCAGAGCGAATTCCGCACCAAAGGGATTTCCATCGTCAGCGAGTCGCCGCAGGTACAGGCGGTCGTGGCAGAGCGCGATCGTTTTGTGCGCGCGCTGCTGGCCCTGTACGACCGGCACGAGGCCATCTCAGAGATGACCATACAGGCCGCCACCGGGATGGCGCCAGATGAGCTGGCCCTGTGGATTTCCATCATGCAGGACGAGAATATCCTGAACGCGGTGCCAGGGCGCACCGGTCAGTACAGCCTGTTCAGAACTCACCACACCGTCACCTCGGTGGCGGGCGGCAGCCAGTGACGCAGATCGGGCGAGGCGCCTGCGCTGCGACCCGGCACAGCATCGGATAAGGGAAGACCCCATGACCCAGAGTGGACCTGTTCGCCATGAAATCCTGACCTGGAGTGATGTCGACCGGCTGGTTGATGTCCTGGTGCCGCAGATCAGAAGCGCCCCCAGCTTTGACGCCATGATCCTTGTGACGCGCGGCGGAATCATCCCCGGCGGGCTGCTGGCCGAGGCGCTCGATATACGGGATGTGCTAACCGCCGCGGTGTACTTCCCGGATGAAAACAGCTCCACCAAGCTGTTGGCGCTGCCGAAGTTCCTGCAGTTCCCCTCGGATGTCCTGCTGGCCGAACGGCGCGTGCTGATCGTGGATGATGTCTGGGGCAGCGGCCGAACCAGCACCTCGGTGCGCGGCCGGGTAGAGGCGGCCGGGGGCGACACGGCCACGTGCGTGTTCCACTTCAACCCGTACCGGTCGCTGTTCTCGCGGGCGGAGCCTGACTTCTACGGGGCGGTCACCGATGCGTATATCATCTACCCCTGGGAGCTGGACCGCGGCCTGCGCGGGATTGAGCTGGGCCAGGGCCAGGGCTGAACCGGGGCCGCCTGACAACCCGCTGTTGCGCTGATCAATCCGCTGTGTAACACAGCGGATTTTTTGTCCGCCCCCGCCCGGCCGCGACCAGGCATGAATGTTAGATAAGAAAAGTCCGGATTGGCACTGGAATCGGATAATTTCTACAAATCCACATGCCTATAAGCCTTGCTTAATATATCTCGACAGGATATACTGCACGTGCTATGGAAGTCGATGACCGGACAAGTGCCATGTCGCATCGTTATCTTGTTTTGGGATTGCTGGCTGAAAAGCCAATGACCGGCTACGAAATCAAGAAACGCGTCGGCAGCGCCCTGAAATCGGTCACAAGTGCCAGCTATGGCACACTCTACCCCACCCTGCACCGGCTGCTGGAAGAGGGCGCCGTGCAAATGGAGGAGTATCCACAGGCACACAGGCCAGCGCGCAAGGTGTATGCTATCACCGCGCGCGGGGCGCAGGAGCTGGATGACTGGCTGACCCGGCCCGCCGGTGACGACCACGTGCGGCGTGAGTTCTTTCTGAAGCTGTTCATGGCCCGCGAGCTGAAGGGCCGGCAGCTCAGCAGCATGCTCATGCAGCGCCGGGAAGCCACCGCCGCCCAGCTCAGCGCGCTGCAGGACTCCCGCGCTGCGCAGAACGGCATGCCACGCAACCAGGCCTGGGTGTGTGAATACGCCATAGAGATGTGCCAGGCGGAGCTGAACTGGTTAGACCGCCTCATTGCTCAGATTGAGGCGGGGTGACACTGACCACGGGGGCGTGATCTGAGCGCTACACTTCATATTCAAAGGCAGGTTAAATCGTTCGTATGGATAAGCAAAATCCCAGTGAGAATCAGCCGGTGAGTGACTTCGAAAGATTATTGGAGGAATCGTTATCGTTTGAACCGCTTGAACGTGGCCAGATTCGCGTTGGCACGATCCAGCAGATCAACCAGAATGAGATCATCGTCGATCTGGGCGTCAAGCAGGATGGCATCGTCCCCTCGCAGGACCTGGATCGTCTGGATGACGACTTCAAGAATGAGCTGAAGGTCGGGCAGGAGATGCCGGTCTACATCCTTAACCCGTATGACAGCGACGGTAACGTAATCGTCTCGATCAATATGGGCCTGCAGAAGCACGACTGGGATAAGGCCCAGGAGCTGCTTGACTCTCAGGATGTGGTGGAAGTCGTGGTGTCCGGCCACAATCGCGGCGGCGTGCTCGTGCGCTGGAACCGGCTGGAGGGGTTCATCCCCACCTCGCACATGGTTACCGTCAGCCCGGGGCTGACGGGCGGTGATCGCCGCGACACGCTCCAGGATATGTTTGGCACCAAACTGCATGTCAAGGTCATTGAGGTTGAACCCAACCGCCGCCGCCTGATCTTCTCCGAGCGCGAAGCGCAGAAGGAACGGCGGGTGCAGGAGAAAGCCCGCCTGCTGGCGGAGCTGGAAGAGGGCCAGACGGTTCCCGGTGTGGTCACCGGCCTGCGCGATTTCGGCGCGTTTGTGAACCTCGGCGGGGCGGACGGCCTGATCCACGTGAGCGAGCTGGCCTGGCACCGGGTTGACCACCCGCGTGACGTGCTGCGCATCGGCCAGGAGATCGACGTGTTCGTCCTGAGCCTGGACCGCGACACGAACCGGATCGCGCTCAGCCGCAAGCGCCTGCTGCCGGATCCCTGGCTGACCGTGATGGAAGCCTACCACGAAGGCCAGCAGGTCGAAGGCGTGGTGACCAACGTGGTGGATTTCGGGGCGTTCATCGCCCTGGATGACGGGCTAGAAGGGCTGCTGCATCTCTCCGAGATGGGCGACGGCACGCTCAAGGAGCCGCACTCCTACGTGAAGAAGGGCGACCGCCTGAAGCTGTGCATCAGCCACCTGGAGCCGGAGCGCCGCCGGGTGGGCTTCACCCAGCGCTGGGGCCTGGGCGAAGGTGAAGAGGGCGAAGAGCTGGCCGCAGCTGCCGACGACGCTGATGCTGAGGCCGAGGACGTCCTGGTGAGTGCGGAGGCTGAACAGCCAGCTGACCAGGCAGCCGTGGCTGATGAACCAGCCGTGGCTGACGAACCAGCCGACACGCCGGACCCCGAAGACGAGCCGGATGATGAGGACGACTCTGACAACGAGGACGACGATTAGCGGAGACAGCGCCGTCCCCTCCTTCTAGTATCATCCCCCGTGCCCCGGTGTAATGCTGCCGGGGCACGACTATGTCTGCCCCACCCAAAAACCTGAAAGTTTGCCCAAAACAGGTTATTTATAGTTGACAAACTAAAATCCAGCTTGTTATACTTGCCACGATCTAAAAGCTGGACACTTGACACCCGGTATGCAGTTTAGCGAGACCAATCGCCGCGCCATTCTCCACGCTCATTCTGAGAGTCGGTAACTGATTGGAGTGTTGCTAAATGCTCGGCGTCCGGAAGCGGCCCGCCGGGTTTTCTTTTGTACGGCTTTTGGAATCAAAAATCTTATCCTCGGGGGATAATCAAAAACCTATGGAAAATGTAACAACCTTGGACGCAGCGGAAAGCCTCGATTTTGCCGCCCTGCTGGAAGCCTCCTTTGACGATATGGAGCAGCCAGACCGGGGAGACATCCTGACCGGCACCGTCCTGACCATCGACAACCTGGGCATCATCGTCGATGTCGGCCTGAAGCGTGACGCCGTGGTGCCGCGCGGGGATATCGACCGCCTGGGCGGTGAGTTTCACTGCGAGGTGGGCGACGAGATCCCGGTGATGGTTCTGCGGACTGAGGACAACGACGGCAACATGGTCGTTTCCGTGTCGCAGGCGCGCCAGATCGAAGACTGGAACCGGGCCGAAGAATACCTGGAAAGCGAAGAAATCGTTGAAGGGATCATCACCGAAGCCAACCGCGGCGGCCTGATTGTGCCGTTCGGCAACCTGCGTGGGTTTGTCCCGGCCAGCCATGTCATGGACCTGCCGCGCGGCCTGGACGAGAACGAGCGCAAGGTTCACATGGGCCAGCTGATCGGCAAGAAGATCACGGTCAAGGTGATCGAAGTCAACCGCAAGCGCCGCCGCCTGGTCCTCAGCCAGCGTGAAGCGCTCAGCGGGCGCCGCGCCATGCGCAAGGAAGCCCTGCTGGAAGAGCTGGCGGAAGGCGAAGTCCGCAAGGGTATCGTCAGCGGGCTGCGCGATTTCGGCGCGTTTGTTGACCTCGGCGGGGCCGACGGCCTGATCCACATCTCGGAGCTGGCCTGGCACCGTGTCCGCCACCCGCGCGAGCTGCTGAACGTGGGCGACGAGGTGGATGTGTATGTGCTGCGCCTGGACCAGGACGGCAAGCGCATCGGCCTGAGCCTGAAGCGCCTGCAGCCCAACCCGTGGGCGCTGGTGGATGAGATGTACCATGTCGGCCAGCTCGTTCAGGGCGAAGTCTCCCGAGTGACCCAGTTCGGCGCGTTCGTCAGCCTGGAACCGGGCATCGAGGCGCTGCTGCACACCAGCCAGATGGGCGATCCCGCGCCGGAAGATCCCAGCCTGCTTGTGCGCGAAGGCGAGCGCCTGATCATGCGCGTGATCAGCATCGAAAGCCACCGCCAGCGCCTGGGCCTCAGCCTGAAGGAAGTCACCGACGAAGAAAAAGCTGCCTGGGCTGCCCAGAACGGCATTACGCTGGAAGAAGAAACATTCGACAGCGTTGAGGACGAACCCGCGCCAGTGGCCGACATGGACATGGCGCTGGAAGACGAAGACACCGCCCCTGAAGCCGAGGTCGTTGAAGAGGCCGAGACCGCCGCGGCTGACAAGTAACCCTGGTCAGCATCGGTGCAATACGGTACAATCGTCTTAGCGATTTCACAGGTAAAGTAAGAGAAGTAACTTAGGGAGGTTGATCAGTTTGCCTTCGGTAACCCTACGACCCAATGAATCACAGGAACAACTGCTGAAGCGGTTCCGCAAGAGCGTCGCCAAAAGCGGTGTGCTGAGCACCGTGCGCCGCAAGCGCTGGCACGTTTCCAAGAGCGAACTGCGCCGCATTCAGAAGAAGAAGGCCATTCGTCGCTCACGCCGCCGCCAGCGCAAAACCGCTGTCCGTTCGGGCCGCAGTTAGCTGAACGCTGAACCATACGATGGCTAAAAACGAAGAAAAAATCGAGGTTGAAGGTCGCGTAGTCGAAGCCCTGCCCAACACCCAGTTTATGGTGGAGTTGGACAACGGGCACCAGGTGCTCGCTTACCTTTCCGGCAAGATGCGCAAGTACTATATTCGCATCCTGCTGGGCGACCGTGTGCGCCTGGAACTCACCCCGTATGATCCGACTCGTGGCCGGATTGTGTACCGCTACAAGAAGCAGCGGCCACCATCAAAACCCGAGAACTAACAGCCAAGAATCGTGTGATCACTCATCAGCCCGTGTCCGGCACAACCGGACACGGGCTTTCGCGCGTCTCGCCCTAAGGCGCGTACACCCGGTACGTGTACTGGAGCGTATCGCCGCTGTAGGCATCTACCCGCAGCGCCCCGCGATAGCCCTCCGGGGCCGTCACCAGGCCAACCACAGCGCCCACCGGCATGCTGGCCCGCGGCACCGCGCCGCCCACCACCCCGGCGAGCTGGTCAAAATACAGCGTGTTCCAGTTCAGGGCGGGCAGCACCGCCACCTGCGCGCCATTCTGCCCGCTGAGCACCGCGCCATCCCAGCCCAGGATCGGCGTGCCGCTGCCCATCATATCGTGCTGCTGGCCGGGCGAAAGCACCACCGTCCCGCTGCGCAGCACGGTATGGTCAAGCGTATAGGTGAGCGGGTACAGGTTGTTCGCTTCACCGCCCGGCCCTTCATTCACCAGATTGTTGAGGTCTACCACCAGCTGCACGGTATACGTCCCGGAGCCGCTGACGAGCGGGCGCAGGAGCACTTCGGCGGTCTGGCCGGGGGCCAGGGCCGGAATCTGGCCGGAAGCATACACCTCCCCCGGCTGGAAGCTGGCAGCCAGCGCCGTCTCCGACGTGTCAGCCTGCCCCTGGTTGCGCACATAGACCCGCACAAGAAACTGCTGGCCGGACTGCGGGCGGGGTGGCTCCACCGCGGCAGCGATCACCACCAGGTCACCAAACGGTACCGGGGTATCCGTTGGGATGATCACCGGTGTGGGGGTTGGCGGCGGCTGAATGAACGGCAGCAGGCGCTGCTGGCCGTGCAGGTCCAGCAGGTAAGCCGCCACCCAGCCGTTCTGCCCCCGGAAGGGAATCACGATCCACGTGAAGTCGCGGTTCGCCCCGATCGGGAAGACCGTTTCATTGTTCTGCAGCTGGCCGATCACGTCGTAGTTCATGCCCGGCCCGGTGCGCACATTCAGCCGCGCAGTATTGACCGTGCCCCACACGCCTTCGGGTGTAGCCGTGGGCGCCGGGGTCGGCGTGACGGGCGGGACGGTAGGCAGCGGGGTGGCGCGGAAGTCGGGAACATCGGCCGGCGCCGGCTGGTTCGCCAGGAGCTGACCGTTCACATAGCGGCTGGTCACCTGTGGGACGGCGTACGGGTTCAGCTGGAACGCGGCCGCCGCGCTGAGTGTCTCCCCCACCGAATACTGGGCCGGATCCAGCTCACCCTGAACACCTTCCAACGCGTCCATCACCTGCAGCCCGCGCCGGATGTCATCCGGCGTCCCCCCCGCCTCCTGAACAGCAGCAGCCAGCAGATACACCGCGTCATAGGCGGCGGCGCTGTAGGCATCCGGCACCACCCCGAACGTCTCCACATAGCGCAGCACAAACCGGTTGCTGGCCGGGGTATTCACACCGGGCGCCCAGCTTGTCACCCCGGCCACAATCCCCTGCTGCACCCAGCCCTGGGTCAGCAGCGCTTCCCGAAATACCGGATCGGACGCATCCCGGTACAGGTACACCCCCGCCCAGCCTTCCTCCCGCAGGCGCAGGAGCAGCTCCGCGGCGGTTTCCGGCTCCCCCCAGACGGCTAGGGCATCCGGGTTCAGGCTGCGCAGGGTCGTGATCAGGCTTTCCAGGTTGGCCGCGTCATTCAGCTGCAGCGTGGAACGGGGGATGATCCCGGCGTTGCCCAGCGCGGACGTGAACGATCGCACGCTGTCAGCACCCACCCCGCCGCTGCCATTCTGGACGATTACCACCGATCCACCGCTGACGATCTCCGCCAGGTACGCAACCGCAGCCTGGGCATACACCTGCTCCGGCGCGCGGGAGCGGAAAATGCGGTCGTCCGTATCCGCGATGGTCAGCGAATCGCCCACCGCCGCGGTGAGCACCGGGATGCGCAGCGCGCGCAGGTCATTGAACGTCGCCAGGGCAATCGAAGTATCATCCGGGCCAAGCAGGACATGCATCTCGCGCGCGGCCAGCGCCTCCAGCCCTGCGCGAACTTCCTCAACAGTAGTCACCGGGACCGATAACAGCTCAAACGCATACAGCGTGCCATCCGGCCCAGTAATGCCGCCGGAACCGTTGATCTCGGAGATCGCCAGCTGCGCGCCGCGCCCCGCAGGGCTGTCCGCCGTGGTCAGCAGCCCCAGCCGCACATATGCCGGCTGCTGGGCGAGTATCCTGCCCCCTGCCAGCAGCAGAACAAGCCCCATCGCAACCCATCGCCATACACGGCTTTGCATCGTCATCCTCCCCCCGGGCCGGCAACTGACCCGTTCGTATCCGGCTCCAGTGGTATACTTGTAACGTGATTGTAGCATGATTGGCCGGGCCGCATGCGGCCCGCCACCTGACCATCAGCCACCTTTTAGATAATGGAATCCTGATGACAAATCTACACGGTTACCCTGAACCTCGCCAGACCACCTCAGCGCAGGAGACCCAGGCCCGCGACTGGGCGCAGGCGCGGCTCTCCCCCTATCGCTTTATGCATTCCGAGGGGGTGGTGGAAACGATTACCCGGCTGGGGACGCATTACCAGATCGCGGCGCTGCCCGCCCTGCGGCTGGCCGGCTGGATCCATGACGCAGCCAAAGAACTGCCGCCGGATGAGCTGCTGGCCCTGGCCGAAGCGCTGGGCTGCGCGATCCGCCCGGTGGAACGCGCCTGCCCGGACCTGCTGCATGGCGAAGTCGCGGTGGCGCTGGCCCGGCGTGACCTCGGCATCGACGACCCGGTGATCACCTCCGCGGTGCGTTACCACACCACCGGCGCGCCGGGCATGAGCCAGGCCGATCGAGCCTTTTACCTGGCGGATCTGATCGAGCCTTCACGCAGCTATGCCTGGATCATGCAGGCGCGCGCGCTGGCTTACGAAGACCTGGATGTGGCGCTGCTCTTCGTGATCACGTACCAGCTCCGCCGCCTGCTCAAACAAGGGGCCATCATCGATCCGCGGGCCATGGAACTGCGCAACGAGCTCCTGCTCTCCGGCGTGCAGTTTGTGCTCCGCCAGCCTTAAGTGAAGCCGGGGCCGTACCTGCCGTCTGGTATACTTGGGTGCAGCCTGAGAAGGGTGAATCTGCGTTTGTTGTAACGTTTACAGGAGGCTCAGCGTGAAACGGATTGCGGTACTGACCAGCGGCGGCGACTCGCCGGGGATGAACCCATTTGTGCGCGCGGTGGTGCGGCGCGGGATAAGCTATGGCATGGAAGTCTTTGGGGTGCAGCACGGCTACCAGGGTCTGTGTGACAATAACGTGCGCCAGATGAATCTGCGCTCGGTGGGCGGCATTCTGGACCGGGCCGGGACGATCCTGGAGACCGCGCGCAGCGCCGAATTCATGACCCGCGAAGGCCATCGCAACGCGTTGCGCACGCTGAATGAACACGAGATCGAGGGGCTGGTGGTGCTGGGCGGGGATGGCTCCCTGCGCGGCGCGATGACGCTGCACGAGGCCGGGATCAAGGTCGTCGGCGCGCCGGGCACGATTGACAATGACATGTACGGCACAGACGTGACAATCGGGGTGGATACAGCGCTCAATGTGGTGATGGAAAGCATCGACATGATCCGGGCCACTGCGTCCTCTCACCGACGCGCGTTCCTGATCGAGGTGATGGGGCGCAACTGCGGCTACCTGGCCCTGATGGCCGGGCTGGCCTGTGGCGCGGAGATGATCTGCATCCCGGAAGTGCCCTTTGAGCTGGAGGATGTCGCCCACGTGCTGGACAATGCCTACATCCGCGGCAAGGCGCACTGTATCATCGTGGTGGCCGAAGGTGGCGCCTATGACGCCCGCGAGATCGAAGCTTACCTGAACGCCAAAGAGGACGAGCTGGGCTTTGAGGTGCGCTCCACAATCCTGGGCCATGTGCAGCGCGGTGGCAAGCCCACCGCCTTTGAACGCATCACCGCTACCCGGCTGGGAGCCGCCGCGGTGGACTGCCTGCACAGGGGCGAAACCGGGGTGATGGTCGGGATGGACGGCTACAACATCAAGACAACCTCCATCCCGGATGTTGTGAGCAAAACCCGCACACTCGACCTGAGCCTGTACGACCTGGCCCGCACCCTGGAAGACCCGCTGCCGCATGACTGATGAGTTTGCCGCGCTGGTGGGGCTGTGCCTGGTGCCGGGGATCGGCGGCGTCACCCTGCGCGCCCTGCTCCGGCAGTTCGGCACGGTAGAGACTATCCGGGGGGCATCCCCGGCCGCGCTGCAGACGGTACCGGGGGTCGGTCCGCGCATCGCGCAGGCCATCCAGGACATTGACCCGGAGACCACCGCCGCCCGGATCGCCCGGTGGCGGGCGGCCGGCATCGGGCTGCTCACGTGGTCAGACCTGCGCTATCCGGCCCGGCTGCACGCCCTGCCAGACGCCCCGCCGCTGCTCTTCACCCGGGGGCAGCTCCCCCTGCCGCATGAAGACACGCTGGCCGTTGTTGGCACGCGCCACCCCACCCCCGCCGCCCGCCGGCTGGCGGAGGCGCTCGGCGCGGCGCTGGCGGCCCGCGGCTGGATCATCGTCAGCGGGCTGGCGTGGGGCGTGGATATCGCGGCCCACACCGGCGCGCTGCAGGCCGGGCAGACCGTGGCCGTGCTCGGCGGCGGCCTGGGGCGCATCCAGCCAAAAAAGTACGCCCTGGCCGGCCGCATCGAAGCCCACGGCCTGCTGCTCAGCGAACAGCCCCCGGAAACACCGCCCTCGCCGCCCGGCCTGGTGGCCCGCAACCGCCTGATCTCGGGCCTCAGCCGCGCCACTATCGTAATTGAGGCGGGGGAAAACAGCGGCAGCCTGTACACCGCCCGCTTTGCCTATCGCCAGGGACGGCCGCTTTATGCCGTGGAGAACAGCAGCGCGGGCAATGCCGCCCTGCTGGCCAGCGGCGCGATCCCCATCCCGCCGGACGCTCCAGACTGGGACCGGCTTGACGCGCAGCTCCGCGCCACGCAAACGGGCGACGCAGCCTGAGCCGCCCGTGCCATTCATCATCGCCCTGCCGCGTCAGCAGACGTTCTACAGGCCGCTGCCCAGCTCATCCCAGCTGCCCACCTGCCGTGCCCAGAGCTGCCCTTCCTCGCAGCGCGGGCATTGCAGCCAGGCTGTGCCATCGGCAAAATGCTCGCCGTTATCGCCTCCCACAACGGGGAACAGCGTCACTTCCGTCCCACCGCAAACCGTACACACCCCCGTTTCCACGTCCTGCAGCGTTTCGTCTGCCTCGTCAGTTTCGAGCGCGATCCGGTGCAGGGGCAGGATCTGGCGGGCGACCACGTCACCGCTGGCCGCCCATTCTTCAAGCTGGGCCAGATCGCGCTGGGCAGCTTCCAGGATATGAGGCAGGTCATACTCCGGCGTAGGCGTCAGCACCGACACGATGTTCTGGCAGGTGTGGCAGCTCGCCAGCACATAGCGATACACGATGAACAGCCGCGAGCGGGTGCTGTTGCCCACGTGAAGCTCGCCTTCCACGTTGTAGTTACACACCGGGCAGGTTTCAAGGTACAACAGTTGGCCCATCGTTAACTCATTTCACAGCCGCGCGGCAGCCTGTGCTGACGCGGGAAGCGTTCCCACCACGATCAGCGCGGCTTGACACTCCTGATCAGTTTGAGCAATTCGTCGAACTCCTCCTGGAAGAAGTGCAGCGTGACCGCCCCCAGGTCGATGTGATACACCACCTCGCCGTCCGGCTCCTCGGAAACCCACAGCACAAAATTCTCAGATTCAGCCAGCGTTTCGGTGGGAATATCAGAATAGTCAGTCATGGTATTGCTCCTTGGCCCGCGTGGGCGCGTCATGCTCGGCAGTCGAGGTTAAACATCCGGCAGGTGGTCAGCCCCGGTCTTCACTTTCCGGCTCGAGCGGATAATCCGCCCGGGTCAGCAGCTCCTGGGGATCGCTATGCACCAGCTTGATCATCAGGTAATCGCCCAGCAGGCGCAGCGTCGCGACAACCGGCGCGGCCAGGATAACCCCCAGCGCCCCGGCCAGCGATGCGCCGCCAATCACGGCGACAATCACCACGAACGGGTGCAGGTCCAGGCTGTCGCCCATGATCCGCGGCACCAGGAAGATCGCCTCCAGGTTCTGCAGGCCGGTCCAGACCACCACCACGATCAGCATGAAGAACACGCCCTCCAGCCCGGGGATGGTGACGCTGGGGAAAAACAGGGCGAACAGCGCCGCCGGGATCAGGGCCAGGGCTGGCCCCAGATTCGGGATAAACTCCAGAACGCCACTGAGCAGCCCCAGGACCAGCGGGCTGCGCAGCCCCAGGATCGTGGCGGCCAGAAACACCACCGTCCCCATGGTGAGCGAGAGGATCAGCTGCCCGCGCAGATACGCGTTCCAGATCCCGCCCAGCCGCTGGAAAAGGATGCGCACATCCTCATGGTAGGAGTCCGGAAACAGGGCTTCGATGTCCTCGAGAAAACGCGGCCCATCCTTCATCAGGTAAAAGATCATGGTCAGCACGAAGATCATGGAGAGCAGCGCACTCAGCACCGAGCCCAGCGCGCCCAGCACCGGGGTAGTCAGCGGCCCCAGCAGGTTCTGCAGCCCGCGGACCACATCGATCTGCGCCATCTCAAAGGTGTCCTCCACAGCCCCCAGGTTGGCGCCCAGCATTTCCATCGGGATAATCTGCTGCCCGCCGACATTGATCGGCTGGCTGAGGAACGTGCGCAGATCGTTTTCCATCCGGCTCACCAGCGCCGGGATCAGGTCGATAAACTGCCGCATCTGGGTGCCAATGGCGGGCACGATCAGCAGGATGATCAGCACCACCGCCAGGATCGCCGTCAGGAAGGTCAGGACCGTCCCCAGCGTTCGCCGCCGGGCCGGGGAGCCTACCGGAACGACGCGCTCGATAAAAGCCACCATTGGGCTGAGCAGGTAAGCCAGCACCAGCGACACAATCACCGGCGGCCAGATATCGCTCAGGCGCCACGCAAATATCCCGACCACAAACAACAGAATCAGGCTGACGGTACGCCGCGTGCGCAGCGACCACGGAGGGGAACTAACCTGTCTCAGATCGTCCATTACCACCAACGCTCACACTTCACTCACCCGAACAAATCGGCACCACGCTACCGCTGCAGCCACGCCCAATTGTACGCAATCGCCGAACCACAGGCAATAAAATGGCGCCTGTTCCTCGTGGCGACGCCCGGTCACCGGCCGCCGCCCACAGAGATTATTCACGAATTTTTTCGCTTAGCGGGCTGGTATTCTCCCTGTGGCATTGTATCCTAATAACAGGTATTGACACCGACACTTGCCTCAACTTTTCATTAAGCCAGGGTAGATTTTATCGCTACGAACCGGATGAACGTATGACCAGCCTGCTGCCACTTGTGATTATCCCCATGCTTCTGGTCGCCGCCCTGAGCGCCTTCCTGGCCTTCTACCTGGGCAAGCGCGCCGCCCTGCCCACCAACTGGCGTGGGCTGCCTCGGATCCTCCTTGTTGTGGCGGGCTGGATGCTCACCGGACTGCTCATCACCATAACACCCACCACCCCGGAAAAGTTACTGTGGGGCGGCCTGCAGCAGGCCCTCTTGATCCTCCTGCCCAGTTTGTGGTTTCTTTTTGTCCTGGCCTTCAGCGGAGAGCCGGTCTATCGCCTGCGGCGGTGGCGCCGCCTGCTGGCCCTGGAGCCGGGCCTCATGCTCATCGTCCTGCTCACAACCGCCTGGCACGGCCTGTACTGGCGCAGCTGGAGCCCCCTGCACCTGGGCGGCTTCAGCCTGCTGCGCGCGGTTGATGGCCCGGCCGCTGTCGCCCACGCGATCTACACCACCTTTCTGATGACCGCCGCCACGGCCCTGCTGCTGCGCGTTTACAGCGAGTCCACCGCCACCCGGCGCAAACAGACCCAGGCCCTGCTCGTGGCCGGCCTGCTGCCCTGGGCGGTCAGCTACAGCGCCGGGCTGAGCCCCGCACCGGAGATCACCGCCGCCATCAGCCTGCCGCCGGCGCTGCTGCTGTCCGGGGTGATCTTCGCCCTGAAGATCAACACCCTGCAGGCGCTGCGCGTGATTCCCATGGCCCGCAAGACCGTGATCGACAAGCTGCAGGATGGCATCATCGTGCTGGACAAACGCGGGCATATCGTGGACCTCAACCCCGCCGCGGCCGCAATTCTGGATCATCCCGTGGAAGCCCTGATCGGCCAGCCGGCCGGGATCGCCTTCTCCCGCAGCCCGCATATCCACGAAAATTACCGGGCTGACACCCTGCACCGCAGCCAGATCGAGGTCACGCTGCCAGACGGCCCGCACTACTACGACCTGCAGATCACGCTCCTCCAGGATGATGCCGACCAGTTCACGGGGCAGCTGGTGACGCTGCATGACATCACGGCGCACAAACGGGCCGCGGTCGCCCTGGAAGCGGCCCGCCAGGCCGCCGAAGCCGCCAACCGCACCAAGAGTGAGTTCCTGGCGAATATGAGCCACGAGCTGCGCACCCCGCTGAACGTGATCATCGGCTACACCGACCTGACCCTGATGGGCACCTATGGAGCGCTAACGGAAACGCAGCAGGAGCGCCTGACCCAGGTATCCGTGAACGGCAAGCACCTGGCCACCCTGCTCAACGACCTGATCGACATCTCGCGGGTGGAGGCGCACGATTTCACGCTGGACATGGAAGTGTTCGATCCCGCCATGCTGCTGCGCGACGCGCTGCGCCAGGTGAACGGCGCCGCGCAGGAGAAAGGGCTGGCCATCCACCCCAACATCCCTGACAGCCTGCCGCAGATCAGGGCGGATGCGCGGCGGCTGGCCCAGGTGCTCAGCCACCTGCTGAACAACGCGATCAAGTTCACCACGGAAGGCTATCTGGTGGTGCATGCGGTCATCCTCCGGCGCGAGGACGCGCAGGAGTTCCCGGTTCAGCTGCCGCGCAATACCCGCCAGTGGCTGATGATCGCCATCCAGGATACCGGCATTGGCATCCCCCCCAGCCACCACACCCTGGTTTTTGAGGGCTTCCGGCAGGTGGATGGCTCCCACACGCGCCGCTATCAGGGGTCGGGCCTGGGGCTGACCATCGCCTCCCGTTTCACACGGCTGATGAACGGCCACATCTGGATCGAAAGCTCGCTGCAGCAGGGCAGCACGATCTACGTGCTGCTGCCCGTCTATGACGCAACCCGGTCCGCCCCTGCTCAGCCTGATTCGGACGAGGATTCCGGGGACAGTGAGCCTGCCGCCCCGCGGATTGTTCGCCCGCAGCTTAACTAACCCCCTTCCCCGCCCCAACAAAAAACCCCGGCCGTTATGACCGGGGTTTCGATTTTTCTGAAGTCAGCGCCGGGGATGGCTAGTCGCGCCGGCGGCGATCGCCACCGCCACCACCGCGCCGGTCACCGCCACCACGACGGTCACCACCGCGGCCACCACCGCCGCCGCTGCGCCCGCCCTTGTCGCGGGCCTGGGCTTCCTCGGCGGTCCAGCCTTCCAGGACGGCCTGGCGGCTCAGCCGAACCTTGCCCTGCGGGTCAACGTTCGTGACCATGACCATGATCTCGTCGCCGATCCGGACTTCGTCCTCGATCTTCTCGACGCGATAGTCAGCGATCTGGCTGATATGCACCATGCCATCCCGCCCGGGCATGAACTCCACAAACGCGCCAAACGGCTCGATGCGGTTCACCTTGCCGGTGTAAATCCGCCCGATTTCGGGCTCTTCCACCAGCGCCAGGATCATCTCAGTGGCGATATCGGCCGAGGGGCCATCCACCGCCGCGACAAAGATCGTGCCGTCGTTTTCGATGTCGATCTTGACGCCGGTCTTTTCCTGGATGCCACGCACAACCTTGCCGCCAGGGCCAATCACCGCGCCGATCTTCTCCGGATCGATGTGGATGGTCGTGATGCGCGGGGCGTACGCGCTGAGCTCAGCGCGCGGCTCCGCGATCTCCTGCTTCATCACGTCCAGGATCTGCAGCCGGGCGTCCCGCGCCTGCATCAGCGCGCGGCGCATCACGTCTGCCGGGATACCCTTGATCTTGATGTCCATCTGCAGCGCCGTGATACCCTGGTCGGTCCCGGCCACCTTGAAGTCCATGTCACCCAGGTGGTCTTCCATGCCCTGGATGTCAGTGAGCACCGTATAGCGCTCGCCGTCGGAGATCAGGCCCATCGCGATACCCGCCACCGGGCGGATCAGCGGCACGCCGGCGTCCATCAGGGCCAGGGTGCTGCCGCATACGCTCGCCATGCTGGTGCTGCCGTTGGAGCTCAGCACTTCGCTCACCACACGCAGGGTGTAGGGGAACTCATCCTCCGGCGGGATCATCGGGCGCAAGGCCGTTTCGGCCAGCGCGCCGTGACCGATCTCGCGGCGCTTGGGGCCGCGCAGGAACCAGGTTTCGCCTGTGGAGAATGGCGGGAAGTTGTAGTGGTGCATGTAACGCTTGGAATCCTCAGGATTGAGGTTATCCAGCTCCTGGGCGTCGCGGGGCGTCCCCAGCGTGGCGATGCTAAGCACCTGGGTCTGGCCGCGCTTGAAGAGGCCTGTCCCATGCACCCGCGGGATCACGCCGGTTTCGGCGGCCAGCGGCCGGATCGTGGTGGTGTCACGCCCATCCGGGCGGATACCTTCGTGCAGGATGCGGCGGCGCACTTCTTCCTTGAAGGCTTCATCCACAAAGCCCAGGATCGCGCCGTAATCCGGCACATCCAGCTCATCAGCGGTCTGGTATTCAGCGACCAGGTCTTCACGCAGGGCGTCCAGCGCCTCGCTGCGGGCAGCCTTGTCGTTGATTTCGGCCACGATGCGGGCGATATTCGCCCCGACCTTGCCGCGCACTTCGTCCCGCAGCGTTTCGTTGACTGCCGGGGGCGTGTATTCGTACTTCGGCTTGCCGAGCTTCTCGGCCATTTCGATCTGCACCGCCAGGATGCCCTGAATGGCCTGGTGGCCGGCGTCCAGCGCGCGCAGCATGGTTTCTTCATCCACTTCGGTCGCGCCAGCCTCGACCATGTTGATCGAGTCCACGGTCCCCGCCAGGCGCAGGTCCAGCGTGCTGTTTTCCATCTCGGAGATGGTGGGGTTGATCACGAACTGGCCGTCGATCAGGCCCACGCGGCAGCCCGCCACCGGCCCGCCAAAGGGGGTGTTCGAGATCATCAGCGCGGCGCTGGCCCCGATGATGCACAGCATGTCGGCGTGATGCTCCTGGTCGTGGCTCAGAGCCGTCAGGATCACCTGCACTTCGTTGCGCATCGTCTTGGGGAACAGCGGGCGCAGCGGGCGGTCGGTGACGCGCGAAATCAGGATCGCGGATTCACTGGGGCGCCCTTCACGGCGGAAGAAGCTGCCGGGGATTCGCCCGGCGGCGTACATCCGCTCTTCATAATCCACACTCAGCGGGAAAAAGTCGATACCCTCCCGCGGGGACTTGCTCATCGTGGCGGTGGCCAGCACAACAGTGTCGCCCATGCGCACGGTCACCGCGCCGCCGGCCTGTTCCGCCAGCTTCCCGGTTTCAATCGTGATTTCCTGTGAACCGACCATCGCCGAAAAACGATGGAGTTCTCCCATATTACCAGTCATTCATTCCTCCAAAAACACATGTGCCCGGAGGTCAGGGACTGGAAGATGCAGCCAATACACGGGTGGGTTTGGCTTCATATTCCAATTCCTGCCACTCCGGGCATCTCCGTCAATCAGGTGGTATTCTGGCGGCCCCACCCTGGCCCATGTTTCGTAGTGTACCCAAAAGCATCAAACGGGGGCAAACGAGATGCCCCCGATCCTTCGCATTTTGCTTAACGACGCAGACCAAGACGCTTGATCAGCTCCTGGTAACCCTCTGGATTGGTGCGGCTCAGGTACTTCAGGTGGCGGCGGCGAAGGCCAACCATCTTGAGCAGGCCGCGGCGCGAATGTTCGTCATGCTTGTGCAGCTTCAGGTGCTCGGTCAGCTGGTTAATCCGCTGCGTCAGCAGGGCCACCTGCACCTGGGGGGACCCGGTATCACCGTCGTGCACCCCAAACTCACGAACAATCAGTTCTTTTTCTGCCGGAGTAAGAGTCATTGTCTCGTCCCTGTCTCTGTCACCAGGTCCGCCGGACGTAGGCCGACCGGTCTATAGTGCCCAGCTATTCGGGGGAACAGCGGGCCATCTCAAACGATCCATCGGTTCGTATTATAGCAGAAGGGATGCCAGTTACAAGGTTTGATTGTTCGGGGCAGGTGCGAGCCAATACCAGCGCAAATAGTTTTAGCTGCGCAAGACCCGCCGTAACTGCCCGCCAGAGACTCAGGGGAATAACCATTCCGGCGCGTGTCCCCTAGTCGGGGAGATGCACCCGGAACTGGCGCTGGAGCGCCTCCTGCATGGGGTACAGCCACAGGCGCTCAAAACCATCCGCAATCCGCGCGTAGCCTTCCCCAGACAGCGCGGCCAGCCGCCGCAGCCAGTGCGTCAGGAAATGCCACAGCAGGGCGTGATCCCACAGCAGCGCAAAACGGGCGTCATCCCAGCCCGGCGCCACGCGCCACGCCATCTCCTCACGATACAGGGTGGTCAGCTCCTCCAGGGCGAGCGGCGGCTCCAGCAGCATGGCCGTCGTCAGGATGAACAGCTGCAGGTCCAGCACTCCCGGGCCAATCCCCGCCCGCTGCCAGTCAAACACAATCTGCCGCCCGTCAATCGGCCGCGCGATGTTGCCGGGCCAGTAATCACCATGCAGCAGCGTGTGGGTTTCGGCGCGCAGCGGGGCGGCGATCTCGTCGGCGTGCTGCACCAGGGCGCCAAACGCCAGGAAATTGCGGGGGGTCACCAGCGCGGGGATGGACTCGTCGCGCAGCAGGTGCTGGAGGCTCTCCGCGGCCGCGACCACGGTCGGCTGGTAGTCCGCGTCGAACGGGCGCCCCAGCCAGGGGAAGATCGCCAGGTCTTCATCCAGCCCCCAGAACCGATCGTGCAGCGCGGCGAGATTCGTGATCGCTTCGCGATAGTCCTCGGGCAGCCAATCCTGCGGCGCGCGCAGCGCGGCCAGCGCCTCCACCACGATCCAGCCCTGCGAAGCATCCCCCGCCACCAGTCCCGGCACCAGCAGCGGCAGGTGGGGCGCCAGCCGCCGATAAACGCCATACTCGCGGCGGCCCACGGCCGACAGCACGCGCCCGCCTTCGCTCACCGGCGCTTCCTTCAGCACCAGCGGGAGCTGGCGCACCTGGCCGTCAATCTCCACCGCCACGGCCAGCCCGCGCACCAGGCTAAGGGAATCGGCCATGTTGCCGGGCAGCACCTGCGGCAGCCCCATCGGCTCCACGGTGAGCAGGCGCAGGCGCGGCGCGACGAGATAACGCCGCAGCCCGGCCATCAGCGCCGGGCGGCTGAACGGCCAGGCAGGGCTATCCACAACCGCGCTTTCCTGAGCAGTCATACGCGCCTAATCCCACGACCGGTCGTAGTTCGCCGCCAGCTTGTCCACAATCGCTTCCTGCAGGTCAATGTCGGTCAGGCTGGCCAGCTGCAGCAGGTACAGCGCCACATCGGCCAGCTCCCCGGCCAGCGCCGCGGAATCCTGCACATCGCCGTTCCACTGGAAATGCTCCAGCACTTCGGCCGCTTCGATCACCAGCGAGGTGGCGATATTGCGCGGGGATTGCTTCCGCGGCGAATCAGCGGCATACCAGCCTTTGGCCGCCACAAACGCATGCATCGCGGCGGTGAGTTCATCCAGGGTCATAGCCGGGCGGCGGGCATCAGGCTCAGTAGGCATTCGGGCTTTTTCTCCGCAGGGTCTGAATCACGGTCCGGATCAGGATTTTGATGTCCAGCCACAGCGACCAGTTCTCCACGTACCACAGGTCGTACTTGGTGCGTTCCTCCACGGAGGTATCGCCGCGCAGCCCGTTGACCTGCGCCCAGCCGGTCATCCCGGCCTTCATCTGGTGGCGCTCCATGTAGCGCGGGATGAACTGCTGGAACTGGCGCACATAGGCTTCCTGCTCCGGGCGCGGCCCCACCAGGCTCATCTGCCCGAAAAACACGTTGATCAGCTGCGGCAGCTCGTCCAGGTTCGTGCTGCGCAGCACACGGCCAATCGGCGTGATGCGCGGATCGTCTTCCACCGTCCAGCCGGGGCCGTCGCGCTCCGCATCCGGGCGCATGGTGCGATACTTGATCACGGGGAACATCTTGCCATCCAGCCCCATCCGGTACTGGTAAAAGAACACCGGGCCGGGCGAAGTCCGCTGGATGATCAGCGCGATGAGCAGCATGGCCGGTGAAAGCAGCACCAGCCCGATCCCGGCGCCGATGATATCCAGGGTGCGTTTCAGGCTCAGGTTCCAGCCGCGCAGCGCCACATCGCGCACATTAAGCAGCGGCATGCCGCCCAGGTCGTCCACGGACAGGCCGCCCGACATATAGGCGAACACGTCCGGGTAGACCTTGATATCCACCTGACCGCGCTGGCACAGCGTCACCAGGTCCACCAGCTGGCGGCGGTCGGCTTCCGGCAGGGCGATGATCACGCTGTCGATCTCCAGCTCATCGATCAGCACCGGCAGGTCGCGGTACTGCCCCAGCGCCTGCAGGCCCAGCACGCCGCCCCGGCCGCTTTCGGTCACCAGCCCGGCGAGGTCATAGCCCAGCTGCGGCGCCCACTGGATCTTCTGGATGATGTAGCGGGCAGCTTCGCCCTCCCCCACCAGCAGCACGTCATCCCGCGCGATGCCCCGCGCGCGCAGCCTGAACACGATCTGGTTGTGCAGCTCACGCCCCAGAATGATCAGGATCACCGAGAAGAACCAGACGTAAATCAGCAGTGAACGGGGATAATCGGTCTCCAGCGGGCTGTTCTTAAACAGCACCGTCTGGAACGCCACCGACAGGAACACGGCCAGCGACACCGCCCCGATGATGCGGTAGGCCACGTCGAAACGGCTGGCCGCGCGCGGCTGGTGGTAGAGCCGCGCGAAATAGGCCGCCACAAACACCGACCCCATGTGCAGGATGATCGTCGGCAGGTAGAAGCTCCACAGGCCGGGCGGGTCCGGCGGCAGCGGGGACAGCGGGAACGCCTCCCGCACGTAATAGGCCACAACAAACGCGAGCATGGCGAACACCATGTCGAGGCCGAACAGCATAATCTTCAGGCCGGTGCGGATGCGCCGGTTACGCCGCCGGGCCGCTTCCGCCCGGATCAGGCGGCGGGCGACAACGTCGGGGTCCGAATCTCCGTCCAGATCGACCGCCCGCCCCGGATCAGCAGCCCCAGCAGAATCATCAGATGCAGCCACAGCGGGGTCGTCTGACGATAGTACTTCCGGTAAAAGATCAGCATCGCCCGGTAGAACTCGCGCTGGGCTTTCGGGCTGCGCCGGCTGGCTGCTCGCTTCACGTGCAGAACGGTCACCCTCGGGTTGTACCATACCGTCCATCCCGCCTTCTTCACGCGGTACGCCCAATCGATATCCTCCGCATACATAAAATACACTTCATCCAGCAGGCCAACGGCGGCAATCGCCTCCCGCCGCACCTGCATGTAAGCCCCCACGACCGAGTCCACCTCGGTCACGATGTCGGGGTCCAGGTACGTCAGGTTGTAGCGCCCAAAGCGGCGGCTGCGCGGGAACAGCGTCGCCAGCCCCAGCATCCGGTAGGCCGAGACCTCCGGGGTGGGGAAGCTGCGGCGGCACGCTTTATCCAGCGAGCCATCCGGCAGCACCAGCTTTGGCCCGGCCACGCCAATCCGCGGGTCGGCGTCCATAAAGGCCACCATCGCGCGCAGGGCGTCCGGCGGCAGCTCGGTATCCGGGTTCAGCAGCAGCGCGTAACGCGGCGTCTCCGCCCCCGGCGGGTCGAAGCCCAGGGCGCGCAGGCCGAGGTTATTGGCATAGGAAAAACCGCCATTGATCGCGCTGGCGATCACCTCAACCTGCGGGAATTCCGCGCGCACCATCTCAGCGCTGCCGTCGCTGGAAGCGTTATCCACCACCACAGCCCGGAAAGACACGCCCTGGCTGGCGAGTACCGTTTGCAGGCATTTGCGCAGCAGATCGCGCGTATTCCAGTTGACAATGACGATCCCCAGATCGTGCATATCACTCCCTTTTGTAGTTTACCACACCCGCCGCGTCATGACGGCTTCGGGGCCGTGGGCAGCGTGCGCAGGGGCGTGCCGCGCAGCGCCGCCCGCAGCGCTTCCCGTTCATCCCAGGGATACTCAGTTTCGCCAAAGCACATGCTCTGCTCGTGGCCCTTGCCGCAGGCCAGCACGATATCGCCGGCGCGCGCCATCTCCACCGCGGCATACAGCGCCTGCCCCCGGTCAGGGATGCGCTCGAATGTCTCGCCCTCCACGCCGCCCGCCGCCCGGCAGCCCGCCGCCATCTCCTCCAGGATGCCCGCCAGCGACTCCGTGCGCGGGTCCTCCGCGGTGAGGATCGTGTAATCGGCCAGTTCCGCGGCGATCTCGGCCATCATGCGCCGTTTTTCGCGGTCACGCAGCCCGGCGCTGCCCACCACGCAAATCACGCGCCCCGCGGCCGGGATCAGCGTGCGGGCGGTGATGAGCGTCTGGCGCAGCGCGTTGGGCGTGTGGGCAAAGTCCACCACCGCCATAAACGGCTGGCCTTCGTCAATGCGCTCCATGCGGCCCGGCACCTGGGGCAGCGCTGCCACGCCCTCCGCGGCCACGTTCAGCGGCACGCCCACGGCGAAGGCCGCCGCCAGCGCCGCCAGCGCGTTCGAGACGTTGTACGCGCCCACCAGCGGGCTGTGCACCGCCTGCCCGCGCACGACAAAATGCGTGCCATCCGGCCGGTAATCGATCGCGCTCGCCTGAAAATCCGCGGGGCGGGGCGCCAGCGCGTAATGCAGATGCCGGTCGGCGGGAATCGCGCCCAGCAGCGCAGCGGAATTCGCATCGTCGGCGTTGATCACGGCCACCTTGTCCTGCCCCGGCGTGGGGGCGGACTGCCGCAGCCGGTGAAAGAGCAGCGCCTTCGCATCACGGTAGGCTTCCCAGGAGCCGTGATAGTCCAGGTGCTCGTGCTGGATGTTCGTGATCACGGCCACGTCAAAATCCACGGCGTTGACCCGGCCCTGAGCCAGGCCGTGGCTGGTTGTCTCCAGGATACAATGGGTCAGCCCGGCCTCAACCATCCGCGCCAGGTACGCCTGCACATCGGTGGCGCGCGGCGTGGAGACATGCAGGCCGGTTTCCAGGGCGGTGTCGCCGATGATCGCGTTCACCGTGCTGATCATCCCCACCCGAATGCCCGCCGCCCGCAGGATGCTGTACAGCAGCGCGGCTGTCGTAGTCTTGCCGTCCGTCCCGGTCACGCCGATCACCACCAGTTCCCGCGACGGGTAGCCGAAGTAAGCCGCGGCCAGGTCGCCCAGCACGGCGCGCGCGTCCGGCACCGCCGCGTACGGCACGGGGCAGGCCACCGCCCCCGGCGCGCGCTCGCCAATCACCGCGGCCGCGCCGTTCGCCACCGCCTGCGGGATCAGGTCATGCCCGTCCACGCTGGCGCCGCGCCGCGCCACAAACACGCCGCCCGGCTGAATATCCTGCACGTTGTCGGTTACGGGGGCAGTTATTGCCACATCAGAATCGGTGGTCGCCACCCCTGGCAAGCCTTCCAGCAGCTCAAAAAAACGCATCCTCATCCTCACCTGCACCGGCAAAAGCCACAGTCCGCCAAGTATACCCGGAGCGCCTGACACACGCGAAACGCATAGCAAACAGCCGAGGGCGGCAGGCCCCCGGCTGTGAGCAGTCAGCGTTATAAATGCAGCGTCAGTTCAGGTTCGCGGCCATATCCCGCAGGCCGGCGCGCACGCTGCCATCGATCACCCGGCCACCAGAGCGCAGCACCAGCCCGCCCATGATGTCCGGATCAACCACGAAGCTTACCTCCGCCGCGCCGATCTTCTGCTTGATCTCGGCCTTTTCGGTGTCGGTCAGCGGCAGCGCGGAGACAACCTCCACCGCCCCGCTGAGGCCCCTGGCGGCGTCCGGCACCTTGGTGAAGAACTCGCTCACCAGGGCGCGCTGGCGCTTCTCATCCAGCGATTCGCCCACCAGCTTGCGAGTGGCGGCAATCGCCAGCCCGGCAACCTGGTCGCGCATGTCGGCCAGCTGGCGGTTACGCTCCGCCTGGGCCTTCTCGCGCGCTTCGGCCACGATCTTCTCGGCCTCCGCGCGCGCTTCCGCCAGGACACCCTGGCCGGCCTCTTCGCCACGGCCGCGCGCTTCATCCGCAAAGGAGGAAGCCTCACGCCGCGCTCGTTCAATGATCTGTTCGGCCTCAGCCTCAGCGTTCTGCCGCGCCTTGGCGGCAACCTCAGCATCCTCGATCTGCTTGGCGACCCGGACTGCCCGGTCATCCAGCACCCGCGTCAGCGGGCGCCACGCGACCACGGCCAGCAGCAGGATGATGACACCGAAGTTCACCAGCTGAGCGATGAGGAAACCTGCATTAATGCCTAGTGCTTCCACAAATCGCCTCCCTTGCGCCTACAGCACGAACAGAATAATGAGGGCGACCACCAGGGCATAGATGGCAACTGCCTCGGCGAACACGATACCCAGGATCATGTTGGTCTGAATCTGGCCGCCGGCTTCGGGGTTACGCCCGATCGCCTGCATGGCGCCCTGGACCATCAGACCAATACCAATACCCGGGCCAAGCGCGCCAATCATGGCGAGACCAGCACCCAATGCCTTCAGACCAATACTGAGATCCCCAGTCATAGAACACGTCCTCCTGTGGAAATGTGAGTTTGTTAGCTCAAAGTCTGTTCAAGTAAAGCGGCCATTACTGACCGGACTGACATGCGCTGCAGCGCGACGCTAATGCGCCTCGCCATGCTCTTCTTCGTGATGGTGGCTTTCCATGGCCTGCGCGCTGAAGATGAGCGTGAGCACGGCGAACACAAACGCCTGCATCAGGCCCACAAACAGCTCCAGGAAGTAAAAGACGACCGGCAGCATCGTGGCGACGAGGAAGGCCATGATGAACAGCAGCACCTGCCCCGCGAAGATATTGCCGAAGAGACGGAAGGCAAAACTGATGATTTTCGCGAACTCGGAGACAATCTCAAAGATGCCCACCACGAAATCAATCAGCCCGAGCGGTTTCTTGCCGATATTGCCCAGCGCCCGCAGGTTCACGAACTTCTGGAAGTAGTCCGGGCCGAGCGACCATACCCCGTACACCTGGACCATAATCACGGCGATAATCGCCAGCGCGATGGTCAGGTTGAGGTCTGTCGCCGCGGCGCGCACAAAGGGCGTCACCACGAAGATGTTGGCGTTCACCAGGCCATCTTCTTCAGCAGCCTGCACGGCGCTCACCAGCTCATCGGAGATGTGATAGTCGTCGTCATCCACGTGATCGCTATCCCCGGCGGGGACAACCACCCCCGCTTCTTCAAGCGCGTGCAGGCAGATGGCTTCCTCACCCTTCGGGAAGTGGCCCAGATTCACCGCTTCACAGGCGCAGAAGTCCGCTTCGCTGGCGCGCGTCCCGGCATCCAGCGGGCTGGTGACCCGCAGGGAGACCACGCCCTCGATCGGCTCGCCCTCGTCCACGTTGATCGGATAGCCGGCGAAACCGTCCTCCGCACAGTGGAGCAGACCCACGCTGTCAACGCCCGGCACCAGCTCCAGCCAGTTCGCCACCAGCAGGAAGAAGAAGATCGACATCACCAGCGGGAAGATGCGCCCGGCACGCGAGCCAGCCACCGACTTGGCGAAGTCGTACATGAAGCCGACCAGCATCTCCAGCAGGCTTTGCAGCCGGCCCGGGATCGCCTTCACCCCGCCGCGCAGGGCCAGGAAGCCCAGGATCACGAGGATGATCACGTCGGCCACCAGCATCCCCACGAGCGTATTGGTCAGGTGCACGCCCTCGCCCAGGAAGTCCTTGATCAGGATTTCGCCGGGGACATAAATGACCGGCAGCGCCACACCGATTCCCGCGCCCGGCAGCAGCACAAAGGGGATCCAGAAGCAGAAGACCGCGCTAAAAACGATGATCCCGATCAGGATTAGAAGCCCACGTTGGGTTTTGTTCACAGCGCGAACCTCCTCTCTACCATCCAAAGTCTAGTACGTCGCAATGATCACTCCTCCTTGGTTGTCGTTGTAGTTGTGCTCGTCTGGGGCGGCTCGATGTTGCGCGTGGCCGACAGCGCCATCCGCACCATCATGGTTAAACTCAACGGCACACTCAGGATCACCAGGCCGATGGTAAACGGCCCACGCAGACCCAGCAGTGAATCCAGCCAGAGACCGGCAAACAACGCCATAAACACCAGGACAACCGTTGCCAGCCCTGCCTGCCCGGCTGCTGCCGCATACATCAGGTTACGGCCCCGCGCGGGGGGCTTCTGATCGGGCGGCATCAGCCAACCTTTCGCAAGCGGGCGGGTATACACAAGATGGGACTGACTGTTTTTAAGAATGTGTGCATTCTATCACAAGACAGGTAAATTAGCCAAATATTATCTACAATCAAAATGGGTGGAAAGCCCGCAGGACTTCCCACCCACCAGATTATCCGTTTAATAGAGCAGCGCCTGGCCGGCCTGCAGCGCCCAGTTGTAGAACGGCCCCGCAACCACGCCCAGCACCACCACACCCAGCGCGGCAATCGCCATCGCCCAGCCCGCCGACGCGGAGACCGCCAGCGGCTGTTCTTCGTCCGCGCTGCGGTCCACGTACATGACCTTGACCACCATCAGGTAGTAGTACAGGGCCACGATCGCGTTCAGCACGCCGATAATCGCCAGCCAGGTCAGGCCGGAGTCAACCGCCGCCTGGAACAGGAAGAACTTGCCGAAGAAGCCCGCCGCCGGGGGAATCCCGCCCAGCGACAGCAGCGCCACGGTCATCGCCAGCGCCAGCGCCGGGTTGCGGCGGCTCAGGCCCGCGAAGTCCGCGATCTGTTCCGTGCCGGTCGCCCGGCTGAGGAAGATCACCACCCCGAAGGCCAGCAGGTTCGTCATCGAATACATCAGCATGTAGAAGGTCACGGCGGCCATGCCCGCGCCGTTCTGCGCGCCAATCGCCACCACGCCGATCAGGGTGTACCCCGCCTGCGCGATGGACGAATAGGCCAGCATGCGCTTGATGTTGCTCTGGCGCAGCGCCAGGGTATTGCCCAGCGTCATGGTCACAGCGGCCGCAATCGCCAGCAGCAGCACCCAGTACGGATCGTAGGCCGGGAACACGGCCATAAAGAGCCGCATCAGCAGCGCGAAGCTGGCCGCCTTGCTGGCCACGCTCAGGAAGGCCGTCACCGGGGTCGGCGCGCCCTCATAGACATCCGGCGTCCAGAAGTGGAACGGCACCGCGCTGATCTTGAAGCCAAAGCCTACCAGCAGCATCACCAGCGCCGCCAGGACGGGCAGGCCCTCCACCCGGCTCTGGGCCAGGCCATCGGCCAGCGCGTAGAAGTTGGTCTGGCCGCTGAAGCCATACAGCAGGCTCAGGCCATACAGCAGCACCGCCGACATGATCGAGCCGAACAGGAAGTACTTCACACCCGCCTCGGACGAGCGCTCATCATTCCGCAGGAAGCCCGCCAGCATGTAGAGCGTCACCGAGGTCGTTTCCAGCGCCACAAACGCCATAATCAGGTCCGCCGAAGCGGCCATCAGGCTGGCGCCCAGCGTGGCGATGATCAGCAGGGCGTAGTAATGCCCCTTGCGCGCCAGCCCGTCGAAATCCACACTCAGCAGGCAGGTCAGCGCGCCGGCCAGGATGATCATGGTGCGGAACACCTGGGTCAGCGCATCATGCCGGAACATGCCGCCCAGCACCAGCTGATCCTCCACCTGACCGGCCAGCGGCGCGGAGAAGACCAGCAGGATCACGACGATGCCGATCATGGCGATTCCGGCGATGGTGCCGATCTGCCGTCGTTCGCTGCTGGGCCACACCATATCAAACACCAGCACCGCCACCGCCAGCGCCGTCAACAGAATTTCCGGCAGGATGGCGAGTAAACTCGTTCCCCAGTCAACCGTTTGGAAGTCCAACTATGCACCTCCCAGCAGCAACTGCGCGATCGGCCTGACCCCGCTCTCGATCATCGGCGCCATAATCGACGGCCAGACGCCAAGCAAAATCAGCGGCACGGAGAGCATGACGAGCGCCACCTTGTCCAGCGTGGTCACATCACCCACATCCGCGAACCGTTCCTCATTGAACTTGCCGAAGAACACCTGCTGCACCACACGGAGCACATACGCCGCCGTGACGATAATCCCCAGCACCGCGATAATGGCGATGATGGCGAAGTAATTGCCCAGCGACCACGCGCCCACACTCAGCTCAATCACCGGGCTGGCATCCCACAACCCCATGAAGATCGGGAACTCCGCCACAAACCCGCTGAGGCCCGGCATGCCCATGCTGACCAGCCCGCCCAGGATGAAGGCGAAGGCCACCCAGGGCATCTTCTTGCTGAAACCGCCCAGGCTGGGGATGTCGCGGGTATGCGCCCGGTCGTACACCATCCCGACGCAGGAGAAGAAGAGCGCCGTCATCGCCCCGTGGCTGAACATCTGCAGGCCCGCGCCGGTCATACCGGTCACGTTCATGGTGGCCCAGCCCATACTCACCAGCCCCATGTGGCTGACGGAGGAAAAGCCGATGACGTACTTGAAGTCGCGCTGGCGCATGGCGATAAACGCGCCATACACCACGTTCACCAGTGTCAGGAACACAATCCAGGGCAGGTGTACCTGCGCCCCCTCCGGCAGCATCTGCACGCCCACGCGCAGCGCGCTGTAGGCGCCGAGCTTCATCAGCACGCCGGCGTGGATCATGGAGACGGCGGTCGGTGCGGCCACATGACCGTCCGGGCTCCAGTTGTGGAACGGGAACAGGCCGGCCAGCACGCCAAAGCCGATGAAGATGAAGGGGAACCACAGGCGCGAGAGCGTCACGCCGTCCAGCCCCAGCACCGGCTGGTCAAAGGGCGAGTTCGGCATCGCCGCCACTTCGAGCATGTGTACCATGTCGAAGCTGTAGACGCCGGTGGCGTTGCCGGCCGCGTAATACATCACCAGCACGCCAACCAGCGCCACCATCGAGCCGATCAGGATGTAGAGCGTCAGCTTCATGGCGGCGTATTCGCGCAGCTCTTTCCAGCCCCAGGTGGCGATCAGGAGGTACATGGGGAAGATCGCCAGCTCGTAGAAGAAGAACAGCACGAACAGGTCCATCGCCACGAACACGCCATAGACACCCGCCACGAGCAGCAGGAAAAAGGCCATGAACTCGCGCGTGCGGTCCTCAATCCCCCAGGAGATCAGCACCCCGGCGAAGGACGCCAGGCCGGTCAGCAGCACCATCGGCGCGCTGACGCCATCCACCCCCAGGTGATAGTTGATGCCCAGGGCTTCCACCCAGGTGAAGCTCTCCTGGAACTGGAACATCTCGCCGATGGACTGCGCCGAGTTGGCGAACTCCACGTCGTAACTGAAATACACCAGCAGGCCGAGCAGCAGGCTGAACCCGGTCGCCGCCGCTGCGATAAGCCGCGCCTCCTGTTTGGCGGTCTTGGGCAGCAGCAAGATCAGGATCGCCCCGACCACTGGTGTGAGCGTGATAATGCTCAATACGGGAATACTTGCGTACATAAATCCCCCTGCCTCAATTACCCGCCAAACAAACGGGTTACGGTATCGTTGATCACGGGCAAAATCCAGTTCGGCAGCACGCCGGTCACCAGGAACAGGACGAGCAGCGGCGCGATGGCGATGCCTTCACGCAGCGAGATCTCCAGGCTGTGGTGCTTATGATGGTAGTCCACCCATTCCTGGTCGGGCTTGCCATGCAGCACCTTCTGGATTGCCTTTAGAATATACGCACCGGTGAACAGCAGACCGATCATGCTCAGCAGCGTGGCCAGGGTAAAGACCGGCCAGGCCCCACGGATCACGAGGAACTCCCCAACGAAGCCGTTCAGCCCCGGCAGCCCCAGGCTGGCCATGCTGGTGAAGATCAGGATGCCGCCATAGACCGGGGCCAGCACCCAGAAGCCACCCATGCGGCGCAGGTCACGGGTATGCGCCTTGTGGTACAGCGCGCCCACCAGGAGGAACATCCCGGCGGAGCTGAGGCCGTGGTTGAACATCTGCAGCACCGTGCCGTTCGCCGCGATGATGGCGCTGTCAACATCCGGCAGGGCCACAGACCCCACCGGCAGGTTAAGCCAGGGCGCCACCCCCCCGGTATACAGCACACCGTTCACCCAGGCCACCGCCGCGATACCCAGGGCCACAAAGCCCATGTGGTTCACGGAGCTGTAAGCCACCAGGCGCTTGAAGTCGTTCTGGCCGTAGGCCGCCAGCGCGCCCAGGATGATGCCCATCATGCCCAGGAAGGCGATCACCGGCGCAAACGCCGCCGCCTGTTCCGGGAACAGGGGGATCACCAGCCGCAGGAACCCGTAGGCCCCCAGTTTCAGCAGCACCCCGGCCAGCAGCATCGAGCCTGCCGTGGGCGCCTCGGTGTGCGCATCCGGGAGCCAGGTGTGGAACGGCCAGATCGGGACCTTGATCGCGAACGCCAGGAAGAAGGCCAGGAACGCCAGCCACTTCACCGTTTCAACGCCAATGCCCAGGAACTCACCGCCGTTCCCCTGGAAGGCCGGCCAGAACGCCGTCAGCTGGACGATATCCATCGTGCCGGCTGTGATGCCGATGAGCTGGATCGAGAGCAGCAGGCCCAGCGACCCCGCCATCGTGTACAGGAAGAACTTGACGGACGCGTACAGGCGGTTTTCGCCGCCCCAGCGGTTGATCAGGAAGTACATCGGCACCAGGCCGATCTCCCAGAACAGGAAGAAGATCATCAGGTCCAGCGCCACAAAAACGCCCATCATGCCCGTTTCCAGGAACAGGAAGAGCATCATGTAGGAGTTCACCTGGTCTTCGATCTCGAAGCTGATCAGGATGCCCAGCGGAACGAGCAGCGCGGTCAGCAGGATCATGACGAGGCTGATGCCGTCTACCCCGAGGTGCCAGGAGGAACCCAGCAGGCCGAACCAGGGCGTGTTCTCCACGAACTGGTAACCGCCCGCCGCGCCGTCATAGGACAGCCAGAGGTACAGGGCCAGCAGGAATTCGGCGATGCCGAAGCCCAGCGCCACCCAGCGCACCAGGCGCTTATCCCCCCGCGGGAGCAGCATCATCACCACCGCGCCCAGCAGGGGCAGGAAGACGATGGCGGTAAGCAACGAAACACTAAAGAGGTTGCCAATCTGGATCATTCGGCCATGCCTCCCCACATCCTTCCGATCACGTTCAGCACGACGACAATCACGACCAGCGCCACCAGCGCGATCAGCACCGTCACCGGGCTGATTTCCACCAGCAACCCGGCAGCGCTCAGGAACACAACCAGCGCGGCCAGCACCGCCATGAGCATGTACTGCTGAACGTTGCCCGTTTGCAGGCGGCGGAGCCACCCGGCGAAGAGGCTGACCCCCTGCGGGATGCCATCCCCCACACCGTCGATCACGACCCGGTTGAAGCGCTTGAACGCCTCACCAAGCCAGCCAGCGGCCCGCGCCACCACTTCCAGCGCCCCGTCGATGATGACGCGATCCACGACCTTGCTGATCAGCACGTCGCTGATCCAGTTCGCAGGCGCCACCAGGAAGCGCTGATAGAATTCATCCACGTAGAACTTGTTGTGCATCCACCGCCACAGGGCCGGGCTGATGCGATCCAGCGCGACCTGCGCCGGGTCGGTCTGGCCAGCGGCCAGCGGCCGGCGCCAGTAGGTGCGGTAACCGAGATAAATCCCGCCCAGCGCGACAGCGAACGAGAACAGCACCGGAATGGCGTTGAAATTCAGCGTCGGCGGGTGGTGAGCCAGCGTGCCGCCCACGAAGTCATGGAACGGGTTGCCGCCCTGGCTGAACAGCCAGCCCAACAGCGGGAAATCTTCCGGCACGCCGATAAAGCCCGTGATCAGGGCGAACACGCCCAGCACGATCAGCGGCCCCTGCATGAAGGTCGAGACGACCGTGCGCGGGCCACCCAGCCCGGCATGCCGGGCGCTTTCCGTGCGGGCATCACCGGCGAAGGTCATCGCCAGCTGGCGCGTGGTGTAGAACGCGGTCAGGAAGGCCGCCACCACCAGCATCAGGAAGACGAAGATCGCCGGGCCAAAGCCCTCGCCAAAGCCGAGGTACCACGCCTCCGCGAAGATCTCGTCTTTGGACCAGAACCCGGCGGTGATGATCGGGAAGCCGGCCAGGGCCATCCCCCCCGCCAGGAACGCGTACCATGTCACCGGGATGCGATCCTTCAGGCCGCCCATGTTGCGCATGTCCTGCGGATCGAAGGGGACATCATGCTCGCCAAAGGTATTGTGCGGATGCTCCCCATGCTCATGAACATGGTGCTCGCCGTGCTCCATCGCGTGGATCACGGAGCCAGAGGACATGAAGAGCAGCGCTTTGAAGATGCCGTGCGTGATCAGGTGGAAGGCAGCGGCGATATACGCGCCGATGCCCAGCGCCGCGATCATGAACCCAAGCTGGCTGATCGTGGAGTACGCCAGCACGCGCTTGATATCGTACTGCGCCACCGCGATGATGGCCGAAAACAGCGCCGTGAAGCCGCCCACATAGGCCATGAGCAGCAGCGGCGCGCTGTATACCCCGTGATGCGGGTCCGCGCCCGCCTCAAAGAGCGGGTACATGCGGATGACCATATACACACCGGCGGAGACCATCGCCGCCGCGTGGATCATGGCGCTGACGGGGGTCGGGCCTTCCATCGCGTCGGGGAGCCACACATGCAGCGGGAACTGGGCGCTCTTGCCGATCGTGCCGATCACGAGGAACACGCCGATCAGCCCGGCGGCGCTGATGCCGCCGAAGATCAGCGCGGGGGTCGCCGCCAGCTGGGCCAGTAGCTCCTCATTGAAGAAGATCGCGCGGAAGCTCAGCGTGCCGGTTTCCGCAAAAAGATACGCGATGCCGAGCAGCATGATCACATCGGCCACGCGCGTGGTCATAAAAGCCTTCACGCCCGCTTTGTAGGCGCTTTCCTTCTCGTACCAGAAGCCAATCAGCGAGTACGAGCAGAACCCCATGACTTCCCACCCGGCGAAGAGCAGGAGCAGGTTGTCGGCGACGACCAGCGTGAGCATCGCGCCGGCGAACAGGGCCATATAGCCCATGAAGCGCTCGCGGCGCGGGTCGCCTTCCATGTACCCGACGGAATAGATCATGATCATCATGATCGCCAGGGGGACCATGAAGAGCATGGCAACGGTCAGGGGGTCGATCATCACCCCCATCTCAAACTGCGTGCTGCCGAGGTCCATCCAGGGCGCCGCGCTGCCGAACGCGTTGCCGCCCAGCGCCTCACCAAAGGCCGCGCCAATGCCGCGCAGCAGTACGGTGAGCGCCAGCACCCAGGAAATGAACGTCGCAGTCAGGGCCGTGACGACTGTCAGTACCCAGCTACGGTTCGTGACCAGAAAAATGAGGGCAGCAGCAAGCAGTGGTGGCACCGGGATTAACCACGGCAGGAAATTTGCATTCGTCCACTCAATCATTCAGGACCTGTCCTCCACTTGGCACGCCTTCCCACCACCGGGGCGGGAAGCGCTGCGATTTCTGGACGTCACCATTTCAGCAGGTTGACATCCTCAACGGCCACACTCTGGCGGCGGCGGTAAATGGCGACAATCAGCGCCAGGCCCACCGCGGCCTCAGCAGCCGCCACCACGAAGACAAAGACGGCGAATGCCTGGCCCATCATCGAGTCAGGCGTACGGTACCGCCAGAACGCCACCAGGTTGATATTGACAGCGTTCAGCATCAGCTCGACACTCATCAGGATCGCCACCGCGTTCCGGCGGGAAAGCACCCCGAACAGCCCGATGGCGAACAGCGCCGCTGCAACCAGCAGATACATCCATAACGTGACCATAAGCGCTACTCCGCTTCGTCATCACGGGCGATGTAGATCGCCCCGATCAACGCCCCTGCCAGCAGCACCGAGGCGACTTCAAACGGCAGCATATAGCGGCCGGGGTCCACCAGCGCGGCCCCCAGCTCGGCGATGGGATTCTCCAGCACCGGGCCAGGCTCGGCGGCGTTCACCACCAGGGCGCTGTTGCCCTGCTGAAGCTGGATCAGCATGAACACCACCAGCACCATGAAGGCCAGCGCCACAATCGCCGCCAGGTCCCACTGCTGGTTATAGACTGCCCGGTCGCCCACCATCCCGCGCGTGAGCATGACGGCGAAGATGATCAGGATCGCGATGCCACCCATGTAGATCAGCACCTGCACCGCGGCGAGGAAAGGCGCCGCCAGCAGGACAAACAGCCCCGCCACCCCGAACAGGCTCAGCAGCAGCAGCAGCGCCGCCCGGAACAGGTTGCGGGCCAGCACGACCCCCACACCACCAACCAGCGTGACGAGGGCAAACACCAGAAAAGCAAGCAGCTCAATCGTCATTTCAATCGGTTCCCTCCGCTACCTGAAGGTCGGCGTCTGCCTCCGCTGCGGCGGCAAGCGCGGCCTGTGACCGCTGGCTGAACCAGCGCACCACCGCCACCGCCCCCGCAATCATGGCGATATTCCCCGCGAGCAGCACCAGCGCTGTGGGCAAAAAGGCCACAAATTCCGGCCCCACCAGCCGATACAGCCCGGACGCCACCCCCGCAAACTCACCGGTGGCAGTCGCCTGTGCCGCGGCATAATCCGGCGCGGGCACCAGCTTGAACAGGAACGCCATGACAATCGTGTTCACCAGTGCCAGCGGCACCATGACCTTCCAGTTCAGGTTCAGCAGCTGGTCGATGCGCACACGCGGGACGGTCAGCCGCAGCCAGATCGTCACGAAGTACACCGCCAGGGATTTGATGAACAGGTACACCATGCCCAGGATGGGGAAGGTCTCCGCGCCGGGGCCACGCCAGCCGCCCAGGAACAGCACCGCGAACAGGATAGCCGTGAAAAAGGCGTGCATGAATTCCGCGAGGTAGAACATCGCGAATGCCATGCCGCTGTACTCGATGTTGTAGCCGGAGACCAGCTCGCTTTCCGCTTCCAGCAGGTCAAACGGGGCGCGCCCGTTTTCCGCATGGGCCGCAATCAGGAACAGCAGGGCCGAGAGCGGCGCGACAAACACGAACCATACGTGCTGAGAGCGCACCAGGTCCTGCATGCTCAGCGACCCGGTCAGCATCACGGGGATAAGCAGCGCCAGGATCAGGGGGACTTCGTAGCTCACCAGCTGCGCCACGGATCGAAACGCCCCCAGAAGTGCATACTTGTTGTTGCTGCCCCAGCCCGCCATCAAGATCGCTATCGCGCCAACCGAGCTGATCGCGAACACGTACAGCACGCCGATATTCAGGTCTGTGCCGATCACCACCGAGGAGAACGGGATCACCGCCGCGATCATGATCACCGAGGCCACCATCAGGACAGGCGCCAGGAAATATACCGGGCGGTCAGCATTACGCGGAACAATCACTTCCTTAAGAAGCAGCTTCGCCGCGTCGGCAAAATTCTGGATCAGACCATAGGGGCCAACCCGGTTCGGGCCTACCCGGTTCTGAATGCGCGCCGCCAGCTTGCGCTCTATCCAGATGCCGAACAGCACCCAGACCATGCCAAAGCTGGCCGCCAGCAGCACCCCACCCAGAATGTCGATGAAGCTCGCCAGGCCAGCATTCATGCCCGCTTGTATCAATGCATCTTTTAGCATAAGCGCTCCCTCAACAGGCAAAAAAGGCCGCGACAATCAACGGCCTGGTTCTGCGTATTCTCTATGTCCATTCAAGGGCGCCTTTGCGCCAGACGTAGACGAGTGCCACCGCCAGCAGGGCGAGGAAGATCAGCACTTCCACAAAGGCGAACAGGCCCAGGTTGCCATAGGCGACCGCCCACGGAAACAGGAAGACCATCTCGACATCAAATATCAGGAAGACCAGGGCGAAAATGTAGTACTGGACCTTAAACTGCACCCATGTATCGCCCACCGTCTCAACACCGCATTCGTAGGTGTCAACTTTGATCGGGTTGGGTTTGCGGGGGCCGAGCAGCCAGCCCATCAGTATTGGGACAGCGGGGAGTATCCCGGCGATTGCCAGAAAGACTCCAATGAAGGCCCATTGATTCAGATCCATCGGCAATGGCTCCTTGGGCAGTACAAACGGAAGGTAAAATGGGTTGTGAGTTGCTGGCGCACCGTTTGTGACAAACGGCGCTAGTATAGCATCCTGATGTAGATATGACAACCTATATCAGGTTTCCCCACCTGAGCTTCGGCGCCAGCATTGGCAGGGGGTTGCCCGCCGCCAGATAACAGCACGGCGGACTGAAAAACATTATAGCCGTAAGATGGTCGGATTACAATTTGCCCGGCGGAGCCAAATTGACGCGGGGGGGGCAGAACTGGCATCCTTCAGCCAGCCCTGGAGCATGATAAGGGTTGTCAATCGGGAGGGCTGGCGGCACAATACCGGGGAGCAGGCCAAAGCGGCCCTGCGCCGAGCAGAACGGGAGCACACATGACGACCGCCCTGAACCCGCCCGAAGCCACCTGGGATCGCCTGGCAGCAGCCCACCCGCAGGCCCACATCCTCCAGCTCTCCGCCTGGGGCGCGCTGAAAAGCGCCTTTGGCTGGGGGAGCAGCCGGGTCGCGCTGGCCGAAGCGGATGGCACCCTGGCTGCCGGCGCGCAGCTGCTCTACCGCCCCCTGCCCTTCCGCCTGGGCACGCTGGCCTACATCCCCAAAGGCCCGCTGGCCCCCGCGGACTGGTGGGCGCAGCCGGAGCGCATGCGCCCGCTGTGGGCCGCGATCCACGCGGAGGCTCGCCGCCACGGCGCGCGCTGGCTGAAGGTAGAGGGGCCGGACGCGCCGCCGGACCCGGGCGCGGTCATCACCGCCGGGCTGGAAGCCGCCGGCTTCCGCCCCAGCCCGCAAACCATCCAGCCGGTGCGCACCGTCGTGATCGACCTGGCGGGCAGCCCGGACGACATCCTGGCGCGCATGAAGCAGAAGACGCGTTACAACATCCGCCTCAGCGCCAAAAAGGGGGTGGTTGTCCGGCGTGGGACGGCTGCCGACATCCCCAGCTTCACGGCCATGATGCAGATCACCGGCGAGCGTGACGACTTCGGCGTGCACGACCCGGCCTATTACGAGCGCGCCTTTGCGCTTTTCGCCCCGGACGATCGCGCCGCCCTGTTTATCGCGTCCTATGATGGGCAGGATCTGGCGGGGGTGATGGCCTTCGCGCTGGGGGGGACGGCCTGGTACTTTTACGGCGCGTCAACCAACGCGGAGCGCAACCGCATGCCGACCTACGCTGTCCAGTGGGCGGCGATCCAGTGGGCGCGGGAGCAGGGCTGCGCGCAGTACGACCTGTGGGGCGTGCCGGACGCCGATGAGGAAACGCTCGAAGCGGGGTTCACCGAACGCAGCGATGGGCTGTGGGGGGTCTACCGCACCAAGCGCGGCTGGGGTGGCAAGGTGGTGCGGCGGCTCCCGGCCTGGGACTATGTCTACAGCCCGCCGATTTACGCCCTGTACCAGCGCTATCTGAGTCTGACCGGACGGGGAGGGGCATCAGCATGACCCTGACCATCACGCCCATCACCACGCGGGACGAGTGGAACGCCCTGCTGCGCCCGCTGCCCCACGCCCATATCCTGCAAACCTGGGAATGGGGCGAATTCAAGCGCCAGACCACCGGCTGGACGCCCGAACGCCTGGCGTTCCAGCAGGCCGGTCAGACCGTCGCCGCGGCCCAGGTACTCACCCGCCGCGCGGGGCCGCTGCAGGTCATGTATGTCAGCCGCGGCCCCGCGCTTGACTACACGAATGCCGGGCTGGTGGCAGCCGTCCTCGACCACCTGCAGGCGCTGGCCCGCCAGCGCGGCGCGGTGTGGCTCAAGATCGACCCGGAGCTGCCCGCCGGGTATGGCGTGCCGGGCGAGCCGGACGCCGCCCCCGACCCGGCCGGGCAGGCCGTAATCGCCGCCCTGCAGGCGCGCGGCTGGCGCTTCTCCGCCAGCCAGGTGCAGTTCCGCAACACGATCACGCTTGACCTGGCGCCGGAACCGGACGACCTGCTGATGGCCATGCGCCAGAGCACGCGCCGCAAAATTCGTACCGCGGCGAAAAAGGACGTCACCATCCGCGCGGGCGGCCCGGACGACCTGCCGCTGCTGTATGACCTGTACCGCATCACCGGCGAACGGGACGATTTCCTTACCCGCCCGCTGGATTACTACCGCGCCGCCTGGGGCAGCTTTATGGAAGCCGGGCTGGCCCAACCGCTGATCGCGGAATACGGCGGCCAGGCCATCGCGCACGTGATCCTGCTGCACTTCGCGGATCGCTGCTGGTACTTCTACGGCGCGTCCAGCAACGAGGAACGCCAGCGCATGCCCAACTACGCCCTGCAGTGGGCGGCGATCCAGTGGGCGCGGGAGCAGGGCTACCCGGTCTATGACTTCTGGGGCGCGCCGGACACGTTTGAGGAAAGCGACCGCATGTGGGGCGTATACGAATTCAAGCGCGGCTGGGGCGGCACGGTGACGCGCTTCATCGGCGCGTGGGATTACGCCCCGATCCCGGCGCTGTACTGGGCCTACGAAACCCTGATGCCCCGCCTGCTGGGCGCGGCGCGCCGGCTGCGCGGCCATGACTGATCCATGATTATAAAGCAACAATACTAAGGAACAGGTCAGAGTCATACCCTGCCTAAACAAAGCCGTAACCTGCTGGAACGGGCGCGTAAACGTTTGCCTTCGGCCCATATTGGCAGTAGAATGGGCAATATGAACAACGTGCGTCCCCTGAACCCCGGCGAAATCAGCGCGGCAGCGGCCTGGACCGCCGCCCTCCCGCTAATGACCCGCTACGGCGCCTCTGCCGCCGGGATGGAGCGCCAGTTCACCCAGGCGCTGCAACAGGGCGACACACTCCTGGCCGCAGAAGACGCGCAGGGCGCGGTCTGCGGGGTGGTCTGGCTCATGCTCACGGGCGCCTTCGGGCGCAGCGCGTACCTCCGCTTCATCGGAGTTCACCCCGATCACAGCGGCGCCGGGCTGGGAAGCAGCCTGCTGCAGGCCGCAGAGCAACGCGCCAGCCAGGCGGGCCGCGACCTGTTCTTACTCGTATCGGATTTCAATACCCGGGCTCAGCAGTTTTACATCCGCCATGGCTACAGCCAGGTCGGCGCTGTTCCGGGCTACGTGGTTCCTGATATCACCGAGCTCATTTTCTGGAAGCAGTTTTAACAGCTCCGCAGCTTGTCATCACCGCGCTACTTTAGTTGAAGCACCAAGTCCTCCGGGGCTTTGCTTTTCGCTTAAGCATACTTTGAAAAAGGGAGAGAGATATGGTATCGCCTAGATTACGCCGCGCCGTACCGATTATTGTGGTGCTGGTCGCCATGCTGGCTTCCAGCCTGCCCGTTCTTGGCCAGGGTAGCGGCAACACGCTGATTGTGGCCCGCGCTGTGGACGCCACCGGCCTCGACCCGCATACCCAGACGGCCTTCGCGTCCCTGGCCCTGCTCAACATGATCTACGAGCCGCTGGTGATCAGCGATCATGATCTGGCCGTGGCACCCGCCCTGGCCGAAAGCTGGGCGTTCTCAGACGACGCCATGACCCTGACCTTCAAGCTGCGGGAAGGCGTCACTTTCCACGATGGCTCCGCGTTCGACGCTGAGGACGTGATCGCGTCCTACGAGCGCATTCTGAACGAAGAGACCGGCTCTGCCGCGCGCAGCAACTACCTCAGCATCGAGTCCATGGAAGCGCCCGATCCGTACACCGTCGTCTTTAACCTGAACACGCCGGACGTGCCGCTGCTCTCCGCCATGACGACCGTGAACGCCGCGATCCTCTCCGCCGACGTGATCGCCAATGGCGACCCGACCGTCGATGTGGTAGGGACTGGCCCCTTTGCGCTGGAGAACTGGACGCCGGAAGAAAACACCCAGCTCTCCGCCTTCGCGGACTGGTGGGGCGACGGCCCGTTTGTGGACGGCATTGAAGTGCGCATCATCCCCGATGAAGCCTCAATCCTGGCCGCGCTGCGCGCCGGCACGGTTGACTTCGCCGCCCTGAATGACCCGCTGGTCGCCACGCTCCTGATTGGCTCCGAAGATGTGATGCTGGCCCGCACCCCAGCGCTGGCCTACCACGTGCTGCAGCTGCGTGCCGCGGTGGAACCGCTGGACAAGCTGGAAGTCCGCCAGGCGATCTCCTGCGCGATTGACCGCCAGGAAGTGGTCGATTCCGCCGCCCTCGGTGAAGGCGTGGTTACCGGCCCGCTGACGATGGCCGCTTTTGCGCTGCCCACCGAAGAGCTGTTCTGCTACGAGAAGGACCTGGACATGGCCCGCCAGCTGATGGCCGATGCCGGGCTGGAAGACGGCTTCACCCTGCCGGTGATCGTCGCCAATGCGGAGCCGCCCACGGCGCTTTCTGAGGCCCAGAGCATTCAGGCGCAGCTGGCCGAGATCGGCATCACGGTTGAGATCGAGGCGATGGAGCTGAGCGTCTACGTGGACCGCTGGCTGGCCGGCGATTTCGCGGCGGCGGTGGCCCTGAACGGTGGCCGCACCGACCCGTACACCATGTACGCCCGCTACTGGCAGTATGATGCCACCTTCCAGAACGTCGCCGGCTACATCGACGATGAGCTCGACGCCCTGATGAAGGCCGGCCAGACCGAAGCCGACCCCGACGCCCGCTACGCGATCTTCGCGGACTTCCAGCGCCAGCTGGCCGAGAAGTCCCCCTGGGTGTGGCTCTATGCCGGGTACACCTACACCGCGCATCAGCCGTATGTGATGGGCTGGGAGCCGGGCGCTAACGACTCGTCCTACTACCTGCACGAAGTATCGCTTGAGCGGTAATCGCACTCCCTGAACCGTACTGCGGGGGCGGGCATCCAATCGCCCGCCCCCGCATCCGAATCGCCTGGCCCCCTGGCCCATGCCCGGCCGGACCTGCGCCAGTGTTGTAGTCAGGTCACACCATGTTACGCTATCTTGTGCAACGCATCATCGCCTTTATCCCCACCCTGCTGGGGGTGTCCATCCTGATCTTTCTGGCGATCCGGGCTGTGCCTGGCGACCAGATCACGGCCATGCTGGGCACCGAAGCCGGGATGCTCACCGAACAGCAGCGCGCCTCCCTGGAAGAATATTTCGGGCTGGATAAGCCCGTGCTTGAGCAGTACGTTTCCTGGCTGGGGAACGCGCTGCGCGGCAACCTGGGTTTTTCAGTCAGGCATGGGGAGGAGGTGACCAAGCTTATCCTGGAGCGCTTCCCCGTAACGGTGGAGCTGGCCCTGCTCTCGGTGATCATCGCGCTGGTCATCGGCCTGCCCATCGGGATTCTGGCCGCCCTGCGCCACAACACCAGCATCGACCTGCTGGGGCGCGTGATCTCGATGCTGGGGCTGTCGGTTCCTAACTTCGTGCTGGGGACGCTGATCATTTACGTGCTGTCGGTGGTCTTCGGAATCCTGCCGAACTCCGGGAACTATGTGAGCTTCCGGGAGAATCCCAGCCTGAACCTGCAGCAGCTGATCTTCCCCGCCCTGGCGATGGGCTTCTCTTTCGCGGCGTCGGTCATGCGCATGACGCGCTCCTCCATGCTGGAGGTGCTGGGCGAAGACTACGTGCGCACCGCGCGGGCGAAGGGCCTGCACGAACGCACTGTGGTGATCACCCACGCCCTGCGCAACGCCATGATCCCGGTCGTCACGCTGATCGGCGTGGAAATGGGCTACCTGCTCGGCGGGGCGTTCATCATCGAGCAGATCTTCTCGCTGCCGGGCATCGGGCGGCTGGCGGTGGGCGCGATCTCACAGCGCAATTACGCCCTGGTGCAGGGGGTAACCCTGTTTATCGCCCTGAATTTTGTCATCATTAACCTGGCCGTAGACGTGCTCTACGCCGCTATTGACCCGCGGATTTCCTATGACCGCAAAGTCTGACGCCACCGCCCCTGTGGGGGCCCAGGAACTGACCGTGTCCAAACGGCCGAGCGTGTTTCGCCGCCTGCTGCAGGATCGCAGCGGCGTGGTCGGCCTGATTCTGATCGTGCTGTTCGTCCTCGTCAGCCTGCTGGGCGCGGTGGGCGCCACGCCCTACCCGCCGCGCGAGCAGCACGCCATCGACCGCCTGCAGCCGCCCAGCAGCACGTACTGGCTAGGCACCGACCTCTTCGGACGGGATGTCGCCAGCCGCGTGATGAAGGGCGGCACGAATTCGCTGCGTGTGGCGCTGTTTTCGGTGGTGCTGGCTACGTTCGCCGGCACGCTGCTGGGGATCACGGCGGGGTATGTGGGCGGGCTGGTGGATAACATCATCATGCGCACGATGGATGTGTTCTTCGCCTTCCCCACCCTGCTGCTGGCGCTGCTGGTGGTGGTGGTGCTGGGGCCAGGGCTGAATAACACGATCCTGGCGATCGCCATCGTGTACACCCCGATCTTCGCCCGCGTGGCGCGCGGCCCGGTGCTCTCCCTGAAAGAGATGGAATTCGTCACCGCCGCCCGCTGCCTGGGGATCAGCGAACTGCGCATCCTGTTCCGCCACGTGCTGCCCAACGCCATGGCCCCCCTGATCGTGCAGGTCAGCCTGGCGCTCTCCTGGGCGCTGATCACCGATGCCGGGCTGAGCTTTCTCGGCCTGGGGACTCAGCCGCCGGAACCATCCTGGGGCCTGATGCTCAGTGAAAGCCGCAGCCTGGCGGAGATCGCGCCGTGGCTGATGGTCTTCCCCGGCCTGGCGATCATGCTCGGCGTGCTGGGCTTCAACCTGCTGGGGGACGGCCTGCGCGACGTGCTGGACCCGCGCACCAGCCGCCGCTAATCGGGCTCCGCCCCGGCGGCCGGCCGCCGGATCACGGCCATCATATTCGCTGCCAGGGCGACCGGGGAAGCGTATCCCAGCCGCCCGGCGGTTTCTTCCGCCAGCCAGTCAAAAAGCGTGCAGGTGTGCAGCAGCGCTTCCCAGGCGCCCGCCGCCTGATAGGGTGCGGCGAGATCGGCCAGTGCCGCGACCACACGCGGATTCGCCCAGCGTTCCAGAAAATGCCCGTCATACCACACATCCTGCGCCAGACGTGCCGGATCTGCCAGATTCGCGGCCAGCGTGTGCCACTCGATCAACGCAAGGGTTTGCGTGTGCAGCAGCCCGTTAATCGTCCGCCCCGCCACCCACAGCTCCCCCCGGCGGATTTTTTTGGCGGCACGGCCTGCATAACGCCAGAAGCGGTGCACCGCGTCCTGAAAGGCCGCTTCATCCGGCAGGGCGCGCGGCCGAACCGTGAGGGCAGGTAACCCTTTCCAGACGCCATCCCGATCCATCAGCACCCGCGCCCCACGCGCCAGCACCGCGTCCATATCCAGCGCGAGCACCTGGCCCGGCGTCAGCGGAGCCGCGGCGGGAATTACTGCCACGTCGAGGTCCAGCCCGCCCGCCAGAACCGCCAGCCACTCAAACGCATCCGGGCGGATGGCCTGCCGGGTGGCGGCCCACACCTCGCCCAGATCGCCCAGCCACGCCGCGCCGACGTAGGCCGCCGGCGTCGTCGTCCAGATCACGGTATCCAGGTCGCCCCACGCGTCATGGGTGGCATCCTCCCGCGCGCGTGACCCGACGACCAGCGCCAGCCGGATATCGGGCCGCGCCTGCGCCCACGCCGCAAAAACCTGCTCCAGCGCCGTATAGTCCATACCCCTCACCCCATTTTGCCGCGCCTGGCCAGAAATCACGTACAATGAGAACATCATCCGGCGTCACCCGATTACCAGGAACAACTGCCTATGCATGCCCCGATGGACAAGCACACCCTGATCGCCCTGCTGGAGGCGGAACGCCAGCACTTCAATGCAGCTATCGCGCATCTCACCGATGACGAGTTAGTCAGCGTCCCGCTGGAGGTAAGCTGGACGGGCAAAGACCTGCTCGCGCACATCTCCGCCTGGGAAGCGCACCTGCTCGAATGGCTGGCCACCGCCGAGCAAGGCCAGCCCCTCAACCTCCCGGAAGGCTCCGGGTGGGACCCCTACATCGAGACCTTCAACATGCAGGCCTATGAACGCAACCGGGAGCGCTCGCTGGAGGCCATCCGCCACGACTATGCGGCGGTCTACGCCACGCTGCTGGAACGCCTGGGCGCGCTGCCTGACCGCGGCGATGATCCGCGCTGGGCGCCCTGGAAAGACGGCCTGCCGCCGTGGGGTCTACTGCTTACCTACCCGGATCACTACCGCCACCACGGGCAGTCTGTCACCGCCTGGATTATGCAGCAAGCCGCATCCAACCCATAAAAAAGAGGGCGGGAATCAGCCCCGCCCTCCGGACAATCTCACGCTGCTGGCAGGCCTACAGCCCCAGCTCCTGGCGCACCAGGTCCAGCTGGCCCGCCGACCCGAGCTTCTCGTTCTTGTGGGCGATGAACTTGGCGTACTCGTCCACGAAGATCAGGCCCGGCTTGCGGAAGTCGAACACGTCCGGCTTGTCGCGGAAGAATTCACGATGGACACGCGTCCACACCAGGCGGCCGTCGGTGTCAATGTTGACCTTGGTCACGCCCAGCGGCACGGCCCTGATGAAGCTGTTCTCATCCACACCCTTCGCGGAAGGATCGATCGCGCCGCCCGCGGCGTTGATGCGCGCCACTTCCTCGGCAGGCACGGAGGACGAGCCGTGCATCACCAGCGGGAAGCCGGGCAGCCGCTGCTGGATTTCGGCCAGGCGGTCGAAGTGGATGCCCTGCGAGCCGGAGAATTTGTACGCGCCGTGGCTGGTGCCGATGGCGACCGCCAGGCTGTCGCAGCCGCTGCGCTCGACAAATTCAACGGCCTGGTCGGGGTCGGTCAGGTTGGCGTGTTTTTCGTCCACCACGATATCTTCTTCCACGCCGCCCAGCTGGCCCAGCTCGGCCTCAACACTCAGGCCCTTCGCGTGGGCCGCATCCACGACCAGCTTCGTGATTTCGATGTTCTTCTCCAGCGGCTCGTGGGAAGCGTCGATCATCACCGAGCTGTAGAAGCCGGACTCGATCGCGTCCATGCAGGTGGCCACGTCGCCGTGGTCGATATGCACGGCGAAGATCGCTTCCGGGAATTCCTGTTCCGCGGCGCGAATCAAGCCTTCCAGCAGCTTGACGCCCGCATAGCTGCGCGCGCCCTTGGAGATCTGGATGATGAACGGGGCCTGCGAGTCGATGCAGCCCTTGAACAGGCCGCGCGTCTGCTCCAGATTGTTAATATTGTAGGCGCCGATAGCGAACTTGCCGTAAGCGACCTTAAACAGTTGATCAGTTGTGACAATCACAGTTCTTCTCCTTAACCCAGAACGGGAAAACAGGCATAATCCCCTCTCAGCATTGTACCGCACAGCAGCCGACCGCGCCCATGCAGAATGTCAGCGCCAGCCCGGAAAAAAGCACCTGCCCCCAGCCAGAAGAAACCGCCGGGGCGATACCCTGCCCCGGCGGCCAGAAAGTCTTGTCAGCGGCGCTGCACCACTACTCCGCCATTTCTTCCTGTGGCGTGATGGTGAACAGCGTCCCCGCCCCGCGCCCGTAGACCTCCGGGAAGTAGAACTCATACCCGGTGGTGGGGATGACGTTGTACTCGCCCGCCAGCCCCGGCCGGATCACGTAGCTGTACTCATACGTGCCGCGCGGCAGGTATTCGGCGTAGATCACGACCTTCTCATCCCGGAATTCCGTGTGGCTGAAGTACCACCAGCCCCACCCCCGGCTCAGCGGATCGGTGCGGTCCACTTCGGGCTGCGTGCCGATCTGCTGCTGGGTCTCCAGGTTCGGGTTCACGGCGTCCGTCCCGGCCGGGATCGGGTCTTCGATCACAACATAGTGCAGGTTCGTGGGCGCGATGATCGTCAGCGTCACGCGCACGTTCTGGCCCACCGCCGCGCCATCCACCGGCGTGCGGTCAGGGTCATCGACCAGGCTGTAGCGCCGATCCAGGATGATGCCCCGGTTCAGCGGCTCGACCTCCGGCACCGGCAGAAAGGCACGCAGGTGCGCGGTGTAGTACATCACGCCCGGCCCGTCGCCGTGCGTCAGCGTCAGCAGGTTGGCTTCCTCTGCCAGCAGCTCGCTCACGGCCACGCGCAGCGCATACGCCTCGCGGACGGTCTCCGGCGTGGCCTGCGCTTCAAGCAGGCTCTCGCCGTTCAGCCCTATGCTGATCGCGTAGTCCGGCTCCAGCTCGCCCGTGGTGACCATCCAGTCAGTAAGGGCCATCAGCGCCCAGGCGGTCTCCTGCGTGGTCTCCCAGTGGTCGGCCTGGCGGCTGACCATCAGCCAGCGCACGGCCTGCGCCAGCAGCGGGTTACCGGGGTCCAGCTCGATCAGGGCGCCCAGCGTGATCGCCGTGGTGCGCGTATCTGTGTTCCAGTTCCACCAGTCGGTGAAGCCTTCCTCCCAGTGCGCGCCGGTCGCGCTGAGATCGGCCTGGCTGACCAGCGCGGTCACCAGCGCCTCGATCTCGGCGTCCATCTCCACGGCCATGCGGTTCAGCGCCACGGCCAGGTATGCCTGGGCGTAGATGCTCAGCTCCTGGCGGAATTCAAACAGGCGCGTGGTGCGGGCCACGTTGCCCCGGTCGGCGCGGGCCAGCGCGTAGAGCACGAACGCCTGCCGGTTCAGCTGCCAGGGTTCGGTATTCTCGTTCACCACGATCAGCTGATCGTTGAGGAACGCCACCGCGCGCTGGATCACGTCCTGCGAGACGGCGAAGCCGCTGGCGCGGGCCTCCACCAGCCCGATCAGGGCGTAGGCGGTCGTGAGCGGGTTCGCCCGGTCATTGACGAACCAGCCCCAGCCGCCGTTCGCCTTCTGCTGGGCGTACAGGCGCTGCAGGCCGAACGACACTTCACGCTCCAGGTTGGCGCGCAGGGTGTCATCCGCCACGCCCAGCGATTCCAGGGCGCGCACGGTCATCACGTTCGGCAGGAAGCGGCTGACCGTCTGCTCGATGCACTGGTGCGGGAAGTTCTCCAGGTAGTCCAGCCCATCCAGCGTGGTGGCGGCCAGCGACGAATCGACGCGCACGCTCAGCTCACCCTGCGTGACCTCGAAGCTGCGCGGCAGGCTGATCGCCTCCGTGATCGTGCCCGGCTCGGCGATCATGCCGCCCGTGCCGACCACCTCCGGCACCTCGTAGCGGTAGACTGGCAGCAGGCGATCATCGCCCTGCCCCAGCCCTGGTTTGCTGGCATCCGTGAACGCGCCCTCGTTCCCGCTGGCGTAGAAGGTGAGATCGACGTTTTCCACGTCCTCCACCGTCACCACCCATTCGAAACGCTGGCGGCCCCCGGCGGGGATGTCAGCGCTGATGTCCTGCGGGCTGTTAAAGGCCACGCCCGCCGCCTGCAGGGAGGCTTCCACCTCCAGCGCGGTCTCGGTGTTGTTGTTGACCACCGCCGCCAGCGTCACCACGTCATCCACCACGAAGAAACGCGGCGTAACCGGGCGCAGCAGCAGCGGCTTGGTGCTGATCAGGTCAAACTCCGTCTGCCCCACCAGCGTGATACCGTCCCGTCCGGCGGTCACCGCGCGGGCGTCCAGCCGCCACGTCGTCAGGTTGTCCGGCAGGGTGACCTCAAACGTGGCCTGCCCGCCTTCGTCTGTCACCAGGGTGGGGTTCCAGTACGGCGTATCCACGAACTCCTGGCGCACCTCAAAGATGCCGCCCTCACCGCCGCCGCCACCGCCACCCTTGACGGTATCCAGCGTGGTCTGGGTGAGCTGGTCTACGCTCAGGGTCAGCGGCACCGCCGTGCGCACGCCCAATCCCTGCTGGCCGTAGAAGGTCTGCATCAGCGGCTGGCTGTTCGGCTCTGCCAGCGTCAGCACGGCCAGGTCGGTCAGGCCAACGCCGACCTCCGCCTGCACCGGGTTCCCGGCGAAGTCGGTGGTTTCCACGGTGTAGGTTACGGTTTCGCGCGGGCCGGCCTGCTCGCGGTCGGGCCGGACGGTCACGGTGATCTCGCGCCGTTCGGGGTCAACCGCGATGCCCGCCATGCCCATACGGAACTCCGCCACCGGGGTATTCTCGTCCACGCCCTTCACCAGCAGCACCGAGACAAATACGTTCGGCGCGTAGGCGTCCTCGATCGGGAAGCGGTAGACGGTGCTATTCGTCTCCAGCGCGATCACCTCGTGCCTCAGCACGTCGCCGCGCTCGATGGTCACCAGCGCGGTCGCTTCGCCCTGCCAGGGGGAGGCGATCAGGATTTCGGCCATATCCCCGACCTGGTAGCTGTCGCGGTCCGTGATCAGGTCCACGCGGTTGCTGTTCTGCTGGCGCCAGGCCACATACTCCTGCCCGGACACCCACAGAAACGCCGAGGAGCGCACCAGGTTGCCGCGCGCGTCCCGCGTGCTGGCGTAGACCTTGTACGTCCCGGCCACCGGCGGCACGAACTCAAAAGCCGCCTTGCCATCCGCATCGGTGGTCACGCTGCCGGACGCGCCCTCCACGGGCAGATCCTCAACCTCCCAGGTCCAGGTTGTGCGCCCGAATTCGTCCTCCTCCTGGACGGACGACCAGCGCCGTTCCACGACCTCGTAGTCAAGCGTCTGGCCGGCGACCGGCGCGCTGTCCCAGTCCACGCTGATCAGGTTGACGGCGTTCGGCTCGCCCGCCAGCCCGACATACTGTTCCGGCTGGACGCCGATATAGACCTCGCCCTGGTGGATGACTATGCTTTCCCGGTTAAAGACGGCCTGGTCGCTCTCATCCGTGATCGAGACCTCGATCGTGTAGGTCTGGCTCTGGGTCTTGTCGCCCAGGTCGGCGGGCAGCGAGAGCAGGAAGCGGCCCTGCTCGTCGGTCGTGCCGGAGCCGGACGCGATCACGGCATCATAGCCGCCCATGCCGTAGTACTCACCGGGGCCTTCGTCGTAGTTGTAGTCGGTGAAGGCGTAGCGCTCGATGCCGTCATACTCGAAGAAGTAGTTCTGAGTCATGACGGTGTAGGTCACGTCCGCATCAGACACCGCCCCGCCGAAGAAGTAGCGCCCTTCCACGAGAACGGTGATGTCCTCGCCCTGCACCACCGCCGGGACCTCCGGCGTCACCGTGACCTGGAACTCCGGCGCGCGATACTCCGCCACGCCAAACGGCACGCTGAAGTTGCGCGGGCTGTAGTATTCGGCATCTTCCACCTGCGCGACGATCTGGTAGTAGCCCAGGCCGGCGTCTTCCGCCAGGGTGAACTCCCCGCTGAACGTGCCGAACTCGGTCAGCGGAAGCACCGCCTCGTAGACCGTCTCGCCGCGGTTGTCTTCCACCCGGATGGGCAGCTCATCCAGCGGCGGCGGGGTGTAGGTCACATCATCCCGCGCGCGCAGCACGCCCCGGAAGTACACGGGCTGGCCGGGCCGGTACAGCGGGCGGTCGGTATAGAGGTTGCCGCGCACATCCACCGGGTAGTAATCGGCCATCTGGTTGAAGTCGTACGGCTCCACGCCCCAGGTCCAGTGACTGACCGCGAAGCCGAACGCGTCCGGCGTGTTCACCACGGCATAGAGGTATTCGTACAGGTTTTCCAGCGCCGGGATTGACGCCTGCGCCAGCCCGTCCGCATCGGTTACGCTGCTGGCGACCCCGTTAAAGGCTCGATCGTAGAACACCACCGGCACCCCGGCGACTGGCTCCCCGGTTTCCAGGTCAGTCACCCAGACCAGCGCGGAATCGCTGGAATACTTGAAGGTCACGTTGGCCGTCGCCACGACCATCATGTGATTCAGCGGGTCCTGCCCACGCGCCTGCGTCTCCGGCGCGCTCACCCGCAGGTAGTAGGCGCCAGGCGGCAGCGCCGCCTCGCCACCCACCGCGGCAGTCTGCACCGGCGGGGCAGCCGACGCTTCAGCCGGCTCAGCCGCCGGGGTGGTCAGCTCCAGGTAGTATTCGGTGCTGTCACCCTCCGCGACCCATGCCAGCGAGCCATCGCGCAGCGCCACCTGCCACCAGATAAAGCCGCCCTCACACAGCGGGCCGCCCGTTACCGGCAGCTGGTAATCCTTATACAGCAGCTCGACAATTTCGCCGGTCGGGCTGCCTTCACGCGCGCGCAGCGGGTCGGGATCGGTGATCACGGTCGCCATACCGCCGACTTCCAGCCGGGGTTCGGGCGCGCCGGGGCAGCTCAGGGTCGTGCTTTCGCCCAGCGTCGTGATCGCCAGCAACTCGTACCAGCGCTGGTTCAGCTCGGATTCAAGCGGGATGCTCCAGCGCCGCAGCAGCGTCTCCGGCCGCAGGGCAAACGTGCGCTCCAGCTCCCAGCTGTCCGGCCCGTTCAGGCGCGCAAGCTGCTGCAGGCTCAGGCTGTGCAGCTCCAGGTCAAGCTGCTCCACATTCAGGTGCGTCGCGAACAGGCGCGTTTCGGGGTTGTAAGCGCTGTAGACGCCCACCCGCCCCGGTGTGTTGAGCGTGATGGAAGGATCATAAGGCCGGGTTGTGAAGCGCACGACCTGTTCGGTGTCAATCGTATTGCCGTACACGTCCGCCATGCCCGGCAGGATCGTGACCGTGTACTCCGCGCTGGGTTCCAGCGTGAAGGACAGCTGCAGCCGGTTGTCGTAGCTGTAGTAGTAGCTGTCATAATCACGGGCCGGGGCCGGGTCGATCTGCACCTTGTCGGCCAGCGAGTCCTCGTCCATCGCCGTGGCGAAATAGATCGAGAAACCGCCGTAAGGCTCGGCCACAGCCCCTTCGGCCGGGTCGGTGCGCGTGATGCGCGGCTGACCGACCGTAGTGAAGTTCCAGGCCAGCATATCCTCCAATTGGGTCGTGCCATTGGCGGCGCGCGCCTGCGCCGCGTCGATCCGCACGGTGTAGAACCCGTCCATCACCAGTGGCGCCGCTGGCGTGAAGGTCATCTCGCTGGCATCATCATTCCAGCCGAAGCGCCCTTCCACCGTCCCGGCCTCCTGTTCCGCCAGGACAAACGCCGCTTCCACACTCTCCGGGTCCATCGCCTGGTTGAAGGTCACGACCACGGGGGCATCCAGCGCGACACCGCCCTCCATGCTGCGCGGCGCAAAGGACAGCACCGCGGGGGGCAGCGTCTCAAACGTCCAGATGAAGTCTTCCGCCAGCACGCCGCCGGTGACATCGGTCAGCCCGGCCGCGATCGTTGCGGTGTAGGTCGTGCCGCCCTCCAGCCGTTCGGGCCGGAACACGTAGATCGCCGTGTTGAGCCATTCGCCCTCGCCTTCCACCGCCGGGTCAAGCGCCAGCGGATCGGGCAAAGCCGCCATATCGGCCACTGTCACCAGCGGCACCACAGGCCGGTTGAAGATCACGGTAATCGCGCTGCCGGTCTCGATCTGCGTGGCCCCAGACGCGGGCAGCACCTCGGAGACTTCCAGGTAGCCCACCGTCTGCAGGGCCAGCTCAAAAGGTTCCGCCAGCGGCTCGCCCGCCGCGCTCAGCGCCTCGGCAGGCAGGGTGAAGGTATAGCGCGTGCTGCGCAGCCAGTCCTTCACAGGCGTAAAGCGCAGCGTGGCCTCATCCACCACCTCGAACGTCAGCGGCGTGGCCGGCTGCACGGTCAGCAGCGCCTGCACGCTGTCCATATCCATAGGCTGGTCAAAGTAGAGCGTCACCGCGCCATCCAGCGCCAGCTCCTCGCCGGAAAGCGGGTCGGTTTCCAGCACGCGGGGCGCGCTCGCGCCCTCGGCCTGCTCCGCTGGCCCGGCGCGCACCGCGTCCGGCGCGAGCGCCAGCCCTGCCGCCAGCGCGACAAGCGCCAGCAGCCCCACGATACCCAGCACCAACATATTTTTTCGCATGGCAAAAAACTCCCCCTCAAACGGAATCAGAACCACACAGGCAGGCAATCCACCCGTGAAGCGCATCAGATTGTATTACTGCCGTAACTCCATCATAGGAGCTTTATGCGGGCTGTGCAATAAGTGAGAAGGCAACGGGTGGCATACGGCAGGCGTGGGGCAAACGTCAGGCTGGCGGCGCACGCCGCGCTAGAGGCTGTTATGCACTTTGCAGCCCTCATCCCCCGGCCCCTCTCCCTCAGGGCGAAGGGGAGCCAGCTTAGAAGTCCCTCGCCCTGAGGGAGAGGGATGTAGGGTGAGGGCCAAAGGCAACGCCAGCCCCTGAACGTGCGTGATCAGAGTGCATAACACGCGCTAGAAAAAAGGCACGTAGGTGTAGGGCAGGCCAAAGAGCGTCTTGAAGCCCTGCCAGTACAGCGCGATCACCTCCCGGCGCAGGCCGTAGCCATACTCATACACGGAGATCGGCCCGGTGGTCTCCTGCGCCGGGCTGAACCCGGCCACCGGCACGCCGCGTTGTGCGAACAGCAGCTGCGCGCGCAGCAGGTGATAGCGATCGCTGACCACCAGGGCCGAGCGCCAGCCCTGGGCTGCCATCAGCGCGCCGGAATACAGCGCGTTCTGCTCGGTACTTTTGGCCTGCGCCTCCAGCCAGATCGCCGCCTCCGGCACGCCCGCCGCCTGCAGCACCGCCGCGCAGCCCGCCGCCTCTGGCAGGGGCCAGTCCAGGGCATAGCCACCGGAACAGATCACGGCGGGCGCGGCCCCGGCATGGTAAAGCGCCGCAGCATGGCGCGCCCGGCGCGTCGTCGCGCCGGAGGGCTGACCGTCCGGCTCCAGCCCGGCCCCCAGCACGACAATCACATCTGCCGGAGCCGCGCCGTCCATACGCCCGGTCACATGCAGCGCCACGCCCATCGCCAGCGCCACCAGCGCCACCGCCGCAATCCCGGCCAGCACGGGCAAGCGCAGCGGGCTGCGCCAGAACCAGCGCCAGCCCCGCCCCGGCAGCATGATCAGGTTATGCCCCATACCAGCCATAAGCGAACGTAGCCTTCCCAAAAAGACAAAAGCCCCCGCATTATACCGCGCGGGGGCCGAATCTTCGGTGTTATACCGGTTTCATCCTTACGGCCAGCGGGGAGTTGCCCCCCGATCAGGGCCGCTGGATCAGGCGCTCGATCTCGGCCATCTGGCCGGGGGCAAGCGGGCCGTACTGCATCGCGCCGGCGTTTTCCTGCGCCTGCGCCACCGTGCGAATGCCGGGAATCGGCAGGGTGTGCTCGCTACGCCCCCACAGCCAGGCCAGGGCGCCCTGGGCCAGTGTGCGGCCCTCGCTCGTCAGGATATCGCGGATCGCATCCAGCGTATCCATCACCGGCCCCTGAAAGCCATCCTTCACCCAGTCGCGGGAGCGAACGTCCGTGGCATCGAAAGTCGATTCGCGGGTGTACTTGCCGGTCAGCATGCCCATCGCCAGCGGGCCGCGGTTGATCGCCGCCAGGTTGAACTCGTCGCAGACGGCCAGCATTGCCGGCGCATCGTGGATCACGTTCATGTTCACCTGGACGGAGGCACAGTGTTCACCCCGCGCGAAGACGCGCGCGCCAGCCGGGTTATCCGTGCTCCAGCCGTACCAGCGAATCTTACCCTCAGCGACCAGCCCTTCCAGCGCATCCACCACCGCCCCGGCCCTGTCCGGGTCATAGGCATTGACGTGGAACTGGTACAGGTCGATATAGTCGGTGTTCAGGCGGCGCAGGCTGGCTTCGCAATCCGCCTTAAGCGGTGTCACCACGTCGCCCGTGGTCTCCTCACCATAGTGAGCGACGGTCTTGCTCGTCTCATCGACCTTATAGCCGAACTTGGTGGCAAGCACGACCCTGTCGCGCCGGTCGGCGAACGCGCGGCCCAGCAGCATCTCACTGTGGCCCGCGCCATAGTTGGCGGCGGTATCATAGAAGGTGATGCCGCTGTCATACGCGGCGTGCAGCGCGGCGATCGATTCGGCATCATCCGTTTGGCCCCAGCCGCCAGGCGCATCTAGAAACGACCACAGCCCACCAATCGCCCAGCAGCCCATCCCCAGCGCAGAAACCTCAATTCCAGAACGTCCCAGTGTGCGTTTCATTGTGTTTGTCCTTTCCTGCCCGGCGCAGGAATCGCTCCCGCTGCCGGGTGATCTGCCAGCGTTGATATCGAGCGCAGCAACCCTAGTCGGCCAGGACTGGTTCGATCAGCGGCGCGACATTCTGCCTGGCCTGCTGCTTCCTGTGCTCGCCGCTGTACCAGTCGATCTTGTACTCGATCACGGCCAGGTTTTCGTTCAGTTCGGCAAGCTGGGCCAGCACCGCTTCCCGGTGCGCCCTCAGCAGCTCAAGCCGCGCCCCTATTGTGGAGTCGCCCTGGCGCTGCAGCTCAGCATACTGCTGCATCTGCGTGATCGGCATCCCGGTCGTGCGCAGGCGGTTCAGAAACGCAATCCAGCCCACATCGTTTACCGTGTAGCGGCGGTGACCGTTGGCCGCCCGATTGACCGGGTTGATCAGCCCGATCTTCTCGTAGTAGCGCAGGGTATGCTCGCTCAGCCCGGTTTCGGCCGCAACCTCCTGAATGGTCAGTGTTTTTTTCATCGTTTTCCTCGCCAACCATGTCATGACGCAAACACTATACAACTTAGAGCGTACTCTAAGTCAAGGGCATTTCAGCAGTTTCGCAGAAATGGCAATAAAGACAGCGGCAAGGCGGCGCGGCCATGCGCCCTCCCCCAAACAAAAAGCCCCCGCCTTAACCCGCGCGGGGGCCTGTTTTTCGACGTCAAACTCTGAGGCTCAGCACTCGCTGTAACCGCAGGTGTAGCACTTGCGGCAACCTTCCACGTTGATGAACGTGGCCTGGCCGCACTCCGGGCAGAGATCGCCGATCTGCTGCTGGGCGCGCTCCGGGGCGGCGGGCCGCTGGGGCAGCGGCAGCGCGTGCTGCACCACCGGCTCAGCCGGACGATCCCCGGCAGGCTCCAGGCGATCCTCGGTCTCGTTCAGGTATTCCTGCAGCATCTGGGCGATGCCATCCGGCAGGCTGCGCACGCGCGCCGGGCCGAACCCGGTCGGGCGCCCGCCGCCGATCCCGGCCAGCTGGCGCACCACTTCCTTCAGCCGCTTGCGCGGGCTGACCGGGGAGGCCAGCCGCAGGATGTACGAGATCAGGCGGCCCAGCGCCTCTGACACGGCGGCCGTATCGGAACCGACCTTGGCCGTGTGCAAGAACACCTCGAAGGGCTGCCCCGCGCCGTGACCGTTTTCGTTCACGGTGATGTAGGTCGTACCCAGCGGGGTCGCCACGCGGTAGGTATCCCCGGTCAGCTTGCGTGGGCGGGGCTTCTTCTCCTCATTAAAGAGGGGCAGCGGCTCCGGCTGGGCGGGCGACACAACCGCGGGCATCATCTCCGCCCCGATCTCGCCTTCGCCTTCCTTGGCGGCTTTGGTCGCGTTGGTCTCCAGCACCACCTTCTGGCGGCTGCCCGTGACGTAAACCGTCAGGCCCTTGCAGCCCTGCTCCCAGGCCAGCTTATACGCCGCCTCGACATCCTCAATCGTCGCTTCCGCGGGCATGTTGATCGTCTTGGAGATCGAGTTATCCACAAAAGCCTGCAGCGCGGCCTGCATGCGCACGTGTTCTTCCGGCGTCACATCCGAGCTGACGACAAACACGCGGCGCATTTCCTCCGGCAGCGCGGCGACATGCTGGCACGTGCCATCCCGATTCACCTGGTCGATCACCTGCGCCATCGTCGCCTCATCCAGCCCGGCCTGACGCATAGCTTCCTCGAACGCCGGGCTGGTGTACTGCAGCTCCAGGTCGGTGCCGTTGTCGTTCACATGGCGGATGTACGCCAGCGCGAACACCGGCTCGCAGCCATAGCCCTCGCAGCCTGCCACGGTGGAGATCGTGCCAGTGGGGGCGACGGTGTTCTGCGCGCCGTTGCGGATGCCGTGCTTCTTCAGACGGGAGACGATCTTGTCCCAGTTCAGCTCCGGCCGGCCCCAGTCGCGGGTATACGGCTGGATCGGCTGCGGCGGCTCCCAGCGGAGGTCATCAGGATCGTACAGGCTGCCCTTGATCGCCGGGAACGGGCCGCGCTCCTTCGCCAGATCGATGCTGGCCCGCATGGTGTGGTAACGCACGAATTCCATCACCTGCGCGCCGAACTCCTGCCCGTCCTCAGAGCCGTAGCGCACGCCCAGCCGGTACATCATATCGGCCAGCCCCATGATGCCCAGCCCGATGCGGCGCACGCGGTGGGCGGCGTCCTTCAGCTGCGGGACAGCGGGGACGTACGCATTGGCCGAAACCACGTCATCCAGAAAGCGGGTGGATTCTTCCACGGTGCGCTGGAGCTTCTTCCAGTCCACCTGGTTATCCTCGGTGAGGTGTTCCGCCAGGTTGATCGACCCCAGGCAGCAGTTCTCAAACGGGCCAAGCCACTGTTCGCCGCAGGGGTTGGTCGCTTCCAGCTCATACAGGTGCGGCACAGGGTTGGTGCAATTGGCCGCATCCAGGAACAGCACGCCCGGCTCCCCGTTGAAGTGGGCCTGCTGCGCGATCATGCTGAACAGCTCACGCGCCGGCACGGTTTCCTGCACCGTGCCATCAACCGGGTTGATCAGGTCAAAGGGGCCATCTTCCTGCACCGCGTGCATGAACGTATCGGTGATGCCCACCGAGATATTGAAGTTGGTGATGTGGCTCTCATCGGTCTTGCAGGTGATGAACTCCCGGATGTCGGGGTGATCCACGCGCAGCACGGCCATATTCGCGCCGCGCCGGCTGCCGCCCTGGGCGATCTCGCCAAACGCCTGGTCATACACACGCAGGAAGCCGACCGGCCCGGTGGCCTGCCCCATCGAGGAGCGCACCAGCGCGCCTTTGGGCCGCAGCCGGCTGAACGAGAAGCCATTCCCCCCGCCGGTCTGCTGAATCAGGGCTGCGTCACGCAGCGTTTGAAAGATGCCGGATTCGGAACGGCCCATGTCATCATCGATCGCCAGCACAAAACAGGCGGCCAGCTGGCCCAGCGGCGTCCCCGCCCCGGTAAAGGTTGGACTATTCGGGAAAAAACGAATATCAGTCAGCAAATCATAAAACCGGCCGGACCACAGCGCGCTGTCGCCCTGCATCCCGGCTTCCACCGCCGCCACGTTACTCGCCACGCGCCAGAACATCTCGTGGACGGACTCGGCGGGCTTGCCATCCGGCCCGCGGCGCAGGTAGCGCTTGCTCAGCACCGTGCGGCTGTTCTCCGAAAGCGGGAGCTGCTTCAGGGGCATGGGCGGGCCTGAATGCCCATTCTGGCGTGCAGCCTCCTCGGTCTGGCTGGTCGGCTTTGAACTCATCAGATTCTCCTTCCGGGCAGTAACAATACAGATCCAGAGGACCGGGCCGCCAACCCGCCGCCCCCCTGGCAAGCATGTCATTCACTCAATTGCGGTCTACAGGTCTTGGCGTACCGGCACAAAGCACACAACAGCAGGTGGGCCGCTTCTCCCGGCCGCACTCCGGCGCGAAGGCTAACTGCTCTGGTCGGCCAGTAACTTGTTGATCTCCTGCTGGATGCTGTCCAGGTTATCCAGGCGGAGGTAAACAATGGCAAACCGGATGTAGGCGATGGCATCCAGGGATTTCAGCCCTTCAACCACCATGTCCCCAACCACCCGGCTGGAGACTTCCGCTTTGCCCATCCGCTGCAGGTTGGTCTCGATCTGGTCAGCCAGCCGCTCCAGGTCCGCCGCTGCCACAGGCCGCTTGGCGCACGCGATGCGCATCCCCTGGATCAGCTTCTCCCGATCAAATGGCTCGCGCTCCCCGCCGGATTTGATCAGCATTGGCGTGGAAAGGATCGCGCGCTCGTAAGAGCTGAAACGCTCGCCACAGCTCTTACATTCACGCCGGCGTCGAATCCCGCCCCGCGCATCATGGCTGGTATCCACCACCCGCGAATCGGCTACTGCGCCGCAGTATGGGCATTTCATGACAGGTTACTCCCGGTTTTTTAAGATTCAGGCCCAATATCCGTCCGGCGCACCCCACAGTTCAGCTTCTACCCCCATATATACGGTCTGTAATACAATTACACCCTGCATATGGCGGTGAATGGGTCTAAACTGTAGCATGCTTGAGCGTGGTACTGAACAGTACCGTGGTACTAGTTTAGGTTAAAATTTAGACAGGCGTTCTATGCGTCCATTTTACCCGAAGGCAGGCCTGATTTGCGCCATTTGTATGGTATTTCTAACAATCCGGGGCGCTCCTTCCGCAGGAAACAAGCAGCCCTCCACCCTGATCCGGCAACACAGAGATACCGTGCTGCACACAGACCAGGCGGAGGGCGCTATGCCCTGAGGAGGAATCAGGCTGTAGTACTTACGCCAATCGTTCTGCTACCGACATCCCGCACACAACGGCTCCCGCGTGCCGTTAACGCTTGCGCAGGAAGGTGGGAATATCCATGTTGTCGTCGTCAAACGGCTGGTAATCGTTCCTCGGCTCAACCGGCTGCCGCGGCGGCTGCTGTGGCTGTGGCTGCTGCTGGGGCGGCTGGGGCGGCTGCTGCGGCGGCGGCGCCATCTCCGGCTGCTGCTGGACGGGCCGGCGCACTGGCTGCGGCTGCGGCTGCTGCTGGGGCGCGGTGGCGGGCGTCTGCTGCACCTGGCGCCGGGCCACGCGGCTCTGCTCGAAGCCGGTCGCGATCACGGTGATGCGCACCGAGTCGCCCATGTTAGCGTCGATCACCGCGCCGAAGATCAGGTTCACGTCCGGGTGGGCCGTGTCCTTGATGATCGCTGCGGCTTCATTGACCTCGAACAGGCTGAGGTCGGGGCCGCCGGTGACATTGAACAGAATGCCATGCGCGCCATCAATGGTCACATCCAGCAGGTGGCTGCTGACCGCCATCTCGGCGGCCTTGCGCGCGCGTTCCTCGCCGCTGGCGGTTCCCACGGCCATCAGGGCCGCCCCGCCCTCGGACATGATCGTCCGCACGTCGGCGAAGTCAAGGTTAATCAGGCCGGGGACGGTGATCAGCTCGGAAATGCCCTGGATACCCTGGCGCAGCACGTCGTCTGCCACGCGGAAGGCGTCCTGCAGGCTGGCGCGCTTGTCCGCGATCTGGAGCAGCCGATCGTTGGGGATCACGATCAGGGTGTCCACCTGGCTCTTAAGCGCCTCGATCCCGGCGTCAGCCGAGTCATGGCGGCGCTTGCCCTCGAAGGAGAACGGGCGGGTGACCACGCCGATCGTCAGGGAGCCAAGCTCCTTCGCCACCTGCGCGATCACGGGAGCCGCGCCGGTGCCGGTGCCGCCGCCCATGCCGCAGGTGATGAACACCATGTCGGCGCCGCGCAGCACCTCGTACAGCTCGTCGGCGCTTTCCTCGGCGGCCTTACGCCCCACCTCGGGGTTACCGCCCGCGCCCAGCCCACGCGTGATCTTGTCGCCAATCCGCACGCGAGTCTTGGCTTCAGAGAGCATCAGCGCCTGGGCATCGGTATTGACGGCGATGAAGTCCACGCCGCCCATGCCCTCGGCAATCATGCGGTTGACGGCGTTGCCGCCACCCCCGCCCACACCAATCACTTTGATCTGGGCAAAGTTCTCACCGGGAACCATTTCGTAATCACTCATTGTTACCTCCTCAGATCAAGCATCAACGCGGGAAGCGTCTCTCAGAATATGTCTTGATCGGCGTTAAGTCTTGAGACGGTTATTGTATGACAAAAGCCCCTGAATTGGAAATGAGAAAGAAGCGGGATAGCCTCATTGCTCATCTTCAGGCAGGAAACGGCGGAACAGACCCCCAATGGTCTTTCCCAGACTGAATCCATTCTGCGAACCAGGCCGCGCCGATACTGCCCGCTGCCGATCCTCCCGATCCATGGCCAACCCCAGTCGCAGCAGCCCCACGCTCGTGCTGAAGGACGGGCTGCGCAGCGTATCCGCCATGCCCGTGATCTTCTCCGGGTGTGCCACGCGCACCGGCAGGCGCATCACGCGCGCCGCCACTTCGCGCATCCCCGGCAGCAGGGTACTGCCCCCCGTTAGCACCACGCCCGCCGGAAGCAGCCCGTCATAGCCGGAGCGTTTCGCTTCCTGCAGGACCAGCTCAAAAATCTCCTCCACCCGCGCGCCGATAATGTACGCCAGGTCGCGGCGGAGCACCTTGCTCGGCAGTTCCTCCCCGAACGGCTGGACAGAAAACGACTCGATCGAATCCAGCCCGCGCGGGTCGGCATGACCGTACTGAAGCTTGACGGCCTCCGCCAGGTCATAGGGCAGGCGCAGGCCGTGCGCCACATCGTTGGAGATGTGCCAGCCGGCCACCGGCAGGACCGCCGTATGCCAGACCGTGCCTTCGATGAAAATCGCCAGGTCGGTCGTCCCGCCGCCCATATCCACCACCATCACACCCATCTGGCGCTCGTTGGGGGTCAGCACAACATCCCCGGAGGCCAGCGGGTTCAGGATGAAGCGGTCGACATACACCCCGGTTGATTCGACGCACTTCTCCAGGTTCTGCACGGTAGAAGTCGTGGCCGTGATAATGTGCGTCTCCACTTCCAGGCGGAAGCCGTGCATGCCCAGCGGGCTGCGCACGCCTTCGTTACCGTCCAGGCTGTAGGTGCGCGGGATCACGTGCAGCACCTCGCGGTTGTGCGGGATGGCGATCGCGCGTGCGTTGGCAATCGCGCGTTCCACGTCATCGGCCTGCACCGCGCGCACGCCGCTGATACCCGCCACTCCCCGGCTGTTGATCGAGGAGATCTGGCTGCCCGCCAGGCTAACAAACGCGCGGCCAATCTCGTACCCGCTGCTGCGCTCGGCTTTGTGCACGGAGGAGGATATCGCGGCGGTCAGGGCGTTCATGTCCGTCACCACGCCCTTCTGCATGCCCCGGCTGGGTTCCACACCCAGGCCGACGACGTGAATATCCTCTTCACGCACCTCGCCGACTATCGTGCAGACTTTGGTCGTTCCAACGTCGATTCCAACAACTAGTTCACCCATAAATCACTGGTTATCCACTGCAGCGGCGGGCGGCGCTGCCTCCCCCGCTTCTTCTCGTCCCCACCAGACCTTGTAGTACGGCGCATCCGTATCCCCAACATCGATCAGCTCGGGATAAATGTCCCGTGCCTGCAGGTCGGCAACAATTGCTTCATACACATTCAGGCGGGCGGGCATTTCCGTCCCGGTCCCAAACCACACACGCCAGCCGCGCGAGTCCTGGAAGCCCAGCCCATCCACCGGATCGTAGATCACCTCGGTCAGGGCCGGCAGCAGGGCCTTCAGCTGCAGCGCCCCATCCACCACACCCTGCGGGATGACCACGTTCGGGCCAAGCGGCGAATCGCTGCCTTCCACCACCACGCGCAGCAGTCCCTCAATATCCAGCCGCTGCTGCATCACGCGCCCGCGCACGTCAATCCAGGTGCGCACCCCGGCCTGTTCCCAGATCAGGGCGGGCGCGCGTTCTCGAACCGCGATCTGCACCCCGTGCGGCGGCCACGTGACCACGACATCCGCATCGGCCACGCTGGGGGAGCGCATCACCTGCTCGCGCACCTCCGCCGGATTCACCCAGAACAGGTGCAGGTTGGCCACCTCGCTGAGCGCAAAAATCTCCTCGGCGGTCAGGTACGTCAGGCCGCCAACCTCAATGTGGTGCACGTAAAATGCGTCGCTCTGAAACAGCAGCACAAGCACCACACCCAGGCTCAACAGGATCACGACGCTGAGCATTCGCGCCGAAAACAGCAGGCCCATCTGGTCCGCCCGGGGCTGGATCATCGCCCCGGTATCCGCAGCAGGCGGGCGCCGGACCGGGCTTTCACGGCGCGGGGCCCGTTTGCGCCGGGCCGGTTTGCGGGGTGGCGCCAGCGGCTCCTCGCGCACCACGGGCTGAGCGACGACTTCGCGCTGGCCGCGCGGGGCGACATGCGAGGAATTCACCCGCCGGGCGCGCTTTGATCGTCTCTTTCCGGTTTCCGATGATACTGCCATGCCAACCCGTTCAACTACCGTACGCTGGAACCACTGTGACAGGGCGGGGCCGGTCAACACAAATCACCCGAACCTGCCCAGGCTTCAGGCCTGCGCTTACAGGCTCCAGGGCCATACTCCCCCGCTATCCGGTAACCGGTTGGAACGCTGAGAATGCCGGAACTGCAGCTGCAGTTCCGACCGGAGCCCCGCTGACTGCCCCCATGCAAAACCTATTTTCCCACTTATCCCACTATATGCCAAGCCAGAGCTTGCTGTCCACCGCGATTCTCATCTTCTCCCGGTGGTATTTTTACAGAAAATTTACAACTGCGCTGCCGCCCTTGCGCCTTTTATGCGAAATCACCCAGCAGCTCGATCTCCGGCTCCAGACGCACGCCAAACTGGGCTTCAACCTCCGCCTGGGTCAGCCGGATCAGGGCGTAATAATCATCCGCGGACGGCGCCGCCGCCGCGCCCCAGGCGGTGCCGGTATTCACGATGAAATTAGCATGTACCGGGGAAATCTCGACGCTGCCGCGCTGGGTTCCCTTCAGCCCGGCCGCCTCGATCAGCCGCCCGGCGTAATCTCCCGGCGGGTTCTTGAAGATGCTGCCCAGGCTGGCCCCGGAAGGCTGCGTGCGCTTGCGGTGGGCCACGTATTCCGCCGCCTGCGCGTTCAAGGCCGCCGGATCAGCGCCGGGCGTCAGAGCCAGCGTCACCGCCGTCACCAGGAACGGCGCCGGGCTGCCCTTCAGCGCCGACTCACGGTAGCCATACGCCAGGTCTGCCACGCCCAGGCGGGCCACGCCACCCGGCCGGTGCACGACCACCTCGCGCACGCTGGCCGCCATATCGCCCCCATGCGCGCCCGCGTTATTGATCGCCGCGCCGCCTACGGTTCCCGGCACGCTCACCGCCCACTCCAGCCCGGCCCAGCCGCGTTTCATGCAGCGCCGCGCCAGCGTGCTGAGGCTGGCCCCACTTTCGGCCCGCACATCACCTTCCGCGCCGAATGCCACGCCCGTCGCCCGGTTGATGATCACCAGGCCGCGAAACCCGGCATCCGCCACCAGCACGTTCGCGCCGCCGCCCAGCACCCGGTAGAGCAGGCCCTGCTGCCAGGCAAAATGCGCTGCAAAGAGCAGATCGGGCAGCGTGTGGGCCACCACCAGCGCATCCGCCGGGCCGCCCAGCCGCGCCGCCGTATAGCGCGCCAGCGGCTCGTCCCGCAGCAGGCCAGCCCCGAAGCGCTCCTCAAGCAGGCTGTAGGTGCTCATGCTTCTCTCCCGTTCGGACAATAAAGGCGATGCCGCGCCGTCTGCATCGCCCTGGGCCAGCGTCAACAACCGCCACCGGGCTATAGCCCCCGCTGCGCCAGCAGATCAGCGCCGATCCGGGGGGCGTCCCCCGCGCTGAGGATGATCACCACGTCGCCCGGCTGCACGCCCGCCTGCAGCGCTGCCAGCGTATCCGCGAAGGTGGGCGTATGACGCGCGTCCGGGTGCGGGATGCCCGCCACCAGCTCGGCCACGCCCGGCCCCGGGCTGACCATCTCCCGCGCCGCGTACACATCCGTTACCAGCACATGATCGACATGCGCCGGATCAAATGCCGCCTGGAATTCGGCGTACAGCGCGCGCAGGCGGGAGAAGGTATGCGGCTGCCAGACGGCCCAGACCCCCGCCGCCGGGTAAGCCGCCCGCGCCGCCTGCAGCGTGAGCCGGATCGCGGTGGGATGGTGGCCGTAATCGTCCACGACCGTCACCCCCCCGGCAGTCCCACGCACCTCAAAGCGCCGCCCGGCCCCCCTGAAGCTCGCCAGCGCGTCCAGCGCCGCCGGGAGCGGCACGCCCAGGCGCTCGGCCACGACCAGCGCCGCCAGCGCGTTCTGAACGTTATGCGCGCCGGGCAGGCGCAGCGTTCCCCGGGCCTCCGGCTGATCCTCCCGCCGCAGCGTGAAGCTCATCCCGCCCGCCGCGGCCTGCAGATCAACCGCGCGCCAGTCCGCGCCGGTATCGCCCAGGCCGTAGGTCACCACCGCCCCGCCCTGTTCGGCCCGGCCATTCGCCAGCGCCAGCGCCCGCGGGTCATCCGCGCAGGCCACCAGCAGGCCATCCAGGGCCGTCTGCCCAACAAACTGGCGGAAGTCGGCCAGCAGGGCTTCCAGCGTCGGGAACATATCCGGGTGATCGTGCTCGATGCTCGTGATCACGCTGATAGCGGGGCGCAGGCCGAGAAACATATGCCCGTACTCGTCGGCCTCGATCACAAACGCCGCGCCCTGCCCCACCCCGGCATTCGTGCCCGTCGTCGGCACCACCCCGCCCACGATGTAGGTCGGGTCCTGCCCGGTCTGGTGCAGGATATGCACGATCATCGCCGTGGTCGTGGTCTTGCCGTGCGTCCCGGCCACCGCCACACCGACCGAGCCGGCCATCAGGTCGGCCAGGATGTCGACGCGTTCCACCACGCGGATGCCCGCCGCGCGCGCCGCGATCACTTCAGGGTTATCGGCGGCCACCGCCGACGAGATGATCACCAGCTCCGCGCCGCCGATGTTTGCCGCCGCGTGGCCCTCGTGGATGGTTGCGCCCAGCGCCGCCAGCGCCGCCGTCTGCGCATTGGCCCGCAGGTCGGAGCCGGAGACGATACAGCCGCGCAGCAGCAGGACACGGGCGATGGCCGACAGGCCGATCCCTCCCACGCCCACAAAGTGGATGTGCTGCCCTGGAGCGAACATAGGCTCAGACAATCACGATGATGACAAAGAGGAACATAACGATGACCACCAGCGTCAGCAGGTTGCCTTCCAGCAGCCAGACCATCGGCAGGGAGTTGATCAGCTCGGCGCTGGCCGAATTCAGCGGCGGGGCCATAATCGCCGGGCTGAGCGGGTAATGCAGGTTATCCATGTAGTACCACAGCGCGCCAAAGAGCAGGTATGCATTCACGCCGCCGATTGTCGCGCCCAGCAGCCCTTCCTGCAGGCCCTCGCGCGCGTCCCCGCGCGCTGCCGCGCCAAAATCCATGTAACCGGGGGTCTGGTACGCGAAATAGGCCACAACGACGAGAATCCCGGCGTACACATAAAACTGCTGCTCCAGCGAAGCGCTGCCAATGATCGGGGAGATAATCGCGTCCCCGGTCTGTTCCAGCAAAAAGAGCGCCAGCACAATCCCGGCCAGCGAAAGCAGCTCCCGCACCGAGCCACGAATGAAACCGACCACGGCAAACAGCCCCACCATGGCCCACAGGAAGTATCCAAGCTGGATCATGCGGTTACCAACCTTCCCAGGCGCATCAGCTCTCCGGCCTAGATCAGGACAATAATCACGAACAGGAACAGCAGCACGACAATCAGCGTCAGCAGGTTGCCATTCAGCAGCCAGTCCAGCGGCAGGTTGTACTGCATGGCCTCACTGAGCGTCCCCGGCAGGGGGGATCTGATGTTCGGAGCCAGTGGGTAAGCCTGCTGGCGCATATAGTACCACAGCGACCCTATGACAAGATAACCGTTCAGCCCACCCAGCACGGCCCCGAGCAGCCCTTCCTGCAAACCGCCTTCACGCATCGCGCGCCGCCGATGCGTTTTCTTTTCAAAGCGGGCGGGCGTCTGGTAGGCGAAAAAGGTGATGATCAGCAGGATCGCGGCGTACAGGTAGAACTTCTGGGCCGGGTCCGCGCCGGAGGTCAGCGGCTCAAGGAAAACGGCATTGAACTGCTCGATCGTGAACAGCGCCAGCACCACGCCGGTAGACGCGATGATCTCCTTGGTCCACCCACGGGAGAACCCCACCACGCCAAACAGCATCACCATGCCATACATCACTGTAGACAGTTGAATCATGGCTCTTCCCCACTCATCAGCCCGTTTGCAACAGCATCCGCGCGATATTCCGTGCGCCATCCCGCCGGGCCAGCGCCCGCATGCTGGCGGCCATCTCGCCCAGCCGCGCCGGGTCAGCCAGCAGGGCGCGCACCAGCGGCAGCAGCTCCGCCGCCATCTTCTCATCATCCAGGCGCACCGCCGCGCCCCGCGCTGCCAGGTAATCGGCGTTCACCTTCTGGTAGCGCCACGCAAACGGGTACGGCACCAGGATGGCCGGCAACCCGAAGGCGGGCAGCTCGCCCAGCGTGCTGGCCCCCGCCCGGCTGATGGCCAGGTCGGCGGCGGCATAGGCCAGGCCCATCCCCTCATGCAGGTAATCCAGCGCATGGTAGCGGGCCTGCATGTCCGCGGGCAGCGCCTCCCGCGCCGCCTGCATCTCCGCCCAGTCCAGCGTGCCGGTCAGGTGCAGCACCTGCAGGCTCTCATCCGCCAGCAGCGCCGGCAGGCTGCCCGCCAGCGCGCGGTTGATCGTGCGCGCCCCGCTGCTGCCGCCCGTCACCAGCAGCGTGCGGCGGGCCGGGTCCAGCCCGAAGCGCTCCAGCGCCGCGCCGCGCTCCGCGGCCAGCAGCTCCTGGCGCAGCGGGTAACCGGTCTCCACCACCTGGCCCGGCCGGAAATAGCGCGCCGTCTCCTGCGTGGTGGCCGCCACCTGCCGTGCGAACCGGCTGGTGACCTTCAGCGTCAGCGCCGGCTCGATATCCGGCACAAACGCGTAAACCGGCACGCGCCACAGCCAGGCCGCCAGCGCCACCGGCAGGCTGGCCCAGCCCCCGGTCACCAGGGCCGCGGTGGGGCGCGCCCGCCCTACCTGCTGCAGCGCCTGGATCACTCCCACGGCCAGCTTCGCGCTGCTGGCCAGCATCCGCGGCAGGGAGACCCCATGCACCGGGCCGCCCTGAATGTAGGCCACGCTGTCCCACACGATACCGCTGCGGGCGATCATGGCAGGCTCCATGCCCCCGGCCCCAATGCCCCCCACAAAATGCAGGCTGGCCGGCGCGCCATGCTCAGGACTGCGCAGCGCCTCCGCGACGGCGAACGCGGGATACACCCCGCCCCCCGTCCCCCCGGCTGAAATCACTATCCGCATCACTCTTCCGTTCCGGCACAGCTTCGCGGGCCGTCACCCGCGAGACACTGATCAGCAGCCCCACGCCCGCCAGGGAGGTCACCAGCGCCGACCCGCCAAAACTGATGAACGGCAGCGGCACCCCGGTGAACGGCAGGACGGCGGTCATCACCGCGATATTGAGCAGCGCTTCCAGCGCGATCCAGACCGTGATCCCCGCCGCCAGCAGCGAGCCGAAGCTGTCCGGCGCCAGGCGCGCCACGCGGAACCCGCGCAGCGCCAGGATGATAAACAGCGCCGCCACCAGCAGGCAGCCCAGCAGCCCCAGTTCCTCCGCGATCACGGCGAAGATGCTGTCGGTATGCGGCGCGGGCAGGAAGCCGAACTTCTGGTAGCCCTCGCCCAGGCCCACCCCGGTCAGCCCGCCATTCAGGAACGCGATCACGGCCTGCTGGACGTGCCAGTCGGCCTTGGTCAGGTCGTTGATACTGTCCATGTAGGAGGATAACCGCGAGCCGGCATAGTTCAGCTGGGATACCAGCGCGGAGCCAATCAGCCCGGAGGACACCCCTACGATGCCCATCTGGAAAATATCCGCGCCCGCCAGGAAGAACATCAGCACGGCGGTCCCCAGGATCAGGCTGGCGGTGCTGAGGTCCGGCTGCAGCACGATCAGGGCGGTCACCATCCCCACCAGGATGGAGAACGGGATCAGGCCATACGTGATGCGCCGGATCTTGGCCTGCTTGGCCGAAAGCCAGGCCGCCATGTAGATGATCGTGACCAGCTGGGCCAGCTCACCCGGCTGGAGGGAACCGTTGATGAACGCGCGCTGCGCGCCGAACAGCTCCGGGGCGGTCAGCAGCAGCGTGATCAGCAGGGCGATCACCACCAGCATCATCCACAGCGCGAACCGCTTCCAGACGCGGTAATCGATCAGCGCCAGCAGGGTCATGATCACCAGCCCCACCGCCAGCGAGCGCACCTGACGCAGGAAGATGGACGAGGGGGAGCCATAGGTCTGAAAGCTCCAGTCAAACGTCGTGCTGAACACCATCATCAGGCCGATCGCCAGCAGAATCCCGACCACCAGCACCAGGTAGAGATCGATACGCGGACGGAACAGCTTCCTGCGCTCCGCCACACGAGCAGCATCCGGCATCAGACCATCGCTCTGTTCAATGAATTGGGGTGCAGTTGCCACGGTACTTCTGCTCCTCACGGTAAACCTGCATGGCTTATTCTAGTACGATCCGGGCAAAAGCGCTCAAACCCGCCTACAGCGCCGCCACCAGGGTGCGAAAATGCTCGCCGCGCGCCTCAAAGTCCTGGTAGGCGTCGTAGCTCGTCCCCCCCGGCGAGAGCAGCACGACATCGCCCGGCTCCGCCAGGCACGCCGCCAGCCGCACCGCGTCATCCAGGCTGGCGGTCTGCTGGATGTACCCGACCGACAGGCGGCCTTCCACGCCATCCGCCAGCGCCTCGCGCAGCAGGTCAGCGATAACGGGGCCGTGCGCCCCGAACGTGACCACCCCGCGCGCCTTACGCACCGCCAGCCGGATCAGGTCGTCCCAGGGCAGATCTTTATCCTTGCCGCCCAGCAGCAGGATCAGCGGCTCGCGGTAGCTGCGGACAGCCGCCAGCACGCGTTCCGGCGCGGTAGCGATGCTGTCGTTCACCCAGGTAATGCCGCCCTGCTCGCGCACGATCTCCATCCGGTGCGCCACGCCGTGAAACGCGCCGATCGCCGCTGCCATCGCCTGGGGAGCCACCCCGGCCACCCCCGCGATCGCGCAGGCCGCCAGCGTGTTCAGGCAGTTATGGTCACCGCGCAGGGGGATCGCGGCCCGCGCCAGCACCGGCTGCGGGCTGCCATCCGGGCTGGCCGCGCCACAGACCATGAGCGTTTCGCCATCCAGGTACGCGCCATCGGTCACCGGCTCCTGCAGGCTGAACCAGGCCACCCGGCCCGGCGCGAGATCAGCCAGCGCCGCCGCGCCAGGATCGTCCCGCCCCAGCACGGCCACCGCATCAGCGGCCTGGTAACGGATCAAATTGGCTTTGGCGGCGGTGTAAACCGCCATCGTGCGGTGGCGATCCAGGTGGTTCGGGGTGATGTTCAACACCGCCCCAATCGGCGGGCTGGCGCTCACCAGCTCCAGCTGAAAACTGCTCAGCTCCATCACCACGGCGTCGTCTGGCTGGATGGCGGGCAGCACGTCCAGCAGCACCGCGCCGATATTGCCGCCCACATGGGTCGTGCGCCCATCCGCGCGGCACATCGCACCTACCAGCGAGGTGGTGGTCGTTTTGCCAGCGCTGCCGGTGATGCCGATCACCGGGACGGGGCAGCGTTCCAGGAAGAGCTGGGCATCATTGCTCAGCGGGATGCCCCGCCGCGCCGCCTCGGCCACCAGCGGCGCTTCCAGCGGCACCCCGCCCGACACACACAGCAAATCGGCGCCGTCCAGCAGGCTGAGCGGGTGCGCGCCCAGCACGAAGTCCACCCCCGCGGCGCGGTACGGCTCCAGCCCTGGCCCAAAGACCTCCTCCGCGCGCATATCGGTCACCGTCACGCGCGCGCCCGCCGTGGGCAGCCAGCGCGCCAGCGCCATCCCCTGCCGGGCGAAACCCATCACCACCACGTGCTTACCCGCAAGCTCTTCGGTCATCAATTCACCTTACACCAGGGCCAGGGCGATGCCCAGCATCGATCCCACCAGCCCCACGATCCAGAAACGCTGCACGACCTGCACCTCACTCCAGCCTGACTGCTGGAAGTGCAGGTGCAGCGGCGCCATCTTCAGGACGCGCCGCCCGGTATAGCGCAGGGAGAGAATCTGCACAATCACGCTGATCGTCTCCGCCACCGGGACAAAGGCGATCACCACCAGCAGCATATACTGCCCGGTCATCAGGGCGACCGTGCCCAGCGCCGCCCCCAGCGCCAGCGACCCGGTATCCCCCATGAACAGCTGCGCGGGGAACGCGTTATACCACAGGAAGGCGAAACATCCCCCCACAATGAGAAAACAGAACTGGGTGAGGAAAATCTGCCCCTGCAGGTAGGCCACCAGCCCGTACGTCGCGAAAGCGGTGGCGGCGATGATGCCCGCCAGGCCGTCCAGCCCATCCGTCAGGTTGACCGCGTTGGAGGTCGCCACGATGATAAACGCCGCCAGGGGAATCCAGATCACCGGCGAAAGCCGCAGCGGGATGCCGATGAACGGGATGTAAATCGTGTTCGCGTGCTGAACGCCCCCTTCCCACAACGACATGATCAACGCCGCGCCCAGCGCCAGGGCGATCTGGGCGACGAACTTGGCCCGCGCCGAGATACCCTCCCCCCGCTGGCCGATGTCGCGCACACCCTCCCAGTCGTCAATCATGCCCAGCAAGCCATAGCCGACCAGGATACCCAGTGGCAGGAGGATGCTGCGCCCGGTGCGAATTTCAGGGTTAAGCAGGCTGACCAGGTTCAACGCCAGGGTGAGCAGGATCACCGGGACGACGATCAGCAGGCCGCCAAACGTGGGTGTCCCAGCCTTCACCTGGTGGCTGCCGGGCAGGCTTTCCAGAATCTGTTTGCCCAGCCCCAGCCGCTTAAGCACGGTGATAAACGGATCACCCCAGATGACGGCCAGCAGGAATGACAGGCCAAGCATTGTCAGGGCAACAGGGAGGTCACTGACCATTCACGCTATCCAATCTCAGGGAACCATCGCTTCCAGGCGGCCGCCATCCGATTGCAGCTGCAGCCGCACGGTATCCGGGGGGATTTCCAGGAGAATCACCAGCCGCTCAACCAGGTGGCTGAATATCGGGGCGGCGACGACGCTGCCCCAGTAGTCGATCGGGCGGTCCAGTTTGATCAGGACCGACACCTGCGGCGCGTCTGCAGGCAAAAAGCCCACAAACGTCACGATCGAATCGGAATCATCATACCCGCCAGGGATCGGGATCTGGGCCGTGCCGGTCTTTCCGGCGACGGTATATCCCGGCACCTGGGCTGTCGGGACGCCATGCTGCACAACCTGCACCATCATATCGCGGATCATGTTCGCGGTCTGGGTGGAAACCGGGCGACCCATCGGTGAGGGCTGAGTGGTGAACACCGTTTCGCCCTCCACGATCTGATGCACGATGTGCGGCTGCATCATCAGGCCGCCGTTCGCAATCGCGTTAACCGCGGTCAGCATCTGCAGCGGGGTCACCGCCACGCCCTGCCCGAAGCTGTTGGTGCAAAGCTGGCTTTCCCGCCAGTTGGTATCCCCCGGCACGGAAACCATCCCGGCCCCCTCCCCCTGGAGGTCAACCCGAGTGAGCTGGCCGAGTCCGAACGCTCTCAGCATGTTATAGAAACGGGTGGGCCCCATCTCCTTAACCACGGTGGATGTCCCCACATTCAGGGACTGCACCATCACCTGGGTCATGTCGATCAGGCCGTGGGAAGTGCGATCCCAGTTCCAGATCGTGATGCCGCCGCACTCGATGCTCGCCTGGTCGTTATACGTGCTGCCCGGCAGAATCACGCCTTCCTCAATCGCCGCCGCCATGGTGACCACCTTGAACACCGAACCCGGCTCGTACTGCTCGCTGATCGCGGCGTTGGTATACAGGCGCGCGTCCACCACCTCATAGTAGGTATTGGGGTCGTAGGAAGGGTAATTCGCCATGGCAAGGATTGCCCCGGTGCGCGGATCCATGATCAGGATCGTGCCGCGCTCCGCGCCGGAGAGGTCGATGGCGCGCAGCAGCTCCGATTCCGCCAGGAACTGAAGATCGCGGTCCAGGGTCAGCACCAGGTCACGACCATGCCGGGGCGCATACTGCGCCGAAACCTCGAACGGGATGGCGCTTTCCTCCCCCACCAGGCTTTCGCCGGCGAGATCGCGTTCGTACGCACCCTCCACCCCGAAGTTACCCCGGGTGTCCCCGCCGACAAAGCCGATCACCTGCGCGCCCAGCATGCCCTGCGGGTAATCCCGGTCGGGGATCGGGGCGATCTCCACCCCGAAGATGTCCAGGTCCTGCACGGCCTGCCCCGCCGCCGCCGAGACCGGGCGCGCGATCAGCACCCACGGTTGGCCGGAAGTCAGCTTCTCGTAAATACTCAGCTCGTCAAGGTTCAGCGCAGCCGCCAGTTTGCGGGCAGCGTCGACCCGGTCGGAGATCAGCGGGGGGTTGGCCCCCACCTCATAGGTGATCTTGTTGACGGCGAACAGCTCGCCATCCCGATCGTAGATCTGGCCGCGGGTTGGCAGGTACTCCACCAGGCGGGTGTACTGCCTGGTCTGGCCCTGGAAGTAGGCCAGATCTTCAGGGTTCATCTGGAACTGGATCGTGATCAGGCGCATCACCATCATAATGGCGACCACGATCAGCACAGCGCCAATCATCTGCAGCCTGCGAGTGAACATCTCCTGGTTCTGCATCGCGCTATTCTCCTGCCGGGCCGGCGGCCACCTTCTCGGTCCATTCCTCAAACTGGATGGAAAGGTTCAGCCACTGCTGGCGCAGCCACCCGGCAAACGACTCATCATAGATCGGCAGCAGTTCGTCATCTGGCACCAGCGGCGCCACGCTTTCGGGGACATGCGGCGCATAGCCCTCCACCACCAGGTACTCGATATCCGGCCCCCCGGCATAGGTGAAGCCCAGCTCCTGCGCGCGGCGCAGGAGGCGCGGGACGCTGCGCAGGTCGGCGATATCGGCCCGGATCTGCTCATTCTGGCGCACCAGCCGGTCACGGTAACTGCGCAGTTCTTCGTTCTGCCGCCCGGTTGTGGAGACACGTGTCACCTGGGCCAGGTACAGCGCGCCAATGATGATCGCCACAATCAGCGCCAGCGCAATTGTCGCCGCGAACTGGCTCTGGCGGCGCCAGGGCGCCGATCGGAGGGTATGCTGGATCCAATCGGGTTGGGACTGTGGTTTTTTGGTGCTCATACGCCTGGTTTCAGCCTGTCGTCAGAATGCCCATTACTATAATGCAAAACCCCGATTCCATGCACATGCCCGTGACCACCGGCGGGTCGACGCGCTGCGCTACAGCTTCTCCACCACCCGCAGCTTGGCGCTGCGGCTGCGCGGGTTGCGGGCGATCTCGGCAGGATCGGACGTCAGGGGCTTGCGCGTCACCAGCCGGACCACCGCACGGTGGGAGCAGGTGCAGACCGGCTGCTCCGGCGGGCAGATGCAGTCGGTGCTGAGCAACCGGAACGCCTGCTTGACGATGCGATCTTCCAGGCTGTGGAACGTGATCACGCCCAGCCGCCCGCCCGGCGCCAGCAGGCCCACCGCCTGGGGCAGCACGCGTTCCAGCGCGCCCAGCTCATCATTCACCGCGATGCGCAGCGCCTGAAACGTGCGCGTGGCCGGGTGGATTTTTTCCGTCCGCCGCCGGGGGTACACGCCCTCGATGGCTGCCGCCAGCGCCCCCGTGCGGGAGAGGGGCCGCGCCGCCACGATCGCGCGCGCGATACGCCGCGACAGGCGATCTTCGCCATAGCGCCAGATCAGGTCGGCCAGCTCTTCCTCCGGGTAGGTGTTCACCACCTCGGCGGCGGTGGGCGCGTCTCCCTGCGGGTTCATGCGCATGTCCAGCGGGCCGTCCTGCAGGAACGAAAACCCCCGCTCCGGATCGTCCAGGTGCATGGAGGACACCCCGATATCGAGCAGGATCGCGTCCGCCGCGGCGATTCCCCGGGCCGCCGCCAGTGCCGCCATGCGGTCAAAGCGCCCATGCACCAGAGTCACCCGCTCGCCAAAAGGGGCCAGCCGCTCCGCCGCCAGCGCCAGCGCGCGCGGGTCCTGGTCAATGCCCAGCAGCTGCCCGTCCGGGCCGGCAGCTTCCAGCAGCGCGGCTGCATGCCCGCCCGCCCCCAGGGTGCCATCAATGATGGTCGCCCCGGGCCGGATCGCAAGCGTCTCCAGCACGGCAGCCAGCAGGACAGGCGTATGCGGTTGGGCGGCATGTTCAGCGGTCATCGGCAGGCCCTCCCCGGCCAGCCTCTATGATACCATCGCCCACCCCGGCTGACACCGGTTGTTCACGACCCCGACAAACTCACACATTACCCCGGTGCAAACAGGGCTTTGCCTGTCGTTTTGCTGCCCGGCCATGTAAAATGACACGCTGAACGGCATACCGACCGGAGTATGTAGCTATGCGTGCCAAACGCGCTGTCTGGCTCAGCCTCTTCATCCTGCTGGCGTACTTCCTTACCCGGATCAGCCACGCCGCGGCGTTCCCTGTATTCATTGACGAAACGATTCATATCTACTATGGGGAAAGGATGCTGGAGATCGGATCGCCTATCTACGATGATATTGGGCGGTTGTTCACCATCTGGTGGCTGCTGCCTTTCCAACCAGCGCAGGCCGCCCCTGTATGGATAGCGCGTGTCGCAATCGTGCTTGTCACCCTGCCGGGGATGGCGGCCCTGCTGGCAATTGGTCGGATGCAGGCGAAAATAGCGGGCCTGGTGGCCGTGGGCCTCCTGATCGGGCTTAACACCTACCTGCTGTTCTTCGGGCGGATGGCGCTGGCCGATCCGGCGGCAAACAGCCTGATCGCCATCGCGCTGTACTTCGCCCTGCGCCTCCGCAAGCGGGCAGACAAGCGGGAGGCCGTCCTGACAGGGGGATTCCTGTTCGCGGCATACGGCTTCAAAGTGGCATCCGTCTATTTTGGCGGCATCCCTCTCCTGGCCGCGCTCACGCTCAAACCCCAGGATCGCCCGTGGCGCGCACAGTGGCGCTGGCTGGCCAGGAGCATGGGAACGTACACCGCCCTGTTTGTGTTATTTAACGCCGGGCTGTACCTGGCGGGACACAGCGCCCTGCTGACAGGGATCCGCTACGCGCTCACCGGCAGCGCCACCAGAAGCAGCAGCATCAACACCCTGCTGACCCTGCCCGGACGCATCCTTACCAACGCCGGCGCATCCCTCGACGTGCAGGCCCACTATGCCGGGTCGATAATGCTGGGCCTGCTCCTGCTGGCCCTGTTTTACCTCCTCCTGCGGCGTGATTTCTTCCTGCCGCTGACTCTCCTGATCTCCCTGCTGGCGATCTGGGCACAGTCCGCGCAAAACTCGCGCTACTTCATCACCCCCGTGACACTCCTGCTGCTCAGCGGCGCGCTTGCGCTCAGCGCCGGGCTGAACCGCTTGCCGGGAAGATGGCGCGGGGTAATCCTCGCCGGTGTAGGGGCTGTGCTGCTGTTGCACTGGGCGCCCTTCTTCCAGGCCAGCATCCATGACCCGGCGGCGCTGCGGCTGGCCGCACGCGACCGGGATGAACACATCCGCTCCGATGCGGGCAGTTTTGGTCTCAGCCAGGTGCGCGATACCCTCAGCCCACTGGACCCGGACACCGTCTACGGCCTGCTGGCAAACTGCCAGGGCCTGCGCTACCTGAGCCTGAACGACTTTCCAGTCGAATGCCCGCGGGTGAATCCTAACGGAGAGGACATCCCGGCGCTGGAGACGCTGCTGGCGGGGAACCGGCGCCCCGGCGCCTTCGCCGTGGTGGAGGACAGCCCGTACATCCCGGACAGCGCGCCCGGCACGCTGCTAACCGTAGTTGAAGATGGCGCGTCGGGCCGCCCGGCGCTGGCCATCTACGATCTTGCGCCCTGAATGCAGCCGAACATTTGAGCAATCATGACTGACACGCTAGAATATCCTCAGGCGGGGGCGAACCCGGACAGCCCGCTGTATGCCAGCGGCTCGCTGCATACCAGCGACCTGCAGGCTGTCCGCAGCCTGCAGCGCATCGCCGTGATCGGCTCCACCGGCAGCGGCAAGACCATGACCGCCGCCCGGCTGGCGGCCTGCCTGGACTGCCCGCATGTGGAGCTGGACGCCCTGCACTGGGAGCCGGGCTGGCAAGAAGCGCCGCTGGACGTGTTCCGGGCGCGGATCGAAGCGGCGCTGGCGGGCGATCGCTGGGTGGTGGATGGCAACTACAGCGAAGCCCGGGCCGTGATCTGGCCGCGCGCGGATACGATCGTCTGGCTGGATTACTCGTTCTGGAGGGTGCTGCGCCAGCTTCTGAAGCGGACGCTGCGCCGGGTGATCACCCGCGAACGGCTGTGGGGGACGAACGTCGAGACACTGAGCGCTCTGCTGGGCCGCGAGTCGATCATCCTGTGGATGTTCAGGACCTATCACCGCCGGCGGCGCGAGTACCCGGCCCTGTTCGCCCGGCCCGAAAACGCGCATCTGACCGTGATCCGGCTGCGCTCGCCGCGCCAGACGGATGCCTGGATCGCCAATCTGAAACCGACAGACAACGCCTAGACCCATGGAAATCTCAACCTACCTGCAGCGCATCCTCGACAACCTGCCCCACAAGCCCGGCGTTTACCTGATGAAGGACGCCGACGGCACGATCATCTACGTGGGCAAATCTAAAGAGCTGTTCAACCGCGTGCGCAGCTACTTCCACCGCAGCATCACGGACGAAAAAACGCGCCGCCTGCGGGAGCATATCGCCGACATCGAGTTCATCGTCACCGGCGGCGGGCCGTACGACGAAGAAGGCGAGCTGGAAGCGCTGCGGCTGGAAAACACGCTGATCAAGCGCCACAAGCCGCACTACAACATCGCCCTGAAGGACGACAAGCAGTACCCGTACATCAAGGTCACGTGGGCCGCGCCCTTCCCCACGGTGGAATTCACGCGGCGGATGGTGCAGGATGGCTCGCGCTATTTCGGCCCGTTCAGCGCGCGCAGCATCCGCAACACGCTGGACGTGCTGCGCAAGATTTTCCCGTACCTCACCTGTGATCGGGAGATCACGGGCAACGATTCGCGGGCCTGCCTGTACTACGATATCAAGCTGTGCAACGGCCCGTGCATCGGCGCGGTGGATAAAACCGAGTACCGGGCCATGATCGAACAGCTCATGCGCTTCCTGGAAGGCCACACGGATGAAGTCCTGCGCGACCTGGATTGGCGCATGGAATCCGCCGCGGAGGCGCTCCAGTTTGAGCGAGCCGCCCGCTACCGCGACCAGATCCGGGCGATCAACAGCCTGATTGAAAGCCGCAAGGTGATCAACGTGGGCGGGCCGGACCAGGACGTGATCGGCTACGCCACCTCCAACGGCGACGCGCTGGTGCAGGTCTTTTTCGTCCGGCAGGGCAAGCTGATCGGGCGGGAAAGCTACCCGATGGAAAACGTGCTGGAAGAAGACACTGCCGCCGTGATCGAGAGCTTCGTGCAGCAGTATTACGACCGGGCCGCTTTCGTCCCGCCGGAGATCATGCTGCCCGTGGAACTGGAGGGGCATGCCGTGCTGGAACGCTGGCTGAAGGGCCAGCGCGGCGGCAAGCGCGCGCACCTGCACACGCCCCGGCGCGGCAAAAAGCGCGAGCTGGTGCAGATGGCGAACGATAACGCCGCCGAAGCGCTGGGCATCCTCAAGGTCCAGTGGCAGGCCGATACCGTCCGGCAGGAGGGCGCGCTGCAGGAGCTGCAAACGGCGCTGGGCCTGCCCGCCACCCCCAACCGGATCGAGTGCTACGACATCAGCACCACTCAGGGCACGGCCATCGTCGCCAGCCGGGTGGTGTTCCTGCGCGGCGTGCCGCGCAAATCCGAATACCGGCGCTTTAACATCAACACGGTCGATCATGCCGGCTCGGACGACTACCAGTCCATGCGGGAGGCGCTGACCCGGCGCTTCAAGCGCTACATTGACGCACGCGATAATCCTTCCGCATCCCAGCCGGGCAAGAAGGATCAGGATGAAACCTGGCGGCTGCTGCCCGACCTGCTGATCGTGGACGGCGGCAAGGGCCAGCTGAACGTGGCGGTGGAAGTCCTGACGGAATTCGGGCTGATCAACAAGGTCCCGGTGGCGGGGCTGGCCAAGCAGAACGAGGAGCTTTTCCTGCCGGGCCGCAAAACCTCGGTCATGCTGAACCGGCGCTCCCCCGCCCTGTTCCTCGTGCAGCGCGTGCGGGACGAAGCGCACCGCTTCGCCATCACCAGCCACCGTCAGCGCCGCGCCAAGCAGAGCCTGGCCTCCCAGCTGGAGACAATCCCCGGCATCGGCCCCAAGCGGCGCAAGCTGCTGCTGGAGGCGTTCGATCGCTCGATCCAGAAGCTGCGCCAGGCCGATGTGGAGGCAATCGCGGCTGTCCCCGGCATCGGCCCGGAACTGGCGCAGATCATCAAGAGCAGCCTGTAACCCCCCCCCCCCCCCGCAAAACACAACAGGGCGGCCCCGTGGGTGTGGAGCCGCCCTGTATGTTTTTCAGTATGTCGCCCGCTATTCCGCCGGCATCTCGCTGCTGGCGCTCAGGCAGATGCGCGCGTCATGCGCGATCGCCCAGTCGGTCACCGGGCCGCGCAGCGCATCCAGCGCCGCCAGCACCTGGGCATTGGCTTCGTCACCCAGGCGGTAGGGGATGTACGCGTCGTACGCCCCGCGCAGGATCGCGGCCAGGTCGCGGGCCGCCAGCCGCACTTCCATCGCGGAGAAGGCGCGCACCTGGCGGAACGGGTCGAGGTCCAGCCCGGCGTTCTCCCACATGGGGCGGAACAGGTTCGGCTTGGCGATAAATTCAGCCAGCGCGCTGAGATCGGGCATGGCCGGGCCGGTGTAGGCCAGCGACTCGCCGCGCTCGTCGGTGAAGTCCACGTTCAGGGTGTAGACTTCCCGCGCCCAGCGCGTGAACTGCGCCTGCTCCCCCGGCTCCATCAGGTCCCAGATGCGGTCCATGATCTCGGTGGAGGCCGCTTCCAGGTCGGCATCGCGCATGCGCCGGTTGCGGCTGGGCGAGATGGCGGGCATGATCTCGCCAAAGCGGATCGTCAGCTTTGGCAGCCGCCCGGTAAACGCATCCACGCTCCTGAGGTACGCCCCGCTGATGCCCACCGGCAGGATCGGGGTATTGGTCAGCTGGGAAAGGTAAGCCGCGCCTTCCTTCGCCACAAACTGGCGCTTCTCCCACATCCCCCCGCCGGGGAACATGAGCAGCTCCTTGCCGCCCTTCAGGTGGGAGACAATGTTGCGCAGGCTGGTGGTATCGGCGCGGCCGCGGTTGATTGGCACCACGCCGTAGGCTTTCAGCATCAGGTCCTTAAGGGTGATCATCCTGAAGTCGCCCGGCCCCACCATCTCGATCTGGCGGGGGTAATGGGCCAGCACCATGATCCCGTCCAGATTGGACACATGGTTGGGCAGGATCAGCAGCGGCCCGCCGTGGCGGGGAATGTTCTCCAGGCCATAGGCCTGGGTGCGAGTCATCACATCGCTGAACGTATGCGCCAGCACGTGCAGCCAGCGACGGCGCAGGCGCAGCGGGTTGATCATGGGGCGGCGAAAACGGATTTGCCCCAGCGCGCCCAGATCGATCAGTTCATTCCGGTACTCAATGATGGACTGAGTCGCGGTTTGTATCTCCGACAAATGACACCCTCCTACAGGACATGCTTACTGGTCACCGGCAGCCAGGCGCGGCCCGGTAACAGCCGGTGGAAAAACGATGGTACAGTTTACCTGCGGTGGCGAGTATGGGATAACGATGAAACTCACAACTGAGGAATGCAGACTGTCTCAATCCAGTTAGATGCACACCCGCCGCGCAGGTTGCACTATACCGGGTCTCCCAGCACCCGCGCAACTGTAAAAACACCCGGGCCGCCAAAAGATGCTCACTTCGTACAGAAATTAAACAAAATTTAAGGAATCGCTAATCACGGGGCTTATTCGCATGCGGGCGTGATGATCCAGCGCCCAGCCCGTGATCTCGCCCTGCAGGGCGCGCAGCGCCGCCAGGGCCAGCGCCGCTTTGTCATCCCCCAGCCGGTAGGGCAGGTAAGCGTCAAAATCGCCCTGCGTCAGCGTGCGGTGGAGGTCACGCGCCGCCAGCCGCACCTCCATCGGGGAAAAGAAGCGCGGCTGCAGGAACGGGTCCACGTTTAACCCGGCATTCACATGCATCGGGCGGAACAGGTTGCGCTTCGCCAAGAATTCGCCCAGCGCGGTCATATCGGCCTGCGGCGCATCCGCCGGGTCAAGCCGCTGCCCGGCCTCTGTCTCAAACGCGATCGCCAGATCGTAGCGGGCACGCGCCCAGTGATCGTAGCGCGCCTGGTCGCGGGCGGGCAGCAGGTCATAGATGCGCTGCATCAGCTCCTGGGAAGCAGCCTCGTGATCGGCCTGGCGCGCGCGGCGGCTGGCGCTGGGCGGCACCGGCGGCATCGGCGGCCCGAAGCGGATTGAGATGGCCGGGCGGGTGAGCAGCCGGCCCACGTCCACCACCGGGACTTCATACAGCCCGCCCAACGCCACCGGCACAATCGGCGCGCCCGTCGCCTGGGAGAGATAAGCTGCGCCCGTCTTGACATCCGTGATCGCCTTCTCCCACGTGCCGCCATCCGGCGCCATCGCCAGGATGCGCCCCGCTTCCAGGTGATCCAGCAGCGCGCGCAGGCTGGACCGGTCGGGCCGCCCGCGGTTGATGCGCGTGATGCCATACGCGCGCACCATCACTTCCTCGATCGGCGTCATGGAAAAATCGCCCGGCCCCACCAGTTCCACCTCCTGCGGAATGGCGGATACCACCAGCGGGCCATCGAGGATCGACAGGTGATTGAAGCACACCAGCAGCGGCCCCCGGGGGGCGATGTGCTCCAGCCCCGTGATCTCCGCGCGGGAGAACAGCCCGCGCAGCAGGCGCATCCCGCGCATGAGCAGCGCGCGGCGGCGAGAGAGTGACGGTTGTGTTGAGCTCATGAGGATGTTACCGTTTCGCCAGGAAGGTGTGATAAACCCACCAGATCGCCAGCAGGATCAGGGCGATCGCCAGCCAGTTCACGCGCAGCGTGGCGCCCACAAACACCTTCAGCAGCAGCCCGGTCAGGGTAAACAAGCCGCCCAGCAGCCATGTCGTCCGGAAAACATGCCAGCCCCGCAGGGTCTGAAGAGCCGCTGAGAGCAGCAGAATGACGCCAAAAATCAGCAACACCAGCGGGTCAAACAGGCGGCCCAGGAAATAAAACACCGCTGCCACGGCCACCAGGCCCACCCCGGTCAGCACCTCCACCAGCGTTTCGGCATCAGATCGTGTTTGTGTTTGCATAGAATCCTCTACCCTCTGCTGTCCGTTTTCAACCGCCCGGCGCGCCCAGATTTTCCCCCAGCGCGATCAGGCGTCCCACGCGCAGCGCCGCCCGTTCCAGCAGCGACTCGGCATCCTTCAGCGCATCATCTAACGAAATCGGCCCCGGCGCAACCGGCACGACCGCCGCCAGCGCCTCATGCAGGGCATCCTCGCCGTCGCCGATGCCTCCTACCAGCGCCACCGTGGGGACGCCGCGCGCGCGGGCGGCCAGCGCCAGCCCGAATGGCCCCTTGCCGCCCAGAGTCTGGGAGTCCATGCGCCCCTCGCCGGTGATCACAAGGTCAACGCCGGACAACCGTTCCTCCGCGCCCAGCGCGTCCAGCACCAGGTCGATCCCGCTGCGCAGCTCCGCGCCCAGGAACGCGGCCAGCCCTGCCGCCAGCGCCCCCGCCGCGCCCCCGCCGGGCAGCGCGCGCACATCCACGCCCACCTGCTCCGCCACCAGCGTGAAAAAGTGGCGCAGGTTCGCTTCCAGCGTCTCGACCTGCTCAGGGGAGGCCCCCTTCTGCGGCCCGAAGACTGCCGCCGCACCGTTCGACCCCAGCGTCGGGTTGTCCACATCACAGGCCACCAGCACCTCCACGCGCCCTTCGCGCAGCGGGGTCAGCAGCCCGCTGGTGTCAATCCGCGCGATCCGGCCGAGCTGCCCGCCACCATGCGGCACCTCGCTGCCCGTCTCATCCAGCAGCCGGACGCCCAGCGCCTGCATGCAGCCTGCCCCGCCATCCACGGTGGCGCTGCCGCCCACACCCACGATGATCCGCGTCGCCCCCGCCGCCACCGCGCCGGCAATCAGCTGCCCCGTGCCGTAGGTGGAGGCCAGCAGCGGGTCGCGCTCGTCGTCACGCAGCAGCTTCAGGCCGGAGGCGCGGGCCATCTCCACGATCGCCGTTTCGCCATCGGCCAGCAGCCCCCAGGCTGCTTCCACCGGGCGGCGCAGCGGCCCCTCCACCGTGACCGGGTGCGCTTCCCCGCCCTGCGCCAGCAGCACGTCCATCGTATCATCGCCGCCATCCGCGATCGGCATGAGGTCCAGCTCGCAGTCCAGCCCCGACCGGCGCAGCCCGCGCGCGATACACGCGGCCGCTTCCGGGGCAGACAACGCGCCCTTGAACGCGTTCGGCGCTATCAGGATTCTCACCGGTTTCCCCCTTGCGACAGGCTCACACAGCGTCCCGTATTTATAACAGCCCCCTCCCCACCCCACAAGGGCGCGAGTCACGGCGCGCCAGCAGGCCCGCGCGCGAATTGACACGCATCGGGCGCTATGCTACTATCTCCGCCAGCTTACCAACTGTATATCAATCAGAACACTCTTATCCAGAGCGGTGGAGGGAACGGCCCTGTGAAACCGCGGCAACCCTCCGTGCGTGACCCCGGTTCGGTCATCACGGTGAAGGTGCCAATTCCGGCAGATGGTGTAGCAATCTGGGAGATGAGAGCAGCCTGCAAGCCCGCCAGCTATGCAAACACGCTCTCCTGACCACGAGCGTGTTTTTCGTTTGTTCAGGTGATTGCGCGGCAAGCCTCCAGGAGTGTTCCCAGCCAGACAAGGAGTCAACGCACCATGTCCATCCTCACCTTCAAATTTGGCGGCACCTCCATGGGCAGCGCCGAGATCATCAAAGGCGCATCCCAGATCATCATTGACAGCGCCGGGCAGGGCCACCAGGTCCTCACCGTCGTCTCCGCCATGACCGGTGTCACCAACCAGCTGCTGGACTCGGCCCATGCCGCCGCCCGCGGCGACGCCGCCATTTACCTGCAGGCCACCGCCGCGCTGCGCGACCGCCACCATGAAGCCGCCCGCGCGCTTGTGCAGAACGGGCAGGCGCAGGAAGCGCTGCTGGCCGAAATTCACCGCCTGATCGATGGCTTTCAGGACCTGTGCCGCAGCGTCGCCATCCTGGGGGAGCTGACCCCGCGCGGGCTGGACGCGATCGTCTCGATCGGGGAACGGCTCAGCGCGCGCCTGATGGCCGCCCACCTGCAGGATTGCGGTTACGCGGCGGTCCCGATTGACGCCACGCGCCTGATCGTCACCGGCAATACCTTCCAGAGCGCCGTCCCCCAGATGGACAAGACTACTGCCCGCGTGCGCCAGCAAATCCTGCCCCTGCTCAAATCCGGCGTGCTGCCGATTGTCACCGGGTTCATCGGGGCGACGGAAGAGGGTGTCACCACCACGCTGGGGCGCGGCGGCAGCGATTACAGCGCGGGCATCCTGGCCGCCTGCGTGGATGCCGATGAGCTGTGGGTGTGGACGGACGTGGATGGCGTGATGACCACCGACCCGCGCCTGGTCTCCTCGGCCAGCGTGATCCCGGTACTCTCCTACCGGGAGGTGGGCGAGCTGGCATTCTTCGGGGCGAAGGTCCTGCACCCCAAGACGATCCTGCCGGTGATGGACCGCGGCATGCCAATCCTGGTGCGCAACACGTTCAACCCCACCCACCCCGGCACGCGCATCCAGCCGGAAGCGGAGATCACGGACTACGTGATCAAGGCGATCACGATCGTGCAGGACGTACACCTGATCACAGTCGCCGGGCGCGGTATGGTCGGCGTCCCCGGCATCGCGGGCCGCACCTTCAGCGCCGTGGCGCGGGAAAACGTCAACCTGCTGGTGATCTCGCAGTCCTCCTCCGAGCAAAGCATGTGCTTTATCGTGCCGGATCGCGATTCCGGGCGCGCGGTGGAGGCAATCAAAGCCGAGCTGGCCCGCGAGATCGAGCGCCAGGACGTGGACAACGTGTGGGCGCAGGAGAACATCGAGATCATCACGATCGTCGGGGCCGGGCTGCGGGAGACACCGGGGATTGCGGCGCGCGTCTTTGGCGTGCTGGCGGAGGAACAGATCAACGTGATCGTGATCACGCAGGGGTCATCCGACACCAGCCTGTCTATCGCGGTCGATTCGGCGGATGCCAAACGCGCGGTGCAGGCCCTGCACCGGCTGGTGGTGGGGAATGGCAACGGCCAGGGCGTCCGGGCTCCCGCCCGCTGATGCCTGAGCCACATGAAAACGCTGACCGGCCCTGCTTGCACCACGCAGGGCCGGTCATTTGTTGGACTATCAAGCGCGTGAGGAAGCAGCCTAGTCCGCCACCAGAACAAACTCGATCTGCCCGCCCTCGCCATAGGTGATGGTCAGCTGGTCGCCCTCCAGCGCGTAGGCGGAAGCGCTCGCCAGCGCGTCCAGATAGGCGCGTTCCTGCGCCCCGGCTGCCGCATCCATGCAGGCGCGGCGCGTGGTGATGATCCGCTCGTCAAAGGTGAGGGTATCCCCCTCCAGGCGATAGGTCGTGCGGAAGGTGTTGCAGCCCGTATGCCCATGGGCCTCATCAGAGGTCCCGAATTCGAGCGTAACCGCAGTTGTGGCGATCACGTCGCGGCCATCCAGCGCGGTCAGCGTCCACTGGGTGCCTGCCAACTCCGGCTGCGCGGCGAATACCAGCGGTGCGCCTTCCCCGCTGATGATCAGTTGATCCGCCGTCAGCTCGTACGCCGTCGCGGCCTCCAGCGCCGCGAAGTAGTCGATCTCCTGCTGGCTGCCGGCTTCGTCGGAGCAGGCCATGCGCGTGCTCAGCACCGGGCCGAAACTAAGCGCATCCCCTTCCACGCGGTAAGTCGTGCGAAAGGTGTTGCAACCGCCAGTCCCCGTGACACGGCCATCTTCACCAAACAGGAGCGTCACCTCGCCCAGCGCGTCATTCTCCCCCAGCGTGATCAACTGCCAGCGCGTGCCGACCAGGGTCAGCAGCGGGGCGAATACAAGCTGCTCCCCGTCAGCGTAGGTGATCACAAGCTGGTCGGCGGTGAGTTCATAACGCTCCGCCGTCTCCAGCGCGGCAAGATAAGCCCGCTCCTGCTCCATCACGCCCGGCTCCATACAGGCCATCAGGGTGCTGAATAGCATGCCAACACTGAGTTCACCCTCAGCAACGCCGTAGGTTCCCCCGTAACTATTGCAGCCTGCCGACCCAGATACCTGTCCTTCGTCATCAAAGCGCAGCGTGATCGTAGTCCCTTCCATGACATCCGCCCCGCCCAGCGAGACCAGCTGCCACGCCGTCCCGCGCAGATCATCCTGCGCCTGCGCGGAAACAACCGCCCCGGATGCCAGCGCTGCCAGGGCGATAATGCTGAGTAGCACACCTGTAATCCGCATGACTTTTCACCTCATTGATCCAGTATCCACACTACCAGAACGTCCTTCAGGCGGATTTTGTTCCATCCGGCCTGGGGATGCAATCCTGCATCCAAAACCGGGCTATAATGCTGGGTGAAGCCAGCTTACTGAGGGAGCAGCCTTATGGATTCCGATCTTGCCCTGCAGCAAATCCGCCAGACACGCATCATCGCCGTGCTGCGCGGTGATTTCACGCCGGAGAAGGCCGTCGCCGTCTGCGAAGTCCTGCTGGAACACGGCCTGAATATCGTGGAGCTGACGTATAACTCACCCGGCTGGTGGGAGGCGCTGCCCGCGCTGAAAGCCGCGTTCCCGGGCGATCTGATGGTCGGGATGGGGACCGTCCTGAACGCCGAGCAGGTGCAGGAGGCGCTCGACTTCGGGGCGGAGTTCCTCGTGGCGCCCACCTTTGACGCGGCCTCCGTCTCCGCCGCGCACCGCGCCGGGGTGCTGATGGCGCCCGGTGTCGCCACCCCGACCGAAGCCGTAGTCGCCGCCAACCACGGCGCGCGCCTGCTGAAGTTCTTCCCGGCGGGGGCGCTGGGGGTGAATTACTTCAAGGCCATGCGCGGCCCGCTGGATCAGCTTGACTTCACCTGCAACGGGCATATGCACGTCGGCAACATCGAGGAGTTCCTGCGCGCCGGGGCCGCGGCCTGCGGGCTGGCCGGGGCCGGGCTGGCCGGGGATGGCAGCCGCCCGCTGGAGGAGATTCGCGCCATCGCGCGGGATGTCGCCGCCATCGTCCAGAACCTGTAATGCCGCCATCATAGCACACAAAAAAAGGCCGCAGGACGCCCGTTTACCGGGGCATGCTGCGGCCTGTGTGTTACATCCACCTAGCGCGTGCTGGTCACCTTGCGCAGGGCGCGCGGATGGTCGGGGTCATAGCCGCGGGCGACGCTGAGGCCGAACGCCAGCAATTGCCCCGGCACCACCGCCACAATCGGGGAGAGCCACTCCGGCACGGCGGGGATTGGCAGCGGCGTCTGGGCCAGGGCCAGCGCGTCCTCCCGGTTGCTGATCACGATCAGCTCCGCCTCCCGCTCGCGCAGGTTGCGCATCAGGTCGAGCATATCCTCGATCACCACGCCATCCGGGGCCACCACCAGCACCGGGAAGCCTTCCTCTACCTGCGCGATCGGCCCGTGGCGGAAATCCGCGCTGGAATAGGGCGTCGCGCCCACATAGGTCAGCTCCTTCAGCTTCAGCGCCAGCTCGAACGCGATCGCGTAGTTGAAGCCGCGCCCCAGCGTGACACAGTGGGTCATGTAGCGGTAGCGCTCGGCACGCGGCGGCGTCCCGGCGCTGAGGGCCAGGGTATGCGCCACCACGTCGGGCAGCGTCGTCAGATCGGCCTTAAGCTGATCATCATCGGCCAGGTGCGCGGCCAGCATGGCCATCACGGCCAGCTGCGCGGTGAAGGTCTTGGTGGCGGCCAGGCTGCGTTCCGGCCCGGCATGCAGGGGGATGCAGTGTTCGGTGGCGTGGGCCAGCGGGGAATCGGGCTCGTTGGTCACGCCCACGGTGATCGCGCCCTGGGCGCGCGCCTGTTCCAGCACCACGCGGATATCCTCGCCCTGCCCGCTCTGCGACACGCCGATCACCAGCGCCTCGCTCACGTCCGGCATGCGGCCGTAATACGTCACCACGGAGGGCGTGGCCAGCGAGACCGGCAGCCCGGCATACGCCCCCAGGATGTACTTGCCGTAAATCGCGGCGTTGTCAGAAGACCCGCGCGCCGCGATCATGACGAATTTGGGGGCGGCCTCCCGAATCGCCGCCGCGATCCCTGCCACGCGATCACTCTCGCGGGTGAGCAGCCGCGTCAGCGTCGCCGGCTGCTGGTGAATCTCCTGCTCCAGTAGCGTGCCTGTCATCATGCCCTTTCCCTGCTTTCACTGGCGGGCCTCAGCGCCCGCGCTGTTCATCCAGTCGAGTCTCATCCTGGGCCAGCAGGAGGCTCTCCAGCTCGATGATCTGATCCTCGTCCAGCGTGTCCATCAGGCGCGCCAGCCGCTCGGGGTCAAAGCGCTTGGCCTTGCGGCGCTGCCCGCCGGCAGTCGCCACCTCCGGCGCTGACGGCGCGGCCTTCAGGCTGTCCCACACCGCCGCCGTCCCGCCCACGGCAATCCCTGCCAGCATAATCACGAAGATCGCCGCGCCCAGCGGGGTTACCCCTTCCATCGCCATAAAAATGGCGGAGACCACGATTACCGCGATCCACATCAACCCGGTAATCACCGCCGCCCAGAACGCCCGTTGTTCCTGCATCTCAGCCTTCCTGTCCGGCCCACCCGGATTCTACCATACCCCGCCGGGGAATCACTCAGCGCGGCGGCACGTCTTCAGCGCGGGCCTGTAACAATGTCTCCAGCTCAATCAGGTCGTCCTCGTCCAGCCCTTCCATCAGGCGCTCCAGCCGGTCGTCGTCCTGGCTGCGCTTGGCCTTGCTGCTTTTCGCGGCGGATTTCCGGGGGGTGCTGGCCTGCTGCGCCGGGGCAGAGGCCATCCGCCCGCGCCAGATGCGCGACGTGAGCATAAAGGCGAACAGCGCCAGCGCGCCCGTGATCGCCATCGCCAGCAGGAAGTAGAACTCATCGTAGGTGTCGCTCGCCATTGAAAACAGCCCGAACATAAAAACGGTAAAGACCACCCACACAAACCCGGTGGCCCCCACGCGAAACAGGTCAGTCATCGTCGATCCTCCGGGCGCCCTGGCCCTCAGTCCTCGTATGGTGCGTCTCTCAGCCGGTGTAGCGATCCTGGCGCGCCATCAGCAGGGTTTCCAGCTCAACGATCTCATCTTCATCCAGCTGATCGATCAGGCGCTCGATCTGGCTGGGGGCCGCGCGCTTGGCCTTTTCGGCGGCCTGGGCATCCTCAGCGGCGCGCGCGCCGCGCCAGACCTGCGCGGTGGAAATGCCCGCCATCAGGGTGAGTGTGAGCACAAACACCCCCAGGATGATCATGGTCAGCTCATCAATGAACAAGGCGCTCGCTGCCAGCGAGATGAACATGGTCACCATAATCGTCGCGAACGCCAGCCAGATAGCCAGCGTCGAAAGAAAGCGATACTTCTCGTTCATGCGTTTCCCCTCATTCTACACCCTGCAGGCGGAACTCGTCCTGCTGAGCAGCGAGCAGAGTCTCCAGCTCCACCATCTCGTCATCATCCAGCTGTTCGATCAGGCGCGCCAGCCGGGCCTGGCGGCTGCGCTTGGCCTTCGTGAACTGCTGGGCCTCCGGCCTGTACGCCGGATCGCTGCTGGCCTGTTCCCACAGCTTGCGCGTGGAATAAGCGGCCATCAGGCCAAATACGATCACCACCAGGCCAATCACCCAGTTCTCCACCGTCGGCCCCATGAGCAGGGAGGTAATCACCGTCCCCGCGTAGGCCACCCAGATCACGGATGTCGTCAGAAAGCGCAGAATGTCATGCATGATCACTCCCCCCTGGCGGTCCAGCCAGACATCACAACATGCCGGTCTTAAACCGACCGGCACGCTGTGCAGATGGTATAAAGTTCAATACGCAGATGCAGACGCGTGGTTGCAGGCCAGAATGCCGGTAGGGTTAATCAGATGCCGACAGCATATCGTGGCGGTAGGGACGCGGCCCGTACTGGTCAATCAGCAGGTTGCGCAGCTGATCCTGCTCCTCCGGCCAGGTCTTAAGCCGCTGGTACAGCTCCATGAAACCGTGCGGTTTCACCAGGAACACGCTGCACCCGGCCTCAAAAGCCTCGCCAATCATGCGCGGCTCGTCCCACATAGAGGCGACGACCACCACCGCATCCGGATAGCGCGCGTGAATCGTGCGCACCAGCTCCAACCCGGAAACATCCGGCAGCTGGATATCCACGATGACAACCGCGCAGGGCGCGTCCTCCAGCGCGACCAGGGCGCTCGCGCCGTCGCGTGCCCCACTCACATCAAACCCAGCCTGTGTCACAAGCCGCACGAGGAAATCACGGTTGGCCGGTTCGTCTTCCACCACCAGAACCCGGCAGTTTTTCATCACTCCCCCCCTCTGAAGACTCCTGCTTTCATGTGGCTGCCATCGGATTGTCATACTGCTTGAACAAATCAACGAGGTCCATCACCGGCAGCGGCTTTGGGAGGTAGCTGGTGAACCCCGCTTCCAGACAACGTTCCTTGTCGCCCATCATGGCGTAGGCGGTTACAGCAACAATCGGGACATCAAACCCGGCATCGCGCAGCTTGGTCATCAGGTCCAGCCCGCTCATCGCCCCATCAAGCTGGATGTCCACCAGCAGCAGGTCAGGCCGCTCGGCAGCGGAGGTTAACGCCTGGTACGCTTCCTCGCCGTTGGTGAAACTGGTGACCTCATGGCGTCCCAGCCGTGCAACCCGTTGTACCAGCGCCAGGTTTGCCGGGTTGTCCTCAACATAGATGATCCGCATGTACCCCTCCAAAATACCGGCACTAGTGCGTGCGCGCCGGCTCTGACAGCGCTGCGCCAACGACTTCAGACTGATCAGCCCGCGGCAGGGAGAAAGAGAACGTGCTGCCCTTGTCCACCTCGCTCTCCACCCAGATCCGCCCGTTCATCAGCCGGATCAGATGGCGCGAGATCGACAGCCCCAGGCCGGAGCCTGTCACCTTACGATGATGCCCGCCCCGCCCCTGGCGAAACTCCTCAAAGATCAGACTGTGCTCGTCAGGCGGGATGCCCACGCCGGTATCGCAAACACTGATGATGATCTCCTCCGGCCCCACATCGATCCCCAGGGTGATCGATCCCTCATCCGTGAACTTGGCCGCGTTGCTGTACAGGTTCAGCAGCACCTGGCGAACACGGTTGGCATCCGCCCAGACCAGCGGCAGCTCATCCGGGATGTTGTGCAGGAGCTTGACCGGTTTATCGCCTACCAGTCCGGTGGCAGTCGCCATGGCAGCGCGCAGGACAGGCATCAGGTTCACCTGTTCGTACACCACATCCAGCTTGCCCGCGTCCACTTTGGAGAGATCCAGAATATCGTTGATCACGTGCAGCAGCTGCGTGCCGCTGTTGTAAATCTGGGCCAGGTCGCGGTGATACTCCTCCGGCAGCGGCACGTCGTCATACATCTCCGGGTAGTGCAGCATCGTATCACTGAAGCCGATGACGGCGTTCAGGGGCGTGCGCAGCTCATGGCTCATATTGGCCAGGAACTGCCCCCGGAAGTTCTTGGCTTCCTCGGCCGTCGCGCGCGCCTCTTCCAGGTTCTCCGCCAGCACCTGGACGCGGGCCAGCATCTTCTGCAGCTCCGCCTGGCTGTCATGCAGCTGGATCTTGCGCTCGCGTTCGCGGCGGTAGCTGAACAGCGCCCACTGAGCGATCGCGTACAGCTCGCCCGTCACCTGAAACACCGCCAGCGCGCCCAGCGCCGTGATCACCGACGCCGCGATCTGGTGTTCGGCAGGGGCAAACTGCCGGTCGAACAGGGCCGGCATCCCCAGGCTTACCGCGGTGGTCAGCAGCCACAGGACAGGCAGGGCGCGCGGCGACAGCAGCAGCCCCACCACAAAGATCAGGATGACAAACAAGTAGGGCGCCACCGCCCGAACCAGGCTGGGCGGCGTATATAACAGGCTGGCAATCCCCACCAGAAAGCCGAGGGTGTAGACCCAGACTGCCGCCGTGTACGCCCCGCGCCGCAGCACGAGGCCGGTCACTATGCAGCCCGCCATGATAATACCCATGGATAGAATCCAGGCAAAGACAAAGGAGCGACTAAGTGTGCTGAAGAGCAGGATCGCCCACATAACCAGGCCGGCTGCCAGCAACGTTACGCGCCACAACACCGACAATCGCTCGGTGCGCACCTCGCGGGCAAACGTCTGGGAATCGGTTTCAGGAATTTCAGGCTTGGATAACTCCACGCCCACGTCGTTCAGCATCAGTTCTGTCATAGGACTGACCGGCCTCCTCCACAAACGAGAACGGGTCTACCGCCACAAGGGCGCGCCTGCAGCATTTGCGGGGCGCATACCGGGCTGCTTCACCAGCCTGCAAAACAGCCCGCCCAACCATTAATGTATAAATTATACAAGATAAAGAATTAATTGTTCGTAAAAAAGAGTTAAAAACCATAGGTTTCGGCCCGGCTGGTGCGGCTGACCAGGCCTCGCGCAGCAAAAACGGGCGGGGCAGCCGTGTCGCCACCCCACCCGCCAGTCCTGCGCAGCGCCCCGGCGCGGGTTACTGCGCCCGCTCAAAAATCCCGGCGGCGCCCATCCCCCCACCGATGCACATCGTCACCATCGCATAGCGCCCGCCGCGCCGCGCCAGCTCATGCAGCGCCTGCACGGTCAGCTTGGCCCCGGTCGCGCCCAGCGGATGCCCCAGCGCGATCGCCCCACCGTTGACGTTCACCACGTCCGGGTTCAGCTCCAGCTTCCGGATCACGGCCACGCTCTGCGACGCAAACGCCTCGTTCAGCTCGATCACGTCCATATCGGCCAGCGCCAGTCCGGCACGGCGCAGGGCACGCGGCACCGCCGCCACCGGCCCGATGCCCATCACCTCCGGGCGCACCCCGGCCACGTTGAAGCCCACGAAACGCGCCAGCGGGGTCAGGCCCAGCTGCGCTGCGCGCCCGGCCTCCATCACGATCACCCCGGCGGCGCCATCGCTCAGCGGCGACGAATTGCCCGCCGTCACCGTCCCCCCCTGCATAAAGACCGGCTTCAGCCCGGCCAGCGCCTCCGGCGTGGTGTCCGGGCGAATATGCTCGTCCCGGTCGAAGATGACCTGCTCGCGCACCTGCGTGCCATCGTGCAGCGCCACATCCTCAAAGCTCAGCGGCACGATCTCCGCGGCAAACGTGCCGGCCGCCTGCGCCGCCGCCGCCTTGCGGTGGCTGTGGTAGGCGAACTCGTCCTGCTGCTCGCGCGTGACCCCGAACTCCTCGGCCACGCGCTCGGCGGTGAGACCCATGCTCATGTAGGCTTCGGGGCGTTCCTCCGCCAGCCGCAGGTTCGGGCTGAGTCGAAAGCCGGTCATCGGCACAGCGCTCATCGATTCCACACCGCCGGCGATGATCACATCCGCGCCGTTCGCGATGATGCGCTCCGCGGCGCTGGCGATCGCCTGCAGGCCGCTGGAACAAAAGCGGTTGATCGTCTGGGCGGGGACTTCCACCGGCAGCCCGGCCATCAGGCCCACCGTGCGGGCCATGTTCAGGCCCTGCGGCCCTTCCGGGTAGGCGCAGCCCAGCACCACGTCATCCACCTCCGCCGGGTCCAGCCTGCCCGCCGTCTGGCGCAGCAGCTCGCGGATCACGGCGGCGGCCATCTCATCGGGGCGGAGGTATCGCGTCGCGCCTTTTTTGGCGCGGCCCACCGCCGTCCGGGTCATTGCCACAAGTACCGCTTCTCTCATCAGGGTCACTCCTGTTTATACCGGCTGGCGACGGCCTCATACCCGGCGACAAATTCGGGTTTGCCGCCGTGGGAAGGATGCCGCAGCTTTACGAAATCCAGGCCCAGCGCCGTCAGCGTTTTTTCCGCCTGGTTGCCCACCGCCAGGATCGTCTCGAACGCGAACAGGCCCAGCACCATCTTCAGGTATTCCCGCCCGGCTTCCAGCTCCGCCGCGCGCGGGGCGCGGTTGGAAAGCGGTTTGCCGGCCTTAAACGGGTGAAACGGGTAGGCGGCAAAGAGCAGCGGCACCAGCCCGGTCTGCCCGATGGTCTCCCACACGATCGTGGCGCTGGGTTCCTTGCGCGGTTTGTCATATTCCGGCGACATGCGGTAGCCCGCCGCTTCGCCCAGGATCGGCACGCCCTGCGGCGGGTTCAGCAGGATGTAGTCGCTGGTGAAGTTCACGCCGCTGCGCCGGCAGCCCTGGTAACCGGGAGCCTCCCCCACCAGCAGGACTTTCGGATCGCGCGCCGCCATCTCGTGCAGGTACAGGCGCAGGTTCTCGCGGCGGATCGCGTTGTGCGGATCATGCGGGGCGTACTGGTTATACGCATCCTCGGCCACGTCCGCCGCCGCCAGGATGTCTATAAACTGGTCAAATTGATCTGTCATCCTTCGTCCCATCTCGATCAGTACAAAACGCCACTAGTTGCGCAGCGGTTTGTTGTTCTGGAGCATATGCCAGATGCGCTCCTGCGTCTTCGGTTCCCCGGCCAGGCTGACAAACGCCTCGCGTTCCAGGTCCAGGATATACTGCTCATCCACCCAGCCCGGCGCGCTGAGGTCGCCGCCCGTCAACACCGTCGCCAGTTTGTTGGCGATCTTGCCATCGTGTTCGCTGGCGTAGCCGGCCTGCACCATCTGCCAGACGGCCAAACGCAGCGCCGCCAGCGCGTCCCGGCCCGCCGCCCAGACCTGCTGCGGCTTCATGGGGCGGTAGCCGCCCGCCACCAGCTCCAGCACGACACGTTTGGCCTCCGCCAGCTGGTGATCGCGGTTCAGCACGATCGCATCGGCGGCGCTCAGGAAGCCCATCTCGCGGGCCTGCATCGCGCTCTCGCTGACCTTCGCCAGCGCGATCTGCTCGAACACCTTCTGGAGGTGGGGCAGCACGTCGGCGTTGGGCGTCTGCATCACCGGGCTGACCACGCGGCGCAGCAGCTCCTTCGTCCCCGTCCAGGCCGGGATCAGGCCCACGCCGAACTCCACCAGCCCGATGTACAGCTCGGCGTGCGCCACGCTGCGGGCGGAAGCCATCGTCATCTCCGCCCCGCCGCCCAGCGCCATGCCAAACGGCGCGGTGACGACCGGCTTCGGCGCGTAACGCAGGGCCTGCATGATCGCCTGCCCCTCGCCCACCACGCGATGCAGCTCGTCCCACTGGCCCTGCTGGGCCATCATCACGACGAGCATGATGTTCGCCCCGGCGGAGAAATGCTCCCCCTGGTTGCCGATCACCAGCGCGTCAAAGTCAGTGTCCAGCCGTTCCAGCGCGCGCTGGGCCAGCGCCATGATGTCGCCGTCCAGCGCGTTGACCTTTGTGTGGAATTCCAGCAGCAGGACGCCGTCGCCCATGTCGATCAGGTCGGCGCCCGCGTTGCGCTCCACCACCCCGCCCTGGGCCTTCAGGTCCGCGATCAGGACCGCGCGCGGGTCTTTTTCCAGCATCCGGTAGGCCTGCGCCGCCGGGTCATAGTACCCGGTCAGGATGCCGCGCTTATCCCGCTGGTAGAAGGTTTCATAGCCTCTGGCGAGCATCGTCTTGACCCAGTCGGCTACGGCGTAACCGTCAGCTTCCATGCGGGCCACGCTCTCCCGCACGCCGATCGCATCCCAGATCTCGAACGGGCCAAGCTCATGCCCGAAGCCCCACCTGTTGGCGTTGTCCATGCTGGCGATATCGTCCGCGATCTCACCGTACATCTGCGCCGCGTAAGCCAGGTAGAAGGCGTGCAGCGCCCACAGAAATTCCGCCGCCCGGTCATCCTCCCCCAGCAGGGCTTTGAGCCGCGCGCCGGTGTCCTCGATCTTGCGGTGCCTGCCCACGCTGTCGAAGCGGGCCTTGTGCGGCGGCTGGTAGTCAAACGTGTCCAGATCAAGCTCCCAGAACTGGCGCTCGCCCTCCACCATCGTCTTTCTGTAAAAGCCCTGGCCGGTTTTGTTACCCAGCCAGCCTTCCGCCAGCAGCTTCTCCATCACCCGCGTCAGCCCCGGATGCTGCAGCACATCGCGCTGCGGGTCGTCCGGCAGGGCGGGATACAGGTTGGCGCTCACATGCGCCAGGATATCGTTGCCCACCAGGTCATTCAGGCGGAAAGTGGCCGTTTTGGGCCGCCCGATCAGCGGGCCGGTCAGGCTGTCCACCTCGCCCACCGTGAAGCCGTGGTCGATGGCGTAACCGATCGTGTAGCTGTTGACGATGCTCACGAACCGGTTGGCGATAAAGTTGGGCGTGTCCTTGCAGATCACCACGCCCTTGCCCAGCACGTCCCGCCCGAACGCGGCCATGAAGTCCACGACCGCCGGGTCGGTATCGGTGGTGGGGATCACTTCCAGCAGCTTCAGGTAGCGCGGCGGGTTGAAGAAGTGCGTCCCCAGGAAGTGCCTGCGGAACGCCTCATCCTGCCCTTCGGCAATCGCGCTGACGCTCAGGCCGGAGGTGTTCGTGCTGACAATAGCGCCCGGCTTGCGCACGCCCGCGATCTGGCGCATGAGCTGCTGCTTGATGTCCAGCCGCTCAACAATCACTTCAATGATCCAGTCGGCCTCCCCCAGCAGGGGCAGGTCGTCCTCCAGGTTGCCGGGCGTGATCAGGTCGGCATCCGCCGCGCTGAACAGCTGAGCGGGGCGGCTCTTGTGCAGGGCCTGCAGGTTATTCAGGACAATCGCGTTGCGTTTGGCGGGCGGGTCGCCGGGCTGCGTCTCCCGCGCGGGGATGTCCAGCAGCGTCACCGGGATGCCAACCCCGGCCAGCAGCGCGGCGATCCCGCTGCCCATCGTGCCGGAGCCGATCACCGCCGCCTTGCGAATTTGGATGTTCATCGCTACTCCTCAGATACTCGCGTGTCACAGGGTGCGGGCAGTTGGCGATGCAGTTTTGCTTTTTGATACGGCTGCAGCCTTACCAATCCAGGGGGATTGACACGGCCTGTGCGTAGCGTCGCTTTGCAAGGCGACGCTACCAATGCCACGTCTGACATAGCCGTACTATTCTGTCAAAGTGCATCGCCACCTGCCTCAGTTCAGCTCACGGCTGCTGTATTCCAGGATGCGGCGGGCCACCACCAGCAGGTTGATTTGCCCGGTGCCTTCGTAGATGTCGTTAATCTTGGCATCGCGCATCCACTTCTCCACCAGCCAGTCGCGGTTGTAGCCCTGCATGCCCAGCAGCTCCACCGCCTTCTGTGTCACCTGCGTGACGGCCTTGCCCGCTTTGGCCTTCGCCATGGAAGCTTCCAGGCTGTTGCGCTGGCCTTCATCCAGCATGGCCGTGGCGCGCAGCGTGAGCAGGTAGGCCGCCTTGAGCTGGGCCTCCATCTCCAGCACGTCGCGCTGGATGGCCGTCAGCTTGTGGTGGGGCTGGTCGTAGGGGATGGCGATGCCCTCTTTCTTCAGCCGCTTTTTCACAAATTCCAGCGCGGCGCGGCCCACGCCCAGCGCCCCCGCCGCCACCAGCGGGCGGGACGCGTCAAAGGTCGCCATCGCGCCCTTGAAGCCCTTGCGGCTGCCTTCCTGCTGCACCTCCGGGTCGCCCAGGATGTTATCAAAGGGGATGCGGCAGTCATTGAACACCAGCGACACGGTATCGCTGGCGCGGATGCCGTGTTTGATCTCGGCTTTGGTCACGGAAACGCCCGGCGTGCCGGCCTCCACCACGAAGGGCTTCATCCCCGCGCGCCCGGCGGATTTATCCACCGTGGCCCACACAACCACGATGCCGTCCGATTCCGCCAGGGCCAGCCCGCCATTGGTGATAAAAATCTTCTCGCCATTCAGGATCCACTCGTTCGTATCGGGGTCCAGCGTGGCGGTGGCCTCGATGGCTTTCGTATCCGACCCGGCATTCGGCTCGGTCATCGCCATCGCGCCCCACTTCGGGTCATCGCCCTCCGCGAAGCGGCGCAGGAAGCGCTCCTTCTGCTCCGGCGTGCCCACCGCCTCAATCGCCGACCCGGCCAGCAGCGCGGACGGCATGCACAGGTACTGGCCCGCATCCCCGTGGGAAAGCGCCTCCACCTGGAACATCATGCGCAGGTACGTGCTGCGCGGGCCTTTCTTCTCGCTCGCCTCCGCCGGGGGGGCCTTCAGCCGGTCAAGCTGGCGGGCCTGCTGGTCACGCAGGACGGGCCAGATCATCGTAATGAAGTCCACCGGGCGGGCATGTTCGTTTTCATCCAGCTCCCGCGAAACCGGGCGCATGATGCCATCGGCCAGGGCCTGGGCCATCATTTGTTCCTGCTTCACCCGCTCTGGAATTTCAAAGCTAATCGCCATTTTTATTCGCTCCATATAATTCTGTTAAGGGCAATCCGGGATCACTCAGACCGTTGCCAGCCCGCTGAACATGGCGAAGCCGCGCGCGTTGCGCAGCCAGCGTTCCACCGGGTACTCGCGGATGAACCCGTAGCCGCCCAGGGTCTGCACGCCGCTGTCTGCCACGAACAGGGCCGCCTGCGCCGCGTAGCGGCTGGCGAGATACGCTTCCCCCGTCGCATCCTGCCCCTGATCCAGCTTCCAGGCCGCTTCCCAGGCCATCAGCCGGGCCGCATCCACTTCGATCGCCATCTCGGCCAGCATGAACGCGATCGCCTGCTTGGTGGCGATCGGCACGCCGAACTGCACGCGCTCTTTGGCGTAGTCGCGCGCGTACTCAAACGCGGCCCGCGCCACACCGGTCGCCAGCGCCGCCAGCGCCACCTGCTGGTACGCCATGATCCGGGAGAACTGGATGCCCGCCTCCCCGCCCAGCCGGCTCTCCGGGGTCACGCGCACATCGCTCAGCGTCAGCGGGTACGTCGGCAGGGCGCGGATGCCCATCAGTTTTTCGCGCTCGCCCACGGCCAGCCCTTCCGCGCCGCGCTCCACCACGTAGGCTTCGATCGCGTCCGTGGCGCTGTTGCGGGCATAAACCAGCAGCGTGTGCGCCTCCGCCGCCAGCGGGACGTTGCTTTTGACTCCATTCAGGATCACGCTGCCGTTCTCGGCGGTGGCCGTGGTCTGCAGGGCGTGCGGGTCGAAGAACACACCCGGTTCTGCCAGCGCCGCCGTCAGTGGGACAAACTCCTCCAGCACCAGCGGCAGCAGAGACTCTTTCTGCGCCTCCGTGCCGAACATCAGCACCGGGTAGGCGAACAGCGCCGGGGCCAGCAGCTTGAGCGCCACGGCCAGGTCGCCCCAGGCCAGCTCCTCGGCGGCCAGCGCGCCGGTCAGCGCCTCGCGCTCGCCAAAGCCGCCGTACTCCTCCGGGAGCGAGGCCGGGATCAGGCCGATCTCCCAACCGGCCGCCAGCACATCGGCGGGGATGTCGCCGCTTTCGTCGGCATCGTGGGCAATCCGGCGCACGTCCGTTTCCGCGTAGCGATGGATCGCCTCCACCAGCATCTGCTGGTCTTCAGTGGGGGTAAAAGACACCATTCTAAGATTCTCCTGTAATATTTTCCTGATAATCTGGGTTACTGGCGGTTGGCTGTTGGCGTTTGGCTGACCGGACGGCGGACTGACCGCCACCGGCCGCGCCTAGCCCGGCATGATATAGCTGCGCAGCGCCAGCAGCAGGCCGGGATCATGGCGCAGCACGCGCATGATCACATCGAAGGCGCTCAGCTCGTCCAGCGGCAGCTCTGCCGCCAGCCCGATCAGCCGGTCGTAACGCTCATCCGTGAACTTGAGCACACTGTGCCGCGTGCCGGCCATCCCCCTGATGCTGCGCCCATGTTCCTTCTGCCACTGGCGGGGGTAGCCTTCCAGCCCCCGGCGCGACCAGTCCCCCGCGGCGATGGCATCGGCGGCAACACTGGCCGCCATCTCCCCGGCGAACATGGCGAGGTTGATGCCCCCGCCCGTGATCGGCTCCGCCTGGTGGGCCGCGTCGCCCACGAGCATCACGCCATCCCCCACCAGCTCCTTCACCGTGCCACCCACCGGGATGCCGCCCACATGAAAGCTCAGCACCGACACGCCGGGAAACAGGCGCTCCACGAAGGCATCCAGGTAATCCTGCGCGCTGCGGCCTGCCTGCTCAAACGTGCTGGTGATCACCAGCCCCACATTGGCCCGATCCGGCCCTTTGGGGAATACCCAGCCATACCCGCCCGGCGCCAGCGTGCTGCCGATGTGGTACTGGCACTCACGCGGGTCGTCCAGGGGTATGCCCGCCAGCAGGTACTGCACACCGGAATAGTATTCGCTCAGGCGCAGCGCCGGGTTCAGCCCGGCCCACTGGCCCACCAGCGATTCCGGCCCGTCCGCGCCGATCACGACCTTCGCCCGGACTGCGGCCTCGCGCCCCAGGCTCACCATCTGCACGCCGCGCACCGCGCCGCCTTCCATGATCAGGCCGGTGGCGCGGGTTTTGGCGCGGACGACGGCCCCCGCCCGCACCGCCTCATTGACCAGCTCGCGGTCGAAGATCTTACGATCCACCACCACGGTGGGCGAGGTCGGGGGGACGCGCACCGACTCGCCCGAAGGTGCCACGATCCGGAACGCGTCGATCTCGGCATTCACCCAGCGCCCGTCCAGCGCGATCAGGGAGGTCACCTGGTCGCGCCCGATCGCCTCCGCACAGCGCACCGGCGTGCCAAGCTCCTGGCGCTTTTCGATCAACAGCACCTTCAGCCCGCGCCGGGCCGCGGTAATCGCCGCCGCCGCGCCGCCCGGCCCGCCGCCCACCACCAGCACATCTACCGAGTCCGGAAGTTTCATGCGCCGTCACCCTCCTGCAGCGCCAGCGCGTGAGTCGGGCAGACGGCCACGCATTTCTCACAGGCTGAACACCGGTCAGCCACAAGCTCCAGGAAGCTGTCATGCAATACCAGCGCCCCGGATGGGCATACCGGCACACAGGCCCCACATATTCCGCAGCGATCACGTACAATCTTCAGTTGTACCGCCAGCCGCGCTGCCTGCCGCGTTGCCATCTCTACATCCCCTCCTTTGCAGATAACCACTCACCAGACCGGTCACACGCGCAGGGCGTTCAGGAAGATATCCGCGATCTGGGTCGCAATCTCCTCCCCACCCAGGCGACCTTCGGGCCGGTACCATACGCTCACCCAGTTGGACGCGCCCAGCAGCGTCCGCGCAAAGATGCCCACATCCACCGGCCGGAACACCCCGACCGCGATCCCTTCTTCGATCACGCGCCGGTACAGCCCCTCAAAGTGATCGCGCTGGGCCAGGTAGCGGTCAGGGACTTCCGGCAGGCTGAGGGTCGTGCGCATCTCGAAGATCATCAGCGCCGCCACGGCGACATTCCGCGTGACGCTCAGTACGTGGGCACGGATGTACTGGCGCAGCTTTTCCTCCGGTGGCAGGGCGGAAGCGCCCAGCGCCTCCAGATCGCCCGTCACCTGATCCAGACCGGATTCCAGCACCGCGATCAGCAGATCCTCCTTACCCCCCTTGAAGTGGTGGTACAGGCTGCCCGCCGTCAGGCCCACGGCGGCGCTGATATCCTGCATCGTCGCGCCGTGGTAGCCCCGCTCGCAAAAGATATGGGCCGCTGCCGTAAGGATGTCGTCCCGGTTTACGGTCTGGTCTGCCGGTCTGCGCGGCATACGTCCCTCCTGCCCGGCTGCAATAATCAAATACTCATTTGATTATCATTATAGAAGGGCAAGCGGCGCAAGTCAACCTGATCGATCCGTTGGGTGATTTACGAGGACAGGGCGCGCAGATCGCCCCGCAGTTGTTGATCAGTGCTGCACGGCCTGCGCGCTAACGGCGCAGGGTTGCACGCAGCCGGTCGGGCTTCAGCAGCAGGTCGAGCGCATCGGTGATTGAGGCTACCACCACTTCCGCGCTCTTGAGCGTGGTCACGGCCAGCCCTTCCGGCCCCAGCACGGCGATGCTCAGGGCGCTGGCCTGCATCATGTTGGCGTCGTTGGCCCCGTTACCCACCGCGACCACGCCATCCCCGCCCAGGGAAAGCACGTAGGCGGCTTTCTCCACCGCGCCGCGCCCGATGATCGTGGCGCTGAAGCCCAGCGCGGCATCGATCGCGGCCTGCTGGCCGTGCGTATCGGCGGTGAGCATGTGTACCTGAACCAACTCGCGCAGCGCGTCGATGCGCTCCTTCACGCCCGGCAGCAGCACCCCATCCAGGGCCAGCGTGCCGTTCACGTCAAAGACGACATGCGCGATCTCAAGCGTTTGTTTGCCCGGAATCTCCACCGTGATCATGCTGTTTCCCCTTCCGCCAGCCACGCCCGCAGCAGGGCGGGCAGCCCGTTCAGATCCGCCATCCCAGCCACCCGCGCGCCCTCACTTGCATAACGCACGGCCCGATCGACCAGCACAACCCGCGCGCCCAGGCGCGCCGCCAGCCGGGCGTGATCAGGCCTGGCCTCCACCACGACACAGCGCTCCGGCGGGAGCGAACCGAACGCCAGCCGGAAATAGCTTTCATCCTTGCCGAAATAGCCCGCCGCCTCCGGCGTCACCAGCGGCCCGCCAAACCACGCGCCCACCCCCGCCCCGGCCAGCAGGCCCATAGCCCGATCGCGCATAACACCCGTCACCAGACCCAGCGTCAGCGGCAGGGCGCGCATTTCCTGCAGCGCCGCCCGCGCGTCGGGGTACAGCGCATCGCAGCGGCTCGCCACCGGGTACTGGTACATGTCCACCAGCTGCGCCATATCCTCCGGTGGCGGGCAGGGCTGCCCGGTCAACCGGAACAGGGCGCGCAGGACGCGCGTCTCCCCCTCCCGAACCTGGGTCAGGCTGTCATCCCCGTTGAAATCGAGGTCGGCGTAGTAGCTGTCCCAGTCGGCCACCACCCGCGCATAGGCCGCCGCCCATGCTTTCGGGTCGCCGCCATAGCGCGCCGCCATGAAGCCGGCCAGCGCCGCCCGGTACTGCCCCGGCAGCGCGCCGGTGTGATCCACCAGCACCCCATACAGATCAAAGAACACGTGCGTGAAGCTCACGGAGCATCGCCATCCACGAACGATCTGGCGTCCAGCAGCGCTGGAGCCTCCCGATCCAGTTCCAGCGCCAGCCCGTCATAAGCCACCTGCACACCATGCGGTTCGTAATACGCGGCCTCGGCCTCATGCGTGCCCGTCGCCTGGTGGACAAGATGCGTCGCCAGCGCCACGCTCTCCGGCGCCAGAATCCCGCATTCGCGCAGGCGCGCCGTCGTCTCGATCACCTGCGGCCCGGTCATGTGGCCGGTATTGGCGTAATCTTCCTGGCGGCCAATCGAAGCGTCCAGCGCCGCCAGGTCAAAGCGATGACCCGCCAGCATCGCCCAGGTGGAGTCCGGCAGCGGCCCGGTATCGTAAAGCTGCAGGTAGGCGCTGCGCGCATCCCTGACGCCCAGCAGCAGCGCTTCCATCGTGTCGTCCCCATGGACCGCGGGGAAAAAGTGCAGCCGGTAGCGCCCGGCAATTCGCACCGCGCCCGGCGCGACGGCGCGCCACAGCGTGCGCGTGCGGGCTTCCAGCTGAGCGCGATCCCAGCCCATGAGCTGCCGGTAGAACCCGATCACGTAGTCGATCACGTCCTGCGGGGCATAAACGGTCAGCAGCGGCAGCTCAGTTTCATCCACCCCGCCCCGCCCCCACAGGAACCACGGATCAAGGTGATCGCTGTGGCGGTGCGTGATCACCAGGGTGCGCAGGCAGGTGAGCAGCAGCCCGGACTGGCGCACGCTGTTAATCACGTCCGGCCCGCAGTCGATCAGCAGGTCATCATTGATCAGCACCGCGGGCGCGTTGCGCAGGCTGCGCCCGCCCGCAGCCCGCGCCGCCTGACAGTTGGCACAGTGGCAGAAGGGGTTGGGAATCCCCAGCCCGCCCCCCGATCCGAGTATGGTCACCCGCATAACGTCATCCTGTCCCCCAATTTCCCGCGGCAGGTCGCTGCCAGCGGCAGGTCGCTGCCGGCGGTAGTGATCCTACCGCCCGTTAGCCCTGCTGACCGACCAGTACCAGCTGGTAGCGGATCGGCTCGCCCCCCAGCGCCTCCAGCGGCACATCAAATTCCATCGACTCACCCGGCGCCAGCGGCCCGACCCCCACCGGCCCACTGACCACCCCCACCACGCGATCCTGGCCGTCAAACACCGTGACGAGCGCCTGCACCGCGCGGGCGCTCACCGCCCCGGTGTTCCATACCCGCCCGCGGATATGCAGCCGCCCCGCCTCGTCATATTCGGCCTGGTCTTCCCATTCAAAGCCCCCCGGGCCATAAAAAACCGCCAGCGCCACGCCCGCCTGGGCCGCTTCCGCATGCAACTCATAACGCCGCGCCATCCGCGGCCAGCCGCCCGCGAAGGCAACCTCAAACGGGGCCTGCTCGCCATCCAGCAGGATGCTCACCGGGACGGACGCCGCCTGCTCCTGCAGCACCGTGCCCGCGCCATCCAGCAGCCGGGCGGTCACGCGCACGCCTTCCAGGGCGTAGGGCGCATGGTTCGCCACCAGCCCCGTGATCCGAAACGCGCCATCCGGCCCGATCCAGGGGAACAGGCCGCCAAAGCTCAGGTTGCCCGCGGCCAGGATCAGGTTTTCATCGCCGGGTGGCAGGTCGGCCAGCGTGCCTGCGGGCCACTCCGCCAGCGTATTGACCCGGAAGCTGTTGGTCATCAGCGAGAGCAGAGCCAGCGTGAACGGCTCCCCGGCAGGCACGCCAACCTCCAGCGCGGAGAAATACGGGCCGTCACGCTGCATGAAGATATTCACGGGCAGCGCCTGCCCCTGGGCGTTGCGCACGGCGGTCGCCCGCCAGCTGCCATCTCCCATGGCGGTCGTCTCCACGATATCCAGGCTGTGATTGCGCGGCACGCGCAGGAAGGCGCCCATCGTGGCGCCGTATGCGGTGTCATCCAGCGCGCCGGGGAAGCGCAGCACGGTCACCGTAAAGAGGGGCCGCTCGCCCTGCGCCGGGGCAAATGTGACGTGCAGGGCCGGGCCGCTGCTCAGGTCCCCCACCAGCCAGGTGGGCGGCAGCTCCATGGAAAACACGCCGCTGGGATGCGTGTAGGGACGGCTGGGCTGCGGCGTGGGCGCCGGGCCAGATCCCGGCGCGCACCCGGCCAGCAGAGCCAGCCCGGTTAGCAGAATCACGAACAGTCTTCTCACAGAACCTCTCCCTGCAGCCCGGTCATGTGCCTGCCAGTATACCACCGCCGGGCATGAGTCAAAGTGATCCCGGCGCGGCCCGCTGCCTAAACCAGTTTCTAACGGAACCAGTACTCAGGCGCTATATGAGCGGGCTGCATCCGCTCTTATGCTAAGAACACCCTGCATTGTGTATAACCCTGTCTTAAGGATTCTGTTGCCAGCACCATACTTACTCGCGTAAGGATTAGCGCCGCATGTACACCCAGAATGAGTTACTCTACCCGCATTACATCACCCCCCGGCTGCGGGACGAGCGCGGGCCGGACTGGCGCGCCCTGATCGAGCGCATCAGCGCCCTGCCTGAATCGCACGAGGAAGTCCTGGCCTTTTCGCTGATGATGATCCGCCTGAACGGGTGTATGGCCTGCGAAACCGACAGCTTCCGCGCGATGCGCGGCTGCCTGGCCTGCGCCACCCAGACCCTGCGCCGCTACAAAGGTCCCGACCGCGACCTGATCCAGGTGTATAACCAGGCGCTGGAGGATCTTCGCCAGCGGATGGCAGAGATGAAGCCGGTCAGCGCCGCGCCCGACCTGGAGCCGCTTACCGAGATCGGGTAGCACTCCCGGCCTGACAACCTGCCCAGATTTGCCTGCGGGACCCGGCGCAATCACCGGGTCCCGTGTTATGATGGGGGCTAATCAACAGACACCGCACAGTAGTGAGCGAAGACGGCGCAACATGGTCAAAGAGCCAGATTGGGAAGCCCTGGGGCAGCTACAGTTTCTTCTAATGCGGCGCGTTACGGAACCACTGAACGCCAGCCTGTCCGCCATCGCGCTGCTGCACCTTGACTCCGCCGCGAGCCGCCCGCGCGAGTACTGGCAGGACCGGGCCTCGCGGGAGGTGCTGGGGGTGCTGAACCTCGTGAACGCATGGCATGCCCTGATCCGCTTCAAGCAGGGCGAGCTGCTCCCCCAGCAGCACATCCGCCCCTTTAACGCCCAGGACCTGCTGGACTGGCTGACCACCCAGCTGGAGCTTTCCAACCCGCTGCGCATCAAAGAGGACATGGTGCTTGAGGCCAGCAAGGAGGCGCTGCAGGAGGCGCTGCTGCTGCTCTATTCCGCGGCCTATACGCTCGGCCCGAACGTGCACCTGCTTGTTAAAAGCCTGACGAACGGCATCTGGTTTCGCGTGCGCTACAGCCACACCGGCGGCGGGGCGCCCCCCCTGAACCTGAATGACCTGCTCAGCGGGCTGAAAGGCAACTGGCGGCTGGAGGATACGGCCTTCGAGCTGCGCCTGGCCAGCGACTTCATCACGCTTTCCGGCGGCAGGCTGCACTTCCAGAGCACGGAGCATTTCTGCGAGCTGGCATTCTTCGTGTACGCCGTGGGCAAGCGCCCGCCGGACCCGCTCAAAGCGCCGGAGGTGGACGAGCTGCCGCCCATTATGGAAACGCGCGCCGAGGAAATCATGCTGGCGCTGACCGGCAAAGAACACGACGACCTGATCACCCACCGCTTCAGCGAACAGGAACTGACCCGCATGGTGGACAGGACGCTGCTCCAGGTCTTCGGGAAGGAGGCCGCCCCGCCGGACTCTTCGCCCGAACCGGACGCGCCCGATCAGGCCCCAGATGACAGCCGGGCCAGCGACGACCCGACCTTCATCCCGCCCGGCAAAGCGGAATAGGCGGTCGCGCGCATCCCGCGTTTGTTCTGCCCCAGAACCGCGTGTAGACTGGAGATACCACCCCGGCCCTGCCCGGCCGCAGGAGCCGGCTCTGTGCGTCTTGCGAGTCCCCCAAAGGAGCGTCTGCATGCTCTCGTTACCCGAAAAACTGGTCTTCGTGATTCTGCTCGTGGTGTCGCTGTATCTCACCTGGCACAGCTTCCGGCAGGTGGCCGCTGTCATCGGCCGCGGCCCAGGCCGGCTGCGGCTGAACGGCCTGCCGCAGCGCCTGCTGCGCGCGGTGGAGGTCACGCTGCTGCAGCGCACCGTCCTGACCGCCCGCCCGGTCGCCAGCCTGTTCCACGTGGGCATCGTGTGGGGCTTCATCTTCTACTTTCTGGTGAATGCGGGCGACGTGCTGGAAGGATTCCTCCCCGGCTACACCTTCCTGGGGGATGGCCCGCCGGGGAATCTCTACCGCCTGCTGGCGGATGTGCTCAGCATGGTCGTGATCGTGGCGATGATCTATTTCCTCGTGCGGCGCTTCATCGTGGGCGACCGGCGGCTGACGACTGACGCGGACCGCGTGCTGCTGCACCCGGACGTGACCGCCGGGGGCATCCGCCGCGATTCGGGCATCGTGGGCGCGTTCATCCTGGCGCATGTGGGCGGGCGGCTGCTGGCCCAGACCTTCCGGCTGGCCCTCCACGGGCCAGACCCGGCCCAGCCCTTCGCCAGCGCGCTCTCCGGCCTGTGGGCGGGCGGCCAGCCGCATCTGCTCCTGGTGGGTGAACACGCCTTCTTCTGGGTGGCGATCGGCCTGATCCTGCTCTTTATCCCCTGGTTCCCGCGCACCAAGCACTTCCACCTGATCATGGCCCCGCTCAACTACCTGACCCGCCCGGAACGGCGCGGCGGCATCGGCACGATGGCCCCGCTGGATCTGGAGGACGAGTCGATCGAGCTGTTTGGCGCGGCCAACCTCGAACACCTCAGCCGGACGCAGATCCTGGACGCCTACGCCTGCATCATGTGCAACCGCTGCCAGGATGTCTGCCCGGCCTACAGCGCCGGGACGCCGCTTTCTCCCGCCGCGCTGGAGATCAACAAACGCTACCTCATCAAGGAGCATGGCCCTGTGCTGGCAGCGGGCGAGGACTCGCCCGTGAGCCTGTTTGAGGGTGCGCTGAGCGAAGCCGGGATGTGGGCCTGCACGGCCTGCGCGGCCTGTGTGGAGATCTGCCCGGTGGGCAACGAGCCGATGCACGACATCCTGAACATGCGCCAGTATAGCGTGCTGATGGAGGGCCAGCCGCCCGCGCTGCTGGCGAACGCGCTCACCCAGGCTGAACGGGCGGGCGATCCCTGGGGCAACCCGCGCAGCACGCGGCTGGACTGGGCCGCCGGGCTGGACGTGCCGCTGATGGCCGAGAAACAGAAGGTCGAGGTGCTGTACTGGGTGGGCTGCGCGGGCGCGTACGACCCGGCCGGGCAGCGCGTCAGCCGCGCGATGATCCGGATTCTCGAAGCGGCGGGCGTGGAGTACGCCGTGCTGGGCGAGGAAGAACGCTGCCACTGTGAATGGGCGCGGCGCGGCGGGCAGGAGATGCTCTACCAGGAGGCGGCGCTGGAACTGGTGGAGACCTTCAACCAGTACGAGTTCGACTTGATCATCACCCAGTGTCCGCACTGTTTCAACACCTTTAAGAACGAATACCCCGATTTCGGCGGGCATTACGAGGTCGCCCATCACAGCGTGTATATCGCCAAACTGCTCAACGAGGGCCGCCTGAAGCCGCAGAAGTGGGATCGCCGCCGCAAGAAGCAGACCGTGACCTACCACGACTCGTGCTTCCTGGGCCGCTACAACAACGAGTACGACGCGCCGCGGGATGCCCTGCTGGCCCTGCGCAGCATCGAGCTGGTGGAGATGCCGCGCAACCGCAACCGCGGGCTGTGCTGCGGGGGCGGCGGCGCGCAGGTCTGGATGGAAACGCACCAGGAGCGCCCGGTCAACATCACCCGCTACGAGGAAGCGACCGCCACCGGCGCGGCGACGCTCGGCGCGGCCTGCCCGTTCTGCTCCGTCATGCTGAACAGCGCCGCCGAATCGACCGGCAGCGAGGCGCTGGCCGTGAAGGATATCGCCGAACTGGTGGCCGAACGGCTGTAACCCGCGGGCGATCAGCCGCATCTGAGACAGGCAAGGCGCCGCTGCGCGCCCGCCTGCTGAACGCAAAGGACAACTGCGCATGAACAACCGCCGCAATATGCTTATCATCGCCGCCACGCTGTTCCTGCCGCTGATCGCGGTCGCCGCAGGGTATTTCGTGTTCAGCCGCTTGATCGGCCTGGATGCGCTGCAGGAGACGCCGGTGACCGAGGTCGCCCGCGATGATTTTGAGGAGTTCCAGGTGGTGTGGCAGCTCGGCCACGGCTGGGAACACGGCGCGGTAGGCACGAACAGTCCCACCGGGGCGCTGATCGCCAGCGGGGAGCCGGAGCCGACCCGCTTCGGGGATGCCGTTTACGGCGATGTGGTGGTGAGCGTGCGTTTCTGGGTAGACGAAGGCGAGGCCCGCCTGAACGTGCGGGACAGCGCCGCCGGGCAGTACAGCATCGGGGTCGGGCCGACCGGGCGCGTCCGGCTGTACCGCAACGGTGAGATGCTGGCCGAAGACTACGCCGATGCGGTGCTTTCCGGCCCGCCGTGGCACGCCCTGCGCTTCAGCGCCATCGAGGACCGGCTGCTGCTGGACGTGGACGGCAAGGAGATGTTCGTGCTGGCCGACCAGAGCGAGGGCGGCGCGCTGCCGCCGGGGCAGATCACGTTCAGCGCCGGGGAGGTGCCTTCCCGCTTCTACGTGGATGATTTTGTCGTGGCAGTCCCGGCCGCCCCGGCAGAAGAATGAGCCGCCGGGCCGTGAAACTGCAAAAATCGCGTTAGAAATCTGACAAACCGGGTGGCTTACCCCGCCGCCCGGTTGAGCGCCGCCCGGAAAAGCGTTAGACTCCGCCCCAGCATTACTGCCGGGCCAGGAGCGCCCGTTCCCTTAACACTGAGATGGAGAACCTGATTCATGGCTAAAGAATATGATGTGCTTGTCCTCGGCGCCGGCCCCGGTGGGTACGTGGCCGCGATCCGTGCCGCCCAGCTGGGCCTGAGCGCCGCGATTATCGAAAAGGAATGGTGGGGCGGGGTCTGCCTGAACGTGGGCTGCATCCCCTCCAAAGCCCTGCTGCATAACGCCGAGCTGGCGCACATCCTCCAGCACCGCGCCAAGGAATTCGGCTTCAGCTTTGATAACCTGCAGGTAGATTATGGCACGGCCTTCAAGCGCAGCCGCCAGGTTTCCAACCGGCTGGTGAAGGGCGTGCAGTTCCTGATGAAGAAGAACAAGATCGAAACCTATAACGGCTGGGGGACGTTCAAGGACGCTAAGACCATCGAGGTCGCGCTGGAAGACGGCGGCAGCGAAACCCTGACCGGCAAAAACGTGGTCATCGCCGCCGGGGCGACCACCCGCCTGCTGCCCGGCACGGAGCTGAGCGACAACGTCATCACGTACCTGGAAGCGATCCTCAGCGACACGCTGCCCAAAAGCATCATTATCGCCGGGGCGGGCGCGATCGGCCTGGAATTCTCCTACGTGCTGCATAACTACGGCGTGGACGTGACGCTGGTTGAATATATGCCGCAGCTGGCCCCCCTGGAAGACGAGGAAGTCTCCAAAGAGCTGGAGAAGCAGTACAAGCGCATGGGCGTCAAGATCATGACCGGGACGCGCGTGGACGCGGTGGAGGACACCGGCAAGGGCGTGAAGGTCACCGTCACCACGCCGGATGACAAGCAGGAAACCCTGGAAGCGGAGAAGCTGCTGCAGGCCATCGGCTTCAAGGCGCGCACCGAGGGCTACGGCCTGGAGAACACGGGCGTTGAGCTGGACGAGCGCGGCAATATCGCGATCAACGAGAAGATGCAGACCAATGTCCCCGGCGTGTACGCCATCGGCGATGTGACCGGCAAGATGATGCTGGCCCATGTGGCCTCGGCCATGGGCATGGTCGCCGCGGAGATCATTGGCGGGCATAAAACGGTCGAGCTGAACTACCGCATGATGCCGCGCGCCACGTACTGCCAGCCGCAGATCGCGTCCTTCGGGTACACGGAGCAGCAGGCGCTGGATGCCGGATACGAGATCAACGTCAGCCGCTTCCCGTGGCAGGCCAACGGCAAGGCGCTGGGCCTGGGCGAGAAGGACGGCTTTGTCAAGCTGATCAGCGACAAGCAGTACGGCGAGATTCTGGGCGGCCACCTGATCGGCCACGGCGTCACCGAGCTGCTGCCGGAGCTGACGCTGGCCCAGTTCGCGGAGCTGACGCCGGAGGAGATCGCGCGCAACGTGCACGCCCACCCCACCATGTCGGAGGCGATCATGGAAGCCGCGCATGGCCTGGAGGGCGAGCCGATCCAGATCTGACCCGACCGCTCCCGGCACACGTGCCACTCGTTCACCCACCTCAGCCGCCGGAACGTTACCCAGTCCGGCGGCTGTCTTTATTCATTTCGGCGTAAGTTTTTTGGACATCTTGCCGTTAACTGTCGTTTTCAGCCGGGCTATACTGCAAAAGGCCGTGCGGGCCTCCCCCTGCGGGGGCTGCAGCGGCCCGGCAACCGACCGCCCTTAGCGCAGGAGAATGTGCTTCATGGCCGTGATCAAACCGTTTCGTGGCGTTCGCTACAACCCCGCCCGGGTTGACGACCTGAGCGCCGTCGTCAGCCAGCCCTACGACCGCATCAGCCCGGCGCTGGCCGCCCGCTACCGGGCGCTCAGCCCGTACAACATCACCGCGATCATCCTGGGCCATAACGAGGATGAGGGCCTGCCCGGCGGCGGCGAAGGCGACGACGCAGCCGACGTGTACCATCACGCGCTGGAAAGCTACGAAGACTGGCTGGCGGAGGGCATCCTGATGCGGGAGGCAGCGCCCGCCCTGTACGCCTACGAGCAGACCTTCAGCGTGGGCGGGCGCGAATATGTGCGGCTGGGCATGATCGCGGCCGTGCAGCTGGCCGAATTCGAGGAAGGCATCATCCTGCCCCACGAGCGCACCCACAGCGGCCCCAAAGCCGACCGCCTGCAGCTGCTGCGGACGCTGGAGGTCAACACCGAGCAGATCTTCATGCTCTACCCCGACCCCGAAAACCGGGTGAACGCCCTGCTGCGGGAGGCCATCCGCGGCCGCGCCCCGGATATGGACGTGGTAGAACTGCTGGAGCATGACGTGCGCCAGCGGGTGTGGGCCATTGAGGACCCGGAGACGCTGGCGGCGATCACGGCGCACATGGCGCCTCTGCGCGGCCTGATCATCGCCGACGGCCACCATCGCTACGAAACCGCCCTGACCTACCGCCGCGAGCAGCACGCCCGCCATCCGGGCATCCCGCCCCAGGCGGCGCTGAATTTCGTGGGGGCCACGCTGGTCAGCATGGACGACCCCGGGCTGGTGGTGCTGCCCACCCACCGCGAAATTCGCAATTTCAGCGGGCAGACCCCCGCCGAAGTGCTGGCCCGCGCCGGGCGGCATTTCAACGCCAGCAGCGCGCCTGACCTGGATGCCACGCTGGCGGCCGTCAACGCCGCGCCGGATGGCCTGACGTTTGGCTTCTACGGCGGGCCGGAAGTCGGCTTTCATATCCTGACGCCGCGCCCTGGCTTCGACCCGGCCGCGCTGATCGGGGATGATCGCTCCGTCACCTGGAAAGGCCTGGCAGTCAGCGTCCTGCACCGCGTGCTGCTGGAACAGGTCGCTGAAGTCCCGGCGGCGGGCATCGATGACAAGTCCATGGTACGCTACCACCGCGACCCGGCGCAGCCCGTGGCAAACATCGACGCCGGCCGGGGGAATTTCGCGTTTTTCCTCAGCCCAACCACGATCGCGCAGATCAAGGCGGTGGCCGGGAACGGGGAGAAGATGCCGCAGAAAAGCACGGACTTCTACCCCAAGATGATCTCCGGCCTGACCATGCTGCCCGTCGGGCTGGATGAATGCCTGGAGGATGACCTGTCGCTGTCACAGCGGGCCGCCCTGCCCTCCGGCGACTGAGCGCGGGCAGGCGGGCTGGTGTAAGCTTAGGGGCAGGACTGACGGGGGCAACAGCATGCACACCAACCGGCTTGAGTACACCATCACCAGCGTCCAGATTCAGATCGTGGCGGGCGAACGGCGCCTGCCTGCTTTCTTTGCGTACCCCAACAGCGGCGGGCTGCATCCGGGAGTTGTGCTGCTGGATGCGACCCCAGACAGCACCGCGCGGCGCCAGGTGGCGAACCGGCTGGCCCAGCGCGGCCTGTATGCGCTCGCCCCGGCGCTGGACGACCTGCCTGCCACGGCTGCTGCAGCTGCTGCCCGAGCCGCGCTCCAGGTGCTGCGCACGCATAACCACTGCAACGGCTCGCTGACCGTGATCGGGCTTGACCCGGCTGGCAGCGGGCTGGCGCTGCAAACGGGCCAGGCATCCGGCCAGCTGGCCGCAGTCGCCGCTTTTGCGCCGCCCCCTGCCCTGGCGGAAGACACGCTGCGGGCCAGCCCGCCGCTGCTGCTGGTTTTCGGCGGGCCAGCCACGCCGGCGCTGCACCGGCTCCAGGCCGGGTTCGCCCCCACGCCGGGCAGGCTGCTGCTGCGCTACCCGCGCGCCGGCTCAGCTTTCTTCACCCAGCCCCGGACCACAACTGACCGGCGCTGCGCGGAGTATGCCTGGACCCACCTGCTGGCCTTCCTGGAGCAGCACCTGGACTGGTCTCGCCCGGCCCGTCCGGCGGTAATGTGACTAAAATGTGTATAACCCCAGAGTTTGATGGTACTGTTTTGCATGAGTAACAGGAGCGGCTAGGGGACAAGTATCCCATGAGAGCGCCACCACGACAGAGGCAGCACACACACCACAGCAGTTGCTTGAAATTGCCCGGTGGAGTTGATCCCGGTGTTCAGGCATTCACTTGATCATCCCCGATAACTTGTCGATCACCTTGAACATAAACCGGATACTCTTGCGCTCGTAAGTAAACTGGTTGAATGTGCCTATCAGATGAGCATCCATTTCCGGATGGTAGAACATGAATGCCCCGGTAGCACCGGCATGTCCCCAACAGTTGAATTTCCTGGGCATGAGTATGGGCACGGTCTTGAATCTCATGATTCCGTAACCGTAGTCGATACCGAAACCATATTTGACCCAGTCTCTCATTCTGTCCAGGGTGTCCGGGCTGATTAGTTGATGTGTTACCAGCGCTTTCATGAATGCCAGCATATCTTCGCTGGTGGATACGATCCCTCCACCGGCATAGTCAATGGCCGCGTAACCACGATAATCGGTCAGTCGGGTATCACCTTTGTAGAAATCCGCCATTGGATACTGACTTCTTTCAATCGGCTCGGAATAGTGGAGCATGTAAGAGTGTGGCATACCGACCGGAGCAAAAATGCGCTCCCTGAGTGCCTGATGAAAGGGCATCCCCGTAACGGCCTCAATAATTAGCCCCAACAAATGGTAATTGGTGTCAGAGTAATGGAATTTTGCGCCGGGCGCAGCGTGCGGCTTCAAATGAGCCTTAGACCATTCAACAATTTCTCGCGGAGTGCTATCGAATTCTGGATCTTCCAGGAGCCTTTCCAGCAGAGGGTAAAAATGGTCGGCTAGCCCAGAAGTGTGATTCAACAGATGTCTGACTTTGATCTCACGGGTGTAATCTGTTCCCTGATACAGATGCAGGTTGGCCAACAATTCATCATCCAGAAACGCGGCAACTCCATCCCCGAGGGTTAACCGCCCCTCTTCAAACAGGCTGGCAACGAGAACAGCGGTGAATAGTTTACCGACACTGGCGATATACCAGGGTTGCTGAGGATTGCCCGGCATACCGCCGGTTGAGCCTTCGGCAAGATTGACGTGAATACCGGCCTTCTCCGCGTGAACCAATAGATGGGCACTCCTCACGCTGAGGTCTTTTTGCACCTGGTTTCGAAACAGGTCTTCAATTGGTGTTTCAGTCTTATACTTCATTTTTCACCGTAACTTTCCTTTTCTAAAATCAGATTTATTGAACTGCTCAGGCCGGTGACAACGTCTGCCCCTTGACTTTACCATATGTGTCAAAGACCCACGGCTCGTAACCCCACACAGCACGTGTCGGGATCACGCTAGTGCAATTTCAATACACCTCGCCTGAATCACGAGAAGCAAATGCAGATAAAAGTTGTCAATTCGATTCCAGCAATGTCTCTTGCACTAGCAGGAGAAAAGCGGCAAACCGCGGGCCAGCGCCGCCAGTCCATTTCCCACGCGCCGCCAGGATAAGGTAACATACGGGCAGGTATCGTTATCCCGCGCGCCCGCAGCCGGGCAGGATGAGGAGAGAACTGCCGCATGGCCCCCGAACTGCGCCATACCGGATGGCTAGGCTGGATCATCGGGCTGGTTGCCCTCACAGCGCTGGCCTGCAACATGCAGCCGCAGCCCACCCCGCTCCCCACGGCCCGGCCCGCGCCGCAGCGCTGTATCACCTACACCGGCTACCGCGCCGACACGCCCCGCCCCGCCGACCCCGCGGCTTACCAGACCGTGATCCTGGATTTCCTGAACCGGGGCGGCAGCCCGGCCGACCTGGAAAACCTGCTGCGCAGCTGGGGCGTGGTGGATGAGCAGATCGGGGGACATGTGGATGCCTCCCACGACCTGAACGAAGATTACTTCTACGACGTGCTGGTCACGCTGCATTATCCCATCACTGCAGCAGCCCCCCAGCCACCCGGCCAGCTCCTGATCCTGGGCTGCAACGGCCCGAACAGCCGCTACCAGGTGCTGTATGGCTTCGCCTCCGCGCCGGATACGGCCCAGAGCATGCCCCGCCTGAGCTACACGATGCAGGACACGGGCGGCCCGATCAATACCAACGCCATCCGCGACATCACCAATGATGGCCTGCCGGAGATCATCTTTTATGTGGAGCAGTGTACCCGGCTGGCCTGCTTCCGTGAGCCGATCATCCTGACCTGGGGGCGCAGCGCCAACACCTTCCTGACGCTCAGCGACCCGTTCGAGGTGATGTACACCTACACGGATGACCTGGGGCGCCGGGTACGCGGGCTGCCCAACGCCGGGATCGAGATCGCGGCGGTGGGCCAGAACCAGCCCGCCAACGTGATCATCCGCGAGGGCGACCCCTTCGCCGGGATCGATCCCGGCGTGCAGGTGCGCGAATACGGCCCCTTCCGCCCGGTGGAGCATGTCTGGGCCTGGCACGGCGACCGCTACATCCACACGGCCGTCAACCCGGCAGAATCCAGCTATTACATTCACATCCTGCGGGATGCCGACCGCGCCCTGCGGGTCAACGATTTTGACGATGCGATTCAGCTGTACCAGCGCGGCCTGACTGACGCGAGCGTTGCCACGTGGGGCGGCATCTTCCAGAATGAGCAGAACCACGCGGCCGAACGCGAACGGCTGGACGCCTACGCCAATTACCGGCTGGTGCTGGCCCATACTGCCCTGCGGGATGGCCGTGCGGCCCAGATCGTGCAGAACATGCAGGCCACCCGCCCCTGGCAGCAGACCGACATCCCCTCCTACTACACGCTGCTGGCCACCACGTTCTATAACCAGTTCCTGGCCGTAAGCACGCGGGACAGCGCGGAGAACGCCCTGCGGCTGGCCTGCCAGGAAGTGCAGAACACGATCGCGCGCGCGCCCTACCTGGCGATCACGTACGACTACCTGGGCGACCCGGACTACTTCGGCCCGCTGATCGGCGCGTACACGGTCACCGACCTCTGCCCGTTCCGGTAGAGAGGCCGCGGGGAATCAAAAACCGGGGCAGACGGCCCGCAGGCCCTGCCCCGGTATGATGTTTAAGCGCGTCCTATGCCTCCAGCCAGTGCCGGATGAGCGCCGCCGCTTCCGCCTGCGGCACGGTCTGCTCGCTGCCATCCGCCAGCCGCTTGAGCGAAACCGTCCCGGCGCGGGCTTCTTCCTCCCCCAGGAAAGCCACCACCGGGATGCCCTTGCGGTCGGCATAGGCGGCCTGCTTGCCCACCTTGCGATCCTCGAGCATCACTTCCGTGCGGATGCCCGCCTGGCGCAGCTGGCTGGCGAACGCCTGGGACGCGGCGCGTGTCTCCGCGCCGAACACGGTCACCAGCGCCTGCACCACCGTTTTCCCGATGCCGGGCGGGTACAGATCAAGCTCTGTCATCAGGTCGATGATGCGCTCCACACCCAGCGACGTGCCGGTGGTGGGCATGCTCTGCTTGCGGAACATGCCGATCAGCCCGTCATAGCGCCCGCCGCCGGTCACGCTGCCCAGGTTCGGCTCGGTGATGATCGTCTCGAACACCGGCCCGGTGTAATAGCCCAGGCCGCGCACCATCGCCGGGTCAAACGTGTAATGCTCCGCCGGGACGCCAAACGCGGCCAGGTGCTGGGCCAGTTCCTGCAGTTCGCGGATGCCTTCCTGCGCCAGGGCGCTGCCGACCAGCGTCTCATGCAGCGTCGCCAGCCCATCCAGCCCGGCCTCGCGCAGCTCAAGCAGCGCCATCATGCGATCGATCATGTCGTTCGTCAGGCCGCTTTCGGCCATCTCTTTGCGCACGCCGTCCGCGCCGATCTTGTCCAGCTTGTCGATGCTGCGGTACAGCCCGCCGCGCAGCTCACCCGGCACGCCCACGTACTCCCCAATGCCGGTCAGCAGCTTGCGGTTGTTGATCTGCACCTGGAATTCGCGGAAACCCAGCCGTCGCAGCGCCGTGACCACCAGGCTGATGATCTCGGCGTCGGCCGTCATGCCCTCCACGCCCACGATGTCGGCGTCACACTGGTAGAACTCACGGTAGCGGCCGCGCTGGGGCCGCTCCGAGCGCCAGACCGGGGCGATGTGATAGCGCTTAAACGGGAACGTGAGCTGGCCCTCGTACTGGGCCACGACCCGCGCCAGCGGCACGGTCAGGTCATAGCGCAGCGCCAGCTCTTCCTTGCCCTGGGGGTGCTGCGCGTAGAAGATCTGCTTCTCGGCCTCTTCGCCCAGGTTGCCGTGCAGCGTCTGGCGCAGCTCCAGCGCGGGGGTCTGCAGCGGCTCAAACCCGAATGTCTCAAAGACATCGATCACGGTGTCAAACACATACTGGCGTTTGATCAGGTCGTCCGGCAAAAAGTCGCGCATGCCTTTGGGCGACCGGGGTTGCATTATCTGGGCCATAGGGCTTTCATCCTCCGGGCAGGGTACTGGTAACCGCCAAACAAAAAGCGCAGACCCGCGTCTGCGCCGCAATCCAAACGTGCAAAGACCGGGGAGTCGGTTATCTCAGGCTGGCGTGATGGTGCTGGGCCGCACAGAACACAGGCTTATCCCTCAGTCGTCACATGGTTCATCTTACCCGGCCAAGTATACCAGCCCGGCGCCGCCTGTAAAGTGGGCGACGCCGGGCCACCTGCACCCGCTAGCGCCGCTGCAGACGCGCCTTGACACGGTACGCGTCATCATCCGCCAGCAGGCCGCCCGGCGTGAGGCCCACCGGGGCCGCCATCACCCGCGCCGGGGCGAAATACTCAAAGCTTTCCAGCCCGGAATCGTCCCCCGCCGCCTTACCGGGCAGCGGCATCAGGCGCGCGGTGAGCGGCTTGTCCAGGCGCAGCGCCAGCGCCGCCGTATCCAGCAGCAGCCCGGACAGCGCCTCGACCGAGGTATCACCGGGCAGCGGGATCGTGTCCAGCCCGGTGCCGCAGATCGCGCTGTAGAGCAGCAGGTCGGTCGTGGTCAGCGCGCTGCTGGAGGCGCGCCGGGCCAGCACGCTGTCCTCCAGCACCGGGAGCATCAGGCCGTTAAACCCGGCTCGCTTGAAGTGCGCCTTGTCCAGCGCGGTCATGATCAGGGCCGCAGCCGCCGCGCCGCCGCCCCCGCCCATGGAAACCCCCAGGCGCTCAAACGCCGCGCCCAGGCTGATCGCATCGTCCGGGTACGGGGCGAGCGAGAAATCCAGCCCGCCAAACTTGAGATCGAACTCATCCGCCAGCTTCTCGGCCACGCGCGTCAGCTCCTGAGCAGCGGTCGCCACCGCGTCGGTCAGCTTCAGCTCCGCCGACTTCAGGCTGATCGGCCGCCGGAACGCCTGCACCGCCAGGTCCGCCGCCTGCACCGCCAGGGCGAATGCGGGCGGCGCGCCGTCTTTGTGATACGCCGCCGGGAAGAAAGGTGCGCCGGGCTTCACGTTCGCCAGCGCCGCCAGAAACAGGTTGCTCAGGCCGTCCGGGGTCAGGGCGCTCACCCGCTGGATCACCTCAGCCGTATGCTGGATAAGGCCGGTATGCAACCCGCGCCGCAGGTCCGCAATGCTGATCCCCAGAAATACGGCATCGGTCGCCGCGATCATATCGGGGATGACATCCACATACTCATAGAAGTCGGAGGCATTAGCCGGCCCCAGCGAGACATAATCAATGCCGTAATCCCGCGCGATCTCCTGCACGCGGCTGGCGAAGGCCACGGCCAGTTCCGGGCCGGCCGGCGCCAGGATACGCGGGAAGGGCTGGGTGGCCACCCGGCGCGACTGCACCCGGAAGCCCGCCGCTTCATACACCGCTACCGCGTTATGCAGGAAGTTCGCCGCCTGGGCCAGCGCCAGCTCCGGCTCATGCAGCGACAGGTTGGTGAAGACCGTCACCGAACGGATTTCCATCCTCAGGCACCTTTCCCGGCAGCCAGCAGGCGCTGCCGTCTGATCTCGTACAGGATGACCCCGGCCGCCACCGCCGCGTTCAGCGACTCGGTGCCGGATGCCATCGGAATTGAAATGCTGCTCGCCGCCAGCGCGTAGGCCGGGCCGGTTGGCCCGTGCGCCTCCCCGCCAACAATCACCAGCGCCGGGGCCAGCCAGTCCACGGCGTAGTACGGCTGCGCGCCATCCGCTGCCGCCACATAAGCCGGCAGGCTGCCAAACCGGGCGCGGATCGCGTCCCAGTCCAGCTGCAGGATCGGCAGGCGGAAATGCGCCCCCATCCCCCCGCGCAGCACCTTCGGGTTGAAGGGGTCAACCGTGGCAGGCGGCAGCACGACGGCATCCACGCCCGCCGCCGCCGCGGTGCGCAGCGCGCTGCCCAGGTTGCCGGGGATACTGATGCCGTCCAGCACCAGCACCAGGCCGGGCGCCTCCGGCGGCGCGATCTGCGGCAGGGGCAGCACGCCCAGGATGCCCTGCGGCGTCTCCGTATCGCTGACCTCGGCCATGATGACCTCCGGCACGGCGAACAGCGGCACACCCTGCGCTTCCAGGGCCTGAAACAGCCCATGCGCGGGCTGGCCAGACGCGACCTGTGCCGGCAGGTAAAACACGAAGTCCGGGCGCGCGCCGCACTCCAGCGCGTCCGCCAGCAGGCGCACGCCTTCCAGCACAAGCCGGCCCTCCTTGCGGCGGGTGCGGCCCCGGCTTTGCAGCGCGCGCACCAGCTTCACGCGCTCATTCTGGCTGCTGGTGATCTCGATCATTGGCGGCAGTTATCCCCCCCTGTAATCAGGTTCCAGCCCCACTCAGGAACGCTCAATCGTGTGGCGCAGCAGCGTATACTGCGGCTGGGCGGTGAAGGCGGTGTCGGTTGAGCTTAGCACCACGTCAACCGTATCCTCCGCGGCCACATCCAGCGTATGTCGGTCGCCATCCGCCAGCGCAGTGAAGCTCACCCGCCAGCGGGCCGGGCCGAGCGCCTGGCTCCCTTCCAGCCGGAAGCCCGGCAGCGCGTCGATCCCGGTGCCATCCCGCAGGTAGTACTCCGCCGCCTGAACGGGCCGGTCATAGCGCGTCCGGCCGCGCAGGTGCGGCACATCCACCCGCCCCGCCCGCGCCAGCCGCACCAGCGGCTCCACATCCCGCGGGGCCAGGTAGCCGTATGACACTCCCTGCGGCAGGCTGAGCAGCGTCGCCGCGAAGCGGTGGCCGCCCAGGTGCGTGCTCTGCCACGCCGCGGACTCTTCCAGCGCGGCCAGCGCCCGGTACACGGGCAGGCCATCCCGCGAGCAGGCGCGGTCCCGTTTGCCGTTCACGCACACCAGAAACAGCGGCGCGCTGACCAGATGCGCGGTGTAGCGCTCATCCCCGGCGACGACGGCCGCCAGGTCGATCTCCAGCAGGTCGTCGTGCTGCGCCAGCGCGAAGCGGTACAGGCGCGGCGCGGTTTCATCCACCACCGCCACAAAAAAGAGCCGGTCAGTAGCCAGGCGGCCCGGCTGGCGGATCAGCAGCGGGCGCGGGCGAAACCCCGCGATCTCCGCGCCCAGGCGCGCCTGCACCGCCGGGGAGAGCGCGTTCTCCACCAGCGCCTTGCGCGCCCAGGGACGCCGGTACTCCAGCGCCAGCCAGACATCTGCCACCGGCGCGGTGCCAAAGACCTGCTCGCCCGCCGCGCGGGAGCAGTCCGAACAGAAGAAATCGAGGGAGCCGGGCTGTGAAGCGGTCATCGCAGGCACTCCATACTCATTCGTCGGCGTGGAGAGTTTACATCATATGGCCGCCGCCCACATGCAGGCATTGCCCGGTCAGCCAGCGCGCCTGCTCAGAGGCGAGAAACACGATGACATCCGCCACGTCGGCGGGCTGTCCCATGCGTCCGAGTGGGATGGTGGGCAGCAGCGCGGCCTCCAGCTCCGGCGAAATCCAGTCCGTCTGAATCGGCCCGGGCGAAACGATATTGACCGTCACGCCGAAGCGGGCCAGCTCCCGCGCCGCCGAACGACTGAACGACTCCAGCGCCAGCTTGCTCGCCCCATAGGAAACCTCACTGGGAAAGCAGTAGGCGCCATCGGTGCTAAGGTTGATGATGCGTCCCCAGCCCGCCCCGCGCGCGGCAAGCCGCCGCGCAAATTCGGCCATTATCAGCGCCACCGCGCGGGCATTCACCGCAAACAGGCGATCCACACTGCCGGCCGTCAGGGTCATGATCAGCCCGCTGCCCCACAGGTCAGGCAGGGCGTTATCCAGCGGCAGGTCAGCCGGGATAAAGGTGTCGCCTTCCCAGTGTGCGGCGTTGTTCACCACAATCTCCACCGGGCCGAACGCCGCTTCCACCCGGTCAAAGAGGGCGGGGACAGTCTCCGGGTCACTCAGGTCACATTCCCAGGCATCCGCCTCGCCGCCCGCCGCGCGGATGGCGTCCACGATTGCGCTGGCATCCACGGCCCGCCGGGCGTTATAGCGCGCCTCGCCAGGGCCAGCCGCCGCGTCCGCGGGCGCGCCCGCTGGTGGGGCCACCCGGTAGTACTGCATAAACACATGCGCGCCCTGCGCGGCCAGCGCCCGCGCGGTGGCGGCCCCAATCCCGTGATTTGCGCCGGTCACCAGCGCAACCCGCCCGGACAGTCCCGGATCGATCATCGCAGGCAATCCCTTTCACCCCAACAAAACAAAACGAGGCCCTCTGCAAGCGGGGAACCTCGTCTCGTGTCGCCCTGTGAATTGTGGTCAGCGCCGCTGGGGTCGCTAGCTGGCGGCTTCCACAATCGCGCTGAACGTCTGCGGGTCACGCACCGCGATGTCGGCCAGCACCTTACGGTCCAGCTCGATCTCGGCCTGCTTGAGGCCATGGATCAGGCGGCTGTAGGTGGTGCCGTTCAGGCGGGCCGCCGCGTTGATGCGGGTGATCCACAGGCGGCGCAGGTCACGCCGGCGCTGCCGACGGTCCCGGTAGCTGTACCACAGGCTCTTCATCATTGCTTCGTTCGCCCGACGGAACAGGCGATGCTTGGTCCCCCACTGACCTTTGGTCAGCTTCAGCACTTTTTTATGCCGACGGCGGGAGACATACCCTCTCTTAACGCGCACTGTACATTCTCCTACAAAGTTTGGCCCAGCGCCGGGGCGCGGGCCTGAACTGGTCTCCGGTTGGATTCAGGGTGTTAGCAAACAGCCGCAGCCACTTACGACGGCGGATTTGCCCGGTAACGCTTCAGGTACGGCGCGAGCCGGGTGATCCGGCGCTTTTCGCCGCGGGTGGTGACTTCCAGCATTTCGCTCAGCTGGGCCTTGGTGCGCTTGGAGCGACGGCGCCGCAGGTGACTCTTGCCGCCTTTGGTGCGCATAATCTTGCCCGAGCCGGTCACCCGGAACCGCTTGGAAGCGGCCTTGTACGTCTTGAGTTTGAATTTCTTGGTTTTCTTTGCCACGAAGTACTCCCCGGAATGTGCTTAGGTGCCTACTTCTTCTTGTCTGATGCGGGGGCCAGAACCATCAGCATGGTCGAGCCCTCCATATTCGGCCGCTGTTCAATCACCCCGATGTCATCCACTGCATTGGCAATGGTGTCCAGAATGTCGCGCCCGATTTCGGGGTACGTAATCTCACGGGCGCGGAACTGAATCCGGACTTTGACCTTCATGCCACTTTCCAGCCAGCGGCGCGCATTTCTGACCTTGATCTCCAGATGGTGATCGGAGGTCTTGGGCCGAAGACGAATTTCCTTGACTTCGATCGTCTTCTGCTGCTTGCGGGCTTCGCGTTCCTTTTTGGCCTTGGCATACAGGAACTTACCGAAGTCCATGATCCGGCAGACGGGCGGGTCTGCATTTGGCGCAACTTCAACCAGATCCAGGCCGGCTTGGGTGGCACGATCCAGAGCATCCCGAATGGGAACGACCCCAATGTTATCGTTCGTTTCGGTGATCAATCGTACCTCGCGGGCACGTATTTCCTGATTGGTGCGGTAATTTGTAGCGCCTATAGTTGTATTCCCTCACTAACTAATAAAGGGCCGTGCTAACGGCGCCTCAGCGCCAAAGTGTAGCATAGTACAATGGGACAGTCAATGTGGAATTCCAGCACGGACCAACAATTAACGTGGGTTCTATTCTACGCAAACTGAATTGATTTCCCAGATGCAACTTTACCACTTAATGCGGTTTTTCCCAAACTTTTTTCGGGAGATGCGCCCCGGAAACTTCTTCCAGGGGCCGATTAACGCTTGACAACCCCTCCCCCGGTTGGTATTATGCTGACTGTTGTTCCACAGTAGCTCAATCGGCAGAGCAATCGGCTGTTAACCGATGGGTTGTAGGTTCGAGTCCTACCTGTGGAGCCAGCAAACACCCGGCGCGTGCGCCGGGTGTTTTCATTTCCCCCAGCGCCGGCGGCGGCGCGCCCGCCACCACGTCCACAACCCGGACAGCAGCAGCAGCTCCACCAGCAGCCCCACGATCAGCAGCGGGGCCAGCCGCCGCGCGTCAAAGCCCGTTTCCTCCGGGCCGGGCGCGGGGACGGCCAGCGCCTCCGGCTCACCAGCCGGGGGCAGCGGCGTGGGCAGCAGGCCCGCCGCCTGGGCAGGCAGCGCTTCGGCGGGCGGGGGGTCGGCCTGCTCCCCCGGCATGAATCCCCACGTCGGGCCGGCGGTCATCCCCCCCTGCGCGTCAATCACCCGCACCTGCCAGCGCACAGGTCGATCCAGCGGCAGATCAGCCAGCGGGAAGGCCGGCGTCACGGTCTCCCCGGCCAGGCCCAGCGCCCCGGTCGCATCCTCCACCCAGACCTCGTAATGCAGCGGCAGGCAGCCCTCCGCGCCGCCCTGCCAGCGCAGCGTCACCGCCGTCCCCACGCCGGCCGCGCCATCCGGCGGCTCCGGGGCATAGGGCGCGGGCAGCGCATAACGCGCCTCCCCTGGGGCGAAGCGCAGCAGCGTAACGGCCGTCCGGTCGCTGGCCGCCAGCAGGCCGTCCACCGCCGCCACCACCGTGATTTCGCGCTCCGGCTGCCAGAACCCGATCTCATCCAGCGTGTACCGCCCCACCAGCCGCACCCCGCAGGCGCCCGCCGCCACCGCCAGCGGCCCGCCATCCGGCAGCAGGGTCAGACCCAGCGCCTCCCCCGCCACGGATCCCTCCCCCACCAGTACCGGCTGAGCAGCGCGCACGTCAACCTGCCACAGCATCTCCCCGCCGGCCAGCCACAGCATCCCCGCCCCATCACTGACCAGCGCTGCCGGCGCGGGCGCAAAGCCGTCCAGTGTGGTGAGCACGACAGGCGGCCGCACGCCATCCCTGCCCCATTCCAGCGCAAAAAGCTGCTCACCGGCGGCCACCAGGACTCGCGCCTCCCAGACCTGCGCGCCGGTCACCGGGCCACCCGGCAGCGGATAGATGATCGCCCAGTCCACGGCATCCGGCCCCTGGAGCGTGATCACGTGCAGGCGGCCATCCTCTCCGGCGGCCAGCAGCGCACGCGGGTCGGCGGCCAGCAGCGCGCGCAGCCCGTCCGCCAGCCGCACCGGCACGCCAAATGTCCCATCCGCCGCGTGCTGCACCGCCCACAGCACGCCATCCTGCACGGCATACAGCCAGTGATCGCCGCGCCGGCTCTCCAGCCCGAACAACCCGGCCACCGGCCCGGCCCCCGGCAGCGCGACCTGCCCCAGCAGGGCTGGCGCGAGCGGATCGCGTCCATCGAAGGCCCACAGCCCCTCCGGCCCGCCCGCATACCACAGGCCATCCGCCCGCCACAGGGCAGTCACGGCGCTGGTGTTGAGCCGCTGGAGCCGCCCCTCCAGGCCGACCAGCGTTTCCATCCCCGCCAGCAGCATGCCCTGGGCGGAACCGAGCAGGAGCGTGGCAGAACCGCTGCCGGCGGCAGAACCGCTGCCGGCGGCAGAACCGCTGCCGGCGGCGGCTTCCACGCCCAACGGCAGCGCGGCGACCGGCTGCGGCCAGCGCGCCACCTGCGCAGTCGCGGTGATGTCAAGCAGCAGGCTGCCCTGCGGTCCGATCGCGGCCAGGTAGGACGCGCCAACCCGCATCAGGCGCTGAGCCGGCTGGGGCAGCGCCACCTGGCTGACCGGGGTCAGCACCGGCCAGGCGCTGAGGTCCAGCACGGTCAGGGTCGCGCCGCGGGCCGCATAAGCCAGCCCGGCTTCCGGGACGATCACCACCGCCTCCGCGGGCAGCGCGACCGCGCCCGCCAGCGCCAGCCCGCCCAGCGGCGCGCCCAGGTCAACCACCGCCAGCCCGCCGCCCTCCTCGGCCGCATAACTCACGAAGCCGCGGTTATCGTCCACGACCAGCGCGCGGGCGGGGCCAGGCAGCGGCACGACGGTAATCGGCGCCAGTGTATCGCCGGCCAGCACCCGCAGCGTCCCCTGCAAGCCAGGGCCAGCCTCCGCCACCAGGGTGTACCCCTCCCAAGCCGCCACATCCTGCGTCACGCCCTCGGCGGCGGCGGGCTGCCAGCGAGCGCTGCGCGTCTGCAGGTCGGCCAGCCGCCCTACGCCTCGCTCCCCCTCAGCCAGGTAAAGCGCCGTGGCATCCCCGGCCAGGGCCTGAACGGATCCTCCCAGAGCGCCGGCCGCTACAAGCTCCGGATGCGCCGGGTCACGCACCTCCAGCGCCGCCCAGCCCTGCGCCCCGGCCAGCACCAGGCGATCTTCGTCCAGTGCCAGCAGCGCGTCACCACCCGGCTGGCCCGCGCGCAGCGTCCTCACTTCCGTCTCGTCGCGGCGCAGCAGGCGGCCATCCTCCGCCAGCAGCAGGAGCGCCCCATCCGCAGCCCAGGCCAGCGCCCGCCCCGCGGAATCGCCCGCCACCGCCGCGCCGATCTCCTCTGCCGGATCGCGCCCGGCTTCCAGCCCCAGGCCGAGCGCCGCCAGCCCGTCACCTTCGCCCGCCAGCCAGGCCCGCGCGCCCCGCGCCGCCACCGCCTCGATGCGGGTCAGCGCCCGGTACGCGCCCAGCACGCGCGGCTGGTTGCTGGAGGCCGCGTTCACGGTGGTGACGCCCGCGCCACCGGCCACATACACGATGAAGTTGCGGGCCACGGCAGCCGCGGCGGGCATCGCCACCGCCGCCAGGATCTGCGGGGCCTCCACCGCGTCCACATCCGCGATCACCAGGGCCGATCCCGTGCTGAGATAGGCGCGCTTGCCGCCTTCCAGCGCGATCCCGGTGAAGGGCTGGTCAGGGTGCAGCGGCGGCGTCCTGCCCAGGATAACCGGGTCTGCCGGGCGAATTGTCTCGATCACGACCAGCCCTCCGCTCCCCGCCGCCACAAACAGCAGCGTGCCATCCTGCGCGAAGCCCTGCGGCACGCCCCCCACCGTGAGCGAGGCCAGCAGGCGCGGCGCCTCCAGGCTGGCAAGGCTGTAGACCTGCACCTGACCGGACTCCAGCCCGAGGAACGCCAGCCGATCGCGCAGGGCCACCGCCCGAACCGGCGAGTCCGTGGGGATCACCGCCCGCAGGCGCGGCGCGGCCTCCGCCCCCCAGCTCACCACAGCGGCCCCCGCATCGCCCATCCCGGCCAGCAGCCAACGAGCATCCCCGGCGTCACGCAGGGCCAGCGCGGTGACCTGGCCGGGCAGCGCGAGCTGGCTGTGTACGGTCAGCACATCCAGCCGCCCCACGTCAAACACGACCAGCCCCTCCCAGCCCGCCGCGGCGTAGAGGTAGCGTGCATCCCCCGCCAGGGCATGCACCGGCCCTTCCCAGAATGTCTCACCATCCGGCAGCGGACGGCTCAGCGCGGCGATGGAGAAGCGGCGCAGCCCGCCCGCCCGATCGGCCACATAGGCCCACTCATGCCGCAGCAGCACATCCGCCGCGTCATGCAGGGGGTTATACGCCCCGCCCAGGCGAGGCGCGGCCGGGTTCGCGGAGAGGTCAAAGGCCAGCAGGCGATGCCCGCTGATCGCCAGCAGGCGCGCGCCCTCGATGCGCAGGCCATCCACCCGCCCGATGCCGTCCAGCACTTCCGCGAGCTGCGGCGGGCCGTCCAGCGGCAGGCTGTAAACCGCGATGCCCGCATCCCCCAGCGCGGCATACAGGGTGCGGTCGGCGGAATCAACGGTCAGCGCCAGCGCGGGCGCGGGGGTCGGGACGACCTGCCACGCGCCAGGCAGGCCGCGCCGGTCCAGCGCGGCCGCGCGAATGCCGGCGGCCTGCGCCGCCACGTAGACCGCCCGCCCGCCCAGATGCAGCGCCTGCCCCCCGCCCGGCTGAAAGGCCAGCTCCGCCCAGTCCGCGACCTGGCGCACACTGACACCCTGCTCGGTCAGCACGTAGGCGAGCTGGCCGCGCGCCGCCACCGCCTGCACCGCGCCGCGCCCGATCGGGACGCGCGCCCGGAGCTGCCCGTCTGCATCCAGCAGGAGCAGCGCCTCGTCCTCGCCCAGCAGGACACGCCCATCCGGCAGCGCGGCCAGCGCCCGCGTCATCCCGCCGTAGCGCCCGGCCACGCGCAGCCCGCTGATCGGCTCATTCCCCTGCCCCCGGACCGGCCCCACCGCCCCCAGCAGCAAGGCCAGCGCCAGCAGCCACGCCCCCCAGTTTTTCGGCATCTTGTATCCTTTTCCCCCAGAGCCGGCATAAACCGGCATATAATGAGCATAGTGGAAGTGCTGTACCCGAGGCAATCTGACCCATCAGAGGCAGCCGACCAGCATTTCGTCCCCACATCCCCTGCCTGCCGCCATCCATCCTGCACACGCATCCATCCTGCCGGAAGGAGGCTCCGCATGACCACCGAACGTCAGCGTCACCCGGTACTGATCATGACCCTGGGCGGGCTGGAAGTCGCCGCCCTGGTCGGGGTAGTCTACTGCATCCTCGCCCTGCTGGGGATGCAGGCGTGCGACCTCGCCACCTGTACCCTGGTTTATTACACCGCCTTTTTCGCGGTCAGCGCGATCTGCGTCCTGGCGATTCTGCGCTGGAAACGCTGGGGCGTGGTCGGGCTGGCCACCACCACTGCCACGGTCGCCGTGATCGACCTGCTGCAGGGCGCCTCCACCATGACCGACTTTATGGCGGTGATGATCCTGATCGCGGCGGCAGCCACGCTGCTGCGCCAGGCCTGGCCGCACATGGAGTGAGCAACCCAACGCTGCATATCTCTTGACGCCCGCCGCGCCAGTATGCTACCATTTCCTGCAATGCGGTGGCGAGCCACACCCGCCCCGCGCCCGGTGTACATGAGCATATTCACTCATCACGAGCGGGGGAGGGAACGGCCCTGTGAACCCGCGGCAACCCCCGGAGCGCCGGGAAGGTGCCAAATCCGTCCGGCCTGGGGTATGCGGGCAGATGAGCGCGGCAGTTCCGATCGTGTCACGCTTCTCCCTGATTTCCCGGAGAAGCGTTTTTGTTTACCCGCCACAAGGAGGCGCAGCGCCATGGACCAGCCCTATCCCATTCTGGAATTCGACCCGGCCCCGCAGGCGATCCTGGAGCCGGGCAAGCTGATTGCCGCGCAGGATGTGCCGGAGCGCGCGGTGCTGTGCTTCTTTAACGAGGTGATCAGCGGGGTCTGCGCGGACGGGCAGGGGCGCGTCCTGCACCGGTTGGCCAGCGAAATCGGGCATAACCCGCTGTACGAGGTCGCGGTGGATGGGCAGCGGCTGGCGGTGTTCCACCCCGGCGTGGGCGCGCCGCTGGCGGCCGGCTTCCTGGAGGAGCTGATCGCGCTGGGCGTGCGCAAGTTCATCGCGTGCGGCGGGGCGGGCGTGCTGCGCCGCGAGATCGTGGCCGGGCATGTGGTCATCCCCACCAGCGCAATCCGGGACGAAGGCACGTCCTACCATTATCTGCCCCCGGCGCGCGAGGTCAGCCCGACCGCGGCGGCGGTGGAGGCGATCCAGGCCGCGCTGGAAGCGGCGGGCGTGGAATACCTGACCGGTAAGACGTGGACAACCGACGCGATCTACCGCGAGACAGCGGGCAAGGTCGCGCGGCGGCGGGACGAAGGCTGCCTGACCGTGGAGATGGAAGCGGCCGCGTTCTTCGCCGTGGCGCAGTTCCGGGGCGTGGAGTTCGGCCAGATCCTCTACGGTGGGGATGATGTCAGCGGCGCGGAATGGGACTCCCGCCACTGGCAGAAGCGCACCTCCACGCGGGAGAAGCTGTTCTGGCTGGCGGCGGAAGCCGCGCTGCGGTTGTAAGGGATTTGTGTGACACGTGGGAGTGCGCGAATGAACACGCGATATCATCGCCGATCGGTGCGATTGCCTGAATATGACTACGCGCAATGCGGGGCGTACTTTGTGACGATCTGCACGTGGGAACGCGATCCATTATTTGGAGACATCAGGGATGACACCATGCATCCCACCCCGTATGGGCGCAGCGCGGCGGCGTGCTGGCACACAATCCCTACCCATTTTCCGCAAACACGCCTGGATGCGTTCGTCGTAATGCCGAATCACATCCACGGGATCATCATGATCGACGAACCCGATTCGATCGTAGGGGCGCAGCATGTCGGATGGGAATCCCATCCGCGCGCCCCTACCAGACCCATCCCCATCCCACCCCCACGTAAAACCCGGATCGCTGGGGGCGATTGTGCGGTCGTACAAATCCGCTGTCACACGGGAAATCAACCGCCTGCGCCAGACACCGGGCGCGCCGGTCTGGCAGCGCAGCTATTACGATCACATCATCCGCAATGAACACGCGCTCAATGCCATCCGCGGGTACATCTGGCTTAATCCAGCGCGCTGGGCGGCTGACCGCGAGAATCCTGAATCCGTATTGAACTGAGACTGTTATCCCGGCTGAGGCTTACCGGAAGGACACCAACCATCATGACCCGACACCAGAACCTGACCTACACCAACCGCCGCTACCTGAACGCCATCGCCGACCATGTGGTCGTGTTTGACGGCGCGATGGGAACCAGCATCCAGGGCTACGACCTGACCGCCGAGGACTTCGGCGGGGAGCAGTACAACGGCTGCAACGACTACCTTTCCATCACCCGCCCGGACGTGATCGAGGAAATCCACGAGTCCTTCCTGGCGGTGGGCGCGGAAGCGGTGGAAACCAACACCTTCCGCGGCAACCGGCTCACCCTGGGCGAATACGGGTTGGGTGAGCGCGTGCTGGAGATCAACCGCGCCGCCGCCCAGATCGCCCGCCGCGCCTGCGATCGCTTCGCCGCCGAGACAGGCATCCCGCGCTTCGTGGCGGGCAGCATCGGCCCGTCCGGCAAGCTGCCCAGTGGCAATGACCCCGACCTGAGCAACATCACCTTTGACGAGTTGACCGATCTCTTTTATGAACAGGCGCAGGGCCTGGTGGAAGGCGGGGCCGACCTGCTGCTGGTGGAAACCAGCCAGGATATCCTGGAGGTGCGCGCGGCCATCGTGGGCATCAACCGCTATTTCGCGGAGGCCGGGGTGCGCATCCCGCTGCAGGTGCAGGTCACGCTGGATGTCTCCGGCAGGATGCTGTTTGGCACGGAGATTGACGCGGCGCTGGCTACGCTGGAGGCGCTGCCCATCGACGTGATCGGCCTCAACTGCTCCACCGGGCCGGAGCATATGCGCGCCCCGATCCGCTACCTGGTGGAACACAGCACGCTGCCGATCTCCGTCCTGCCCAACGCCGGCCTGCCGATCAACGTGGACGGCGAGGCCGTTTACCCCATGCTGCCCGATCCCTTCAGCCAGATGGTGAGCGAGTTCAGCGCGTGGGGCGTGAATGTCGTGGGCGGCTGCTGCGGCACGCAACCGGAACACATCGCCCGGCTGTATGAGGCGGTCCACGGTCACCCGGCGGCGGAGGCCGCGCAGCGCCGCGCCCCGGCCCCGCGCGAGGTCACGCACATCCCCGCAGCCAGCAGCAACATGAAGGCCACCGCCCTGCTCCAGGACCCCGGCCCGACCCTGATCGGGGAGCGGGTGAACAGCCAGGGCAGCCGCAAGGTCAAGCGCCTGCTGCTGGCGGAGGATTACGACAGCATTGTCGAGATCGCGGTCGGCCAGGTGGAAAGCGGCGCGCACATGCTGGACGTGTGCGTCGCCGTCACCGAACGCGACGACGAAAAGGAGCAGATGACGGCGCTCGTCAAAAAGCTGGCGATGGCGGTGGATGTACCGCTGATCTTCGATACCACCGAGGCCGAGGTCGCGGAGGCGGCGCTGGCGATCTACCCCGGACGCGGGATCATCAACGGCAACAACCTGGAAAACGGGCGAGAGCGCATCGACCGGATTCTGCCCATCGCCGCCAAACACGGCGCGGGCGTGCTTTCCATGACCATTGACGAGGACGGCATGGCTCACGATCGCGAGAAGAAGTTCGAGATCGCGGAGCGCATCACGCGCATCGCGGTGGAGGACTACGGGCTGGCCCCGGAAGACCTGATCTTCGACACGCTCACCTTCCCGCTGACCACCGGGCAGGCTGACCTGCGCGACGATGCGCGGGAGACTCTGGCCGCGCTGCGCCTGATCAAGGAACATCTGCCCGGCGTCTCCACCTGCCTGGGGGTGAGCAATGTCAGCTTCGGCGTGCAGCCCGCCGCGCGCGGGGTGCTGAACAGCGTGTTCCTGTATCACGCGGTGGAGGCCGGGCTGGATATGGCGATCGTCAATCCCGCGCACATCACGCCCTACGCTGAAATCCCGGAGGAGCAGCGCAGGCTGGCCGAAGACCTGATCTTCAACACGGACGAGGACGCCCTGCCGCGCTTCATCCAGTACTTTGAGGAGCATGACGTGCAGGCCGGGGGCGAGGAAGCCGCCGACCCCACCGCCGACATGACCAGCGAGGAAGCGCTCCACTGGCAGATCGTCCACCGCAAGAAGGACGGCGTGGAACGCCTGGTGGATGACTGCCTGACCCGCCAGGACGCGGTGGGCGTGCTGAACAACGTCCTGCTGCCGGCCATGAAGGAGGTCGGGGACAAGTTCGGCGCGGGCGAGCTGATCCTGCCCTTCGTGCTGCAAAGCGCCGAGGCGATGAAAAAGACGGTCGGCTACCTGGAACAGTTCATGGAGAAGGTGGAAGGCAGCACCAAAGGCACGGTCGTGCTGGCGACCGTTTACGGGGACGTGCATGACATCGGCAAGAATCTGGTCAAGACGATCCTGAGCAATAACGGCTACACGGTGATCGACCTGGGCAAGCAGGTCCCGGCCAATACGATCATTGATGCCGCGGCAGAGCATAACGCGGACGCGATCGGCCTCAGCGCGCTGCTGGTCAGCACGTCGCGCCAGATGCCGCTGATCGTCAACGAGCTGGGGCGGCGTGGGCTGCACATCCCCGTGCTGGTCGGCGGCGCGGCGATCAACCGCAAGTTCGGGCGGCGTATCCTGTTCCTGGAGGGCGGCGAGACTCCCTACGAGGCCGGGGTATTCTACTGCAAGGATGCCTTTGAAGGGCTGGCCGTGATGGATCAGCTGATCGACCCGGCCCGGCGCGAAGCGCTGCTGGCGAAGACGCAGGAGGAAGCCTGGGCCGAGATCGGGCGGCCCGACCGTAACATCATCACCGGCAGTTCCCGGCGCAGCGGCGTCCAGCCGGCGGAGCGTATCCCCACCCCGCCTTTCTGGGGGCCGAAGACCATCCGCCAGATGCCGCTGGAGATCGTGTTCCAGCACCTGCACAAACCGGAGCTGTTCCGGCTGTCCTGGGGCGCGAAAAACGCCCGGGGCGCGGCATGGGACGAGCTGCAGGCCCAGTTTGAGGATCGCCTGATCCGCATGCAGGCCACCGCGCTGAAGGTCGGGACGCTCGTCCCGCAGGCGGTGTATGGCTACTTCCCCGTGAACAGCGACGGGGACGACCTGATCGTGTGGGACTGGGCGCGGTATGCGGCCAGCGGGGAACGGGTCGAGGCCGGGCGCTTCCGCTTCCCACGCCAGAACAAGGGCGAGTTCCTGTGCCTGGCGGACTACTTTACCCCGGCGGAGCATGAGCAGGTCGACGTGACCGGCCTGCAGGTGGTTACCGTCGGGCAGCAGGCCAGCGCGGAATTCGACCGGATGCAGCGCGCCGACGACTACAGCGAGGCCTATTTCTTCCACGGGCTGGCCGTCCAGACCGCCGAAGCCACCGCCAACTTCGTGCATGAGCATGTGCGGCGGGAGCTGGGGCTGGCCGCTGAGCAGGGCAAGCGTTACAGCTGGGGCTACCCGGCGATCCCGGAGCTGGCCGATCACGCGCTGGTCTTTGACCTGCTGCCCGCCGTGCAGGAGGAGCTGGGCATGACGCTCACCGAGTCCTTCCAGCTTGTGCCGGAGCAAAGCACCGCCGCGATCGTCCTGCACCACCCGCAGGCAAAGTACTACAGCGTGGAGATCGACCGGGTGAAACAGATTCTGGAAAACAAGTGAGCGTATATAGACCTAACGATGAATTGGTGTTAATATACGTATTATGCGCCACATCGTTAGTGTAAGGAAAGTGAATGTCAACTCTGAATTTCTTTGAGATAGTCGGAGACATCTTCAGAGCTAAGTATCTATCCGTAAATTGC